>Ga0073934_10000035_pt1 | contig 401549 bp, 367 predicted proteins | sample LarsenN4metaG_FD_76834 | JGI IMG/M metagenome (GOLD analysis project Ga0073934, IMG submission 76834) | Hot spring sediment bacterial and archeal communities from British Columbia, Canada, to study Microbial Dark Matter (Phase II) - Larsen... ...
CAGCCGCGGCAGAATGAAGTTCAGTATGAAGGCGCACACCAGCGTCACCCCATACCACCCCAGTTTGTTCAGAAAGTATTTCCGGTAGCCTTTCAATTCCCTCGCCTCCTTCCTCTCTCCGTTATAAAGATTGAATAGACCAATTTGGTGACAGTCACTTGGGACAAACCAGATTATGAATGCAAAGTGACTGTCACCGCTTATTGTAAAACAGCCATGCCCCAGCTGTTGGAACATGGCTGTTTGTCGAAGTTACTGATTACGGATTAACGAGGGTAAGGTTATAGAGACCAGCGACGCTCCAGCCATCGGTCAGATCGAGCGGCGGGACGGGCGGGTTGGTGCCATCGCCTTCATGCGGGAAGTTCGTCCAAACACTCTCATTCACAGCATGGAAGTTTTGCGGGCGATACATGAGTGTGAAGGAGGGGACATCGGTCAGGTAAATCCTGACTAATTCTGTGTACATTTCCTTCAACTTGGCTTCGTCGGTCTCAGTCGGAATTGCCTTGATCAATTCATCAGCGGCCGGGTTCGAATATTGACCCCAGTTACCATTCCAGTTAACGGCCATGCCAACGAATTCAGAACTGAGCAGCTTGCGAATGCGGCTCCATGGTTGGGTCGGTCCAGCGCCGTCACTCCACATCATGAAGATGTCGTAGCCCTCCGGGAGAGGTGCATCCGATTTGGTGACGACGGTCTGATAAACGCCCCATTCCGGATAGTTGGTCGTGATTTCAATGCCAATCTTCTTGCCAGCGGCAGCAACAACTTCGATCGCAGCCTGCCAGTCGGACCAGCCATTGGGGCAGGTCGCAACATAGCTCAGCTTCTGACCGTTGTATTCACGCCAACCATCGCCATCGGTGTCGATAATACCGGCGTCATCCAGAAGTTTCTTGGCGCCTTCGATGTCGTTGCCAGCCCACTGCAGGTCCTTGACCGCATCGTGGTCATACATGGCCTGTTCACCTGGGGTCGGGTTCATGAGAGAACGCGGAACCTGGTCAAAGGTGGCGGACTGGTTGGTCATCGCGTTGGCGATGATGGTTGGATAGTCAACCGCAATGGCAATCGCTTTCCGCACTGCAACCTGATCCAGGCCGGGGGATTTCAGGTTGAAGAAGGCTGTCGGAAGGCTGGCGCCGATGCCGTAGGGAGGCTCGGGCAGGTAGGTGGAGATGGGCAGACCGTAGTTCAGCCACAGAACCTGAATGTTGGAGTTGAATTGCTGTGACACATCCACTTCACCCTGAGCCAGAGCGACGGAGCCGGCAGCATTGTCCTTGTAAATGACGTGCGCCAGATACTTCGGAGCAGGCAGTTTTCCCCACATGGAGGGGTCCTGTCCCCAATAGTTGTCATCACGGATCAGGACAACCTTGGTGTCGTCAGAGAAGAACTTGTGATACGGACCGGAATAAACGACATCTTCTGCGGGATCAGCCATCAGAGCGGTGGCATCGGCGGAGCGTGCTTCCAGTTTTTCGGTCCATGCCTTCTGAGCAACGTAATTGCTGCTCAGGTAGGCCTGTACGATCAAAGGATTGATGGCTTTGCCTTCGGCATCCAGCTTGGCCTTGACCACAACAGTCTGAGGATCGACTGCTTCGATGGTCTCGATGTAATCTTTGTTCGCAGAACCGGTGCCGGTATTGTATTTGACATGAGTCGCCCAGGTATATGCCACATCTTCCGCGGTTACGGGGGTGCCATCGCTCCAGTGGGCGGCAGGCTTAATCTTGAAGGTGATTTCAGTATGGGCATCGTTCCAGACAAAATCGCCATCCGCGAGTAATGGATACACCTTGCCATCGAGCATGTTGTACAGGTACGGAGTTTCGAAGATGACTACACGGGCGCTATCCTGTTGAGCCATAAAGCCATTATTGTTGCTGTTGGAATAAGGATTCCAACCGACAACCGGGCTCCACTGGAAACCGTTGTAGTACAGGGTTTCGTTGCGGGGCAGGGCATTCGCATCCACAGGTTCTTCCGCTGGCGCTTCGGTCGCGGCGGGTTCTTCCGCTGGCGCTTCGGTCGCGGCGGGTTCTTCCGCCGGTGCTTCGGTCGCGGCCGGCGCGCAGGCCGACAGAATCATCGAAGCGATGACCAATAGGGACAATAGGTACAGAAGTTTCTTCATGGTGAGTTTTCTCCTCATACTAGAATTTCGGATACGATATTTTTGGAATATATCTGCTATTGTTGTTTGTGAAGGTTCCTACCTCCTTTTTGTGGATTTTGCTCAGTACGAACAGCCACATGAGCGCCGGAAGATAATCTCGGTGGGGAGGACAACCACTTCTTCATCAAACTGGCGGTTCTCCAATAACCCGAATAATCGCTCTGCGGCGATCCGTCCCACCGATTCGGTTGGGGCGCGCACGGTTGTCAACGGTGGGTTTAGAAAGGGCGCGAACCCAAGATCGTCAAATCCAATCACAGCCACATCTTCGGGCACTTTCAACCCATGCTGGTGCAATGCCCTGAGAACGCCAATGGCTGCATCGTCATCGCCTGTGAATACAGCATCGAACGCGACCCGGTTTCCGTTGCCAAGGAAGCGATCCATGACCTGGTAAGCGATGTCGCGTTCGAAATCTCCACTAAGTATTAAATTTTCGTCGAAGGGAATTCCATTTGCCTGCAATGCAGCTTTGTATCCCATTTCCCGCCTGGCTGAATCCTCCTGATGGACAGGTCCCCGCAGGAACATGATTCGCCTTCTCCCGTGTACCTGGATCAGGTGATCTACCAGCTTGTGAGTGATTTCCACATTTTCTACGGTGACACTGGGGATGGACAGCGAGGGGGGAGGCGTTCGGTGAACCAAAACCATGGGAAAACCGCTTGCATTCATGCTTGCCAGGTCCTCATCGAAGAGTCCATCTGCAAAGACTAATAATCCATCTGTGTTGTGGGGACCAATCGGAGGGTTCATTTGGTTGCGATAATCTTCATGATAGGTGGCTACAATCAGGTTATAGCCCTTCTGGCGGATGACCGCCTCGATACCATTCAATAGGGGGACGAAGAAATCGTTATGAAGGTTGTTGAGTAAAAGACCCACCACACGGGTCTTCCGGGATGCGAGGTGGCGGGCGGCGGCATGGGGCACATACCTAAGCTCGGTCATGACCTTATCCAATCGCTCCGCAACCTCGGGGGAAACCGGCGCATTTTGATTGATATAACGGCTTACCGTGGCAACGGAGACGCCTGCCTGCCGTGCCACATCACGAATTGTGACGGAAGATGATCGCCGGGTCATGGGTTTTTTCTGTAACCGTTTACAGTAACCGTTTACATTATTTCATAATCCAACCCAAGAGTCAAGTTAATTTTGTCTTAAAAAATCTGTCTAATCACGGGATAGAGGATACACAAGCACGTTCCGACCCGGACTGTAACCTGATTCCCGCTTCGAGCGGCTTTTCCCCTCTCTTTGGGGCGATATTGGCGGGAAATATATCGCTTGGATCAGGCGGTCAAATGGAAACAAGCCCGGCTGTCGCGGGATGCGGTTCCTTCTCCCGCGATTTGTGACCCATTTGGGCGAAGGACGTAAAAAAGAGATGTGACCCGTTTCCGATCACATCCCTCGTCGCTGCTGTTATTTCGCGATTTCGGTCGTGCGTGTTTCGCGGATGACCGTGACCCGGATCTGACCGGGGTATTGCATGGTCTCTTCGATCTTCTTGGCGACATCGCGTGCCAATCGGGCGGAGGCGAGGTCGTCAATAGCTTCCGGTTTGACAATGATGCGCACTTCGCGCCCTGCCTGGATGGCAAAGGCCTGTTGCACGCCCTCGAATGACATGGACATCTCTTCGAGTGTGCGGATGCGTTTGATATAGGCTTCGAGGTCTTCACGGCGGGCGCCGGGACGTGCGCCGGAAATGGCATCGGCGGCTTCAGCGATGACTGCTTCCACCGAGAGTTGGTCGACCTCATGATGGTGCGACTCAATCGCATTCACCACAATGGAATTGACGCCGTAACGGCGGCAGAATTCGGCACCCAGTTTGGCGTGTGTGCCTTCCTGGTTGTGGTCCATGGCTTTGCCGATGTCATGCAGAAAACCGCCCTGTTTTGCGATCTCCACATTGGCGCCGATTTCGGCGGCAAGGATGCCCGCCAGCTTGGAGACTTCCACGGCGTGAGCCAACTGATTCTGCCCATAGGAGGTACGGAATTTTAATCGACCCATCATGCGCAGGACTTCAGGGTGCAAGCCCGTGATGTTGGCTTCGTAGGCGGCTTGTTCGCCGGCTTCATTGATGATTTTTTCGACGGCGCGCGTCTCGTCTTCCACGATCTTTTCGATGTGCGCGGGATGGATGCGTCCATCGAGGATCAATTTGGCGAGGGCGCGGCGCCCGATCTCGCGGCGAACCGAGTCGAAACAGGACACGGTGACAGAGTCCGGGGTGTCGTCCACGATTACATCCACGCCGGCGGCCTGTTCGAAGGCTTTGATGTTGCGCCCGTTGCGACCGACGATGCGTCCCTTCATTTCCTCGCTGGGCAGGGTGACGACGGCGCGGGTCACCTCCGCCACATGCTCGGAGGCGACGCGCTGGATGGCATCGGCAATCAGTTTACGGGCGCGTTTTTCGCCCTGTTCGCGCGCTTCCGCTTCGATCTGGCGGATGATACGCGCCATGTCGCCGCGTGCTTCCTTTTCAACGGCGGCGAACAACTCCTTTTTCGCTTCATCCTGCGACATCTGCGCAATCTGCTCGAGTCGTTTTACCTGCTCTTCGTGCAGTTTTTCGATTTCGTTGGCTTTTCGGTCGACAGATGACTGGCGTTTGTTGAGGTTTTGTTCGCGCTGTTCCAGTTTGTCGGCGCGGCTGTCGAGTTCGGAGCGGCGTTTATCGAGGCGGTCAGCCTCCTTGTTCAGTTCAATGCGGCGTTCCTTGATCTCGGACTCGGCCGCCTGCACGATCTTGGTGGCGTTCTCACGCGCCTGGCTTTCGATCAGACGCGCCTGTTCATTAGCGCCTTTCAAAATATTATCAGCCTTATCCTGCTGATTTTTCAGGGCCTTTTCAGCTTGATAGCGATGATAAAAATATCCGGCGGCAACACCAATGAGCAAGGCAAGTATCTCTATGACGATATTGAGAAAATTCATATTCATTCCTCTTCTTCGAAGTGGTGTTTGTCTTTGTGCATTTCATTCCAAATCCGGGTTACCACGGGCGCGATTATCGGGTAGGAAAAGCCACGGCGCGCGAGGAACTCGGACAGTTTCTTGCGAAATTCGATCCATTCTAGGTCTTTGAACCTGGGCGCCCTCTTTTGTGCGGCTTCGTACGCGAGGGCTTCGTCGTTCACATCCTCCAGAGCGGATGTGACGGCTTCTTCATTCAGTCCTTTCTGTTTTAATTCCATCGCCATCATGCGGCGACTGCGCGGGCGAAATGCGTTTCGATTTTCCACCCACGCACGGGCAAACTGCCCGTCATTGGCAAGCCCATCCTGCCTCAGCCGTTCAAGCGTCTGCTCGATGACTTCCTCAGGGATCTCGTGCTTGCGGAGGTTCTGCCGGATCTCGGATTCGGAGCGTGCGCGGTAGCTCAGAAAAAGCATTGCCTGCTGGAATGCACGTTCCCGCGCCTCCTCAACCTGCAACCGTTTAATTTTCTCTTCATCCAACTCCTGACCAACTTTCAGCCAGGCGGCGACGATGCGGGACAGTCCGAAGGCAAACTCTCCATCGAGGTAAATATTGACCCGATTCGGAGTTCTTTTCTGCACTTCAATGCCGGTAATTTTTTTCATTAAAACACACACAGCCAAAGGACCGTCCGGGCGGCCTCGGCTGTGGGATCAATTTCTGGGTGGGTTGACCAGGCTTAGGTCCCGCGAGCAGCGTGCGGGAGATAAGGTTAAACCACGTGACTGGGGTGCTGGGTCACGGTTGGTGAAACGGTCGGGGTGGCGAAGTCCAGTGATTTATCAAAATTTACCTAAATTGACTTCACGAGATAACTCCCAAAATTGGGGGAGGTTCTTGCTCATTTCCAGAGTTGATGTAGCCGAAGCCGCGGCGCGGCGGAAAATATCGTTCCTGATGACCCAAATGGGTCAATGCAATTATACATTATTTTTAACATTTGTTAACATAACTTTTTCATTGCGCGAGGTGTTACCATTAGAAAAATCGTGACAAATGGAACTAGGTAAACCGAAAAAGTCGTGGAATAATCTTAATATCTACATCAACAGGAGGCCCTATGGCTAAGTTCACGCGAGAAGATGCACTGGAATATCATCGTTTGAAGGGCAAACCGGGCAAGGTGGCGATTGTGCCGACCAAGCCCATGGATACCCAACGAGATTTGAGTTTGGCGTATTCGCCCGGTGTGGCGGAACCTGTTCTGGAGATCGAAAAGAACCCGGCAGATGCCTATGAGTACACGTCCAAGGGGAATTTGGTGGCAGTGATCTCGAATGGGACGGCAATCTTGGGATTGGGTGACCGGGGGGCGCTGGCCAGCAAGCCCGTGATGGAAGGGAAAGGGGTGCTTTTCAAAAAATTCGCCGATATCGATGTCTTTGACATCGAAGTGAATTCGCACGACCCGGATGAGATCATCAAGGTGGTGGCGGCAATTTCCCCGACCTTTGGCGGTATCAACCTGGAGGATATCAAGGCGCCGGAGTGTTTCTATATCGAAGAGACTCTCAAGGGGATGTTGGATATTCCTGTTTTCCATGACGACCAACATGGCACGGCCATCATTTCCTCTGCCGGGCTGGCGAATGCTCTGGAGATCGTGGGTAAGAAGCATGGCGACATCCGCCTGGTCATTTCGGGCGCGGGCGCTTCGGCGATCTCATGCGCGGAATTGGCGATCAGATGGGGTGTGAAACGCGAAAACATCATGCTCGTCGATACCAAGGGTGTTGTGTACAAGGGGCGCAAGGAGGGCATGAACAAGTATAAGGAAATGCTCGCGGTCGAAGACAAGGGACATCGCACCCTTGCCGATGCCGTAAAGGGAGCCGATGTGTTTTACGGGCTGTCTGTGGCGAACGTGCTTTCCCCTGAAATGGTCAAGTCGATGGCTCAGGATCCGATCATTTTTGCGATGGCGAATCCCGACCCTGAGATCAAGCCTGAACTGGCGCGCGAAGCCCGCAAGGATGTGATCATCGCGACCGGCCGTTCGGACTATGCAAATCAAGTCAATAATGTATTGGGCTTCCCATTCATCTTCCGCGGCGCATTGGATGTGCGTGCCAGTGCCATCAACGAAGAAATGAAGTTCGCGGCTTCGAAGGCGCTGGCGGCTCTGGCAAAGGAGGATGTGCCGGATTCCGTCATCCGCGCCTACGGCGGCGAGAGTATCAAGTTCGGGCGCGAATATATCATCCCCAAACCGCTCGATCCGCGTGTCTTGTTGTGGGAAGCGCCTGCGGTTGCCGAAATGGCGATGAAGACCGGGGTCGCCCGCAAGACCATAGACATCGACGAATATCGCGAGCAACTGGCATATCGTCAGGGCAAGGGCGAGCAGGTGCGTTATTTCTTCCAGAACAAGGCGCGCTCCTCCGGCGGTACCAAGCGAGTGGTATTCGCAGAAGGGGAAGAGCAGAAGATTATCCGTGCCGCCTATCAGGTGAAGGAAGAGGGCATTGCCACCCCGATCCTGATCGGGCGTACGGGCGTGATCGAAGAGCAGCTCAAAAACCTTGGGCTCGAGTACAAACCCATCATTGTGGACCCCGGCAAGTTCGACAAGGTGGAAACATACAAGGACGCGTTTTACCAGCTTCGTCAGCGCAAAGGTATGACCAAAGTCGATGCCGCCAAGCTGGTGAGCGACCCGAACATCCTTGGGTTGTTGATGGTCAAAATGGGAGATGCGGATGCGTTTGTTTCCGGTCTGACCTATGATTATCCCGAAGTGATCCGCCCGTCACTGCAGATCCACCATACGGCAAAAGGCGCAACGCGCGCGGCGGGTGTGTACATCATGATTGTGGAAGACCGCGTCTACCTCTTCACCGATGCGACGGTCAATATCGAGCCGACGGCAGAAGACCTCTCCGAGATTGCCTGCCTGGCAGCGGATTTTGCCAAACGGCTGGAGATCGACCCGCGTGTGGCGTTCCTCTCGTTCTCGAACTTCGGCTCGACCCCGCATCCGCTTTCGGACAAGGTGCGGCGCGCCGTTGAACTGACCAAATCCCGCCGCCCGGATATCCCCGTGGATGGTGAGATGCAGGCAGATACGGCTGTGGTGGAGGAGATCATTGAACAACGGTATCCGTTCTCGGCTGTGAAAGACGCGAACGTGCTTGTCTTCCCATCGCTTGAGTCGGCAAACATCGCATACAAGCTATTGGCCCGCCTCGGCAAGGCGAAGCCGATTGGTCCAATCCTGCTTGGCATGGGCGCTCCGGTTCATGTGTTGCAGACCGGCGACGATGTCAATGCCATTGTGCAGATCGCTTCCGTCGCTGTGATGGATGCGATGAGCCGCTAACAAATTGTTTCAATTTACAGGAGGTCCTCCGGCTTATGCCGGAGGACCTCTTTTTATTTATACAAGTGATGCTCTTCGATGTATTCGTACACCGCTGAAGGGAGATAATACCGGACTGACTCCCCATGTGCAATGCGATTCCGGATGTCGCGGGATGCAATCTCCAACAGCGGCGCGTCCACGTAGTGGACCTTGGAACTGATCCCGGGCAATTCGCGTTCCAGCGCTTCGAGGTTGGCCGCGTCGCTGGGGCGGCGCATCACGCCCACCCAGTGACAGGCATACAGTATTTCCTTGGGTTCATGCCACTTGGGCAGGTCGCGCAGGGAATCGCCGCCGATGATGGGGACGATCTCGGCCCCGGGATTCTGTTCTGCGACGATGCGGATGGTATCCAATGTAAAGTGCGGACCGGGGCGATCAAGTTCCACGCGCGAGAGTTCGAACCCCGGGTCATCCTGAATGGCGAGCTTTACCATGGCGAGACGGTGTTCAACGGATGTGATGACCTGGTCCTGTTTGTGAGGAGGGTCAGGGGTAAGTACCCACAGCAGACGGGTGAGTTCCAGTTGAGATTGGGCTTCAGAAGCGAGGATGAGATGTCCCAGATGGGGCGGGTCGAACGTCCCGCCGAAGAGTCCGATTCGATCTGTCATGGGAGTAGTATAACTTCAATTAACCGTCATTGCGAGGCACTCGCTGGCGGACGATCTTCAAGGTTGGCGCAAATGATATACTCCCTCTTATCTCAATTTTTCGGGTGAATTATGACTCAAACCTATGATGCTATCGTCATCGGCGCAGGCGTAATGGGAGCCAGTATTGCCTTTCATCTCGCCGAACGCGGACTCAAGACCGCCATCCTCGAGCGCAAGGTCACTGCTTCGGGCGCGACCGGTCACTCGAGCGGACTCGTCCGCATGCACTACGATCTGGCCGCCGAATCAGAGTTGACCTTCAAGAGTTATCAACTGTATTTCAGCCATTGGAAGGAACGCGTCGGCGGAGAATGCGGATTCCAGCGGACGGGTTTTTTGCAAATTGCCAAGCGCGAGCATGAGGGCAACCTGCGCGGCAACTTCGCCAACCAGCAAAGAATTGGGATCAATACCTCGGTCATCAGCGCGGCTGAAGTGCGGAAACTCTTCCCCGATCTCGTCACCGAGCATTTCGATTATGCCGCTTATGAGCCTGATTCAGGCTATGCCGACGCGACGCTCACGACCAACTCATTCATCGAATCTGCAAAACGCAACGGCGCGGCGTTGATACAAAATTGCGAAGTGACCGCCATCCGCACGGCGGGAGGAAAGGTCGTCGGTGTGGGCACCGCCAAAGGCGATTTCGGCGCGCCGATCATCGTCAACGCGGCTGGGGCGTGGGCAAAGCACGTTGCAAGGCTCGCAGGCATCGAGGTCCCGCTGGTGACGTGGACGCATGACGTCGCCTTCCTGCATCGTCCACCTTCGCTGGGTCGCATCCCTGCCTGCATCGATGATGTCATCAATTGCTACTTCCGACCCGAGGGGAGCGCGCTCATCCTTGCCGCGGGTGAAGATGAATCCCTGCGCGGCGAATCACCCGATGCTGAAGACCAGACGCCCACGCCCACCTTCCTGGAAAAGTTAATCGATCAGATGGTTCGGCGAATCCCGAAGATCGAAGAGAGCGGCTTGCATTCCATCCATGTGGGGCGCGATGGTATTACCCCGGATCAACGCGCGATCTACGGTGGGACCGACCTGGGCGGCTTTTATCTTGCCTGTGGCCTGAGCGGCACGGGTTTCAAGACCTCCCCCGCGGCAGGTGCCAGTTTGGTTGAATTGATTCTCGATGGCAAACCGAAAACCGTGGACATCACGCCGTTTCGATTCAGCCGCTTCAAGGAGGGGAAATTGCTTGAAGGGGAGTTTGGGTATGGGAATATTTGGAAATAAATGAAAAGGTAGCAGTCCTCTCGGCAATAACTGCCGCACGAAAGGGATATAATTTTAGTATGACAACCAAATCCCGTTACGAACAACTCAAGGCAGAGATCCATGCTCACAATTATCGGTATCACGTGCTGGATGCGCCCCTCATCAGCGATGCGGAATTCGACCGGCTGTTGAACGAACTCAAGCGCATCGAAGCCGAACACCCGGACTGGGTGACGCCCGATTCGCCGACTCAACGGGCGGGCGCCAAGCCTGCCGACCGTTTCGAGAAGGTGCGTCATCCCGCTCCCATCCTTTCGCTGGCGAATGCCTTTGGCGCGGAGGACGCGCGGGCGTGGTTCGAGCGCATCCGCAAAATTGACGACCGCGTGGAGAAGGCGAAGTTCGTCGTCGAACCAAAGATTGACGGGCTTTCGGTGGTGCTGCATTACCGCGACGGCGTCTTTGTTCAGGGGGCGACGCGCGGCGACGGGGAAGTAGGCGAGGACATCACCTCCAATCTACGGACAGTGCGGGCAATCCCGCTGCGAATCCCGGTGGAGGCGAATGCCAGGATAACGGTGCCAGAGTATCTTGTAGTACGAGGCGAAGCATTCCTTCCCATTAAAGAGTTTGAAGAGTTGAATCGAAAGCTCGAAGAGGCGGGCGAGAAGACCTATCTCAATCCGCGCAACACGGCGGCGGGGTCACTGCGGCAACTCGACCCGGCGCTCACGGCTTCGCGCCCGATTACCCTGCTGGTGTATCAGATTGTCCATGCGGAGGGTGGAACGGTCCCGGCCAGCCAGTGGGAGATTTTGCAGTATCTCAAGTCGCTGGGATTCCCGGTCACTGATATTGCCAGGCGTTTCGATTCGCTGGAAGAAGCCATTGCCTACGCCGAGACTTGGGACAAACGCCGCGACGACCTGCCCTATGAAGCGGACGGCATGGTCATCAAGATTGATGATTTGACGCTTGCCGCCGAACTGGGCTTTGTGGGCAAAGATCCGCGCGGGGCGATTGCGTTCAAGTTCCCGGCGCGTGAAGTGACCACCACGTTGAAAGAAATTGGCGTTGCAGTGGGGCGCACGGGAGTGTTGACGCCCTATGCCGTGCTGGAGCCGGTCGAAATCGGCGGCGTGATTGTGGAACGCGCCACCCTGCATAACTTCGATTACATCGCCGAGAAGGACATCCGCGTGGGCGACCGGGTGTTGGTCAAACGCGCGGGGGAGGTGATTCCCTATGTCATCGGTCCGGTGGTGGAGGCGCGCACGGGAAAGGAAAAACCCTACAAGCCGCCGCAGACCTGTCCTGCCTGCGGTCAGCCGGTGGAACACTTCGAGGGCGAGGTGGCGTGGTATTGCGTCAATGCCGCGTGCCCGGCGCAGTTGATTCGCAACGTGGAGCATTTTGTCTCGCGCGGCGCAATGGACATCGTGGGCATGGGCATCAAAATCGTCGAGAAACTCATCGAGGCGGGCAAGGTGAAGGATGTGGCAGACCTCTACACCCTCACCCGCGAGGACATTCTGGAGGCGGTCACCAAAAAGGACCGCAAGACGGAGAAACAGCCGCCCGGCAAGATCGCCGATAACCTGCTGGCGTCCATTGAGGCGTCGAAGTCGCGTCCGCTGGCGCGATTGATTGCGGCGTTGGGCATTCGCGGCGTGGGCGAGGTCAGCGCGGCGGATTTGGCGAGTCACTTTGGGAATTTGGATGCGCTCTCCAAAGCCAGCGCGGAAGACTTGCAGCAAATCGAGGGCATCGGTCCCAACATCGCTGAGGGCATCGTGGATTGGTTCGGGCGCGAGGCGAATCGAAAAGTATTGGCAAAGTTGAAGAAGGCGGGAGTGTGGTCCCGCGGCGGAAAGTCGAAAGTGGAAGGTCGAAGTTCCGATGCGCTCGCCGGCTTGACGTTTGTCATCACCGGCACGCTCCCCGCCTGGTCGCGCGATGAGGCGAAGGCGTTCATCGAATCGCATGGCGGCAAAGTGACCGACTCGGTCAGCAAGAAGACGAGTTACCTCGTGCTGGGCGAAAACCCCGGCTCGAAACTGGAGAAGGCAAAGGCGCTGGGGGTGAAGATCATCGGCGAGGAGGAGTTGAGGAAGATGGCGGGATAATCCCGAAGGGATGGCAGAATTCTTGCCACAGATGTCACGGATTTTCACAGATTCAAGTCTCAATCCGCGATAATCCGTGGAATCTGTGGCTGTTTTTTGCATTTTGAGAAAACCAATCCAATGGAAAGTGTGCACGTAAAGGTTGTCAATGCCCGCCCGACGACAAGCCGTCAGGCTATCATTACAAAGTCCGCTCAAACGGACTAGTCCCGCCAAGGCGGGACTTCGCACGAATAGCACGGGGGTTCATCCCCGTGCGGAGCGCCTGACATGGTTTGCGTGCACACAATGGAAATCAAAACGCCATCCCTCCCAGGCTGTTATGGTAAAATACCGCCCATTCTGACACAAAGGACGCCTTGGGGGAGCACGATGCCTTTGTGAAAATTCTATTTTTGGGAGAATAACCTATGCCTCGTCGTTCTTTGGCTCGTCTCTACAAAGACGAGTTCACTGGCTATTCGCTTGCCAAGTTTCAGCAGGACCTGCTGGCCGGTCTCACCGTAGCCGCAGTTGCCCTGCCGCTCGCGCTCGCCTTCGGCGTCGCTTCGGGCGCCACCGCCGCGGCCGGTCTCGTCACCGCCATCGTGGCGGGCTTTGTGATGGGCTTCCTTTCGGGCGCGCCCTACCAAATCAGCGGACCGACCGGCGCCATGTCTGCCGTGCTGATCGTCCTTGCCAACCGCTACGGGCTGGAGGGCATTTGGATTGCCGGGCTTTTCTCCGGTCTGCTCCTGCTGCTCATCGGTCTCATGCGGCTGGGCCGCTTCATCGCCTTCATCCCCTCCGCCGTCATCAGCGGCTTCACTTCGGGCATCGCCCTCATCATCTTCATCGGGCAGATTGACAACTTCCTCGGCGTCAAAACTGAAGCCGCCGAAACCGCCGCGCAAAAACTGCTCGGCTACTTTCACGGCGGATTTGCGCCCAACCTCCAGGCGGTTGTCATCGGTTTATTGGTGATTGGGACGATGGTCTTCTGGCCCCCCAAATGGAACGCGCGCTTCCCGGCTTCGCTGCTCGGCATCATCCTCGCCACGCTTCTTTCCTCGACTTTGAACTGGTCGGTGGCAACCATCGGCGAGATTCCCCGCACGCTCTTCCTCGCCGCCCGCCTCAGCCTGACTCACATCCCCTGGGCAAACCTGCCGGACTTCATCGCCCCCACATTGACCATCACTGCCCTCGGCGCGGTGGAATCTTTGCTGTGCGGCGCGGTCGCCTCGAACATGACCGGCATCCGCCTGCAAGCCAATCAGGAACTCATCGCTCAGGGCGTGGGCAACATGCTCATCCCGTTCTTCGGCGGCGTGCCTGCCACTGCCGCGATTGCCCGTTCGAGTGTGGGCATCAAATCGGGCGGGCAGACGCGCCTTGTCAGCGTCATTCACGCCGTCGGGTTGCTGCTCTCCATGTTCCTGCTCGCTCCTTTCATGGCGCGCATTCCGCTCGCCGCGCTGGCGGGCGTGCTGATGGTGACCGCCGTCCGCATGAACGAATGGCACGCCATCCGCTTCATCTTTGGCAAGCGCTTCAAGACGGACATGATCGCCTTTACCATCACCATGCTTGCCACCATCACCCTCGACCTGACGCAAGCCATCCTCATCGGCTCGTTCTTGGCGGGCGCGGTGTTCCTGAACAAAATCGCCACGCTCGATATCGAAGTGCAGGAAGTGGACGTGGAACGCCTGCGGCAAAAGGGCATCGAAACGCCCGGCAAATGCAAACATGTGAAGGTGGCTTTCCTCACCGGTCCGCTCTTCTTTGCGGCGGTGGGACAGTTCAACGAAGCCTTCCAAAACCTGGGCGATACGCACGCCCTCATCCTCTCCATGCGCGGCGTGCCGCTGATTGACACGGCTGGCTTGGAAGCCATTCACCGCCTCGATGAACGACTCGAAAAGCAGGGCGGCACGCTCATGTTTGCGGGCGTCCACGACAACGCCTATACCATGATGAAACGCGGCGGGCTGGTGGAACACATCGGCGAGGAAAACTTCTTCTGGTCCAGCGACCAGGCAATCGTCGAGGCGGAGAGGCGCGGCTGTAAGTTTTGTCCGCAGGAGTGATAAGATAGAAGACAGTCGTCTCAGACGACTGTCTTTTTGTAAAGGAGCGTTATGTCCAAAGTGCTGAACTGGGGTTTGCTTTCCACGGCGCGCATCAACCGCGCGCTCATCCCGCCGCTGCAGGTTTCGCGGCGCAACAAACTGCTGGCGGTGGCTTCGCGCTCGCAGGCAACCGCCGACGCCTACGCCAAGGAAAAGAAGATTCCGCGCGCCTATGGCTCGTATGAGGCGCTGCTCGCCGACCCTGAAATTGACGTCATCTACAATCCGCTTCCCAATCACCTGCACGCCGAATGGACGATCAAAGCCGTGCAGGCGGGCAAGCATGTGTTGTGCGAAAAACCGCTTGCCCTGAGCGTGGAGGAGGTGGATGCCATCCGCGAGGCGGCGCGCAAACATGGACGCATGGTGGCGGAGGCGTTCATGTACCGCCACCATCCGCAGACGCTGAAAGTGCAGGAGATCGTCCAAAGCGGTTCGCTCGGGACTTTGAAACTGATTCGCGGTTCTTTCACCTTTGTCCTCACTCGTGAGGGCGACGTGCGCCTGAAACCCGAATGGGGCGGCGGGAGCATTTGGGATGTGGGCTGTTATCCCATCAGTTACGCGCGTACCGTCGTCGGGGAGGAGCCGCTCGAGGTGTTTGGCTGGCAGGTCATAGGTTCGACCGGAATCGACGAGACATTCGCCGGGCAAATGCGCTTCGGAAACGGCGTCATCGCGCAATTCGATTCGAGTTTCGTCATCCCTTTCCACGCCTTCATGGAAGTCGTCGGCACTGAGGGGACGCTGAACATCCCGCATCCGTTCAAGCCCGGCGAAAAGGAGACGATCTACCTGACGCGCGGCGACAAGACCGAAACCATCAAGGTCAAGGGGCAGGAGTTGTACATTGGGGAGGTGGAGGATATGGCAGATGCCATCCTGCTTGGCAAGAGACCACGCGTCTCGCTGGAGGAGAGCCGCGCCAATGTCGCAGTGATCCGTGCATTTCTGGAGTCGGCGCGTACAGGAATGCCTGTAAAACCCGATGCCGGGAATTTCTAAACATCCGAAGTCTCTGGTAAACTTGCGTCTATCTTTTTCGGAGGCTTCTGCTTATGGATTTGCACACCACTGACGATGCTGTAACCCGCCGCATCAAGGCATTTACGGATCGCGTCTCGTACGTGAAGGCGAACGATCTTTATTTTTATAACCAGCCCATTGAGGAACTCCTGCCCGGAATGCGCGTGCGCGTGCGGGGTAGAGAGATGGGTATGTACGCTTCCTACAGCTACCTGGGGTTGGTCGGTCATCCGCGTATTAATGAGGCTGCCAAGAGGGCAGTGGACCAATTTGGTACGGGCACAAACGGAGTCCGCTCGCTGGCGGGGACATTGACCATTCATACCGAACTTGAAGAGACCATTGCAAACTTCAAGCATACCGAAGCGGCAATCACGTATTCTTCGGGATATGCCACCAATCTGACGGTTGTCTCCACGCTGATGGGGCGCGGCGATTATGTCTTTTCGGATAAATTGAACCACGCCTCCATCGTGGACGGGTGCTTGATGTCCGGCGCGGAATTTCGCCGTTTTCGCCACAATGACATGGCACATCTCGAAGGTTTGTTGAAAAATGCCCCGCCCGATGTGGCGAAACTGGTCATTGCCGATTCCGTTTTCAGTATGGACGGCGATATTATCAACCTGCCGGCGATGGTGGCCTTGTGCAAAAAGTACAATGCCTGGCTGATGATCGATGAGGCGCACTCTGTCGGAGTGCTTGGCAAGACCGGCACCGGTATCGAAGAACATTTCGACATGTACGGCTCAATTGATATTAAGATGGGAACATTGAGCAAGACCATCCCCTCCGTGGGCGGCTATGTCGCTGCAAACAAGGATATCATTACATATTTGCGTCATGCCAGCCGCGCCTATATTTTCTCGGCTGCATTACCGCCCGCGCAAGCCGCCGCCGCGAACGAAGCGTTCAAGGTGATTCTGGATGAGCCCTGGCGCATCGAACGGCTGAACGAAAACACCAAACAATTCATCGGCGGGCTGAAAGGCATGGGCTTCGATACCATGCTGACCGAAACCGCCATCGTTCCGGTCCTGTGCGGTGAAGATGATATGGCTTTCGCAATGACTCGTGAAGCACAACATCATGACGTATTCGTGCTGCCAGTCGTTTCGCCCGCCGTGCCGGAGGGGCTTGCCCGCCTGCGCGCCACCGTCACGGCCGCGCACGAGCCGAGCGAAATCGAACGCGCCATGGATGTCATTGGTGAAGCCGGGAAGAAACTGGGGATCATCAAGTAGGGTAATGAATGGAAAACAGATAGTGAGGAGCGCCAGCTACTTGCTGGCGCTCTTTTGATTATGTCAGTTTTCCCTTATCTGGTACAACAAGTTATCTTCCACTTTATATAACAGCGGGGTTACTTGTATCTTTGGGTAGCGTATCCTCAATCGTTTGGCTTCACTGAGTACAAAATCTATTTCGTTGCCGATCTCAAACATGGGGGCGAAGTTCATGAAATGTTGCTCCGCCAGGTCTCGCTCCCAACCGGCGTTCTCGACCAGCCCCTTGATGAATAGTTCCCGGCGCGCAACCAGATTGACCATCCCACACTGATTATGACCGATCAGGGCAATGCTTGTCACGCCTCCGACCGCGATGGCATACGAGACCTTGAACTCGCTGTACCGCAGATTCGCCCCACCTGCACGGATGATGAAGGCAAAGTTATCGGGAATGTGCAAATGTTTGCGGTTGTCCATGCACATGCCGACAAGCAATTGGGCTTGTGTGTAGATTTCATACTCCCGGTTGAGATTGTGATATTCCAATAAAAGCCCCACTGGGGTATCACGCAGTTCGGGCAGGATGTCTTCCTCGGACAGGACGGATAAAAGTCTGTGCATGGCGCCTCGTTTCCCGTAGGGATTATAAACAAAAGACCAGGCTATTTTGAAACCCGGTCATATGTTTTCCATTTCTGGTGGACTAACTGGCAGCTTTGACCACAAAATTCATCAACCGCCAATACAAATTGTAGAACGGCTGGGGCCAACTCTTCTTTGGCAGCACGGGCGGGAAGGAAGACGACGCCTGCTCGTCGAAATGATTGCCCGCGCCGCTGACATCCCAGATGATATCGAAGCCGCGCCCGAGCATCTTCTGCACGAACGGATCGGCATCATAGCCGTTGTTTTCATAAGTGTTGTTATGAGCGTGGACATATTCCGGGTTTGGATCCACATCGATCTCGTTTGTCGAGAACCCGACGGTCAGGTTAAAGACCGCCAACCCGCCGCTTTTATTCCCCTTGATCGTGTTGTTATAAATTTCCACATGGTCCGCGGCAAGGATGAGCATTCCCGTCCCGGGCGGGATGAGCGCCGGAGAGGAACCCGGTCTGGCGAAATTCTCCCCATTATTATTTTCAACACGATTGTCATACACCTTTGTGTACAACGATACCTTCGAGGGCAGTTGCGGCAGAAGGTCGATGAAAATCCCCACGGTGTTATCGTGCGCATAATTGTTATACACTTCACCATTGACGGTGTTTTCCAGTTCGACGCCGATCACATTACCGTAGGTCTCCGTCTCGCGGATGACCACATTCTCGGATTTCCCGGCATACACTGCGGCATCGTTCATCAATGTCGCTTCGATTCGCTCGATCAACACATCGGTGCATCGCACAGGGTACACGCCATAGACGCCCGTGTTTTCGATATACATGTCATGCAGATATACGCCCGTCGAACCCTCCACCAGCACGCCGTTCGATGTGTAATTCTTCACGGCGAAGAACGCCATCTCGAAGTTATTCCCCGACGCAATGACCCCATCCGAGCGCGTGCCCTCCCCGTCGAGCACAGGCCACTCGCCCTTCTCGTTGGGGACGCCGATCAATTTCACATCGCTCCAATCGAGCACCACGGCTTCATGATAAATGCCATACGGAACCTCGATCGTATCGCCGGGACCCGACCGGTCCACCGCCTGCTGGATCGTTTCGTTCGGCCCCACGCGGACGACCGTCGGTTCATGCGCAGGGGTGCCCGATTCCGTGATGGAAACGTTATACTGCCGGACGACTTCGCGCGCCGGATTCGCAATTGGCTCCACCACTGGCAAGCCGGATGGCACAGATTGCGGGATCTCCGGCATGGCGCTCTCGTCGGTCAGCGCGTAGAGAAACGCAATCAAATCCTCCTTTTCCTGCGCGCTCAACTCAAACGGGACAATCTGCCGATCTACTTCGATTCCCCGGTCGCGCCCGCCGCCTTTGGCATAGAAATCGATCACCTCCTCGAGCGTCCAGAAGGCGCCGTTATGCATGTACGGCGCGCTGAGCGCGATGTTTCGCAGAGTGGGCGCCTTGAATGCCCCATCCTTGCCGCCGCCAGCCACATCACCGCGCCCGGTATCATGCTCCCTCCCTGGCAGATCGGGGACGCCGGTCACGAAGAAATTATCGTTGCCGAAGGTCGGCGCGGCATGACATTCGAAACAGCGCGTCGCCGCCGAACGGAAGAGGTTCAAGCCGCGGCGCTGTTGTGCGGTGAGCGCGTTGAATTCCCCGGCGGCATACCGGTCAAATGGGCTGTTCCGGGAAATGATTGCCCGCTCGAAAGCGGCGATGGCATCCTGGATGGTCGCCATCGTGATCGAGTCCGCTCCCCTGCCATAAACGCTGTCGAAGAGGTCAACATAAGCAGGAATTCCCTTCAAACGCGCCTCGAGGTCCTCGGGTTTGTTCCCCATCTCATTTTCGGCAAGAAGAGGAGTAAGCATCTGTTGTTCAAGGGATTCAGCGCGCCCATCCCAGAAGAAATTTGTCGCATACCCCACGTTCCACAAGCCGGGTGTATTCCGCGGTAACTGGACGCCGTCTGAACCGACGGCATTTTGTATCCCATCGCTGAAGCCAAGACTGGGATTATGGCAGGTGGCGCAGGAAATGTCGTGATTTTTCGAAAGGATGGGATCGAAGAACAATATGCGCCCAAGTTCAGCCTTTTCGGGGGTGGTCTCGCCATTGAGTGCTGGGAACTCCCGTTGCAATCCGCTGTAAGCTGGGAGTACGCCGCTGGCGCCTGCTCCCCACTCCTCCTTCGGCAGGACCTCCCCGTAGGGCAGAGGGGCAAATGCGGCGTAGAGAATGCCGACGAGCGCGAGCACGCCCAGGCTTTGGAAGATGCGTTTTATCCAGGTTTTCATGTCTGCTCCGTTGGTCCCGTTATTTTTGGGTCATCAGAAAAGCAACGACCGCGGCAAATTCTTCGCTGGTCAGTTCCTTGCCAAAGTTGGTGGGCATGGTGTCGGCGAAGCCGTCCACAAGGAAATCCTTTGGATACAAAATGGATGTCTCGATGTAGGCTCGCGCGTCGTAACCGGGGACGCGCGATTCTGCGCGGGTGGCGATCCCCGCCAGCGACGGACCGATAACAGTGGCATCCGGGTCGAGCGCATGGCATTGGGCACACCGCAATTTATACACAGCGTACCCTTGTTCCTGCATCGGGTCGAACGTGGGGGTGGCTTGCACAACAGACGGCGTGGAACAAGCCGACAGCAGCATCACAGCGGCGAGAATCGAATGGACGATTTGAAATTTCATGCAGTCATTTCCTCGATGTGGAGTCGGCAAATTATACAATACTTGCCTGTACGGCTGGCATGGTCCCCATTTCGGCAACCTGATAGTCCTTGAGAGAATTTCTATAACAAATTTCTAATAAATTGCCTGTAGAATGCGAGTATCGAAAAAATAATTCCCCACAAGGGTTTCAGAAAAAAATGGAGTTGAGAAAATGAAATGGCAGTGGAAATTGGGTCGTTTTGCAGGGATTGACGTATACGTCCATGCCACCTTTCTCCTGCTCATCGGCTGGGTGGGCTACAGCCACTGGCTGGAGCATCAGAACTGGGGCGAAGTGCTGAACGGCATCTTCTTCATTCTGGCGTTGTTCGCCTGTGTCGTCCTGCATGAGTACGGTCATGCGCTGACGGCACGCAAATATGGAATCAAGACCCGCGACATCACACTCTATCCAATCGGCGGGGTGGCTCGGCTGGAACGTATGCCGGAAAAACCTGTCGAGGAATTGTGGGTCGCTTTGATGGGACCCGCCGTCAACGTGCTCATCGCCGCGGGATTGCTGGCGTATCTTGTCCTCAGCCAGAGCTTGGTTCCGTTGAATGAACTGACCGTCGCTTCGGGCTCGTTCCTCGAGCGCCTGATGACGGTGAACATCTCGCTCGTATTGTTCAACTTGATCCCAGCCTTCCCCATGGACGGTGGACGCGTACTTCGGGCGCTGCTTGCCATGCGCATGGATTATGTCCGCGCCACGCAAATCGCCGCCAACATCGGTCAGGGTATGGCGTTCCTGCTGGGGTTCATCGGCTTGTTCAGCAATCCCTTCCTGCTCTTCATCGCCTTCTTCGTGTGGATTGGTGCTTCGCAGGAAGCCAGCATGGTGCAAATGAAGAACTCGATCAGCGGCATCCCGGTCACTCGCGCGATGCTGACCGATTTCAAGACACTCTCCCCGCGCGATAACCTGTCGCAGGTGGTCGGGCTCATCCTTGCCGGGAGCCAGCATGACTTCCCGGTGGTGGACGCGAACGGAAAGGTTGCCGGTATCCTCGACCGCGACTCGTTCATGCTGGCGCTCACTCGCCACGGGCAGTCCGCCCCGGTGATGGAATTTGTCCGCCGTGACCTGCCCGAAGTGGATTCCTATGAAATGATCGAAATGGCTCTCATGCGTTTACAGGAAGCCGGTTCAAAAACCCTGCCTGTCACGCACGGCGGGCAATTGGTCGGACTTATCACTGCGGAAAACATCACCGAATACCTGATGATCCGCTCCGCTTTGAAAACCGCTGGCGGTTTCCCGCAGCCGGTTGGTTAGAGGATTCTTATCTGGCAGATACGGAACAAAAATCGCACTATAATTCATTCGCTCCGATGGGAGTAGCCGCCCATACTGGGATGCGCGGTCGTCAATCCGTGGCGCGGGGCGCCACCGGCTGTTCAGCAAAAGGCAAGACCATCGCCACGGTTAACCGGCGGTGGTCTTTTGTTTGCCACTGGAGTATCATCACTCAACAGGAAAATCATGAACTGGCACCTACAACCGATTGAAATATCCCTCGAAACGCTTCAGACGAACCCGAAAACGGGTCTCTTGCAGACGGAAGCCGCTTCACGCCTGACGCAATACGGGCGCAACGAACTTGTCGAAAAAGGCGGGCGCACCCCGCTCAAGATCTTCTGGGAGCAGATCACCGCCACAATGGTGCTCATCCTCATTGCGGCTGCGGTCGTGGCGGGTCTGCTTGGCGACTGGAAAAATACCATCGCCATCTCCGCCATCGTCATTCTCTATGCCTTCCTTGGCTTCATTCAGGAATACCGCGCCGAACAGGCGATTGCCGCTTTGAAAAAATTGTCCGTACCAAACGTACGCGCCCTACGCGATGGCACGCTCAAAGAGATCTCTGCGCGTGAACTGGTCCCCGGCGACATCATCCAGCTCGAAGCGGGCAATGTCCTCCCCGCGGATGTGCGCCTGCTTGAAGCGGTCAACCTCCGCATTCAGGAGTCCGCGTTGACCGGCGAATCGGAACCGGTCGAAAAACAAATCGCCGCCCTCTCCGGCGAAGACCTGCCTCTCGGCGACCGCCGCAACATGGGATACATGGGCACCATCGTCGCACAGGGGCGCGGTCTGGCGCTCGTGGTGGCAACCGGTATGCAGACCGAACTCGGCAAGATCGCCGACCTCATCCAGCGAAGCGGCACAGATGAGACGCCGCTGCAAAAACGTCTCGACGCTCTTGGAAAGAATCTGGCATTCATTGGCGTTCTTATTGCCATCTTCATCGCGGCGCTTGGGCTTCTGCGCGGTGACGAATTGCGTCACATGCTGTTGACCGCGGTCAGTGTTGCCGTGGCGATTGTGCCCGAAGGCTTGCCCGCGGTGGTCACGATTACATTGGCGCTCGGCGCACAGCGCATGCTGGAGAAAAATTCACTGATCCGAAAACTTCCCGCCGTGGAAACGCTTGGCTCGGTCACCGTGATCTGCTCCGACAAGACCGGCACCCTCACTGAAAACCGGATGACGGTCGTCGTGCTGGATGTCGCCGACCATGCCCTCGACCTGACCCAGGAAATGGACAAGAGCGGCTCGTTCACCGCGACTCGCAGCCTAGGAGCGCCCGCCCAATCCGCCCTCTCGCTGACGGTCATCGGCGGCGCGCTCTGCAACGACGCGCGGATCATCGATGAAGGCGATGACCGTTTTCACACGCTGGGCGACCCGACCGAAGGCGCGCTAGTCGTTGCCGCGGCAAAGATGGGGTATTGGAAATCTTCGCTCGATTCATCCTTTCCGCGCGCGGCGGAACTGCCGTTCGATTCGGAGCGCAAGCGCATGACCACCGTTCATCATTTGGGTCAGTACGACCCGGATGTTCTGGTCGGGCTGGACGTGACTGACCATCGTTACATTGCCTTCACCAAGGGCAGCGTGGACGGTTTGCTTAATTTGTCGAGTCATGTTTGGGTGGGGGGAAAAGCCGAAAAAATGGACGACAGTTGGCAGGTCCGGATCGAGGCGGCGAATCAGCGTCTGGCGCGGAATGGAATGCGCGTCCTCGGGGTCGCCTTCCGCCTGATGAACCAGATTCCCGATGTCATCCAGACAGACCTGGAGCAGAATCTGACATTCATCGGTCTGTTCGGTATGATTGACCCGCCGCGCGAGGAGGTGCGGGACGCGGTCGCCATGACGAAGTCGGCAGGCATCCGCACCGTGATGATCACGGGCGACCATCCATTGACCGCCAGCGAGATTGCGCGGCAGCTTGGAATCAGCGAGCAGGGGCGCGTGCTGACCGGCGCGGAGCTGGAAAATTTATCGTTCGATGAATTGAAAAGCGTGGTGGATGAGGTGCAGGTATTCGCGCGGGTTTCGCCCGAGCATAAATTGAAGATCGTGCAGGCATTGCAGGAACGCGGACATATCGTCTCAATGACCGGCGATGGCGTGAACGACGCGCCTGCCTTGAAGCGCGCCGACATCGGCGTGGCGATGGGTATCACCGGCACAGACGTCTCGAAGGAGGCTGCCGACATGGTGCTGCTCGACGATAATTTTGCGACAATCGTCGCCGCCGTGAAGGAGGGGCGTACGATCTATGATAACATCCGTAAATTCGTGCGCTTCAGCGTCGCCGGAAACATTGGCAAGGTGCTGGTGATGCTGCTCGCGCCGTTTCTGGGAAAGCCGATTCCGCTTTTGCCGCTGCAACTGTTATGGCTGAACCTGTTGACCGACGGTTTGCTGGGGCTTGGCATGGGTGTGGAAAACGCCGAAAGCGACACAATGAAACGTCCGCCGTATTCACCGAAGGAAGGTGTGTTCTCACGAGGCGCGGGGGTGCAGGTGATCTGGGTGGGTGTGGTGATCGGCGCGTTGGCGCTGGGGCTTGGCGCCTGGTATTACTTCACTGGTCGCGAACAATGGCAGACGATGGTTTTCACGTTTCTGGCATTCGCGCAGGTCTTTCAGGCGGTGGCTTCCCGCTCGGCGAGGGATTCGATCTTTAAGATGGGCTTGACCGGGAACAGGTTGTTGGCGGGAATGGTGCTTGCCGTAATTGTCCTGCAACTGGTTGTGATCTACGTCCCGGTCATGAGTTCATTTTTTGGCGTGGTGCCCTTGAACGGCATCGATCTGCTCATTGCCATTGGGACAGGCGCGCTGGTGTTGGTGGTGATGGAAATCGAGAAACTGCTGAAGAAGTAGTTGTGAAAACGAATAAAGGGTCTGCTTCATTAGTTCGAAGCAGACCCTTTATTGTCGAGATTCGGCCTATTTGATCGTCTCCAGATCTTTCTTCAATACCTGTTTGTCCTCTTCATTTTCGATCAATTCCAGCATTTTGTAAGCTTTATCAAGGTAGACCATCATGATGACACGGTTATTGCACTGCATCTCGGCGCGGGCGAGGGTTTCGTAGGCGTATGCTTTGAAAAAAGGATCCAGCCCGTCGGCGTATTTTAAGGATAACAAACCATAAGTCCGGGCATTGTGGGGCTGCTTGATCAAATTATAGACTCGCGATACCTGCCAATATCCAACCGCCAAATTTTCCGCTGTGACATCTTCGCGCTGGCTCCAGTGCCACAGGGAGGCGATGGCGGTGTGCAACATGTTCAGGTTATCCTCTTCGGAGCGGCGGCTTGATTTTTCGATGTATTCCCAGGCCTTGTTAAAGTACTCCACCGAGAAATGCTGGTGGGCCTCGTTGATATTGAACGTTGGTTTGTCAGCCATACAAATCCTTGTTTGATTTGAACACTTGACGATGCCGCGAGGTCCCTGGCCCTGCGGCATCGATTGAAATGTCATTGGAATGAAAATTACTTTGCGAGTTTTACGAGTTGCGGCCTGGAATTGGGAACACGCCTGATCTCGCCGCGCGCCTCCAGATCCAATTTGACCGTGGTCACGTACCACGTGACCGACCCATCGAATTTCCCACGGACTTCTTTTTCCACAGCGCGGGATAGATTCATAAAAGAGATTTCTTTTTGCAGGCGTAATATCGATAAGATCGCCTTGCGGATGATGTCATATTTTTCCTTGCTGATGTTCACTCCCTGTTTCTTGTCCGGGTGAAGCGTGCGGATGGTGTCTTTCATACACTCCTCCTTGGGATGGGAGTATTGTACACCTGTATGGAATTTGCTGCACCCTGCGCTATGACCTTTGGGCGAGGCGAAAAGATCCCCGCTTATTTCATTCGCTCCGCGACCAACTCCGCCACATCCTTAACCTGAACCTCGCCTCCGTCCGCCTTGGATGCGTCGCTCATCATTGTGAGGCAGAAAGGACAGCCCACTGCAACCATATTTGCGCCTGTCTCCTTTACCTCACGGAATCTCGCTTCATTGACCCGCCCTGTGCCTGCTTCCTCCTCCTTCCACATCTGTGCCCCTCCCGCACCACAGCAGAAGGACTTGGCGCCATGCCGCGGTATCTCAATGGTCGTCACACCTGTGGACTTCAACGCCTCGCGCGGCGCATCAAACACCTTGTTGTGCCTGCCCAAATAACACGGATCGTGGAAGGTAATTCGTAATTGGTCATTGGTAATTTGTAATTGGATCTTTCCTGCCCCAACAAGCTCGTTGATGAGTTGTGTGTGATGAATCACCGTGTAATTTCCACCAAAGGCAGGATACTCGTTCTTGATGGTATGCAAACAATGCGGACAGGTCGTGACGATGCGCTTCGGCTTGACCTCGTTGAGGATTTCCACGTTTTGCGTTGCCAGACCGAAGAAAATATCCTCGCGTCCCGCGCGCCGTGCCGAATCGCCCGTGCAGGATTCGTTCTTTCCAAGCACGGCGTAGTTGACCCCCGCCGCGTTCAAAATCTTCGCAAAGGCTTGCGCGGTCTTCTGCGCGCGGGCATCGGTGGCGGGAGCGCATCCCACCCACCACAAAATTTCCGGTTCGGGGTTTTGCTCGATGGTCGGCACGTTCAAACCCTCCGCCCACTTCATACGGTCCGCCTGCGAGACGTTCCACGGATTCATGTTGCGTTCCATGCCCTTGAACGCCGTCTCCAACTGTTTCGGGAACGCGCTCTCCATCATCGAAAGGTTGCGGCGGATGTCGAGAATGTCGCGCATGGGTTCGTTGCCTACAGGGCAAATATCCACGCACGCGCCGCAACTGGTGCAAGCCCACACCGCCTCTTCGGGGATCAACTGTGTGAGCGGCACATCGGTCCCGCCGCCGAAGTTCAGGTGATAGCGTTTGTTGATTTCCAGCGCGGCGGGCGAGAGCAGTTTGCCCGTGTTGTAGGCTGGGCAGACCTCCTGACAGCGGAAGCACATGATGCAGGCGTAACTGTCCATAATCTGTTCCCAGCCCAAATTCTTCATCGTTGCCGCGCCAAATTGCTCAATGGATTGGTCATCGAGATTGATGTAACTCAACTCGCCGATGGATTTGCGCTCGGGCTTCAACGCGAAATTAATGGGCGCAAAGAACAGGTGAATGTGCTTGGAATACGGGAAGTAGGGGAGGAACGCCACCACCGCGCCGATGGACAACCAGAACGCGATCCGCTCGCCGATGAGCAGCGTTCCCGCATCTGCCCCGGACCATAAACCTGCCACCGCCGAAATGAACGGCTGCCAACGATCATAGCCTTTCTCCGCCACGTAAAACGACTCGCCCAACAGCCGCGCCGTGTTATGCGTCAGAATGAACAACGCCACAATGGCTGAGTCGCGCAGGATGCCGAAGTGCGCTTTGGGGTGAAGAAGGGTCGTCTCGCGCGTGGACAAAGTCGCAGGTCGAAGAATGAAGCGGCGCACGACGAGGGCAATCATCCCCACGAGGATCGCCACGTTCGCCACGTCTGCCAGCAGGCGGTAAGCATCCCCGAACCAGCCGAGATGTTCGAGCATTTTCCGGCTGGTGTAGGCGTAGATGAGGTCTGCAAGATTGATCAAAAGAAAGGAGAGAAACCCCCAGCCGATGAGTCCGTGCAAAATGCTCGGTCCCAATCTGAAACGAAAGACCGGTTGGAACAATCCCACTTTGACGATGAGTTCTCCCAGCCGCTTCCAAATGAGACTCCAATCTGGCTTGCCCTGTCCGCTGGAGATGTGAACGATGATGCGCGTCACTCCGCGATAGGTGAAATAAAGCGATGCAAGTGTTGCAACAGCAAAGAGGATCTTTTCGGCAAGGCTGAGCATGGCAGACTCCTGGAATCAATATGTCATTGCGGTAAAGTCTCCGGCGGCGGAGACATACTTTCAGGATGTTATCCTGCTCGCAATGACATCATGGCTTTAGTTTAGCATATTATGCCTGTTGAAGGCAACGTTATGCCAATGTATCGAACTTTGTGAGACTGTCCCAAATCTCATTATTGATCTTTTCGTACTGCGATTTTGCAAATTCCCAGAACAGGGACTGGGCGCGGGTAAACGGGAAACCGATATTCCGGGCCATGTAGATTTTTCGTCGCAAGTCCAGCCCGTCAATCTCCACCTTTTTAATGCGTCCCAATGCGAGTCCGCGGGCGGCGATCATTTCAGAGACAAAGGCGATGCCGACACCGCGTTCAACCGCCATTTCAACCGCTTCCATGCTGCCCAATTCCATTACCACATTAAGGTTGTCGACGGTGATTTGATAATGTTTTAATCCCTCCATGACAGTTTCACAGGTCCCGGACATTTCCTCGCATTTGATGAGCGGCTGATCGGTCAAGTCGGATGGCAGGGCATGACCGTAACCAGCCCAGGGGTGATTGGGGTGGACAATGAGGATGATGCGGTCATCGAAGAGAGGCGTCGATTCGATATCTCGATGCTCAATCTGGCGGCTGGCCACCCCAATTGGGATGATCCGATTGACGAGTCTTTCCACCACTGACTCGCGGCTTATTACTCTGACGCGGGGATGCACTGCCGGGTAGTCACGTTGGAACTCGGAAAGCAGAATGGGTAGCAGGTACCTTCCTGCCGATGTCGAACAACCGATTAACAACTCTCCGCCAATTTGGTTGTTGACCTGTTGAAAACCATCCTCAAGCAGGCGCGCTGCCAGCAGAACTTCCCTCACCATCGGGAGGATGGTCTGCCCGGCCTCGCTCAGCTCGACCGCTCTGCCGTGTCGATTAAATAATTCGATTTTATATGCTTTTTCGAGGCTTTGTATGTTTTGACTGACTGCGGACTGGGTCATGTGAAGTCGTTGGGCGGCTTTGCTGAAGTTCAATTCCTCCGCTGCGACCAGAAATACGCGCAATGCAGATAGTTCGACCATTTTCCTCTCCGTGATCAGGAATACTGATGAGGACTTTTTCTGAGGATAAGCGGTTGTCATACCCATGAATAGTGAGAAAAGTCAAGTCTTGCGCGTGACAGAGTGAAAAATGTCCCGAAGGCTTTTTCTTGATTTCCCCAGCCTTCGGGACAGTGTTGAATACGTGGATTATCCGGCGGTGGAGATCGGCAATTCCGCTCCGATCCAGCCGTTCATGCCGCCGTTCAGGTTGCGGACATTGGTGTAGCCCAGGAATTGCAGGTACATTTGGATGAATGCGCCGCGATGACCGGACTGGCAAAGCACCACGATGGGAGCGGCTTTGTCAGCGGGCAGTTGGGCAAGGTTGGCGGGCACGTCGGTGACGTTGATGTTGAGGGCGCCTTCGATATAGCCTTTGTTGAATTCGTCAACGGTGCGGACATCGAGGATAAAGGGCACGGCGCCGCTGGTCAGCTCTGCGTTGAAGTCGGGGGCTTTGACCGCGCCGAAGCCTTCGGGCAGGCTGCTCAGGTAGGCGTCGAGGGCGGCGAATCGGGCGGCATCCACTTCGGGAGCGGTACCAGCCGTCGGGGCGGCGGGAACGCCCGTCTCAACCGGGAATTGGGCTTTGATCCAGCCGTTCATTCCGCCGTTGAGGTTGACGACATCCGTGTATCCCAACAAGCGGAGCGCCATGGCGCCGAGCGCGCCGCGATGACCGGAAGCGCAGGTGATGACGATCTTCTGATCTTGCGCGGGGAGTTTATCGAGGTTCTTGAGCAGGTCGCGGATCGGAATGTTGATGGAGCCGGCGATGTAGCCGTTGGCTTCGATCTCGGCGGGTTCACGCACGTCCACAATGAACGGCGGGTTTTCGACCAGCATTTCGTTGAGTTTGTCGGACTTGACGCTATAGAAACCGGCGTCGGCGGGCAGGGTCGAAATGAACTCGCCCATGACGGTCGCCCAGTCCACCCAGCCTTCCACGGGGAGTTGGGCGGCTTTCCAGGCGTTCAGTCCGCCGTTCAGGTTGATGACGTCGGTGTAGCCCATCAGGCGCAGCGCCATCATGATGATGGAGCCGCGGTGACCGGAGGCGCACAGAACGACGATGTGGGCATCCTTGTCAGCGGGGATTTGATCGAGGCTGGCGAAGAAATCGCTAAACGGGATGTTGACCGCGCCTTCGATGTGACCGTCTTTGTCCCATTCGGCGGTGGTGCGGACGTCAATGATAGTCGGGAGCGCCGAGCCGGTCAGTTCTTCTGCCAGTTTGTCAGATTTGATCGAGTAGAACCCCTCCGGCAGGGTGGAGAGGAAGCTGTTGAGCATGTCATACAGCGGCTGGTCGGCGATGACCGGCGTGCTGATTGCCTCGGGCGCCGCGGGCATGGAACCGGTGACGAGAGGCAGGTTGGCTTTCTTCCAGGCGTTCACGCCGCCGTTCAGGTTGCGGACGTTGGTGTAGCCCAGCATTCGCAGCGCAGCCATGACCATGCCGCCGCGATGACCGGAGGCGCAAGTGACCACGATGGGTTCGTTAAGACCAGGTAGTTTATCGAGGTTGGCAAGCACTTCGCGCACCGGGATGTTCACGGAACCTTCGATATAGCCGTCTTTTTCGATTTCTGCGGCTTCACGAACGTCGAGCAGGAAGGGCGGCTTGTCAACGAGTTCTTCGCTCAACGCGGTGACTTTGACTGAACCGAAGCCCTTGTCGGCGGGCAGGTTGGCGATAAGTTCGGCGAAGAGCGCCTGCGCATCGGGCGCAACGACGACGGGTTCTTCGACAACTATCGGCTCTTCCACCACCGGAGCCTGAGTCTCCTCCACGACTGGCTCAGCGGCTGGGGCGCAGGCCGCCAGGATCATGCTGAGCACGAGAAGCAGACCGAACAAACTTTGTAACTTCTTGGACATGGTGATTATCTCCTGATGATATTTTTTTTGTTTATCAAGTTACTGTTGTAACTTGTGGCAACCGGAACAATTCACATCTTGATATGCCGCATGGTTTTCGGGGAAAACCGGCGCATTTCGAATGCCCGTCGCGTGACATGCCGTGCATGAATTTGACACATGCTCAAGGTGAGATGCCGGCATGGCAGGCGCACTGGCAATGCTTTCCAGGGCAGGCGGGAGGGTGTTTACGATTACGGACTGGTTCGCTTCCAATTCTTCCGCTTTCACTTTATCGGCTGTGAGGAAGATGGTTCCGTCACTGCCGTGGCAGACCGCACACGAGGCGTTCTGCGGGGTGTTTTTCTGAATGTTGTGCGGCGTGGCATAGACCCAGGTCGGCAGTGCGTTGAAATTGGGCAGCAGGTTATCGCCGTAGTATTTGTAACTATCCGGGTCAACGGGCACATGACGCACGGGTACATACAGGTAGGGGCGCTCCTCCGTCTGGATCGGGTTGCGCCCAATCAGGAAGGTCGAATACGTTGCCTGTGTCTCGAAGAACGGTTTTCCGCTCTTCTCGCTGATCGCCACATGACAGCCGTCGCAGCTCGTGTAGGTGATCGAATGACACACCTGACAGGACAATAGATTTCCATGCGACTGGTGCATCGGGTTGCTATCCCCGCCGGGAGCGGCAGTGGGGTGGCAGTCCACGCATTTCGGTTCCTCCATCCCAACATAGCGGTTGGCATCCGCGCTCATCGCGTCAGAGGTCGAACCGTGCAGGTCCGCGCCGTCATGGCATTTCACACAGTTCATGCGCCCTTCACGGAAATGCACGTCACCGGGGAAACCTTCGTTCTTGCCGAGGAATTCGTTGCCCACGCGGCTTCCGTGACAGGCGGTGCAGGAACGCGTCATTGGCGGGGTCTTTTCAAAAACGTGACCTGTGAACAAGCCGCCGCCCACGTTCTTTGGCTGGCTCACATGACACTCGCCGCAAGTTGTGTGGCAGGTGGCGCAATGATTGTTGAACATTCCTTCCAGCGCCGGATGGTTTTCAGGGACACTGCGAGCGTTAATCGCTGTCCAATATCCCTGCTGGGTGGAGTGAAGCGCGGTCGGGTAGGTCGCGACCTGTTCTTGATGGCACTCCGCGCAATATTTTTCAGGCATCGAACTGGGACTGGCAATCAACCCTTCATGCGCTGCATCCTTTTCGGGTGATTGCACACCACCGTGACAATCTGTGCAGGATTGCTTGCCGTGCGTCGTCTGCGAGAACGCATCGAGATCGACAATGACTTTCTCCCATGGCTCCAACGGAGCCACATCGCCCCCTCAGCCAACTCCCTTGGATTCGCTTTCAGCTGCCTCCTCAGGTTTAGCGGTGTCAATGAGACGCTGTTGGTCGGTATGACAAGCGACACATTCGTCCGCTTCAGGCTGGACCTCGGCAACTGCCTCCGTTTCAACCGGCATTTCCGTCTCTATGGGGGATGGAATGGCGGTCGTCTGCCGGGTTCCACAAGCGAAGAGGAGGAAGGCTGTGACAATCAGGATACTAAGGAGTTTTGAGTTCACACGTAGCCTCTTATTTGTGTAATTATTCACAAACAATTATATGGCATACCATATGTAATTGATAGTGATAGAAATAACATGCATCTATTAGGTTTGCTTATCGATAAGTATTACTTATGATGTATCTCCTCGACCATTGAGCGTTGGGGAAATGTGTTATCCTCCGATCAGGACGGTAACCATGGAGACGATACTCAAACCCCGCTATTTGATCGAACTCCCCCAAGAGATCTGCTGTAAACTGGATCTGATGCCCGGTACCAGGCTTGAGGTCGAAGCGGATGAAAAAATGGGAAGGATTATCCTGACACCCATCGTTAAGCACCATCCCGAGCCGCATCCCACAGTAGAGAAGAAACGATTCTTCCGGTTTCCTCAAAACCTTTAAACAAAATCAGCCAGCTGTTTCAGCTGGCTGATTTTGTTTCGTTTTCTCTGTCATTGACTTATATCATTCACATAATCAACAGCGCCTACGCAAGCAGGGGCTAGGTGGCTGGAAACGTTCTCCCAAGTCAGTTCCTGTTTATCGTCATCGGTGGCTTGAAGTGCATCACCCAGGCAGCCCGGTCCGGCATTGTAGTTGACGAGTGTGAACTTCCACAGGTCTTCGTATGTTGCAGAATTTCCGGCTATCTCATCGGTGATATTCTCTACAAGTTGACCTGCCTGCCCGCAGTTTGCCAGCAGAGTATGGGCAAAGACGCCAATGCTGAAATTGGCGCGCTCCACATCGATTCCCAACGGACAGGTCTCACAAGTCGCGTTCACTGCGCCAATCAGTGCCTGACGGATGTAGACCCGTTGTTCCTCATCGAGGTCCAGGTATCCTTTTGCGCATTCTCCAGAATCCATCACCAGCGGGCAAAACTGGTAGAAGAAGGGTGGGTTCCACAGCAGAGTGGTATCTGCCCCATGTTCGGTGAGTTGACCCAGTCCCACGTCTTTTTTGGTGCTGATGCCGGGCCAGAACTGACTTTCCCGCGCAAAAAGGTTTTTCAGCAAATGCGCAGGAACGCCGGAATCCTTTGCCACATTCAAGATAAGGCTGTCGAACTGATTCTGCCACTCGGTCACTGCGGAACGCGCGGCTTCCATGCCGCAATTGTTTGCCCCACCGTCCGGGAGTAATCCGTTGTCGTCGCAAAAACTCGCGTCCACGACCTGATTTTTTATCAAATTTGCGGCAAGATAGTTATATGGGATCTCCGTCCCGAGGGTCTCACTTTGGGTGGGTGTACTTAACCACCTGGGAGGTCCGCCTACCGGAGGCAGCACTCCCCAGGCTTCCACGCAACTCGCGACCGGCACACCTGCCCACTGACTGCTCAACACATCCACATACCAGAACGAGCGATCCGGATTCCCCTCGTCGGTTTCCGCCACTCGAACAACCGCGTCAAAGACCTCGCTGCTGTCCCCGTAGCTCGAATATGCCCAGAATTGAATGACGCGCCCCTCTTCGCCGGTGACCGGCAGTTTGAGTCGGCACACGGGCCCACAACTGAATGGCTGGTCTTCATATAATCCCTCGATGCCGATAATCTCGAAGCCGGGGACGGGTTCCACGCCGGTCAATACAAGAATCGGCTCGAACTCGCAAATGCTCGTCGAGGATGTGTATACCGGGTTGCAATTCTCAAGCGTTACTTGGATGATTGGAGCGGGAAGTTTGGTTGAAATCTGTTTTTGAGCGGGTTCGCTATCCACTAATACGACGTAAAAACCCTTGCAGTGATCCACATTGGTCTCTGTGCAGGGTTTTTGCTTTACCCATTTATCGTAGATTTCCTCGCCGCAATCCACATACACATCCCCCGGCGTAGGCATCCCTTCGTGGTCGATCTCAATGTGGCACACGACATCGGTCTCCCCCCAGCGGACCATCCACCAGAAATATTTGGTGTAATCCACAGTGGTGACGGAAAATCTGTCGGGACCGGGAGGGTCGAAACGCGGTGCAGCAACCCCTCGGGAGAAGGACGCGAAAGCGCCTCCCGCCAAAGCCAGGAACATGCCCAGCGTCACAAGCAGGATTCTACGCCTCAACCAAATCTCCCTGTCTCCTCTCATAAAAAATAAGTCCGCCTCCATTATAGCGGACTCCATTTATTTTGCGGTTATTTATGTGTCACCATTTGGTTACTATTTTGGTACTACCTGCCGGATTGTTTGCCCGCGGCTTCCTTCTCCCGGGCGGACTTGTCCATTTCTTGGAGGGTGGTCAAGTCCTGGTGAAGGTTGCGGCTTCGCAGCGCCATGCTGGCGACATAGAGCGCCATGGTGATAAAGGCGATGGCATAGCCTGCAATCATGTAACCTGATGTGTCAGGGGTGGGTGTTTGTAGGAACATGTTGATCTCCACTTACAGGGTGACTTTGAGTTTGAGTTGTTCGACCTTTTCCTGCAAGTTGCCGAGGCGGATGCGGTTCCAGTACAGGTCGACGAAGATGACGGTGAAGGCAAAAAGGGCGAAGAAGAACGCCACGCGCATATCGGCGGTCATGGCAAATCCACCTTCCGCCTCGGCGTTTGCCCCGCCGATGACGACCGGGTGGATGGTGCGGAACAGGCGGATGGCGAAGAAGGTGATCGGCGCACTAAGCCCGCCGACGAGCGCGTAAACCGCCCCGAAGCGCGCACGGCGATCCGGGTCATCGATGCCTTGCCGCAACATAAAGTAGGCGATGTAGATCAGTTCGGTGACTGCCGCGGTAGTGAGGCGCGGATCCCAGGTCCACCAGGTATTCCAGGCGGGACGCGCCCAGATCGAGCCGAGCACAATGGTAATGAAGAAGAAGACAAGGCTCACTTCGATTGCGGCAACCTGATATCGGTCCCATTTCAGGTCTTTTTTGATGAGGTAGACCACGCTGAAAACCGCCGCGAGGATGAAACCCATCAAGGCGGTCCATGCCGTGCCAATGTGGAAGTAGAAGACGCGTTGGACATCGCCCATGACCAATTCGGTCGGGGCAAAGACGAGGGCGAGATAGGTTGAAATCCCCAGCAGGATGAGCGATACGATATCGAGAACTTTAAGTGTAATAGGTTTGTCTTGCATGGATGCTCCTTATTAAATTTTTGATTTTCGACTATTCCTCGACAACATTGTCGAACACCATGAATGCTACGGCGATGAAGATGATGTCGTACGCAATCAACAGATTAAGCGGCAGAAGAATCTCCGAAAATTCCGCGCCGGTCAGGTAGCCGCTGCTGGCTTTGACCGCTGCTAGCAGGACGGGGATGACCACCGGGAACAGCAGGATGGGGAGGAGGATGTCGCGCGTCCGCGTTTGGACGGACATGGCGGAGAGCAGCGTCCCCACGCCCACGTATCCAATTGAGCCAAGCAGGATGACCAGCAACAACCCGGCCTGGAAGAGATTGACGTTGTACAGAATGCTATACACCGGCAAGACGATGATCTCCACGATGAGCATGAACGCTAGGTTGCTGATGACCTTGCCAAAATAAATGGCGGAACGGTCCACAGGAGCGAGCAGAAGACCATCGAGACAGCCGCGATCCTTTTCGATTGCCATCGAGCGGTTGAGACCCAGCGTCCCGGCGAAGGCGAAGGTTGCCCAGAGTACGCCCGCAGTCACAGATTGACGCGTCTTGATGTCCAGCTCGAGGGCGAAGTTGAAGATGAGGATGATGAGCAGGGAAAAGACCAGCATGGCGGAGAAAAGTTCGCGCGAACGGAACTCCGCCTGCAAATCCTTCCAGACCACGGCGCTGACGGCTTTGAAGAAATTTCCGGTTCGGCTGCCCCGATCCGCTGTGTGTGTTTTGGTGGTGCGCTCGACGTTTTCCGCCATATTAACCTGCCAGCGCCTCTTTATAGAAAGTCAGCAAATTGCCTCTTCTCAAGTCTGTTGGCGAGGCGGATGCTGTAATCATGCCGCGGGAAAGAATGTCGAAGCGTGTAGCCAATTCCTCGGCGCGTGCCAGGTCGTGGGAGGTCATCACCACGGTACGTCCTTTGGCGGCGACGGTTTTCAGCACATCGTCGAGCATGGAGGACGCGTCCTGGTCGAGACCGGTGTACGGTTCATCGAAGAGCATCACATCCGGGTCATGTAGCACGGCGCGCCCGATGGCCAGACGTTGCTGCATTCCGCGCGAGAACGTGCGGACGAGGTCGTGCCGACGGTTTTCAAGTCCGACCATTTCCAACACTTCGGTAATGCGCGGCTCCATCTTTGTGATGTTGTACATGCGCGCATAAAAACGCAGATTTTCCTCCGCAGTCAAGTCGCCGTACAGGAGGGGGAGATGCGATACCACACCCAGCCGCGCCCGCACTGCCGCGGCTTCATTCGGCAAACGGAATCCTGCCACTTTGACTTCTCCAAGCGACGGGCGGGACAGTGAGGCGAGGATTCGCAGGAAGGTGGTTTTGCCCGCGCCGTTCGGACCAAGCAACGCCACGAACTCGCCCGGCTGGACTTCAAAATCCACGCCGCGCAGGACGGTCTTCAGACCAAAACGCTTGACGAGCTTTTTGACGGCAATCACATCATCCCCTTCAAAATATCCTTTAACTCCGCGCGCCGTTTTTGATAGGCTTCATCGGAGATCTTTTTTGCGCGGTGCTGGTCGTCGAGGGCGATGATCGCGTCCATGACTTCTTCGGAGGTGTCGAACTCATTCTCGTCGTCCTCATCGACCTCCTCTTCGCTGGTGCGATTTCGATCACGCAGATACATCCACACGCCGGCAAGAATGAGCGCCACACCCAACGCCCCCGCGCCGATCAACAGATTCTGGTTCGGAGTGGCGGTCTCGCTGGCTGTGGACGTTCCCTCGGCGGGTGTCCCGGAGACCGTAAAAGCGACAGTATCGCCTGCGTTCAAATTGCCGGAGGTATACACTTGGAAATTGAACGTATCGATTGTCTGCAATCCGTGATCGGTCAACGCCGCGCCTTCGGCTTTGATACCTTCCGGGACGAAGACGGTGAACACGCTCACCGGCAGGTCAAAGGTCTGGGACACATCGATTGTTTCGGAACGGGCAACCGTGGAAATTGCGATCAGCCCGTAGGAGCCTTCGCTGGGCGGTATGGCAAACCCGGTATCGGTGCTCACGAACGGCTGACTATCCTGCAAGCCTTCGTAGCCGAGCGATTGTGTTCCTTTGGGAGTTTTGATGAATGGGACCTCCGCCCCGTCTTTCAGCTCCACGACAATCATCTTATCGCTGGGGTTGCGGAAGGAATACACGCCGTACATCTGGACATCCGTATCGCCATATTCGATGAACAGCCGCACTTCGTCCATCACCAGCGCGGATGTGTCCGTGGTCGTTTCATACAGAATGATCGGCGGGACGTTCACGCTGGTATCACCTTCCGCCACAACTGCAAATTCCGATTGCAGTGACATGCCGTCGTACACCGTTTCAGCGATGAAAATGCGGTTGGCGGGCAACTCAACATCGCCAAAGGAATATGTCCCATCCGGGTTGACAGTAGTTTCGAGCGTGACCACCTCCGCCGGGCCCGTGCTTGGATCGGCGCCGTGCTCGTAGCCGCGCAGGGTCACTTTGAGATCGGAGGGAAGGTCGGAGCCGGTGCGGTTATCGATGGATCCGTTCACGGCACCGAAGCCGGGTCTTGACGTGGCGGTCGGTTCACTCGTGACCTCAGCCTGCTGTGTGCCTTCGAGGGGCGTTCCCTCCGCTGACGGGGTTCCCGTCTCGGCTGGTGTGGGAGTCCCGGAAACGGCGGCAGGTTCAGGCGTGGAGGTTGACGCGGCGGCAGTCTCGGCGGAGACATCGAAGGAAAGAGTCCGCAGGTAGGCGGCGACCGCCCAAAGTTCATCCTCCGTCAGGTTCGCCCCAAACGCCGGGATTTGGTCGTTCCCCTGGTTGATGAGGCGCGCTAATTCCACCTCGGTCAGGGTGGACATCTTCTCTTGATCCTGGAAGAAGTCCGTTGGGCAGCCTGCACAGTTCGCTTCAAAGAGCGCCCTGCCCTGTTCAATCTGTTCGGACGTGGTGTGCAGGGAAAAGACGTATGCCACCACATCCCAGCGTTCCTGATCGTTGAGGCTGGCGAAGGGGGGCATGAAGCGTTCCATCCTGCCGCGTGTGACGACCTCATACCATTGGGCGGGCGACGCGGCACGCGCGATCTCGGGTAACCCAAGCGCAGCGACGGTTACGCCGAGTTGAATCCCCTGCGGACCGTCGCCCATACCCGATCCGCCGTGGCACGGCAGACATTTTTCGGCATAGATCGCCGCGCCGTTTGCCAGGCTGGGCGCCTGCTCAGGAAAGAGATTCCCAAGCGTTGGAAGGGGAGTCGGTGGGACGTAATTGGGCGGGGGGGTGACATCCTCGGCAAGTGTGAAATTGCATGCCGGGAGGAGTGCGGCAGTGAGAACAATAAGGAAGAGGATGCGAAATTTCATTAATAACCTTTGTATGTCGTTGCGAGCGAGGCGATTTTCTCGCCATGATGAGATTACGTCAGTGACTTCCCGCACGAGGGGCAAAAACGGTCGGTGGTCATGACAGGCTTTCCGCATTTCGGGCAGAAGCCCCCGGCTTTTTCCTTGCGGCTTTTGCGCCGCGAGGAGATCATGGCTTCGATGTCATCGTCGGATAGTCCCTGTGGTTGCGGGTTTGCGGCGGATGTATCGGCGCGGCGTGCGGCGATGGCTTTTTCCAGGCGCGCTTCCTCATTCTGCGCAGGAACGACCTGCGGGGAGAGGGTGTCGATCTTCCGCAGAATGTCGGCGCCTTTTTGGAGGAGTCCCGCGCGTTGACCGGGGTAATCCTCTTCGGGAATCTTTCCGAGTCTGAAGTCAAAGTCTAGCTCCTGAAGGGCATTGACGACGCGGTCACGTTCCGCCAGGAGGGCGGAGAGTTCGTGTTCCTCTTCGGTGACGCGGCGCGCGCGGCGTTCCATGAAGGGGGCGTACAGATACATCGCTACGAGGATGAAGATGGCAAGTGTGAAGAAGATGGCGGCGATTTGCATTCGTTCCTCGGTTATTCCAGCAGGGGGGCGATTTGTGCGCGGATCTGTTCCACGGAGGAGAACGGTCCAACCTGGACGTATTGCAAGACGCCGTTCCTGTCGATGAAATAGGTTTCGGGCACACCTTGAATGTTGAAGTAATCGGAAATCGGCCGCTTCAATGTCACATTAAGATCCTCACCGTTCGGGTAGGTGATGCCGAATTTCTTGAGGTAGATGAAGGCGTTGGTCGGGGTGTCCACGTAATCCACGCCGAGGAAGACCACTTCGCCGGTCGGTTCGTATTCGGTCCAGGCTTGTTGCATGTCTGCGGCTTCCTGTTCGCAGGGTTTGCACCACGATGCCCAGAAGTTGATAACGACCACCTTGCCGCGCAGGTCGGAGAGACTGACTTGATTCATGCCGTTATATTGATATTCGTCGTACAGCGGCACGGTGAAATCCTCGATCTCCACGCCCGGTTGTACTGTCACACTTCTTTTCTGTGCGCGGTTAAGTCCCAAGGCTACGATGCCCAGCAATCCGAGCAAGAATACCCAGACGATAATCTGCACCCAGAGGGGCACCCCGCGGCGCGGAGCAGCTGTTGTTGGTTCTATCATGCCATTCTCCAAAAACCTTGCGAAGGTTTCAACCTTCGCAAGGATGTTTATTTCTGTTTTTTAACTTCTTCTTCCAACCTTGCGATGTAATCATCCTGTGGGATAGGCTTCGCCTCTGACTCAGGGAGGCCTGATCCCCCTTCGAGGGCGGTATCCGCTTTTACTGGCTTGAGCCACATCTGAAACCCGCGGAACAGGAGGAATGCTCCAATAAGGAAGGCAGCCACCGGGACGGCGTAGGAAGCGAACTTGTTGGGCGGCTCGTTCAACACCTGTGCCCCGAAGTGCTCGACGAAATATTGTTTGATCTCCGCCTCGCTTTTCCCGTCCGCCAGCATTTCGCGGATCAACTCGCGCCACTGACGACATGCCTCGGTGGGACACACATCCAGCGGCGTGCTTTCGCACACCGGGCAGAATAACTGCTTGGCAATCGCATTGACCTCGTCATCGGTGGGAGCGGGTCCCTGCGCGGAAACAGTAAGTGTGCCAAAGAGAGCAAGCAAGGCGGCGATCAGGAGTGTATTTTGTGCTTTGTGCAAAAAATTTTTCGACATGTGAACCTGTCTGCAAGCTAATCATCTGCTGCGCTGGTCTGCTGGATTCGCCTGCCTGCCCGCACGGTGACGCGCTCGGGATCCTTTTCTGCCCATGCCGCGATGACGATGCCGACGAGGAACAACAGGCTGCCAAGCCATAACCAGTTAACCAACGGGTTGACGTAAATCTTAAACGTCGCGCCTTCCACCGAGGCGGGTTCCCAATCGATCAACAAGATATAAAGATCATCCCTCAGGGTGGCATATTGACCGGGGATCGTCATGGACTGTTGCGACTCGAAGTAAAAATCCTTGCGCGGGTGCAATTCACCCAAATAGACGCCATTCTCGTAAATGTCTACCACGGCGCGCGTGAAGTTCACACCCTTGGGACTGTCGTCCCAGGATGCGATCTCACGATATTCGACGGTGTAATTTGCGAGGTTGAGCGACTCGCCGACCGCGACCCTTCCCTGTGTTTCGACCTGGAAAAGTTCGATGCCGAGAATTCCAATCGCCATCAGCATCATACTGATGTGGATGATGTAGCCGCCATAGCGGCGGCGGTTGCGGCCGGTGAGATTCCAAAAGGCGGTGAAGATATTCTCTCCCTGGCTTTTCTGGCGGGCATTGGCGCCGCGCCAGTATTCATAGACCGTCACCAGGATGACGAGCGCCACAAGGAAGAAGCCCGTCAGGGCAATGGCATTCTTTGTATAGGTAAAGAAGAGGGCAACCGTGATGATCACTGCGATGACGGCAGGTTTCCAGATGGCGCGTCCCAATGTCTTCACCGTGGAATGTCCCCACGCGGAAAGCGGGGCGATCCCCATAAGCAGCATCAGAGCCGCGAACAACGGACCGGTTGCGCGCTCGTAGAACGGAGGCCCAACCGTGATTTTTTGACCAGAGAACAATTCAGAGATCAATGGGTAGATGACGCCCCAGAAGCATACGATCAGAATACTCATGAACAGCAGGTTATTGAGCAGGAACAGGGCTTCACGCGAGAGCATGGATGTCATCGTTGTTTCCGAGCGTAGACTATCCCAGCGGTAAATGAGCAGCGCCACAGACGTGATGAGCGTCAACCCGATGAACGTAAAGAACAATGGACCGATGGCGCTCTCCGCAAACGCATGCACTGATGACAATACACCGGAACGGGTCAGAAACGTTCCGAAAATGACCAGCGAATAGGTCAGAATGATCAGCAGCATGTTCCAGTGTTTGAACATGCCGCGCTTTTCCTGGATCATGACCGAGTGTAGAAACGCGGTACCGGTCAACCACGGCATGAACGCCGCGATTTCGACTGGGTCCCAGCCCCAGTAACCGCCCCAGCCGAGGACATCGTATGCCCAGCGCCCGCCAAGTACAAGACCGAAGGAGAGGAAGAGCCATGCCCACAGCGCCCAACGACGGGTAAGGCGGATCCAGCGGTCATCGGTGCGACCGGTGATCAACGCCGCCAATGCGAAGGCGTATGGGATGACGAAAGAGACGAAGCCAAGATAAAGCATCGGGGGATGAATGACCATGCCTGGGTGACGAAGGAGCGGATTGAGTCCCTGCCCGTCCTGTGGGGTGAAAAGGATGCTGTCCGCTGGCTGGAAGGTGTGCGGTCCAATCCCCTCGAAAGTTTGATACAACTGCGCAAACGGATTCTCAAAAAAGAGATTCATCCCGATAAAGAAAGACATCGTCACGCCTGACACCACGATCACCCACGGCAGGAACTCGCGATCTCGGTCCCACTTGCGGAGCGTGACAAGAGATGTGAAAGCGGACATCAACCATGACCAGAATAACAGCGAACCCGCCTGCCCGCCCCACCAGGCGGTCACTTTTAAGTAGGTGGGCATCGAGCGGCTGGTCACTTCGTAGACAAACTGCACTTCATAGTGATTGTTCACCAGTAAATAGATGAGCACCCCGGCAGTGAGCGTGAGCAGGGGCCAAGTGAGTAACATGGCGCGGCGCGCGCTTTCCACCAGGGAGGGTGACTTTTTGTATTCACCGTAAATTGCGGCGAAAACACTGTACAACGCGACCAAAAACGAAACGACTAAAACGCCAAATCCAAATTGAGCGATCATGAAAACTCCTCGAAAACCGGTTCGTAAGACGGCAAAAACCCTAAAGGTTCAGGAAACCTTTAGGGTTTGATCCCTTACTTGTTAACAACCTGCTCGGGAACAGCTTCTTCGTATTTTGTCGGACACTTGAGCAGGAGTTCATCGGCGTAGAAGATCCCGTCTGCGCCGAGGTGACCAGTCATGATCGCCTGGGCTTCATTGCGGAGCAGGTCAGGCATCGGACCTTCGTAAACGACCTTCATTCGCTCCCGCGACGGATCGATCACTGCTTGGTGAAGAACTTCGGCAAGCCCGCCCAATGCCTCGATTTCCGCATTGTCGCCGGGGACGTGGGCAACCTCAAAAGTCAGGATCAGGTTCGCGGCGTCATATTGAATCGAGTCGCCAAGCACCGCGCCGGAAACGCGCAGGTTCCTGTCCACGATGTTCGAGCCTTTTTCGTTGAGTTCGTTGACGGTCAAAAAATATTCCGATGTTGCGTTCAATGAACTCCAGATCAAAAAGACCACTGCACCCAGAATCAGCACACCACCGACCATGAACTTGTTGATTTGCATTTTGCCTCCGATGTCACCTGCATATTTTTTATAAATCTGGTGAAGTTACATACATTGTACATGTACAGATTAATGGTCGCTGAGAAGGGCTTTAGATGAATGTCATAAAACTTCCCCGAATTTGTCCCATTTGTACTCTTGAAAGAATTTGTTTCCCGGACGAAACGATCATCGCCTGAAGGTTTTTCTATCCATGATGATCTCGTCTACCGGTAACTCGCCTCTGACTGGTGAGTGGCTACTCCCGTTTATTGACCTTTCTTGCACTGAAAAAAATTTCAATTTATTATCTGCTAATGGGAAATAATGAACGAGAGGGGAAGATGGATGTAGCCGTCATTGCACATGGACCATAAGATTGTATTATGCCCATTGTATAAGTAATAGTAATAGCATTTCTGTAAATCACATGAAATTTATGATATTCAACACTATATAAAACCGGATAATAAATTAAAATATTCTTAACTCATTGTGATAAAATTCACAAATATAACCAGATTTATCCTGATTTACTCGAACTAGCGTGGAAGAAATCACTAATAATAGGAGAATGTAACAATGAAGAAACCCGTACCGCCTTTTGGAAAATCAGTGTGGGTAACATTTTCTCTGGTCTTTGCGATTTGTCTCGCAGTGGGAGTGGCGATTAGCCTTGCCCAGCCTGTCTCCGCTTCCCCAGACGCTGCCCCTTACCCTCAAGATGGCACGACCTATTATGGTGCTGATGCCTGCGCTGGATGTCACAAGGATATTCACGAAACTTGGTCCGGCACGCTCCATGCTCAGGCTTTCTCCTCCCCCATTTTCCAGGAGGATTGGACAAAGCAAGGTTCGGCCACCGCCTGTCTGGAATGTCATACAACCGGTTTCGACAAGACTTCGGGCAAGTTTGCTGAAGAGGGGGTAACCTGTGAGGCCTGTCATGGTCCTTTGCAGAAAGAACATCCCAGAACGCCCATGCCAGTCACACCTGATTACACTTTGTGTGCCAGCTGTCATAAGACGACGACAGATGAATGGCGTGCCAGCAAACATGGACAGATCAATTTGAACTGCGAGGCCTGCCACAATCCACATTCACAGGCACCGCGCGCAGAGACCGTCAATGAATTGTGCACCAACTGCCACAAGGATACCGGTTCTTCATTCACTCACGGCACACATGCCAATTCCGGTTTGCAGTGCAGTGACTGCCACATGGCAGCCGCATCACACACCACTTCCACCGGCGGTTTGTTCGCAACTGGACACACATTTACCGTGGGCTCGGAAGCATGCATCAATTGTCACAAGGACACTGTCCATACCCGTGACACCATCGTTCAACTGACCGGCGAACAAACCGGGAATGTACCGACTTCAGAAGAATTACAGAAGAAGGTCAGTGAACAGGAGCAGACGATTGAGACTTTGGAGTCACAGAGCACTGTCCGGCTTTATACCGGCTTGATACAGGGCGCCATTGTCGGTTTGGTGGTCGGCGGCGCTGCCGCCTGGGTGGTCAGCCGCCGTATTCGTATCGTGGAGGTCGAGGAAAATGACGACACAGAAGAAAAAAGTTAAGAAGAAAGTTGTTGTCGAACTGACCCGCAGTGATGTCCTCAAAGTAGCAGCCGCGGCTGTCGGTTCCATTATTGCAGCGCCTCTGCTTACCACCGGTCCTCTTTCACCGTTCGGACAACTCAAACAGGAACAGCTGGAAGGGGATGAGCAGATCGGTCATGGTGCAGTTACCGGCGATTATCACTGGGGCATGGTCATCAGCCTCGATCAATGCATTGGATGCGAGTATTGCATGCGCGCTTGTTGTGCCACCAACGACGTCCGTGCTGATGAGCCGTGGAATATCGTTGTGCCGGAGAAGACATCGGGCGGCGCCACCTTCTTCCTGAGCCGTCCCTGCCTACACTGCCAAAACGCACCTTGTGTGGAAGTCTGCCCGGTGAAGGCAACCTATCACCGCGAAGATGGACTTGTGGTCATGGATTATGACCGTTGCATCGGTTGTCGTTATTGCCAGGTGGCATGTCCATATGACGCGCGCCAGTTCAACTGGGAGGAACGAAACGACGAGAATCCGTACGTTCCCACCTGGGGGGATCCTGAGGTGGAGCGCCGTCCGCGTGGTGTGGTCGAGAAATGTACATTCTGCATCCATCGCATCGATGCCGGCTTGGAAAAGGGACTCGTTCCCGGGGTGGACCGCGAAGCGACCCCAGCCTGTGTAAACATTTGCCCGGTAGGTGCGCGTACCTTCGGAAATTTGAAAGACCCGAACAGTAAAGTCTCGCAGCTGATCGCTTCAAACCCGACCTTGCGCCTGCGCGACGAACTTGGAACGGAGACCAGCGTGTACTATATCCCGCCAAAGGAGGGCATCTAAATGTCCACTTCAGCGCTCACACAAAAACAACCGTTCAAACTTCCATTCAGTAGGGCCTTTCTGATCTGGATGGGCTTTCTGGGCGTCTTGCTGGTGATCGGTCTTTATTCTGCCATCACAGTCTTCATCAAGGGCTTGTATATTACCAACATGAGCGATTCGGTGCCGTGGGGCTTGTGGATCACGGTTGACCTGTCGTCGATTGCCTTGGGGGCAGGCGCTTTTACCTTGTCTGCGGTGGTTTATATCTTTGGCATCAAACGATTACAGCCTGTCATCCGCCTGGCTGTGTTAGTCGGGTTTGCAGGATATACCTCAGCCATGCTGACGTTGTTGATGGATATCGGGCGACCAGATCGCTTCTGGCATCCCTGGGTGTTTTGGAATGTCCATTCGGTGTTATGGGAAGTCACGATGTGCATCACGATCTACCTGATGATTCTGTTGACCGAATTTGCTCCTGTGATTGTCGAAGCAAAATTCTTTGATAAATGGCCAAAGATCCGCCGATTGGGCCATTTCCTGCACAAGTTGACACCCTTCCTGGCGGTGCTTGGTCTGTTGATCTCCCTCCTGCATCAATCCTCCCTGGGCGCAACCTACGGCGTGATCAAGTCGCGCCCGATCTGGTTCAAGCCGAGTATGCCCATTATGTTTGTGTTATCAGCCATCGCGACGGGACCTGCTGTCACTGTGGCGGTCGCCTACGTGGTGGAATGGATTATTGGAAAACGTACCGTTCCGCATGATGTCTTGCGGATCATCACCCGTTTTAGCGGAGTCGGTCTGCTGGCATACGGTTACATCAAATTCTGGGATTTGGCAGCGGTGACGTATTACGGACGCACCCCCGGAGTCAGTTCCGCATTTGCATTACTACAGGAACAGACCCCGTATCCCTTCTCCTTTTGGGTGGGAGAGGTGATCCTCGGCATTCTCCTCCCTGCAATCCTGTTCCTTGTGCCTCGTTTCAGCAAGAATCCTGCGGCAGCGGTGTTAGGTGCGTTGTCTGCCATGGTAGGAATCATCCTCCACCGTTGGAATGTAACAGTTGGCGGGTTGTTCGTGCCGCTTTCCTACTCCCCGGGCACTGCGTACTCACTTCCCATTGGCAGATATTTTCCAGCGCCGATCGAATGGGGTGTGGTTATTCTTGTAATCGGGTACGCGTTGACGGTGATCACTTTGGCGGTGCGTTTCCTGCCTCTGTTTGAAAAACAGGAACATTAATAGAAATTAGTCCACTCAAATAGCGAAATCGCCAAGATTTCGCTATTTTGGGTTTTATTGACAATGTCCATCCATTTTCATCATGTGAAATGTTTAGGTTATACTTAGCGAAGATTAATTTTTTAATCTTAACTCTGGAGATGCAATGACCAATCCACTCGTTGCGAGCGTTTGGAAGTGTCTGCCGTGGAGGGAAAAGCGATGAATGAAACATCCGCCAGTCCGGTAATTGTTGTTTTGTTGTTCGTATTACGCTGTCTGGTCCCATTGGCTATTCTGTTTGGAATTTCCTATCTGCTCAGAAGGTTGGGGTTGGTTGCAGAATCGCCGGAACCTCCCGCTGAATATGATGAGAGCGATACCCCCTCGTCTGAAAAGATGAAGAAAAAGAAGGAGTCCTGACACATGACAACGCGTAACTTTCATCGTCAGACGTTCTGGTTGATCGCGGCAGGCACGTTTGTCCTGCTATTAAGTCTTTCATTGGCATCACCTGCCAGCGCTGAGCATCCGTTGCAAGAGACTGAAAAATATTGTTTATCCTGTCACGGTAACCAGGACCTTCGCATGACCCTCCCAAGCGGGGAGGGGCTCTCCCTCTATATCTCACAGGATGCTCTCGATCATTCCGTTCACAGCTCCAAAGGGATCGAATGTGAAGCCTGCCATACTGAGATAACAACCTATCCGCATCCTGAGTTGAAATATGAGACCGGGCGGGAGCTCTCGCGGGCTTTCTATCAGACCTGCGAGAAGTGCCACTCGGTGAATTACGAAAAAGCACAGGACAGTATGCATGCCCAGGCGGCGGAGGCGGGCAACCTGGATGCGCCCATCTGCACTGACTGCCATGGCGCACATGATGTCCGCCCGCCGGATGAGCCTCGTTCGTTGATTTCTGAAACATGCCGCCAGTGCCATGCGGAGATTGTTGATACGTATCGTCAAAGCGTCCATGGCGCGGCGTTGATGGCAGACGAAAACCCGGATGTCCCAGTCTGCACGGATTGTCATGGTGTGCATAACATTCAGGACCCGCGGACCTCCCAGTTCCGCGTGGCAGAACCTGAGTTGTGCGCCGGCTGCCATGCCAATGAAGAACTGATGAAAAAATACGGACTTTCTGCGGATGTGTATAGCATCTACAAACGTTCCTGGCATGGAGTGGATGTCTCTGTGTACAAGGCAAAGTGGCCCACCATCTGGCATGACAGCGCGGTGTGTTCCGATTGCCACGGCATTCACGATATTCGCTCGACGGACGATCCGCAGTCGAAGGTGAACCCGAATAACCTGCTTACCACCTGTCAGCAATGTCATCCCACTGCCGGCCCTAATTGGACCGATGCCTGGACGGGACACAATGAGATCAGCCTTGAGCGCACGCCTGCCTTGTTCTATGTCGAGAAGTTTTATACATCGTTCACGCCGTTCGTATTGTGGACGTGCATCATCTATGTGGCCCTGCAAATCATCCGCGCGACCGTTGACCGCGTGAGGAGAAACCTGCCATGAGCGGAAAGAGAAAAAATACTCCACAGGCTATCCGAGGACAAATTGTGCATCAGGAAAGAACCTTCCCGCGTTTTACCGTTGCTCAACGGTGGGAACACGCCGTTGCGTTGATCAGCGGATTGGTCCTGCTGTTGACGGGATTACCGCAAAAGTACCGAGAATTGTCAATCAGCCAGGACTTGCTATCGACTCCGGATCGTGTGGAATTGATTCGTACTATCCATCACATTGCCGCGGTTGTTCTGGCATTGGAAGCGGTTTATCACCTCGGGCGCATCATTTACCTGATGGTAAAGCGGCGTTTGCCGGGAGACCTTCTGCCGACCTGGCAGGATGTGCGCGATGCCGGGTATATGTTGCAATACCTCCTGTTTCTGCGCAGTGACAAACCCAAATTCGGACGGTATAACTTCGAGCAGAAGGTGACCTATTGGTTCATTTTCTTCGGATTTCTGATCATGGGCGTCAGCGGATTCATTATCTGGTTCCCGATCTTTTTCACTCAATTCCTCCCGGGCGGGGTGGTGCCTGCTGCGAAACTGGCGCACAGCACTGAAGCGGTGGTTGCCGCAATCTTCATCGTTGTCTGGCATGTGTATCACGTCCATGTGGAGCGGACAAACCTGAGTATGTTTACTGGTCGTTTGGGCGAGCGGGATATGCGTGAATTTCATGAGAAGGAATATGAACGCCTGACCGGGGAATCCGGAGGGGAGAAGTGATGCGACTACGCGCCTCTCTTATTGTTACCGGGTTGTTGGTATCCCTCGTCAGTTTTGGATTCGCCTCTTCGCAAGCCTCGGCGGGATCGGGTCTTGAAGTGGAGGCGGCAATTCCCCAAATCCAGGATGAACCGGCGGATAATTCCGCCTGCCTGAAATGTCATCAAGTCGAAGCGTTGGAGACTCAGGCGGATAATGGGGAAACGCTCAAGCTTTTTGTCGATGCCGAAAAATATGATCATTCGGTCCATGGCGAGAGCGGCGTGAAATGCGTGGATTGTCACGTGGGCTTCAGACCCAGCCCTGGACATGGATTCGAGGTGGAAAGCCTGCGCGCCGCGACCATCAAGTTGAATGAAACTTGCGCCAACTGTCACGCGACCCAGGCCGATCAGGAGAAGGACGGCGTGCATGCACTTGCCCGTTCAGAGGGGAAGATGGAGGCAGCTGTCTGCACGGATTGTCATACTGCCCATGAAGTGCGGCGATTGAGGTACCCGGTGACTGGGCAGCAATTGCCGGGAACGAGAATATGGATTGCGCAGACCTGTCAGCAATGTCATAGCGCCATCTTCGATAAATATAAGGAAAGCGTGCATGGCTCGGCGTTGATCAATGAGAATAATGTGGATGTGCCGACCTGCATTGATTGTCACGGTGTGCATGTCATCGAAGACCCTACGACGACAGCGTTCCGGCTGAGTTCACCGCAGTTGTGTGCCGGTTGTCATACCAACGCTGCGATCATGGATCGGTATGGGATCTCCACGCAGGTGCTCAACACTTATGTGGCTGACTTCCATGGCACGACAGTGACCATTTTCGAAAAGGTTTCGCCGGATGCCGTCACCGACAAACCGGTTTGTTATGACTGTCATGGGATTCACGATATCGTCAGTGCGGACGACCCTGAAAAAGGATTGCGTGTACGGCAAAACATCCTGACAAAATGCCAGCAATGCCATCCGGATGCTACAGCGAACTTCCCCGATGCGTGGATGTCGCATTACATTCCTTCGCCGGAGAAGTATCCTGTTGTGTATTATGTTGACCTGTTCTACAAGTTCTTCATCCCCGCAGTATTGGGGCCAATGCTCATCCTGGTAGTGATGGATTTTGGCCGCATGATGATCAATCGTTTCAGAAGGACGAAGCCTGTGGCGGTCGCGGCGGGGGCGGACGTAATCGCTGAAGATGTGACGGAGACGCCTGCCGAAGTAGAAGTGAAGGATGAACAACCGCCCGCCGAAACAGTGGAGGAAACGCCGGTCGAATCGATGGAATCCTCCACTGTTGAGGCGGTTGAGGAACAACCTGTCGAGGCGCCGCAGGAACAGGCGGAGGAAAAGCCCGATACACTGGGTGAGGAGCCGCCGCGTCGAGAAGGACAATCGGAGGAAACGGATGCAGACTCCAGCGAAAGGGAGGCAGACCGTGACTAAGTCAACTGAAGCCTCCTCCGTGAAGACCTATGTCCGGTTCGACCTCATCCAGAGAGTTCAGCATATTGTCTTTTTGATTTCCTTCACGTTGCTGGGCTTCACAGGATTGCCCCAAAAATTCCCCCTCTCGCCCATCAGCCTGGCGATCTTTGAGGCGGTGGGTGGCGTGGAAAGAATACGCGCCATCCATCATGCTTCGGCGATTGCAATGATGATCGTGAGTGTTTTCCATGTGCTGGAGGTGACGTACCGGATTCTGGTTCTGCGTACGCCCATCTCCATGATTCCGTGGATTGACGATGCCAAACATGTTCTGCATGATATCCAGTATTACCTTGGTTTCAAGAAACACAAGGCCTATTATGGGCGGTATTCGTATGCCGAAAAGATGGAGTACCTTGCGCTGATTTGGGGAACCATCGTCATGGGACTGACCGGTTTCATGATGTGGAACCCAATCACCACCCTGCGATTTTTGCCGGGCGAAGCCGTACCCGCCGCCAAAGCCGCACATGGCGGGGAGGCGGTGCTTGCAGTGCTTGCCATCATCATCTGGCATTTCTATCATGTGCATATCAAGCATTTCAACAAGAGCATGTTCACCGGCAAACTCAGCCGTGAGGAAATGGAACACGAGCATCCCGCTGAACTGGCAATGATCGAAGCGGGCAAACATCAGGAGCCTATCCCCCCCGCCGTCCTTCGCAAACGGCAGATGATCTATGCCCCGATTGCAGTCGTCATCCTTGCCCTCTTTGCGTTCGGTTTCTACTATTTTGTCGGGTACGAATCCACGGCGGTGGTTGACCCTGATACGGGCGAGACCGTGGAGGTATTTGTCCCTGTGACCCCGACTCCGATCCCGACTGAACCGGCGGCTGGAGAGTCTTCGGGCGCCTCTTCCGGGACTTTGAACTGGTCGGCGGGAATTGCGCCTTTGCTTCAATCCAAATGCGGCATGTGCCATGGGGCGGATACATCCACTGGATTGGCATTTGACTCGTATGAGAGTATCATGAAAGGCGGAACAAATGGTCCGGTTGTCGTTCCGGGCGACAGCGTGAACAGCAGTCTGTTCAAAGTGCAATCTGCGGGAGGGCATTTTGGACAATTGACTGCCGAGGAGATTGTCAGAGTCCAGCAGTGGATCGATGCAGGAGCGCCGGAATAGACAAATAACGCTGGGATTACCCTGTGGACATCATAACGGTCTACTTCTTCTACGGTCTGTCCTTTTTCAGTATGGGGCTGGCTGTACTGTTAGAAGTAGACCGTTCTTCTGAATTAGACTTTGCCCGCGCTCTGCGTTCGCTTGCCGGATTCGGGATCATTCATGGGGGACACGAATGGATCGAAATGTTCCTGTTGATTCACCCTGATGTGGAAAGTACATTCTTTTATCAGTTTATTGGTCCCGGCAGGGTGATTCTGCTGGCGGTTTCGTTTCTGTTCCTAATCTCGTTCGGCGCCCGTTTGATTGCCGGACCGAACCGGGCACGGTTATCCTGGCAGATGCTCGGAGTGATCACCATCATTTGGGCAGTGGGGTTGATTTGGCTGTTCATTTTTGAACCATCAGACTCCAGGCTGGTGGCGCTGGATGTATATACACGTTATTCGCTGGCAATCCCTGGCGCGGCACTCACGGCGTGGGGATTGATCCTGCAACGTCAAAAATTTTTGCAGGCGGGGATGAGGGGATTTGGCAGGGATATGATCGTTGGTGCGCTGGCTTTCGGCTTATATGGAGGGGTGGGGCAGCTATTTGTTGCGCCCAGTAATGTATTCCCATCGAGTTTCCTCAATGCCGAAATTTTTCTGGGCTGGTTTGGGGTTCCGATCCAATTCTTTCGTTCGGTCATGGCTTGTATCGCGGCGGTCGCGATTATCCATTCCCTGAGGGCATTCGAGGAGGAAACGCGGCGGCAGATCGATGCCTTAAGCCAGGCCCAACTGGCGGAACGGAAGCGGCTGGAAGAGTTGCGCGGTGAATTGTTGCGGCGAACGGTGCGTGCACAGGAACTGGAACGTCAGCGAATTGCACGCGAACTGCACGATGAATTGGGTCAAACCTTGACGGCGCTTGGCCTGGGGTTGAGGGCAATTTCGGATACCGCTGTATCAAAGCCGGAGAAGGTGAGTGGGCAGGCGCGTCAATTGCAGAGTATCGTAGATGCGGGTATCTCCGGTCTGCAAAACCTGGTGAGCGGACTTCACCCGCCGCAGTTGGATGATTTCGGACTGGTTGCGGCGCTTCGCTGGTACGGCGCCGAGGCGAAGGAAAGGTTCGGTTTGTCGGTGACCGTTTCCACACGGGGGGATGAAGCGCCTTTGTCCATCGATGCCCGCACAGTCCTGTTCCGAATCGTCCAGGAAAGTATTACGAATATCATCCGCCACGCGAAGACAGATAAAGCGGATGTTCTTGTCGTCTTTGGCGAAAAGGATGTCCGCATTCGTATCGAGGATAACGGTTGTGGTTTTGATGTGGATGGGACGCTCCACAAGCCCGGTTATCCATGCTGGGGTCTGTTGGGGATGATCGAACGGGTGGCGTTGATTGGCGGAGAATGCCAGATTGTTTCAGAGATTGGGAAGGGAACGATTGTGGAGGTGACCATGCCCTTCAAGGAGATGGAAGATGGCGAGAATCTGCCTGTTGTTGGTGGATGATCATGAGGTGGTTCGCAGCGGTTTGCGAATGTTGCTCGAAGACCAGGAAGACTTGAAAATTGTGGGGGAGGCGAGTAGTGGGAAGCAGGCGCTGGGGTTGGTGGAAAGTCTCAAACCGGATGTCGTCATCATGGATATTACCCTGCCGGATATATCCGGCATCGATGCCACGCGGCAGATCAAGAAGTTGTTTCCTGAAGTGGCTGTGGTGGCATTGACCATCCATGAAGACCAGCAATATTTCTTTGAGATGCTGCAGGCAGGCGCCTCAGGATATGTGCCCAAGCGGGCTGCCCCCGATGATTTGATCACGGCCATCCGTGCAGCGCATCGCGGGGAGACCTACATCTATCCCTCTCTGGCGAAACTTCTGGTCAGTGATTTTCTCGCGCGCGGCGGCGAGGAAGATGCGAAGGAGACCATCAGCGGACTGACTCCGCGTGAGCAGGAGGTGCTTGCTCTTTTAGCAGATGGGAGGACGAACGATGAAATCGCCGAATTGCTGACGATTAGTTCTCATACAGTGGCGCGTCATCGCGAAAATTTGATGGGCAAATTGGGTCTTCATAGTCGGAGTGAACTGGTAAAGTACGCGATACGGAAGGGACTGATCAAACCATAAGTAGGGTTAATACCCTATGATAAGAATGCCTTATGCCGCCTATTGAAAGGCGGCATTCTTTTTTGTATCTTGAAAATGGAAAACATGGATTCCGACCAGTTACTAAAAGAAAGGAGGTTGCCATGTTTAAAGTACCGTTTGCAGGAGTGTTCTGGACATTTGCCCTGGCTATTCCGTTTACAATCGTCGCCCTGGCGGGAGTCGCTTACGTGGACCTCCACTTTAGCGAAATCAGACTTGCTGTTTTGAGTTTCGAGCAGGCAGTGACCGCAGGTGGACGCGGATTCGCCGCCGAATTTGCTGAAAGGTTCCCGGAGATTCTGGGCATGTTGATCGGGATGATCGTGATCCTTACCATCTACCTGTTTGTACGTCAGCCGGCTGAGTCGGTTGTCCGTCGGACGAAATAGAATGCCTGTCATGGAAAAGGAGGCGGGAGACAATATCCTGTAGTGGCGATGCAAATGGATGAACGGGACACAGTTCCTGGAAGCAGGCGGGTCCCGTTCATTGATTGTTAACGGGGACGCGGAAACCACCTCTGTTAGGATGATTTGCATTACACCAGGATGACATTCAACACTCGAATTTGTGAACAAAATCACAAATAATGAGGATAGGGGATGTGTATTTTTACTGCGAATGGACGGTGCACGCCGTGCCGAGCAGCATCGATCTGGACCTGTCGCCTTGTGAGAGACGCGGCAGTTTTGTGAATATGGAGGCGGTATGCCCCAAATGACCAATGAGAGAGTCCTATCACGTTTGCGCGAGGAAGATCTTTCCCTATTGCATGAAGTCAGTATGAAAACAGCCGGGGTTTCCCATTTGGAAATGTGTATCCAGTGCGGGACATGTGGCGGTTCCTGTCCATCCGCCATGGATATGGAACATACGCCGCGTATGTTGTTTGCAATGTTGCGGGCGGGCATGCGCGAGGAAGTGTTGCGCAGCAATACGCCATGGATCTGCGTCTCCTGTTATCACTGTGTAGTGCGATGCCCACAGGAGGTGCACATTGCGGATGTGATGTACACGCTCAAGAGTATGGCAATTAAAGCCAAACTCTACAAGGATTCGACGGCCCCGCATTTCTCACAGACCTTTGTCGATATGGTGGAAACGTATGGTCGCAGTTTTGAGTTTGGATTGGCTTCGCGGCACTATCTGAGACATTTCCCATTGCGATTACCTGGCATGGCGCCGATGGGTTTTGGCATGATTACAAAAGGGCGGATGGCGATCACCCCGAAGAAGATCAAGCACATGGACCAGTTGAAAGCCATTCTCAAATGTGCCAGCCAACTGGAGTTGACCTCATGAACAAATACATTCTCTACCCCGGTTGTTCGATGGAATCCAGCGCCAGGGCGTACATGGAGTCGATGAACGCCATTCTCGAGCCGCTCGACATTCACTTCGAGGAGATCGATGACTGGAACTGCTGTGGCGCAACGGAATACCTTGGCATCAACCTGATCCCCGCCTATTCGTTGATCGCTCGCAATCTGGCACTGGCGGCGAAGCAAAAAAATGGTACACGCACGGTCGTTGCACCCTGCTCCGCCTGTTACCTCAACCTTGCCAAGGCAGACCATTACATGCAGGAACGCCCCTCGCTGGGCGCCAAGGTCAATGAAGCACTCGCAGCGGGCGGGTTGCAATATACGCCCGGTACGCTCGATGTACGGCACCTGATCGATATTCTGGTCAATGATATCGGGTTGGATGCGATCCGAAACGCAGTGGTTCGACCGCTGAAAGGACTCAAGGTTGTGCCGTACATGGGGTGTATGTTGCCGCGGCCTGACTATAAGAACCGCTGGTCGGATCATGAACATCCCACCGAATTGGATGATTTATTGCGCGCCTTGGGCGCGGATGTGATCGATTATCCGCTCACAACGGAATGTTGCGGCGGACATATGACTCAGATCGGACCGGAAACTGCCTTCGAGTTGATCATGCGGCTCGTGGCTGACGCAGATGATCGCGGCGCGCATCTTATGGCGACGGTCTGCCCGATGTGCCAGATGAATATCGATGCCTACCAGAACGAGATGAATCACTTCTTTGGCACGGACTATCACATGCCAATCCTGTTCTTTACACAGTTGATGGGGCTGGCGTTCGGCAGGGAACCGGACGAATTGGGCATTGGCACGGAACTGGTCAGTTCACGGAATGCGCTGGCGAACATCGGCGTGGAAGTGCCGGTCACACAGGAACCGTCCGCGCCGCGGAAGAAGGATGAGGGGTTGCCCATGCCGCGTCGCTGGACCAAGCAGGAGGGGAAGAAGGAGGCGGTGAAATGAGTGAAATAAAACAAGAACGCGTCGGTGTCTACGTCTGTCACTGCGGCTCGAATATTGCCGGGGTGGTGGATGTGGTGGATGTCGCCAATTGGGCGGCGGAGAAGTTGAAGCACCAGGGCGTGGTCATCGCGCGTGAGTACAAATTCATGTGCTCCAGCCTCGGGCAGGAGTTGATCGAGAAGGACATCAAGGAACTTGGGTTGACGCGCGTGGTTGTTGCAGCATGTTCACCGCATTTGCATGAGAAGACCTTTCGCACGGCGGCAAAGAACGCGGGATTGAATCCGTATTTGGTGGAATTGGCTTCGATCCGTGAGCAGGTCTCATGGGTACATACGGATAAAGCCGTTGCCACAGAAAAATCGAAAGCGGTGGTATCAGGCGCGGTGTCCAGAGTGATCGAGAATGTCCCGTTGGAAGAGTTGAAAGTCCCGATCAATCCGAACACGTTGGTAGTCGGCGGCGGGATCGCGGGAATCCAGGCGGCGTTGGAGATTGCGAACGCAGGCTTCCATGTTTATCTTGTCGAACGGGAACCGTCCATCGGCGGGCACATGGCGCAATTTGACAAGACCTTTCCAACGTTGGATTGTTCCGCCTGTATCCTCACACCGCGCATGGTGGAGGCGGGGACGCATCCCAACATCACCCTGCTGACCTGGAGCGAAGTGGAGAAGGTGACCGGTTTTGTAGGCAATTTCAATGTGACCATCCGTAAGAAGGCGCGTTGTGTCAAGGAAGAGTTGTGCACAGGCTGTGGCATTTGTGAAGAGAAATGCCCGAAGAAAGTCATTGACGATGTGTTCGAGGCGGGGCTTGGCTATCGCAAGGCGGTGTATACGCCGTTTGCTCAAGCCGTGCCGAAATATCCCGTGATTGACAAGGCGAACTGCACGTATTTCCTTAAAGGCACATGCAAGGCATGTGAGAAATTCTGTCCGACGGGCGCAATCGATTTCAACCAGCAGGATGAACTTGTGAATGTGGAGGTGGGCAATATCATCCTTGCCACCGGCTATGACCTGTTTGATGCGCGGCGCGTGAGTAATTATGGGTATGGTCGATTGCCGAATGTGTTCACCAGCCTGGAGTTTGAACGTCTGAGCAACGCGGCAGGACCGACCAATGGCAACATCGTCCTGCGCGATGGAAAAACCACGCCGAAGTCAGTAGGTATCATCCATTGCGTGGGGTCGCGCGACAAGAATTTCAACAATTATTGCTCGGTCATCTGCTGTATGCAGGGGTTGAAATTCGCGCATCTCGTCCACGAGCGGACAGGGGCAACCGTCTATAACTTTTACATCGACATGCGCACGGCATACAAAGCGTATGATGAGTTTTATCAGCGCGTGCTCGAAGAGGGAACGCTCTTCGTCCGCGGCAAGGTGGCGGAGGTCACAGACGCGGGGCGCAATGAACGCGAAAAAGGAAAACTCATCATCCAGGTGGAGGATACGCTTGCCGGAAAGCAGAGGCGCATCCCGGTGGATATGGTCATCCTTTCAAGCGGCTTGCAGCCGCGAGCCGATGCCAAGGAAGTTGGGAAACTGTTTGGGATTTCGTGTTCGACCGATGGCTGGTTTACGGAGAAGCATCCCAAGCTCGACCCAGTGGCGACCATGACCGAGGGAATTTACATCGCCGGTTGTGCGCAGGGACCGAAGGACATTCCTTCCAGTGTGGCACAAGGGGCGGCGGCTTCGGCTCGGGTGCTGGATAAGATCCTGCAAAAAGAAGTGGCGCTCGAACCGGTGCGCGCCAGCGTGGACCAGGAGATGTGTTCCGGCTGCCGCATCTGCAATGGATTGTGTCCGTTCAACGCCATCTCCTTCCTGGAAGACCGCATGGTGACCGAGATCAACCCGGCTTTGTGTCAGGGATGCGGCACCTGCGTGGCGGCCTGCCCGGCAGGAGCGATCAGCGGAACGGGATTCAGCAACGAACAGATTCTGGCTCAGATCGATGGGTTACTGCTTCGCAACATCGAGCCGGTTGAAGCGTAAGGAGTGGATTCCATGACCGAAAATTTTGAACCGACCATCATTGGCTTCACCTGCAACTGGTGCAGTTACCGTGCGGCAGATCTGGCAGGAACGGCGCGCATGAAATATGCGCCAAATGTCCGCCTCATCCGCATGATGTGCTCCGGGCGCCTCGACCCGACCTTTGTGTTGCGGGCGCTTTCGGGCGGCGCAGATGGTGTGATGATCACAGGTTGTCATCCGGGTGAATGTCATTACATCGAACAGAACTACAAAGCCCTGCGCCGTTACCTCCTGCTCAAACGCGTGCTCAAGGGAATGGGCATCGAACCCGAAAGGGTGAAGCTCGTGTGGGCCAGCGCGGCGGAGGGAGCGAAATTCGCAAGCGAAACAACCCTCTTTGTGGAAGAGATCCGCAAGTTGGGTCCGCTCAACTGGGGAAAGCCGACAGAGCGACTGGATGATTTGCAGGAAGAAATATCCAAAACGGAGGAGGTGCCGGCATGACATCCAATGGAAAACCCAAATTCGCAATGTACTGGGCAGCCTCCTGCGGCGGCTGTGAGATTGCGGTATTGAACATCCACGAAAAAATCCTGGATGTGGATGCGAACTTCGATGTCGTCTTCTGGCCTGTGGCGATGGATGCCAAGTACAAGGATGTCGAAGCCATGGAGGATGGCTCGATCCTGCTCACACTCTTCAACGGCGGAATCCGCAACAATGAGAATGAACATCTTGCCAAACTCCTGCGTCAAAAATCGAAGATTCTGGTCGCGTTCGGCTCATGCGCCTGCGAGGGATGTATCCCTGGATTGGCGAACCTCAGCCCAGTAGGGGAGATCGTCCATACGGCGTTCAGTACACTCTCGACTGATAATCCTCACGAGATCTATCCACGCGTTTCCTTCGATGTTCCCGAAGGCGAATTACACATCCCGAAGTTGGAGCCGATCCTGCGCCCGCTCGATCAGGTGGTTGATGTGGATTACTACATGCCGGGATGCCCGCCCGAGTCGCATCAGATCGCAGCGGTGGTTGATCTCGTTATCAAGGTGTTACGCGACGAGGCGCAGCTCCCGCCAAAGGGCGCGGTCATCGGCGCAGGCAATTCAACTGTGTGCGATGAATGCAAGCGGACGCGTAACGTGAAGTTCATCAGGGAATTCAAGCGCATTCAGGATATTGCACCTGTAGACCCGACGCTTTGTCTCCTTGAGCAGGGTATTCCATGCAACGGCCCCGCCACCAGAAGCGGATGCAACGCGCGTTGCCCGAGCGCGGGTGCACAGTGCATTGGCTGTTACGGTCCGGCTGAGGGTGTGGTCGATTATGGTGCCCGACTGATCACAGCCTTCTCCTCCGTCGTTGACGCCAGGGAACCGGAGGAGATTGAAAGGATTCTCGACGGAATCCCCGACCCGGTTGGACAGGTCTATCGATTCAATCTGGCGGGGTCGTTGATGAAAGCCGCGAAACCCGCGTGGCAGAAGGCGTAGGCGCAGATTGCCATGCGCCACAGGAGAGAAAAAATGACACAAAGACTAAGCATTGATCCCATTACCCGCCTCGAAGGTCATGGCAAGATTGAGATCTTCTTAGATGACAAAGGCAATGTTGCCAATTCGTATTTTCAGATCCCCGAACTGCGCGGTTTCGAACGGTTTGTTGTTGGCCGTCCCATTGAAGAAATGCCGCTCATCACCAACCGTATCTGTGGTGTGTGCCCCGAAGCACACCACATGGCGGCATCCAAGGCCGCGGATATGGTCTATAAAGTGGATCCGCCGCGTACGGCGAAACTCTTGCGCGAATTGCTTTACATGGCGTTCTACTGCACCGACCACACGACTCACTTCTACGCCCTGGGCGGTCCCGATTTTGTGATGGGACCCGATGCTCCGGTTGCTGAAAGAAATATCCTGGGCGTCATTCACAAGGTCGGATTGGAGATTGGCGGTAAGGTCATCCAGATGCGCAAGTATGGGCATACGGTGGTCGAGATGATTGGCGGGCGCAAGGTTCATCCGTGCACATCGATCCCCGGCGGTATTACCAAAGGAATTACCGAAGAACAGCGCAAAGAGATCGAGGAGATGGGGCGTTGGGCGATTGAATTTGCCCAGTTCAGCCTCAAACTCTTCAACGATATTGTGTTGGGCAATAAGCAATATGTTGACCTGATCCTCGGCGATGTATACACCCACCGCACCTATTCCATGGGCATGGTGGATGAGAACAATAAGACCAATTTTTATGACGGCAAGGTACGCGTGGTTGACCCGAACGGCAAAGAGTTCGTAAAATACGCGCCCAAGGATTATGCCGAACATATCGCCGAGCACGTCGAGCCGTGGACCTATCTCAAATTCCCATATCTCAAGAAGGTCGGCTGGAAGGGTTTTGTGGATGGCGAAGATTCGGGCGTATATATGGCGACTCCGCTCTCGCGCCTCAATGCCGCGGACGGCTTGGCAACTCCATTGGCGCAGGAACAGTACGAAAAATTCTATGCTACTTTGGGCGGCAAGCCTGTCCACCAGCGACTTGCCACACACTGGGCGCGCTTGATCGAACTGCTCTACGCTGCGGAACGCTGGGTGGAACTCGCCAGCGATTCCGAAATCACCTCGCCAAACGTCCATGCCAAACCGACCGAAACCCCGACAGAGGGAGTGGGCATCGTCGAGGCGCCGCGCGGCACCCTCACGCATCACTACTGGACCGACGAACGCGGCCTCGTTACTAAAGCGAATCTCATCGTGGGCACCACCAACAACTACGCGCCGATCCAGATGTCCACGCACAAGGCGGCAGCGAATCTCATCAAGGAGGGGAAGGTCACTGAAGGTTTGCTCAACATGGTCGAGATGGCGTTCCGCGCCTACGATCCATGCTTTGGGTGCGCTACCCATTCCATGCCTGGGCAAATGCCGCTCGAGATTACCATCCGCGATGCAAGCGGGAATCCGGTTGAGGTGTTGAAACAATTTTGTTAGCGCGTTTTGAAAATCGTCCCGCAGATGAATCAGGGCAAGACTCCTTTCAGTGGTTCGACCAAAGTCTGCGGGACGATGAAACCTGATATAACGGAGGCAGGCGCAGGCTTGGTGTGGAGCGAGGATGTCGTCATGAAAACATTGTTGATCGGACTCGGCAATCCCATTCTCGGCGATGACGGTGTTGGTTGGAGGGTCGTTGAAAATGTGAAAAGGCATCTCGACCCTGATTCGCAGGTGGTTGTGGAATGCCTGTCGCTTGGCGGCATCAGTTTGATGGAGCATCTGATCGGATACCAACGTGCCATTCTGGTGGATGCGTTTATTTCCGAGGAAAATATTGGCTCGGTATTTGTTTATAAACTGGATGAAATTCCCAATTATTCAGCTTTTCATGTGTCCAGCGCGCATGATATGACTTTGCAAAGCGCCATCGAGTTGGGTAGATGGTTGGGTGCAGTGTTGCCCACAGATACCACCGTGGTGGGGATCGCAACCAGAAGAATCATTGATTTCAGCGAAGAACTATCTGCACCGGTGGCAGAGGCGATCCCCAAGGCGACGGAAATCGTACTGGGTTTGCTCACTGAATTTGCCTTGAAATGAGAATTATGTTGGTTTGTTGTTGACAATAACGCATTCAGCCTGTCAACGAGAACCTGCAAATAGCAGAGCAGACCTGTGGATTTTTGCTTGGCTTTTGCGGGGGAGGTGTGAGGGGATACCTGGAAATAACGGGCGCGCGTGAGAAAGGTTCTGGACATCCCACTCTTGATTCTTTTGTGAAACACAAAATAAGGTACAGAAAGTCTTGTTTTTTAATGTAAAGCCTTTTTGTTGGTTGTATACTTTGTCTAAATAAGACCTATCTTATAAAACGGATTACATTCATCTCATAGGGGCGTGACATCTGTTATTCACGGTATAATTAACTTTAGATTAACATAAGGGGGAGATTAAAAGACGTCTCTCGAAAACCTTAATATCTGTGATAGGAGGTGTCTTCCAACTAAGAAAACTGTAAATCCTCTCTGCTCGAAACCCACTGAAAGGAGAATTTTGCACACAATGTCAACAAAGAAAATGCTCGTTTTATTCGGGCTCTTGATCGCAACTGCCGTGTTGGTCGCGGCTTGTGCTGGTCCTCAGGGTGAACCCGGTCCTGCCGGACCTCCAGGCCCCCAGGGACCCCAAGGTGAACCCGGTCCTGCCCTGACCGTTCAAGATATCACCTGTACAGAGTGTCACAACGATACCGCCCTTATCACCAGCAAGAAAGCTTCCTGGGAAACATCTCTGCATGGTTCTGGTACAGCTTTCCTTGAAGAAGGTGGGCGAAATGACTGTGCATTCTGTCACTCTGGAGCCGCTTTCAGCGCCGCAGTGGCGGCTGGACAGAATTTTAGCCAGGTTGAGGCTGGCGATGCCAACCCGACCCACCAGGACTGCCGCACCTGCCATCAGATCCACACCACCTATACCAGCGCCGACTGGGCCCTTGAAACCGATGCCCCCGTGACAATGGTCACCAGTGGAGTGACCTTCGATGGCGGTTCCGGTAACCTGTGCGCCAACTGTCACCAAGCGCGTCGCTACATGGCAAATTTCGCTGCCAAGGATGCCTCTGGCAATCCTATCGCCGACAAATACACCCCCACCATCCGCTTCAATACGCACTACAGCGTCCAGGCTGACGTTTTGCTTGGCGCAGGCGACTTTGGCGTGGAAGGTAAACCCGGTTCACACTATTCCATGGTGGAGAACACCTGCGTGGGTTGTCATATGGGCGAAAGCGCTGCCCACGGCTTCGAACCGCAGCTTGCCAAGTGCCAGGAATGTCATGCTGACGTTGAAGATTTCAATGTCAATGGCTACCTGACTGAATTTGAAGAAAATTACAAAGCCCTTGAGGCGGCTCTGCTTGCCAAGGGCTTGATCGCCGCCAATCCGGATGGTACCTATTCCACGGTTACCAAGAACGCGGATGGCACTCCGGTTGTCCTTGACCCGGGTCCTGCCCAGGCACTCTTCTTCTATAACCTGGTCCATGAAGACGGCAGTGAAGGCATCCACAACCCGAACTACTTCAAGGCGTTGATGGAAAATGCCCTCGCAGCATTAGCCGAATAATCACCATTTGAAGACATGAAACAAAAATGACGGGCGCCAACGCCCGTCATTTCTTTTCTTTACCCCGTTTCACGAAATTCAAGTCATCTTTGTGAAATGGCTTTCCTCCACACCCTGCCAGGTCTCTTCGTGAAGTTTCATATATTTTGTCAATAACGGATGCACGCGCGACATCTCTTCATGGATTCGCTGTGCCACACGGCGAATTGAAAAGTGAGCATTCGCGGCGCTCCGCAATTGACAGAACGCATAGGCCTCCCGCAGATTGAACGCTGCCAGCACACGGCGGTTAAACCCATTCGGCACAACATACTGCGCGACGTTTGGATTGAAGGCATATAGCTTCTCGAACATTGTGCTTGCCGTCTCCATCGCCGCTTCATACCGGGACCCGAAGCCTGCTTCCATTATCAATTGCGGAGTCGCGTACCCTAGCCGCGTGGTCAGCTTCTGTGGCGTCTGAGTCATCATGCGGTGACGCTTGAACTCGGCGTACGCACCCTGATCCATGACCAGATCGAATGTGTAGGTGGAATATTCCAGTTCCCGCAATGGGACATCATATTTACCCAGCCGCCCCAGCAGGGATTCGGCAAATTTGGCTCTCGATTCAACGCTTAAAGATTCAACATACGCAAGTGCGTCGGCAAATGGCATCTCTCCAAAACGATATAACGCCGCTGCAAGCACCTTGTTTTCTCCGTTTTTGTCGTAATCGATCAGACTGCACCACTCGCTGCCACCAGTCTCCAATTCCCCGGTTTCCAATTCTCCAATTTCTTTACACGTTTCCACCAGATACGGCACCACCTCTGCATATTTTACCAGCGTGGGCGTCTCGCCCAACGCCACTTCCTTGACCTTTGCGCCGATCTCACGCACTTCCATCAGCTCGTGCGAGAGCATCTTGCGGATAGTGTTCTCGATGACGCGCGCATTCGCGGTCATGCCAACGTTTGCCAGCGACGCAGCGGGGAGGAGAAAACGGCACACGTCCACGTACTTCGAGCGGACACGGCGATCCCAGGCTTCGTCTTTTTCGTTTTCACGGCGCGGGAAACGCTCGAAGATGAGAGTCCGCGCGGGGATCAATGAGTCGGCATAGGCTTTGAAAAGGAGGCGGATCGTATCCACGTATTCGCCGCGGATCGGGTGCTCATCCAGCTCGGTGGGAATCCAAAAATCATCCGGTCCCCATTTTTGATAGCGCGTCGATTTCTCGGTGTAAGATGCCAGCCGGTTGGACTCGATGCTTTCAATGGCGAGACGGGAAATATTCTCGAAGGCGATGTGCAGCACAGCGTGTTCCGCTACGGAGGCGTGGCCATAGCCGACCACCCACTTTTCGTGAAACTGTGCGGACTTTTCGTCGCTCAACTCGGCGGCAATATCACGGAACGATTCGGGCGAGCGCGATGTCTTGGCGAATGCAACCGCGATGGTTTCGGGACTGAGCGCACGCGGCGATAAAAGATAAATTTCACGTTGGGGCATGGGAATCTCCTGGACAGTCTGCTACAAAATCTGGCAGATTATAAATGAAAAGGGCGACCCGAAGGTCGCCCAAAAGTTATACGCCGATATTTTGCGGAAAGTCCGATTGTCTCTTTTGCGGTCTCAACTTTTCCAGTTCTCCGAGCGCGCGGATTCCGCCGAACAGACCATATAGGAAGAGTCCATGAAAGAGCAATCCCATCCATTCCTGGAATGCCAGCATGAGCAGGGAGTCCAATCCATACAGGATCATGCCCACCATAAACGCCCAGCGTTTGCCTTTGCCGGCAAGGAAACCGAACAGAACGAAGATGGCGGCAATAAAGATGCTGATGGCCAGTCCGATGAGTTTGACGATCCATACCGCTTCCGGGATTTCGCTCGCAATGCCCAAAAAGATGCTGTCCACGATCAGAGTGCTTGCGAGCCCGACGACAAAATAGGAATTACCGCCGAACTCAAGCACCAATGAATTGATCACCGAGAGGGCGGCGATCCAGTAAAAATTGCTGGCACCGCTTTTCATCTTACGGACAAGTTCAGCAATGGCCGCCTCCATCCTTTGCATCGCAATGACGCGGTCATCGGGAGATGGAGGATGTGATAACGGGGGTTGCGGAGCCGGATCGAAAGACTGTACCATGGTTTATGTCCCTTCTGAGCGAGAATGAAATTTACTGTACAACAAAAGGACTGATAAGTCAATCAGGAAATACGGGTCATTTCGCCGCCTGCACTGCTTCGATTGTCCGCCGCATCTGGATTGTCACGATCATCGCCGTGACCATCGAGGCCAGATACAGCCCTCCGAAGATCGTATATTGCAGGCCCTTTGTGCCCGTGATGAAGAATATCAGCGTGAATAGAACGAACAGGGTAAATTGCAGGATCACCCACACCCAAAGCGACCGGCGGCGATCCGTGTCGGTATTCTGCTTGCGGGTGAGAGAACCCAGCAACAGGAAATACAGACCGAATGCCAGAAACTCGCCTGTATCCAGGAGGATTTTCAGCCAGCCTGGCACAGTAAACCAACTCCAGAAATTCAACTCATATTTGACCGGCCACATCAATTCAACGCCATTAAACCATAACGCCAGATCGACCAGAATATGCATCAGGATGCCAACTCCAAAGCCGTTTCCAAAATTTCTCCATTTTTCGTTCCAGGTTATCGCTGCAATAAGATGAAACACGACCAGCATCACGGCAATCGAGAAAATGCTGTGAGAAAATGTGCGATGATAACTTTCCGGATCGGGCAGCTTGGCAAGTGTGGCGTAAGCAACCACAAAATTGTCCAGGTCTGGAGCCATATTCCCCAGCACAATGCCGAGCACAAGCCATTCCTTTTGCGGCATCCATTTTCGTGCCATTGTACCGACGATTGCGTGAACACCATTTTGTGGCATTTTTTCCTCCTCTGTGGAATCAATAAATACGCCATGTCACGTACAACCCCTGCAAAATGAAAAGGGAACGGCTATGCCGTTCCCAATATCCTGCGTGTCATTTCCACATCATCCCAAATCTGTTTTACCAGCGTATTCACCGAGTCGAACCGCATTTCGTCACGCAGGCGCGCGATGAACTCAAGTTCCAGGTTTCGGTCATAAATATCCCTCTGGAAATCCAGGAGATACGCTTCCACGTTCATCGTCCGTTTTTCGGGGGTGAAGGTCGGGTTGATGCCAATGTTGACGGCCGCGCCATATTTTTGTCCATCGACCTTTGCCCAGCAGGCATAGATGCCGCCTGCCGGAATGATCTTTTCACGCGAATATTCGACATTTGCCGTTGGGAATCCGATCGTACGTCCGCGATGATCGCCATGCACAACAGGCCCACGTAATGGGTAGGGACGCCCCAATAAGCGCGCCGCCTCCGCAACATTCCCGACCGTGATCAATTTACGAATCTCTGTGGACGAGATCACGCCGCTCTCGTCGCTCAAGGCTGATACCACTTCGACAGTATATCCAAGCCCCAGACCGATTTCCGTCAATCGCGTTGCGTTGCCTTCGCGGTTCCTCCCCAGTGTGGAATCATAACCCAGCACGAGATGATCCACCCCAAGCCGGTCTCTGAGCGTCTGCATGAACTCCGATGCGGTGATGTTCGCCACATCCCTGTTAAAGGGATGCGTGACTACCACATCCACACCCATATTTCCGAGCAGTTCAGCGCGTTCCTCGGGCAGAGTCAACAAATTGATCTCCCCGCGCCCAAACACCTTCGCAGGGTGCGGGTCAAAAGTGATCACGACGGCAGGAACACCGATGGCGTGGGCGCCCGATGTCAACCGCTGAATGATCTGTTGGTGACCGCGGTGAACTCCGTCGAACACGCCAACGGTTACCCAGGATTTCAGCAGCTTTACTTTTTCGAGAGAGCGGTAATGTTCCATATCGATAAAATACTCCAGCGCCGGAGAGACGGCGCTGGAATCATAACAGTCTTTTTGATAGGGCTGAGATTTACTCGTTCGTAAAGAAAACCTTCTTTGGCTGCCAGGCGGGGTGTCCATCCTCGCCCATGACACATTCCATCAGGGCAACCAACTCACCCTGCGTGCTGACGCCGCGCACACGGCTTCCGATGACAGCATCCGGTGCGCCCTTCACGCGGTGTCCATGACGGACTCCTTCTACATCATCCGGGCTGAGTTCCAGTGCCGGCCAATCGCCCAGCGCTTCGGCAGCGGGAATGAGATACTGATACCAATTCCCAGCATGGAACGCTTCCTGCAATTTGCGGAGGGGGGTGGCATCCCGCAGGGAGAAGCGTCCACTTTTGGTGCGGCGCAGACCGACCAGATAGGCGCCGCAGCCCAGTTTTTCACCAAGGTCATTCGCCAGCGAGCGGACATAGGTACCCGACGAGCAGTGCACGTCGATTACTACTTCGGGCGGCGCCCATTCAAGCACTTCCAGATGATGAACTGTGATCTTGCGCGGTTCGAGTTCCACTTCCTCACCCTTGCGAGCCATTTCATAGGCTTTTCGCCCCTGCACCTTGACGGCGGAATATGGTGGCGGAGTCTGTTCGATCTCACCGACAAACGTCTTTAAAACCTCTTCGAATTGCTGTTCGGTTACATTGACAGGTTGATTCGCTTGTGTCATTCTTCCGTCTGCGTCAAAGGTGTCGGTCCTGCCGCCCAGGCGGATGATCGCCTGATACCGTTTGTCGGAAGCCGAAACATACTCACTCAAGCGGACTGCGGGGCCCACTAAGATGACCAATACCCCCGAAGCCCTTGGATCCAGTGTGCCAGTGTGCCCTGCGCGTCGCAATCCAGTGCCATTGCGGATCGCCTGCACTACATCATGTGATGTCATTCCCACAGGCTTATCTACAACCAATACGCCGGAGATGGCGTTTTTTATGTCTTGACTATTCATGCTTTCCTCCTTGGGATTATTCGCTAATTATGACACATATGTCAGAATTTTGGTTAAAGGCCCAATAATTCCTTTGTGGTCTCCAGTACCAACGGGTGAATTTCACTCAATGTTCCGGGAATGTCCGCGCCAGCCGCGGCGGCGTGTCCTCCGCCTTTGAAATGTTTTGCAACCTGTGACACGTCGATTCCCGGTTCGAGAGCGCGCCACGAGATCTTGACATGATTGTCGCTTTGTTCGACGAAAATCATACCTACTTTGTTCCCATCGATCGCCGAGATCATATTGATGAGGTCGGCATCGTCATTGCCGCTGTAGCCGGAACGTTTGCGGTCTTCCAGCGTGAGTACTCCCCACACGATCCCGTCCTTTTGTTCCATGCTTGAAAGACCCGCGCCCCAATATTTTGCGGCGGGGAAGGATTTCTTTACCAGCGAACGCATATAGATATCCGGCATGTCCACCCCGGTTTCCATCAATGCAGCACATTGGCGCAGCGCTTCGGGTGTCGTATTCGATGTGCGAAAGCCAAGCGTGTCTGTAATGATGCCGGTTAATAGTGCGGCGGCAATCGGTTTGGTGATGGGATAATTCCATTCGGGCAGGTGGTTGGTGAGAATCGCGGCGGTGGCCACTTCCTCTGCTTCGATCAAATTGAGTCTGCCGAATTTTTCATTGGTTTTATGATGGTCGATATTAATATCGGGTTGCCCAAAATTTTCAAATACCCTGCCCACCCTTTTGAGGTCTGCACAGTCCACCGTGATGAAGGTGTCATATTCCCCATTGGGTTCCTTGACGACCAGCTCACTCCCTTCGAGATGCTTGAAGGATGACGGCACGCCATCGACGAGAACCATCTGCACTGATTTGCCTGCATCCTGCAGCGCGAGACCCAGCCCAAGCAGGGAGCCGACTGCGTCGCCGTCCGGGCGGACATGGGATGCCACGACAATTTTATTCGCTGCGTTGAGGCGTTCTTTGATTGCCCCGGTTGTTTCTTTGTCCATTCCTTTGTTTCTCTCCATGACACTTTATCACACAAACGTATCGGGTTGTCAAGAAATTGTGTGATCACTGTGTTTGCACTATGGTTATTTGTTATTTCTCAACTCGGCCAGTATCTTCTCGATGTGATCGGCGTTTTCGGGGGTCATGTCCCAGTGAAAGCGAAGACGCGGGAAAACGCGCAGTTCAATGCGCGAGGCAAGAGTCCGCTTGATGAAACCGGAGGCAGACTCGAGCCCCGCGAGAACGTCCTTGGAGCGCGAAACACCTTCGACGGCAGAGACGTACACATCCGCGAAGGCGAGTTCCTTATCCACTTTTACGTCGGTAATATAAATAAGTTTCAGGCGCGGGTCGCTGATCTCGCGGATCAACATTTCCGAGAGTTCCTGGCGAATCCGGTCTGCAATACGTTGAAGTCGGGTGCCTGAAGGCATGGCTACCTAATTGGAGGATTCAAGGATATAGCAGACCAACTGGTCGCCCGCCTGGATGTCGCTGAAATTCTTGAAACCGACACCGCATTCATACCCCTGCTTGATTTCTTTCACATCATCTTTTTCGTGGCGCAGGGAACCCATGTCGCCTTCATAGACAATGTCGGTGCCGCGGAACAGGCGCGCCTTGGCATTGCGGCGTAGTTCGCCATCCGTGACGCGGCATCCTGCCACTTTGCCAAACTTGGATGCGGAGAAGACCTGTAGAACCTGGGCGCGGCCAATCACCTTCTCCTTGACCACGGGTTCGAGCATGCCCTTGAGGGCCTTTTCGATGTCCTCGGTCATGCGGTAAATGATCTCGTACAGACGGATGTCCACACCTTCTTTTTCAGCCATGCGGCGGGCAGAGATGTCCGCCTGTACATTAAAGCCGATGATGATGGCGTTCGATGCCGATGCCAGCATCACATCGTTTTCACCGATGTTGCCGGTTTCGGAATACAAAATCTTGATGCCGATTTCACCCTCGCCCAGTTTGTTCAACTCTGAGACGATCGGGTCGAGTGAACCTTGTACGTCGGCTTTGACGATCAGGTTCAATTCCTTCGCTTCACCGGATTGAACGTTGGCGAACAGGTCTTCAAGCGAAACTTTTTTCTTCGATTGCGCCTGTGCCTTTGCAGCTTCAAGACGTTCCGCCACAATGGCACGCGCTTCCTTTTCCGAGCCGACCACTTCAAAGATATCCCCTGCAGCTGGGACATCGCTCAATCCCATAACCGAAACAGGGGTGGATGGTCCCGCTTTTTTCACGGGCTTGCCCCTGTAATCGGAGAGGGCGCGTAATTTGCCGTGAGCCGTTCCCGCTACAACCGTATCGCCAAACTCAAGGGTGCCGTTTTGGACGAGCAAGGTGGCGATCACACCTTTGGTTTTATCCACTTCCGCTTCGATGACCGTGCCGATGACCTTGCCGTTGGGATTGGCTTTGATTTCCATGTTATCGGCGACTAGCAAAATGCCCTCGAGCAGGTCGTCGATTCCCTGTTTCTGTTTGGCGGATACCGGGATGACCATTGTATTGCCACCCCAGTCGTCCGGGACAAGCTCCTGTTCGGCAAGTTGTTGTTTGACGCGGTCGGGGTTTGCATTGGCTTTGTCGATTTTATTGAGGGCTACCATGATGGGCACACGTGCAGCCTTTGCGTGCGCAATGGCTTCGCGGGTCTGTGGCATCACGCCATCATCCGCCGCGACAACGAGGACAACAATATCCGCGCCCTGAGCGCCGCGCGCGCGCATCTGTGTGAACGCGGCGTGTCCTGGAGTATCCAAAAAGGTGATGAGTCGTCCCTTCTTTTCGACTTGATAGGCGCCGATATGCTGGGTGATACCTCCTGCCTCCCCCGCCGCCACATCCGTCTGGCGGATGGCATCCAGCAGGCTGGTCTTGCCGTGGTCAACATGTCCTAAAATGGTCACAACCGGTGGGCGGCTCTTCAATTTCGATTCATCCTCCCCGGCGATCATGCGCCGCCAGAGAGGCACCTCTCCCGTTTCCACTTTGACTTCCTCGATCACTTCGGGAACAGCTTCGAAGCCGTATTCCGCCACCACAATCGCGGCGGTGTCAAAGTCCACAGACTGGTTGATGGTTGCCATCACCCCGTTGGACATCAGTTTTTTGATGAGATCAATGGGGCTTTTTCCGATCTTCTGCGCCAGATCACGGATGACGATACTGGCAGGTAATTCAATCTTATTTCCGTTACTGCTCATGGGCTACCTCCTCAAATTACAAACTTCAAACAGGCAAGTGCCTATTTGCCGGCGGGTTCCCAGTGAGCATTTTGCATGGTCACATGGTCTACCCGCTGGCCCCCGCAGTTTCTGTTTCACTCGGCAGGGAATTCATGAATTCCTCAAGCCGTGTTCGATCATCCGATGTTAAAGTGACCTTCAACGCGTGGGCAAGAGCGCCTTTCATGCCTCGTTCCCAACACTCGCGACGGTCATGCAGGTAGGCTCCACGCCCGGCAAGTTTACCGGTTGAGTCCACTCGCACTCCATCGGCTGTACGCACGATGCGGATCATCTTTCGCTTTGGCATCACTTCACGACAGCCAACACAAGTCCTCTGAGGCACATGTTTCACACGTTGAACAGGTTTCTTTGACATGCTCCTTCATCCTCCCCCTCTCCTCCAAGATAGAGAAGAGGGGTGAGGGAATTTACTTACCATTCTTCGTCGAGGTCATTGTCGCCGCGTTTGTGTTTCTTGCGACCCACAACCTCGCCGCGTTCTTCGTCGAGCACCAACTCGACGCTCTTCTTCTTGCCTTTCTTGCCTTTCTTCTTGTCGCCGGACTCTTCTTCGTCGCTGCCGGCGGTCTGGAAGATTTCGGGCTTCATCTTGAAAAGTTCATCGAGCGAGACACCGTCTTTGGCGTTCTCGTCTTCCTCCTCTTCGACGACTTTCTTCGCCTCTTTCTTGAACGGTTCCTGTTTCTCGGCAACCGGTTCAATGGGCGCCGCTTCCGCCGTCAGCTGGGATTCAGCTTCGGCGGCGGGTTCAGCCACCGGCTCGGCAGGAGGCGGTTCGGGGAAGGTGATGGCGGCAAGCGCCTCTTCGATGTTTTGCATCGCCTTGGGACCGATCCCAGGTAGTCCCAGCACCTTGTTGGCGTCCATTTTCATGGCCATCATCAACGCGCCGACGGTATCGAACCCGGCTTCCACCAGGATGTTGAAGACGTGCTCCTTAAGCCCGACTTGTTCGAGCGGCATGCCAAAGGCAGCGGTCGGCACTTCGGCACGGGCGCCTGCGAATTTTTCCTCCACCGCTCGGGCGGCGTCTTCCTTGATCTGGATGGTGCGGCGTTCCACGCGGTCCACAAATTGACCGAGTTGGGCGTATTCCTCCGGCGTAACCGGGCGGTTCTCGGCTTTCTTGGCGAGGATTTCTTCAATGGCTGGGATGGTTTCGACCACAGCGGGCAACAGTGCCGCCAGTTCGGCGTCGCTCCGCAATTTCTGAATGGCATCGCCCGCGGCTTCCGCCAGCGACTTGATGTCGATGCGCCAGCCGGTCAGTTTAGCGGCGAGACGCGCGTTCTGTCCATCGCGCCCAATGGCGAGGCTGAGTTGATCTTCGCCGACCACGACTGTCGCTGTCTTGTTGCCTTCCGCTTCGGAGAGGTAGACACCGCTCACACGCGCCGGGCTGATGGCTTTGGAAATGTAAACAACGGGATCGGGATCCCATTGGATGATATCGATCTTTTCATCATGCAATTCCTTGACGATGGCCTGGATGCGCACGCCCTTGACGCCCACGCACGCGCCGACGGGATCGACGCCTGCCTGCGTTGCAGAAACGGCAACTTTGGCGCGCGCGCCGGGTTCGCGCGAGATGGCGCGGATCTCGACCACGCCATGATAAATTTCAGGAACTTCATTTTCAAGCAAACGGCGCAGGAAATTGCGATGCGCGCGTGAGAGGATGATCTGCGGTCCGCGGGAACCATCCTTCACTTCGAGCACCACTGCGCGGACGCGGTCATGCACTTTGAAGCGCTCGCCGGGGATGCGTTGATTCCCCGGCAGGATGCCCTCCGCTTTCATGTCGAGACCGACCGTGGTCGCCTGGGCGTTCGTCGCCTGCACGATGCCGCTGACGATCTCGCCCACCTGGCGTTCGAAATATTGCATCTGATTGGAGCGTTCCGCTTCGCGGATGCGCTGCTGAATGACCTGACGCGCGGTCTGTGCGGCGACGCGTCCGAAATCGGCGGGGGTGGTTTCCACAATCACCATGTCGCCCAGTTGTGCATCCGGCTTTACCTTGCGCGCTTCTTCGAGCAGCACTTCGGTTTTGGGTTCGATGACCGATTCGACAACTTCCTTCTCGGCAAAGACCGACACCTTACCCGTCTCCGGATCGATTTTGGCTTCCACATGCTGGGCGGTGGACGCGTTGACAGCCCGCCGGTAGGCTGAAACCATGGCGGACTCAATCGCCCCGAGGATGATCTCCTTCGAAAGCTGCTTTTCTTCCAGCACTTCGTTGAAAGCCAGGGAAAACTCGTTCTTTGACATGCTACTTGCTCCGTATGCTCCTGTGTATTACAAGCAGAAAAGTGGGGGTTGCCCACTTCTCGATGCGTGCGGTAATCGGTTCATCGTACGGGGAATATTTTAGCATGGGCAATAAAAAGTTGCAAGATATAATTACCGGCATGAATCAACGAAACCTCGATAAAGCCGCATTGCGCGGAGAACCATCCTATGTGTGGCGGGCGGGGCAACAGCGAAGGCTCGATATGGTCATACGGGCGGCGGAGGGACGAATCAGGGGGACTATTCTGGAGAATGGTTGCGGAGTGGGAATGTACGTGGAACACCTCTCTCCTTTGGGCGGCACCGTCATAGGATTGGAATATGACTTTGAACGCACTGCCGAGGCGCGAACCCGCTCCCCGCACATCCTCAATGCCGCCGGGGAATTCATTCCGCTTCCCTCCGGGACCTTCGACCTGATCCTCAGTCACGAAGTCATCGAACACGTACAGGATGACCGCGCCGCGATTTGCGAAATGGTGCGCGTGCTGAAGCCAGGCGGACGCGCTGTCATCTTCTGCCCGAACCGCGGCTATCCATTCGAGACGCATGGCATTTACTGGAGAGACAAATATTATTTCGGCAACAAGTTGTTTGTTAACTATTTGCCGCGCCCTTTGCGCGATAAACTTGCACCGCATGTCCGTGTCTACTCAAAAAGCGACATGCAAAAACTCTTTGAAGGTCTGCCTGTCAAGTTCATCGAACGGACAATTATCTTTGGCGCCTACGACAATATCATTGCAAGGTTTGGTGCGTTCGGCAAAATCCTGCGCGCCATTTTGCAGTTCCTGGAAAAGACGCCCCTGAAAATATTGGGGTTGTCTCATTTTTGGGTGGTGGAGAAGCTATAAATGCTCGATCAAAAACAGTTCGAACGAGTGAAGCTTGCCATGCCCTTTCTGCAGCGGGCGGACGAAGCCCTTGCCGCTGAATTGAAACGCGAGGCGCAGTTTGCAACGATTCCGGCGGGGCGCGATGTCTTCGTGGATGGCGACCGGGTAGATGGAATTGCCCTGCTGCTTTCGGGCGTGGTGCGCGTGTACAAGATCGGCGAGACGGGGCGTGAAATCACGCTGTATCGTTTCGGATTGGGGCAAAGTTGCATCCTCACGGCGAATGCCATCCTCAGCCAGAAATCCTTCCCTGCCATTGCCACAGTGGAGGAGGATGCTGAAGCGGTAATGATCCCTGCGGAGGTATTCCGCGCGTGGGTGAACAAATATGACCTGTGGCGCGAGTTTGTATTTGACCTCCTTTCTGAGCGGTTGTCCACGGTCATGGCGGTGGTGGATGAGGTGGTCTTCAAACGCATGGATCGCCGCGTCGCTTCGTTGTTGTTGAGACAGGCCCGGGTTCAGAACCCGATGCGTGTCACTCATCAGGAGATTGCCGCGGAGTTGGGAAGTTCCCGTGAGGTGATCAGTCGCATTCTGGAGGATTTTTCCAAAGAAGGGCTGGTTGAGTCGGGACGGGGAACGGTCGAAGTGCTGGATTTTAAGGGACTGGAATCCCGCTCGGTTATGTGACTTTGTCACAGACGGGAATTCCCGAATCTCCTAGAATGGGGGCATCAAACTAAAACCAAAGGAGATTTTCCAATGAAACGCAATATGTCCAATACTGACCGCATTATCCGTGTACTCCTTGCCGCCTTGTTTGGCTATCTGTATTTTGGCGGCGTGGTGACGGGCACGCTTGGCATTATTCTGCTCGTGCTGGGTGGTGTGTTCCTGTTGACATCCATTGTGGCGTTCTGCCCGTTGTATGCACCATTCAAGATCAGCACCTACAAGGGATAATCCGGTCCCGGCCAAAGATGGAGCGGATGAGCAATCATCCGCTTCTCCTTCTTAACCATGAACCTGTCTCAATTTCAACATATTGTTTCCTCCGCCGGCAAACCCATCGTCGTGGATTTTTGGGCGCCTTGGTGTGCGCCATGCAGAGTGACCAAGCCCATCCTGGAAAAACTCGCCCATGAGTACGAGGGGATGGTGGTATTCCTGCCCGTCAACGCAGACGAATCGCGCGAACTACTCGAAAAATTCCAGATCATCGGTATCCCTACTGTGTTAACCCTCCGCGGCGGGAAGGTTGTAGGGCGTGTCACCGGCGCGCAGAATGAGATTGGGTACCGCGCCATGTTCGATGCGCTGGCAACCGGCAGGGAAGTGAAGCTTCTGATGTCTTCCTTTGACCGTATACTTCGTCTTGGCGCGGGTGCATTGCTTGTAACGATCGGTTTTTCGACGGGCAGCTGGATGCTGGCTGGCGTGGGAGGTATCATTGCTTTTTTAGGGGTATATGATCGTTGCCCGATCTGGCGGGCGTTGATGGGAATGTTGCATGAAAGAATAAAAAATTGACGCTGAATGGCGTCAATTTTTTATTGGTTCCCTGAAATCGTAAATGCCATCCTTGAATTCCCACCTCTTCCGGCAATTTGAGCACTCGAGGTAATCTTTTCGGTCGAGCAGGGGCGATGTTCCACAGTCGGGGCATTTGAAGAATGGGGACAGGTTGGCAAGCGCCGGGCTGGTCTCCACTCCATGCGGACCGTGCAATTCCCCGCGACGAGCCCTCACAAATACGCTTGGCGTCAATTGCCACCATGCGCCTGTCCATTGGAAGAGGGAATCGAGGAAAACGAGAACGCTTGTTGGAACGAGTCGTTTCAGAACGCCGACGCGAAAATGGGAAAGGGTCAGCGTCTTTTCGATGAAGAAACCCAGCTCCTTCAACCAGTTGCGGACGGCTTTGGGGTGAAAGTCGAAATTCAGTTCCACGAATTCGACCGGCTCCAGCGAGAACGGACTCCACTTTTGTCTGCCGAGAAGGTAGCGCAGGATCGCTTTGAGATTCAGTTTGTTGGCAAATTCAAGGATGAAAATACCGCCGGGGCGGACCACGTTCTTCACCTGTCCCAACGCTTTGGGCGCGTCTGCCATGTGATGCAGAACGCGGATCATCGTTGCCGCGTCGAAGAGCCCATCCACAAAGGGGAGGCGATAGACATCCGCCGCGACGTAGACATATTTGTCGGATGGGGCGAGCCGCGCCTGAGCCTGCGCCAGCTGGGTGCGCGAGTAATCGAGCAGGATGACGCGGTCAAAGCCGAGGTAGCGCGGTGTATTTCGTCCGGCGCCTGCCCCGAGTTCCAGAAGGAGGCGTCCGCCTTTGGGGAGGAGTCGCTTAAGGGCGATGGCTTCGGTGCGGTCCTCGTATTCGCGTCCGCCTTTCTCCCAAAAGGAGGTCTGGTAGTCGGAGCCTTCATAATTACAAATGGGGGGGGGATGGGTCATGGAATTTTTGCCTGTCAGGCGAAATGAAAAGTCGGATAGCGGGGCAATTGTACCCGACTATCCGAACTATGCCGATTACTTAGCCTTCGACCAAAACCTTTGGACGTTACAGGCGGTTAGCGACCAATGGCGCGATAGTTGAATCCCATTTCCCTCATGCGGGCGGGGTCGTAGATGTTGCGTCCATCGAAGACGACAGGCGACTTCATCAGGTCTTTTATTTTTTCCAGGTCGAGTTGTTTGAATTCATTCCATTCCGTGACTACGATCAACGCGTCGCAGCCTTCCGCCATTTTGTAGACGTTGTCGAATATCTCGACAGCCGGCATGAGCGGGGCGGCGACTTCACGTGCCACAGGGTCGTAGCCGCGCACTTTTGCGCCACCCGCGATGAGGGCGTTGGAAATATCCACCGACGGCGCGTCGCGCATGTCGTCCGTATTGGGTTTGAATGCTAGTCCGAGCAGTCCGACCGTTTTGCCTTGCAGCCCGCCAAGCATCCTTTCCACATGCTGGGTGACTTCCTTGCGGCGGTCATAGTTGACGTTCATCACTTCGTTCAGGATGCGGGGATTGAGACCCTTTTCCTTAGCCATATAGGCAAGCGCCTGCACGTCCTTGGGGAAGCAGGAACCGCCCCAGCCCAGACCGGCATCAAGGAAGTGACGCCCGATGCGGGCGTCGTAGCCCATGCCTGCCGCGACTTCCTTGACATCCGCGCCGACGAGTTCGCACAGGTCGGCGAGTTCGTTGATGAAGGAGATTTTGGTGGCAAGGAAGGCGTTACTGGCATATTTGATCATTTCTGCCGTGCGCAGGTCGGTGATGACGATGGGGGCGCGCAGGGGCAGGTGCAGCTGCGCCACCTTATTGGCGGCGTCCTTGTCGAGCGAACCGATCACGTTGCGATGCGGATTCATGAAATCGGCAATGGCTGAACCTTCGCGCAGAAACTCGGGGCAGGAGACGACTGAGAATTCGATCGGCTTGGGCTGGGCATTCTTCACAATATCCGCGACCCAGTCTCCGGTCCCAATCGGAACCGTGGATTTGTTGATGATGATGAGCGGCGCGGTCATGTTCTTTGCAATGGATGTCGCCGCCGCCTGCACGTATTGTAGGTCTGCCGCGCCGTCCACCCCCTCGGGTGTACCCACCGCGATGAAGGCGAACTCCGCGCCTTTCAGGGCTTCGGCATAGGAAGTGGTGAAGTTGATGCGTCCGCTTTTCACGTTTCGGATGACCAGTTCCTCCAAGCCGGGTTCGTAAATGGGCATGATGCCCTTTTTGAGGTTTTCGACGCGCTTTTCATCCACATCCAAGGCGACGACGCGATTTCCCAGGTCGGCAAAACAGGCGGCAGTCACCAGACCGACATAGCCCACGCCGACGACACAGATTTGTTTCATGTTGTAATACCTCTCTGTTCAAAATAGTTATCCTGCCCGTGCAGGATCGATCTACGATTGTTGCGTTGCAGTTTTCCCCTTGCGGTTCAACGCCTCCTCGATCACAGCCAGGAATCCCTCCATGTGGATGGGTTTCGACAGGTAGCCGTCGCATCCTGCCAGAAGAGCGCGCCTGCGCTCCAGCGGCAGGGTGTGAGCCGTAAGGGCATACAAGGGGATCGATTTTGTCAATTCATCGGTTTTTAACTTTTCGGCCGCGTTCCACCCATCCATTTCAGGCAACCCTAGGTCCATCAGGATCAGATCCGGTTTTTGCAAACGGGCGGCATCCACACCATCACGTCCGTTCACGGCAAGGAACACGTCATAGCCAGCGCGCTCCAAAATGAAGCGCACAAGTTCATAATTATCCATATTATCTTCGACGACCAGAATGCGTCCCTTGCTCATTTTTGATAAATATACCGCACCTCCGTCCATCGGGCAATAACGTATAATCCGTTTTATTCAGGCTTATTCTAGACTGTGGAAAGTCAAATACGTTACATGAAAATCCTTTTTGTTGTTGATGCCCGTTCCCCCATTGCTACCAATTGGATCCGCCACTTTGTCGAACGCGGGGATGAAGTGTACATTGCGTCCACCTTTTCCTGTCAGTTGGATTTTCCGGTGAAGCGGCTGGAAGTCACACCTGTGGCATTTAGCTCCGTCAAAAAGCGGACCCAACGCCCCAGCACCGCTTCCACTCGAATGCTTCGACTCGACTCAGCACAAGCCCTTGGCTTGCGTACCGTCATCCGGCATTGGCTGGGCCCCCTGACGATTCGCCGCGCCGCTCACAGAGTGCGCCGGTTTATCGAAGAGGTGAAGCCCGACCTCATCCACGCCATGCGGATTCCCTACGAGGCATGCTCGCCGCGGACGCATACACAGGCGTTCCTCTCATCGTCTCCGTCTGGGGCAATGACTTCACGCTACATGCGCCGTCCACGTTCCTGATGAAGCACTATACCCACTGGACAATGGAAGTCGCTGATGCGCTTCATGCGGATGTCCACCGTGACGTGCGTCTTGCGCGTGAATGGGGGCTGGACGCGTCCAAACCGACGCTCGTTGCACCCGGCAACGGCGGTATCCGCACAGATGTTTTTTATCCCCCCGCCGTTCCTGTTGAAGAGCCGGTCATCATCAACCCGCGCGGGTTCCGTCCATATGTGCGTAACGACGAGTTTTTCAGGGCAATTCCGCTCGTGCTGGCGAAACACCCGAAGACGAGATTTATCTGCACCACAATGGCGGGAGAGCCGCAAGCGGAACAGTGGATTGGAAAACTGGCGATTAGGCATGCCGTGGAATTGCTGCCCCCGGTTCCCCATTTTGAAATGGCAAGCATCTTCCGTCGGGCGCAAATCGTTGTCTCGCCCAGCATTCACGACGGCACGCCCAATTCCCTGCTCGAAGGTATCGCCTGCGGATGTTTTCCAGTAGCCGGTGATCTGGAGTCCATCCGCGAATGGATCACACCGGACGAAAACGGCTTGCTGTTCAATTCCAATGACCATCGATCCATTGCGGACGTGATCATCCACGCGATAGAAAACAAAAACCTGCGGGAGGCAGCCGCAGGCTTGAATCGAGAGATCATCTCCGCACGGGCGGAGTACAAAAGCAATATGGCAAAGGCAGAGGCGTTTTACGAGAAAGTGATTGGCAAATCGTAATTGCAACTTGCCAATAACTATTAGCTCTCCCGCGGCGCTCGCAGGGAATCCAACCGCTGGCGCAATTCGATCTTACGTTCATCGGCTGCCTGGCGCACATCACTGAAGAAGCTTTCCCCGCGTGCGCGAATCTCCGCCCGCAGTTCCTCGCCCGATTCGGGAGCCAGTAACAATGCGATGGTCGAGCCGACCAGCCCGCCAACCACAACGCCGATCAAAAAGCCAAACATTCGTTTCATATGATTTCTCCTTTTGTAATGTCGTTGCGAGGGCGGTTTTCTCCGCCCAAAGCAATCTCCCATTTCGTGGAAATCCCTTTTAGGGAATATCATCCGTTTAATCGGAGATGCTACCTTGCACCGAACACAGGTACGGTATCGTCGTCGCTGCGCTCCTCCTCGTGACGACATGATTTCCAATAAAATTATTATAGATGAAATTCCGATTTTGTGGAATAATTAGAACACCGCGCGTATCCGCTTCGTGAACGCGACGGAATGTATTCAACGAGTCCAATTTGTGGCGATCGGGGGATGACCACCAAACGGCTCCTACCATAAACCGGAGGATACCATGTCCACACCTGCACCTGCATCAACGTCCATCAGCGCGTCTGCCACGCGCAAAAAGGTAACCACCCTTACCTATCGTCAAAAGAAGGAGCGCGGCGAGATCATCACTATGCTCACCGCCTACGACTATCCCACTGCCCTGGCAATGGACAAGGCTGGCGTCGATTCCATCCTTGTCGGCGATTCGCTGGCGATGGTCGTGCTCGGTTACGAGAACACGCTCCCGGTCACGATGGAGGAAATGCTTCATCATTGCCGCGCCGTGGCGCGCGGCGCTAGGACCGCCCTGCTCATCGGAGATATGCCCTTTATGTCGTATCAAGTTTCCGTCGAGGAAGCGACGCGGAATGCCGGGCGCTTCCTGCAGCAGGGCGGCATGGACGCGGTCAAACTGGAAGGCGGACGTGAACGCGTGGACGCCATCCGCTCGATCATCAGCGCGGGCATCCCGGTGATGGGGCACATCGGCCTCACGCCGCAATCCATCAACCAACTGGGCGGATTTCGCACCCAGGGCAAAACCGCTGCCGCTGCCAAACGCCTCGTGGAGGATGCGCTCCTGCTCGAAGAAGCAGGCTGTTTCAGTATTGTGCTGGAGTCGGTTCCGGCGCGGCTGGCGGAACTCATCTCGAAGCGGCTTTCCATCCCCACCATAGGCATCGGCGCGGGCGCGGGTTGTGACGGTCAGGTGCTCGTTACGCATGATGTGCTTGGTCTATTCGACCGCTTCACGCCGAAGTTCGTCAAAAAATATGCCGATTTCCACGGCGCGATGCAAAAGGTCTTTGCCGATTACATCGAAGACGTGGAAACCAAACGTTTCCCCGCCAAGGAACACACCGTGGAAATGGACGACAAAGAGTGGGAAGCGTTGTTGAAAGAAATCGGGTAAATATTGCTGTGTCATTCTGAGCGAAGCAAAGAATTTCCCGCTATCCATGATGGAGATCTTTCGCTCTCGCTCAGGGTGATAGAAATGACATGAACCTCCTCATCGTTGGCACGGGCGCGCTTGCCACGCTGTTTGCGGCGCGCCTCTCACAAGCGGGACATCACATTACCATGCTTGGCACCTGGAAGCATGGCCTGGATGCGCTGCGGGAAAACGGCGCACGCCTGATCGATTCCGACGGAAAAGAACATCGATACAACGTCCACGCCGTGGATGATCCGCGTGAATGTGCGGGGGCAAAATACGCGCTGGTGCTGGTCAAAGCCTGGCAGACGGAGCGCGCCGCCGGACAGCTTACCCACTGTCTGGCGGATGACGGACTCGCTGTCACCCTCCAGAATGGACTTGGCAATGATGAAACGCTCGCCCAAAGCCTGGGGCTGGGTCGCGTTGCCTTGGGCGTTACCACCACTGGAGCGACTTTGCTCGGTCCCGGCCTGGCGCGGGCAGGCGGGGAGGGAACCATCTCCATTCAACGGGATCAAGCGCTCGGTCCATTGGTGGAGGCGTTGAAATCCGCCGGGTTCAACGTGCAACTCGTTGAAGATGCCCGGTCACTCATCTGGGGGAAACTGGTCATCAACGCGGCGATCAATCCAGTGACGGCATTGCTGAGAGTCCCGAATGGCAAACTGCTGGAACGACCATCGGCGCGTGAGTTGATGGGGCGATTGGCGCTTGAAGCTGCGCAGGTTGCCAGCGCGGAAAACATATCCCTGCCGTTCGACGACCCTGTCGAAGCCGCGGAGGAGGTGGCACGCAAGACCGCAACGAACCGCTCCTCCATGTTGCAGGATGTCCTGCGGAATGCCCCGACCGAAATCGATGCCATTTGTGGGGCAGTGGTGCGAAACGCACAAAAGCACGAGATGGATGCTCCGGTCAATCGGGTCTGTTGGGCGCTGGTGAAGGCCTTGACCGATTAGGCAGTACGGGGGAGTTCTTCAACTTCAATCATTGCATGGTAAGATTCAGGAAATCATTCGTCACTCGGAGGTCACTCATGCGAAAGTGGCTTGGCTTCATTCTGCTGTTGGGATTATTGATGTTCCCGGCGACGGCAGGAGCGCAAAATACCATTAACCTGGAATCGGTCACCGTCGAGTTGTGGTCGGAATTCGACCAGCCGAGCATGCTTGTCATCAATGAGTTTATCCTCGCGCAGGATGTTCCGCTTCCCGCCACGGTGGCGATGCGGTTCCCAAAGGAGGGGAATCTGGTGGCGGTTGCTGTGAACCAGAGCGGCGACCTGTTCAACGCGGATTTTGAAGGAGCGGAGGAACAGGGAGATTGGCAAACCATCAAGATCAACGTGCAGACCTACGACCCCTACCGGATCGAGTATTACCAGCCCTTGACGCGCGATGGAAAGAAACGGGAGTTCGAATATCGATGGTTTGGCGAGTATGCCGTCAAGGAACTTCGTGTAAACATTCTCATCCCTTCAGACAGTACGGATGTCATCACGTCCCCGATTCTGTCGAGCACGGGCAATTCCTCGGACGGGGCATACATCCTTGGCTCCGCCACCAAAAGCGGATTGCAGGCGGGGCAATCCTACGACTTCAGGCTGGAATATGCCCGGGAAAGCGATCTGGTCACCAATTCCGGCGACAGCGTTCAGCCCTCCGCGCCCATCGATTCCGACACCCCCGGTCGCATCGCCATCGACCGGTTGCCGTACGTAATTGGCGGGGTGGGAGTGGTGTTGATCGTAATCGCACTGTTCTTTTATTGGCGGTCCACACAGTCGAGCGTAGCCACCCCGCGCCGCCGCAAACGTCAGGCTGGCGGCGAATCGACCGAGAGGCAGGCGTATTGCCACGAATGCGGCGCACGCGCTCAGGAGGGTGACCGATTCTGTCGCACGTGCGGAAGCAGGCTGAGAACTGGAGAATGACCGGCTATCGGGTTGAGTTGGTTGAAACACAACGGGACTGTCCACAGGGACAGTCCCGTTGTTCACTCAGTATCTATTTTTGAAAATTAATCATCGTCCTCTTCCGGCTTGATGCCGAGGATCTTATCGATCCGTTCGAGGATCTCAGGGGTGAGTTTGGGCGCGACCTCGCCCGCTTTCATGTTCTCATGCACCTGTTCCACCCGGCTTGCGCCCGTAATGACCGTGCTCACGAACGGATTCTTCAAACACCACGCCAGCGACAACTGCGAAAGCGAGCATCCCAATTCCCTGGCAAGTGAGTCCAGTGCCTGCACCTTGGAAAGAGTGCTTGTGTCGGTTGCATTTTCCTTGACCCATTCGAAACCTTCCAGAGACGCGCGGCTGCCCTGCGGAATTCCTTTCAAATACTTGCCTGAAAGGATGCCCGATGCCAGCGGGCTCCAGGTAGTGGAGCCGTAACCGTATTCCTTATAGAAGCGGACGTATTCACCCGAGAAGCGATGACGCCTCAACAGATTGTAGACGGGTTGCTCCATCACCGGTTTGTGCAGGTGATGCCGCTCGGCAACAGCGATGGCTTCCACGATCTCCGCCGCCGACCATTCTGACGTGCCCCAATACATTGCCTTACCCCATTCGATGATGTTGTGCATTGCCCAGACAGTCTCTTCGATGGGCGTGGTTTTGTCAGGGCGGTGGCAGAAGAGCAGGTCCACGTAATCGAGCTGGAGTCGTTCGAGCGAACCGTTGATGCCTTCGATGAGGCGCTTGCGGTTGAGCGTGTTCTTCTCGTTCACACCTTCGTGCAGTCCCCAATAGATTTTTGTCGAAACGAGATAACTGCCGCGCCGCCATTTCAATTCCTTGAGCGCCGCGCCCATCACCTCCTCTGACCTGCCGTTTGCGTAGGCCTCGGCGTTGTCGAAAAAATTCACGCCCGAGTCGTATGCCGCTGCCATGATCTCTACCGCAGCCTTGACATCTGCCTGCGTATGGAATGTGACCCACGACCCCAGCGATAATTCACTGACTCGAATCCCTGTTCTTCCCAAATGACGATATTCCATGTCTGTCTCCTGTCAAATTTGTTGAAACAATTATAATCTCCTCATGCGACGCTTGTTTCTTTCTACCTTCTGCCTTTTTCTTGTGATTGCTGCCTGTTCTCCTCAAACAACTCCTCCCACGCTTCCAGCCGGGGAGTTGCTCCCCTTCGCCACCTCGACCCAAAGCCCGCAGACGGTTCGGACACCCGAAGGACTGGTCCCGTTGACCACTCCGCTTCCCAGCCCGACGCCATTCACCTATCAGGTGCAGTCCGGCGACACGATGAGCGGCATCGCGGAGAAATTCGGCGTCTCCCTGGATTCCTTGCTCGCGGCAAACCCGGAAGTTCCCTCGAATACGATGTCGGTGGGAACAACAATCCGAATCCCAAGCGATCCCGCCAACCCCAGCGGCGAACCGACGCCAACTCCCGCGCCGTTCACGATCAAGCAGATCGAGTGTTATCCCACCACCGACGGAGGGATGTGGTGTTTTGTGTTGGCGCGCAATGATTTTTCGGAGTTCATGGAAAATGTCAGCGCACGTGTGAGTCTTGTCGATTCAAACGGCGCGGCGCTTGGAAGCCAGACCGCGTTGCTGTCGTTGAATATCCTCCCGCCGCATACTTCCCTGCCGCTGGCGGTCTATTTCCCGAATGTTCCTGTGAATGCGAAGCCTCAGGTGCAAATCCTGACCGCGATCAGGTTGCTGCCAGGCGATACCCGTTATTTGCCCGCCGTGGTGAATGACACGCTGGTGCAGGTCAATGCGGAGGGGCACAGCGCGCAAGTCAGCGGGCAGGTATTGTTGCACGGGGCGCAGGCGGCGAGTCAGGTTTGGGTGACGGGAACAGCCTACGACGAGGTGGGACGCGTGGTCGGCGTTCGCAGGTGGGAATCCAATGCAGGGTTGCCCGCAAGCGGGAGCCTTCCGTTTGAGTTTATGCTGTCCAGTCTTGGCGGGAGAATCGCGCGAGTTGAGTTTGCAGTGGAGGCGAGGCCGTAGTCTTCCAGCCTTCCCCAAATTCACCGATTTTGGGGAAGGAGTCCGAAAGAGGGGCAGGATTATTTTCCTTCCAGCCACATATACCGTTCGATTGGAATGTCGATTGGCGTGAGCACGTATCCCTTTACATACGGTTTGACAAGTCTGTAGGAAAGATGATGCACCGTGAAAAGCGCGGCCGCATCGTCCACGAGAATTTGCTCAGCTTGCTGATACATGGCGATGCGTTGGGTCACGTCCGGTTCGATGCGTGCGGCTTCGAGGAGCGAATCAAGCGCGGGGTTGGAGTACCCGCCGTTATTTTGCGCTGATCCGGTGTGAAAGAGCACATCGGCGAAGTTTTCAGGGTCGGGGTAATCAGCGCACCAGCCGCCGTTGTAGAGCTGACCGTGGTTGCCAGAATAAATCTGGTCATAGTAATAATTCGGCTCCAGGTTTTCGACCGTGATTGTGACCCCCAGATTTTGCATCCACATCTGTGCCAGTGCGGCAACGTCTGCGCTGACGTAGGTGCCTGTCCCGCCATTGGTAAACACGATGGGGGGTAGTCCATCCGGTCCGCCATATTTGGATTGCTTGAGCAATTCGCGCGCCTGCGCCGGGTCATACGGTAAACCCTTCAGCGCAATGTTGAATCCCGGCAGTCCTGGCGGATAAAGACCGATGGCTGGCAGGGCGTGACCGTCCCAAACGACATCAAGATACTGCTGGCGATTGAACGCCATTGAAAACGCCTTGCGCACGTTGACATCATCGAAAGGCGGTTGCGTCACATCGAAAACAACATAGCTTGTGCAGAGTGATACGCCCGTGTGCAGTTCGGTGAACAGCGGTTCGGTGGGGTCGGTGAATCGTTCGATGGAATATACACCGGCAATATCTACATCCCCTGTTTCATACATTTGTTGGGCGATACCGGAATAAAGCTTAACGATGATATATGGGATGGACGGCTTACCCAGGTAGAAATCGGCATTGGCTTCGTATACCATGCGCTCGAAACGCGCCCACTCGATCAAGCGGTAGGGTCCGGTGCCGTTAGGCCGGCGATACCATTCCTCGCCGTTCTCCACATTTTCCTTGTCCAAAATAAAGGCAGTGGGATAGGTGAGTTTCAGTAAAAAGTATGGCTTGGGTGTATCGATGGTGATTTGAATGGTATGGTCATCGATGACTTTGAGTCCCTTCACATGGTCAGCCTGCCCGGCCGCGTAGTCACGGATGCCGACGATGTCACCCAGATATGTCAAAGCGGTGTCAGAGGCAAGTTCGGGGCTGGCAGACCGTTCGAGCGAGTACAACACATCCTGCGCGGTGACCGGACGTCCGTTGTGGAACCTGGCATTCTGCCGAAGATGGAAAGTGTATGTCGTGCCATTGGGGTCAACCTCCCAGCTTTCGGCGAGATCGGGCGTCAAACGCAGTTGTGGGTCGAGGGAGACAAGCCCGCTGAAGATGCGTTTATCACCGGAACCGTACGTGGTATGCGGATCGTACTGACGTGGATTGGTGGATTCGCCTCCCGCCAAAACCAGAGCCTGATTCAACGGAATGTCCGTCTGCCACGCTGACGCGGGGCGCGGCGCGAGCATGGCCAGGGTGAGGAGAAGTACAAGAGTCGTGCCGGTGATTTTCCCTGTATGGATGTTACCGGGCATTTGATCCTCCCTTGCCGTTCTGGCTGCGGACGATGACACTCAATGCGATCACACCGATGAGCAGGAGAAAAACACAGCAAACCCCCAGCAGGGCAAATGTCAGCGCTAGTGGGGGACCGGTTCGGGTCGATGTTTCAACGGTTGGCGCACTGTTTGAAGAGGAAGTAGGGATTGCCGTCGGTGTGGCTTGCAGGGCGGAGGATGGCACACCAGAAATGGGGACAATAGTCGGGATAAAGGTCGGGGTGGGTTGAGCGGTCGGTTGTGCGGAAACAACCCGTGGCTTGGCGCCAATCGAGGCTCTCCAAGCGTCTTCCAGTCCTTCGATGTTGAAGCCATAGACATGTTGAAGCGCATCGTCCACGGTGTTCCCATCCCGCAAGGCGATCAGGAGCGCAGTCATTTTTTCCTGCCCGTAGGTTTCGATCAGAAATTTGACGATGCTATAGGACTGGCTGTAGGAGAGAAATGCCTTGTCTGCGACCTCTGAGAAACCCGCGCTCAGTGAGCGAACCGTAAGTAGCGTGTCATTTTGGATGGCATCTTCGAGTTGTTGCTGCGAGTTGGTATCCAGCCCGCCTTCGCTGTAGACGGCAAGACCTTCATTAAGCCAGGTGGGTACATCGCCAAGGCAGGAGAATGTCAGGTGCCCGACGAGCACATGGGTCAGTTCATGGATGACGGCCTCACGCCCCCATTCGAGGTCGTCTTCTGAGATGCCCAGGATGACGATGTTTTGTTCCGGGAATGCCTGCCCCCCCGTCCATGAGGGTTCATAGAGGATGGCGTCTTTCAAGTCGTCGGTGTTGGCGTAAATGTAGAGGTCGATGGGTTCTTCGGCTTTCAACCCGGATTGCGTTTCGTTGAAATATAGCCCGTCATGCGCGGCGTCGGCCAGGTCAACGGCAAAAGCGGAATTGCCTTCATACGAGTGGAGGCGGATGTAGTCTCCATCGTTCAAAGTCCGCCATTTGTGGACATTATCGAGCCAGGTGGCGGACTTGGTCTCACTGACGGTCTCCCTGCCGTTTGTATCGGTGACGCGCCAACGCCACCAGAGGGTGGAGCCGGGGGGAAGGGAGCCGCTCTGCCGCATTTCCCAAGTCCATTCGGCGGTGACGGTCCTGCCGGGAGTGAATTGCGGAAAGGCTTTGGCGATGACCTCGCCGCAAGTTTGCTGTACATTGCCGTATTCCAGTATCACGGATTCGATATTGGAATCGCCGGTGATGGTTGCACGGAAAGTGGCTGTTTCGGGGAAGTTGAGGATGATTTCGTTGTTTGTTACAGTCGCCTGCGGGGTGGTCAATGCCGTTAAAATGGTCAGCAGGCTGAGGCTGAGAAGGGTCGCGATGATCGTTTTCCGCATGTGGTCTCCAGGGAGGATGTCTGTCTTGCAAGTGTAACATCGAACAATGTCACCTTTCAACCGCTTTTCAATCGATGAGCATTTGTTTGACGCATGTATCCCTTGCATGTATAATCTTTTTTCAAGTCTCCCAACTGGGAGATTTTCTTGAGGTAAAAATATGGCCTTACGCGGCAATCTACGGGATTTCACGATTACACAACTGCTTAATTTGATCAACCTTGCCCAAAAAACAGGCACACTGATCGTGGATGGACCCAGCGAGCAGGCGTATGTTTCCTTCCGCAACGGGAAACTTGCCTATGCCCGTATAGGTCAGGACGATGGGAGTCTTGCGGCGGTTTTGCATAAAGCCAACAAGTTGACGGTGAACCAGTATCGTGCCATTGTGGAACGTGCGGGGAAGATCAATGACAAAGAGTTGGGGCTGTTGTTGATCAATGCCGGGTATCTATCGCAGGAGGAGATTCTCCTGAATTTGCAGGGTTATTTTACGGAGATCATTCGCCGTTTGTTTACCTGGGTGGAGGGTTTCTTCCGTTTTGAAGGAGATATGCTGCCTCCCGATGACCGCATCAACGTGCGGCTCGACCTGGAAAATATCATCATCGAGGGTTCCCGCCAGTTGCGCGAGTGGGAACAATTGCAGGACGAGATTCCCAGCCTGGAGATGGCGCTGAAATTTACAGACCGCCCCCTGAAGAATGTTAATCTGAGCGTGGAGGAGTGGCGCGTCGTTTCTTATATCAACCCGAAGAATACAATGAAGCAGATTGCCCAGACGAACAAGATGAATGATCTCGAAATCCGCCGCATTGTTTACGGATTGTTACAGGCCGGGCTGGTGGAAATCGTCCGCCCGGAGGGCATGGTGATCCAGCAGCACCCAGCCATGTTCCCCACCCAGAACAAGGAAGAACAGAAATCATTGGTGAACAAGTTGATCGGGCGTATTCGTTCATTGTGATCATCCTGGTGGAAGGATAGGAATTATGCAAACAGTAAAAATGGTCGTCACGGGCCCCTTCAGTGCTGGAAAGACGGAATTTATCCAGTCTGTCAGTGAAATCGATGTCGTTTCGACCGAGCGTAAAATTTCCAGCACTGCAGAGCGTTCCGTTAAGGAATCCACCACGGTCGCGATGGACTTCGGTCGTATCACGGTGGATGAGGACCTCGTCCTGTATTTGTTTGGCACACCGGGACAGAAACGCTTTGACTTCATGTGGGAGATTCTCTCAGAGGGTATGCTGGGATTTATTGTCATGGTGGACAGCACCCGTCCGGAGACCTTCCGCGAGGCGCGCTCCATTCTGGAGACTTTCCGCGCGTACGCGCCCACACCTTATATTGTTGCCGCAAACAAACAGGATCGCGAAGATGCCTGGGACCTGGAGGACATGCGTCACGCCCTGCGGCTGGAAAGCAAGGTTAAATTCCTTCCCTGCGTTGCCACCGATAGGAACACGGTCAAGTCTGTATTACTTGAATTGCTTTACAGCATTCTTGCTGAAATGGAGTCGGGAGGATAGGGGAACCCGATCGTTGAATAGTCGTGTCATCAATCACCACTGATCAAGGGATCGTTCATTACGAGGTATACGGAAGGGGTAAACCCGTCATCCTTCTGCATGGTTGGCTCGGTTCCTGGGGACTGTGGCAGGAGACGATGGGCTACCTTGGTCGTTACTATCGTACCTATGCATTGGATTTTTGGGGATTTGGCGAATCAGGCAAAAAGCGCGATACCTACGCCGTTCAGGATTTTGTCAGCCTCGTCAACCAGTTCATGGAACAGCTTGGCATCATGCATGCCCCGCTGGTCGGCCACAGCATGGGCGGCACGGTCAGCCTGTCGGTTGCCATCCGTTACCCGGAACGGGTCAGCAAAGTCGTCGTGGTTGGCTCGCCCATCGTCGGCTCCTCCCTGGCTCCGTTGCTCAAGATTGCGGGATATCGGACCAGCGCGTTCGTCATTTTCAATATGATGGGTCCGTTCCGTTTGTTCATGAAATATTATTCCCGCGTGATCTGCTCCGACCCTCGCTTTCCGGAAATGATGGATCGGGACCTTTCCCGGACGACACTCGAATCATTCCTGCTTTCGATTGCTTCGCTTCGAAGGACCGACCTCCGCCCGATGCTTGACCAGATCAAAATCCCTGCGATGGGCATCTACGGTGACCGCGATAAAGTCGTCCACCCAAAACAATGGCAACCCATGCTGGCGGGAATTCATCATGCTCACATCGAACGATTTCCCCTTGCGGGACATTTTCCCATGCTGGAAGAGCCCCAAAAATTTGCTGAAAAACTCAAACTTTTCCTTGACCAGGACGATATCTCCCATGCGCCTCAAGTTGTCGCATCCCCCAATCCTGTACCATCTGTGACCCTCGCCCCATGACATCCACAACCGCTACGACATATTATTATCCGAATCGGATGGGGAGGATCATTCTATTATCCATGGAGGAGGTGATGGGGCGGAACGGGGTGAACGCAGTGTTGAACCTTGCATCCCTTTCCTCCCTGATCGAAAATTACCCCTTGGATAATAATGAACCGGGCTTCTCCTTCCCAACGGTAAGCAGTCTTACCGAAAATCTCGAGCAGTTGTATGGCCCACATGGTGGGCGCGGATTGGCGCTTCGTATCGGGCGCGCGTGTTTCAACTATGGTGTGCGTCAATACGGCGTCCAGATGGGACTGACCGAAATGGCGTTTCGCTTGTTACCTCTTCCTGCAAAGCTGAATGCCGGAGCGGCTGCCTTCGCCGAGCTGTTCAACAAATTTACCGACCAGAAGGTTCGTATCGAAGAGGAGGATGGAAGATTGCTCTGGCATATCGAGCGGTGCCCCCTGTGCTGGGAACGGCACGCGACCGAACCGGTATGCCATCTGGCGGTGGGATTGTTACAGGAAGCCCTCTATTGGCTTAGCGGAGGAAAAGTCTTCAACGTGGAGGAAAAGACCTGTATTGCAGTGGGAGATCCGACCTGCACGATTGTCATTGACAAAACCCCAATATATTAGGCAACCGTTAAATCCAAACAAATTTGTAGGCAGACCAGACGGTAGGGAAGGAACTTCCCGTCCCTGTTTTCTTGATTTTGTGGAATAATTGTTCACAGGTATGTTCAAGGTCATCCTCAACGCTCCGCATCCCATTTCGCCGTTCAATGAGCCCGCGCGGGATTTACGAATTCAGAACACCCCCCTCTGGTTGCATCAACGGAATGTTCTTACGCCCTACACAACGCGGGAACTCGAACTGAAACCCGGGCAACGCATGCCCATTGACCGGGAGGAGACGATTGTTTACCGGGACAACCTGTTCTTCGATGAAGAATATATTAAGGCATTCCTCACAACCGCCCGGAAGAAAAAACGCGCTTGTCGGGCGGCATTTTCCGTCGAAGACCCTGCTTTCAAAGAACATGCCCTACCGCTGTCCTCCTCCTATACTCCGGCTGGCACTTTATACCTCGCCGACCTGTGGTACTACCCCAAGGGACCCGTCGCTGATGTGGAACCGCTTGTTATTGACTTGGAAGCACGCGAATTGGGATATTACCATGTACCAACTTACATGGCGGATCAAAGCGGTGACCTGACGTTTCAGGTTCCTCTAAAGACTCTGATTGCCATTGACTCCTGGGTTCACATTTTCATTGCGGATGTGGTGTTCGGCTTGTTTTCCCGCGGGGCTCGTTTCGAGAAGCGGCTGGGCGAGGATCTTGGCTTCAAGCTGGGGATCCTGGGCCGGGCTTTGTATGAAGGGCGCCAGATCTTGGAATGCTCCAAACTGGTGAAGATTGGGAAGAATTGTGTCATTGACCCTCATGCTATCATTCACGGACCGACGACCATCGGAGATAATGTGACTATCAATGCCGGCGCGGTGATCGAGAATTGCATCATCGGGAACAATGTCAACATTTCCCAGGATGTCCAGTTGATGTTGTCAGTGGTAGGAGATGGCGCATTCCTGCCGTTCCGTGCCGCGTTATTTATGACGACCGTGATGGAAAACAGCATGATCGCCCAGAACACCTGTCTACAAATGTGCGTGGTCGGTCGTAACACCTTTATCGGCGCCGGTTCCACCTTCACGGATTACAACCTGGTCCCCGCGCCGATCCGTGCCCTGGATGGACATGGGAAGTTAAATATCTCGAACCGTCCGGTGATTGGAAGCGCTGTGGGACATAATTGCCGCTTGGGGTCGGGATTGATCGTTTATCCCGCCCGGACCATCGAATCGGATGTGGTGCTTGCGGCGTCGAAGGAACGCCGCGTCATCGACCGGGACGTCCGATATGAAGACAGCGATCACCACAAGTTCAAGTTTGCCAGCCTGCATCAGCGGTTATATCCGCGCCCCGGTGAGGGCGCACTGGAATCATGGTAGCCAGTGGATACTTTCGCATTTATCATTCATCCCATCGACCCGAAGCGGGATGTCAGCCGGAAATTTCCCTTTCTCGGACGCGTGCTGAATGAGAAACAGATCGATTTCTTTTCCACATTCTTTCCGCCCGTTTACATCTCCGAGATTGAAGGGATTCGCTCGGAAGCGACCGACAAGGAGATAAAAGGCTGGTTTATTGCCTGTCCATATACCCCCAGGCGTATGATGGAGTTGCCTGAGCGGATGGTCTATCGTAAGATCATCCAGACTGGGCGACTGGCGGAAAAACTGGGCGCGCAGATCCTGGGATTGGGTGCATTTACATCGGTGGTTGGCGACGCCGGGATTACAATTGCAAAAGCGCTGGATGTTCCGGTTACAACCGGTGATTCCTATACTGTCATGGTCGCGGTCGAGTCCATTCGCGAGGCGGCTTGCGTCATGGATATACCGCTTCAGACCTCCACTGCCGCGGTGGTGGGCGCCACAGGCGCAATCGGGCAGGTCTGTGCCGAACTGCTGGCAGACGATGTGGAGCGGTTGTACCTGATTGGTCGAAGACAGGAAAAACTCGAGGAATTGCGCGACAGGCTGATGGACCGTGCGAGAGCGCTTCGACCGGGCTCAGCACAAGCCGAACTAATTGTCAGCACGAAAATGGACGTTTTGGCGGAAGCGCAGTTGATTCTGACAGTGACGAGCGCCCTCCACGATGTCATCCGCCCGGAACATTTACAGCCCGGCAGTGTGGTGTGCGATGTGGCCCGCCCCCGTGATGTTTCTGCAATGGTGGCGGCGGCGAGAGATGATATATTAGTGATTGACGGTGGAATGGTAGATGTGCCAGGAGCCGTTGATTTCCATTTTAACTTTGGTTTTCCACCCGGAAAGGCATATGCCTGCATGGCTGAGACGATTGCCCTGGCGCTGGAAGGACGTTTTGAAGATTACACCTTGGGCAAGCATTTGACCAGGGAACGCGTCGATGAGATCGACGGGATGGCAAAAAAGCACGGCTTCCGTTTGAGCGGGTTTCGCTCGTTTGAACGCGAAGTGACGGAAGAACAAATCGAAACAGTACGCCGTAACGCGCGCAACGCGCGGAATACACGCAGAGTTCATCCGGCGTACGCGTAACTTTGGAGGCTGCTTATGGGAAAAGCCCGCCTGTTGGTAGTGGAAGACGATATCGACATTGGAAACATGCTGAAGATTTATTTCAGCGGTATGGAATTCGATGTCGATGTCGCCGTGCGCGGTGCAGATGCGCTGGAGAAAACAAAACAAAACCTGCCACATCTGATCGTGCTCGATATCATGTTGCCGGACATCGACGGCTATGAGGTGTGCCGCAATTTGCGCACCAACATGCGTACCAGTCACATCCCTGTTATTTTCCTCACGCAGAAAGATGAACGCAGTGACAAACTACAGGGACTCGAACTGGGCGCGGATGATTACATCACCAAGCCGTTCGACATCGAAGAACTCAAACTGCGAGTGCAAGGCGCCATCCGGCGTTCCGAACGTGAAAGTTTGACCGACCCCCGCTCCGGACTTCCTGCCGGGCGGCTCATCGAGGACCAGTTGCGGCGCATCATCCGAGAGAAGGGCTGGGCGCTGCTCGACGCGCGCGTCAACCACTTCGAGCCGTTTAAAGACGTGTACGGTTTCGTCGCGGGCGATGATGTGCTTCGCTTCACCGCCATGTTGATCGGTGAAGTGGTGGACGAACTGGGCACCACAGCCGACTTCATCGGTCATGCAGGCGGTGATAATTTCATCATCATCACCACAGAGGAAAAAGCCGCCGGGTTGAAAGCGCGCCTCAAGGAGAGATTCGACGAAGAGGTGCAGACCCACTATAACTTTATCGACCGCCAGCAGGGATTCATCCAGGCGCCTTCAGGCGATGGTACGGTCAAGGTTCCTTTCATGACAATGTCGGTGGGCGTGGTTTCGCCCAGCCTGCATTCCTTCGCCGATATTCGCGAGATCACTGAGCTTGCGGCGGAAGCCCGCCGCCAGGATACCGCGGCTGGCGGGTAAGGTGTTATACGAGAATGTTTGCCGGGCTGGAAGTAGGCCTCGGGTTGATCGTACTGGCAATGGTGCTGCTTGCGCCAGTGTTCTTGGTTGCCTTGTTCCGGCGCGCCCCTCGTAACGGCTTGTCTGCCCCTCAAGACGTTTCTTTTAATCCCCCTGATGTTTCACAATTGAATGAAGCTGTCATGATCGTACAGGCTGGTGGACGGGTTGAGTACCTGAACAACCTTGCCCGCGAATGGTTTGGGTTGAGCAGTGATGAACCCGCAGATCTGGAATGGGTGGTCCGACATGCCCGTCCTGCAGAGGATCTTCTCTATTTATGCGCTCGTCAGGGACAAAAGCGGCTCTCTGTTGGCGGACGGTTGGTTGAGGTGACTTCCTATCCGGTTCCTGGTACTTATCCTCTCATGCTCGTTACGATGAGAAATGTTGAACTTTCGACGAATCTGGACCAATCCCAGGCTGATTCGTCCATCTTGAAGATTATTACTGATTTTGGCAGAGACGTGTCGGCGAGTCTCGACCTCGAAGACACCATCTATGCGATCCTGTTAAATGTTTCTCACCTCGTCCCTGCGGATATCCTTGAGATAAAGACGTGGAACCCCTTCACCCAGACGCTGACACCCTATACGCTGGATACAGCCGGTTCCTCCCGAGTGATCCGTCCGCCTTACTCGCAGTTCGGTGAATTGACGAACGTGCTGGTCACACGCCGAAAACCCCTGCTTATCTCCGACACCCATATGCCGAATGTCTCCATCCCGGAGATGAACGGCAATTTTACTGTGCAGTCCTATTTAGGCTTGCCGCTCTTGGCTGACCATGAACTGGTCGGCACTCTGGAAGTCGGGCACCTCTCGTCGGGTATGCTGGGGGAGCAGGATTACAGCCTGCTTCAACTGGTCGCATCACAAGCCGCTTTCAGCATGCGAAATGCCATTCTGTACGCGAACGAACAGACTCGCTCCGCAGAACTAAGCGGTCTGGCAAATCTTGCCAAGGCAATTGGCTCTGCACAGGATTATAAAAATCTCATCAGCCGGTTGATAGAGAGCATTGTCCCACTCTTCACGGTTGATATCCTCGGCTTTTTGCTGTATGACGAGAACAAACGTACCCTCGAGGGACAGATTCCCTTCCAGGGATTGCCGTCTCACATTGTGGAAATCTACCGTACAACGATTCAACCGGACAGCCCTGCCGAAAAAATATTGCTCGAACGAAGACCATTGGTAACGCGCAACGCGGCAAACGATCCGGTTTGGCATGACCTTGGCTTGCAAAACCTTGCCCAAGCAGCAAGTTTACGGGAGTCCGTTCTCTCTCCCATGGTCTCTGGCGACCATCTTGTCGGTTATCTCCAACTTTCCAATCACCGCCAGGCAGCGGTCGAGTTTTCCGACGTGGAATTGCGGTTGATTGCCACAGTGGCGAATCAAGCCGCCGGCATCCTCCAAAATTCATTCGATGTTGAGAACACCAGGCAGCGCGTCATGCGTTCCGACGCGTTGCGCAAAATTGCAAGCCTGACCATTTCTACAACACCGCTCGATGAAATCCTCAAGGACTCCGTTCAAGAACTGGCGCGGCTTTTCCAGAGCGACCTCGCCGCCATTTTTCTCCTCGACGAAAAAGTGGGAGAACTTCGCCTGCATTCCGATTCTGTCGTCGGCGCAACCGCCGATGCCGCCAGTTCGCTTGCCCGGCTTCATGTGAACTCCCCTCAATACCGTTTCACCGTTTCGGGAAGCCGGGAACTGTTCATGTCCGGGCATCTCAGTTCGGACCGCCGAGTTCTTCCGGTCTATCGCCCGTTGGTGACATCTCTCCAGGTCGAATCGGCGATCGTTGTCCCGCTCGTCTTGCGCGATCGAAGCCTGGGCGAACTCATGCTTGGGAGCCGCAAATCCGAGTTCTTCAACAGTTACGATCTGCAAATCGTCTCCACAGCTGCAGGGCAGCTTGCCAAAGCCATCGACGATGCCGCGCGCGCCGCGCAAACAGATGAAAACCTTCACCGCCGTGTCGAACAATTGACATCCATTGCCCGCGTCAGCCGCGAGCTAAATTCGGTGGTCGACAAAAAGGCTCTCCTGGAAATCGTCCGCGACGAGGGCCTGCAAACGACACATGCCGATTGCGGCACCGTCCTTCTGCTTGACAGGAGCGCCTCCTCCGACCCGCTGCCTGTTTCCCTTTCGTTGGGCTGCCCCCTGCCTGAAACCCTCTCTGCCCTTGAGCAGCGAGTCATCGAGACCGGAGAACCGCAAATAATCCCGGATTGTGCCGCCGATGGATGGGATCCCATCCATGACGGAGTCCGGTCTGCGCTGGTAGTCCCGATTATCAGCCGCGGCAAAACGGAGGGCTTAATCCACCTCCATTCGGAACATGCGAATTTCTTCGACCAGACTTCGCTTGAAGTGACCCAATCCCTTGCCGCGCAGGCCTCTGTGGCGCTTGGCAACATCCAGCGATACCAGGAACAGCGTCAGCGCGCCGAACTTCTGCGCCGCCGCGCAGATACATTGACCAAACTCACCGAGATCAGTTACGGGTTGAACTTCGAACAACCTCTCGATCAAATGCTTCGCAGTATTGCGGTCAGTATCCGCGAATCAACCACCTTCCAGGCGGTGTTGATCAGCATCTATGAACCGGAGACCGATCTATTGCGCCGCGTGACTGGGGTCGGTTTTCCTCCCGACACGCTCGCGGAGTTGCTTTCCCGCAAGCAATCCTATGCAAGCATCCAGCAGATGCTCAAGCCAAAGTTTCGCATCAGTCGTTCCTATTTCATTCCGGTGGATGAGGCCCCGATCATTCCAGCGGATGTGCATATGGTCACCCTGGCGTTGGATGGCAAACCCGAAACGCCCAGGCAGTGGGACAAGGATGATATTCTGGTCGTCCCGCTTTACGACACTCAGGGAAAACCGCTTGGGTTGATCAGCCTCGATGACCCCAGGGATGGGATGCGTCCCGACCTGGCAACCATAGAAACATTGGAGATTTTTGCCGCACAGGCTTCGCTTGCGATTACGAACCACAAACGATTTACCGAGCTGCGTGAAAGAGCAGAGGCGCTTTCTTCGGGGTTGGAGAGGCAGCAACGTCTGATTAAGTTGACGCAGAACGACCTGCCTGTCCTGCTCCGTAAAGATTTGGATCAGACCATTGCCATCCATAATCTCGACCAGCGGGCGCAGCGCGTCCGTGCGGGGCTGGCAATCACCGAGTCTGTCAGCCGCCAGTTGGATGCTTCTTCGGCGTTGCAGGCGTTGGGACGCGAAACGTTGACCCAGCTTGGCATGTCCGTGGCATTGATCGGCGAGATGGGCGCGGAAGGCCCCAGGTTGACGAATATCCTCGGGAATGTGCCGCGTGCCACCAGCCCGGAGGCATTGTTCGGGCAACGGAATCCACTTCGGGCTTGTTTGCAGAGCGGCGAGGCCATCCTGATCTCGAGCCTCGATGAAAATCTTGAGTGGCGTGAAACTCCGCTCCTGACGGCGTTGCGCGCCAAGTCGTTGATCTGCCTGCCCATCAAGATCGAGAAAAAGACGATTGCCGCGATGCTGGCGGTCAGCCCGGAACCCATGCCGGCGTTCACGAGCGAGGATTTGCAGGTCTATCACCAGATTGGGCGTCAGACATCGGTTATTCTTCAGAATATTTCTTTGCTCAATGAAACGCGCCGCCGCCTGCAGGAGGTGAATCTCCTGCTCGATTTCAGCCGCCAGTTGCGCGGCCTGGATGCAGATCGAATTGTCCGCGCCCTGCTCGAGAGCTCGCGGCGCGCTTTGCAATCGGCTCACGCCGGTGTAGTGTTGCTCTGGGATGAGCAGATGGGGCACCTTGCCCCTCAGGCTGTCTCCGGCTATGCCGATAACGAGACGATGAAGCGGATTAGTTACCGTCTGGGCGAATCTCTGCCTGGGCAGGTCTTCGAGACCAAACATCCCCTTCGCATGGATGAAATCCAATTCACGCGCGATTATGTTTTCTCGACCGAGGGACTGTTGCTCTATCGTCAGGCGACAGGCGGACGTCTTCCGGTTTCAAGTTTGTTAATCCCGATCCAGTCGGGGGAGCAATCGGTGGGCGTGCTGGTACTGGATAATTTCAATACTCCCGGGGCGTTCACCCCCGAGGATGAGACTCTGCTCCTTTCTCTGGCGCAGCAGGTCGGGTTATCCTTGCAGAATGTACGATTGGTCAAGACGACCCAGGAACGCGCTGCCCAGTTGGAGGCGTTGACTAATGCGTCCACCACACTCACTGCAAGCTTGAAAAGCGAGGAATTGGTCTCGTCCCTGTTGGATCAGCTTGATCCGGTAATACCCTACGACACTGCCACTTTGTGGTTGAGGGAGAAAGACAGGCTCACGGTGGCGGCGGCGCGCGGTTTCCCGGATACGGAACGCCGACTCGGTCTGACAATCGCCATGGAAGACAGCATGTTGTTCAAGGAGATGATCCGTACCGGGCAGGGGATTTTAGTGGGAGATGTCCGGCAGGACCCGCGCTTCCCGCCGCTGGAGGCTCCGCGTCTTTCCTGGCTCGGTCTGCCTCTGATTTCCAAGAATGAAGTCATCGGCGTTCTGGCTTTGGAGAAGTGGCAGGCACATTTTTATTCCCGCGAACATGTCCAGGTTGGGACGACATTTGCGAGCCAGGCAGCGGTGGCTTTGGATAATGCCCGCTTGTACGAGGAGAGCATTGGACGCGCCACCGAGCTGGATCAACGATCTCAGCGCCTTGCTCTGCTCAACCGCTTCTCCTCTGCCTTGAGCGGGCTTCTTGAAGAGGACAAGATCCTTCAATTGACCGCGAAGGAATTAATGGATGCGTTGAACGCTCCCCGTGTTTCGGTTGTCATGTTCGAGCGCGGGGACGCGATATGGAAATATGTCGTCCCTGCCGGCAGGGAAAGACTTCCGAGTAAACTGCCGGATTCGCCTCTCTTCCATCGGTTACAAGAATCTTTGGGCGTTTTCGCAACAGATGCCGTCAATGCCGAGGCCGACCTGGCATCGCTGGGAAGTTTTCTGGGAGAGACGACAAGATCTCTGCTTGTGCTACCTCTCGTAAGCGGATCCAGCCTGCGGGCGCTGGTCTTCATCCACCAGAACGAAACGGTCCGCTTCAGTTTGACGGAGATCGAGCTGGCGCGTACATTGACGAACCAGGCATCCATAGCGCTGGAAAATGCGCGCTTGTATCAATCCACACTGTTGACGGCTTCCCGGTTCTCGATCCTGAACCAGGCGAGTTATCAGGTAGGCGCAAACCTCGACCCGGAGCAGGTCTATATTGCCGTGCATCAAGCCGCCAAGAAGTTGATGCCTGTAGAATCTTTTGTGATCAGCCTGTTGGATGAGGAAACGGACGAAATCGAGGGTGTTTATCTTGTGGACGGCGAGAAACGTTCCCCGGTAACCCGCATCCCGCGCGGCGAGGGCTTGAGCGGGCGCGTGATCGAAACAGGAGAGCCTTTGCTGTTGCACGGTGCTGATACCGTGGACGCGATGGGTGGCGTGACTTACGGCAGATCGGATACGCCGCTTTCAATCCTGGCTGTGCCAATGACCCTGGGCGGCAGAACGATCGGCATGCTGTCGGCGCAAAGTTATCAGCCCAATGTGTACGGCGAGGATGACCTGCAGATACTCAGTACACTGGCGAATCAGGCGGTTGTGGCAATCCAGAATGGACGCCTGTTCAACGAAACCCAACGCCTGGCACGCGAACTGGAACAGCGTGTTATCGAACGCACGGCGCAGTTGCAGCGCGAACAACAGAATACTGAGACCTTGTTGAGAATTCTCACGGAAGTTTCCTCAAGTCTCGACCTTGACCGAGCTCTAAACCGGACACTCTCCCTGCTCAACGATGCCATTGGGGCGGAACAGGGAACGATCATGCTGTTGAATGTGGAAGATAACCTTCTGCATTACCGTGCGGGCTATGGTTATCTTTCCGACAAGGTGAGCGGCGATGGACGCGGCTTCACGCTCAAAATCGGGGAGGGACTGGCAGGCTGGGTGGTGGAACACCGTGAGGCGGTGTTGATTGATGACCTGAACAAGGACTTCCGCTGGGTCAAAACAGCCTCCTCCTCCCGTGAGCACCGCAGCGCCATTGCGATGCCTTTGTTGGTGGCGGAGGACGTGATTGGTGTGCTGATGGTTTTCCATCGCAAAACGGGCTTCTTCAGCTCGGAATTGTTGAACATGGTCAAAGCCATTGCCGGGCAGGTTGCGGTGGCGATCAATAACGCACATTTGTATGAATTGATCCGCGACCAGGCGGAACGGTTGGGAAGCATGCTCCGTCGCGAACAGGAGGATGCCAGCCGGTCGCAAGCCATCCTCGAGGCTGTGGCAGACGGTGTACTGGTCACCGGCTCGAACAACCGTATTTCATTCATGAACCGTTCTGCCGAGCAGATCCTGAATTTGGAGGCAAGCCGCGTCATCGGTCAATCTCTCGAAGTGTTTGGCGGTTTATTCGGGAAGTCAGCGGGTCCGTGGATGCAAGCCATCCGCGATTGGTCTGACGCGCCCGGCGCCTATCAACAGGGCGATACCTTTGCAGAACAGATCGATCTGGAGAACGGGCGCATCGTTTTGGTGCACCTTGCGCCGGTCATCCTGCAGAGCGATTTCTTGGGCACGGTGTCCATTTTCCGCGATATTACCCATGAAGTCGAGGTGGACCGTTTGAAGTCCGAGTTTGTCGCGACCGTGAGTCACGAACTCCGGACACCGATGACTTCCATCCGCGGGTATGTGGATGTCCTGCTCATGGGCGCCGCGGGCGCGGTCAACGAGAATCAGGCGCATTTCCTGAATATTGTCAAGAACAACACAGAGCGGCTTAATATCCTCGTGAATGATCTGCTGGACATTTCCCGCATCGAATCGGGACGCGTGACCCTGTCGCCGCAAGCGCTTGATCTGCGCGAGGTTGCCGAGGATGTTATCGAAGATGTCCTGCGTCGTTCGCAGGAAGAAAACAAGCCCATGGCGCTTTCCCTCGATGCGCCGAGGAAATTGCCGGCTGTCTATGGCGATATGGAACGAGTCCGCCAGATTCTGGGAAACCTGGTTTTCAATGCGTATCATTACACCCCCGAAAATGGGACCATCACGGTGCGCATTCAACCCTTGAACGGCGGTCATGAGGTGCAGGTGGATGTAAAGGATAATGGCGTAGGCATCCCGCTTGAAGACCAGGAACGCGTATTCGAACGGTTCTATCGCGGCGAACATCCGCTGGTGCTGGCGACGCCGGGAACCGGGCTGGGCTTGTCCATCGTCAAACAAATTGTCGAAATGCACAAGGGACGCATCTGGATGAAGAGCAGCGGCATCCCGGGTGAAGGCAGTACATTCTCGTTTACACTGCCCACCTACGAATCAAAATGAGGAATCAATGGCAAAGATCTTGATTGCAGAAGACGAAAGAGATATCCGGGATTTAGTGGCATTCACCCTGCGCTTTGCAGGATACGAGGTATTTACCGCCAGCAATGGGGAGGAGGCTGTTGACCTTGCGCCCAAGGTGAACCCCGATCTCATCCTCATGGATGTCCGTATGCCTCGCATGACCGGCTATGAAGCCTGCAGGGCGATGAAAGCCAACCCTGACTTGAAGGATATCCCTGTGGTGTTTCTCTCCGCCAAAGGGCAGGAGAGTGAGATTCAGCAGGGATTGGACGCGGGCGCCGAGGAATATTTACTCAAGCCGTTCGCGCCCGACCAATTGACTACGCGTGTGAAAGCCATACTTGCAAAATTTGGGAAATAACTTTTGAGCGCCATTCTTCTTGAAGGTTCCATCGTGCATTACGAGGTGCTGGGACGCGGTCGTCCCGTCATCTTCCTGCACGGCTGGGTCGGCTCATGGAAATACTGGATTGCCTCCATGCAGGTCGCCTCGACCTCCTATCGCGCCTATGCGCTCGATCTGTGGGGATTTGGAGATACCGCTCATAACATTCTGGGATACTCGCTCGAGCAACAATCGGCATTGCTTGACCGTTTCCTGAACGAGATGGGGATCGGTAAAATTGCACTTGTCACGCACGGGCTGGGAGCGCTCGTCGGGATGAAATTCGCCTCGCTCCCGCAGAATGTGGGACGCGTCGATCGTTTAATGGCGGTCAATTGTCCCCTGAGCTATGAGGCGGTAAGTCCCCGGCTAAAAGGGGACGCGCCCTCTCCGGTCGAACTGACCGATTGGCTGTCCAGCCGTACCCCGGAGGCGAACACCGCCCTGTCCGACTCCAGCAAAGCGGACCCGAAAGCGATTACTGCTTCCATGGTCGGTTTGCAGGCGGATAATTTATATAATTCCTTCCGCAACCTGAGCACGCCCATCCCCTGTTTGCTCGTCTACGGTGAAAAGGACCAGGCAATCTCCCCGCCGGCGGACACTTCGTCCCTTTCCTCGATGACACACCCGGTTTTCCTTGAAAACTCCGGGCATTTCCCGATGATCGATGAAACCATCAAGTTCAACCGTCTGTTGACAGATTTCCTGGCTCTGGATTCGGGTGTAAGCCCAAGCGAGCTTCAGATGAAGGAGGAGTGGAAACGTCGGGTGCGCTGACAGCCATTGCGAGCGGCGCCTGAGGCGTTACGAAGCAATCCTGTATTTTTGAATTGACAGGTAGCCATTAAAGCAGTAGGATAAATATCACAATCGAACGGGGTGTCCTGCGATGCGGGACTGAGAGGAGCGAGCCGCGCTCAACCCGAATTACCTGATCCAGATCATGCTGGCGGAGGGAAAATATTGTGTCGTTTACCATCCTCCGCCGCCGGAGGATTTTTCTTTGCAAAGAATCGTCATCTTTGCGAATGGCAACCTGCCCGACCCCGACAAAGCCCGCGCCCTTTTGCGTGACGGAGACCTCATCCTTTGTGCGGACGGCGGCACACGTCATGCCCTGGCGTTGAACGTCAAACCGGACCTTGTGATCGGCGATATGGATTCCGCGCAACAGGCTGATCTGCAGCTGCTCAAGGAAACTGGCGTCACCATCGAGTTATTCCCGCGCGACAAGAACGAGACCGATCTCGAACTCGCCCTCACCCGCGCCATCGATATGAAACCGGAGCAGATTGTCATTATTGCCGCGTTGGGCGGGCGTCTCGACCAGACGTTGGGAAATCTTGCATTGCTGACCGATCCTCGCCTCTCAGCATTGGACGTTCGACTCGACGATGGGGTGGAGGAGGTTCTCCTTTGCCGAGATCAGGCTCGAATCCACGGGCGAAGCGGGAATATCGTCTCGTTGATTCCGTGGCAGGGCGCGGTCACCGAGGTCCGGACAAAAGGCTTGAAATGGTCCCTCCGCAGTGAAACACTATACCCCGACAGAACACGCGGCATCAGCAACGAAATGACCGGCAAGACAGCGTCCATTTCCATCGGATCCGGCTTGCTGTTCATTATCCATTGCCGCGCATAGATGAAAGGAAACCATGAAACGCATACTATTACTAGCCCTTCTACTATTGGCGGCATGTTCGCCGCGGGCAACGGAAACACCATCCGGTCCACAGACTATTACCATCATGACCCATGATTCATTCGCTGCCAGTGAAGAAGTGGTCAAGGCATTCGAAGACGCCAACCATGCCAAAGTTGTTTTCCTCCAAAGCGGCGATACGGGCGCAGTATTGAACAAAGCCATCCTCACGAAAGACGCGCCGCTGGCGGATGTGCTCTTCGGCGTGGATAATACCTTCCTGTCGCGCGCGCTCGATGCGGACATTTTTGAAGCGTATGAGCCGCTTGCCTTGCAGGAGATTCCTGCCGCATTCAAACTCGACCCATCGAATCGCGCCCTGCCCGTGGATTATGGCGATGTCTGTATCAACTACGATAAAAAATATTTTGCCGATCACAATTTGATTGTGCCGCAGAGCCTCGAAGACCTGACCAGACCGGAATACGCGGGCTTGCTCGTTGTGGAAAACCCCGCCACATCCTCGACCGGGCTTGCCTTTCTGTTTGCCACAGTCGCTCATTATGGCGATTCATTTACCGATTACTGGCAAGCATTGAAGGACAATGGTGTGGTCGTGGTGGATGGCTGGGAGACCGCCTACTACACCAACTTCAGCGCCTCCTCCGGCAGGGGACCTCAACCGATGGTCGTCTCGTATGGGAGTTCTCCCGCCGCGGAGGTGATCTACGCGGACCCTCCAGTGACTGACGCGCCCACCGCTTCCATCCTTGGACCCGACACCTGCTTCCGTCAAATCGAATTTGTCGGCATCCTCAAAGGGACTCAAAACCGTGCTCTCGCTGAAAAGTTTGTGGACTTCATGCTCAGCCGGCAGTTCCAGGAAGATGTCCCCCTGCAAATGTTTGTCTACCCGGTCAACCCAAATGCTAATTTGCCTGAGGCCTTCACCAAATATGCCCAAGCTCCCAAACAGACGGCCGCGCTGCCTCCTGATGTTATTGCCGAAAACCGCGATGCCTGGATTCAAGCTTGGACGGATGTTGTTCTGAAATAGCATGTCTCAAGCGATTAGCCACGGAGACACTAAGCCACGGAGTCCTTTATTGGGAAACTCTGCGCTTTCAGTGTCTCTGTGGTTAAAACGTATTTTACTTTGGGTACCGCCTCTTTCTTTTCTTGCCATCCTTTTCTTCTTTCCCCTTTCCAAAATTCTTGCGCTCACTTTCGACTTTCAAACTCTCACGGCGGACAACCTGCAACTTGCCTTTCGCGTTTTGCGTTTCACCCTTTACCAAGCCGTCCTCTCCACCCTTCTCACCCTTCTTCTCGGACTCCCCTCTGCCTATCTCTTCGCCCGCTTCGACTTTCGCGGCAAGTCCTTCCTGCGTGCCCTCACCGCTGTGCCATTCATGCTCCCAACGGTTGTCGTCGCATCATCATTCAATGCTATTTGGGGTGGGCGCGGTCTATTTTCTTTCTTCTTTCCTTCTTTCAACCTTCATCCTTCCGCCTTCACCCTTATTTTGCTCGCTCATGTCTTCTACAATGCCACCATTGTCATCCGGGTGGTTGGCAACGCCCTCTCCAGCCTGGATCCCAAGCTCGAAGCCGCCGCCCGTTCCCTCGGCGCGGACTCATTTCGCGTCTGGTGGAATGTAATATTACCATTGCTCCGTCCATCGTTATTAGCATCGTCTCTGCTTGTCTTTCTGTTTGACTTCACATCTTTTGGCGTCATCCTTTTGTTGGGAGGTTCTCAATTTTCCACCCTCGAAGTGGAAATCTACCTTCGCGTACTGAAACTCCCCAACCTTTCCCTCGCTGCACTGCTCTCCGTCATCCAACTTCTCTGCACGCTGCTCTTTTCTCTCCTCTACACACGCCTTGTAACTCGTAACCCCCAACAACTCAATCCACGTCCTGTGTTGCTTAGCCCCAAAACCTTCAAACAAAGAGTTTTCGTATCTCTATTCTGTCTTCTGCTTTCTACGTTCTTCCTTGCGCCTCTCTCCGCCCTCCCATTCCGTTCCCTCTTCCGCCTCGAAGCAGACCGCGGTCAGCGTGGTGAAGTTCAATACGGGTTCACCACCGACTACTACACCGAACTCTTTGTGAACCGCCGCGGCTCGGTCTTTTACGTCCCACCCATCCAGGCGACAGCCAATTCGCTCACGTACGCTGGTGCGACGGTCATCCTCTCGCTCCTCCTCGGTTTCCCTGCCGCCTTTGCACTTGCCAGGCCGACCCGCCTCGAAAAAGTGCTCGACCCGCTCATCATGCTTCCCCTAGGTTCCTCCGCGGTGATGCTGGGATTGGGTTTCATCATCACCTATGGACAATGGCTGACCTCGCCTCTGCTGGTTCCATTCGCTCACACGCTCGTTGCGCTGCCATTCGTCATCCGCGTATTGCAACCCGCCATTGCCTCCATCCCGGAACGATTGCGGCAAGCCGCCGCCGCCCTCGGAGCCTCCCCGTTTGAAGTTTGGAAGACCATTGACCTGCCCATCCTCCGCCGCGCCACGCTTTCGGCAGCAACCTTTGCGTTCACAATCTCTCTCGGCGAATTTGGCGCGACCCTCCTCATCTCACGCCCCGAATATCCCACCATCCCGGTTGCCATTGAACGTTTCCTCTCGCAGCCCGGCGGCTTGAACTACGGTCAAGCCATGGCAATGGCGACCATCCTCATGTCTCTCACCCTCGTCGGGATTTTGCTTATCGAAAAATTCCGCCTGCCCAAGTCGGGAGAATTCTAATGCTCGAAGTCCATCGCATCTTCAAGACGTATGAGGGCAAACCGCTCCTCGAGGACATTTCTTTCAAAGTGGACACCGGCGAGACGGTCTGCCTGCTGGGCGCGTCAGGTAGCGGCAAATCCACACTCTTGCGAATCATTGCCGGACTGGAGGAATCGGATGCAGGCTTTGTCTCGTTCAACGGCATGGACCTCACTTCGACCCCGCCTCACCTCCGGGATTTCGGTTTGGTCTTTCAAGATTACGCGCTTTTTCCTCACCTCAACGTCAACGAGAATGTAGCTTTCGGGTTGAAAATGCGTCGCCTGCCACAAACGGAGATCGCTCGGCGTGTAGCCAGTTCGTTGGAATTGGTTAACCTGACGGGGTTTGGAACAAGAAAAGTCACCGACCTGTCAGGCGGAGAACAACAGCGGGTCGCACTTGCCCGCGCCCTCGCCATTCAACCCCGCCTGCTCATGTTCGATGAACCGCTCGGCGCCCTTGACAGGACTCTGCGCGAAGGCCTGCTCAACGAACTGCGTACGATTCTGCACCATACACAGATACCTGCCATCTATGTGACTCATGACCAGGAAGAAGCCTTCACGCTGGCAGACCGGATTTTGATCCTGCACGATGGCGCGATTCTCCGAGAGGGAACACCTGCCGGCGTGTGGTCGAATCCGGGATCTGCGTATGTGGCAAAGTTTCTGGGACTGGGAAATGTCTTTGAAGGGGTGGTGAGTGATGAGCGGAAAGTGGAAACGCGATACGGTGACTTTACCGTGCAGTGTACGCACAAACACTCGAAGGGAGAGAAGGTCCATTTGCTGGCACGTCCGCTGCCGGCTGAGTCAGAAGCGAATGTTCTCCAAGGGGTTGTGAGTGATATCATCTTCCAGCAGGAACGGTTCAAGGTCACGCTTGATACTGGTTTGTACGTCTATATTGATGATGCGCCGAAGGTGGGGGAATCGATCTTGGCGCGGGTTAAGGTAGAATGTCTGGGATGAAAATCAAGGTGCAGAAAAAGAATCCTGCTGGTGAAGTGACGTATGAATACATAGGTAACCTGTTGAGCCGCGATGAGACCACACTTGTGCTGGAAGCGCTGTTTGACCGCGCCGACATGCCGTTTATGGATGTGGTCTTTAAGACAGGCGACCGTTTTGTTGAATACTATTACACTGATCGCTGGTACAACATCTTTGCCATCCATGACAGGGATGATGACAGGGTTAAAGGCTGGTATTGCAACGTCGGCAAACCGGCGATGTTCGACAATGGGGTTGTTTCGTACATTGATCTGGCATTGGATTTATGGGTTTCGGCCAATGGGAGGCAGACTGTGTTGGATGAAGACGAATTCAACGAGTTGGGACTAGATTCGGAACTGAGACAAAAGGCTTTGATTGCCTTGCAGGAATTGAAGGCATACTTTGAAACAAAGCGACCTCCGCAGTAAAAGCGGAGGTCGCTTTGTTTTGAAGAATAAAACTAATGCTTGAACAACATGAGGATGTAGGGGAAAACGGCTTGAATTTACCGCTTTTACCCGTCAATTTAGTATTGTTGATACTAAAGATTGTTCCAAGCCCAATAACCTGCTCCTGCGGCAACGAGACAGCAACAACAAAGCACCACAACACCAATGATGATGTATAAGGTCGTGTTGTTCTTTTTGGGTTCTTCAGCGACGGGGGGCATCTGGTCGTTCATGATTTCTACTCCTCTTTTGGAATGAATGAAATGATTGCCTGATTATATCAGGTTGTCTCTTTATTGGCGCGTTTATACAGCCAATAGACGATGAAGGAAGCCAGCACGACCAGCAAGGTGCCAATGAGGATGGGCAGGACGACTGCCACAATGGACAGCGCTGTAGAGATCACGTCCTCGGCAATGGACACCGGGGTGTTCCCCGCGCCGCCCGTAGTGGCAGTGACCATGGGACGCACGACCCCCGCCTTGGCGACGTGCACGGTCCCTGCGACGAGCAAGCCGCATGCCAGTGCCAGCACGGGGCTGACATCTGTAACCACATTGGCGCTGGCGGCGAAAGCAATCGCTCCTGCCGCGGGGCGGACGATGGTCTGAATTAGGTCGTTGATGTGGTTGACCGCCGGGACCTTGTCTGCCAGCATCTCGATGATGACGAGGATGCAGAGCAGGAGGATGATCCACGCGTTGGAAAGCGTATTCCAAGGCTCGTTGAGTTTGATCAGGTCGGTGTAACGGGCCAGCAGACCGACGATGAGCAGGGGAATGTAGGCATTCAGCCCGGCGCTGGCGGAGAGTCCGAATGCGGTGAATATTCCGGTGAGCAGTTGCGGCATAAAACCTCCAGTTGAGAATCAGCCCAGGGGGAACGCGCCCCAGGTTCCAGTGAGTTGGAAGCGGAGCAGGTCGATGACGGCGATCATGAGGAAGGTGAGCGTGGTCCCGGCGAGGAAGGGCATCCACATTTGCGAAAGCGAGTCGAAGGCGTTTTCCTGCCGCATGATGAGCATCCAAACCACGCTGAATACGCTGATGAGCAGAGCCAGCACCCCGAGCACGCTGAGGATGGCGATGGGATACAACACGGCAGGGTGCTCTGTGAGGATAACCAGGTCAATCAGTGCAATAATGCCCACAAGTATCCCCAGTTTTTTCCAGTCGAGCGCGCGCCCGGGATCGGCTTGCCTCCACGCGCTCTGGTTGAACGCAGGGAAGAGAATCGAAGCCAGCGCGATCCCCATCCCGCTGCCGGTGAGCAGTCTCAACGTGTTGTTGGGGATGTAAAGGTTGGGGATCGCATCGAGAGCGCCGTTGGATGTCTGTTTGAGTAGGTAGATATAGGAATTGGTACCGTCCACGCCGAACGCAACCAGGAAAAGCAGAAGTGGAATTCCCAGCCCCCAGCCGGGCATGCCGCTCTTCTTTTTGCTGGCGAAAGCATAGAAAAGCAGGGTGATACCTGCGGCATAAAATTCGCCGGTGCAGCGTGCACACAGCGGAAGCTGCCGGTCGTGGATGTGGAAGGAACGTTCGTCGATGCGGTGGCAAATGGCGTAGCCAACCGCGTCTGCCTTGCCAAGCAGACCGGGCGGAGCATAGTAGAACCAGACGGCAAAGGTGATAACAGCCGCCAGTGGGACGAGCCAGCGTATTAAATTGTTGAAACGGGGGGATTGTATGGTTGTCTGTTCCATTTCACTCATTATATGAGTATATACGATTGCGTGCAAGAAAGATTGCAGGTTTGCATTATCATTGAAGAGGGGCGGGGTTAAAACCAGGAAGCCACCCAAACATGGATGGCTTCCGTGGCGCGCTGTGGCAACCTTGTCAATTACTTGAGGAGGGATGCCACAGCGCAGGGTTTGTTACTACTATCCATGTGAGACATCACCTCCTCCTTTCTATAGGATGGCGATTCAATTTGTTTGCCCCGAATGATGCCGAAAGTATGTCACATTTCAAATCGGATGTCAATAGCCCGAAATTCGTTCTCATCAATCTGTAATCTGTTTCCAAGGTATTTTGCGGATTTGTGATACCTTTTGAGAGTTTCCGCAAGCCTCACAGGGCTATGCTTGCGAAAATTTTATCTGGAGGTCTGTATGAAAGCCAACCCGAACCGTTTCTGGTTCATTGTCGTCCTGCTCGGCTGGACGTTCGATTTCCTGTTTTGGGAGAAACCCCTCGGCGTCAATTTTGCCATTTACGTTACGCTCTGTCTCGCTACCGGGATCTTCTTCCTCCGGGCGGACGGGCTTCGTCTCCATCCACGCTCGAGCCTGCTCCTGCTGCCCATCGCGTTCCTCGCCGCGATGACTTTCCTCCGTCTCGAACCGATGACGGTCTTCCTCTCTGTGGTGATGATCGTCTTTTTAATGGGTGTTTTTACCATGACCTATCTGGGTGGGCGCTGGTTGAACTATGGACTGCTCGATTATTTGTTCGGCTACTTCCGCCTGTTTGGGAGTATGCTCGCGCGTCCTTTGGGGTTCGCGGGAGAGGTGAAACGGGAGCAGCCCGAGGGGAGCCCGAAGCGGGATTCCCGTGTCTGGCCCATCGTGCGCGGAATTGTCATTGCCCTGCCGGTGGTCGCGGTTTTTGCCTCCATCCTTGCCTCGGCGGATGTGGTCTTTGCCAAACGGCTGGATGATTTCGTCGAGTTGTTCAACATTGACAACCTGCCGGAATATATTTTCCGCCTGGCGTATATTTTGGTCTTCGCTTATGCCCTGGCGGGAACGTTCCTACATGCCGCGAAGAACGCAGATGAAAAGATTTCCGAGGACAAGTCAATGATTTCCCCGTTTCTGGGTTTCACCGAAGCGGCAATTGTGCTGGGAAGCGTGGGAGTTTTGTTTGCTTCCTTCGTAGTCGTTCAATTCCAGTATTTCTTTGGCGGGCAGGTAAATATCAGTTTTACAGGCTACACATATTCCGAGTATGCCCGCAGGGGATTTGGAGAACTTGTCATAGTGGCATTTTTCAGCCTGCTGATGTTACTCGGGCTGGGAGCCATCACCCGCCGTGAAACGGAAACGCAACGACGTGTATTCTCTGGACTCGGCGTTGCCCTGGTGGGGTTGGTGCTTGTGATGCTGGTCTCCGCTTTTCAGCGACTGGTTCTGTATGAAACTGCCTATGGTTTCTCCCGCCTGCGGACGTACACGCATGTGTTCATGATCTGGCTTGCTTTGCTTCTTGTCGTGGTCGTCGTGCTGGAGATTCTGCGCCGCGAACGGGTTGTCGCGCTTGCCATGCTTCTGGCTTTGCTGGGATTTGTGGTTTCGTTGAATGTGCTGAATGTGGATGCGTTCATTGTCAGGCACAATATCCAGCGCGAAGTCGATGGATTGGGGAAGCCTTCCAATACTTCCAATGGACGGGTTGAGTTGGATAATCAATATTTTGTTGAGCTGTCGGATGACGCTGTCCCGCCGTTAGTGGAGGCTTTTGGGGGCGAATCCCTGCCTGCCTCTGTCCGCGAAAAGATCGGTGCGGCGCTGACGTGCCGAAACCACGACCGCGAAACGGATGTTGCCCTTCCCTGGCAATCCTTTCACCTCTCCCGCATCCGCGCGGATCGCGCTTTTGAGAAGGTGAAGGATAGCCTTGCTGAGTACGAGTTTATTGGTGATGAGTATCCATTCAAGGTAACTGTGCCGGGCGGGGAGGAATATTACTGTTCACCGTATTACGCCGATTAAATTAAAAAGAAACTCCAGGACATTCCAAAATACCCCGGAGTTCCCTTTTATTGTTTTGGCTTCAACCTGGCGGTCAAGTCTCGTAATTGCACAAAAGAAATTGGTTTGATTAGCACGAAATCCACCTGATCGCGATACATCTCGCCCATGCGTGCGTCGGCAGTGGTGATGATGATCGTTGTTTTTTCAAAGCGTTTCTCCTGCTTCATTTCTGTTAAAAGTTCCCCGCCTGAAATATGCGGCAGGTGCATGTCGAGCAGGATGATGAAAGGCTCGGTTCCGGTTCTCAGTCTTTCCTGCGCGACCCTTCCATCCGGCAGGATTTCCACTTCATACCCGATGCCGCGCAACGCCTCCGCAAAGATATTTGCAAGGTCTTCATCATCTTCGATAATCAAAGCCAGTTCGTCCATCAATTCCTCCAATTTCGCACCAACTCTGTTGATGTGACCATCGGCAGGGTAATCGTAAATGTCGTTCCTTTATCCACTACGCTGTGTACATTGATTTCTCCGTTCATCAACTGGACCAATTGTTTGACGATGGAGAGTCCCAGCCCGAATCCGCCGTGGACGCGTGTGGTGGTTCCCTCCACCTGCCGGAAGGACTCAAAAATATGCGGAATTTCCGCTTCGGGGATGCCGCGCCCGGTGTCGGTCACTTCGATGCCCCACCGGGTCTCGGCGGAGCGAAACAGCCTGACAAGCACCAATCCCTGGTCGGTGAATTTAACGGCGTTGTTCACCAGGTTGACCAGGATTTGTTGCAGGCGTGTTGCATCGCCGTTGACAATGGCGGGGAGGTCGTCCTGGATTTCGCTGACCAACTTCAAGCCTTTGTCCGAGGCGGTCTTGTCCATCACGGAATGGAGGTTGTCGAGCAATTCCGACAGCCTGACTGGCGCCATTTGGATGGTCAGCTTTCCTGCCTCCATTTGTGCCTGATCAAGCAGGTCGTTAATCAAGCCGAGCAGCCGTTGTGTGTTCTTTATAATCCGGTCAGCCATGTTGACCTGTTTTTCGTTCATCGGCCCGTAAATGGCTTCCTTGAACATTTCTGCATATCCGAGAATGGCGTTGAGTGGTGTGCGCAATTCGTGCGATACCATGGCAACGAATGTGCTCTTCATTCGTTCGACCTCGGCTTCGCGTGTAAAATCACGGAAGACGATGACGGTGCCGATATTATCGCCCCTGTCGTTGTATACCTGAGCGGCGCTGACGGATAGCGTTTTTCCTGCCCATTCGACGCGAAAACCGATGGGTTGCGTATCGTGCTCGACCATGGCAAGTAGCAGGTGGCGGCTCTTGGAGGCAAGTTTGGGGTGATCGATGAGTTCCCGGAAGTTTTTGCCGACGATCATCTCTTGCGGAATTTCGAGCATGCCCCTGATGGCGGGGTTTGCCAGGGTGGCGTTCCATCGCCGATCGAAAACAATCACCCCGTCGGCAATCGAGTCGAGGATGGCCTGATTGCGACCTGCTTCGATGCGTTCGCGCTCAAGGGACGCCGCCAGCGCCTCCGTGCGTTCCACTACCACCCGGTCGAGGTTTGCATTGATGGTTCGCAGTTCATCCAGTGCCGTTTCAAGACTGCGCGCTGTCAGCCATGAAACGAGGGCGAGCATGAAGAAACCGATGACCGCAAAAATGTTAATCGGTTGTCCGATGGACATTGCCAGTCCGGAGATGATCGCGCTACTGATGATTGCGAAGAGGAAACTGGCCTGCGATGCAAGGATGAGACTGGAGACCGTGATGGGAATGGTAAAGATAAAAAGCGAGCGTCCATTCGAAAGTTGCTCGGGGCTGTCGCTGACCGAAAAAACGGCGGTCAACATTAACAGGAAGAGCAACGCGGCGAAGCGTCCGGAGTATCGCCTATTGACCTGGTAGATTCCGGCGGTACCCAAAATGGCGCCCACCGCCCCGAATAGCAGGACTCGGAAATCCGCCTCACTGACCTGTGCCACCGCCCCCGCAATAAGGATACCAACCAGCCCCAGAACCGCAGCTGCGAATGTACCCAGCAGGAGGATATTGAGCACCCGGCGACGACGCGTATCGTCAGGATCAGATGTGGGGACATTCAAGATGCGGTCAAAAAATACTTTCATGATCCATTATGACGCCAGGGCCAGCGCGCTGATCACCGCAGAGCGAATGACAAGGTTGGGGCTGTACAGGCATTTTCCAATCCAAAGAGGCGGATAGGAGCGATCCATGTGTTCCCTGAGCCAACGGGCACCGTTCTTCAGGGGCAATTTAGGGATTCGGGCAACCTTTTCGTTCCAGATCCATAGAGCTTGCATGGCATATGCCGTTTCCTCCGCCGTGGAGAGATACGTTCCCCACGAGCCGTCCCGGTTTTGAGAGTTGAGAATCCACTGTACCGAATCCTCCACCAGGTCGTTTGCCAGCCCCGCACAAGCGATGATGGCATGGGCGGTTGCATAATATGGCGATGAATGCCACTTATCGATCCAATAGGAATTGCTCCCCTTTGCTTTGCGCAGGAAGTTGATGACTTTGCTCACAGACGAGTTTTTTGTGTTCAACCCGGCCTGACCGAGCGCCCCCAACACATGGATGTTCGCACTGATGGATGGATTCACTTCCAGGTCGAAACAACGGAAATGATCTTTTTCCTCATAGAGAAGCACACTGGCCAGGTCTTTTTCGATACCGAAGCGTAGCAGTGTATCGTAGACCAGCCCCGTATCGTCGCTATCTTTTACGGAATATCCCGCCGCGAAACCGACGCCGCGTTTTGCCTGCCAGGTATTCGAAAGGAAATCAAGGTGCGGCTTCAACTTTTCGTTCTTCCTCATGCCGGGAATGAAACTCAAATTCCAAAGGGTCCAGGCGATCTCGAATACATCGAACGGTGCGACATTCGGCATGCCGCCATCAGGTTTGATCACACTGCGGAGATAGTTCAATGAAGCCGCGTCGCCCTTTTTGATGTAGGTCGCAAAATATGCCGTTGCCGACGGACTGACCCCCACCGAGCCGTTGCTTTCCTGCAAATTGGGGATGTCTAGCATATGCTTTCCATCGGTCCCAGCCATTTCGGCGGAAAAAGCGATGGTCACATACCGGTTGATCATGTTGTTTTCGAGATAGGCGAGTTTTTTGGCGCGTTGTTTGGATAGACGCCCCAGGATGCGGTTCCCTTGATTTTTGATGATCCCCAGTTTTTCAGCCTCCGCGGCCAAAGTGGGGGCGATCATTTCAAAGCCGACGGTTGCTCCGTTGGGATCAGCCTGCAACCCCTGCGTAGCGCCGCCAAGAATCCGTTGCAGGGCCTGTTTCCCGTTTTCAATCTGCACCTTATCGTGACCGCGGCGCCCCTGATAGGAGAGGGCGACCATGGCAGCAAGCGTGCAAAGCACACGGTCGTGATAATACATGGGCGCTGGCGCTCCCCATGAGCCGTCGGGCAGTTGATGTTCTGAAAGCCAGGCAAGCGCCCGGCTGCTCAGTTCCCAGTCTACATCACCAAGCCGCGCCGCCCAGGCGGTATCATAAGCGGTGCTTGCCATGTGACCGGGGCCGATCTCATCGATGAGCGTTGAGATAATATCTGTCATGGATTATCTCCCATCTCAGGGAGCCACAGGTTAAATTTCAGTTTTCCAACGCCGAGAGCATAGTCTTTATTGCGGCGATAATATTCCCTGAGCCAGTCGAGTTCCTCCCTGCCCAGTTTGGTGTAATCGGGTTCGGGTGTATGGCGGACATAGATATGGTCATAGAGAATGGCGCGTAGCTGCCGCTCTGTCATGTAAGGTGATGGGCTGATCGAAAAATATAGGTCTTCCTCCCCGGTGGATAGCAGCGGCATATCGAAGACGCTGAATTTATCGAAGCCGATAAACATACTTACAGGCGGAAGGTCTTCCCCATAATATTTTCGGATGAGGGTCTGTTTATCGGGCACGGACCCCTGCGCCAGATAATATTCCACTGACAGGCGCGAAATGGTCTCGGTCACTTCATCGGCGAAGACGCCAAAGAACAGGCGATGACCATCGTTATGCTTGGTTGCCTCTGTCACTTCGTAGATGGATTTCAAGGCGTATTCGTAGGGTGTGCCGGTCAACACATCGCGGTAGTCGCCGTAAAACCGAACCCTGACATTTTGTTGCTCGAAGAATTCGCGGTAATTTTTATCGGTGGCGGTGCGGACCAAACCATCAATACCGACTCGTTTGGTGTACTCGTCGCCGCGGCGCATCAATTCGCGCCCGAACACCGGGGCAAGGATGGTATCGATGCCGTGGTCGAAAAACATTTTGCAAAGTTCGACGTGATTTTTGATGGCTGCATCCATGTACGCGTTGAAGAAATCGTTTCCAACCTTATCCGCATGTTCGAGCAGGAACCAGCGCCGCGTCCCGTTGATGGGGAAGACGCACACCTTTTGCCCGGTCGCTTTTACCAGGGCGGCGACCTCCCCGGTGGGGAGTTGCAGAAAACGCTCAAAGGAAATCATCGGCTCCTCCACAAGCGCGGCAGAAAGCGGGGAGTCCGACGCGCATAGTCAACATAACCGGGCAGGGTCTTTGTCAGCAGGTCTTCCTCCTGTTGCGCGGCGCGGGTGAAATCCCAAAGTGTGTAGAGCAATGCCGCGAGGGTCGTCAGCGCGGGATTGACGAGGAAAAGTCCGGTTGCGATGCCAAAAAAGGATGTGATGACAGGATGGCGCATAAATTTATATGGACCGGTATCGATGACTTTATGCCCGGGTTGCACCTCCACACGTTCTGCGTAAAAATGTTGCAGGTGGACGCGCGACCAAATGTGCAATGCCAGGGCGGAGAGGATCGTTATGGTGCCGACCGCCTGAATCCATATCCCCCACGGTTCATTGATTTGCAGGCTGATGCTCGGTAACAGAATCGGCTGCAGGACAAGCACAGCGACCATTATGAAGATGAAAAGGGTGAAATCCCATGCACGCCCCGACCCGCTTGCCTGCCTTTGTTTGTCGTAGCGGCGGATAAGGATAAAATCCATCGCGTAGAACAGAAGGATGGATGCGAGTGTGGCGACCGACTGCGGGATCCCAAGCAACATGACGGTTATTCTGTTGCAACCATCTGTCTCTTTGCGCGTGTGGCGAAGCCCGCCATGCTGATCATGGCATGATTTGTATTTTCGAGATGCAACCCCAGCCTGCGTTTGACATCGTAGGCACCGCTTCCAAAACGGACAAGACGGACATTATGCAGGAATGCCTCTTCGAGTGCAGCGTACAGCAGAAGGAAGTATCCGCCGGGAACATCATCCTCCAAGCCAAGCGCCGTGGCGAGTTGGAAGCGGTTGTCACGCACCACCGCGCCGCACCCTACCAGCTTGCCTTCCCTGTGGATCTCCAGCCAGGTACCGTCGATCATGGAGAAGTTTTCGAGCAGACCGCGCGTCCAGGGATTGGGTGCAGAACCGTGCCAGATTGAGACGTTTTCAACAAGTTCCAGCGCAGCTTCCACATCAGGCACCGATGTATGTCTGCTCAGCACGATTCCGTTGCTCTCCGCCTCACGCAGGGTCTTTTTATAATGCTGGCGGTCCTTTTTGTTGCCTGCATCGAGGTAAGCCTCGAAACTTTCCCATTCGATAGGCATGTATGTCCCGGGTTCTGAAACCGTAATGGGCTCAAAGCCTGAAGGCCAGGATGGGTATTTCAGTTGTTCGGTAAGCAGGTAATCGAACACGAGAAAGGAACACCGTTGTTTTTTGAATTCTTCCTGTGCCGCGCGCGTCAGTGTGACCAGTGCTTCATCGCGAGCCGGTTCGCCGGGCAGGAGCATGGCGGAAGTATCTGCGAGAGGGGAACGGCAGACAAGCAACGGTCTGTGTTTGAGCACGGAGGCCATAAACCGACGCGCCACCTTGGGCAGGGGGAGCGGTTCGTTGTGGACCTTGAAAAGGGCGGCGCTTGCGATGGGCGTTTCTCCATCCCAAGCGATCAAGTAGGTGGGTGGGCAATCCGCCATGGCTCGCTCCCCGAAGGTGTACCATTTGTGGCTTTGAAATCCGCGACCCGCCGCAATGCGATCCCAAACCTCGGGGTCGATTTCCTGGATGCTGGTATATTTTGTAACGTTTAGTTTATTCATGCCTGCTCCCATGCAGTTCAATTGTACATTAGCCTGGCGGAACTTGTCTAACCCTGTTATTGCCTTGTAATAATAAAAATTACTTGCGCAAATTTATAATTCGCTTGGAGGTCTTTTATGGAAAATTATACCTTTCGTCTGCAGCCCGGACAGGACTTGTTCGACTCCATCGAAGCATTTGTCAGGGAAAAACACATCGAGGCGGGATGCGTACTGTCCTCGGTTGGCAGTCTGACAAAGGCGATTCTTCGCCTCGCCAACCGCAACTCTCCCTCCGAGTATACCGGGTATTTTGAGATCGTCTCCATGATTGGAACGGTTTCGATATACGGCTCCCACCTGCATATGTCCATTTCGGATAGCGATGGGAAAACCATTGGAGGTCACTTGATGAGCGGGTGTACTATCTATACCACAGCCGAGGTCGTATTGGCTGTGTTCGCCGACACAGTGTACAAGCGTGAATTCGCGGAGGACTCAGGGTATGAGGAATTGGTCGTGTACAAAAAATAGGAGCGAATTACAAACCCGCCCCCGCAGGGCATTTATCCTCTCAGCGCGGCAAGGAATTCCTCCTCGTTTCTCACCGTTTCTTTGAATCCCAGCCGTTTCCCCAGTCTTGTCAATTGCGGCGGATCCACATAAGTCGTCGCCAGAATTTCCTCCTGCCCGAGCACATCATTTGCCCTGCCGTCGAGCAAAATTTGTCCCTGTGCCATGGCGATCACCCGTTCGAAATTCTCCGCGCAAAAATCGATATCGTGTGTGATAGTGATGACCGTCTTACCGCGTTCGCGCAATGCTTTGATGACATTCGCAATGCGCGCAATGTTGGCGGCATCCTGTCCTGTCGTCGGCTCGTCGAAAATGACGATATCCGTGTCCATTGAAATGATGGATGCCAAGGCGACCATCTTGCGCCAGGTGGGGGATAGGTCATACGGATTCGTTTCCGTCTTATCGGATAACTCCGTCAACGCCAACGCGTCTTTGACCAACGCTTGGACCTGATCGCCGTTAAACCCAAGATTCTTTGGCCCGAACGCGACCTCTGTACCTACATTCTTCGAGAAAAGTTGGTCATCCGGGTTTTGAAAGACATATCCCACCCTGCGAGCGAGTTTTGCCACGGAATGTTTCCGCGTATCCCACTCCCCGATGTGAACCGAGCCTGAAGTGGGTTGCAGAAGTCCATTGAGGTGCTTGACGAGTGTTGTCTTTCCTGCGCCGTTCTGCCCGATGATTGCAACCTGTTCGCCGGTTTCAATGATGAGCGAGATGCCGCGCAACGCTTGCACACCGTCGGGATAGGAAAATTGAAGATTGGAGATTTCGATCTTCATCGTGTAAACCCCTCCACCGCCTCCTCCAGTGTGACTGGCAAGCTTTCCCTCTTCCACAAACCCAATTTCATCGCCTTCCGTGCCACGGATGTGTAACGTGAAATGCCAAACCCTTTCTCTACAAGCAAATCGGATGTCAACACCTCGCCAGGCTTTCCGTCCAGCAAAATTTGCCCTTCGTACAGGGCGATGACGCGATCCGCAAAATTGGCGATCCACTCCACTTTGTGCTCGACCAGCACGACAGTCATGCCTTTTTCCGTCATTGTGCGGATCACGCCGAAGACTTCGCGTGTGCCGATGGGATCCATTTGGGAGGTCGGTTCGTCGAGGACGAGGACCTTCGGTTGCATGACCAGGATCGAGGTCAGTGCGACGCGTTGCTGCTGTCCGCCGGAAAGCGAATAGGGGGAGCGGTCCGCCAAGTCGCTGATGCCGGTCAGCTTCATGGCATCCGTCACGCGTTGTTTCATTTCTTCGCGCGGCACGCCAATATTTTCCAATCCAAAGGCGATCTCTTCAAAGACCGTGTACTTCGCTCCGCTGATCTGGTTGAACGGATTCTGGAATGCCAGCCCCACATTCAGGACCCATTCATGAAGAGTGGACTGGCTCGATTCCTGACCGGCTACTTCTACACTGCCGGCCAGTTCACCTTTGAAAAAATGTGGAACAAATCCTGCAAGTGTATAGCACAGTGTGGATTTGCCCGCGCCATTCGGTCCGATGACCGCGACAAACTCGCCTTCTTCCACCTGCAAGGTAATATTTCGCAAAGCGGGCGTTTCGGTGAGCGGATATTTATATGTGATGTTTTGAAGATTTACGATAGCCATATTTTCGATGCCAGTGCGACAATGATGAGCGCGAGTAAGGCCCAGCGTATGATTTTATCCATATGGGTATCCGGGATGTCGTGTAGGAATGTCTTAACGCGTGTCGAAGTGAAGCCGCGCGCTTCGATGGCGATGGCGCGTTCCTCCACTTCCACCAGCGAGCCAAATACCAGCGGGCCCACCAACGGAACCAATAATCCAATTCGTTTCATAAAACTGCTCTCTGTGTCCAGTCCACGCGAACGCTGGGCTGAGATGATAGTCTGCGCTTTGGCTTGCATTTGTGGGATGATTTGAAGGGTGGAGATCAGAACATATGAAAATTGCGGGGGAAGCCCGCGGCGTGTGAGGTCGGTCATCAATTCGCTCGGATGCGTAGTTAGTAGCAAGAAGGCGAAGGCTGAGACCATGAGAAAAATGCGTGATGCGATGAGATAGGATCTCTGGACGGTTTCCACTTCAATGCTAAAGGGTCCAATACGAAAAAGTTCTGTGACTCCCCCGGGGATGAAAATACTTTGCATGACAAACATAAAACCGGCTGTCGGTAGAATCAACCTGAAGGCTACCCTTAAATAGTCTCCAAATAGTTTGGAAAAAATGGTTAGAGGCGCAATGGCCAGGCAAACTGCCAGAGATGCGGTCCAATATCCTCCACCCACTATTCCAATCACGATCAACGCCAGGGTTAAGGTTAATTTCGTGAATGGGTTGAGTGTGTGGATGGGAGAATTCTTTTTTCGATAGAAAGAAAGTCTGTCATTCATATGTTGATAATACCCGAATTAAAAATAAACGGGAGGAGATTGTCTCCTCCCGAGGGTCATGGAGTCTATTGGTTCAACAGAGGCACAACGAACACATTCGTCACGATCACCAAAATCACTACAATGACCACAGCAATGACGAGTTCGCTGGTTTTCCTCTGCTGATCCAACAGGGCATTTTCACCGTGTGGAAAACGCGCCAGAAAACGTGTTGAGAGCCCATCCAGGATGGCAAATGCCAGCAAACTTGTCGAGATCTTATCGATGGGTTCCACGATGAAATTGGTGGTCAAGACCGATTCAAGAATTCCTCTTCCCGTCTGTAACAAAAAGGCAGTAATAAGGGATGATCCGCTTGCCGATATGCCTCCCAATAAGACTGCAATGGGAGATCCCACGATGGTTGCGACTAGGGCAATCAGGAATCCTGTTACCACCACTTTCCACCAGGTCTTAAAGAAACTTGCATTGGCACACAACCCTGCTGTGAGACCGATCGCGGCGGCAACAGGAATCCAGGGCCACCAGCCTGGGTCGAAAATGATTCCAGCGACCGTATTGGAAAGGGCACCTGTCAACGCGCCTGCCCATGGACCGCAAATCACACCCACCAGAACGGTTCCAATACTATCCAAATAGACCGGTAATTTAAGCACTAATACCAGTTGACCAATGGCGATATTGATGGCAACCGCTACAGGGATGAGCACCCAGGTCGTAGTGGTGAAATCCTTCTGCATGCGTTTTGTCGCGTATGCCCATCCGAATACAACACCCAATACTGCCATGACAATCAGGAAGTTTATGAAATCTTGATTTGTGAAACCGGTTTGCATTTTGAGCGCTCCTTTTGTGATATTTGATTCCTACAACACCACTCATGTGGTTTTGTTTCATCTTTCTCCCGAAGTCACATTTTCACGCCGCGGCAGAAGGGCAAAAATCTGTTTGGGCAGGAACCTTGCAGTACCAAATGCAATCAGAGCGGCGGCGATTTTGTCAACCGGTTCTTCCACCAGGAAGTAGGCTGGATTGAGATCGGCGTTCCCGTGGATACGCATAGCGATCAAAGTGGAGGTGATGGAGGCGACCACAGAGATGATCAGCCCGGCCAACAAAACCTTCGACCAGTCTTTGAACCAGCCCAGGTTGGCCAAAATTCCTGCGGCAAGCCCGATCAGCACCGGTACGGGCCAATAAGGTGCATACCCCGGCGAGACAAGTCCCAGAATGACATTCGTAACCAGACCGGTAATTGCCCCTGCCAACGGACCCGTCACAACCGCGACGAAAATCGTCCCGACCGTATCCAGGTACAACGGCAGGTCCAATTTGGTGATCAACCAGCCGCCCGCCCCATTGACAATGACAGCAATAGGGATCAGTATCCATGTGATCGGTCGAAAATCCTGTTTGATCTTTTCCAGCACGGTATCTCTCCTTTTCAAAATAGTCCACAGCCAACGTTTATGACAATTTGAAAGCCGTAAGTGACAGCTTTTCCATCCGCTTTAAAAACAGTTCGATAAAGTCGCGTGGACGCACGCCCAGCGCCACTTTCATGTTGGCAGGCTTCTTCTCGTAGTTGTAAAAGTCAGCAAAAGTTTTACCGGTCGAAACACCGCCGGAAATATCCACGTCCACGGGCAGGGATTGATACTCACAAAGTTCAGGCGCAAACGTCAATGCCAGTGCGAGCGGATCGTTGATCACGCAACCTTTGATTCCCTGGTAAGAGTCGTGATATTCCATGTAGAAATCAGTGGCTGCTTTTATAAATTGTGGAATGGGCGATTCAATCTTGAGCAAACGTTCCACATCCGAAGCCAGCAGAACGCATTGGTAGCTCACATCCAGCGGTACGAGCGTGGTGGGAATGCCGGCATGATAGACAATGTGCGCGGCATGCGGGTCCACGAATGTGTTGAATTCTGCCAGCGGGGTGGTGTTGCCTTCGTGCCGGATGGCCCCGCCCATGATGACCAGTTCGTTGAGTGCGCCCACGATGCGCGGTTCCTTGCGGATCGCCAGAGCGACATTTGTAAGCGGACCAACTGCCACAAGCGTCATCTCCCCCGGGCTGGACAGAATCTTCTCGATGAGAAAATCGCTTCCATGCTGGGACACGGGCTTGATGCGCGGTTCCGGGAGATTTGCATATCCCAGGCCGGTGTTGCCATGCGTCTCCGGCGCCAGCAGGGAGGGTTGCACCAGCGGCAGTTCGCATCCAACAGCGAGAGGGATATGCTCGGCGTGTGCCAATTCCAGAACGGAAAGCCCATTGATCGTGGCTTGTTCCAGCGAACAATTGCCGTGAACCACACTAATGCCTTCCAGGGAAAGCTCCGGCGAAGCCAGCGCCAGCAGGATTGCCAGCGAGTCGTCGATGCCGGGGTCGGTGTCGAGGAGAATTCGTTTGGGCATGTTAACCTGTAATTCTTCTTGCCAGCGTTTCCATGCGCTGGACGAACAACTCAATGAAATCGTCGCCGCGTACTTCCATGGCAACTTTCATGTTGGCAGGCTTTTTTGTGACATTGAAAATATCGGCGAAGGTTTTGCCCATCGCGACGCCAGGGGAATGATCGACATCCACGTAATATTCCTTTAGGGTTAATAACCCAGGAGCAATGACCGTTGCCAGCGTCAGTGGATCGTGCAAGGCGCATCCGGTAAACCCCCGCTCGTAAGAGAATTTGAAATAAACCTCCACTGCCTCCTGGATAAAGCGTGAGATGGGAGAGTCGATTTTCATCAGACGATCCACATGCTCCGGTTTGAGCAGGCACTTATGCGTGGCATCCAGTGGGATCAGCGTGATGGGAATCCCGGCATGGAAAACGATATGCGCGGCATGTGGGTCCACGAAGATGTTGAACTCGGCGAGCGGAGTAACATTGCCATTTTCGTTGATTGCTCCGCCCATAATAACCAATTCTTTCACGGCTTTGGCGAATTTTGGCTCCTTGCGGATCGCCATGGCGATATTGGTCAAGGGACCGATGGGAAAGATGCTTAATTCTCCCGGTTCCGCCAGGACGCGCTCGATCAAATAATCGACAGCATGAACGCCAAGCGGCTTTGTCGTTGGCTCAGGCAAGTTCGAATTGCCGATGCCGCTTGCACCGTGCACGTCGGCAGAGGTGTACAACGGCTGGACAAGTGGAACTACACTCCCCGCGGCCACCGGGATATGATTGGCGCGGGCCAACTCCAAAACGGAGAGGGCGTTGCGCGTGGCTTTTTCGAGCGAGACATTGCCCTGCGTGGTGGTCAACGCTTCAAGCTGGACCTCCGGCGAGGCCAACGCCAATAGAAAGGCGAACGCGTCATCCACGCCGGGATCGGTGTCAATGATGATTCGTTTGGGATTCAAAACAACTCCGGGCGGCGTTCTCACCGCCGGACGGCGGCGGAGCCTTATTTGAGGAATTTTTCCACTTCTTCTTTTATCGGTAATGACGGCTGGGCGCCGAATTTGGTCGTTGCCAGTGCACCACAGGCGCATCCGCGGCGGACAGCATCTTTCAGAGATTCGTTTTCCGACAGGGCATGGGCGAACCCGCCGATGAACGCGTCACCGGCGGCAGTCGTATCCACCACATCCACTTTGAACGCATCCACATGTGTGCTGGATGCCCTGTCCACAATCAGCGCGCCTTTGCTCCCCAAGGTCACAATCACCGTTTTGGCCCCGTGTCCCAGCAGGGTGTGTGCTGCCCGTTCAGCGGAGGGAGTGTCTGTTACCTCCATGCCGGTGAGCAGGCTCAATTCCGTCTCGTTGGGGATGAGGAAGTCAGCAAGGGCAATCAATTTATCGGGCAGGGTTTGGGCTGGGGCCGGGTTGAGAATCACGCGCAGCCCGTGTTCGCGGGCGCGTTCGGCGGCGCGGAGAACCGTCAGGATGGGGATCTCTAATTGAAGCAGAAGCAGGCTGAAGCTTGAGAAAGAAGCGTATTCTACATCCGCCGCAGAGACCTTTCCGTTTGCTCCGGGCGAAAGCACGATGCTGTTTTGTCCATTCCCATCCACAATGATGGTGGCGGTCCCGGTAGATGCATCGTCGCGCTGGATGAATTGCGTGTTCACGTGATTCGATTGAAGATTGTTCAGGAGAAAATCTCCAAAGTTGTCCTTGCCTACGCGTCCCAGCATGGACACGTTCGCTCCCAACCTTGCCGCAGCAACCGCCTGATTCGCTCCCTTGCCGCCGGGAATGACTTGTAGGTTTTCGCCGCTGATGGTCTCGCCGGGTCCCGGAAAGCGCGGCGCACGGACGACGAGATCGGCATTGAGGGAGCCCACAACGAGGACATCGCGCTTTGGCACGTCTGGCATGGATGAATTGTACTCCATTTGAAATTGAAAGCCGTCATATAATCGACGCTATTCAACAATGGATTGGAATTTCATGTCGGGATGAAAAAATTAGTCTGGCCTTTCTGTTTTTATTTTCTGTTTTATGCGGCAATGGCTTCCTTCATGCCGTTCATCGTCCTTTTCTACCAGGAGTTGAATTTTAGCGGCACGCAGATCGGAGTGCTCACCGGTGTGCCTCCGCTCGTCTCATTGGCGGCGGGACCGTTCCTGACGGGGCTGGCGGATTCGACGCGGCGGCATACTTTGATCCTGGGCGTGGGGATTATCGTCGCGGCGGTCACAACATTCGTACTGCCGCTGCTCACCAGTTTTACAGCCATATTGATTCTTGTAATCGTATTCAACGTTTTTTTCTCTCCCGTGGGCTCGCTTTCTGACAGCGCCACGATGTCAATGTTGGGAGATGAGCGCGCCATGTACGGACGTGTCCGGCTGGGGGGCTCAATCGGCTGGGGACTCTTTGCACAAATCGCCGGTTTCCTGCTCTACGCCTATGGCTTGCGGATTTTGTTCTACGTTTGTACTGCTATTTCGTTGATCAATTTCTTTGTCAGCCGGAAACTTGTCTTTGGAAAGCATGAAGAAACTCATGCCGCACGCGGCAGTGCATGGATTTTTCTAACCAGCCGCCGCTGGGTTATTTTTCTACTATCCGCCTTTTTTGGCGGTCTAGGTTCCATTTCGGTGGCATCGTACCTGTCGCCTTACCTTAAGGAACTGGGCGCGAACGGCAACCAGATCGGCTTTGCCTTTTCCATTGCCACACTCGTTGAACTGCCGGTCTTCTTCTTTGGCAACCGCTTGGTCAAACGATTTACTCCGAATGGGTTATATCTCATCGCGTTGGTGTTGATCGGTGTTCGTTCATTGTTCTTTGGCGTTGTCGATACCATCCCTCTGGCGATTCTTGTACAGACAGTGGGCGGGATGTTCTACCCGGCATTTTGGTCGGCAGGCGTGGCATATGCTGACCAAAACGCTCCCGCAGGATTGAACTCCACGGCGCAGGGCATCTTCGGCGCGGCATCTTTTGGCGTTGGTTCCGCTTTCGGTGGGGTTGTCTGCGGCGTCCTGCTTGAGAGTATCGGCGGACGCGGCATGTTCCTGGTACTGGGAATCATTATTTTGGCGGGATTGGGATTGATCGAACTCTTCAAGCGGATTCTCCCCGAAAAGACGATTCCTCAATCCTAGCGGCGCCCGCCTCATTACCAAGCCGGAAGCTGGTTCCGTTATTTACTCCATTACAAACGGATTGAAATTCGTTCCCCGGTCATAGGCATCTTCATGTTCCGACCGTTTCAAGGCACTGACCACCACATACGTGACCGGTGTCATCAGCGCTTCCATGCCCACCTTGAAGACATAATTGGCGACAGTCAACGTGAAAAACAAGCTCCACGGAAAAACGCCGAACGCGGAGGCTGCCGCTACAAAGACGACCGTGTCCACCAATTCACCGACCAGCGTGCTGCCAATTGTACGCGACCACAACCAGCGACCGTTCGTCAGGATCTTCATCTTTGCCAGAACAAAAGAATTGCTAAACCCGCCCAGCCAGTAGGCGGCAAGACTGGCAAGCGCGATCCCGCCGCTGCTCATCCCGCCGAGGATGGACTGATAAGCCTTGTCTCCGGCATACTCCTGCCATGTGGCTTCTCCGGGCAACAGCCCGACAATCCAAAAGACAAGCGCCGCCAACGCCAGCGCAAAAAAACCCGTCCAGATGACGCGGCGCGAACGTTTATACCCGTAGACTTCCGTGAGGATATCGCCGAAAATATAGCTGACGGGGAAGAGGATCGTACCGGCATCGAAGGCGAGTCGAAGGCCGAGGATGCCAAAGCCCCAGTCTACGATCTTGGCGGAGGAGGCGATATTGCTGGTGATCAGCACCGCCACGAAGAGTCCAAGGATGATGTCGAAATAACGGAAATTTTTGTTGTTCATTTTCTCCAAAGAACGTCCTGAAGGTCTATTTGAGAGATATTGTTGAGTCTCATAAACCTTCGAGGCGGTTGAATCGATTATTTTTCACTTGCTCGCAAGATGATAACACCCACGATGATCAACAGACCACCGAAAAGTTGACTGCCTGCTAGCATTTCACTCAGGAAGAAATACGCCCACACTGCGGTCATGACCGGTTCCAATGTGGCGATCAAGTTTGCGGTCGTAGCGGGGATGAAGCGCATGCTCATGGTGTACAACCCAAATCCGCCGAGAGTGGGAGCGACACCGAGGAAGAAGAGAATGCCCCAGCCTTTCACCGAATCTCCCAGCCAGAGCATATCCGTAAAGAGCGGTTTGCCTGAAGCTATATCCATGCCGATATTGAAGAAGAACAGGAAGAATGTGGCAACGGCAAAGGAATAGAGCAGAGCAGTCCATGAGTCAATGTGCGCATCGGAGGCATGTTTGCCTTGCAGGTTGTAAACCCCGAAAAAGAAACCGGTCAACAGACCGAACAGGATTCCTGCCGCATTGAGTTGCCATGTTGCCGGGTCCTGTGCGCCGGAGACGAATACCAGGCCGATGAGGCTCAACCCAATGGAGATGACCTTGATCCAGCCAACCTTTTCCTTGTACACGAGGCGGCTCAGGATCGCGGTCATTGTCGGGGAAGAGAATGCCAGCACTGTGGCGACCGCCGCCCCATTGTATTGAACCGAGAATGTCCACATGGAGTTGAAGATCGCCAGCGTCAGCCCATAAAAAACCATGAACTTCCACTGCGAACGATCCAAATGAAAGCGTGAACGGCTGAATAGAAGCAGTCCTGCCAACATGCCGAACGAAACGAACAAGTCACGCCAGAAGGCAAGGACAAGCGACGGCAGGGCGTAAGTCCTGCTGAGATAGCTGATCAAGGGTCCCGTTGTTGACCACAAAATGGTGGCGACAAGCGCGATGAGATAGCCGCGCGAATAAGAAGATGTTGTTTTCATTATGTTCCAAAAAAGTGACAGCCACCCTATAAGGTAAGGTGACTGTCACAAAAGTGCCCCCACGGAGACTCGAACTCCGGTTTGAGCCTTGAGAGGGCTCCGTCCTGGGCCGCTAGACGATGGGGGCGTCTAATTGCGGGCGGGATTGTATCATTGAGAATTTGAATCGTCAACGAGAAAGACATGCACCTCGCTCGGACCATGCACCCCAATGGTGAGGGACATTTCGATGTCGCCTGTCCGTGAGGGACCGGTGATAACGACGGTGGACTTTTTCTGGCGTGTGAGGGGGAGCGCGTCGATAAGGGATGGAAGGATGTCAGATTTGTGCAGAACCGCGATGTGGAGTTCGGGCAGCAGCGAGGCATGGATCTTGCCTCCCTCGCCATCCGCTTCCAGCACGGACCCGGTATCTGCCACCCCGCAAAGAGCTTTTGTCACACCGACGCGGGTCGCGGGATTCGACGCGTGGCTGACAGTAATCCCTGCTTGTTGGAGGGCATTCTCATCCAAAACATTGGGTTCGAGGTGAATGTGGTTGACATCGCGGGATTTGAGAAGTTCGATGACTTTCTCGGTTAGCTCATTCGCGCTTGTTCGTGTGAGATGCCCGCCAACAGCGGTCAGCTCTGTGATGAATTGTTCCGTTCGGGAATTGGAAATCGGGGTTTCGGGGATTGATTCAACCGTTTTGCGAATAATCTTTTCAAGTTTCCTCGCTGTTTTTACCTCTCGGCGATGAAACTGTGCTCGAAATGGCTTGGATGCGAAGCGCGGCAAGTCCTTGCTGTAGCCCCAGCCTGTGAACGCCGGTAAACGAACCATTGCCGAGAACGGGGAAACCAGACGCGTTCCCAGCGCGGCGAAACGCTGCGATATGGCAAACAGCTTTGGGTGAGTCGCGACGCGTCCGTATATCCGCAGAAAAATAGTGGAAAGCGTCGAAAGCCCGTGTGGCGAGGATGGGGAAGTCGAGAGTGGAGATTGCCCCGCTCGTACCCGCGTCAACAACTTCGGCAGATCGATGTCCACGGGGCAGGCGTCTTTGCATGCGCCGCACAGAGACGATGCTTGGGCAAGCGGGATGAAATTGCTGCCGAACAAACCCGCCGAGATGACCGAGCCGATGGGCCCAGAGTATGGCGAGAGTGCGCCATTTTTCCCAACATAAGCATGCCCGCCAATCTCGCGGAAGACGGGACAGGCATTGAGACATGAACCACAGCGAATGCAATACAGTGACTCTTTAAGGGGTGAACTGCGAAGTCTGGTACGTCCGTTATCGAGGAGAAGGATGTGACGCTGTTGACCGTCGAGCGGCTGGTGGATGATCTGGGTGTAGACGCTGAGCTTTTGCCCGGTGGCGGAGCGGGGGAGCAGCGAGAGCATGATGGCGAGGTCATCGAAATTGCGGACGAGGCGTTCCATGCCCATCAAGGCGATGTGGACCGGCGGCAAGGTGGTAACCATGCGCCCATTGCCTTCGTTGGTGACGATGCAGATGCCGCCCGTATCGGCGATACCAAAGTTCACGCCGCTGACGCCAATATCAGCGGTGAGAAAGACCTCACGCAAAACCCTGCGCGCTGCGTTGACAAGCGTGGGAATATCTTCGGTGTACGGCTCGCTTAATTTCTCGTGGAAGAGTTGACCGACTTCCTGCCGGCGCAGGTGCACAGCAGGGGTGATGATGTGCGCCGGTTTTTCGCCGCGCAATTGGACGATGTATTCGCCGAGGTCGGTCTCGACAACGCGTATTCCTTTGGATTCGAGTGCGCGGTTGAGGTCGAGTTCCTCCGAGACCATGGATTTGGATTTGGCGATCAATACGGGCGCGTCATGACGCGCCCGTATGATGTTTGTGAAAATATTAATTGCCTCCGCTGCATCTTTGGCGCGGTGAACGGTAATTCCATTATTCCGTGCATTGAAGATGAATGTTTCGAGGTACCTATCGAGATGTTCGATCACATCGGCGCGGATGGCATGAGCCTGATTACGTCGATCCTTCCAATCGGGCAGGGAGGCGAAGGCAGCGATACGCCCGTGCACGCGGCGTTCGGCGTTCGCGTCCAGTGCGATTTGGAGCGCTTCATTTGCCAGCGATTGGCGGATATGGGCGCGGAATGGATTGGTCATTGCTTACCTCCCCGGTTCGCAAGCACTTCCGCGATGTGGATGACGCGCTGTTGTTTTTTCTGCCGGTGCAAACCGCCTGCAAGATGCATGAGGCAACCCGCTTCCGCAACGACCAGTGTGGGGGCTCCGCTCATTTCCAGATTGCTGACCTTGCGTTTCAACCACTCCGCGGAAAGTTCGGGGTGTTCTATCGAAAAGATGCCGCCAAAGCCGCAGCATTCCTCAGCATGGGGCAGGTCTACAATCCGAGCGCCTCTCACGTTTGCCAGCAGGGCGCGCGGTTGACGGTCGATGTGCATGCCGCGCGAGATGTGACAGGATGGATGATAGGTGAGAGTCCCGTTCCATTGGGCGCCCACGTCGATGATGCCGAGATAGTCCACGAGGTATTCGGTAAATTCAAAGACGCGTTTGCCCAGATCTTGCGCACGCGCCAGCCAGGCAGGATCATCCGCAAAAAGTTCAGGATAGTTATGCTTGATCATGTGCGCGCACGAACCGGATGGCATCACGATGTCACCGGTCGTTTTTTCAAAGACACGAATGGTGTGCTGTGCAATGGCGCGCGCTTCGGTTCGTAACCCGGCATTGAAGTTTGGTTGTCCGCAGCAAGTCTGATCGGGAACGAAGTCCACGGCGATGCCAAGGCGGTGGAAAATGTCCACCATTGCCTCTCCCGTTTGCGGGTAGAAAGAATCGACGAGACAGGTAATGAAAAGCTGGACGTGAGTCATAAATTCATTGTAATCCTGTTTCAGGTTACATCGTTCATTCCGAATCCTGAAAATTTGGTATGATTGCCCGCTATGAATACTTTCCGTACTCAATTGCCCGATGGTTTCGATTTACCCAAGCGGATTGCCCGCTTGAGCGAATTAGCGTACAACTTGTGGTGGACCTGGCAGCCGGAGTCGCAGCGGATTTTTGGCAGGCTTGACTATGATCTTTGGGAGCGACTGGGTCATAACCCAATCCGGCTCCTGCGCGAAGTGGATCGTTCGCGGCTTGATCTGGCCTCGAAGGATGCTGAATATCTCGCGCTCTATGACCGTATGTTTGCCAATTTTGATTCGTACATGAATCAGAAGACAACATGGATAAGTCAGTCTCATCCCAGGTTGATTGGCAGACCCATTGCTTATTTCTCGATGGAATTTGGTCTGCACGAAACGCTCCCGATCTATTCTGGCGGGCTTGGTGTTCTTGCCGGCGATCATCTCAAGGAGGCAAGCGACCTTGGCTTGCCGCTGACTGCGGTCGGCTTCATGTACGCGCAGGGGTACTTTTCCCAGCGTCTCAGTGAAGATGGCTGGCAGGAAGCGCTCAACAATGTGCTGGATTTTCACAACCTGCCCGCGCTTCCTGTGATGGATGACCACGGCAATCGCCTCACAGTGGAGGTGGAATTTCCCGACCGTTTCGTGACCCTGGGGCTGTGGGAGATCCGCGTGGGACGCGTCCCGCTGTACTTGCTCGATTCCAATCTGGATCCGAATTCTGATTTCGATAAAAATTTGACCGCCCGCCTCTATTGGTCGGACCTTGACCGCCGCGTAATGCAAGAGTTGCTGCTGGGCGTGGGTGGTGTGCGCGCGTTGCGAGCATTGGGATACAATCCCTCAGTCTGGCATATGAACGAGGGGCATGCCGCATTCCTGACCCTGGAACGCGCGCGTGAATATGTCGCAGGCGGCGATACGCTTGAGCAAGCGCTTGAAAAGACACGCAGACAGAACGTCTTTACCACGCACACGCCGGTCCCGGCGGGGAACGATGAATTCCCGCTCTGGCTGATTGAGAAATATCTGGCGGGATTCTGGCCTCAGTTGAACATTTCCCGCGACCAACTTTTCGATCTGGCGCGTCATCACATGCCGCAAGGCGAGACATTCAGCATGGGTGTGCTTGCCCTGCGCAATTCAGATGGACGCAATGCCGTTTCTGAATTGCACGGACGGGTCTCACGCCAGATGTGGCATTCGCTGTGGCCCGATGGAGAGGAAGATGAGGTTCCGATTACGCATGTGACAAACGGAGTCCATGTTTCGAATTGGATGGCGCGGCGTTTGTACGTTTTGCTGAGCCAGTATTTGGGTGCTGATTGGTACGACCATCTCGATGAGCCTGAGATGTGGAAAAAGGTGGATGCCATCCCCGATAATGAATTATGGGCGGTACGTCTGCATCTTAAACGCAAGCTGTCCTTTTACCTGCGTGAACGCGTCCGTGACCGATGGACAGTGGGCGGTTTTCACCCGGTGCAGGTGGTCTCCTCGGGTGTGTTGATCAATCCTTACGCTCTGACAATCGGGTTTGCCCGCCGCTTTGCCACGTACAAACGCGCCAGCCTTATCCTGACAGATGTCGAGCGGTTGTTGAATATCGTCAACCGCCCGAACATGCCGGTGCAGATCATCTTTGCTGGAAAGGCGCATCCCGCTGATGAGCCGGGCAAGCAGTTGATCCAACAGGTCTATCGCCAGGTCAAGCGCGCGGAAACGGGCGGACGCATTGTCTTCATCGAAGATTATGATATGAATCTGGCGCGTTATCTTGTCCAGGGCGTGGATGTGTGGATGAACACACCCCGTCGTCCATACGAGGCGAGCGGCACATCCGGCATGAAAGCCGCGCTCAACGGCGCGTTGAACTTTTCTGTGTTGGATGGCTGGTGGCGGGAAGCGTATAACGGCAGGAATGGCTGGTCGATTGGTGAGGATCGTCAGCTGGAATCGCAAAGCGTTCAGGATGCGCAGGATGCGGAAAGTTTGTATGCCACACTCGAAAATGAGATCATCCCATTGTTCTATAATCGTGACCCGAAGGAGATCTCCCATGAGTGGGTCGCGCGCATCAAGGATAACTTGAAGACGAACATCCCGCAATTTTCCACGCGCCGCATGGTGAAGGAATATGTTGAACGGTTGTATGTGAAAGCGCTGGAATGATGTTCCCTGAAATTACTGTCAATGAACTGGCCGAAAAGCTGAGATCCGAAGATAAATTTATCCTTCTGGATGTGCGCGAACCTGAAGAACTGAACCGCGCGAAAATAACGGATGCCCGACTCGAGGTCACGCCGCTGAGTCGCCTGGCGCATTCCGGTACGGCTGCGTTGTCTGAGAACGTGAGGGCGCAAAATATCCCGGTCTATGTGCTGTGTCATCATGGCAATCGCAGTACGCAGGTCACGATGTGGCTGGCGCAGCAAGGCTGGAAGAATGTCTTCAATGTGCGCGGTGGGATAGACGAGTATGCGCGCAAGGTGGATACATCGGTTGGGTTCTATTAGAGTGCATACGTTGGAAAGTTGAAAAGCTTGCAAGTTAAAAAGAAGAAGGTCGAGGATTCTACTTTTCCTCAACCTTCAACCATTTAAATCTGCGGATTTGCAAACTTACTTCCCAAACACAAACTGCCCATTCTTATAGAACAACTCACCGTCCACGTGGATTTCCGAATCCGTGCGCAGGTCGCAGATCATGTCCCAATGAATGGCGGACTTGTTGTGAGAACCCGTTTCCGGGTAGCCCGCGCCGAGCGCCATGTGGAACGTCCCGCCGATCTTTTCGTCGAAGAGGATGTTGCCGGTGAACTTGTTGATGTCGAAGTTGGTACCGATGGCGAATTCGCCCAGATAACGTGAACCGTCATCCGACTCCAACATCTTGATGAGGTAGTCCTGATTCTTCTCGGCTGTCGCTCGTTCCACACGTCCACGATTAAACGTCAATTCCGCGCCTTCCACCGCCACACCGCCGTAGATGGCGGGATACGTGAACCTTACCCAACCATTGACCGAGTCTTCGACGGGTCCAGTGTAAATCTCACCATCGGGCATATTAAACATGCCGGTGGAATTCATGAACTTGCGCCCCTTGATGGAAAGCGACAGGTCCACGTTCGGACCGCGCAGGGTGACGATATCCCTGCCTGCCAGAAAATCAATTGCCTTTTGTTGACCTGCCGCAGTACTGTTCCAATAGGCGATGGGGTCTTCTTCGTTGGCATGGACGGCAGTGAAGACAAAATCCTCATACTCCTTCAAACTCATGCCTGCATCCTGGGCATAACCGTCGGTGGGATAGAGCGTGGTGACCCATTTGAACACGCCCTCCGCGCCGCGCCTCATTTGCGAAGCGGTGATGGCGCTGATCGCCTTGCTGCGCCGTTGTGACTTTCGCGGATCCAAGCTTGAAGTCCCGCGCGTGTTGGTCGCGGAATGGATGCGGATGCGGCTCTCAAACTGATCGTATGCAATTTTGTAAAAGGTCGGAATGAAATCAAGTTGCGTGTCATTGGCGTAGGTCATGTACAGATCGTCCTGAACAAAAGGTACCATGCCGGGAAACCCGATCATCGGATGAGGGTGACCGCCCTTTTCCAGGATTTGCCTGTATAACTCGCGTACCAGCGGCTCGGCGGCGGTCGTCGCTTCAATCAGTACGCGATCACCGGGTACAATGCGGGCAGAATGTTCAACTAAAATTTTCGCAAATTTTTCAACACGGGAATCTGTCACTGAAAACTCCTTGAATTTGCCATATTTGGAGAAAAAAGCCTCTTCGCAAGGCTTTTTCGCTCTTTGCGGCATTTTTGTGAATTATATCACCGGGCTTTTCTTGCGGTATACTCTATCCGCCTCTTAGGATGAAACTACAATGAAACAACTCCTCCAAAACGTCAAAACCGGCAAATCAACCGTTGAAGATGTCCCCATCCCACTCCCGCACGAGGGACAGGCGCTGGTCAAAGTGGAGGCAAGCCTGGTCTCTGCGGGAACCGAACGCATGGTGGTCGAATTTGCCGAAAAGAGTCTGGTTGGCAAGGCGCGTTCCCGCCCCGACCTCGTCAAACAAGTCCTCGACAAAGCGCGGCGCGAGGGCATCGTTCCCACTGTGCAAGCCGCGTTCAACCGCCTCGACCAACCGATGGCGCTGGGCTATTCCTCCGCTGGCACGATCGTTGCGCTTGGCAAAAATATGCAGGGACTCAAGGTTGGTCAGCGGGTGGCGTGTGCGGGCGGCGGCTTTGCCGTCCATGCCGAATACAATGTGGTGCCGCGTAATTTGCTCACTCCGCTCCCGAAGAATGTGGATTTTGAATCCGCTGCATTCACCACTCTGGGCGCTATCGCCATGCATGGATTTCGCCTTGCCGAATCGCAGATCAGCGAGACGGTCGCGATCATTGGGATGGGACTTCTCGGACTCCTCACCGCGCAGATTGCCTCAGCCGCAGGATGCAAAGTGCTCGGCATCGATATTGACCCTCGACGGATCGCTCTCGCCTCTTCTCTCGGACTTCAAGCTGTCCGCCGCGACCAGGCTGTAGATGCCGCCCAGGCATTTACCGCCAATCGCGGCTTCGATGTGATCCTCATCTGTGCCGATACCTCCTCGAACGACCCCGTGGAGCTGGCGGGTACCATTGCCCGTGACCGTGCGCGCGTTGTGGCTACCGGCGCAGTTGGGCTGACCTTCCCTCGCAAGGTTTATTACGAAAAAGAAATCTCCTTCATCAACTCGCGTTCCTACGGACCGGGGCGGTATGATTCCTCCTATGAAGAGAATGGCAATGATTATCCCATCGGCTATGTCCGCTGGACGGAAGGACGCAACTTTCAAGCAGTGGTTGACTTGATGGCAAATGGAAAGTTGAAAGTTTTGCCGTTAATTACCCATCGTTTCCCCATCGAAAAAGCGACAACGGCATATGAAGTGATTACAGGAAAAAAGAAGGAGCCTTTCCTTGGCGTGTTGCTCACCTATCCTGAAAGAGTTGAAACACTGGAAAGTTCGAAGGTTGTCAGGCTCAATATTCCAACGTTCCAACCTTCCAACGTGGTAACGCTGGGAGTTCTCGGCGCTGGTCTCTTTGCAAACGCTGTCCTGCTCCCCGCTGTCAAAAAAGCCGGCGACATCGAATTGATTGGCATCGCCTCCGCCGGCGGTCTTCATGCCCAACATGCCGGGAAGAAATTCGGCTTTCAATACGCCGCTTCCTCTGATGATGAAATCCTTAACGACCCGAACATCAACACTGTCGCTATCCTCACCCGCCACGACTCCCACGCAGACTTGGTCGTCAAAGCATTGAAAGCAGGCAAACATGTTTTCGTGGAAAAACCGCTGGCAATCAATGCTGTTCAGCTCTCAGTGATCGGTAGGCAGCTAAAAGCCAATAGCCAATCGCTATTAACTGTAGGTTTTAATCGCCGTTTCGCTCCGCTCGCCCAACAACTTCATGCTTCACTTGCCGCTCGTCAGGAACCTCTTCATGTCCATTATCGTATCAATGCCGGTTATATTCCTCTCAACCACTGGACTCAGGACCCCGAAATCGGAGGCGGACGCATCATCGGCGAAGCCTGTCATTTCATTGATTTCATCACTTTCCTTGTCGGTGCGCCGCCGGTCTCCGTCAACGCACATGCCTTGCCCGACGGCGGCAAATACCGCGAAGACAACGTCTCCATGACCTTCACCTTCCCCGACGGCTCGATTGGGGTGGTGGATTATCTCGCCAACGGCGACAAATCCTTCCCGAAGGAACGGGTTGAGGTGTTTTGCGGGGGAATGGTCTCGGTTTTGGATGATTTTGTTTCTCTGCAGACCATCAGGGATGGAAGGAAGAAAGAGGAAAGAGGCACGCAAAATAAGGGACATGTCGCGGAGTGGAAAGCCTTTGCCAAAGTCATTCGCGAGGGCGGCGAACCGCCCATTCCTTATGAGCAACTGATCGGCGTGACCCGGTCCACCTTTGCGGCGGTGGAGTCGCTCAGAACAAATCAAACCATCAGAATGTAAAGAAGGAGTAATGCACCTGTCCTTTGCCACCACCCGCGGAATCGACCGCATTCCGCCCATGCGTCTTTACGAAAAAGTCAAAGATGCGTCCTTGGATGAAGTCAACCGCGTGGCGCGGGAAATGGAAGAGTTATAATTCCATGCGTACCCGCGCTGGCATCATCCTGATTGAAGATGGCAAGGTGGCGCTGATTGAACGTCACCGCGGGGGATTGGATTATTTTGTGTTCCCTGGCGGTGGCGTGGATGAGGACGAAACGCCTGAACAGGCCGCTCGCGAAGCAATGGAGGAATTGGGGGTGGAAGTTGTCATCCGGCGAAAGGTGGCGGTCATCCACTTTGACCAAAGCACACAGGTTTACTTTTTGGTGGAGCGGATCGGCGGCGAGTTTGGGTCAGGCACGGGGGAAGAATTTACCAATGCTGATCCGGACGACCCTCAAGAAGGGATTTATATTCCGATCTGGATGCCTGTGGATGAATTGTCCAAACATGAAAAGATCTTCCCGGCGGACTTGGCAGGACTGGTCGTCAGGTCCACCATCGAAGGATGGCCGGACGCACCCGTGATTGTCCGCGAAAGATCGAAATAGCTGAACATTTTCTTGAACGTCGGTAAATTGAAGGTCATAATAAGTCCGTTTTGCGGAACATTTTATCTTCCTCCTCGTCAACAAATTAACGCCGAATGAAAATTCATTTACCCGGAGGATCCAATGAAATCCCGATCCGTTCTGTTCACTTTGTCTATTCTTGCGGCAATGGTCATCCTTGCCGGATGTGGAGGTGCCATGTCCACTGAGGTGCCTGTTGTAGCGACCGGCTTTTTCGATGCACCTATGGAACCCGCCGCTACGGAAGCGCCCGTTGGTCCACTGTTTGAATCGAAGGAAGTGGAAGGCGCTGAAGAGGTACCCCTTCCGGGAGCGGATTCATTTGTCGTCCCGGCTTCCACCATGGCGCCCGCCTTCGAGATCAGCAATCAGGCGGGGGAGAACGTCATTGTTCAAAACACCAACCGAAAAATCATCAAAAACGCGGATGTCCGCCTGCTGGTCAGAGATACGGATGTCGCCATTGACCGAACAACCCAGATCATCGGTGATTTGGGCGGGTATATCATCAGTTCGCGCGTCTGGTACCAGGACTATTTTGGAAATAACCTGAAATACGCCACCATGACCCTCGGCATCCCCGTGGACCAGTTCGAGCGGGCGCTGACCCGCCTGCGCGAATTGGCCGTCCGCGTGCTGGATGAGAATGCATCCGGTGAAGATGTAACCGACCAGTATGTGGACTTGCAGTCCGAACTGCAAAACCTGGAAGCCACACGCGCCCGCATTCAAGAATTTCTCAAGGACGCCAAGACCGTGGACGAAGCCCTGCGTATCAATCAGGAACTGGCGAACATCGAGTCGCAGATCGAGCAGATCAAGGGGCGCATGAACTACCTTGCTGATCGCGCCGCTTTCTCGACGATCACAGTCAACTTCGAGCCTGAGTTGCCGATCCTGACGCCGACTCCCACCCCAACGATCACACCGACGTTCACGCCGCGCCCCACCTCCACGCCCATCCCATGGAAGCCCGGCGAAACCTTTACCGAAGCTAAAAACACGGTGGTCTCAGCCTATCAGGGTATCATCAACTTCCTGATCTGGCTGGTCGTGGTCATCATCCCTATTCTCCTGCCGTTTGCCCTCATCCTGTGGGCGGGGTGGAAATTATTCAGCCGTAGACCGAAAACTCCAGGCGCGTGACCTGATCGTTGGTAAATCAAAACAGGGACAATATGCACTGTCCCTGTTTTGATTCTTTGCCGGAGGTTATGCTATAAGCAACGCAGCCATGACCCCAGCCGCGCTGCACGCAAAATTGACCCAGTCGTTATCCAGCCACTTCCAGCCGCGCACCAGCACGGTGGGCGTGCCGCAGGTATGGAACGGATGTTTCTCGGTTTCCTTTTTGTCGATGGGGCAGTAGTACATGGCTTGCACCGTTCCGCCAAGGAGCGAGTCGAAAAGCGAGCCTGCAAGTCCGGCAAGAGAGATTAGTGGGAGAAGTGACCAGTCATGGGCGAACCAGGCCGCGGGTAGGGCAATGACGGCGGCGCCCATCAGCGACGCGGCCGTTCCAAAGATCGAGACTCCACCCGAGGTCCCTTTTTCGACGCGCTTCCTCAAATCGGTGATCATGCGCGGCGGAGTCGGATTCAGGACCCCCAGCTCGGTCGCCCACGTATCCGCATTGACCGCCGCCAGCGCCGCCGCGAATCCCACCCAGCCGATGCTTGATTCCGGATAAAGAGCATGGACCAGCACAAAGGCGGTTGCCAGCCCGCCATTGCCGAAGACCTGCCCCGCGTCGCGTTCATGCCCCTTCGAGAACTTTTCATCCAGCCCTTGTTTGCGTTTTTTGAACATGCGGCTGAGCGCCGACGAAGTGATAAAAAACAAAAGTAACAATATCGCCCATTGCAGACCTCCCAGCCCAAAGATGATCGTGCCGACAAAAGTTGCCGCGAACGCACCGCTTCTGTTGAGGCTGTGAGCGTGATAAGCGAGAGCTGCAATACTGACTGCGAAAATGAGGCCGATGCTGATTTGAGCGAGTTGCATTAGAGGGGAGTGGTAACGAGGAACAGGACTGCCACAAGGAATAACACCGCGCAGACCATGCTGGAGAGCCAAATGATGAACGAAAGCGGACGCGTGTTTTCCCAGCGGTAGAAATACAATCCTCCCGTCAGCCCGGTGACGAACATCAGCGAGCTGATGAGCGGCAGCAGGATGAGGCGCGCAGAGGAGGTGATGTCGTTGGGTTTGCCGAACGCGTCGAACCCGAAGGGGACGCGCTCCAGGGAGGGGATGAGGATACTCACCCAGACCACAAGGCCGAGATTGAGCAGAAATCCGCTCATCCAAAGAAAACGCGCGGCGGGGCTTTCCCATGCCTGTGTGACGATGAAGGATGGATAGACCGACTTTGGTTCGGCAGGGGTGAGGCTTCCCAATTCGGTCGCACGCGCAAAGGTGCGGACCAATGCTGCCGGGTCCCTGGGAGAGATGGCAAAGATGCGTTTTGCGGTGGCGATGAGAATCAAATTTCGCGAACTCGACGCGATGAACTCGACCAGCCCCAAGTCGGGGTGGCGACGCGTCCCCAACACGGAACCGGGCAGACGGAAACGCGGCAACGCCAGCGGATGAGACAGGTCGGTGGCAGGTCGTACCCATTCGATGTCGGTTAAGGGAATGTCTTCAACGCGCAGCCCCCACAACATGGCGAGACTGTCTCGGTCAATGTAGTAATCCGCTTTGAACAGCGCATAGGCGCGGTAGCCGAAAAAGGGCATGGGCGCAAAAGCGAGCAACGCCATGAGCAAATACACAACGAAGGACGGTCCCACCTCGGCACGCGTGAGATTTAGGAAGCCATATCCTGAAATGCCTCCCAGCACGAGGAGGATGACCCCGTGCAGGATGAGTCCATAACGTTTGGAAGGAGGAAAATGACCGACTTTGGTGGTATCCATATTCACGTTATGGGGATTATCCCGCCTTTAGATAGGATTTCACTTCTTCGACGATTCGATCAACGGCTACAAACTGATTTTCTTTTGCTGTGCGCGGCTTTAATTCCACCATCCCCTCTTTCAATCCCTTTTCACCCACCGTCACACGAATCGGGCAGCCGATCAAGTCCGCGTCGTTGAATTTCACCCCGGCGCGCTCATCGCGGTCATCGTACAGAACCGAAATACCCGCATCTTGCAATGTGTTGTACAACTCCTCCGCCTTGGCGCGCGTATCCAATTCCTTTCCGGGGACGTGCATCAGATACACATCGAACGCCGCGGTGGGATGGGGAAAGGCCAGACCCTTGGAGTCGTGATGCGCTTCCGCCAGGGCAAGCAGGATATTTTCAAGATGGAGCTCGGTGCGGGCAGCCAAACTGTCAACCGTTAAAACCGAAAGCGGATTTCCGCAGTGGATACAGGCGTCGCCTTCCTGAGCCTGAATCAAATCCGCCACGACCTCCGCCGAATAATCGCGACCGTAATTCGTATTCTTGAGATGACAGCCCGTTTCGTTCGCGCCTGCAACGAGATTCACAGACTGTGGAATCAAGTCATCGACGACGACCAACGCCTCTTTCAACCCGACAGCTGACGCGTACCCCGGAACCGCTCCGGCTCTGATAATTTCCTCCGCCGTCGCCGCGCGGACATCTCCCACCTGCGCTTTCAACTTGGCTTCGCTGACCTGCATATCCCCACGCACCACGACAAAGACGAATTTGCTGTCGCTGACGCGTGTGTACATTAACGCTTTGGCGGTCTGCTCTTTTGCGATATTGAGAAAATTTGCCAGCGATTCGATGGTGTTGCAGTCGGGGGTCGGGACCTTTTCCATCGGCAGGGGCGGATTCCCGTCTGTCCATACGGATTTGGCGAAACGCGCCAGGTCCAGCCGTTCGGTGTATTTGCAACGCGGACAATGCGCCACTTCGACATTCCCCGACGCGATGGGGAAGAAGGTCTCATTTTCGTTACCTATTGTGGACAGTAATCTTAATGCATCATCGGTTGTTTCACGCAAATGGTTGAGGGTGATTTCTCCCAATGGTGTCGGGATGTTTTCCCGCGTCAAATACCCCGCGCGGACAAGGAAGGCGAAACCCTCTGTGCGCGCGTTATTGGGTGCTTCTCGCTGGGTTTGGATGTGCAGATCGCGATATTTCATAATTTTATAAGACCCTAAAGGTCTCAGAGACCTTTAGGGTCTGTCCCTATTCTTCTTTTTTCTTCCTCGTTATCTTCCGTGTCGTTGCGCCGGTGATCTGTTCGGGTATCATGATAGGCGTCGATGCGATGGATTCCGCCTGAGCCGCCTCGGAGGGTGTGGTTTCGGGGGCAGGCTCGAGGTCCAGTTCGACCGTTTCTTCCATCCGAATTTGACCACGCAGGAAGGCGCCTTCCTCTGTCACGAACGCTGTGGTGACGACATCCCCCCACACACGCCCGGAACCGCGAATCTCCAGTTTTTGCGTCGTGATATTGCCGCGCACCGCGCCTGCCACGATGACTGTGTTAGCGCGCACATTCTGGCAGGTGACGCGTCCCGTCTCGCCGATGACGAGCATGCCGCGCAGGGCGATCTCGCCCTCGAACGCGCCCTCGATGCGGACGCCGCCCGAGCCGTTGATCGAGCCGTGCCAAATGACGCCTGACCCAAGCACGGATGTGATACGCTCGACGGCTTGTACAGCCTGCTGGGCTTCACCTTGTGGGGATTTTGTAACAGGGGTGGTGTTGCGTCTGAACATGAATTAATTGTACCGTAAAACAAAAGGGCGGACGTGCGCCTTTACGCAGTCCGCCCGTACCATTCGACATTTCCTATTCGCTTTTCTCTTGATTTTCCTTCCCGGTCATCTGCACGCCGACGGTATTGAAACCCGAATCGACATACAACACCTCGCCGGTGATGCGCGCCGAAAGATCAGATGCCAGGAATACCGCCGCATTCCCCACATCATCGATGGTCACGTTCTCGCGCATTGGCGACATGTCTGCAAAGTGCTTGTACATATCGCGGAAGCCGCCCACGCCCGCCGCCGCCAGCGTGCGGATTGGTCCAGCCGAGATGGCGTTCACACGGATCTTCTGCGGGCCCAGATCATACGCCAGGTATCGCGTGGACGATTCCAACGCCGCTTTCGCCACGCCCATTACATTGTAATGCGGTGCGACCTTCACCGAGCCGTAATACGTCAGGCACATGATCGATGCACCCGGATTTAGAATTGGAAGAAAGGCTTTCGTCATTGCAATCAACGAATAAACGCTGATGTCCATCGCGTTTTTAAAACCATCACGCGTGGTATTGTAGAACGGACCGGTCAATTCATCCCGCCCTGCAAATGCAATCGAATGCACCAGCACATCGACCCTGCCAAAGTGCCTGGCGGCTTTCTCTGCCACCGCCGCAATCTGCTCATCGCTCGTCACATCACACTCTTCGACCCATTGACAGCCCACTTTTTCCGCCAGCGGTTTGACGCGTCGTTCGAGCATCTCGCCCGCGTAACTGATTCCCAGCTTCGCGCCTTCGCGATGGAACGCCTGCGTAATACCCCACGCAATGGACTTGTCATTTGCCAAACCGAACACCAGTGCATTCTTGCCTTCAAGTAAACCCATATGCTCTCCTTGTTGTCATTGCGGACCCGTGCGAGTGGCTAAATTAACGGGAGAATTATTTCATGACGCTTTCAGCGTCACTCGCAATCACATGCTACAAAATTTTCCATCCTTTGACCAAAAACCGCCACGGCTTGGACAACCACGGCTCAGGTGTACTATTTAAACCCACACGGGGACCTTTCGTCACGGCTTTATTGGGGACCTGTATCCCCGCTTCGATCCACAAACCGGAGCTTGTTTCCGTTAAATCGACGCCATTCTCGCTCCTGCCAATCCCCATTGCCTGACAAAGCTTCCCCGGACCAAACGTATCGCGTCCATTTCGCCGCCCCGACATGACCTCCACGCCCTCAATCGGCTGGATTGCGCGGATCAACACCGCCGCCGGAAACCCCTCCCGCTCGGTGACCACATTCAGCATCCAGTGATTGCCATACGTGAAATACACGTACGCATGTCCCGGCTCGCCGTACATGACTTGTGTACGCGGCGTGAGACCCGCCCTGGCATGGCAGGCAAGGTCTTTCTGGCTGATATAAGCTTCGGCCTCGGTGATCAAACCGACCAATTTTACACCATCCAGAATCCGAACCAGCCGCGCACCGATCAATTCGCGGGCGACGGTCAGGGTGGGGCGGTTGTAAAAATCTCGGGGAAGAATATTCATTGTTTGAAAGTTTGAATATTGGCAGAGTCTGACATTTAAACTTTCAAACCCGCCAACCTATATCATTATTTGAATCTTGGATCCCGTTTCAATGTCAACCGCAGCCCCTCTGCCAGAGAGATTGACGGGCGGTAATTGAGTTTTTGGCTGGCAAGGGACACATCTGCGCAGAGACGCGAGACACCGCTGGAGGTTTTGGAGTTGTAAATCACTTCCGCTTCGTTGCCGGTGGCGCTTTGCACGGCTTTGACCAGTTCACGGATGCTGGTCTCCTTGCCGGAGCCGACATTGATGGTCAATCCGTTGATGTTGGGCGCTGTGGCCGCGGCGATCATGGCGCTGACCACATCATCCACGTAGACGTAATCCCGCGTCTGGCTTCCGTCGCTGTGAACAACGAGCGAGCCACCGCGCAGTGCCTGCTTCAAAAAGTGCGGCACCACAGGCGGGTGAGACGGCGGCAGGTGTTGCCCCGGTCCGTAAGCGTTGAAAATCCGCAGGCTGACCGTTTCAATCGCCCATAACCCGCCTATCGTGTGGACGTAATATTCCGCGGCAAGTTTTGACACCGCGTACGGCGAGCGCGGATTTGGGGTGACGGTCTCTTTCAGCGGCTGATCGGCCTGGTCGCCGTAGACAGCCCCGGACGACGCGAGAACGACACGGCGTGCGCCCACATCTCGTATCGCCTCCATGAGCGCCACCGTCCCGCCTACGTTGACGTTGTTGTAATCGCGCGGATACAGTACCGATTCGGGCACCGAGACGCGCGCCGCCAGATGGTAGACGACATCCACTTCCTGGAGGAGTGTCCACAACTTGGGGCGGTCGCTTACATCTCCGCGCGTGAAATGGACATCGGGCAGGAGTGCCTGCGGGTCACCGGTGGAGAGGTCGTCCAGCCCGCGCACCTGATGCCCCTCGCGGGCGAGTTGGTTGGCAAGCGCAGAGCCGAGAAAACCCGCGGCGCCGGTGATGAGAAAATTCATGGGATGATTATAGCATCTCCCCTGCGGTCAGATTTTGCCGTTTTCCTGATTGGGTGTCCTCGGTACCTTAATTCACTGTGATAATCCGGCTTGCAAAGCCATTTCCCTTCGAGTATCCTTGCGCATGGGAGTGGTTAGGTCCCGGTGGGCTTCCTGGTCTTCAAAACCTGTGGCGGGTCGCGTTGCGAGTCGCGGTGGGTTCGACTCCCATCCACTCCCGCCTATGATTAATCGCAGGCGACAGTTGAATTTGACTGCCGCCCCTTCCCTAAAGGTGTTTCATGTCGTTTCCCGAAATCGAAATTCTCACGAATTATGTTTCCCGGATTTTTCGAATAGAAGATGTCACAATGGGGGATTCCAAAGAATGGATCGTCCGTTACCGCGGACGAATATTGGTTGAGGATACAGCTGCCGCGTATGACCAACTGGCGGAGACGGTACATCAATATAACATCACGCCGCTCTTCCGCAAGGCGGATGACGGGAAGCATATTATTTTTCTGGTGCCAAGTCCGGTGATCCCCCCGCCGGCGGCAAAGCCGTATGTAAATCTCATTTTGTTTATCCTGACTATTTTTAGCGCGTTGTTGATTGGCGTGGATATACCGCCCGATGCCATCCCTGCCGATGGTTCCATCCCGATTTTATTCATGCTCCGTCACATAGTTACCGGCTGGCCTTTTGCGTTGAGCATGATGGGGATTTTGTTCGTTCATGAAATGGGACATTACATTGCCTGCCGCATCTACAAAGTTCCGGCCACCCTGCCGTTCTTCATCCCCGCGCCGTTCATCAGTCCGTTTGGGACGTTGGGTGCGTTCATTGCCATGCGCGGCATCCCGAAGAATAAGCGCGTCCTTTTCGACATTGGTGTGGCGGGACCGCTGGCAGGATTGGTGATCGCGGTTCCTGTAGTGCTCTATGGCTTGTCCATTTCGCCGCTCGGACCCGTAGGCGCCCATGGCGGCGGAGGGATGCTGGAGGGGAATTCCCTTTTCTATTTATTCTCGAAGTATCTGATTTTTCATAAATTCCTTCCCGAACCGGTGAGCATGGGCGGACTGACGCCCTTTGTCTATTGGCTGCAATATTTCTTTTCGGGGCAACCAATCCCCTATGGCGGGTTGGACGTGCAACTTGACTCGGTCGCATGGGCAGGCTGGGGGGGACTCCTCGTCACGGCGTTGAACCTTGTGCCGGTGGGAACGCTGGATGGCGGGCATGTCGTCTACGGATTGTTTGGCGAGAAAGCGCGCAAAATCTTCCCCGTGGCGATTGGCACGTTGCTTGCGCTCAGTGTCCTGCCTGTACTTTTGACCTTTTCGCCTGCCGCATTCAATTTCAGCTGGTTGTTATGGGTGTTCATCTTATTCTGGCTGGGGAATGTGCGCACCCAGCCGCTTGATGATATTACTCCGCTCGATACAAGACGACGCGTTCTCGGTTTCATTGTCTTGGTCATCTTTTTCCTGATTTTCACTCCGATCCCTCTGGTATCCTATTAACATGACTGCCATTCACCGAACATGGATCTTCCTGCTCGTGATGTTGTTTTCCCTGTCTGCCTGTGTTCCGTCCCAGTTGCCAAATGATTCTGCTACAGGCACGCCGTCCCCGGTGTTGACGGAAGCCGCGTCGGCGACGACGACGCCTACATTGGCGGCGAGCAGTTTGAACGTCGATAAGGAAGCGTTGAACGGGTTGCAGGTGAAGGTCTGGCATCCATATTTCGGCGCGGAGGCGAGTCTGTTTGAGTCACAGGTTGGACAATTCAACAGCAGCAACGAGTGGGGGATCGTTGTCAGCGCAGAGGGAAAGGGCAATTTCAGTGAGTTGTTCCTGCAAACGGACGCCGCGTTGAAAAGCGCGGGCGGTCCACACGTCGCCCTTGCGTTCCCCGAACACGCGCTTGGCTGGGATGAGTTTGTCGTGGATCTGAATCCGTATTTGAATGACCCGGTTTATGGACTGAGTGCGATGGAGCGTTCGGATTTTGCGAACGCGATCTGGCTGCAGGATGAACTGGGCGGGGTGCGCTACGGAGTGCCTGCCCAGCGGACGGCACGTCTCCTGCTCTACAACCAAACCTGGGCGCGTGAACTTGGATTTTCCTCTCCGCCTTCCACGCCCGCCGAATTCGAACAGCAGGCGTGTGCCGCCAACCAGGCATTGCGCGCCGACGCCAGTTCGGACAATGACTCGTTCGGCGGCTGGCTGATCGACACCGACGCCATGACGCCGCTTTCATGGCTGATCGCTTTTGGCGGGGGGGCGCAGGAAAAAGAAGGATACCGTTTTCTCAAACCGGAGAACATCGCGGCGTTCAAATATTTGAAAATCCTTCAACAGGATGGATGTGCCTGGACGGCTTCGTCTGAGCTTTCAGTCTATGATCGTTTTGCCGCGCGGCAGGCTTTGTTCGCGACTGTGGGCCTCGGTGAACTTGCCGATCAATCGCGCGCGTTCCTCGCCTTGGGTAGCCGCGATGAATGGACGGTGCTTCCCTTTCCCAGCGATGAGAACGATACAGTGGTCGTGTATGGTTCATCGTATGTGATGTTCAATTCAAACGACGCGACCCAGCTTGCCTCCTGGCTGTTCATGCGCTGGATGCTTTCCGCGGAGAACGAAGCGCGTTGGGTGCGGAGCACGGGACTTTTCCCGCTTCGTACCTCGACCCTGGACCTGCTCGCCGATTATTCGGCGGAACACCCACAGTGGGCGTCTGCCGTTCAATTACTCCCCGGCGCGACGATCCCGCCCCGGCTTGCTTCGTGGCGTGTGGTGCGCGTCATGCTGGGCGATGGCTTCCGTGACATGTTCGATTCGATCCGCCATCCCGATTTGACCGACGGGCAGGTATCGCTGATCCTCAAACAAATGGACGATATCGCCAACGAATTGAATCAATAGTTTCTGTGCGTCATTGCGTGGGAATTTGCGTATATGGTTTAATGGTGTAGAAAGGTAACTCACATGCCCCAATCACAATATCGTGCCCGGCAGGTCGCCGCAAAGACACATGAGGTCGTTGAATACGATCATGACGACTCAAAACCCGGCAAGCCATTGCATATCCTCGTCCCCGGCGGATTAATTGCGCTGGCGGCGCTTGGTGTGATTATCCTGGTCATTTATCAGACGTGGTTTGAGAATCAACTGGAGCAAAGCACCGGCGTGGTCTTGCTTGCCATCCTGGCTCCATTCTATATCGGAGGCGTGTTCCTGTTCAGTTACGGTTACGAACTGTATAACATTCCACGCGCGATCCGGCTGACTGTCATCATTGTGTTCGTAACCCTGGCGGCGGTAGTGATCATCGCGGTCCTGTTTCTTGTGTTGGGCGCGGGCGGGAAGGGTTTATCAGGTGGCTCGTCGAAAAAGAAATCGTCGGGCGGTGGCGGATCCAAACCGCAGGCGAAAAGCATACCAGCTTCCACTTCTTCGAGCGGTTCCCGTTTCCCGGGTGTTGGGGATGTGGTCGTGTTGGGCGGCGGGCGGACCCGCACCCGCGAAGTGACGCGTGAAGTTGTCAAAGAGGTGGAAGTACCTGTAGCGCCGCGTTCCATCGACTGCCCGTACTGTAAGAGGTCGTATGTCCCTGTGGAGAACGAATATGCCTGCCCCGCCTGCGGCGCAGCAACGCCGAAAGAGCTGATCGAAGAATCACAGGAGCCGAAGTCCAGGGAATAGTCGCGCAGGCTTTGCGATGACAAAACCTAGTTGTGGTAAAATACCGCCGCATGCGGGAGTCGCCAAGTGGTAAGGCATCAGCCTTCCAAGCTGATATCCGCGGGTTCGAATCCCGTCTCCCGCTCTCTACAGTTGGTGTCAGGTGTCAAGGTTTCAGGTGTCACGTGACACCGAAGCACCTGACACTTGGTACTTAACAAGGGGCCCATGGCGCAGCGGTTAGCGCAGGCGACTCATAATCGCTTGGTCGCAGGTTCGAATCCTGCTGGGCCCACCTTTTGTTCAAGGAGAGGCAGATGAGGGCGAATATCTCGGCAAGAGGGTATACCAGCGTAATCCTTGTCATGAACATGAAGCGTTTCATTGCAGGGAACGAAAACGAGAGGGAACGGTTCGAGGTTCTTCGAGGAAAGCCGGAGTTTGCAGATATATTGCGCACCACGTGGCCGGGGAAAATAGATAGTCAGAAAGTTTTCATCACCATGGAGGAATACAAGCGGCGTCGCGCCGGACAGGCAGGGAAGCGGTTGACTCCCGGCGACATGATGCCTCTAGAACAAATAGGTTTTGCGACGGGCATCTTCCGATCCCTGATGCTCGAAGAGTACAACTTTCCGATCTACGTTGTCGATAAATCCCAGATCGAGTTTTCCCCCGACCTGGAGACCAATTTCCAATTCAAGACGTTGTTCAAAAAGGTTTGGGATCGTTGGGATATCTATATCCGCCCGACGGTTTCCGGGTTCTTTGTGTTCCGGCTCACGCACCGGTTCCGGGAAAAGTCCCGTTCGCTCCTTGCGATTGCGCAGGATGTGTTGCGTTTGCAGGAATCGCTCGATGTGCCCAGCGCTCAAAAATGGCTGAAACATTCCCGTGAACGATATTTTAATCAACCGGAGACTTTGAGCGTCAAAGAAAGATCGGTGAAGGCACTGCTGGAGTGGGTGGGAAGCGCCGAGGATGAAACAGGGGATCTCTTGTATTATCCCATTCAGTGGAAGATTGCCATGGAAGTGGCTTCGAGATTCGTGCAAACGATCGGGGCTGAGATCCCGCTCAAGAATGCGGAACCGGTCAAACTGGTGAAACCAGAACCGTCGTTGTCCATCCCGTTGCACGATTCATATGTGATCCACCATTTCGAAGACATACTGGCCGAGCCGTCCCTCATCAAAAAACAGAATGGGAAATTGAACAGTCGCGCCCAGATCAAAGCGACACTGAATGATATCCGACACTCGCATTTGTTGAAACGCGCCCTGGTAAATCTGGTGGAAGGTTCCCTGCTCCGAAACGCTTCCGACGACGGTAAAAAAGCGGATGATGTGGTGACCACGCAGATGATCGAAGCCGCAGGGTCGTTTCCAAACCCGAAGTGGAGTCTCGTAGACGGCCTGTTCGAGCAAAACCAGGCATCCTGGAATGATGAGTTTTGTATGCTTGGACCGAGAACGGCCCTGATCATCCCATCGCAGGAGTGGAAGAACAGTGAAATCTCCGTCTCCACTGTTCCAAGCTCCACCTTGCATGTCAAGTATGCGCGATATTGGGGCGCCATCGAACGGCTGGTTGAATTCCTGGTGGAGATCCGCGTCCTGTCGCAGTTGATCGAGAGCGAATCATATGAACTGTTGGGAGAAATTGCCCAGACGGTCCACGAAACGCGCTCCATGCTTTTTTCGGGAGATATTCGATTGGGAACGCGCCTGCCGGACCTGGTGGCGCGCGCCGCTACTCTCAGGCATTTGGCGGCGCTCTCCCAGAGTTTAAGTCATCCGCAGTTGTGGAGCCGTGCCGAATATGCGATTAGAAAAGCGGAATACCTGCTGGAGCAATTGGGCGTGCCGACAATTCAACAACACATCGAGAGAAATATCACGAGCATCAACAGCGTTGTGGATCATGTGGATGAATTGTATCTTGCCGACCTCTCGGAAAAGGAGAATGACAATTCGACCATCCTGTCGATTGGGTTGGCAGCCGCCTCTCTCACCTTGACCCTATTAATGCTCCCATCATTTTGGGCGGATATTTGGACTGGTTTTGGAGAGTCCATTACCTTTTGGCATTGGGCTTTGGGGGTCGTCGGAACAGGGCTCTCCATTGTACTGATCATCGGAGCGCTTTATATGCTTCGGATTGCCTTTATCCAGCGCAAAAAGGTCAAGAAGATGTTCAATAAATTTTTAAATGGCGCATCCTAATCAACGGATGAATCGCTTGAGACAAGACTCATGATGAATCCATACCTTGCCACCGTCCTCACCTTTGCCATTGCCATCCTCTTCCTGCGTCTTATGGATTATCTCGCTCACCGCGGCTGGATCGAAAGTAAACTCAGCCGCAAGGTCATCCACATCGGGACGGGCCCGATCTTCGTGCTGTGCTGGTTGATGTTCCCGGACTTGCCTATTTCGCGCTGGCTTGCTGCGCTCGTGCCGTTCGCCATCACGGTCCAATTCGCGCTGGTGGGGCTGGGGATCATGAAGGACGAAGCTTCCGTGCAGGCGATGTCGCGTACGGGAGACCGCCGCGAGATTCTGCGTGGACCGCTTTTTTACGGAATCATGTTTGTCCTGTTGACGGTCGTTTATTGGAAAGACTCCCCGATCGGCATTGCCGCTTTGATGATGATGTGCGGCGGCGACGGCATTGCCGACATCATCGGGCGGCGCGTCAGATCTCCGAAACTGGCCTGGTCCCGTGAAAAAAGTTTTGCCGGACTTCTGAGCGTTTTCATCGGCGGCTGGCTGCTGACCCTCTTTGTCATCGCAATATATGCCTGGGCGGGAATTTTTGCCGCGCCGATGCGAGCTTATCTCCTCCCGGTCACATGGATCGCCCTCGGCGCGACGCTAATCGAATCCCTGCCGTTCAAAGATGTGGATAATATCACGCTGGTTGTTGCATCAGCTTTGATTGGATATTTTGTTTTCTAGTCCTTTTTCAAAACCCCATTCAGCCCTTCTGCCAGAATCTGCGTAAACAGGGTTTTGCCTTCCGGTTTCAGATGCAGGCTGTCTCTAAAATAATCACTCCTGAGTCGCGGGTCGCGCCCGTAATCCAAAAAGACCACCCCGTTTTCAGCAAGATAGCTGGATAGGTCAGTGATATATTGTCCCACAGCCGGGGCATCCAACCGGATGGTCCTTATTGTATTGGGCTTCAGTCTTACGACAATCAATTGTATATTGTTCTCCCTGGTGAGTTGGATGATTTCAGGCAGAAAGGATTGATCCACGTTCTGATGGAAATCCAGTTGGGATGGAGTATAAAGATACTCTTCCACTGTTGTGATCCTGCTCTGTAGTTGCCCCGGTTCAAGCTCGGCGGATGTGAACACGTTAAACATGGCATCATCCGTACATTGCCTGTCACAACCCAACCAGGCCGGAACCAGATAACGAATCCAAGTATCTACCTTTTCCCGAAGATTCTCTCTTGCACTGTATAATGGGATGTGTTCCTCCGCCTGGATTTCCGCCCAGTTCATGTGATTAAGGTATGCCTTTTCGAGCAGGACGGTTTCATGATCAGTTGCAAATTCGTCCAGATTATCCAGGAACCCCCCGTACACACGAAAACCCGGCGCAGTAAGCATGGTGTCCCTAAATACGATAATTACTGTTTGCGGGTGATGGTCGGCGATAACGATGTTATTCTTCAATATGAGATACCAGAAAGCGGACGCCGATCCCAACGAATGAAAACTCGATACTTGCCTCCCTGTTAGTTCAGATAAAAGTTCAGGGTCCACGCCCTCCATCATGGTCGAATCGCCCAGCAGGACAATATCCGGTTGTTCCTTGTTCAGTGTCGTGATGTATTTTCTTCTCACTTCACGATTGAAATGGGGACCGGCTTGTCTGGGAAACCGGATATTGAACCAGCCCGGTATTGCCGCCCATGAAATAGTGACCAGAGCAGAAAGCAATATCAGATATCGGAAGAAGGAGCGCATGGGGCTAGAACTGGTTGTAGATGAAATCCGGGAATGTGGCGTTGAGGAAGACGATAATGAGCACGGTGGCAAAAGCATAATAAGCGGACGTGAGCCAGCCATCTTTCGCGTACTTGTCCAGTCCAAGTTTGATCCACAGTGGAATGGAGTAGGCAATTACCATCGAAAACGCGATCAATCCGACAATCAAATCGCTTTGTGAGTGGAGGAAGGGTTCGTTGAAGAGGATGTTTCCCAGCCATGCCAGCGACGGGGCGCGGAACATTGCCCAGCCGATTACGATGAAGGTGAACATGACGAACCACGCCAGCCCGTGTGCCCAAGGTGATTTGGGCTTCCAGTCGCCGCGGATGCCGACGAGCTGATAGACGCTGATGAGCACTCCGTAATATACCCCCCACATTACAAAGTTCCACCCGGCACCATGCCATAAGCCGCTGATGAACATCGTGGCGATCGGTGGAATGGACAAGACCTGCCATGGGGGGAGGTTGAGGCGGCTCCTTTTCAGGGCGCGTCCGATGGGGAAAAAGATATAGTCCCTCAGCCAGTTCGACAGGGTGATATGCCAACGGTTCCAGAAGTCGGTGGGGGTGAGGGAGGTGTAGGGTAGATTGAAGTTCTCGCTGGTCTGAAACCCAAAGAGCATGGCGAACCCGCGGGACATGTCAGTGTATCCTGAGAAATCCGCCAGGATCTGCAGGGTAAAAGCCAGCGCGCCCATGATAAGTAAAAAAATGGACGGTTCATCGAGTGAAAAAATTTGGTCGGAGATTATCTTAATATTGTCGGCGATGACGATCTTTTTGAAAAAGCCCATCAAGATCAGGGGCCATGCGCCGTAAAAAAAATCCGCCTTCCATGCGCGCTGCGCTTCGATTTGCGGCAATAACTTTTGCGGGCGTTCGATGGGACCGGCAATGATCTGCGGGAAAAACGAGACGTACAACGCAAAATCCACGAGGGCATGGGTCGGTTTCAACATGCCGCGCGAGACGTCGATCATGTAGCCGAGTTTTTTCAGCGTGTAGAATGACAATCCGGCGGGGAGCAGCACGCGGGTCAGGAAAAAATCGCCGTTCATCCCAAGCGAGGTAACGAAATTCGCCAGTTCGTCGTTGAAAAAATTGTAATACTTGAAACCGGCGAGAACGCCCAGATTAAGGGTCAAGCTCAATGCCATGAAAAGGCGCGTGCGGACTGGGCTTGCCTGTATGCCGCGCGCCAGGAAAAAATCAAGCATGGTGGATGCGCCGAGCATGACCGCCAACGATGGGGTAACCCATCCGTAGAAGAGGTAGCTTGCTGCCAGGAGAATCGGATTTTGCCATTCCCGCTTTTTTACCAGCCAGTATAAAGCGAAGGTACATACCAGAAAAATAATGAACGAAAGACTTGCAAAACTCATTGACGTCTCCAGACGGAAAGATGACGATACATTATAGCATTGTCCTTTTGTAGGGTTTGGCAGCCTCTGGTCGATGGCTTTACTTCAGAGTTTCGTTCAATCCTTCGGCAAGCAATTGCGTGAACACGACCTCGCCTTCTGAATTTAAGTGCAGGATGTCTTTGAAATGTTTATTGCTGAGACTCGGCTCACGCCCATAGTCGAGGAAGATCACTCCCTGGCTGTCGAGATAATCGGAAAGGTCTGAAATATACTTTTTTAAGGCGGCAGTCTCTCTACTGCCTATACCCGTAATCTGATTTTTTATTCTGACCACAACCAATTGAATTCCCCGCTCTTCAGTGATGCGGATGATTTCGGTCAGGAAGGAATGATCCACCTGTTTTTCAAAATCCAGTTGAGATGGGGCGTACAGATACCGTTCCACCGAAGCCATCGCATCCCTCAATTGACCGGGTTCGAGATCGGAGGTGATAAACGTTTCGCTCAGATTTTGATCCGTACATTCCCTGTTGCAGTTCAACCAACCGGGGATGAAATATCGGATTAAAGAATCGATCCTTTCCCGGATCTTGTCGCGTGCGCCGTACAAAGGAAAGTACCTTTCGGCCCATATCTCCACCGGGCTCATCTGGTTGAGGTAGGCACGTTCGAGCAAGACCGGTTCGTGCTGTGCCGCAAATTCATCCAATTTGACGAAATACCCTCCATGGACGCGAAACCCCGGCGCAGTCAGCATGGTATCCCTGAACACGATGACAATTGCTTCCGGGCGATGTGTGGCGATCACCAGATTGTTTTTGATGATGAGATACCAGAACGCAGATGCCGAACCAGGCAGATCGATACTTGCAACCTTCCGATTTGTGAGGGTGGACAGCAGGTCGGGGTCTACACCATCTCTCATGGTGGAATCGCCCATGATGACAATATCCGGTTTTTCATCGTCCAGCAGATTAAGGTACGACCTCCGCATCTGGCGGTCGAATTCGGGACCGGGCTGTCTTGGAAATTCGATATCAAGCCAGCCGGGAATCGCCGCCCACGAAACGGCAATCATGAACAAAAGCAGGAGTGTATATCGAAGGAAGGAATGCATGGTGCCTTAAGGGCTCATTTATCCTGTTTTAGCGCCTCGCCTAGCCCCTCCGCCAGGATCTGTGTAAAGACCGTTTCACCTTCAGGATTCAGGTGCAACGCATCTTTGTAGTATTCACGCGCCAGACGCGGGTCTTTTCCGTAATCAAGAAAGATCACACTCTGTTTGCCAAGATAGCGGGTGAGTTCTTCGATGTATCGCCTGACCTCCGGTGTCTCCGACCCATCTGTGCCGGTCATCTGGTTTTTCAGCCGCACCACAATCAATTGGATGCCATTCTCTTTCGTGAGGCGGATCATTTCCGGCAGGAAGGATTTATTGACCTGGCGCTCGAAATCCAGACGTGCCCGGGCATAGAGATATTGTTCCGCAGTTGCCACAGCATTCCGCAGTTGACCGGGCTCCAAGTCGGCGGAAGTGAAGACCTCATACATGCTTTTGTCCGTGCAGTCCTTGTTACATCCCAGCCAGTTGGGGAATGAATAACGGATCCAGGCATCGACCTCCTTTTGCACCTGTTCCCCGGCGCTATACAAGGGAAAATACTGTTCCGCCCATATCTCCACCGGGCTCATCTGATTGAGATAGGCGCGTTCAAGCAGGATCGGCTCTCGGCGCGCCGCAAACTCATCGAGTTGAACCAGATATGCCCCGTGCACACGGTACCCCGGCGCGGTCAGGATCGTATCACGGAATATGATGACCACCATCCGGGGACGGTGTTCGGCTACAACGATGTTATTCTTCAATACGAGATACCAGAAGGCGGACGCTGAACCGGGGACATCGAATTTCGCCACCTTCCTCCCGGTCAATATAGACAGCAGTTCGGCATTGACCGCATCCTTCAAGGTGGAGTCGCCCAGCAACACGATCTCCGGCTTCCCTTCGTTGATCCTATCGGCATAGAGAGTCCGCACTTGACGGTCGAATTCCGGGCCGGGGTTCCTGGGAAAATCGAGCCCATACCGCTGAGGAATTTTCACCCAGGCGATGATGACCAGTATCGAGAGCAAAAGCAGGTATCGGAGAAACAAGCGCATGGCACAAACTCAATCTCAGGAATGACCACAACGCCGATCCAACTGATTCATTCGCCTTCCTCCCGTTTCAAAATCATCACCTTGAAGCTTTCGGCATACTTCATGCCCTTGTCCTTCGCTTCCTCCTCCGCCCACTCCGTCATCCACTTGCCCACCTCCTCCACAGGCACCTGACTGGCGTGTTGCTGTAACGCCTTGATTTTGACATCCAGAGTGTCGGTGATGTCCACCCACGTATCGGACTTGTCCGTGCCGTGGATGTACAAGCGTTTGACCTCGTGCGGTTCATACCCCGCCGACAACAGGTCCGCAAAAATAAGCCTTGTCCCCGCTGACGGAAAAACCGCCGCACATGCCGCCTGTGCTGCGGCACGGTGGTCGGGGTGGTTGAGGTATTCGCTGCCGTAAAACCATCCCTCAGGATTCCCCGTCAGAACAGTATCCGGCTTGAATTGGCGGATGAGGCGGGTCAGTTCCTTGCGAAGCGCGAGGGTCGGTTCCAGTTCTCCATCCGGGTAGCGCAGGAAGACGGTCTCCTTGATTCCCAAAATGGCATTCGCGGCAAGTTGCTCCTTTTCGCGCAGTTCCGCAAGGATGGGTTTGTAGTCTGCGCCTTTGGTTGGGTCGTTCGAGCCGGCGTCGCCGCTGGTGATGACGACGGAGATAATTTCACAGCCTGCCTTTGCCCATTTGGCGAGCGTGCCGCCAACGGAAAACTCCTGATCGTCGGGGTGCGCGTGGATGCTCATCGCGCGCTGGGGGATGTATTCTGTTGTGCTGGTCATGGGCTGGATTGTACCCGAACAGCCGCTAGAGCCGTTTGACGAAAATCTTCAAATCGTCGCCGGGCTTGTAAAAATCGCGGATGCTTGCCTCATTGACGAACCCCGTGCGCAGGTAAAACTCGCGCGTGGAGGCGTACTCTACCGTCCCCGATGTTTCCGCAATGAGCATCCGTCCACCCTCGGCGCGGACCGCCTCCTCGCAGGCGGTCAACAGTTTGCGCCCCACGCCTTTGCGGCGGGCGTTGGGGTCCACGGCAATCCAATACAGGTCATACACGCCGTCGGTCAGGTCGCGGTAGCCGTAAATGGCATAACCCAGCACCCGCTCCCCCTCGCGATACACGATGAAGTGATACCCGCTGGCTTGGGCGCCATATTTGAGATACTCGTCGAACATTGCCGGCACGGAGTCAATCTCCTCCTGGCTGAACACGCCGGCGCGGGCGGTGATGTCGTGGATTTGCGCTTTGTCTGCTTCGGTGGCTGTGGAAATCATGGATGGTGTCCTGTGGGTTGAGATGTTCTATTGTCTCTGTATTTCCCCTTTTCGGCAAGCATTTTCTTTGGGGTACAATAACGGCATCATCATCTACAGGAGAATGTAACATGACCATCGTCCTCGACGGTTCATCCCTCACCATCGAAAAACTCGTTGCGATTGCGCGAGATAACGAAAAAGTGGAACTTGCCCCCGAAGCGCTGGAACGCATCAGGGTTTGCCGCGCGATGCTGGAGGAGAAACTCGCCGCGAAGGAAATCATGTATGGCACGAACACGGGCATCGGCGAGTTTTCGGAAGTGGTGCTGAGCGATGAGCAGGTGAAGGAATTCCAGAAATACCTCATCTACAACCATGCGGCGGGCATTGGCGAGCCTGCGCCCATCGAATATGTGCGCGCGGCGCTGGCGTCGCGCATTAATGTTCATGCGCACGGAAATTCGGGCTGCAGACCTGAGATTACCCTGACACTGGTGGAGATGCTGAACAAAGGCGTCACACCAGTTGTTTGTCAAAAGGGGTCGGTGGGTGCGAGCGGCGATCTTGCTCCGATGGCGCAAGCCGCGCTGCTCCTCATGGGGGAGGGAGAGGCTTTTTATCACGGCGAACGACTCCCAGGTCACGAAGCGATGCGGCGGGCGGGGATTGCCATCCCAGGTTTGCAGGCGCGCGACGGTCTTGCCGCAATCAATGGCTCCAATCTTCTCACTGCCATGTCCGCCATCCATATCTACGAGATGGAACGCCTCATCAAGCAGGCGGAGATCGCGGCGGCAATGTCCATTGAGGCGTTGTTGGGCAACCTCAAACCCTATAACACCAAACTGCATGAGTTGCGCGGTTTCAATGGCGCGATTACCTCCGCGCGCAACATCATGAAGGTCATCGAAGGTTCGGACTTGACGACGGGCAGGATGAAAACCAAAGTGCAGGATGCCTACTCGATGCGTTCGACGCCGCAGGTCATCGGCGCGGCGCGGGATGCGATTGCGTATGCACGCTCGCAGGTCGAGATCGAGTTGAACGGCGTGGGCGACAATCCCATCTTCGTGCCTGAAATGAAGTTGACGCTTACCGGCGCGAACTTTCAGGGGACTCCCGTTTCCCTGCCGATGGACATGGCGGGAGCGGCGATTACGATGGTGTGTGTGCTCTCCGAACGGCGCATGAATCGCCTGACCAACCCGGCTCTTTCTCAGGGACTGCCGGATTTCCTTGCCCATGAGCCTGGGTTCTACTCCGGGATGATGCTCAGCCAATACACCGCCGACCATTTGATCGTGGAGCAAAAAATCTTGTCCGCGCCTGCGAGCATTCAATCCATCCCCGCTGCGGCGGATCAGGAGGACTTCGTCTCGATGGGCATGAACACCGCCATCAAGAACGGACAAATTCTCGATAATGCCTATGGCGTCATCGGCATCGAATTCATGGCGGCGGCGCAGGCGCTGGACTTCCGCGAGTTTACGCCAGGGCGCGGCACACAGAAAGCGCGGGAGGTGATCCGCAAATACGTGGCGCACTTGGATGTTGACCGCCCGCTGTACAACGATCACAACGTGATGAAGAGATTGGTGAAGTCTGGTGAGATATTGGAAGAGGTGGAGAAGGCAGTAGGGGAATTGGGCTAAATTTGATATGTCGTTGCGAGGGCGAAACCCGAAGCAATCTCCTCGAAACAAGAGTATGGCAAGATACAGGAGATTGCTTCGTCGCCCTACGGGCTTCTCGCAACGACATGAAACCATTGGAGACAATATGATCCTCAACGAAGTCAATTTCTTTTCCGAAGTGCTGACTTTGCGCAGTACGATGTACGTGTTGCTGCCTCAACGCACCCTCGCAGAGACGAAGAGCCAGCGCAAGCCGAAATATCGCACACTCTACCTCCTGCACGGTCACTCCGACGACCACACCGCATGGATGCGCTGGTCGTCCATCGAGAAATATGCCGAGGGGCTGAACCTGGCCGTGGTGATGCCCGCCGTGAACCTGAGTTTCTACACCGATATGGCGCATGGCGGCAGGTACTGGACGTTCATCAGCGAGGAGGTCCCTGCGGTGGTGCGGGAACTGTTCTCGTTATCGGATAAGCGCTCAGACAACTTCGTGGCAGGCTTGTCCATGGGTGGATACGGCGCCTTCAAACTTGCTTTGACGCATCCCGACCGTTACGCCGCCGCGGCGTCCCTTTCAGGTGCGGTGGATATCCGCGAGGCGGTCAAGGCGCACGGCGATCCAATGGATGAGGTCTGGCTGGCGGAAATGCGCGCCATTTTCGGCGACCTGAGCAAAGTGCCGAACAGCAAACATGACCTATTTACACTGGCGAAGAAAGTTTCCAAATTGCCGGTCAAGCCACGGTTATATCAATGCTGTGGCACGGAGGACTTTCTCTACGCCGACAACGTCCGCTTTCGGGATTATGTCCGCAAACTTCCGCTCGACCTGACCTACGAGGAAGGTCCCGGCGAGCATGTCTGGTCATACTGGGATAAGATGATCCAGAACGCGCTGGCATGGATGTTTCCCAAAGGGAAAGATTTTACTGGTCTGATAGGCATTTGAAATGAGGCGATTCACCATTCTGTCCTTGATTATCCTGTTGCTTTCCGGTTGCGGGTGGTCGTATGCAACGCCGCCTGTCCAGCCTGCGTTAGCATCAGTAACTCAGGATTTATCTTTCGTTACTGCAACAGTGGAAATCCCCATAGCCCCTATACCTGCCTCTGCATCCGTTCAGGAAATTCATCGCGGTGTCAACTTTGGTAATATGCTTGAGTCGCCAAATGAAGGGGAGTGGGGATTGTTCGTGCAGGAGGAATATTTCGATCTGGTGAGGGAGGCGGGCTTTGATTTCGTTCGTTTGCCGGTGCGATGGAATACTCATGCTGAACAGGAATGGCCCTATACCATTGATCCCGCCTTCTTCTCACGAGTGGACGAAGTGGTGAATTGGGGGGTGGAGCGCGACCTGACCATCATCGTGGACTTCCATCACTACGAAGAGATGGCTTGGGACCCGTGGAGTCACAAGGACCGGTTCCTGGGTATCTGGGAACAGGTCGCCGAACATTACAAAAATCACCCCTCGAACGTTTTCTTTGAATTGCTCAATGAGCCAAACGACCAATTGAACGCCTCCCTTTGGAATCAATATCTGGTGGAAGTATTGGAAATGATACGCGAGACGAATCCCACGCGTACAGTCGTGATCGGACCTGTCAACTGGAACGCCTACGATTGGTTGTCCACGCTGGATGTGCCGGAAGACGAGTATCTCATCGTCACATTCCACTATTATTTGCCATTCCAGTTCACGCATCAAGGAGCGGAATGGGCGGGTGAAGAGGCGCAAAAATGGCTTGGCACATCGTGGGGGAGCGATGCAGAAAAAGTCGAAGTCGTCGGGCATTTCGATATGGTGGCGGAATGGGCGGAGCGCAAGAATGTGCGCATCCTGCTGGGCGAATTCGGCGTGTACGGCAGGGCGGATATGGAACAGCGTATCCGCTGGACAACGTTCGTGCGGGAGCAGGCAGAGAGCCATGGGTTTGCCTGGGCGTATTGGGAATTTGGATCAGGTTTCGGGGCGTATGATCCGTCTGCGGGAGTGTGGCGGGATGGTTTGTTGAAGGCGTTAATCCCGTAAGGCTTTTTGTTGCCAGGTATTCCCATTATTTATCTCATGAATTCATTGCCCAGGCATGGAATGTATAAAATTCTTGTCATCTTCATGGCGGTTCTTCTACCTGCCTGTTCGTCAAAAACGATCTCGATACCGGTCCCTACATCGACTGCCACGTATGCCGTGCCTTTTCTCCTGCATCGGGGCATCAACTTCGGCAGTATGCTCGAAGCGCCGAACGAAGGAGAGTGGGGATTGTTCGTGCAGGAGGAATATTTCGATCTGGTGAAGGAGGCGGGTTTTGATTTCGTCCGCCTGCCGGTGCGATGGAACAGTCATGCGGAAGCAGAATGGCCTTACACCATTGATCCTGTCTTTTTTGCCCGCGTGGACACGGTGATCCAATGGGCGCTGGAGCGGGAGTTGACCATTATCGTTGATTTTCATCATTACGAGGAAATCATGCTGGATCCGGCGGGTCATAAGGAGAGATTTCTGGGCATCTGGGTTCAGGTCGCCGAACACTACAGGGATTACCCGTCGGCTGTCATGTTCGAATTGCTCAATGAGCCGAGCATCCAGTTCAACGCGGCGATATGGAACCAATATTTTCACGAAGCGTTGGCGATCATCCGGAAAACGAATCCAACCCGTGATGTCATTGTGGGTCCTGTACGATGGAATGCCTATGAATTTGTGACCACGCTGGATATTCCCAACGACGACCATATCGTTTACACGTTCCATTATTACCTTCCGCCCGAATTTACGCTTCAGGGTACGGAATGGTCGGGAGGCGAATCGGAGAAGTGGATCGGGACCACATGGGAAGCCACTGATGAACAGATGACTGAACTCGTCTCCCATTTCGACCTTGTCGCGGACTGGGCGAAGCGGCATGGGAACCTCCGCATTCTGCTTGGGGAATTCGGTGTGTACGATGTGGCTCCACAGGAATCGCGCGTCCGTTGGACGGAGTTCGTGCGGCGCGAAGCGGAACGCCGCGGGTTTGCCTGGGCATACTGGGAGTTTGGTGCTGATTTTGGGGTGTACGACCTTGATACCGGGGCATGGAGGAACGACCTGCTGAAGGCATTGATTCCGTAATGATCAGAGGATCATTTCCAGGAATTGACGAAACTCCCTGTTAAGCCATTCGAACGTCGGTGGCTCGGGCGGCTGGTGATAGGGATGCGTGAATTTCTGAATGGTAAGTTTTTGGAAGTGTCTCCGCACGATCTGTTCGGTGAGGTTGTATTCCAAAATATCGTCATTGATCGACATACCGAAATAACAGGGATTTTTGAACGGCGCGTCCACGTATTGATAGTCTGTTTGGAAGATTTCCCCTAATGTATGGGCAAACACATCCAGCGTGGAAAGCGGCATACGCAGGGCATGTTTGTTTTCCAGAATACGTCTATCCACGTTGCTGGCTTTGCTCAAGGCGTAGGTGAGCGGCTTTTCAAGGCGCGGCATGTTCATCACATAATGGATGCCCTGCAGGAGCGTTTGTCTCTTCATCGCCCAAATGGACGCCTTGAATACCCACTGCCTTGGCGTGGACCATTTCAACGCGCGGCGGCTGACGCAGGGCGACAGCAGGATCACTTTTTCGATTCGGTCTTGCAGGTGTTCCAATGTTCTCAACGCCAGCAAACCGCCAAAGGAAAATCCCATCAGGTTGAACCTGTCATATCCAAGATGATCCACAAACCCTTCCACCGTCTTTGGCACGAACCGGCTTTCGAATTTATCGGGATAAGGCGTGGAGCCTCCGTGACCGGGCAATTCAAAGAAATAGCTGGTGAAACGCTGACCCATGAACTGTGTCAGCGGAAGCCATTGCCGGATCAACGAAACCGTCGCTGGGACGATGACGAGCGGCTTTCCGCTTCCCGCCTTTACATATCGCAGACGTGTGTTTGACAAGGTTACATCGCCGAATGTGGCTTCCGGCGGATGGTTGGATGATGCCATTAGAACATGCCCAGCCAGCGCAGCACACTGTTTCCCGCCGCATACCCACTTGCCATACAGGCGGTGATCAAATATCCCCCGGTGGGCGCCTCCCAGTCGAGCATTTCGCCTGCGCAGAAAACGCCCGGCAGGGTGCGTAGCATTAAGTGTTCATCGAGCGATTCGAACTTTACGCCGCCTGCACTGCTGATGGCTTCGTCCAGAGGGCGTGGCGAGATCAAGGGAATCCGTAAATGCTTGATGGCATGAGCGAGCCGCCCCGCGTTCGTGAAATCTTCCTTCGATACGAACTCGCGCAATAGACCTGCCTTCACCCCTTTGATGCCCACCGTTCTTTCCAAATGGCTTGCCATGGTGCGCGAACCGCGCGGCTTGGATAGTTTTTCGATCAGCCATTCCACCGATCTGTCAGGCGCCATATCCAATTCGATCACGGCTTTGCCTCCCGTCTCGATTTCATCACGAAGCATTGCCGACGCGGCATAGATCAAACTTCCCTCCACGCCTTCTTTTGTGATGATGAATTCGCCTTGTTGCCGGAATGTTCCGAATGTCAGGATCGCGGACTTGATAGGATAACCGTCGAACCTTTCGCGGAAGTGAGGACTCCATGCCACATCGAACCCGCAATTGGATGGACGAAACGGTTCGACCTCCACCCCGACCTGTTTCAACCACGGAATCCACGCGCCATCCGAACCAAGCCGCCGCCAACTCCCGCCGCCGAGAGCGAGTACCACAGCATCGGCTTGGATGCTCGCTTCGCCATCCGGCGTTTCAAGGCGTAGAGACTTGTCGGGGAGGAAGCCTGTCCACTTGTGACGCAGATGAAGGGTCACGCGGGAAGCGCTCAGCCGCTTGAGCCATGCCCGTAATAACGGACTTGCCTTCATCCCCGCCGGGAAGACGCGTCCCGATGTCCCCACGAAGGTTTCGATGCCCAATTCATGTGCCCATGCGCGGATATTGTCCGGCCCAAACATTTTCAGCAGAGGTTCGATGTTTGCGCGGTGTTTTCCGTACCGTGAAACGAATTGCTCGAACGGTTCCGAGTGGGTGATATTCAAGCCGCTTTTGCCTGCCATCAAAAATTTTCGCCCCACTGACGGCATGGAATCGTATACATCCGCTTTGACGCCATGTGCCCCGATAACCTCTGCCGCCATTAATCCTGCAGGTCCGCCGCCGATGATTGCAACTGTTTTGTTCATACAATGATTATAGTATGCTGTGGTCATAAAGAAAAACTCCCGAACCTGCCGGGAGTTTCAGAGTTTTCCATGTGGTTGTGTTTACGGTTCCACGCTGACAATGCCGCCGAGCGCGTTCAACTTCAGCGTCCATGTACTGCCGATGGTGAATTGCTGAAATTCGGAGACTGTATCGGGGGAATACGTCTTCTCGCCTTTTTCGGTTGAGAAGGTGACGGTTAGTTCCTCCGACTGGGTGCCGAGCCGTTGATTGCTGGAATAGCTTGGGCTATCGTAGACCGGCCGCAGGTCATTCCCCTCCAGCGTGTAGGTTTGGATGGTCTGCCATTCGTCCACGGTGTAGGAACAATAAGTTTCCGTTTCCGTGTGGCATTCCTCCACGACCTCCGAATATCCGTTGCCTCTGTCGATGGTCTTTTGTTCGCAGACGTCGCGGCTTTCGTCGCGGCAGAAGACGTTGTATGCATCCGATGGCGGACTGCGGCGTTCATCCGTGTACCGTACCGGTTGAATTTCCTGCACCGGAACATTTGTCTGCCAGTGCACATCCACGACGGTGGCTTCGACGGTGGCAGATGGGAGCAATGATGCAAGCACCCCGACGCAAACCACGGCAAGACAAACGAAAACTGCCGCAATGATGAAAAGGTTCCGCTTGTTGCTTGTCTTTGCGTTTGGCGGGGCGGCGGGCATTCCGCTTTGGGTTGTGGTTTGCATCGGCCGGGTTGGGACGACCTTCGGTAACGGCGCTCCGCAGTTCGAGCAGGTGGAGGTTGCGCCTGGATTTTCGGTCCCGCATCTTGTACAGGTGACAACTTTCGGCTGAGGGGGAGGCGCCTGCATGACCTTCCCGGTCTGACGCGCCCTGCCCTCCTTCAAATCCGCGCCGCATTGGGAACAGGTTGTCGCAGTGGCGGGGTTGCGCGTACCGCAGAATCCGCAGTGGATGTCTGCGCCTGCCTGTGCCGCCTGGATCTGTTTTTCATCTTTTACGAACTGTTGATCCGACGGAAGTTCGAATTGCACGTTCTCGGGCTGCGGGGCGCCACAGTTCTCGCATGTTTTTGAGCCGCCCTTGTTGCGGGTGTTGCAGTTTGGGCATGTCCATTCATTTTGGATATAGCCAAGGGTTCGTCTTCTTGCCATCCATGCTCCTTCGCTTGAGTGTGATAATTATAAAATATGTCTCATGAAACGCGGGTTAAGAACGAATGACAGTTTCGCCTACGGACGAATCACCGCATCGCCCCAATCGCAGACGATTTCTCGTTGTGCGGGTAAACGCCCGTCCACGAGGAAGTCTTCGACATATTGATCGGGACAGGCTTGTCCCCAGCCATAGATGGAATGGACGCCGCCCTCCACGTAGATGTGATACCCATTTTCCAGATTTTCAAAGACGGTCCTGCCTTCATGGAATGGGGTGGCGGGGTCGAGTGTGGCATTGAGAACGATGGTCGGCACGCCCTCGGCTTTGAGCGGAGGAAGGTTTGCAGGACCGGTGGGCGCGCTGGGCCAGAAGGCGCAGGTGAGACCCAATTGCAGGACATCCAGGTCGAGGCGGGGGTCGAGACCGTTGAGTTTTTGCCCTGCTTCCATGAGTTTTGCGCTCCTTTCCTCGGATGTCCCGCTGTAGTAGGCGTCGTCACTGCACCAGACGATGTAGTACATGGTGTCTGAGAAATTGGGATCGCCCAAATATTGCCCGGTTTCAGGGTCGATATTGGCATTGTCGTAGTACAGGTCAGCGAGCGGGATCAGGTCTCCGGCTTTGGTGGCGGCGATGGCGCGCATCAACTCCATGCGACTGTTGAGTCCGTATAGTTGGTAGGATACGGTGTAGTCGAACATGTTGAACGTGAAGAGGCGCTGCACTTTCTTTCCGTTCGAAAGCGGGTATTCATAAGGAATGGGGGCATTCGCCAGCTTTTGAGCGAGTTCATCATACGCGGCTTGTGAACCGCCTCTCATTCCCGCGGAACATTCGGAATCCGCGTCACAGGCTTCGAACACTTTCAACAGCACTGTGTTGAACCCCTCCCACTGCGAGAAGGCGACTTCGTCGCCCGATTGCGTGGTGTCCTGCGTGCCGTCGAGGATCAGACCGGAAAGATGGCCGGGATGCGCACGGGCATAGGCTTGTGCCACAGACGTGCCGTAACTGACGCCGTACAGCATGAACTTGTCATCGCCGATTGCTTGCCGGAAGGATTCGATATCCTCCGCGACCTGGTCTGTGCGGAAGAATTGCAATTTTGACGGGTCGATGTTCATTTCGGCGATGCACTCGTCCACGAACGATTTCGCATTCTGGATGGCGGCTTGCTGTTCATCGGGTGTATCGAATCCCTCCTCGCCGATAGAGTCGTTCAGGTTTAGAAATTCGAGGAAATACTCGGCATACGCAGTCTTGCACTCGAGCGGATTCGAGAGCCCGATCCCGCGCTGATCAAAGAAGACGATATCATAGTGCTCCAGGATGCGTGAGGAATGATAGAACGTGGATGCGTAACTGATGCCCTCGCCTCCGGGTCCGCCGGGGAAGGCTTGCACATACATACCTTTCCGCTCTCCCCGGGCGGGCGACACGGCGAATACGACCTCGATGGTCTCGGTATTCGACGCGTCAAAATGATCCAACGGGACAGTGATGGTCACGCAGGTGAATTCTGGTTTATCAAGGCACGGTTTTCCGCCCAGTTCGTCCAGTTTTTTGGTTATGTCTGTCAAATTACCGGAAGGTTGGGTTGCCGGCGCCGACGTGACATCTGTATTGGAGAGGGAAGTCGGTTCAACCGTCGGCGTCCGCAGATTATTGAGCGTCTTGCAGGACAACGACAAAATGCTGAGTATCACGATAACAACGACCAATCTTTTCATTGAACGCTCCTTTGCTTTGACCAGCCCAAACAATTATTGGAAATGATTCCATTGACGAACTTCTTCGATGCGCGACTCACAATCCGGTTCCTTGTGCGGATTTGGATCCTTCGCATCGGACTCCCCTTTACCTGTCGCCGCGATAAAGACCGCCTCCGCCCCGTTGGCAACATTGACCGGATCGTAGCCGCCTTCGAGAACAAAGACAACCTTCCCGCCGCAATATTCCTCCGCGAGCGCTAATACTTTCTTCGCCAGCATGAAGTACCCCGCTGTGGACAGCCCGAGCATTGTGATAGGGTCGTTCCAATGCGCGTCGAACCCCACCGAGACAAGAATCATCTGCGGGCGGAATGACTCAACGAACGGCTTGAAGATCCCGTCGGCGACCCGCTCATAGACTGTATCCCCCGCCCGCGCCGGCAATGGCACATTGACAATCCTCCCCTTGGCATGTGGAGCATCCGTAACCCAGCCCGTACCGGGATAAATCCCCCATTGGTGGGCGGATAGAAACGCCATGCGCTCATCGTTCAGAAACGCGGCTTGTGTGCCGTTTCCATGATGCGCGTCATAGTCGATGACCATGACGCGGTCCATGCCGCGTGTGAGCGCGTCACGCGCCGCGATGGCAACATTGTTGAAGATGCAGAACCCCATTGCCCGATCCGGCTCTGCGTGATGTCCCGGCGGGCGGACAATCGCAAAGGCATTCCGGGCATCCCCGCCCATCACCGCGCGCGAACAGGCAAGGACTCCGCCTGCGGCGAGCAGGGCATCATCGAATGAACTGCGGGTCACATACGTGGGGGCGTAGTCGATGATTCCCGGCGCTTCATTCCGGCAGACCTCTTCGAGTCTCGCGATCAATTTCGGCGCGTGAACGAGTGCGACTTCCTCTCGTGAAGCAGGACTGGCTTTGAGTAGTTCCGCATCGAACGATGAGAGCCTCGGCTCCAAAGCATCGAGCCGTGCAGGTCTCTCTGGATGATCAGGATAGTGATGTCCCGGCGATGGGACGAACGCATAAACGGTTTGCATGTGTGCATTATATCCCTCATAACGTGTCATCCATAAACGGCTGTTTTGAATGTAGTGAATGTGATTGAGATTGAGAATAAAAAAACCACCGCCTTCGATTAGCATGGGGGGGACATGCTAAGGATGGCGGTGGTAGGACACCTAATACCAGTAAAGGGGAGGGCAGGTGTCGATGGATTCAATATACCCCTGAATAAAAACACCGACATTAAAAATTGATTAGAAATTTGATATAAATTATCTGAATTTGTCGTACAAATGTACTACCGTTTATTTTTCCCGCCTTCTTCAAAAAGTTTCAGCCAATCCTCGATTTCCTGGTTTGATAATTTGTGGTCGTTTGCCGCTTTGGGAACAGAGTTTCGGGCATGTTGCAGAGTCCCTGCGAATGAGTCGGACGAGATGACCTCTGCCTGTGCGGCACGCGCCTCTGCCTGCACCTGTCTGTCGGAGGAAACCACCGTCCAGTTTTTTGCGCTTTTCCCCATCTTCCGCAATCGTTTGCGGATGGCGTCATCGGCGGTCGTTCCGAGCGGGGCAAAATGCGCGGTAATGGTGCCCAGTTTCCGGGTCCCGGCATGAGGCGCTGGCGCTCCGTCGAAGTAGACTTCGACCTGCTTCCTCCCCAGCCGGCTGAACTCCTGCAGGATGGCAACCAATTCCATCTCGTCGTCGATTGAATCGAGCCGCAAACCCATTTTAGGGATCAGGTTATGACCATCGATCAAATAGGGCATCCTCGAATTGTACACGAGACGGTCGCGGGATGAAGACCCTTGCTTGCATCTTCAAGATGAGTTTTTCGTAAGTATCACTGTGACGAAATTCGGATTTTGTGCATGTGTTTTATAATGAGATATACCCGACCAAGGAGATTGACATGACAGATAAAAAACCCGGCAGTTTGATGATCCCGCCGCAGGGCGGCATGATGCGCGATTTTGTTGCCCGGCTCAAATTGATCGCCCGGCTGATGGGCGACCGTCGCGTTAATATCCTTCTCAAAGTATTGCCGCTTGCTTCCGTGGCGTATCTCTTCCTGCCGGCGGACTTAATTCCCGTGGTGCCGTTCCTCAGCGCATTGGATGATGCCGCCATCTTGTGGGTGGGTTCAACCCTGTTTGTTGAATTGTGTCCGAGAGATGTCGTGCAGGAACACATGAAGGACCTTTCGAGCAACCTTGACTCTGACGCATCGGGTGATGTTGTCGACGCCGAGTCGACAGATGTGGATGGCGGCAAGGAATGAGGCGGTTTCTGTTCCTATTGATGTTGCCCATTCTTGCCTGCAGCGGATTGAATACACCGTTTCCCTCCACCCCGACTTTTGACCCCGTTACCGAAACGTCGGCTCCACCGACAGCAATCCCGGAAACACCCACGCCAACACCCATTCCTTTCACCGCCACACCGACCATCCCTCCAGACGCGAGTATATTTCCCAGCCCGGAGGCATACACCTGGCAATTATTCGTCGCCGGTCTTCAACGTCCCGTCGACCTGCAAGCGGATGGGTCCGGAAGGTTGTTTGTCATCGAAAAAGTGGGGCGCATTCGCATCATTCAAGATGGACAATTGCTCCTGACCTCATTTCTGGATATCACAGACCGCGTCGATAACAGCGGAAACGAGATGGGGCTGCTCGGGCTGGCGTTCCACCCGGATTATGCCCAAAACGGATTTTTCTATGTCAATTACACCGGAAGTGGCGGCAATACATTCATCTCGCGTTTTCAGTCCGATGGAGATGCCGCCAACCCGAACAGCGAAACGATATTGCTGACCATCGATCAGCCATACCCGAATCATAATGGCGGCGTGTTGGCTTTCGGACCGGACGGCTATCTCTATGCTGGTCTTGGCGATGGCGGTTCAAGAGGCGATCCCTTGGACAATGGACAGAATACGGACTCGTTGCTTGGGAAGGTTCTTCGCATCGATGTCAACAACGGAGATCCCTATGCCATTCCGGCGGATAATCCCTTTGGCAACGAAGTCTGGGCATACGGGCTTCGCAATCCGTGGCGCATGTCGTTTGACAGGCAAACGGGGGATCTATACATTGCCGATGTGGGGCAAGACGTCTGGGAGGAGGTTGACTTTTTGCCTGCGGGTTCTCCTGGCGGCGCTAACTTCGGGTGGAATTTCCGGGAGGGTGCACACGATTATCAAGGGACCGCGCCAGCCGGGCTGGTCGACCCGGTTGCCGAATACAGCCATGCTGAGGGCGGATGTTCTGTCACCGGCGGATATGTCTATCGCGGCGCGATGACCGAGTGGAACGGCATCTACCTCTTCGGCGATTATTGCACGGGATTCATTTGGGGGTTGATCAATTCCGACGGCGGCTGGCAGAAACAGTTGTTATTCGACGTCGATGTCCCCATCACCTCGTTTGGGCAGGATGAGGCTGGAGAAATCTATCTCTTGAGCGACATCGGTAACATCTATCGCCTTGTCCGAGAATAAGGACAAGTATCATCTACAAAAGGCGGATTGTCATCCAAATCTATGACGCCTGTCACTGGCAGGCGTTTTTTAATTGTCATACAATTACGACGTAATTTGGAGGTGCGTATGGCTCAAAAGAAGTGGCAAGTCAGCAAGATCCGCTACTGTGAGCATGTCGGGCATGAAATAGCACTGGAGACGCAGGTTGTTTTTCCGCCTGAATATATGCCCGATCATCCGCCTCGCGTGATCGCTCATCGGTGTTCGAATGCGATGGAATGTAATAAACTGGACAAAGCGACCTGCGCCTGGTGCGGTACGAACCCCGATTACCGTCCTTTCTAAAACATTGTGGGTGCCAACGCCCGCTTTGTATACAAACTCTCTCCTCCCTCTGAGTTGGTCTTTGGCTGCCCCGCCTGTAATGGCGGGGTATGCCGTTAAATTGGAATGCTCGTATAATGTTCCATATCTCAAATTTTGGAGGGTAACTTGAAGAAAATTCTGTCGATTAGCGTGGGGTCATCATCACGGGACCATACCACGCGGCATGTTTTTCTTGGTCAGGAGTGTGAACTCTCCCGACAAGGCACGGATGGGGATTTCGAGGAAGCGGTGCAACGCTATGCCGACATGGACGGCAAGGTGGATGCCTTCGGCGTAGGCGGTGTGGAATTCTATCTACGGGTGGGAAAGAGGCGGTATTACTTTCGTGATGTAAGCCGCATCCGGCGGGCGATCAAGGTCAGCAAGGTGGGGGACGGCAACGGTGTGAAAGGGTTGCTGGAGCGCCGCGCCTTCCAGGCGCTCGAAAAGCATCTCAATGAAAAAGAGAATAAGACCTTGAAAGGCATGCCGGCGCTTCTGACCACTGCGGTCGACCGCTACGGCATGGGAGAAGCCATGGTGGATGCCGGTCTTGCTCTGACCATTGGCGATCTCATGTTCACCTTGGGATTGCCCATCCCGGTGAAGAGACTCTCCACGGTGCGTGTATTGGCGGCGGCATTGCTGCCCGTCATTACGAACCTGCCGTTTTCATGGTTCTACGCGCTTGGCTCCGAACAGGACAAGCCCCCGCAGCCCAAATGGAAAAAATATTATCAGCAGGCGCAGGTGTTGGGCGGCGATTTCATCCAGATCCGACAATACATGCCCGATGACCTGACCGGCAAGATCATCGTCACGAACACGACAACATCAAAGAATGTCGAAGAATTGCGAAAGCGCAACCTGCACATCCTTGTCACCGTCACGCCGCGGCTGGAGGGTCGTAGTTTTGGCACAAACGTGATGGAAGCGACTCTTCTCGCCCTGATGGACAAGCCTCAGTCAGAAGTGACCGAAACCGATTTCTTGAACTTGATCGAACGAATCCCTCTGGAACCGAATATCGAAGTCTTGAACTAGCCTCCCTCACGCTTTTTTAATCGAAAGTGTGTACAATAGAATCGAACAAAAGGAGTGCCTATGGCGAATGTTGCCGTTCTGACTGATTCCACCGCAAGCATTCCTGAAGACATTCTACAACGCTTGCACATTCGTACGGTTGCTTACTATATTCATCGCGGGCAGGAGGTCCTTCGGGACCTTGTGACGATCCAACGGGACGAGTTCCTGCGCTGGATGATGACCGCCCGTTTTGTCCCGACTACCGCCAGTCCAGGGCCGGGTGATTATTTCGAAGCATACAAACAACTGGTCGAAGAGGGAAAAGAAGATATTGTCAGCATCCATATGACATCCAAAGCCAGCGGTGGATTTCAAGCCGCGACCGTCGCTCAAACCATGATGAAAGAGGAAGCGCCAGGCGTGACGATCGAAGTGATCGACACGCGCAACGTTTCGCTCTGTCAGGGATGGATGGTGATTGAAGCCGCCCGTGCCGCGTTGGCGGGTCTTTCCTTGAACCAGATCACTGCCACGGTGAAAAAGATGATCCCCATTTCGCGCATGCTCCAGACCGCCGACACGCTCAAATACCTCTACCTTGGCGGGCGTATCGGCAAAGCCCAAAACCTTGTGGGGAGCCTTCTCAACATCAAGCCCATCGTTGGCATGGATGACGGTGTCATCGTTCCCATGGGACGTGCCCACAGCCGTGGGCAAGCCTATCAGCAAATGGCGGATATGGTTGCAGATGCAGTGGGGAGGGGCAAAGCCAAGATTGCTTACGTTCACGCCGGGGCGCAGCGGGAAGTGGAGAAACTCAAGGAACTGGTCGAAGCAAAAGTGGATGTGGTCGAATCGTTCTTTGCCGAACTTTCACCCGCCCTGGCAGTCCACACCGGTCCCGGCACGGCGGGGTTGTGCTACTATCCGGTTGAATAACCATCTATGATCTTCTTTCAGAGAGACATTGCTTTGAGATAGTGTGAGTTAAGTGAAGAAGCTCCATCACAATTGACAAGCCTTCAAGTCAGGGTGGCGTTTCCAATTTGGAACCATTTTCTGCCCGCCGGTGTACCCTTTATAAATCCCCTCTCCGGAGAGGTATTATTTGGATGAACCCACATTAATCCGTTACGCCGCAAACGGCGACGCAATGGCTTGGGAGCCGCTGGTGCGGGCGCATCAGGAGGCGGTCTTCCGGCTGTTGTACCTGCTCCTTGGCGACCCCGACGACGCGGAGGATATTGCACAGGAAACCTTTCTTCGCGCCTGGAAGCATCTCAAGCGCTTTGACCCATCGCGCCCCATTCGGCCCTGGCTGTTAAGTATTGCATCCAATCTCGCCAGCAATCGACGACGTTCCGCTGGACGGTATTTTGCAGCGCTCACACGTGCCTTCCGTAACGAACCACTTACTGACACAATCGAAGAAAAAAGTGTGCAGAACCTGCAGGCAGGCGACTTGTGGAAAGCCATCCAAGTCTTGAACATATCTGACCAGCAGATCCTCTATTTGCGGTTTTTCCTTGACCTGTCTGTTGCCGAGACCGCTGAAGTTTTGCACGTTGCCGAAGGGACGGTCAAATCGCGCTTGAACCGTGCCCTCGACAAACTACGCAGGGTTATTCAACAGGATTTCCCTGTTCTCATTGAAGGATTGGAAGTATGAACGAAACGAAACTGCGCGCCGTCGCCGGCGAGATGGAATATCCCCGCACACCCGACGTTGCGGGATCAGTGATGATGCGCCTCCGTCGTCCGGCTAATCCACGCTTCCGCGTAGCGCCCAAAGCCCTTGCCGGGTCGCTGGCCACCGTCCTTGTTCTTTGCTCGAGCTTGATACTCATTCCATCGGTTCGCGCGGCGCTCATCGAATTCATCCAGATCGGAATCGTCCGCATCTTCCCTCAAACAGATGAGCTGACACCGGAAGTAATTACCACAGCCACGCCCCGGGCCGTTGCTTCGCCCACTGTCACACCCGAAGATGCTTCAGTATCGCTCATCTCGCTCCTCGATCAAATTGCCGGTGAGACAAAACTCGCCAATGCCCAACAGATTGTCCCATACCCGATCCTGCTCCCGACCTATCCTGCAGACCTTGATCAGCCAGACCGCGTTTATGTTCAAGATGCAGACGGTGCAATGACCATCCTTGTCTGGGTGGACCCTCATCAGCCCGGGAAAGTGACGATGAGCCTGCATCTCATTCCGAAGGGAAGTTGGGCGATCGAAAAGATGGGCCCGGTTGAGATCGATGAGACAGATGTCAATGGTCACCGTGCAATCTGGGCGATGGGATCCTATCCATTGCGGATGCGCAACGGGAACCTCCAGTTTGAGCGGCTGATCAATGGTCATGTACTGATATGGGCGGATGAAAATATTACCTACCGTCTCGAAACTGATCTCAACCTGGAAGAAGCGGTCAAGATAGCAGAATCCCTCAAACCGATCCAATAGCGCGGAACCAAACCTCCGCGGGTGGTGTATGAATATTGAATTTCCATTCGCCAAAGGAGGCACACATGTTTTCGCACTTTAGAGTTTCGATTGCCATTGCCGTCATATTGACTTTGCTATTTACGATTCCCGTTTTTGCAGGCGGCTGGGCGGTTATTACACTCGATGAATTGCCGACAGGGGTTGTGGCTGGTCAGCCGATTACGGTTGGTTTTACCGTCTTGCAACATGGCAGAACACCGATGAGCGGAATCTTCCCAACCGTTACTGCGAATCTAAATAAGGAGACCGAATTTGTCGTGAACGCTGAATCGGATGGGGAACCCGGCCATTATGTGGCTACATTGACTTTTCCCAAAGAGGGGGAGTGGCGGTGGTCCATTCAGGCGTTCACCATGGACCAAACCATGCCCATGCTGAGTGTCGCTGCGCCGGTTGCCGCGTCTGCGGAACAGCCTGCGGTGAATGCAGAGCCCTCGGCAGAATCCATTCTGTGGTTGATGATCGTCCGCATGGCGGCTGTTGCAGGCGGGCTGGTCGGTGTGACTCTGGCATTTCGAAACCGGATTCGTCTGGGTGCGGCGTTGACGGTGTTATGTTTGGTTGTTGGCATTGCGTCCTTTATGACGGGATCAACCATCCCTGCGGTGGAGGCGCAAGGCGAGATGGCTTCAAAATCATCCGGCGAGTTCTCCGTCTCCCAGGTCGAGTTGGGACGCCGGTTATTCGTTGCAAAGGGTTGTATCACCTGTCATCGCAATTCGAAGGTTGAGAATTCGTCTGAATACTGGACGATAGACATGGGCGCGGCCAATTTATCCAGGTTTTCTGCCAGCCCGGAAGCATTGCGTCTGCGATTGAAGAACCCTTCGTCCGTGAAATCGGATGCGGAGATGCCAACCCTGGGGTTGTCGGAAGGTGAAATAGAAGCATTGATCGCGTTCATCAACTCAAAGTAAGATTGTTTCACTTCGAGCGGCCAGTGATATGGCACTGTCCGCTTTTGTTTTTAAGGGCTACAATCTCGAAATTCTTGAGGAGACAATGTGACTCAACTTGATCTTGCCGCGCTGGAAATCATTCACAATGAAGCCGAGAATCGCTTTGAAGTGTGGATCGATGGGTATCTTTCAAAACTGGACTACATCAGGGATGGAAGGAATTTTGTCATCACGCATGTTGGCGTGTATCCCAAATTAAGGGGACAAGGTCTTGCGGGAAGGATCACTCAGGCCGGGCTTGAATATGCCAAAGCCAATAAGCTACGGGTGATCCCCATGTGTTCGTATGTCGCCGCATACATTCGTAGAAATCCACAGTATGTCGATTTGATGAAACAACAGGCGGATGAATGACGGGAGATGGGCTGATCTTTCGGATGGCGAAACGCACTGACCTGCCATCGATTGTCCGAATGTTGGCGGATGACGAACTTGGAAGCCGGCGCGAAAAACTTGTCGACCCGTTGCCTGAGTCCTATTATGCCGCATTTAGGAAGATTGACGGCGATCCAAATCATGAACTGGTTGTTGCCGACTTAAACGGAGAAGTGATCGGTACGTTGCATCTTATGTTCCTGCCCTCCCTCAGTTTTCACGGCAGGTTGCGCGCGCAGGTGGAGTCTGTGCGTGTAGATAGCAGATGCCGCAGTCAAGGCGTTGGGAGGAAAATGATGCTTTGGGCAATCGAACGTGCGAAGGAACGCGGCGCGCATGTCGTCCAATTGACGACCCATCTCTCGCGCAAAGACGCGCATCGTTTTTACGAACGTCTCGGCTTTAAAGGCTCGCATTTGGGGATGAAGTTAAGTCTCGAATAGCCTCTTCCTGCTTTCCTCTTTCTTTGTACCCCTTGCGTCTTTGCAATTAAAACAAAACGCATCCCTCACGGAATGCGTTTGTCTTGTGGCGGGGAGGACAGGATTCGAACCTGCGACTGAGGATTTCGCCCCAGTAACCGCTTAGCAGGCGGCCCCATTCGACCACTCTGGCACCTCCCCAATAGTCTGTTTGAAAGTTCTCAGGTTTGAATGTTGACATGTTCATTGTACAACCTGAAAACCTGTCAACATGCCAACTTGCAACTCTCAGCGGAGGGAGTGGGATTCGAACCCACGTTGGTGTGACCCAAACATGTTTTCAAGACATGCGCCTTCAGCCGCTCGGCCATCCCTCCAAAATGCCCGGATGTTTTTCAGAGCGGATGCGATTTTACCATAAATAATCTTGGTATAATTCGCGCTCTATGGAAAAGAAATATCACATCTGGACCGAAGGATGCCAAATGAACGTGGCTGACTCGCAACGTGTCGGCTCGTCGTTGGAACATCTTGGCTACGCCTTTACCGATAAAGCCGAAGAAGCGGACGTCATCGTTTTGAACACCTGCGTCGTGCGCCAGTCTGCGGAGGACAAGGCGCTCGGACGCCTCTCCAGCCTGCTCCCGCTCAAGCGGCAGAATCCAAATCTCGTCATCAATCTCATGGGTTGCATGGTCGGCGTGCGCGGCGCGGACAAATTGCGCGAACGCCTTCCCTACGTGGACGTGTTCTCGCCTCCCTCCGACCCGGGACCTCTCGTCTCCTATCTCACCCAAGGCGAAATCCGCTCGCTGGAAGATTCCGAAACCGCCCGCCGCTTCTTGATGATGGACGACGAACTCATCCTGCCGCAGCACGAACGCGGGCAGTTGGTCAGCGCGCATGTGCCGATCGTGTACGGCTGTTCGCATGCCTGCACGTTCTGCATCATCCCGTTCCGGCGCGGCGTCGAGCGCAGCCGTCCGGTGGGCGATATCGTTTCAGAGATTCGTTCGCTTGCCGTGCAAGGCGTCAAGGAAGTGACTCTGCTCGGTCAAATTGTGGATCGTTATGGCAAAGACATTCCCGACGGACCCAACCTTGCGCAACTATTGCGAATCGTTCACGAGGTAGATGGCATCGAGCGCATCCGCTTCCTCACATCGCATCCCAATTATTTCACCGAAGAGCTGATGGAAACCATCGCGGAACTTCCCAAAATCATGCCGCACATCGAAGTGCCGATTCAAGCGGGCGACGACGAAGTCCTGGCGAACATGAAACGCGGCTATACCCAACAGGATTACCGCGACCTCATCGCAAAGATCCGCAAAAAGATACCCGATTGTTCCATCGCGACGGACATCATCGTGGGCTTCCCCGGCGAGACCGAAGAGCAGTTCATGGAAACCTACCGCGTCCTTTCGGACCTTCGGCTTGACGTGGCTCATCTGGCGCGTTATTCGTCCCGTGAGGGAACTGTCGCTACGCGCCGCATGGCGGACAACGTGACCGAAGAGGAAAAGATGCGCCGCTTCCGTTTGTTGGAAGAATTGCAGGAAGAGATCGTCGCGGAGATCAACAAAAAATACCTCGGCGAAACGGTGGAAGTGTTGTTCGAGGAAAAAGTGAAGAATCGCTGGAAAGGACGAACTCCCACCAACAAACTCGTCTTCGTCGAATCGGACGAGGATTTGAAAGGGAAAATCCTCCCGGTCACCGTCACGTGGACGGGACCGTGGTCCATGCAGGCGAATCTGCAAAGACAGCCCGAATTGATCGCGTTGTAATGCCGCAGGGGCGGGGTTACCCCGCCCCTGCAGTTTTGAGGGACAATGAATCACATCCGCCCGATCGCAATCTGCGTGTTTCGGAATAATGATCGGATCCTCGTCTTTGAAGGGCATGATTCAATTAAGAATGAAACCTATTACCGCCCGTTGGGCGGCGGGATCGAATTTGGCGAAAGCGGGGAGGAGGCTGTCCGCCGCGAGATCATGGAGGAGTTGCACAGCGAGATCGAAGAGTTGAAACATCTTGGGTTTCTTGAAAATATCTTCGTCCATAACGGAAAGACGGGTCACGAGATCGTGATGGTCTACGATGGGGTGTTGAAGACGCGTGAGTTGTATGCGCAGGCTGAAATGGAAGTCGAAGAAGCGAACGGGGAGAGAATCCGTGTGCTATGGAAGAATCTGGATGAGTTTGGCGAGGGGAAGTCCATTTTGTATCCTGATGGTTTGCTGAAATTGATTCAATAAACGAAAAGAGACTGGTTACCGGTCTCTTTTTTTCATATCCCGCAATATGACTTTTGGCATAGCCGCAATCGTGCTTCGGAGACTGGGGCTTTGAGCGCCGTTACCGTATCATCGCGGCATCACAAAGTTCCGCTCGTCCCCTTAAAGGGGGAATCGAAGCGAGCGGGAAAAGGAGTTGAACCATGTCTCAAACGATGATTGATGTAAGAAATTTGACCGCCGCGTATGGCTCACTGACCGCGCTGAACGGCGTGAACCTGACCGTGGCGAAGGGTGAAATTTTTGGCTTGCTCGGACCGAACGGCGCGGGCAAGACCACTCTGCTCGCCAATGTGGAAGGCTTGCACAAACCCAAACAGGGAGAGGTACACGTCGGCGGAATCAGCGTGCAAACAGACGCCGCCGCAGCGAAACGACAATTGGGAATCCAGTTGCAGAAAACGGCGTTGCTCGATGATTTGACCGTCGCCGAACTGGTGGAAGTGTACGCGGCGCTGTATGAGGTGTATCTCACCTCCAAGGAAATTGACGCGCTTCTTGCACGATTTGACCTCGTTGAAAAACGCAACACGCTGGCGCGCCGCCTCTCTGGCGGACAGCAGCAGCGTCTCGCGTTGGCAGTTGCGATTGCCAACGATCCGCAGATCGTTTTGCTCGACGAGCCGACCTCCGCGCTCGACCCTCACGCGCGCCGTGCAGTGTGGGATGTCATCCGTCAGTTGCACGATGAAGGGCGCACGATTGTGTTGACCACCCATTCGATGGAAGAGGCGGAGGCGCTTTGCGGGCGCATCGCCATCATTGACCGCGGTCAGATCGTGGCGTGCGACACACCCAGCGCGTTGATCGCGAATCTCCAATTGAATTCGATGTTGAAAGCGACGGTGGAGTTGCCGTTGGAACAAGTCCGCACACTGCCTGAGGTGAGTAACGCTCGGTACACGGGTCAACACTTGGAAGTGGAAACTGCCCGCCCCGAAGTGACTCTGACCGCCCTCCACGAACTCGCGGCGCGTTCGGGCCGCTCCATTCGTGATGTGATGCTGCGCCAACCCAATCTGGAGGATGTCTTCCTCAAGTTGACGGGTCACGCGCTCGCCGAATCGAATTAATGTTGTTTATTCTTGAAAGGACTATACGATGAAACGTTTTCTTATCCTCACCAAAGCCATGACCCTCATGCACCTGCGTAACGGTTATGTGTTGTTCTGGAACTTTGCCTTCCCTGTCTTGCTCATGTTCATCTACGGCGCGATCATGAGTCAATTTATGGACTATATGACGCCCGGCGTCATCGTTTTGAACGCCTTGAGTTTCGGGCTGGTCAGCAGTTCGACCATGATGCTGGAAATGCGCGAAAAAAGCGTGCTTCGAAGGTTGCAAGCCACGCCTCTCCCTGCCGGACATCTCGTCGGCTCGTACCTCTTGGTCAACATCATCATCGGCATTCTGCAAAGCACGCTCATCATTGCGACAGGCGCATTGCTGTATAAAGTGCCGGTCAGCGCGGCGAGTTTGCTTCTTGCCTACCCGATGATCCTTGCCGGTTTGCTCGCCTTCATGGCGCTGGGAGGCATTATCAGCGGCGCTGTCGCCAAAAGTGGAGCCGCTTCCGCGATCGGCATGACCGTCTACTTCTCGCTCATGTTCATCAGCGACATGATCTTCCCGCTGGATATGCTGCCCGGCTGGCTGCAAAATGTCGTGCCTTATCTGCCTGCGTATCCTGTCACACAATTGGTCCGTTCCGCTCTGTTGGATGCCTCTCTCGACGCGAATTGGGTGTCTCATTTCGTGTTGCTCGTCACGTATGGGGCTGGCGCGATGCTCATCGCCGCAAAGTTGTTCCGCTGGGAGCCGAAAGCGTAATAATTCCCCTCATCCCTAACCCTTCCCCCATTGGGGGAAGGGGGTCAATCCCCTCTCCCATTGGGAGAGGCTAGGGTGAGGGAGAGTTTTGCATTCACTTTCCACTTTTACTCTTCCAGAGTACACTTTCCCTATGACCGAACCACGCTCATCTCACTTGGCTGACAGCGAACTCCCAATGCCTGCCCGATACTTTGAACTCTACGGCAGGTTTTGGGATGTATTATCTCTATTGATATTCAGTTTAGCCGCCGCATCTGTTCTCATTGCGAATGCAAGCCAACTGACCTGGCGGGAGTGGGCGGTTGCGGGGTTATCCATTGCACAGGGACTGTTATATTTTTTCTGCATCACGCGAGGCGGCTGGCCCATTTCCCGCCGAAATCTTGCCTTGTATTTTGTGGGTGGAATTTGTATGTGGGTGTTGGCGTGCCGGCTGAATCCGTATGCTTGGTGGCTGGGCTTCGCCTACTTTGGACAAATGTTCGGATTGTTGCCAATTCAAGCCGTCGTTCCGGGAACTGCGCTCGTCACATTTCTGACTACCTTGATAATTTTCGATTGGAACATCACGCAAATTCCGCTTGGCGCCGCTATTGGGTTTTCGTTTCAGTGGTTGGGGGGCATGGCGATCTTTCTATTTATTTACGGTATTATCCGCACCAGCCGCGAGCGCGCAAAACTGATCACCAAATTGGAAGCCGCTCAAAAAGAATTGGAACTTGCCCGGCAACGCGATAGCGAACTTGCCGCTTTGCGCGAGCGCGAGCGTCTCGCGCGCGATCTCCACGACAGTCTTGGTCATTCGTTGGTGGCGTTGTCCGTTCAACTCGAAGCGATTCAGCGTTTGTATAAAGTGGACCCTGAAAAAGCCTCCGCGCAAGTGGATGAACTCAAGAATCTCACGCGCGCCAGCATGGACGATCTGCGCCGTTCTCTTGCGGGTCTGCGCGCGCCCGGGTTGGGCGAGCGCCAATTACGCGAAGCGTTGCAATCATTGAGCGTGGACGTTGCCCAACGCGCGCATCTTGCCATCACTTGTCATATTCACGATGACGCGAATCAACTTTCGCCGGCTCATGCGGAAACGATCTGGCGCGTCGCGCAGGAAGCGCTGACGAACATCGAACGTCACGCCGCCGCGCGTAACGTGGATGTACATCTAGACATCGAATCGCAATATGCAACGCTCGCGGTCAAAGACGATGGGCGCGGACTTCCGCCCGACGCCGAGAACCAACCCGGACATTATGGATTACGCGGCATGCGCGAACGCGTGGAAGGCCTCGGCGGCACATTGACATTAACTGGCAACGGCAGCGGCTCACGCGTCGACGTGAAACTGCCCATCCTCTGAGGTTTTTTCTCCGCCCATGCCTAATCCCATCAACATCCTCCTCGTCGAAGACCAGACCCTGATGCGTCAGGGGTTGAAAACGATTCTCGATCTGGAACCGGGCTTACACGTCGTCGGCGAAGCGGGGGACGGTGAACGCGGCGTGCAACTCGCGCTCGAACTGCGTCCAGATGTCATACTCATGGATGTGCAAATGCCCGTCCTCAACGGCGTCGAAGCGACCGCCAAATTGTGCCGCGAATGGGCGCAGGCAAAAGTTATCATCCTCACCACGTTTGACCGCGATGATTACGTGTATCAAGGCGTGCGGGCTGGCGCGCTGGGATATTTGCTGAAAGATACTCCCGCCAATAAATTGGTTGAAACGATTCGTCGCGTGCATGAAGGGGAAGTCTTCATCCAGCCTGAGATCGCCTCGCGCGCCCTGCGCGAAATGATGCGACCAACAACCTCCACAATTGAATCGCTTTCTGAGCGCGAAAGGGAAGTGTTGGTGTTACTGGCGCAAGGCGCCTCCAACAAAGACATGGCGGAGAAACTCTTCATCACCGAAGGCACGGTGAAAAATCACGTCTCGAACATCCTTGCCAAACTCCAAGCCGAGAACCGTACCCAAGCCGCGGATATTGCGCGAAAACAGGGGTTGGTATAAAAAAGAGACGGTCATATTGAAAGTGACCGTCTCTTTTTTACCCAATAATCAACACAAACTACTTCACCAAATTCCTCAACACCGTGTGGAGGATGCCCCCGTTGCGGTAGTAATTCACTTCCACTTCGGTGTTGAGCAGGGCGGTGACTTGGAACTCGCTCACGGAGCCATCCGCCTTCTTCGCTTTCACCGTCAAAACGGATTTCGGCGTGAGTGCATTCAGACCTTCGATGTCGTACACCTCGTCGCCTTTCAAGCCAAGCGACTCGGCGTTTTGACCTTCCATGAATTTCAACGGCAGGATGCCCATGCCAACGAGATTCGAGCGGTGGATGCGCTCGAACGATTCGGCGATCACGGCTCGCACGCCTTGGAGCAACGGGCCCTTCGCTGCCCAGTCGCGGCTGGAGCCGGTGCCGTATTCCTTCCCTGCAATGACAATCGCAGGCGTTCTTTCGCTTTGATATTTCATCGCCGCGTCGAAGAATGGCATTACTTCTCCGGAGGGATGATGTTTGGTCCAGTTGCCTTCCTTTGGGGCAACCAACATGTTCTTGATGCGGATGTTGGCGAACGTACCGCGCGCCATCACGAGGTCGTTGCCGCGGCGCGCGCCGTACGAGTTGAAGTACTGCGGAGCCACATCGCGTTCCTGCAAATACTTTCCGGCGGGGCTGTCCGCGGCGATGTTGCCGGCGGGGGAGATGTGATCGGTGGTGATCGAATCGCCGAACAAGCCCAGCACGCGCGCGCCTTTGATGTCTTTCACCGGGCTGACATCGAGCGTCAGTTCCTGAAAATACGGCGGATGATGAATGTACGTCGAGTTCTCGTCCCATTCATACAGATCGCCGCCGGTCACCTTGATCTCTTTCCACATTTCCGAGCCGCCGAACACATCCGCGTATTTTTCCTTGAACATCTCGGCGCGCACGCTCGAGGCGGCGACTTCGTTGATCTCTTGCTGGGTGGGCCACAAATCTTTGAGATAGACAGGCGCGCCATCGGAACCTGTGCCGAGCGGTTCTTTATCGAGATCAATGTCCACCGTCCCTGCCAGCGCGTAGGCGACGACCAGCGGCGGACTGGCGAGGAAGTTCGCCTTCACCAGCGGGTGGACTCTGCCTTCGAAATTTCGATTGCCCGAAAGCACCGCCGCCGCTACAAGATCGGACCCGGTGACTGCTTTCGCCACCTCGGCCGGCAGCGGACCCGAATTGCCGATGCAGGTCGTGCATCCGTAGGCGATGACGTTGAACCCGAGTTTGGCGAGCGGATCGAGCAAATTGGCTTGCTTCAAATATTCCGTCACCACGCGCGAGCCCGGCGCAAGCGAGGTTTTGACATACGGCTTGACGCTGAGACCCTTTTCGACGGCTTTCTTTGCGAGTAGTCCCGCCGCGACGAGGACAGACGGGTTGCTCGTGTTTGTGCAGGAGGTGATCGCCGCGATGACCACGGCGCCGTGTTTCATTTTCATCGAGCCGCCGTTGACTCCGAACATCGCTTCGGCGTTCAAGGCTTCGGGTTTCAGTTCGTAACCGCGTTCCTTCACCGGCGCGGTCAAGGCTTTGTTGAATGTCTCTTTGAGTTCGGACATCGGCACGCGATCTTGCGGACGTTTGGGCCCTGCCAGCGACGGCACGACAGACCCAAGGTCCAGTTCGAGCGTGTCGGTGAATTCGGGGTCGGGCGTGGACGAGTCGCGGAAGAGTCCCTGCGCGCGCATGTAGGCTTCGGTCAACGCGATGGTTTCCTCGGAGCGGCCCGTCAACCGCATGTAGCGAAGCGTTTCGTCGTCCACCGGAAAATATCCGATCGTCGCGCCGTATTCGGGAGCCATGTTGCCGATCGTGGCGCGGTCCGGCAGAGACATTGTATCGAGCCCGGGACCGAAGAACTCGACGAATTTATCCACCACGCCTTTTTTGCGGAGCATTTGCGTGACGGTGAGGACGAGATCGGTGGCGGTGACGCCGTCGCGCAGTTTGCCGTAGAGTTTGAAGCCGATCACGTCGGGCAGGAGCATATCCATCGGTTGACCGAGCATTACGGCTTCGGCTTCGATGCCGCCCACGCCCCAGCCGACCACGCCGAGACCGTTGATCATCGTTGTGTGCGAGTCGGTGCCGACGAGCGTATCGGGAAAGGCAAGAGTTTCTCTGCCGTCTTGTTTGGTCATAACGACTTGCGCGAGATATTCGAGGTTGACTTGATGCACGATGCCGGTCATCGGCGGCACGACGCGGAAGTTTTGGAAAGCCTGTTGACCCCACTTGAGGAACTCATATCGTTCCTTGTTGCGCAAAAATTCCATTTCGGTGTTGCGGTTGAGCGCGTCGGGCGTGGCGAAGAAATCCACTTGAACCGAATGGTCAATCACGAGATCAACCGGCACCAGCGGATTGATCTTCTTCGGGTCGCCGCCGAGTCGCGCCACCGCCGCGCGCATCGCCGCGAGGTCAACGACGGCTGGCACACCGGTAAAATCCTGCATGACCACGCGGGCGGGCAGGAAGGGGATGCCGGGATGATCGCCCTTCGGCGTCCATGCCGCGATGTTTTTCGCATCAGTTTGTGTGATCTCTTTATCGTTGCATTGACGGAGGGCAGCTTCGAGTACGATGCGGATCGAAAATGGAAGCCGCTTCAATTGAGTCAGCCCCGCTTTTTCCAGCGCGTCCAGACGGTAGATAGTGTATTCCTTGTCCCCGACTTTTAGCATGTCGCGAGATTTGAACAGGTCTTGCATAGGAAACTCCTTTGGTGATGAGAATTTCGTAGCGCCGGGTCATCCGGCATTACACTCACACCACTAGGAAGAATACAAAGGAGCGCCTTTGATATCCTTGATTCTGTGGTGGAATTTACAATTTCAGTTCTTTGGTTAGTTGTGTTACCAGTTTTTCTTTTTCACTCTCGTGCAAAAAGCCTGCCCGCGCCGCCGCCACAATCCGTTCCTTGAGCGTGTGTTGCGGCAGGTGCAGCTCATCGCAGGCTGTGTAATATTCGTGGCTCAACGTGATGCGCGAGATGCTGGGGTCGTCGGTGTTGATGGTGACATTGAGTCCATTCTCGAACATTTTGACCAGAGGGTGGCTTTCCAGCGACGCGACCACACCCGATTGATAATTACTGGTCACGCAGACCTCGAACGCTGTGTTGCGTTCCCGCGCCAGTCTGGTGATTCCGTCGTCCTCCAGCACGCGCACACCGTGACCGATGCGCTCAGCGCTAAATTCTTCGATGGCTTCCCTGACGTTGCTCGCGGGTCCCCATTCGCCCGCGTGGATGGTCACATGCAAACCAGCCTGTTTTGCCTCTTTGAAGATCCCGTAAAACGGCTGGGACGGAAAATCCGCTTCGTTGCCAGCCAGGTCTATCGCGACAATGCCGTCGGCAATGCGCTCAGCTGCAAGCCATGCCACCTGTTCGGCGAGGTCGGTCCCTTCGTGGCGGTTCACCGACACGATCAACTTGACATTGACATTGTATTTATTCGACGCTTCTTGCGTGCTCGAAATAACCCAGTCAATCACATCGTGCAGGGGGAAGCGTTCCGCGCGGCTCAGGGCAACGGGGGTAAAGCGCAATTCCATATAGCGGACATTATCCCTGCCGGCATCCTCGATGGCTTCGCGCGTGATGCGATGGATCACATCCGGCGAGCGATAGAACAGTCGGAGTGTGTTGAACTTAGCGAGAAAATTCTGAAAGGTGAGACTATCCTCTTCCTGAATTTGTACGAGATTGCTCAACCGCAATACATCGGCAGGGATGGTGATACCGTGCTGGCGGGCAATGTCCACCATGGTGTCGAGGCGCAACGAGCCCTCCAAATGGCGGTGTAGCTCCACTTTGGGGAGGGCCCGGTAGGTATTGAGGGAAGCCGTGACTCGTTCTGTCATACTTCTAAGGTTTAGTGCCGCCGCCGTTTCTTTTTCCTGTTTGTGTCTGCCTCCGCATTTTGCGGTTCCTCATGGGGGGGCATTGCCTCAACCGGCTTGATCTCGACAGGCCTGGGCTGATAGGCAAACAACCTGCTGATCACCAGTCCACGGATGTCTTCCACCAACTGGGCGAACATTTCGGAAGCTCTACCTTTATATTGTACCAGCGGGTCGCGCTGGGCGTAAGCCTCCAGACCGATGGACACTCGAAGCGCTTCGATGCGGGTCAGGTAATCGACCCATAATTCAGTAGTAGCGCTCAGGAGCAGCTGGCGATGGACTTCGTTCAGCACATATTTGCCAATGGACTCGACCAGCGCCTCCCGATCGGACTCACCCAGGCTTGCCACCGCGTCGTTGAGCCGCTCCTCCCCGAAAGCCATCTTCGCGGCGATGCCGAAATCCGCCAGCCGTTGAGCGTTCGCGGCGAGACGTGCGTATTCTCGCTCACCCCACGCCATTTGCAGGGATTCCTGCGCCTCCTCCAGGTGGGTTAACACATCCTCGGTGACCTGCTCGACGTTCCCGCCCTCCAACAATTGAGCGATCAGGAAGACGTAACTGAAACGGCTGAATACCTGCTTGACCTGTTTGTGAGTCTTTTGGTCGAAAACGGTGCGTGCCCCTTGAGAGAGGGAAAGAAGCAATTGCAGCTTGCTTGTGTCATTGACTGTGGCAGGCATGAGACTATCGATATCATGCACAATCTGTCCATTGTTTCCAACCAGTCGTTCGCGACGGCGCTCAAGCGCGTTTCGTGCCGCTTCCAGGATCTTATCGGCGGCATCATCCCAGCCGGAGATCTCAAACTTATCGCCAATGGATTCACCGAAGCGGTTTTGCACCGCGGCAATGACACGTGAAGCGTACATGCCGGTCAAATTACCAGTGACAAGTTTTTGGATTTCGTCTCGAACATCCTCAGGGTCTTCGCCGAGGCGTTTCATTTGATCGTTGTTCAGGCGCAGTTGGAAACCAATCAGGGCGTTGATTTCATCCACCATCTTCTGTGCTCGCGGACGTTCTGCATTATCCATGTCGCGCAAGCCTTCGAAGTAGGCATCCAGCGAGTCGGTGCGGGAGGCGATCTGGGCTTCGAGTCCTTCCTCGGTCTTGTCGATCAAGGCTTCAATGGCGCGCAAGTGATGAGCATTCTCTGCTTCAACGGCGCGGGTGATCAACTCAAGCACGGATTCGTGGAGATCGTCTGAGTTGGATAGTTCTTTCAACAGCAGAGACAAGCCGAAACTGGGAAAGAGGCGTTCTCCCGACATGAATGGCGGCTGGACCTGTTCAAGCCAGGCGATCAACTTCCAGGGACCCTCCTCGTCGGCAAGCCCGGTCTCCACGCGTTGTTTGATCTCGGCTTCCAGCATTTCAGCGATATCGCCGCTCAGGTCTTCCTTTTGGAAGATGCGGTCACGCTGGCTGTAGATCTGCGAGCGCTGTTTGTTGATGACATCATCGTATTCAAGCAAATGTTTACGAACATCGAAGTTCGCGCCCTCGATGCGGTGTTGGGACTGTTCGATGATGTTGCCGACGAGGCGCACCTCCAGCGGGAGCGAATCGTCCACCTTGAGACGTTCCATCAAATTGCTGACCTGTGACCCGCCTTGGATGCGCATGAGTTCGTCTTGCAGGGAGAGATAAAAACGGGATGAACCGGGGTCGCCCTGGCGGGCGGCGCGACCGCGCAACTGGTTGTCGATGCGGCGCGCTTCGTGGCGTTCTGAGCCGATGACGTGCAAACCGCCGAGTTCTTTGACGCGCTCCATGTCTTCAAAGTATTGCAGGAAGAGTTTGACCTCGGCATCGTACAGGCCGTAATTGGATGGGTCGACCTGCTTGAGCGCCTGTCGCCGTTCTTCGAGTGTCATATCAAACGGATTCTCGAACCCTGCTTTTCGCAGGACACGATTAACCGCCGAAATGACCTCCTCCGCCAGTTCGCCGCCGAGTTTGATATCGACGCCGCGCCCCGCCATGTTGGTTGCAATGGTCACCGCGCCGAACGCGCCGGCACCGGCGATGATCTGCGATTCCTCCGTATGTTTGCGGGCATTTAACACTTGATGGGGTACGCCACCCTGTAATACCGATTTCAGTCGGTTCGTGTCACTTGGTTTTAGCCGCAGGATTTCGAGAATGGCAGGCAGGTTGGATGGGTCTTCGGGATTGATGGTTGTGATTCCAAATGGCTGGATGAATTTCCGCAGGGCGTCGGGTGTGATCTTTTCGAGCGGTTCGTTGAATTGCTGCAATTCGGGGATGAGACGCCCATCCTCTTCGCGCTTGTTGGCATTCATCCAGGCGCGTCGGACGAGGGCAATCTGCATTAACCGGCGGACAGCTTCCGCCTTGAGGCGACCCGAGAGTTGTTCCGATGATTCGACGGACGTGGTGCCGACCAACAGCGGACGGCCGCGCACATGTTCGCGCACGATCTCGGTCACGATGGAACGAAGCTTGGCTTCGACGGTTTTGTAGATGATGTCCGGGTAATCTTTGCGGCGATAGAAAAGCGGCTCCTGTTTCGGGTCATCGCGCTTTGCAAAATAATTGTAGGTATAGCCGTCTTCATCCTTGGCTTTGACTTCCACGAGCGGCGCATTTTTCCCGAAGGCTTGATATTCCAGGTTGGGTGGAATGGGCGTGACTTCAAGATTATAAATTTTGTGAAACTCTTCGGCTTCGGTCAATGCCGTACCGGTCATGCCCGAAAGTTTCTTGTACATGCGGAAGTAGTTTTGCAGTGTGATGGTGGCATAGGTCACGTTCTCCGGCTCGACCTTCACACCTTCCTTGGCTTCCACCGCCTGATGCAAACCGTCGCTCCAGCGCCGACCCGGCATCACGCGCCCGGTAAACTCGTCCACGATGACGACCTTGCCCGCCTGTACGAGATAATCCTTGTTGCGTTTGAAAAGGAACTGTGCACGCATGGCTTGTTCGAGATAGCCTCTCAAACGCGCCTGTTCCGGCGAAACATCTTCAGGACGGTCAGGATCCATGAGCGGCATGTTGAGGATCTGTTCCACATGCGCCAGACCGATTTCGGTCAGTGAGACCTGGCGGTCTTTTTCGTTCACTTCATAGTCTTCAGGCTTGAGTTGTTTCACCACCTGCGCCATCTTTCCATACCATTCCAGATTCCCCGAGGCAGGTCCAGAGATGATGAGCGGCGTGCGCGCTTCATCGATCAACACGTTGTCCACTTCGTCGATAATGGCGAAATGATGTCCGCGTTGCACGCGATCGCTCAGGCGCATGGTCATGTTGTCGCGCAGATAATCGAAACCAAATTCCGAGTTGGTGCCGTAGGTTACGTCCGCTTCATAGGCGAGACGACGATCCACGAGGCGCAGATGATGTTGGTCTTCATGCGGCGACTCTTTGGAGAAATCTACGAGGAATGCTTTCTTGCCATTTTCAGTAGCAGCTGCCATTTGCAGAACGCCGACCGTCAACCCGAGCATGTCATAGATTGGAGCCATCCAGCGTGCATCACGGCGCGCCAGATAATCGTTGACCGTGATGAGGTGAACGCCTTTCCCAAGCAGAGCGTTGAGATAGACCGGCAGGGTGGCCACGAGCGTTTTCCCTTCGCCGGTGCGCATCTCCGCGATGGAACCGCGGTGCAGCGCCACACCGCCGATCAACTGCACATCATAGTGACGCTGGCCGATCGTGCGCTTGGCGGCTTCGCGGACCGCCGCAAACGCTTCCGGCAGGATCTCGTTCAACGCCTCCTGCTGCGCCTTGAACTGTTCCCGTTCATCGAGCCCATCCACATTCCCAACCGATTCGGCAATACGCGCCCGAAACTCATCCGTTTTGGCGCGCAGGGCGTCATCACTAAGCGCTTCGAACTGCGCTTCCAATGAATTAATCTCATTGGCAATACCGCTGTATTGTTCGATGATTTTTTTGTTGGGGTCGCCCCCGAAGATTTTGATGAAGTTCTTTAGCATTTTGACCTTTCGGGGCAAAATTATAGCACGCAGGAATGCCCGTCAATTATTTGACTTTCATTAGAATAAAACAGGCGGCGGGTACAAACCGCCGCCTGACAGAGTGGGAAGTATCATGCCGGGTCAAGGTCTATCATATATTTCAGTTGGCGCACTATCTTTTTTGGCTTTGGTGGGTTTGGGCGTGTTTTTCACCTTGGTCCTGTCTGGCTTGGGGGTCTGACCGTAATGGTTGCCGTTATCATTCTGGGGAATGGGTGTTGCCGTGGCTGATGCGTCGGTACTCTGAATGAGCAATTGTGCATCCGTCGCAGTGACCGTGAAAGTCGGTGTATTTGCAGGGGAGGGAGTTGGGGTTGCCGTGGGAGTCAAAGATGGAGTCGCAGCCTCGGGCTGGGATGAACCGGTAATGGGTATCGGGACGACCTCTTCTGCCCTCGCAGTCGGAGCGGAGGTGAGGATCTCAACAATTTTATCCCTGTATCGATAAGCGACGATACCTGCTTCGATGACAATGGCGACAACCAGCACAGCCTCCAGGAAGGTGCTGGTGGGAATGGCAGGCAGATGCAAACCAGTGAGCCCTCCCTTCGGACCCTCGGCTAAATTCTTTAAACCAGTTCCCGCCCCCATGCCAAGACTCATATTGGCAATCTGTTTCAAGTATATTTGCCGGCGGGATGCCAGTAATTTTTTAGGGTACCCCCCTTCGGCATTTTTTAGTTTCGCCAGTAAATCGATGATTATCTGTTCCTGATGCTCTATTTCCATTTTTAAAAAATTTGATCACTACCAGCCATCGCCAAGTTGCATACCGAGGGCTTTCCTCAACTTGGCAATGCCGCGATTTTGAATAACTTTGATGTTGTTCACTTCTTTTCCGATGATTTCCGCTGTCTCCTTGAGGCTGAAATCCTCCAGAAAGCGCAGGATAATCACATGCCGCTGATCTTCCGTCAATTCTGTATTCATCGCGGCAATGAGCGCCTCCATCATGACGCGCTCTTCGATCTGCGTTTGGGTTGGCGCGATCTGACCTTTTTCATAAGTGCCCACCGCTACATCCAGCGGAGCGTTGTGCTGGTTGTCACGGGAGCGATCTACCACCAGATGGTACGCCGTCTGGTAGAGATAGGAGCGAAGATTTGTCCGCGGCCCCTTCCCGGCGGCAAATTGCTCCAACAACTGGGCGAATACGTCGCCTACGATGTTATCTGCCACAATTGGGTCGTGGCACAGGCGCAGAGTGTATTTGTAAATGGCGGGCGCAAATTGATCGAAGATGGCAGTCAGCGCATCTTCGTCAAGTTTTTGGGCGGCTTTCAACAAGGCGACGCCGTCATTCATTAGGCTTCGCTCCTGTGTGCATACCGTGTGAAAAGGACGTTAATGATGGCGAAAAAGTTCCGTCGTTGCATGGTGTATCTGCCCGGATTTCCATACTATTATAAACTGATTTACTTGTCCAGCCCCAATACTGGGATATGGCAGAGTTAATGATTTTGTTATAACTCCAAGTGTAACAAAAGAAACTGTCGCTGAGTCTAATTTGTGCTGGTATTGTTATAATTCAGAGAGGAGTTTAACATGTTTTCATTTGAAGGACCTGACCGACGTAAAGAGGAAGACCGGGTTCGTAAAGAGGGTCGCCTGCCGCCTGGGCAGGCACTAACATTCAAATTCCCTGTCTTGCACTATGGACCTGTGCCACATTTTAATCCCGCCGCCTGGGATTTCCGCGTGTGGGGGGAAGTAGAACAGGAACGGACCTGGACCTGGGATGAATTCAACAAACTGCCGCGGGCGAAGATCCAGATGGATATCCATTGTGTGACGCGCTGGAGCAAGTTCGATACCGTTTGGGAGGGGGTTTCCGTCAAAACGATGGTGGAAAACGGTCTTTTCAGGATTAAGCCGACCGCCACGCATGTGATGCAGCACGCCGAGTACGGATTTACTGTCAACCTGCCGTTGGAGGTCGTCCTACAGGATAACTTCCTGCTTGCCACTCATTTCAACGGGGAACCGATCACACCAGACCATGGCTACCCATTGCGCGGTGTGGTGGGGTTTATCCCCGGGCGTGAAAATCTTGAAACACCCTACTTCTGGAAGGGCGCCAAGTGGCTTCGCTCATTGGAGTTCATGTCGCGCGACCGGCGCGGATTCTGGGAGCAGGCTGGCTACCACAACCGCGCCGATGTCTGGCGCGAGGAACGATTTGGGTAGGCGAAGTCCCATCCCTGCCTTGGAACAAAAGCCCGTGAGTTTTACACCTCATGGGCTTTCGCTTTTCTTGCATCAACGGCTCTTAGCCAATTCCTTCCCAGCCAAACTCCCATGGCAAGGATGACAAGACCCAGCGCAAGACCACTGATATTGCCAAGCAATTCACTTACCATTTCCCACTGCGTGCCGAAGAGATAGCCCAGACCTCCGTAGCCGAAGACCCAGATGGCTTCTCCCACCAGATCGTAGACTAAAAATCGCCTGAATCCGAATCCGCTTGTACCGGCGATCAAATTGACCGGTACCGCGATGCCCGTGATCAGGAACCGCGTCCAGAATACAGACATCCCCCCCCAGCGATTGAAGGTCGCTTCCGCCTGTTTCCATTTGTGTGCATACTGAAAACGGCGTAAAACGGGTTCGCGAATAAAATGCCCCATTGCGTAACTCAGGCTGTCGCCAAGGACGACACAGACTAATGCGACCAGTCCGGTGGTGTACCAGGAGAGCAGTCCCTGCCGGGCGAAAGCACCTGCCGCGATCACGATCAACGTGCCTGGGAAGGGGGCTCCCATCGCCCCGATGAAGACAATCGCGCCAAGGGTTGGAGCGCCGTAATTAATAATCTGGGTAAGTAGAAAATCGGACATAAGAGTCTTTGACTACGGCGCGACCGGCGAAACGGGCGTCAGCGGCGGAACGGCGGTGGCGGGCGGAACAACTGTGGGTGAGGGTTGATTCGCCTGTATCACTGCTTTGACGACCTCCAGTACAATCCCCGGCTGATTCGGAAAGTATTTCTCATTCAACTGGGCAAGGCTTTTTTCTCCGTTGCCTCTGGGGGAAACGCCGACCGCGTCAAAGAGCAGCTTGGGGGATACTTGATACATCCTTGCAATGAATGGGATTGTCATCCAATCGCGGATCAATTCAACATCCGTCTCAACCTGTTGTTGCTGCGCTTCGAGCGGCGCGAGCGGCGGGGGGCCGTGCCGGCGGAATTCCCTGAATGCAAAAAAAGCGCGCAGTCCAAAGAATGCGACGATCAACACCCCGACGACAATCAGACCGATGGTAAGAGCGCGTTGTCTTGCCGGTGTCATTTAGTCCTGCCATTCCAGTTCAAATTCGCCGATGGAGACAGTGTCGCCTTCCTGCACGCCAGCCTGCCGCAGGGCTTCTTCCACGCCGAGCGTTGCCATGATTTTCTGAAAACGCCGCAGGGAGCCATCATGTTCCCAATAGGTCATCTTTGCAGCGCGCTCAATGGCAGAGCCGGAGACGCGCCATTCGTGGGCGCCTTCGCGCGTGACGACGAATTCGCGCGGGTCTTCCTTCGGTTTGTAGACCGGCATCGGCGCCTCGAACTCTTCCATGGGAGGAGTCTCCGCCAGTTTTTGGCAGGCTTTGACGAGCAATTCGCGCGTGTTCGTGCGCGCCAGCGCAGAGATGGTCATAAATTCAACCTTGAGTTTTTTGAACTTCTTCTGGATGTCGGCGAGTCGTGCCTGGACTTCGGGCTGATCTATTTTATTGAGCGCCACCAGCTGGGGCTTTTTACCGAGATTCGGGTCGAAGAGTGACAGTTCAGTATTGATCTGGCTGTAATCTGCGACAGGATCGTCCGATAATCCATCCAGCAAATGGATGAGGACGCGGGTGCGTTGAACATGGCGCAAAAAATCGTGACCGAGTCCTGCGCCGTGTGAGGCGCCCTCGATGAGCCCGGGGATATCCGCCAGCACAACGGTCGTGTTCACGTCGATCTCTGCCACGCCGAGATTGGGTTCCAGCGTGGTGAAGGGGTACGGCGCGATCTTGGGATGGGCATTCGTCAGCACCGAGAGCAGGGTCGATTTGCCCGCGTTCGGGACGCCGATCAGCCCAATATCGGCGATCAACTTCAATTCCAGTTTGAGGCGTTTTTCCTCATACGGCTCCCCTTTTTCAGCGGTGCGCGGCGCTTGATTGCGGGAGGTCGCGAAATGCTGGTTCCCGCGTCCGCCGCGCCCGCCCTTGCAAACGACCAGTCTTTGCCCGGACTGGGTCAGGTCGCCGATGATCCGACCTGTGTCCGCGTCGAAAATGACCGTGCCCGGCGGAACGTGGATGACGAGGTCTTTGCCATTGCGCCCGGTCATTTGCGACGGCCCGCCTCTGACTCCGTCCTCGGCTTTGAATTTTTGGTTCTGCCGGAAGGACGAGAGGGTGTTGAGCGTGGACTTGACCTCAAAGACGACATCGCCGCCCTTGCCGCCGTCGCCGCCGTCGGGTCCGCCGTGCGTGACGAATTTTTCGCGATGGAAATGAACCATGCCATCGCCGCCTTTGCCTGATCGTACGTGGATTTCTACCTGGTCTATGAACATAGCGTTCCTATTCTATCCTATTCTCTGATGGGAGGAATCAATCCGGCCTGTGGCCGCTAAAACAAACCTCCGGGCTAACGCTCGGAGGTTTGTTTTAGCAATCTCTGTTCACTGACTACTGAATTACTCCCAGCCTCTTCCCCACCTTGGCAAACGCTTCCAGCCCCTGACCGAGATCGTCGCGGTCGTGGGAGGCGGAAATCATCACCCGAATCCGCGCTTTGCCTTTCGGTACAGTGGGGAAGCCAATGGACATGGCAAAGACTCCCTCCTCGAACAACTCACGGCTGAATTGCTGCGCCAGCGGCGCCTCGCCGAGCATGACCGGCGTAATGGGCGTCTGGCTGACGCCGGTATCGAATCCCAGTTTCTTCATTTCGGCTTTGAAGTAATTGGCGTTATCCCATAGTTTGTCCACCAGTGCGGTGGATTCTTCGAGCAGGTCAACTGCCGCGAGGCACGCCGCCGCATCGGGCGCAGTGACGGCAGAGGAAAACAGGAACGGGCGTCCGCGCTGACGCAGCCACTCGATGATCTTCCGGTCGCCCGCCACCATCCCGCCGACCACGCCAAACGCCTTGGACATCGTGCCGACTTCGATATCCACCTTGCCGTGCAAGCCGAAGTGATCCACGATGCCGCGTCCGCCTTTGCCGAGCACGCCTTCACCGTGCGCGTCATCCACCATGAAGAGGATATCGTATTTCTTCGCCACCTCCACGAGTTCGGGCAGGGGAGCGATGTCGCCGTCCATGCTGAACACGCCGTCCGTGACGATCAGGCTGCGGCGGAAGTTCGAGGCGTGTTCCTTGATCGCATCCTCCAGCGCGCCTGCATCGTTATGTTCGTAGGCAACAATCTTCGCGCCGGAGAGACGGCATCCGTCAATGATGGAGGCGTGGTTCAGGCGGTCTGAAAAAATCACATCCTCTTTTCCGACGAGGGCAGAGATGGTACCGAGGTTGGCGGTGAAGCCCGATTGAAACGTGATGACGTCCTCCGCGCCCTTGAACTTGGCGAGACGTTCCTCGAGTTGCACGTGCAGGTCGGTTGTCCCGGCAATCGAGCGTACCGCGGCGGGACCGACGCCATACTTCTTCGTCGCCTCTTTTGCGGCTTCCACGATCTTCGGGTGGTTCGCCAGCCCGAGATAATTGTTCGAGCAGAAGTTGAGCACATCCTTACCGTCCACAATCAGCCGCGCGCCCTGCGCCGAGCCAATCGTGCGGATGCGGTTGTACAGGCCCTGCTCCTTCAAGCCTTCGATTTCCTGTGTGAGCCAGTCGAGTTTGGACATGGGAACTCCTCATAGAGATTGGAGAGTAGAGAGTAGTGGGTCGTTCCTTATCATTATAGCGACTTACATAAAAGCGATTGTCACTGATGTGAGGTGACAATCGCTCTATTTTTCTTCGGTCAAATCCTCCATCAGCAGTCCCAACTCTGCCATCGCCTCCATCACTTTTTGGATGGCTCCGCCTTTGACGATGACCGCCGTGGGACTCAGCACCTCGCCCAGATATTTTGCCGCCTTCGATTTTCGCAGCTCTTCCAGGACCTCGGGCTTGGTCACCCGCAAAACGACCTGAGTCTCCGCCCGCGCCTCTGTCCCGTGAACTTCCCAGCGTTTGAGGGCTTTGACCAGCGACGGCGGAACCCCCGCCTCGGCATGTTTCGACAGCAGAACCAGCAAATGCTCGGCTTTCAATCCCTGCTCTTTGGATTTGGCGAGCGAACGGACACTGATGTGGTAGCGGTACACATCCTCCTTCGGCTCATCCCACTCGCAAAACCGTGAAATCTGATAGCGCACAGCCCGCGGCGCATCGCGCGGAATGGAAATCCTGCCGTTTGAAGTGACGATGATCTTGCCTCTTTCTTCTTTCATCGGCTCGAAAGACGAAAGACGGAAAGCAGTCGGCTCTGTTGCTCCTTCTGCAATGGACAAGTCCACCTCCCCCAGCCAGTGCAAAATGCCCGTGACAAAGAATTTGACCAGTGCGCCATCCACCTCGTCCCAGTGAGCAAAGCCGCGCAGGTATTGACCGTCTGATTTGCGTTTGATAAACCAAGAATCGTAGTCTCCTGCCGGGCGCTGAAAATCGGCATATTTTGTTTTCACATCACGGACGAATGCGCCCAAACTCCACCATTTGCCTTCGGGGATGGCATCCAGCAGGTTCAACAGGAATTCACGTGTCTCCTGGGGCTGATTGCTCCATTCGCCTTCACAGACGATGCCGGGGACAAGGCACAGTTCATTGAAAGTGGGGCTTTCCAGCCATGCATCTTGCAATATTTTTAGCGCCTCCGGCCGTGGGCATTCGAGGAAGGTCTTCACCGCTTCCGGGTTGAGATACTCCCCCCCACCCCCTCTCACGGAAGGAGTGGAGGAAATGAGTCTGGCGGAGGTGAGAAGAGTGTGAAGGCGCGGGTCGGACCAATCATCCGACCTGCCCATGCGGATGGCGGCGAGCATAGTGGTGGCATCGTCGAGAATGTGATCGGTAGCGAGGATGATTGTTCCCTGTTCCTTGGGAGATGCCGGGCGTCCCAGCGCTTCTGCAGTGGCATGTCCTTCCTCTGCTCCTGCCTCACGGCTTTCAATCAGCAACAACAGGTCATCGGGGATGTAGGCGAATTCCTGTGGTCCTTTGTCGGTTTCGAAGAAGGCTCGTGCCAGTATGCCGCGATAGAAAAGAATTTCGGCGGTGGAGGATGGTTTGAGATGCGGGCGTTCCCGGTCGCGTTTCCCCGCTCCCATCTCGCGGATGTCACCATACTTGCGCGTGAAGACCGCCCAGGGAATTCGTCCGCCTGAGTTGACGAGATCGGTGATGGCGGAATGCGCTTGGGGGGAGAGCGAGTCCATTAACTCGGCGAGCAGTTCGAAGTCCAGGAGAGAGGCGGAGAGTTCCTCCCGGGCCGAATCTGCCTCGCTGGATTCCAGTTCGAGTCCCCAGAACTCTGCCACAATGCGGAGATGTCCAATGTCCTGTTTGAGGAGGGAGTGAAAGAGGTCGGGCATGATGAATTTACCAATTATCAGTTACAAATAATTGTAATGGGTAATTGGTAATTGGTGATTAGCCGCGCACCACCTTGAGCGCATTGGGAACGATTTCGAAGGAGACTTTGCGCAGGTCGGTGCCGGGACCGGTAAATATCTCGCCGTCGGCGTGGATGTAGAGGGGGCGGTCGGATGTGATGGTGAATTTTTTGCACGTTCCCATTTTGACTTGTTTGAAACGCCCATGCGTGCCTTTCATAACTTCCGGCACGATGCGGAACATCATGGGGCGGCTGACATCGGTGATCATGGCGTAATGTAGGATGCCGTCGTCGATTTGTGCTTCGGGCGCGACAAGGAATCCACCGCCTTCACGCGGACCATTGCAAAGGATGAGATAGATGATCTTTTGTTCCCACTTTTCCGTATCGGTTTCGATCTGCATGGTGATGGGGTTGTGGTCGACAATGATGGTTTGGATGACCGCGGTGAGGTACATGAGGAATCCGCGCAGGAGGGGGAGTTGGTGGGAACGGATGGTGACAATGGCGCCAAAGCCGATTCCAAGTGTGTTGTCGAAGTATTCCCTGCGTCCGTCACTGTCCGTCATCAAGCCGAGGTCGATGGCGGAAGGGGTGCCATCTAATGCGCGTAGGAGGGCCTCGCTGGAATTTTTAGGGACGCCAATGCTGTGTGCAAAGTCATTGCCTGAACCGACAGGTACGACGCCGAGGATGGGGCGTTTACCTCCGGGGACCTTCATCAATCCGTTCACGACCTCGTGGACGGTTCCATCGCCGCCCATGGCAATGACCATGTCGTAGCCTTGTTCTCCGGCTTGTTTTGCCAGTTCGATGGCATGACCGGGGTAAACCGTGCCGCTCCAATCCACGCCGCCGTGCTGTTCGGTAATGGAACGCAGGTCGCGTGCGACGCGCCAGGCATTGCCCATGTCTGCCATAGGGTTCAGGATGATCTTGACTTTGCGGTGCATGAGGTAGCCTCCATGAGAATAAGTGACAGTCACTTCGCTCCCTTCGTCGGAGGTGTTGCGCAAAAGTGACTGCCACCTGCTTGTGCAATATAACCCCCAAAAAACAAATCGGAGGCTATTCGCCTCCGACCTGATGCGTTGCCAATGGACCGGTAATGCCGCGCGCAATCTGGAATGTCCCGCGGTTGTAACGCTTGGCCCTGTACAACGCCGCATCCGCCGCGCGTAACAGGTCGGGTCCATTGCGCGCATTGACAGGGTAAATGGCGATCCCGCCTGAAATGCCAAGTTTGAGGCGCTTGCCGTCGGGGAATTTGTATTTCAAATTCTTCATGCCTTCGATGATCTTCTCCGCTACGATCTGCGCCGAAGACATATCCGACTGACTGAGGATCAAGGTCAATTCATCGCCTCCGTAACGGGCAAGAAAGTCCGTGTTGCGTACACCGCGCGCCATCTGGCTGAAGACCATCCGCAGAACATCGTCGCCTGTCGCGTGTCCATAGGTGTCATTTACATCTTTGAAACCGTCGAGGTCCATCATGATGACTGCAAAGGAATAATTATTGCGCCGCGCCGCCTGCACTTCCTCTTCGAGCCGTTCATCCAGCGCGCGGCGGTTGGGAAGTCCGGTCAGCGTATCGCTGTACGCCTGGCGGCTGATCATCTGATGCAGACTGGCGTTCGAGATCGCCACTGCCGCCTGATCCGAAAGCAACCCAAGCAGACGCAACTCCGATGACGAAAAACCGCCTGTTGTGCTGCGCGAGAGGTTCATGACGCCGACAACCGTTTCCCCAACCTTGAGGGGAATGCCGATGATCGAACCAATCCAATCCTTGGGGGCGGTGGTGAAAAGTGGATGGTCCTGCATATCTTCCACAACGATAATGTTTCCATTGCGGGCGACAGTGTAGGTCAGTCCGTTCGATCTCGGTTTGGACCACGGCTTGTTCCGCGTGCCGTCCGAATCGAGCGCCGCGCCGAAGGAAAGCCGTCCGTTTTTGTAAAGAAAAATGTTCACATCGCGGGTGTTCTCGATCAGGCGCATGGCTTCCGTCACGACGGCATCCAGCACGTCTGGCAGATCCAGGCTTGAGGTGAGGTTAATGCTTAACTTTTTAAGCGCGTCCAGTTCGGCGGTCTGTTGTTTGAGCAGGGCGAGTAATGCCTGATGTTCGATCAACCCCTTGGCAATCTGTTGAATGGTCTCCGGCGTGGCGGCGGAATACTTTTCAAGGGATGTCGCCAGAATCTCAAGCAACTGAAAAAGCAGTTCGCGCTCCGAGGGGGATCCGCCTTTCGCCTCAAGCAGACGACGCGCGTCCGCCAGAATACTTAATCGAATATCGCCCATTCTTTCCATTCGTCAGTGCGGCATTTAACCATGGTTATGTCAGATCTTTTCTGGCTCTTTTGTCCTATCATATTTGTCCGGTTCGTTGCCATTATAATCACTCGCCTCTGGATGGTGTATTGCATGCACGTTACAGCCCATCGAGAATGGATATGTTAAAATGGATACATCCCTTTCTGGAGGACAATGTGCCTGACATTTACCCCGCAGCAGACTCTCCCCGGCCTGCTCCCGCCACCCCATTGAATCCACGCCGACGCGGACTCATCATCGGCGCCTCCGATGGACTTGGCGCCGAACTCGCGCGCAGACTTGCCCGCGAAGGATATTCCCTTGCCCTGATTGCACGCCGCAAGGATAAACTTGAATCGCTCTGCAGTGAAATCAACGCGAAAGGACAAACCGCCCTTCCCTATGTTCACGATGTGAGCAACTACGACGAAGTACCAAATTTACTCCCCAGGATTGTCGCTGATTTGGGCGGACTAGATGTGGCCGTTTTCATGGCGGGCGTCAATTATCCGCCCGGCGGCATGGACAAATACAACTTCGAGAACGACCGCAGGATGATCGAGATCAACCTCATCGGTGCAATGGCGTGGTTGCATCCGATTGCAGAGATGTTCCAATCTGCCGGGGCGGGGCAAATTGTCGGTATCGGTTCCGTTGCCGGTGACCGCGGACGCGTCGGCAACCCCGGTTACAACACATCCAAAGCCGCGCTGGCAACCTATCTCGAAGCCCTGCGCAATCGGCTTACCCGTCATGGCGTGAATGTGTTGACGGTCAAGCCCGGCTTCCTGAAAACGGAAATGCTCAAAGCCGCGCAGGGAGCGACTCCCTTTGCCATCGAGCCGTCCAAAGCCGCAGAGGATATCCTCAAAGCCATGAAAAGACGCAAGCAGCAGATCTACACTGCCTCCATCTGGCGTTGGATCATGCTTGCCATTCAGCACACACCGTCGTTCATTTTTAGAAGGTTATCATTCTAAAATTCAGCCATTCGAGATTGGAGACCGGAGATTTGGTTTCACTCTCGAGTCTCTGATCCCTTTTTATCATGTCACTCCCTCTCAGCTCTTTCACACACCTGGAAAATTTCGGGCATTCTCTCCACTCCCCGTCCTATCGTATTCAAATCAAGAACGCCGAGAATATTTACGAAACCTTCCGACTCGCCAGGAAGCACGGACTGACGGTCACCGCGCGCGGCACGGGACTTAGTTATAACGACGCCTCGCTCAACGGTGGCGGGATCGTGCTGGATATGACCGGCATGAACCAAATCCTGGAATGGGATCCAGCCTCCGGTTTGGTGCGATGCGAGTCCGGCGTCACGCTCGAACAATTGTGGCAGCGCGTCGAACCGGATGGCTGGTGGCCCCCCGTCGTCTCCGGCACGATGAAGACCACGCTCGGCGGTTGTCTCTCGGCGAACATCCACGGAAAGAACAATTTCAAGATGGGACCCATCGGCGAGCATGTGGTCGAATTTACCGCGGCGCTCCCCACCGGCGCGCTGGTGACCTGCACTCCCAAAAAGAACGCCGACCTGTTCTACGCGATGATTAGCGGACTGGGAATGCTAGGTGTGTTCGTGACCGTGACACTGAAGATGAAACGCATTCATTCCGGGTTGATCGAAGTGGACGCCTGGCACGTGAAAAATCTCAAACATCAGTTGGACAGCCTGCTCGAACACGCGCCCGATCACGATTACATCGTGGGCTGGCTGGATACGACCGCCAAAGGCAAAAGCCTTGGGCGCGGACAGATCCATGCTTCGCGGAACTTGAAGGAGGGAGAGGATCCCAATGCCCGCCACACCATGCAGATTGAAAACCAGCACCTGCCTGACCGTCTGTTTGGGGTAATGCCGAAGTCTCTGCTGCATTATTTTATGAATCCGTTTCTGAATAACCTGGGTGTGTGGAGCATCAATACAGCCAAGTACATCACTGCTCTGCGCGACCATACCTTCCGGCAATCGCACGCGGAGTTTCATTTTTTGCTCGATTATGTCCCCGATTGGGAGCGATCCTTTGGGCGGGGCGGGTTGATCCAATACCAGTCATTTTTGCCGAAGCAGACGGCTGAGTCGGCATGGCGCGAAATGCTGGAACTCTCGCATCGACGCGGGACCCCGTCCTATCTCGGTGTGACCAAGCGTCATCGCCCCGATAAGTTCCTCCTCACCCACGGCGTGGATGGTTTCTCCCTCGCCATGGACTTCAAAGTGACCGACGGGAACCGCGCCAAGCTCCGCGAACTGTTGCAGGAATTTGACCAGATTGTTCTCAATGCAGGCGGGCGATTCTATTTTGCCAAGAACAGCGAGACCTCCGCAGAAAGCGCGCGCCGGTTTTTGGGCGATGAAACAATTGCAAAGTTCAAGAAACTCAAGAAACGCTGCGATCCGAACGGGCTGTTGGAATCTGATCTGTATCGGAGGATATTCAAATAACAAATGAAAACGTCCCGAAGGTCTATGGAGATTGTGATCGTGCTTCGAAAACCTTCGGGACGATATATCACAAATACGTATGAACCTTATTGTTGAAGACCTGGGTTTGATTGAATACGAAACCGCGTGGAAATTACAGGACGAATACGCGCGTGAGATCGCAGAAGGAATTCGCCCGCCGACACTCCTGCTTCTTGAACATCCGCACGTCTACACCTTTGGTCGGCGCGGCAAACAGGAGAATCTTCTCTGGGGTGAGTCACAGCTCAAAGAAAAGGGCATCGCCATCCACTGGGTGGACCGCGGCGGCGACGTCACCTACCACGGACCGGGACAATTGGTGGGGTATCCGTTAATACCGCTGATTCCCCTCACTCCAACCCCTCTCCCGCCAGGAGAGGAGCGAAGGGGTGAGGGAGAAACGCGAATCCCCGATGCCGACTATGTTGGCTACGTCCGCAAACTCGAACAGTCCCTCATTATTGCCTTGGCAAACCTCGGCCTTGTGGCGGGGCAACGTCCCGGTCTCACTGGCGTTTGGGTTCAAGCCGATGTCCATTCGCGCTGCCCACGCTGTAAACCGGAAGACCGCAGGAAGCCCGCCAAAATCGCGGCCATAGGCGTCAAGGTGGATGCGCGCGGGGTTTCCCGTCATGGTTTTGCGCTGAATGTGAACCCTGACATGGAATACTGGGACGGCATCATTGCCTGCGGCTTGCAGGACGAACCCGTCGCGTCACTCGCAGATTTGTTGGAAGAGCCACCTTCGATGGAACGTGTAAAGCGGGAAGTGATTAAAGCGTTTGAAGATGTCTTCGACCAACCCGAACACGACAGGCGAGACTCTCCGCGCCGCTCAGAGTGACATGGCGATTAAAACCGATGGGTGATTGCCGGGGGAAAGATAAATTTGGTAGATTTCGTCATCACTCCCAAGGAGAGAGTATGGCTCTATATCAAAGCAAAATGAATCGCCGCGACTTTTTGAAATTGATGGGTACGTTTGCGGGCGCGTCCGCTGCACTCGCCTCTTGCGCACCGGAGCAGATCCCGCCGCCCGCCCCGACGCAGGTTCCGCCGGTTGTCGTCAACCCGACAGGCGTTCCGCCGGAGCCGGTTCTGCCACCTGTCTCGTTGGGGATCATCGCCTTGAACCGCATGGGGTACGGTCCGCGTCCGGGGGACATCGAAGCGTTTAATGCGTTGGGGGCGACCGACGAGGAGCGGCTGCGGAACTATGTGGCGCAGCAGTTGAATCCTGACTCGATTGATGATAGCGAATTCGAAACGCGTTACGCCGCGGCGGGCTTTGAGACCCTCCACAAATCGCTGGAGGAACTGTACTTTGACCACATTGCCAACAACCCGTATAACTCGAACGATGACGCCTACTGGGAATGGTACAGCCTGCCCGCCTATGAACTCGTAGACGCCTCCTTCCTGCGCGCCGTCTACAGCAAGAAGCAGCTTGTCGAAGTGCTGGCGGATTTCTGGCACAATCATTTCAACGTCTATTTCTGGCAGGATGACGGTGTGCCCCTGCTGGTCTCATATAACCGTGACGTTTTGCGCAGGCACATGCTCGGTAATTTCCGTCAGATGCTCGAAGCGGTCGCGACGCATCCATCCATGTTGTACTATCTGAACCAGAATAACTCCTCCGATGCGGGACCGAACGAGAATTTCGCCCGCGAACTCTTTGAACTGCACACGCTCGGAGCGGAGAATTATTTCGGGGTTCAGGATCCGAACGCGATCCAGAAAGATGCGAACGGTATTGCCATTGGATATGTCGATAACGATGTCTATGAATCCGCACGCGCGTTCACCGGCTGGCGCGTGGATGATGACATCTATGAGTACGAAGACGGCGTCGAGAAGACCGGTCGCTTTTTGTATTACAAACCCTGGCACGACCGCTTCAACAAACTGGTGCTGGGAAAATACATCCCGCCCGACCAGCCCGATATGCAGGATGGACGCGACGTGCTGGACCTGCTGGCGAATCATCCCGGCACGGCGCGGTTCATCTCGCGCAAACTCGCCCGCCGCTTCATCTCGGACAACCCGCCTGATTCCGTTGTCCAAACCGCCGCGTCCGTTTTTATGGAGTACCGGGACGCGCCCGACCAGTTGAAGCGCGTGGTGGAGGCGATCCTGCTCTCGCCCGAATTCAAACAGACCTGGGGAGCGAAAATCAAGCGTCCCATCGAAGCCGCCATTTCGATGATGCGCGCCCTCAACACCGACTTTACCAGACTGCCCGGCGGCATCCCGTGGATGTGTTCGATGATGGGGCAGCCCATGTTCGAGAAACGTTCCCCCGATGGATACGCCGACGTGAAAGAGGCATGGGCGAATTCCATGTCGCTGTTGTACCGCTGGAATTTTGCCGTGGGCATCTCCGAGAACTGGCTGGACGACGAAGACCAGCAGCGTTTCATCAGAACAGACATCGTCGGGCAGACGCCCGCCGAACTCCGCACCGCCGAATCCCTCGCCGACTTTTGGATTCCCCGCATCCTGAATCGGACAATGTCCGAATCGGATCGTCAGGCTGTCATCTCCGTCATGGCGCAGGACCGCGGACCGCAGGAAGAACTGGACCAGGATCACATCAACTGGGTTCTGCCTGCCATGGTCGAGGTCATTCTCATGAGCCCGGATTTTCAGTGGAAATAAAGACTTCGGTGATTGAGTAATCCCGCGTGATGTTCGCGGGACCTATCGAAACCACCACGCCGTAAAGCAACCTTTGACACCTGTTGGCTTCGATATGGCGGACGAGCGCCGCCCACTCAACCAATGACAAGGAATCAACTATGCCCACACTAAAACTGACCCGCCGTAATTTTCTACAAGGATGTTCTTCCGCGATTGCCGCGATGGCTGGAGCGCGACTGACAAACGTCGCCTTTGCCCAGCAGGACGACCCGACTGACACACTGATCGTCGTCTTTTTGCGCGGCGGCTGGGACGCGCTCAACGTCGTCCCGCCGATGGACGGCGACGACCGCGGCTTTTATGAAAAAGCGCGACCCGATATCAAAATATCGGACCTCCTTCCTTTGAGTGACCAGTTTGGGATGCATCCCGCGCTGGCTCCTTTGCATGGACTATATCAGGATGGCAGGATGGCTGTCATCCATGCGGTGGGATTGAACTACGATACGCGCAGCCACTTCGATGCGCAGGAATTCATCGAACTCGGTACACCCGGTTCGAAGGGTACAACGTCAGGCTGGATCACGCGCCACCTGCAGGGGAGCGGCGTCTCATCCATTTTGCCCGCCCTGTCCACCTCCGGCGCGCCCTCTTCGTTGCTCAATTTTGTCCCTACCGTGAACTTGAACGATCCCGCCGATTTCTCGCAATGGGATAATGGGCTTGCCGGGTCACAGCAAGCCGCCCTGCGGCAAATGTACAATGGCGAGACGCTTCTTCACCGCGCAGGCTTGCGAACTTTGGAGTCGATGAGCATTGTCAGCCCGTTGGTGGAGCAGGAATACCAGCCCTCCAACGGCGCCTCTTACAACGACGATGAGTTGAGTCTTCAACTTAAAACGGTCGCGCGCATGATCAAACTGGACGCGGGTCTGCGCGTGGCGACGGTCGATTACGGCGGCTGGGATACACATGAATACGAAACCGACGGCAACGGCGGTTACATCGCGGACCTGTTGGGCAACCTTGCCTCCGGGCTTTCCAATTTTTATCTCGACCTCGATTCGGGCTATACGGATCGTTTATCGGTTGTTGTCATCAGCGAGTTCGGTCGCCGCCTCGTGCAAAACGAAGATTACGGAACCGATCATGGACACGGCAGTGTCATGTTCACGCTTGGTGGCGGTGTCAACGGCGGGCAAGTGTATGGCGCGTGGCCCGGTCTGCATAACGACCAGTTATACGATCATGCCGACCTTGCCATTACAACGGATTACCGTCAGGTGTTGAGCGAACTGCTCACGCGGCGGATGGGCGAGACGAACATCTCGAACGTGTTTCCGGGATTTTCACCGACACCGGATTTGGGGATATTTCGAACGATCTGATTCTGCCGTCGGTTAAGGAATCAAAACAGGCTCCGTATCCTTCTGCGCCGGAGCCTGTTTCCGTTAAGACATCCCGAAGGTTTTCAAGAAAACCTTCGGGATGTTGTCTGTCGTCTATGCCTGTGAGGCAGCCGTCGCCTTGACAGGGATCGTATTCTCCCGTCGCCAGAAGACAGCCACGACCGCGATGTACACAACGTAGGCGATCATCTCGGTCAGGGATGGGTTGCCGTTGTAACCGAACAACGTCTTGAGCAGCAGACCTGCCACCGAGTTCTCGTCGAGGATCATGTTCACATCCCAGACGTGCTCCACGATGGAGGGAATCCAGCCGACCTCGTTGAACTCATGCACGCCATGAGCGACCAATCCCGCCGCGAACAGGATCAGCAGGATGCCCGTCACCTGGAAGAATTTGCGCAGGTCAAGGCGGACCGTGGTGGCGAAAATGGTGTATCCAAGCAGCACCGCCGTGCCGAGACCGAGGATCGTCCCTGCCAGCACTTGGATGAGAGTATTGCCCGTTTCAGCCGAGTTCCCAGCGAAGAACGCCGCCGTGATGAAGATCGCCAGTTCCACGCCTTCGCGCACAACCGCCACGAACGCCAGCCAGAAGACCGCGCTCTTGCCGGTAGTGGATGCGGCTTTGTTCACGCCTTCCTCCAGTTCGGCTTTGAGGAAGCGGGCTTGCTTGCCCATCCAGAAGATCATCCAGGTCAGGATGCCCGCCGCGGCAAGCATGGTGATGCCTTCGAAGATTTGCTCGGCACGTTCTTCGAGGGACATGCCGAAACTGGTCAACACGATGGCGGTCAGGATGCTGACGATCACCGCGCTCAGCGTGCCGAGCCACACGGCGGGAGCCAGGTCCTTGCGATGGATCTTGTTGACTGCGCCAAGCACAATGCCGATGATGAGCGCCGCTTCGAGTCCTTCGCGCAGAGAAAGTAGATAGGTGGGTAACATTGTCTCTTATTTCTCCTAAATAGAGGATGTTTATCGGATTGGCGGTGTTATACCCGACCCAGTGCGAAGAATCCAGACCAGTGGATGAAAATCACGGCCAGCCCAGTTGATTTCAGTTTTCAACCAGGTTGAAAAATACGAACTGAAAAGGACGCAGATTAACACAGGAAACGCTGATCTCGTTTTATCAGCGAAATCAGCGTTCATCAGCGTTCAATAGGTTTTGTTATTTGCTTTTCTTGGGTGTTGTCTTCTTCACCTTAGCCGCCCTCCGATACGGAGGCATATCGATCACGCAGATCTGACACTTGCTCCCATCCAGTAACTTATTCCACAGGCTGGGATAGCTCTTCGCAAAACTCTCCGGGTCGAGCGTGGAGGTGATGACCGTCGGCAGGTTGGCGTAGTAGCGGTGATTGAGTATCTGGTGCAGTTTATCCTCAGCCCACACGGAACTGATGCCGCTCTCCTTGAGATCATCGAGCATGAGCAGGGGGGTGGTGCGGATCTCGTAAGCGCGCCGGTCGAAGGTCACATCCGAGTTGGGGCGGAAGGTGGCTTTCAAGTAATCGAGCAAGGTCGAGACCTCGGTCAGGATCGCCTGTCCGCCCAGAAGGAGCCGGTAATTTCCAATCGCCGCGGCGAGATGCGTTTTCCCGGAGTGCGAACCTCCCAGCAGCACCAGCCAGCCATTGGGATTCTCCGCAAAGTGGACGGATGCATCCAGCGCTTCGTGCAGCCGCTTGATATGCTGAGGCGTGACTTTCTCGCGGATGATCTCCTTATCCTTTACCGGGCGACCATAGCGATCCTGTTTTTCCTTGACGATGGTGGTCACAACTTCCTTGCCGACCTCATCATCGCGCGTCTCGAAATTGCCGAACGACATCTCCTTGATGTGCGGCAGCGACAGCATCGAGATGCCCGGGTTGCTCGTCTCGGTCGGGCGGCGGTAATCCGGCGCGGTGATGCGCACATACTTCACGAACTCCGCATCCTGCAAGCGCGAACGAATGCGGCTTTCGATCTCATCCAAAATCAGATTCGTTGTAATCACAGAGGGGAGTTTGTTGATGTAACGGTAATTGATGATCTGAAACAATTTTTCCTGCGCCCAGGGAGTGGCGTTCTGGGTTCCGAAATCATCCATCACCAGCAAGTCTGCCGCGCGAATGTCATCGAAGCGTCGTTCGAAGGTCGTCTCCGGGTCGTTGTAGGCGAAGCGCAGGGAATCCAACAAGTCAGGCACAGTGATGAATAACGTCGGCACGCCGCGCTGCACGCAGGCATTGGCAATCGCCGCGGCGAGATGGGTCTTCCCGCATCCGTACGCGCCTTCGAGCAGCAGCCAGCCTTTCAACTCTCTGGCAAATTCCTCTGCTGAATTCAACGCGTCGCTCAAACTTGCCACTTCCTGCGGCGAGACAAATTCCGCCTTGGGGTTGCCGGTGCGGTTGAAATTCTCGAATGTCAAATGACTCAGCCGTTCCAGATTGCTCATCTCGTATAGCCGCTGGCGGGCATTGGCGGCGATCTCGTTAGCGCGGCAGACGCATGGCTCCAACTTGCCGAATTTTTCATGGCCCAGCGGCACATCCACGCGCAAAAAGCCAACGCCTCCGCAGTGCGGGCAATCCGGTTTGCCGAGCAATGGCGCGGCATTCTCAGTCGAGATATTCTGCGAATTCGCTTTTTGTGTAGCGCTCAGAACCTTGTCGAGCGCCGCGCTGATCTTTTTGTCCATGCGTTCCTTCTTCTTTCCAACGTTTCAAAATCGCTTCACAATACTTCCAATTGCGCTTGTTGTTCTTCACCGCTATTTCGATCACATCGACGATCCACTCGTCTGAATACAACTCTTCCGCATCCTTCAAGGCGTCCGCGATCAACGGCGTCAGTGGACCAATGTTCTCCTCGTACAACTTGAACACATTTGGGCGTTCCATCGGCGGGGCAGATTGTCCAGCTTGTGGATTCCACTTTCCACTTTCGATTGCCTGGACACCCGCCCGTCCGCGCGGAGAATTCAACAGGAAGAAAACCTGCGCCTCTTTCTGGACCTTGAGCAGACTGCCGCGCTTCACCGCTTTCTCCAGCCCCTGCTTGATCTCGTCCGCCGACAGCCCCAGAGCTTTCACGTCAAAGTCCATCTTGCTCAACGCCCGAAACGGACCGTCCATGTGCTCGACGCGCCACAGGAAGTACAATGTCACCTTCAATTCCGCCGGGTCATCGATCTCTTTCAATAACTGGTGAAAGAACTTGTCGGGGAGTTGGGTGAACGTTTCTGAATCGGTAAAACCTTTGAATTTATTCATTGCATACCCCCTCTCCCTTTGGGATAGGGCGGGGGTGAGGGTCACTCATTTGGTTTGAACACCCGCGTCGCGGCGTTCTCGAACTTCGCCTGTGCGCCGCGGAAGACCAATTCCACACTCCCGACAGGACCATTACGATGCTTCGCCACAATGATCTCTGCGATGTTCTGCTTGACCGTATCCTTCTCATACTGGTCGGGGCGGTAGATGAACATCACGATATCGGCATCCTGCTCGAGGGAGCCGGATTCGCGCAAGTCCGAAAGCACGGGACGTTTGTCGGTGCGTTGTTCCACGGCGCGCGACAATTGCGCCGCGGCAAGGACGGGTACATTCAATTCACGCGCCAGCACCTTCAAATTACGGGAGATGTACGAAACTTCCTGCACGCGGTTGTCGGTGCGCGTATCGCCACCCATCAACTGGAGATAGTCGATGATGATCAGGTCAAGACCAAATTCCATGTGCAGGCGGCGGCATTTCGTCCGCAGTTGAAGCGGGGTGATGGCGGGGGTATCATCCAGGTAGATGTGGGTGTCGCCGAATACCTCGATGGCGTGTGTGAACAGGGGCCACTCGTGCTCCTTTAATTTACCTGTGCGCAGGGTCTGCGAGTCGATGCCAGTTTCCTGCGAGATCAGACGCTGCACCACCTGATCGTTCGACATTTCCAGCGAGAAGATCGCCACATGCTTCTTGTGGGTGAGCCCGGCGTTCTTGGCAATGGAAAGCAGGAAACCGGTCTTACCCTGACCCGGACGCCCGGCGATGATCAACAGGTCGGAAGGCTGCAGACCAGTCAGCATCTTATCAAGGTCGATAAATCCTGTCGGTACTCCGACGATGTCATTTGGGCGTTTGGCGAGGTCGTCGATGCGGTCGTAGAAATCGCTGGCAACCTTCTTGATTGGAACCAGGTCGTGTTTGAGCCGCCGTTCGCTGACATTGAAGACCGCCTTCTCCGATTCGTTCATCACATCGTCGATGGAGGTCTTCTCGTTGTAGGCGATGGAGGCGATCTGGTTGGCGGCGTTGATCATCTTGCGTCGAACCGAATACCCTTCCACGATATGACCGTAGGATTCGGCATTGAGGGACGACGGCACTTGGTTCACAAGAGATGTCAGGTAGGCGGGGCCGCCGATCTCCGTCAGTTGCCCGCGCCGCTCCAGTTCATCGGAGACAGTCAACAGGTCGATGGGGATGCGTTGTTCGTGCAGGCTGGTGAAGGCCTCCCAGATCCACTTATGGCGATGAATGTAAAAATCGTCGGCAGTCAGGAACTGCGCGACGTCATAATAGACTTCGGGGTTAATAAAGACCGCCCCGACGACGGCTTCTTCGGCTTCCCGGCTGTGCGGCACTGCCGTCGAGGTGGGGGCGGTGGTTTCTTCTTGTGGCAGGTAGTCGGTCATTTCTTCTTCGGCTTTTTCGGCTGGTCGGATGGATCATCGTCCGGGTTGTCTTTGGAGTCGAGTTTATCGAGGTCGAGTTTGCCGAGGAAGTCCTCGAAGACGGACAACCGCTCGGCTCCTTCCTTAGATAACGGAGCTGGTTCGCTTTTCTCGGGCTCTTCCTGCGCTCCCTCGGGTATATCCTGCTCCGGGACGATGCCCGCCTCGTTCATCACGCTCGGGTGAACGAGGATCGGCACGTGCGCGCGAACCGACAACGCGATGGCATCCGATGGACGCGAATCGACGTGGATTTCTTTTCCATTCAGGTCCGCGACAATGTTGCCGTAGAAGATGTCGTTTTGCAGCTTGACAATCTCGATGCGGAGGATGCGCGCGTTGAACGCGCCGAAGACGTTTTTGAGCAGGTCGTGGGTGAGTGGGCGGCTCATTTCCACTTCCTGCAGGGCGACGGTGATGGCTTCAGCTTCGTAGGGTCCCACCCAGATGGGCAGGTAACGATCCGAGTTAAGCTGCTTTAGTACCACTAAACGCTGAGGGGTCATCAAGTGGACGCGTACACTATCGATTTGAACTTCGATCATGTCAGGCATGGGGACTCCAACAAGAATTTGCTTGTTGCTCTTTTGTTTTGAAAGATAAGTTGGTCTCTGTGTTCGTTGCCGTGGGGTGAACGTTCAGGTCGTTCGCTCACGTACTTTGTATTTTAGCATATTCGATGTTCCCTGTCACCGAGTTGCCAGAATATTCAAATGCGGCTATAATGTTGCCCTGCTGAACAAAAAGTACATCGGGGCGTGGCGCAGCCCGGCTAGCGCGCTTGCATGGGGTGCAAGAGGTCGGAGGTTCAAATCCTCTCGCCCCGACAGAAAGATCCTCGCAAGAGGGTCTTTTACTTTAATGGTAGGAGGATACTGCAAATTCTCTCACCCGGATTGAAAGGCTCCTGAAAAGAGTTATATGGTCTGGAAGCGATAGCGATGTCTTTGAGTATTGGTACCCTAATTTGATTGACTCATTCCCATTAGTCTGTTATTATGAAGCTCAGTAGGATAACGGTAAGTTACGTTGGTTTGAAGAACAACCACAGCTCACGGTTTGACTCCGTGGGCTGTTTTGTTTTACCCTCCGATGGAACGAACAAGACGCCTAAAAACTTTTTATTTTGCCAAAGGAGGCAAACATGTCTGAAAGAATAGTCGGTACGGTTAAGTGGTTCAACGGTGATAAGGGCTTCGGTTTCATCGAGCGCGAAGGCGGCAAGGACGTTTTCGTCCATTTCTCCGCCATTCAGGGTGATGGATACCGCAACCTGCAGGAAGGTCAGAAGGTCGAGTTCAATGTTGAACAGGGACCCAAAGGACCGCAGGCAAGCAATGTCACCATGGCGAGCTAGTCTACCGAATCAAAAGGAGCCCTGCAATTGCAGGGCTCCTTTTGATTCACATCTATTTGAAGTTTTCATATAGAGAATCAAAAGCCCGCCTCTTATCGAGACGGGTTGCGATCTATCTTCTTCGCGGCGCCAGACGGTTCTTTGTGTAACTCGTCGGTGTGGGAGCCGGGCGCGAGGGGCGCGATCCATTCCGATGGTGAGGAGCAGGCTTGGGCGGCGGAGGCGGCGAGTAGTCAAAATCGGGGAGGGTCTTCCGTTCGAGCGGGGTTTTCATGATGCGTTCCAGAGTCCGAATCATGTCGTTATCTTCCGGCGTAACGAGGGTGAATGCGTCGCCGGTGCGTTGTGCGCGTCCCGTGCGTCCGATGCGGTGGATGTAGGCGTCGGCGGTGTCGGGCATATCGTAGTTGATAACGTGTGTGATGCTGTCGATGTCGAGACCGCGCGCGGCGATATCGGTGGCGACCATGATAGGGAAGTGCCCGGTCTTGAAACCATGCAGGGCGCGCTCGCGCTGTCCTTGTGTGCGGTCTCCGTGCAGGGCCGTGACGCGGAACCCGGCATGCGCGATCTGCCGCGCCACCTTATCGGCGCGATGCTTGGTGCGCGTGAAGACCAACACTGAATCAGAGTCGATCTGCTTAAGCAGTTTGGCCAACAACGCCGATTTCAAATGCGGCGGCACGGGATACAACGCGTGCGCCACTGTGACGGCGGGTTTGCTGATGCCCATCGAGATTTTTTGCGGCTCAATCAGCGACTGCGACGCGAGTTGTTCCACCTCCGGTGGGAATGTCGCAGAGAATAGCATCGTTTGTCGCTGCTCAGGCACAGCTTTGATGACGCGCCGCACATCGGGCAAAAAGCCCATGTCGAACATGCGATCGGCTTCATCGAGCACCAGAATCTCAATGCGCTCCATTTTGGCATGTCTCTGTTGGATGAGGTCGAGCAGACGACCCGGACACGCCACCAGGATTTCCACCCCGTGACGTAATGCCTTGATTTGACGATCGGCTCCGACACCCCCGTAGATGGTTGCGCTCCTCAGCCCGGTTCCCACCGCTAACTGGTGGACGACCTGGTTGATCTGCTCAGCAAGTTCGCGCGTCGGCGTGACGATGAGTGCACGCGGCATCCCTTTGGATCCATTGAGGAGTTTGTTCAAAATGGGGAGGACGAACGCTGCGGTCTTGCCGGTGCCGGTTTGCGCCGTGCCGATGATGTCACGTCCGCGCAGGGCGGCAGGGATTGCCGCCTCTTGGATAGGGGTTGCGGTTTCGTAACCCGCGACCTTGATTCCCTGCATCAGGCGGGAATCCAAATTAAATTGTTGGAAGTTCAAAGGTTTTCCTGTTCTTCAGAAGTCGATTGTGCGTTTTTCCGGGGAATTGAGTTTCTTGCTCAAAACGAAAACAGCGATGGACTGCTGATAATGATAAATTGATAGAGAGATTATACACTATAAGCTATGTATCGGAGGGGAGCGAAACGATGGCAATGCCTAACCCCCCGGCACCTGCGTCCGGGGCAGGTGCACACCGCGTTAAGCGCCGGGTGGAAGAACATCGCCCTTGCAATGGCAGAACTAAATCGACGGGTTGACCGCTAACGATGCACTGTTTACCGACACCTTCGTTTCTGCCATCCTGTGGCTAAACCCATTCCAGATTTCCTGCGGGTAAATGATATTGTTTGTGCCGGGGAGCTGCTCCATCGCCAGTCCGGTATTCAGGTTGATACCCACCTGCTGATACGCCTTATATGCCAATTGGCTGCAATAAAAAGCCTCTTCCGTTTCTGCGTTCAGGAAGTTCAGGTTGTAGGGTTTGCCAACCTGAGCAAGACAGTACGCGGCAACGATCTGCCGCATCTGATGTTCTTCCTCCTCTGAAATGCCGAGCCCATCCAGTGGAGAAGCGACTCCGTAAAAGGTATCAAACAGATGCCCGCGGCGACGCGCCATTCGTTCGGTGTTCCACTGCCCATTGAAAACGGTAAACTTAATCACACCGCGCGCGCCTGCCTCCACACAGCGTCCTTCGGGACCGGTATAAATCGCCACATGATCCACGTCGCCGGGTACGAGCCGTCCCACGAGACGCCAAAATTCGCCCGGCAAAATGTCGGGCTTGCCGTTCATCGTGCAGATGATATCGCCTGTTTGCAGGGCGATGCCTTCGATTGCGTACGTGTAAATCATTTCGACTCCGTATTCATTATACGGATTTTTTCCCGTTTCGTTTCACCAGAAAATCCATCTGATGCGCGATGTAAACCAACTCACCGCGCTCGATCTGTGCGCGGCGTTCCTGCACCCAACGTGAAAATGCCCGGGTATTCAACTCCGGATGTCCTTCCAAAGACTCCTCAAAGAAGTGCAAAATAAAATGCAGAAAATATGCTTCATCGTCAGGGTACTTCCCATTCACAGCATGCACCACCCAATCTGACGCACCTGCGGCAAGTATCTCCGCATTTGCGCTTCGCAGATACCCAAACAGATGTCGTCCGCTTCGGCTGTCGCCGCCTGTTTGACGCGTATCCATCGTTCGATGATACAACTGCTCGATCTGCTCATCCAACGCGATATCAACTATTGGCTCGAACGTCGTCACTCCGTCGAAATTGATTGTCAGCCATGCCGGTCCCTTTGTCAACGACAACAATTTCTGCAACGATTCAGGCATCGGCAACAGGTCCAAAAATGCATGTGCGATCAGCAAATCTGCGGGCTCCTGATTTTTCTGGACAAAATCGAAGGCGTCTGCCTGCTCCAATTGGATTCGGACATTATGGGAATGTCCGAACACCCGCAGAATATTCTCCCCGCTTCCTTCCACGCCCAGGCCCGCTTCCGTTGCCCATTGCGGGATCCACCCTGAGGCGTATTCGATGTTCTCCGCCATCTCATCCACCAGTACATACTCGCACTGTCGAATCACATCCCAGCGGACCAGCCGCCTGAGCATCGTCCCGATCCCTGCACCGACTTCAATGATTCGAATAGGTTGATCAGGCAGATTTGCTCTCAAGGCGCTTAGCACATCCTTATTAAGCGCGCGGTCATCAACCGATTGCTTGGCGAGGAGATAACGGGAGAAGGAATATTCCATAATCATGCCTTGGGTAGGAGTGAATGGCTGTTTGCCCCTGCAATTCGAGATAAAAATCCTTTGATGTTTTCTGCCGTCTCATCCCATTTCGGCTGGGATCTATATCGCTTTGTTGCATTCAACGACAGCCTTACCAACAATTCTCTGTCATTGGCAAGTTCTTTGAGATGTTTTGCCAACTTCACAACATCGTCAGGTTTGATCAAATACCCATTCTCACCATGTGTAATGATCTCGCTGGCCGCTCCAGCCGTGGTTCCAATCGCTGGTAGACCAAACCCCATCCCTTCAAGGTAAACAATCCCAAAGCCCTCATAGCTCGATGGTACAGCCAGGATATGTGCATGCTTGTACCTCTCGATCAGTGGCTGATGATCCAACGTGCCATGAAATCTGACCTTGGATGACAGATGGTGTGTGAGCATATATCTTTCCATCTCATAGGCATATTGCGGTTCTGCGCTCAATCCGCCAACCACATCCAGTCTGTAGGATGCAGTTCCATCTCGTTCTACTTGAACAAGCGCCTTAAGCAAGGTGTGAAGTCCCTTTCGATGGATCACATTGCCGAGGAACAAAATCCTTAACTCGGAAATTTTTGCTTTCTCTCTGATTTCCTCCTCTGAAACGGCACTCCCGAACCTGTCTGTAGGAGGGTAGGCAAGGATGCTTGGTTTGCCATTGCCAATTAATCCTTGAACCACACCCCGGGTTGTTTTGGAGTTGAAAATGAAACCGTCCACGCTTTGCAGATAAATCTTCTCGATGACACGATACAGGTTATTTTGCCATTTCGGTCGTAGTTCGGAATAACGCAGATGGTGAACCAGACTGATGACCGGGCAGGGATGTGGCTTGCGGTTGGCAAGAATCAGGGATGGATGGTTGAGTTCGTCTTCGATGATCAGGTCGAAGTCACGCGGGAGGCGGAAGCGTAGATTGTCCATCAGATGCGCGGCGTAATTTCTCCATGGCAGGGAGATAATCTCCACTGTGTCACCCTGCGTGCGAAGATATTCCACCAGTTTGCGGTCGTACAAATATCCGCCACTGACGGTATCCAGCGAGCCGTAGATGATAAATCCGATTTTCATCGAGCCTGAAAGCTTGAAGGCTGGCAGGGTTGAATGTTTCAAATGGTTAACTTGTCGGCCTGTCAATCCGATATGCCGCCCATGCCGATTCATTCTCCCACAATACAACTTTCAGCATCAGGATGTTTGGCGCTTTGATTCTTTCACTGAGTGCTATTGCCAATATTCGAGAAAAATGCTCGATGGATGGATTCAACCTCGCAAATTCGGGCTTGTCATTCAACATCTGATCCTTGTAATAATGGACAATCTCATCAAGATGTTTTTCGACTTCTACGATATCCACGAGATAGCCGTGTTGGTCGAGTTCCTTTCCCTCAAGTTGCAGCTCAAGAACATAATAGTGCGAGTTGGGATAATTTTCCAGACCCCAATCACCGCCGATCAGAAAATGTCTTGCAATGAAATCGCGACGAACTCCCAGTGTGTACATTCAGTCCTCCAAGTCAAGTGTCAGGTCAGGGGCGGATGGCGCGCATGATATGGCGTCCATTCTTTTTCGTAACAAGCATGGCAAATTCGAACATATCAATGGTTGTGCAATGATCCAGGTCTGTCCGTGGAAATTCAGTTGCATTTGGGTCAAGGTGTTGAAAGGCGTCACGCGATCTGAACACACGCTCGATGAATGGAGCAGGGTCGGGCTGCCCGCCTTTCAACAAAGACTCGAGATACTCCGCACAAGCGAGATCCTCATCGCCTCTGCCATTTTCCGTTTGGCCCGTGACCACGAATGTGACCGCCTCCGGCGCCAGTTTGTGAATGTACTTCACCGTCGCATTCGCCACGACCAGACTCGCCGCCAGCATGGTCTCTGCATTCACACTGCGGACAATCCCCTGTGTCCCGGCGCCAGTGCGTTGAACAATGATCTTTCCGGTCAGATCAAGCGCCTCTGTTTGAGAGGGAGAGTTGCCGAAGTCGAACCCTTCGGGCGGAAGCCCGCCCACTTCTCCGCATGCCAGTGAATTGGGAGTCTGTGCCTTGAATTGCAGCGCCTCTTCCACGGTGCCGACAGGATGAATTTCCTTTGCGCCGCGTGAAAACGCGAACGCTGCGTTCGAAAAGGCGCGCAGCACGTCGATGACCACGACCACACCGGCTGCTTCATGACAGGTTTCAAGATCGGTGTAATAAAATTTCATCGTTTGTAATCAAAAATTACCTGTATTGTTTCCTGTGTGCGTTCATCCAGCAACCGATAGGCTTTATCTGCTTCTTCGACGGGGAAGCGGTGCGTGATCCACTTTTGCGGCTGGATTCGTTTCAACGCCTCCCACGCGACCCCGAACCTGCGTGCCTTATCCCAGCGGCCGCACAACTCTGGGGCAATCGTGCTGACTTGGGAGGAAATCAACCTGATGCGCGAGCGATGGAACGAGCCGCCCAAGTCAACGGGCGCTTTCTTTTCTCCGTACCACGAACCGACGACGATGCGACCGCTAAATCCCGTCAAGGCTATGGCATCGTTCAGAGCAGAAGGAGAACCGCTTAGTTCGTAGGTTAAGTCAAAACACTGCGTATAGGCAAAGTGGCGTGTCATTTCAGTACCACTGGTTTCAGAGCCATTTTTTTTATAAAGAAAATCGGGATCGAATGATTCATTTACACCAATTCTCTCGGAGGTTCTCCTCCGTAACTCAAACCGATCTGCCGTGACCAAACTCTCCAGCGGAAACTCCTTGAGCAGCGATGCCGTCAACAAGCCAACCACACCCTGCCCAAGGACGAGTACACGTTCACCCAACATAGGCGCGCCATCCTGAACAAGATTGACCGCAGTCTCCATATTGGGAAGAAAGCAGGCGTTCTCAGGGGTAATGGAGTCTGAAATGGGAAACAGAGAATCGAGTTTCGCGATAAAGTGAGTCGTATGCGGCTGGAAGGCGAACACATGCCTGTTCAACCATTTCCCGTTCACTCCCTTACCAACTTCCACCACTTTACCCGCGCACGCGTACCCATACGCCAGTGGATACTCGAAGCCGCCGCGCAGACTCGATATGACGGAGTCCGTTTCGAGGTCTCGTGGGAAGCGCCCCTGGTAAATGAGCATCTCCGTTCCGGCGCTGATTGCCGAGCAGGTCGTCTCTACGAGAACGTCCTCCGCGCCGAGGGCAGGCAGGGGCTCTTCACGAAGTTCCACCTGACGCGGTGCGATGAAATAGACGGTTTTGCGGTTCACACTCCCATTTTACCCTACGGGTTTTCGTTCTTCCCTCTCGATGCCGCGGCTCGCAAGGAGCAAACCCAACCCGCCGGTCAATATGTCGCGCCCGCGGATGAGAAGCGTCAGGCTGATTGCGGCGGAGGCGGGTTGCCCGAACGCGCTCAGGGCAAGCACCTGGCTGGCTTCCAGCGCGCCCAGCCCGGCTGGCAGCGGGAATAAAAACGAAATTTGCATGGCGGTCAGCGCGGCGAACACCTCCACCGCGTTGATTTTCATCTCGAGAAAACTCACCATCAAATAATACTCCGCGGCAATGCCCGCCAGCGCCAGCGCCGAGAACAGGATGGAAACACTCATCGCGCGCAACTGCCTCCGGCAGAATGCGGACGCCAATCGTTCCGCAACCTTGATTAACCGGATGGCTTTATTTTTCTGCAGGAGGAACGGCTGGCTTCGCAGGATCGTGGAAACAGGCAATCGTCCGTGATATAACAAGATGATGTGAACGAGGGGCCATACCAGCACGAGAGCCAGCCCGATCAGACTCAGGTCGAGGCTGATCCCGTTATTGGAAATTAAACCAACCCTGACAATCGCCCACGCGCCTACGCCGAGCAACAGGAAATTGACCAGGAATTCCAGCAATTTGTCCATAATGACCGCGGAGGTGGCGCGGGCAAGAGTCAGACCGTATCGGCGTTGCAGATACAATACCTGTAACGGCTCCCCGCCCACCTGCGGACCCGGCGTGAAGTAACTCAACCCGAACACCGCCAGGCGGTACCCAATCAGCGGCAGGAACGGCACCGAAGGATTCTCCGCATGGACGATGACCCACCAACGCGCCGTCATCAGGGCGATGACCGCCGCGTTCAAGAGGAGGAGAACGCCAATCTGCCATAACTTCAAATGCGTGAGGGCGTTCCAAATCTCCGGCAGGGGCGCATTGCGGAGGGCGAAGAAAAGCAGACTTGCCAGCAGAATGACCCACAGAATGCGCGTGAACCAATTTGGCTTTCGCTTTGTTGATTTGTTTTCTTTCAAAGCGCCGATTCCCCCTGTCCTTCCGGTTTAGTTTTGATCAAACTGCGCATCCTGGCAATAACCGCCTGATGAATCGCCTGAGCGTCCGTCGAGCCAACTTCCTCCACCGTGACCGGTTCCGCAAACCGCACGTGCACAGTCGTCGGGCGGATGCCGCGCGCGATCATGGCGAGCAATTGCAACGCTGCGGCGAATTTCTCGCGTTCTTCCCGCGTGCGTTTGAAACGCGTCAGCCAGTGGCGCGCGGTCCGCTCCCAGATGACGCCGCTTACCAAAACAGGGACAATGTTCGTCTTTGGAGCGAAGCGCACAAAAATCCCGGCGGAGTCGGTCCAATAATCGAGGGAGTCCAGTGCGCCTTCGTACACATCCGGGTCGGGTTCGATCTTCCCGGCAGGGAAGGTGAGCGCCGCGCCCCCCTCCTTCAGATGTGCCGAGACCTGCCGCACGGCGCGCATCCGTTCTGCCGGGTCGTCGCTGATGTAAAAGAGATTCTGCGTTACATGGACCAGCGAGACCAGAAAGGGGCGGTGCAAGGCAATGATTTTTAAATCCGGGCGGTTGATGGCGGCGAAGAGGCTGATCGTATCTGCCATGCCGGGATGATTGGAGAGGAAGAGGGCGGCCCCGGTGTGGGGAATATGCTCGCAGCCATACACGCGTACATCGCGCACGTATTGCTTCTGCATGACCTGGCGCGAACCTTCACTAAGCCCTAACTGTCCAACGCGGTTGTCGAAATCCACCATTTGCCCGGCGAATTTTTGCGCGGGGGCGGCAAAGGCTTTCCGTAAAAGGGATGCAAGCAGCGGCTGTTTTTCCCAACCGAAGGAGGAGACCAGGTCGTCAAGGTTGATCTGGGTGAGGGTATCGAGTCGGGATGACATTTGGAAGGGTAGTGGAAAGTGGGAGCCTATTCGGGTTCCATGGAGAATTTTAGCGGATACCCGGCATGGCTTGATTCAAGATGTGCCTTGTCGATGCGTTTCTCCGCTTCTGATTTGGCAAGCGTTTGCACGTAGGCGGCGCCATACACATGTGCCGTAAGCATGATATCTGCGGCTTTGTCGTTCGACAAATAGAAGTGGCTCTTCAATACATGCACCACAAAATCCATCGGCGTGACGTCATCGTTGTGAATGATCACACGATAAAGCGGCTCGAGTTCTGTTTCGGTCGCCTCGATGATTTCAATTTCGGGAAGGGTCTGGAAAATCATTTCTTACCAGCAAGAGGATCAATTCCACGCGTTGGAGAGCCGCGACATTTCCTGTTCAGTGAGTTCGATGTCTGCGGCGTCGAAGTTTTCTTTGATGTGCTGCGGGTTGAAAGACATGGGGATTGTGACGACGCGCGGCTGCATTACCAGCCAAGCCAGCGCGATCTGGAACGGTGTGGCGGCATGAGCCTGGGCAATCTCTGCCAGCGTCTTGTTGACGCGCATACTACGGAATTTCACCGGTGAATAGGCTGTGAGCAAAATGTCATTTTGCTGGCAATATTCCAGCACACCGTTCTCAACGTAGGATTTATCGGGCAGACGATAGGGAACCTGATTTGTAATGATTGGCGTTTCGGAAAGCTCCTGCGAACGTTTGAGGAACCTGAGGTTGAAGTTGCTCACGCCCAGGTATCTTACCCTGCCATCGCGCACGAGTTTGTTCAACGCGCGGAAGGCCTCGTCAAGGGCAGACAGGGAACGCGGGGGCCAGTGAATGAGATAGAGATCGAGGTAATCCGTTTTCAATCGGCGCAGACTGCCTTCACAGGCTTTGAAAACATCCTCGTAGCTGAGATGTGCAGGATCGACCTTCGATGTGAGGAAGACGCGTTCACGCGGCGTATTCGTTTCCCGCAGGGCGCGCGCGATCAATTCCTCCGAATGACCGTCGGCGTACACCTCGGCGGTGTCGAAGTGGGTGTAGCCGGTTTCCAGCGCGGTGCGAAGGGCGGTCAATGAAACGGTGTCGAGTTTCGGGTCCAGGCGGGAGCCGCCGCCGATGCTCCAGGTGCCGAATCCGATTTTAGGGAGGGTCAAGCCGGGGAGTGTTTCAAATTTCATGATGGAATTATACACAAAGGTTCACTTCGCACCCGGCGGCTGGCTGAATTGCAGCAACCATTCGCCCGGTTTCTTTTCCATGACCGGCGTTTGCGGTGTGACGACGATGATCCACGTGTGGCCGGGCTTGAGCGGGAAGAGAGTCTCTTCGTCGGGATGGTAGAACTGGATGGGTTTGCGCCGGCCCGATTGCACTTCCTCCGGTGTGGCACGCGTGCTCCAACGGATTTTGTATTGCCTCCCATCACGGAACAGCAAGGCGTCGCCGACCCAATCCTGCTCCATGTGAATATCCAGGTTGGTGGGGGAGATCACATCGTGCAGGGCATACACCACAATGACGTTCTCGAAGTGCAATTGTCGTTTTGTCAGCCTGTCGATTTCGGGGTGGAGTTCGCCCGCCAATTGCGGGTCGCTGGTATCCACGTAGCGCCACCAGCTTTCGTACAGCGGGTCATAGACCCATGCCGATTGATTCAGCCAGGCGATGTACACATCAAGCCGTGACGCGTTCCTGCCGCCTTCGGGCGCTATGGAGGAATAGATGTTGCCGGAATAATCGATCCTGCCGGTGGTTTCCCTGTTCCTGATGAGCCGGGTCATCTCGTCGATGTCGAGCATGTACCCGCCTCCCTGCACATCATGGTTCACGAAAAAACATTTCGGAAGTTCGACCAGCACCTCCGCCGAAGCGAAGGCATAAATGAGACAGGAGTCCGGGAAGAACGCCGCGATGTCGGCATAGACCAGCCGCCCCGAACGGATCGGTCCGACCTTGGCGGGGACAGGTTCGGAGGCGGGCGCGGGAAGTTCCAACGGGATCAAGCCTGCATCCACGTTGAGAAGCGGGGAGGTGACGTGGAGCGCCTCCGTCCACCCCGTCGCCTGATCCACATCACTGTCGTTTTCCTCCTCCCCGGCATTTTTCTGGGCAAATTCCATCCCGTCCGGTTTTGCCACCGCAATGTGGTAGATTCCCGCCTCGACGTTGAAGCCGTAATAGCCGTTGGTATCGGTGGTGGTTTGTTCGAGCAGGTCGAGATTCGCGTCGTAGAGATTGACGCACACCCCTTCGACGCCGCGCTCCCAGGCTTCTTGGATGCCATTGGTGTTGGCGTCATGCCAGATTCGATTGCCCAGAATGATCTCGCCGGTTTGCGAGAACGGCTTGGTTCGCACGTCACAGTTGCCGGCGAGTGTGATTTCCGGCGCAGGAAACTCGCCGTAGAAAGTCGTCAGGAAACGCGTGGCGCCTTCGGTGATGTAGATTTCGAAGACGTATGGCGCGAAGGACAATCCTGCCTGCGGGCGTGCCGTAGCCGGGAAATGCGAGATCGAGACAAGCAGAGCGGGCAGGTTCAGCAGGGATGGGTCTTCGACGGGAAGCCCCGTGAGCGGATTGTTGGAAGGGGGAATTGGCGTGGGTTGAGTCGTGGGAGTCGTTATTTCCGTCGTTGCAGTCGGCTCGATCCCGGCAGGTTGTGTGACGGGAACGGTGGTTGCTGTGGCAGGGACTGGATTGCAACTGCCCGCGAAGATGGTTAGTAGGATGACCCAGAGGATAAAGTGACAGTCACTTATTCTTTTGAAATTCATCTTTGACGCGTTGATAGGTCACTTCGAGCGCTTCCGGCAGGACGCGTGCCCCCCCAACCGTGGACATGAAATTCGTGTCGCCTCGCCAGCGCGGGACGATATGGATGTGGACGTGTCCCGGCACGCCCGCTCCCGCCGCTTCACCGATGTTCACGCCGAGGTTGTACCCCTGCGGTTTGTAGATGTTTTTCAGAATGGTGGTGCAGCGTGAAGTGAGTTCCATCATTTCAGCGCGAGTTACGGAGTCGAGCGTTTCCAGATCGGGCTGGTGCTCGAACGGGACAACCATCAAATGACCGCTGGTGTAGGGGTAGCGGTTGAGAATCACAAAAGCATGTTTTCCACGAAGGGCGATGAGGTTCTCTGCGCCGTCCTCCATCGCCTGCGCAAGGCAAAAGATGCAGCCATCCACTTTGTCAGTATTTTCGATATATTCCATACGCCAGGGTGACCAGAGATGATTCATGGGAGTGGGTGAATTGTAGCAGAGAAATTGACCGGGCAATTTGCCAATTTATCCTACTTTCACCTTTTTGAATTTTCGGGTATCCTACCAAAGATGCAACCATCCCTGTTCCCTTCACCGATGCCGTTGACCTTCACCGTGTCCAAACTCACCTTCCTCATCCGCAAATTGCTGGAGGAGAACGAGGCGCTTCAGGATGTGTGGGTGCAGGGAGAGCTCTCGAACCTGTCGCGCCCGGCATCGGGGCACGTATATTTCACGCTGAAGGATTCCAGCGCCGCGCTCAAGTGTGTGATGTGGAAGACGAGCGCCGCTCGGCTAACACTTTCCTTGCGTGACGGTATGGAGGTGGAAGTTCACGGCAGGATCGGAATCTATGAACCGGCGGGACAGTACCAGCTTTATGCGGATCAGATCCGACCGGTGGGGGAAGGCGCGTTATATCAGGAGTTCATGCGACTGAAGGCGATGCTCGAAGCCGAAGGACTTTTCGACCCGCAGCGCAAACGCCCCGTCCCTGAATTTCCGAAAAAAATTGGGATCGTTACCTCCGCGACGGGCGCGGCGCTGCGCGATATGCTGAATACCCTGCGTCGCCGCCTGCCGCTTGTGGAGGTAATCCTCGCTGCCTCTCCCGTGCAGGGAACGGAGGCGCCGCCCGCGTTGGTCAAAGCCATCCAGTCGCTTAACCGCCAGCGGCCGGACATTATCATCATTGCACGTGGAGGCGGTTCCATGGAAGACCTGTGGGCATTCAACGATGAACGGGTGGTACGTGCGGTTGCCGCGTCACAGGTCCCGGTGATCTCAGGTGTCGGTCACGAAACGGATTTCACCCTGTGTGATTTTGTCGCCGACCTGCGCGCTCCGACCCCAACCGCCGCGGCCGAGCTTGCCACGCAAATTACGCTGCTCGATTTACAAGCGGAGGTACAGAACTATCAAAACCGCCTCGTAACATCCATTCTGAACCTGATCGCGGAACAGAAAAACATGCTTTCCTCCCTGACCACTGAACTGCGTTATCTTTCCCCTGAGCGCCGCATCCAATCCGAACGTCAGCGTTTGGATGAGCTGGCGCGTCGTGTGTATTCATCCCTGCTTCATCGAGTGCAATTGCAATCTGCGCATGTCGCCGGGATGCGGAACCGGCTCGACGCCTTGAATCCGCTGGCGGTGTTGTCACGCGGATACGCCGTGGTGACTCAAAAGAGTGACGGCAGAGTCATCTCGCGCGTTGCACAGGCGAAAAATGGGCAATCCATTCAAGTGCGTGTGTCGGATGGGCGGTTCGATGCGACGGTGGATGAAAAGTGAATGGTAAATGGTGAAATGTGATTTGTAGAAATCGTCAATAGTCAATCGTCAGAGGTGCTTATGCCTAAATCAACTGCAAAAAAGACCGAGAAGCCCGTCGAAGAATTGTCATATGAAGAAGCGCTGGCTGAACTGGAGAACATCGTCTCCGTGCTGGAAGGGGAACAAGGTCAACTTGAGGAGGCGATCAAGTTATTTGAACGGGGGCAAGCTCTGGCGGCGCGCTGCGGCGTGCTGCTCGAAGCGGCGGAACTCAAGGTGAAGCAGGTCGCCGGGGACACGGCGGTTCCCTTCGAGGAAGAGTCCGAATGAATCTGGGAGCGTTGTTTCAAAACAAGGCGCTCATCGCCGGTCTCATTGCGTGGCTGCTGGCGCAGATCATCAAATTACCGCTCGATTATTTGCGCACCCGCCGCTGGAATTGGGCGTTGATGATTACCACCGGCGGAATGCCCAGTTCGCATTCATCGCTCATGACCGGCACTGTGTTTGGCATTGGCTTGTATCATGGGTTCGATCATCCGGCGTTCGCGTTGGGCGTGGCAATCACCATGATCGTGACTTACGATGCGGCAGGTGTGCGCAGACAGGCAGGCATCCATGCACAGCGCATCAATGTGCTGTTTGATGAACTGCTTCACGGGCATCCCATCAGTGAAAAAGATTTGCGCGAAGTGTTGGGGCATACGCCGCTTGAAGTGGTTGGTGGGATTTTGCTGGGCCTCATTGTCGCGACCGCGCAATGGTTGATCTGGAAATAATTTTCGGTCACTTTTTTATGCGTCGCCTCACAGCATTCGTGAGCATGTTTATTTCGGGGACTTTGAGAACTATCATGCCTGCCAAATAGACAGCCCCTCCCAACGCGACCCCGCCCAAGGCGACGATCCAGCGGTTCATTCCTCCCGTTGCCTGAATCCAGAACCACAGGCCGACTCCCATCCCCAGCGTCGCAGCCAAGACGCGCCACGCGCCATCCGCAATGGATTTGCCTTCGATTCCATTCAAACGCCTGTGCATGAAGATGAACAAAGCGGTCGCTTCGAGGGCGGTCGCCAGTGAACTGGCCAGTGCCAGTCCGCCAACGGGGATCCATCCGATCTGCGCAAAGAGTTTCGAGAACGTAATACTGAAAACCACATTCAATCCCATGGCGACCACACCGATGATGACAGGAGTCTTCGTGTCTTGCTGGGCGTAAAAGGCGCGCGTCAGCACTTCCATGACAGAGTGACCGACCAACCCTGCCGCGTACCAGATCAGCGTCCAGGCGGTCATTTCGGCGGTGGTGGCGGTGAATTCTCCGCGCTCGAACAGCATGGAAACAATCGGTCTGGCAAGCAGGATCAGTCCCATACTGGCAGGAAGCGACAGTAAAAGCATCCCGCGTAAAGCCGAGGCGAGAGATGAACGCATTTCATCCAGTTTTCCCAAGGCATGCTGCGCGGAGAAGGTTGGCATGGCAGCGATCGCCACCGATTGGGCAATGGCGGCTTGCGCCATGACCATCAGGGCGAATCCGTATGACAGGCTTTGAATGCTGCCTTCCGCCATCTTGGAACCGAGGTTATTGTTGACCCAGAAATTCAATTGGACAACGGCAGCGCCAAACACGCGCGGTCCCATCAAACGGATGACCGTGCCTACGTCGGGATTTTCCCAGCCAAGCGAGAAGGTGAATTCGCCTTTGAGTTTGAATAAGGACGGTAGCTGAATTAACAAGAACAGCAACGAACCAATGACAACGCCCCATGCCAGTCCGTAAATTCCCAGCCAACGCGCCAACACCAGCACACCGAAGATCTGTCCCAATTGATACATCGCAGCGGTGATCTGCGGGATGAAGAAGATCTGATGCGCATTGAGAATGCTGATGACCAATCCGCCGATGCCGAACAGGACCGCAGAAGCGGATTGGATGCGAAGCAAATCAACGGTCAGGGCAAAGATTTCGGGGTCGCGTGAGAGTCCCGGTGCCAGTAAATATTGGACAATCTGTGGCGCAAAGATGGAAGCGAGCAGTGCGGCACTACTGAGAATCAACGTGACCAGGTTGATCAGTGAGGAGGCGAGTTTCCAGGCGGAATTCCGTTCGCCCTTGACCAGTAGCCCGGTAAAGGTGGGGAGAAAAGCGGAACCCAGCGCTCCGGCCGCGATAAGGGTGAACAGCGTTTCACTGACGCGATTTGCCGTGAAAAAAGCGTCCAACTCCACGGCAGGGAAAGCATTCGCTACAAGGATCTTGTTCAACAGCCCAGTGAGTTGCCCGAAAACGATGGCGATCATCACCGTTCCGGCGGCGCGGGCGATCTGTCGATTGGCGCTTGAGTTGGAAGTTGTCACGGGGGATGATTATAGCAGAGGCGTCCCCCCTCTCCCATGAGAAACGGTGGGTGAAGTGGGGAGTATAATCACGACAAGTTATGTCCAAAATTACCCAGCACGGTTACCTGGTACTTGCCGACATTTCGGGATATACGTCTTTTGTCGCGAAGACGGAACTCGAACATTCGCACGAAATACTCACAGAATTGCTCGAATTACTGGTGGAAAAATTCAGTCCATTGATGATCGTCTCCAAACTGGAAGGGGATGCAGTCTTTGCTTATGCGGACGAAACTAGGGTGACGCGCGGCGAAACGCTGGTCGAATTCATGGAGTCGGTTTATGTGATGTTTCGCGATAAACAAACCTCCATGCGCCGCAAAACAACCTGCACCTGTGCGGCGTGCCAGAACATCCCCTCCCTCGATTTGAAATTCATCGCCCATTACGGGGATTACGTCATTCAGCACGTGGCAGATACCCGTGAACTGATCGGCTCTGATGTCAATCTGCTTCATCGTTTATCCAAGAATCATATTTCAGAGAAGACCGCCTGGCGGGCATACATGATGTTGACCGAAAAATGCCTCAATCACCTCAATCTGCGCCTCGAAACTGCATATATCCAAATCGAGGAATATGAGCATCTGGGGGAGGTCAAGACATACAACATCGACTTGCACGACCGTTACGCGGAAATTACCGACGAACGCCGCATCCTGATCGCCGATGATGAAGCGGACTTGATCCTGCGTTCCGTTTTTTTCGTCCCGCCGTATGTGGTATGGGAATGGTTGCAGGATCCCGTCAAACGGAATCTCTGGGCGCCTACGGTGCAATGGTCGGTTGGGAATAGACCGCAGGGGCGGACAGGCAAAGGCGCCAGCAATCATTGTGCCCATGGCAAAGGACTCACCACCGAAGTGGCATTGGATTGGCGTCCGTTCGAATACGTCACGGTCGATTCCATTGAGAATGGGAAGCGATTGTTTACTGATACTGCCTATTTTGAAGAAATGCCGGATGGCACAACCCGTTTTCGAGATTGTATTCGCATCCGATTGATCTCCGGCCCGCGATTTATCCGGCGCATCATGGCATGGGTGGTCTTCATTGTGATAAACCGATACGACAAATTGCTCGCAAAGGCCGCCCACCTTGCCAGGGAAGAATACGAACAGAAATTCTCCCAACCATGAGTCGCCTGATGCAGTTCCTCTCCATCAAGCCGGGTGAAAGCCGCATGGCTTCTCTGACAATCGGGGTGATGCTCTTTACGTCGATGGGCGCGGCATTGGGCGGGACCGGTATCGAGACGCTATTCTTCACGCGCTTTGGCGTGGACTATCTCCCATATATGTTCGTGGGGCTGGGTATCACCTCCATGATCATGTCATTCGGCGTGACCGCCCTCCTGAGTCGCGTCCCTAAACGGATTCTGTATATTGCGATTCCCCTCTTCGTTTCCGGTATCCTGGTGCTTGCCCGCTTTGCCTTGTTGACGAGACTCGCCTGGTTATACCCTGTGCTCTGGCTGGGTAAGGAGGCGCTCAACATCCTGATCGCCATTATCGTGTGGGGAGTGGCAGGCGCAGTCTGTGATACGCGTCAGGCGAAACGTTTATTCCCGTTGTTCAACGCATCGTGTATTTTGGGACAGGTTATCGGCGGATTTGTCACGGGGCTGCTTGTTTTATTCATCGGAATAGAGAATCTACTCCTTGTCTGGGCGGGAACGTTGATCCTGGCTTTCTCACTCAGCCGGACATTACTTGCACAGGTACAAATCACACCCACCCTCGGAAAGAAATCCCGCCGTAGACAACCGACCCTCCTTCGCGAAATGCAGCGTGGATTTCATTATGTTCGTACTTCTACCCTGATGACATGGATCGCGTTCTCGACCATCTTTTTTTCCATTCTCTATTTCTCACTTTCCCTTCCCTTTTCTCGTGCCGCGGCGCAACAATACCTCAGTGAAGATGCACTGGCGTCCTTCCTCGGTCTGTTCAATGGGGTCAGCACAGCCATGGCATTCCTTGTCTCCCTCTTCCTTGCGAACAAATTGTTTGCCCGTTTCGGCATCATGGCGTGTATCCTCGCCTTACCGGTCGTTTATCTCCTCGGCTTCAGCGGGCTGATCCTCAAACCGGTTTTTACCTTCATTGTGATATTCCGTTTTATGCAAATTCTCTGGCTCTCTGGCGTGGGTAACCCGGCGTGGCAGGCGATGTTCAGTGTAGTGCCGCCTGAAAAGCGCGACCAGGTCCGTGCGTTCATCAGCGGAGTCCCGGAGCAGGCAGGAACGTTCATGGCAGGCGGCATACTCATTATCGGTGAACAAACACTGACACCTCGGCAACTGTATTTTATTGGACTCATCGCCGCAGTATGTTGCCTCTACATCATCCATCGAGCGCGGCGCGGGTATAACACCGCCCTTATCGACGCTCTGCATGCAGGTCATCCGCATTTCTTCTACAGCGAAGAACAGCCCTTCGGCGGCTTTCATCAAGATGCCGCAGCTGTAGAAACCGCCCTCACAGGGTTGCGCGACCCCGATCCTATCGTTCGACGCGCCGCCGCCGAGATTTTGGGGCACCTCTCCCTGCCCGACTCCACGAATGCCCTTGTCGATGGATTGAGCGATGTTGACTCGCAAGTACGCGCTGCATGCCTCAACGCCTTATCCCGGTCCAAGGCGACTCCCGCCTTGTTGGATATCGCCGCCTCTCTTTCGGACCCGGAAGCGGATGTCCGTTTTGAGGCGGTTTCTGCTCTGTCAACTCTCTCCGCTTCATCGCGTGGATTGACGCGATATCTCGCGCCTCTGCTCGATGATCCGGATGCACGCGTCAGTACGCGTGCAGCAGTATCCCTCCTGATGGCAGATCCCGAACACGAACGGGCAAAAGCGCATCTGCGGCAGACCGCCGCGTTCGGGGATGTTGATGCGCGTCTGCATGCCATTAATGCGATGGGCGAATGGCGTGACTCGCAAGCCTTCGACTTTCTCTGCGCGGAGTTGTATGACCTGAGTGAATCCGCCGCGATTCGGAGCGCCGCCGCGAGGTCGCTTGTGAGCGTAAATCCGAGCCGCGCCCGGGCTCATCTGTTTGAAGTGTTGGACGATAAAAATCTGGCTGTGACGAATGCGCTGGCACACCTGTTGGGACAGATGGGGACATCCGCACATGAATCCCTGCTAGCGGCGCTGTTCGAAAAGGGAAAGGAAGATGGCACTTTAACTGCGCTGGCATACATGTCTACGCCGCCAGTTAAACCGATCCTTGCCTTCGCGCGTGCGGAGGTATCCCGCGCGGTGGAATACAATGCCCTGATGCGTGGAGTCCAGGCATCGTCTGGGAATGAAGCGATGAGGCTCCTTGCGGATGCGCTCCAAAAACAATCCGACGTGCATGGAATGCGGGCGTTGAGGGCAATCGGTCTGTTGGGTGAGCGCGGTGCAATGAATACCACCATCGAAAATTTGCAAACATCCGACGCGAGTCAGCGCGCGAACGTTATCGAAGCGTTGGAATCGATCAGCGCAAGGTGGCGCGATGTCATCCATCCCCTGATGAAGTTATGGGAAGGAGAACATATACAGAGTTCACCCATCGATTGGGAACGTTTATTGACGGATGACAATGAATGGATCCGCGAATGCGCTGCGTTTGCCAGGAATCATGGAGAGTTGAATATGGATACTCCTGCTGTTTTATCTTTGATGGACAGGATCTTATTTCTCAAAGGCGTGCCGTTGTTTGCCAGCCTGTCTCCGGCGGATTTGAAACAGGTTGCTTCGATAGCCACCGAGGAGACATTTCAAGATGGCGATGTGATTGCTTACGAAGGCGAGCAGGGAGACGCAATGTTTGTTATCATATCCGGTGAGGTGCGCGTATGCCTGATGAAAGACGGACATGAGGTGGAGGTGGCGCGGCGGTCTTCGGGTGAATATGTCGGCGAATTGTCGATCATCAACCGCGAGCCGCGTATCGCCACGTTGATCGCCGCCGGTGACGTGCGCACTCTTTGTATCGACCAGAAAAGTTTCGAAGGCTTGATCCGGGAACGACCAGATGTGAGCCTTGTTGTCATTCGGGTGTTGAGTAAACGTCTGAAGGAAGCGATTGAACAAAAAACGAATTAAGGATATTCATGAGACCACTCCAACGATTTGTGACACTCACTCTTCTTGCCGGTCTTCTTCTTGTCTCGTGCGGGGAGTTGACTCAGACGCCGCCCTCCGATGTTGAAGTCACCCAGACGCCCGGCGACGAGCTGACACCCATCGATTTGCAGGTTGGTTACGGTGTGCGTGGTTCGTGGTTTGAGTTGTACTTTACCGACCCTTCCAACCCATTTTCGTCACAAGGAACAGGCGGCGTGGATAGTCTGTTGGTGGAAGCCATCGACGCGGCGCGCTTGAGCATCGATGTCGCCGCGTACAGCATTAGCTTGAACAGTGTGCGTTTTGCCCTGATCCGTGCGCATGATCGCGGCGTGACCGTCCGCGTGGTGATGGAGTCTACAAATATGGATCGCTCCGACCCGCAGGCGTTGATTGCGGCGGGGATACCCGTCATCGGAGATGGGCAGCAGGGGTTGATGCACAATAAATTCATCGTCATCGACCGTTCCGAGGTGTGGCTGGGTTCGATGAACTTCACCGATTCGGGGGCATATGACGACAACAACAACATGATCCGCATCAAATCGGCGAAGATCGCCGAAGATTATTCCCAGGAATTCAAGGAGATGTTTGAGAACGATTCCTTCGGACCCAACATCGACCCGCAGACCCCGAATCCGACAGTGGAGGTCAAGGGGACGCGCGTCGACGTTTATTTCTCCCCCGATGATGGGGTACTCAACGCGCTGGGTACTTTGTTGACTCAAGCTGAGGACAGCATTTATTTCCTTGCGTTTTCCTTCACCTCCAATGAATTGGGCACAGTCATTCGTCAAAAAAACGAAGCGGGACTCGATGTCAAAGGCGTGATGGATGAAGAGCAGATCGCATCCAATACCGGCACCGAATTCGACCCCTTCCGCCAAAAAGGCGTGGATGTGTTGATCGATGGCATTGACGGGCAGATGCATCACAAGGTCTTCATCGTCGATGAAAAAATCGTGGCGTTCGGCTCCTACAACTTCTCCCGCAGCGCCGAGGAGAGCAATGACGAGAATCTCATCATTATTTATAACGCGGAGATTGCCGGACAGTTTGTGCAGGAATTCGAGCGCATCCGCTCACAGGCGCACCAATGACCGCTGAACCGTTGAAACTACTTGTCGTCTTTGCCCACCCGGACGATGAATCGATCGGGATGGGCGGCACGCTCGCAAAATATTCCGCCGAAGGGGTGGAGACGTATTACGTATGCGCTTCACGCGGGGAGAGAGGCTGGTTCGGTCCCGAGGAGCAGAATCCCGGCTTGGAGCGACTCGGCGAGATCCGCACCAGGGAACTGGAGAACGCCGTAAAAGAACTCGGCATAACGGGACTCTATTTTCTCGGCTATCTCGACGGCGATGTAGATAAGGCAAACCATGCCGAAATCATCGGCAGGATTGTCACACACATCCGGCGTATCAAACCGCAGGTAGTGGTGACCTTCCCTCCCGACGGAAACTATGGTCACCCCGATCATATCGCCATCGGGCAATTCACGAACGCGGCGGTTGTCTGTGCCGCCGACTCCAGTTATGAAGACCCGGAACATCTCCCGGCGCATCGGGTTTCAAAACTGTATTACATGGTTGATTCGGAAGATTTAATCACCCTCATTGCTCCGTTCATGGATGAAATGACATTTGCAGTGGATGACCAATTGCGCGGCGAAGTGGCGTGGAAAAACTGGATGATCACCACCCGCATCGATATGGCGAAATACTGCAGCACCGCCTGGAGGGCGATTCGCTGCCATGAAAGCCAATTGTCCACCTTGGGCGCGCTCGCGGAAATGCATGAAGATGCCGCGGTGTCGATCCTTGCCATGCAGGGGACTTTCTTTCGTGCTTTTAGCACAGTCAATGGCGGCAGAACAATAGAATCGGATCTGTTCGAAGGGTTGAGATAAAAAACCCAAAGGCTTTGCACACCTTTGGGATTTTTTATTCCTCTACCCCATGTTCTTTTTCATCGAGAACTTCAGCGCGGTTTTGTAAACATGGCTCAGTTTTTCGCCGAGCGCCCTGGCTTCGGGGTTCCCCTGCGCCGACGCCTCGTCCACCTGCGCCACCAGCCCGATCAACGCTTGCATGAACTGGTCGTTCAGCATATTCTGGTTGGCTTCCAGCATCTGTTCGAGCGCGGCGTCATCCGGCGCGTCAAGCAGGTGTTCGATGAATTCCACCTCAGGCGGTGTGGAAGCCTGCCGTAGAACTTCAACCATCTTTTGCAGTTTACCCATGCGGGTGTAATCGTTCTTGTCGGACGCCTGGCGCAACATCTGGTTCACCACATCTACTGCATCCTGCGTGAAGCGGTCCAAATTGGACTGGACAGCCTTCACAACGTCCTCTTCTGCCAGCAGGGATTCGACAAAATCCTGCGCCTGTTTGTAGCGCGCCTCGAGTTGTCTGTCGATTTCGTTGGTGAAATCGAGCAGTTTTTCACGCATTGTTTCCAGTCTTGCCTTCTCGTCCCCGGATGCACGTTCGATCCTGTCCGTGAGCAACTGGAAAAACTGATAATCCATGCCGCCGCGTGCAAGGCTGACGTATGCCTTTAACCGCGCATCGGTGGGGGATTGCAGCACGATGTCCAACAGCTTCTCGCGCGTGAGGGCCTGTCCCGCCTCCTGCAAGGATTTGGTGGCTGCTTCCATTTCACCGACGGTATCTCTTAGCTGACGTCCGAACTCGGTCTCTTCGAGCAATTGCTTCTGAATGTCGATCATGGCACGGGCGATCTGTTCCTGTCCGCTGCCTGCCGCGCTCTGGGCGAGGCGACTGAACAGGGCAAAAAACTGCTCATCGAACAGGCTGATATTCTGCTTGATGATCTCGCTGCGGACATCGCTCGATGTGGCCTGCAACAGTCTCTCGACGATGGCCACACGGTCCTGTTGTTCCTTGAGCATTTCCGGTGTGACGCCGTCCTTTTCGAGGATCAGTTTGATCATCGATTCGTAGGACAGATTCGGTGTTGGTTTAAGCAGGTATCCCTTGCGTTTCTCAGGCGGAAGTTTGTCTGTGATCTGTTTGATGAGTGGTCCGATAACCTTTTCCTGCTCGTTGAGCGGAACATTCAATTCGGGTGGGAAGAAAGTCAGCAACAATTCCTTCTCGTTGTCGTGATATACGATGGGCGTGGCGAGGCGACCCTGATACCCACAATGTGGACAACGCGCTGTATTGGAAACGCCGCCGAGCAATCTCTGCTTGGCTTGCGGATCCTGGGTCACGTCAAAGAGTTGTTCGATATTTGCCGTGATCATTTGACGGCAACGGGGACAGGCGATTTGTGTTTGTGGCATTCTACGATTTCCAATTTCTGATTTTTAGGTTTACGAATTTTATGTCATTCTGATGCGATATTTATCGCTGAAGCAGCCTCCGGCCCTCATAAAACTTGATACCTGCGATGCTGGAGGGCGACAGGACTGCTTGACCGATGAACTATCCAATCAACTTTTCCAGCCGGTCAATGTAACTTTCCATTACAGCGAAGGTCTCCTCGATGGGTTTAGGAGTGGTCAAGTCAACACCAGCTTTCTTGAGAACATTCAACGAATAATCCGATGAGCCGGATTTTAGGAAGCCGAGATAATCTTCCACAGCGTTGGATTCGCCGCGCAGGATGCGCCCTGCCAGGGCGTTGGCGCCAGAAATACCCGTTGCATAGGCATAGACATAGTAATCCGAGAAAAGATGACCGAACGTCGCCCAAGTCATACCGACGCGCTCCCGGTCCATGTCAAAGTTGGGACCAAACCCCTCGGCGAACAGGTCAGCCATCAGGCCGATCATGGAATCGGCGGTGAGCGGTTCGCCGCGTTCGGCGCGCTGATGGGTCTCCAGCTCGAAGCGTGCCAGGATCGGCATCTGGAAGAAGTACCGGAAGAAATTCCCGCCGACCGCCTCCTCGATCAACCCCAACTGGAAGTTTTTGTCCTTGATCGTGTTGAGCAAATGTCCGCGCATCATCGCCTGATGGAAATTCGACGCCACCTCTGCCACGAACAGGGAGTAATCGGCATAGACGAACGGCTGGTGCTTCCAGGTCAGGTAGGAGTGCATCGAGTGGCCGAGTTCATGCGCCAGCGTGCTCATGCTGGTGATTTGGTCGGTGTAACTCATCATGATGAAGGGATGGGTTCCCTGCGAGCCCCACGAAAAGGCGCCATGGCTCTTCCCCTGATTCGGATATACGTCCACCCAGCGATCCTTAAGGCATCCTCTGCGGATTGTTTCGACGTATTCCCTGCCCATCGGGGCAAGGCTTTCGCAGATGAGGTCCACCGCCTTCTCGAACGGCACTTTCACTTTCTTTTTCGCGATGGGCGCCCACATATCGTAATAGGCAAATTTCTTCAACCCAAGCGCTTTGCGCCTGATTTCGAAATAGCGATGCCAGACCGGCAGGTTCTTTTTGAACGTGTCAATCAGGTTGTGGAAGACATCCGTCGAAATGTTCAGGTCAAACAACGAGGCCGCCAGCGTGGATTCATGCCTGCGTGCCTGCATGTAGAACACATTTGCCTTGATCGAGTGGGCAAGATTGCTCGCCAGCGTGTTTTTGTGTTCCACATATTTATCCATGTAGGAGTGATAGGCGGCTCTACGCGCTTTGCGGTCATCCAGGTGCATTAACTGGGTGTCATAGTTTCCCTGCGTGACGTCGATGACCCTTCCTTTGCCATCCTTGATCGGCTTGAACTTGAAATCCGCGTTGGTCAACATGCTGGTCGAATTGCTGGGCCCCGACAAGGGGTCGCTGACCAAGCCGAGCAACTCCTCCACCTCCGCCGAGCGCACATGTGCCTGCTTGCGGAAGAGATCCTCGAAACTATGCTTGTATACTTCCAGTTTTGAGTCTTCCCGCATCCACTGGTCGAGTTTTTCTTTTCCAATTGCCAGAATCTCAGGTTGCAGGAACGACACAGCCGACAACACCTGACCATACATGCCCTGCGCTCTGGCACGCATCCCTGCCGATTGCTGGTTCGTCGTATCCACAGCATAGGAGAAGCCTGCATACATGAACGCAATCTGCGCGCGCGATACCAGTCCATGCGCCGCGCGCAGGGCATCCAGCAGTACCGACGGATTTTCGGCAAGTTTCCCTTGATATTGTTTCACATTTGCGATGTCTTCGACGATCTGATTGACTTCCTTTTCCCATGCAGCGATGGACGCAAAGACACTTTCGGCGTTCCAGGTGAATTTTTTATCCATCTTGCTTCTTGGGGGGATCATGTTTGCCATAACCTATCCATCCTTGTTGGATTGAAAATCCGCTTCCGACTCACGAAGGGTTGATTCCGTTTCGGCTGATTGTACCATTCTGACAACACTCCCCTTTCCTCTTTGGGGGAGACGGGGTGAGGTCACCGCGGCAGGGAGAAACAGATTCTCGCACCGGTATCCGGTTTCGGGTCCGCCCAGATGCGTCCGCCGTGGGCTTCGATAATCGCGCGGGCAAGATAGAGTCCCAGTCCGGCGCCCTTTGTGTTCCTGACGGCTTTTGTCGAGCGGTAAAACCGGTCGAAGATGTGCGGCAGGTCTTTGGCTTCGATGCCAGGACCTTCGTCGCTGACGCAGATCACCACCTGTTCGGGAAGTGCCTTGCCTTGTATCCTGATCTCGCCATCCGCCGCGTACTTGAGAGCGTTCGAGACGAGGTTGATGATGACCTGTTCAATGCGGGTTTCATCCGCCAGCACAATGGGGAATTTATCGGGAAAATCTGTGACAATGGTGTGTTTTTTCGTCTGTGTGGAGAACCGCTCGGCGACCCGTTTCGCAAGCGCCGGGAGTGATATATCGGCCCGGTTGAGGCTCAGCCCACCCGCCTGCAGGCGCGACGCATCGAGCAGATCGTCGATCATTTTGCTGAGGCGGTCCGCTTCCTCTTCGATGACGGCGAGGGAGTCGTTGATCGTTGATTTGTCCCACTTTGCGTCATCGCGCCGCAAGGTGGAGGCATATCCTTTGATGAGTGCGACGGGCGTGCGCAATTCGTGGCTGACAATGGATATGAATGTGGCTTTGATTTCGTCGGCAGTTCTAAAGTGGGTGATATCGCGCACACTGACGATGATGTTGCGGAGTTTTCCATCGGGAGAAATCAGCGGCGCGTAGGTGATTCCCACCGGGAGCGGGGATGGAAAATCGCGTTTGAGATCGCCCTCCACGTACAGGGTTGCATTGGGGGTCAGAGGCCAGCCATTGGCAATGGCTTCTTTTAGCGTAGAGCCTTGCGGGTCGCCTGCCCATTGGATGATTTCATCGTGGGGAAGATTGACAAGTTCGTTGTGGGTCTTTCCGTAGATGCGTTCAAAGGCGTCGTTGGCGCGCTCGATAGTGAGGTCTGCGTTGAGGATGATGATGCCATCCGCGGCGGAGTCGAGAAGCGCATCGAGGCGTTGTTTTTCGAAGGAGATCTGTCCATATAGCCGCGCGTTGAAGACGGCAATGGCGGCTTGGTCTGCAAAGGATTGCAGGAGGATCTTATCGTTTGGCGTGAACCGATCGGGGTAATTTCGGAATATGAAGATCACGCCGATGACCTGTCCATGCGCGGCGAGGGGGAGCCCGGTGCCGTTGAGGAGTCCCATACTGGCGGTGTACGTCAGTTCCTTCAACATGCGGTTCAGTTCGCCTACGTCCAGTTCTCGGACGTTTTCATCGGCGAGCAGCGGGGTGAGATAACTGAGAAAAGCGGGGGCAATTCCATGGGCGGCGGCGACGCGCCAGCCTTCCTGTTCTTTGAGCGCGATCAACCCGGCTTGTCCGGCAAGCATTTCAATGGAGATGCGCAGGATGCGGGCCAGAAGTTTCTCGAGGTCGAGTTCCTGGGTGAGGGCGCGGGCTATTTCCAGCAGATAGCCGCGCTGGCGGACGCGGAAATCGGGAAGCATGCGGTAATTCTATCATTTGCATGTTTGTAAAGTGTTAGAAATTCGACCCAATAAATTTGTCGATTGGATTTATTGACTTTCCATTGCAAGTTATTACAATAGCAATTAAATCCAGTTCCCTCCAGTCTAGTTTATCCGAATAAATCCGAGTGAAATTTTTGGCATAGATTTCCCTGGCAATTTGTTTCGGCTTGGTGGGATGAATTTATTTTTGTGAGCAACTTGTTTGGAGGAAATTCATGAAATCATATAACCTTTTTAGTCACACCGCTAAATTTTCCCTGTTGACATTGGTTCTTGTAGTGTCTTTATTGGGAAAGTCTCCGGTAATCGTTGCATCCGCCGCGCCGGAACCGGATGTGAAACCGGCGCCGTTTTTTGCTCCTGTGGCATCTGTAAACCTGGACGTTCCAGCGAATGTAATGCTCGGAGAGAATTTTACCTTTACGGCTACGTTTGCCAACACCTCCGGGACGCCAACCGATGTGGGGTATGGCCCTTTCATCGATATTGTCCTGCCGGCTAACGGCGCCGATGGAAACGGGAATCAAAACCCTCCGCTGGACGGCATCAGTTTCATCAATGCCACCTATCTGGGAGCGGCTGTCACTTCGACGGTATTGACGTTCCCCGGAAGCGGTGCGGCGAATACCTGTGTGGATCATCCTTATGCAGTTGCACCTGTCACCGGTGCGCCTTTGCAGGTATGTGGCGCTCCGGGCGATACGCTGGTCGTTTTGCAATTACCGTTTGGCTCCTTTGTGCCCGGTCAGCCTCCGGTGGTGGTGACGATTACTGCCAGTGTGAGTAATCTTGCGGATGTAGGTACTCCGCTTACCATCCGCGCCCGCGGCGGTTATCAGTATGGCGCCACACCCACGAACGATTGGTGCTGCGTTCCGGTAGACGCCACCATTCTTTCTCATCCCAACACAAACAGCACGACCTGGCCCGGCTCACCCGCGACTCCACGTCTTTTTACGATTTCGAAGTCCTACGATGGCCCTGAGGATGAGACTGCCACCGGCCCCAATTTTCCGCACACCTACACGGTGACGGTCGATATCGCCAACGGACAAACGCTCACCAATCTTGATGTGACGGACACCCTGCCGAACAACATGCAGTTCATTGCTTTTGTCGGTTCGACACCCGCCAGTTCGGATGTGAGCACGCCCAGTACAAGCACGCCAGGCGGAGTATTAACGCGCCGTTTTGCCAGTGTCACAGGCACAACCGGCACAGCGGATGCGACGATGACGTTTTCTTTTTATATTTCCCAGTTCGATTCGGGCGGAGCGTCGGTGCTTGACCCAGTCACGGGTACACCGGCAACGTCAGTGAACGAGGCACAAGCCACTGCCACTTGGACTCCCCTTGATTCGCGTGACGCCGCCACTCCAGTGAATGGCGTTTGCACCAGCCCGTGTCACACCTTGACGGACCGCTCCATTGCAACACAAAAATCTGTGGCAGTCGTGACAGATACCTCTCCTGCGGGGGTTAGTCCGGGCGATGTTCTGGAATATACGCTCGCATTCCAGGTCTCGGACTTTTTTGCTTTCGATGCAGTTATCTTGACTGATACCATTTCCGATGGACAACGGGTCGACGTGACATTTATCCCGACCTTGCAAGTGGATGGGAACGGATATACATTGGCAGCCGCAGCCTTCGATGCCGCCAACTATACAGTGGATAACTCCCAAATTGGGAATTCTGGTCCAAACCCTCCGGCAGACGGCACGGATGGCTCGCAAACAATTATTTTCCATGTTTCGGATGAAATTGTGACGCGCGGGCAACCTGATGGACGTTTGGTCGGCGGTTGTGTTGACCCGCTCAATGGGGGAGGACTGGCGAACTGCACCGCCGGACCCACAACCGGCACCATTGTTTTTCATGCCGTCATTCAGCAAAATTTCACCGATACGTATCCATCCGGGGATGCCTCTGTAGATCATGGAGATGTATTAGACGACACTCTTGTTATTACCGGCGATATGCTGGATACTTCCACCCCGGCTTTCACGCCGACGGGGTCTTCTGTCACAGATGGAAGCGTCGCAGGACTCAACATCGCATTCGGGGGATTGACCAAAAGCGTATATGCGATCAATGGCACGGTCTGTGAACCATGCACCTCTCAGATCACATCGAATGGAATCAACCCTGGCGATACAGTAACCTACCGGCTGAGTTACACCATGCCCGCCAGCGACTTCGAGCAAACAGTGATCACAGACTACCTGCCTTTGCCGGTATTCTCTGCCACAGAGGTGACGACACTGAACAACACGGTGTGTGGCGTGCCTAGCGCCGGTACTGCCTGCTTGGGACCGAACGATACCTTCCATACCCTGACCACCCCGGTTCCTTCTGCGCCGACTCTTTCCACGAATGGGACATCCAACACCGTCAGTTTTACCTATGCCGCCTACGATAATACCTCGGATATTACCTCGACCATTGACCTGCTCTTTACGGTTACGGTGAGTAATGAGCAATTTGCCGATGGATTGTTCCTTACCAATCAGGCGAATGTCACCGAAGGGACCACCAACTCCACGCCAACCGCGCAGAACGCCATTGTGCAAATCAAGTTGAATGAACCGGCGTTGTATACCACCAAAGCTGCTGTCTCAACGGATAACCCCAACGGTGTATTCACCCCTGCCGTTGCCGCGCCCATTGTTTTCAATGCGCCCGGCACGGTGGGACTGAGCTGGTCAGGCGGGACGATCAATTCTACATATCTTGATGCCAATCCGATCGATTCAGACTTAAGCAAAGTGGACGCAGGCGATTTGATTCGCTTTGCAATCATCATCCGCAACGACGGACACAGCCAAAAGGGCGCCTTTGACATCAGCATCATCGACACCCTCCAGCCGGGATATGTGATCCCGGGCTCCGGATTAAATCTTCAGATTTATCGCGGAGACGGGTTGGCTCTTACCTACACAAACGTTGGCGGCGGAACCGGTATTTTCGATCAAGGCATTAAGATCGATGACCCGGGTGCGCCGGGCGTTGGCGCCTGTCAGGCCCACGACGCCACCAACGGACGAAATGTGATCGTCATCACCTATGACCTTCAATTGGATACATCCATCACACTGGATCAGGGTATTATCAACACTGCCGCCTTGGTTAACTACAGTTCGACTCCCGGTGGGCCTGATTTTACCGACCCGCTGGATATTACCGATACAGCCACTGTTCAACCGGTCACTGCCCCGGTCAAATCGATTGTAACCACCTCGGAGGCTCACACCAGCGAAGCCGGAACCGGGACGACTGCCAGCCCGCGTCTCGTTGCCATCGGCGAAATCGTCCGCTTCCGAATTGTTCAGGGGCTGCCCGAAGGAATTGTCACAAATTTCCGCCTGCACGATTTGTTGCCGGCTGGGTTGACATTTCTGGACGACAACACCGCCCGGGCAGCCTTCGTTTCAGACGGTGGAGGCGTTACATCCGACACGTTGAGTGGAGCGGGGCTGAATGCCACTGGCGATGAAACCTCGGTCGCGGGGATCACGCCTTCCTTTGTTTTACCGGACACCGCTGTCTCCGAGAATGACTCGATTGCCACTGCCAACTACACCACTGATGATGTGGACGCGTACGCCAGCGGCGACGATGTCTTCTTCAAATTCGGGACAGTCAACAACCCGGACCGCGATATCAATAATGAGTATGTGGTCGTTGAATTCAATGTCATCGTGGCCAATATTGCGGGAAATAACACCGGCACAAATCGCGATAACACTGCCGCCGCTCGGTATGGAGCCTCCACGGCTGACAGCAACAGCTCGGCGGTTGTCCGGGTGCGTGTGGTGCAACCATCCATCACATTTGGGAAGACAATCGTTGCCCTGCCGACTCCGCTCGACGCGGGGGGAGTCGTACAATACCGCCTTTCCTATGTCAATGGAACGGGAGCGAACATCAGCACCGCTTTCGACGTTCGCCTCACAGACCCGCTTCCCGCGCAATTGGGGCTGAATCTCGCTTCGATCACGGTGACCCTCGCTGGAGGCGCCTCCGGCGTAACAAATGCCTCAGCTGCAAATAACCTCGATATAACGGTTGCCTCCGTCCCGGTGGGCGGAAGCGTTGTTGTCGATTACACTGCCACGATTCAAGATACCGTCACTCCGGCGGAGATCATCACTAATACCAGTATATCCACATGGACAAGCCTCCCCGGCGACACTGGCACCACGCCCAATGGAACAGGTTCCACAACCGGACCGGCCGGCAGCGCGACGGGTGAGCGTATCGGCACGGGTGTTTCTCCCAACACGTATCAAAGCACCAGCTCCCAAAGTTTTAACACCGCTTCTCCGACGGTTGCAAAACAGTTGACGGCGACATCTGCCTCACATACACCCGCCTCAAGCGTTGCCATCGGCGAAGAGGTTACTTACGATATCTTACTGACCTTCCCCGAAGGTACGACCCCCTCGGACACTGTAGTGGACGATCTGCCGGCCGGGCTTGAAATTGTCACCGGCACGCCGCAGGTCATCACCACTGCCGCGATGAGTGGCGGGGTATTGACGGATGATTTCAATGGCGTCATCGGCGCTCAAAACATCACCACAGTGCCCGGCGACGGCGGCAGTGTGCAATTCGATTTCACCGGCGTTGTCGTGGCGGGCGATAACATAACGACGAATAATACACTTCTTGTACGTTTTAATGCCCGCGTGACCAATATTGCTGCAAACATATCCGGCGCGACCATTTCCAACGCTGCCACCAATCAGGTGGGCGCGGGAACGCCTGTCACGACGAATACGGTTACTGTGACCGTCGTCGAACCGGATATTACCTTTGGTAAAACCATTGTTTCATTGCCGACCCCGCTGGATGCGGGCGGCGTGGTTCATTATCAGATCACCTATGCCAATGGGACGGGGGCGAATGTCAGCACCGCCATGGATGTCAATATCACAGACGCATTGGCCGCCGAGTTGTTGTTGCCCTCCACGGGCGCGCCGGATGTCACGATCACTGCGACGGCAGGGGTCGGCGCAATAACGAATAATTCGACCACATCAAACATCAACATCACTGTTGCATCCGTACCGCCGGGTGAAAGTGTGACGGTCGATTTCTACCCGGTCATCCAGAATACGATTACGTCTGGGCAGGTTATCGACAATGTCGGCGACTCCACGTGGACAAGCCTTAGCGGCACGGTGACCGGTGAACGTACGGGCGCGGATGGACCCGCCGGGTCACCGGATAATTATGCCGCGACCAGCACAGTCACGTTTGGTTTTGTGACCGACCCACTTTTCAGCAAGTCCATTGAATTGACGAGTGTGCCCGGTTCAACGAACCCGAACACGGTAATTGGCGAGGTGGTTACATTTGGATTGTATGCCACCCTTCCGGAAGGGACGACGCCATCGCTTCAACTGGTGGACGACCTGCCGGACGGTATGGCGTACATCGACAATTCATATGTACTTGTGACCACCCAGCCGCCTGCCGCCTGTGGATCGTTGTCTGCCGATTTCAACGGGACGGTTCCCGCGCCAACGGTCACTGTTGCGCCGCCGACAGGCGGCGACTCGGCTGTTGTGACCTTCGACTTTGGTCCGATCCAGGTCAACGGCGATAACGATGCAAACAACAATACCTTCCTGGTCTGCTTCGAGGCGGTCGTTGAAAATCTTGCCGGCAATCAGGACGGTATCGGGCTGACGAACAATGCCACCCTGCAGGCTGGTAGCGGACCCGTCTTCACGGATAGTGAGAGTGTCAATATAGTTGAACCAGTTTTGCAAATCACAAAGACGGTTAATGAACTGTTTCCAATCCCGACGCAGGTGGTGCACTTCACACTGGCGGTCGATCATGCGCCTGCCAGTACATCGGATGCCCATGATGCAATTGTCTTCGATGATTTGCCCTCCAACTTATCGTTGATTGTGCCATCTGTGACGGCGACTCCCGCCGGGGGGGTATCTGGCATCACAGACGTTTCAGCGGGGAACCGGGTTGAAGTGAGAGTCGATACCTTCCCGGTCGGAGGCAGCCTCACGGTCGAGTTTGATGCGACGTTCACGGGCAACCTTGGGGATCAATTGACAAACACTGCCAATGTCACATGGACCTCCATAACCGGCGCGAATCCCGACGAACGTACCAGCGGCGGTGGAGTCAACGATTATCAGGCGTCTGCGGGTATTGGGTTGGCGAACACGCGCGAGATCTATAAGTCGCTTGTACTATCGAACCACCCGAATACGACCCTGCCCGATGTGGCAATTGGCGAGATCCTTACCTATCAAGTGGTGTTGACGCTCCCCGCCAATAGCACGGATACCGCCATCGTGACCGATACGCTCGACTTGGGTCTCGCATTCGTGGATTGTTCGGACATCACCGCCGGACCCAATGTGACCAGTTCCACGGTCGACTTTACCGCAACTGGAAACTGCAATCCGGGTACGGCAGCCACAGACAATCCCCAGGTACAGAATTCCGGCAGCGCTCTTCGGTTCGATTTTGGGACTATCGTGAATGCCAATCCCACAGATACAGAGACTATTACGATCACGTATCGCGCGGTGGTGTTGGATGTGGTATCGAACACCGGCGGGGTCCAACTCGATAACGTGGCGAGATGGCAATGGGCGACTGCCAGTCTGACCGCTTCGACCACACCGGTAACGGTCCGTGAAGCGGATCTTGGCATTACAAAAACTGTTGACCCGCTGGTGGCGTTGCCGGGTGCGACGGTCACCTATACTCTGCTCATCGAACATACTGCTGATAGTGAGGCGGATGCATTCGACCTCGTAGTCACCGATGCTTTCCCGGCAGGATTGGAGTTTGCAGGCGGCGTGCCAACCGTGACGACGGTGGGTGGACAGGCTCCCGATACTGTCGCTTATGATGCGTTAACACGCACCCTGACCCTGCAATGGAACACCTTCCTGCGCTTCCCGGTGAGCGCACAATCTGAGTTGGAAATCTCCGCGCAACTTGCATCGACTCTGCGGTGGGGGCAGACGATTGAGAACACAGCCAGCCTAGAATGGTCGAGTCTGCCCGGCGATGTCAGCGCGCCGCAATCAGTGTTCAATACGGCATCGACCGAACGACGGTATGACCCGCCCAGCCCGGCAGATGTGTATATTACGACGAGTACCGCCACATTGACGATCCCAAGACTGCCGGGGACAGGCTTTGCCCCGAACCAGATTACATCGTTGCCGCAAAAACCCGAATCTTATAATTACTCTGTGGTTGATGGTTTCTGGTTGGAGATCCCGCGGCTGAACGTCAAGATGAGCATCGTAGGCGTGCCGTTTGGTCAGGCGAACTGGGACCTGACCTGGTTGGGAAGTCAGGCTGGTTACCTCAATGGGACGGCTTACCCGACCCATGCCGGGAATTCCGGCATCACTGGCCATGCATATCTTGCCGACGGCACCCCAGGCCCATTTGCAAAACTGGATCAACTGCGGTATGGCGACCAGATTATTGTCCATCTCGGCGGACAACGTTATATTTTTGAAGTGAGACAAAATAAGCTGATCGCCCCCGGCGACCTCTCTGTTCTGAAACATGAGGAATATCCGTGGCTAACGCTTATCACGTGTAAATCATACAGCGAAACCGCACAGGATTATCTATATCGGGTTTCGGTCCGTGCTGTTCTGGTGAAAGTGGAAGTGGACAAATAACCTCTTCGAAAATGAAAATCACCCCGGCGAGCGAAATCGTCGGGGTGATTTGATGTTCTGTAACAGTTTATCTCAGCCCTTGTTCCTTCTCCGCCATGGTGATCGCCCCTTCGAAGATCTCCAACGCCTCGTCGGTCTCTTTCTTTGTGATGCAGAGCGGCGGCGCCAGCCGGATCGTGGACTTACCGCAGCCCAGCAAAAGCAAACCGTGCTCAAAACCGATATTTTCGACCCTGTCTCTCAATTCACCGTTCGGCTCCTTGGTGGTCTTGTCCTTGACGAATTCCACACCGATCATCAGCCCCTTGCCGCGCACCTCCCCGATGGACGGATGCCGCGCCTGGATCTCCTGCAATGCGTCGATGGTGTACTGACCGACCTCGGCTGCATTTTCGAGATATTGCTCTTCAAGCAGTTCAATGGTGGCAAGCGATGCCGCGCACGAAATGGGATTACCGCCGTACGTGTTGCCGTGGGCGCCTTTGGGCCAAGTCATCACCGATTCACGCGCGATACAGGCGCCCAGCGGAAGACCGGAGGCAATACCCTTGGCGGAGGTGATGATGTCCGGTTCGACACCGAAATGCTCGATTGCCCACCATTTGCCGGTGCGACCCATGCCGCTTTGCACCTCGTCCGCAATGAGTAGGATGCCGTATTTGTCGCATAACTTTCGCAGCGCAGGGAAGAATCCCGGCGGCGGGACGACATACCCCCCCTCGCCCTGAATCGGTTCCACCAAAATTCCAGCCACTTCATCGCCGGGAACATTGCGTCCAAACACTTCCTCTTCGATGTAGCGGACGACGGTCTCGCCATAATCTTCACCGGGTCTGCGTTCCAAAATGGGGCGGTATGGATCGGGGAACGGGACATGCGTCACGCCGGGCATGAGCGGGTAGAAACCCCGGTGATAATGCGGCTTGCTGGCGGTGAACGCCACCGACCCCATCGTCCGCCCATGGAAGGCGCCGGTGAAACCGATAAAATTATGCCGTTTGGTATGATACCGGGCGAGTTTGATGGCAGTTTCGACAGCCTCCGTCCCCGAATTGGTCAGGAACGTTTTGGCGTTTTCTGCAAACGGCGCGATATCGTTCAATTTTTCGCTGAGGCGGACCCAGCCGTCATGGTAAAAGTCGGAGGAAATATGCAGGAACTTTTCCGCCGCGTCCTGCACCGCCTTCACAACTTTCGGATGCGCATGTCCCGTGGAGAGCACGGCAATGCCCGCCATCATATCGATAAAACGGTTCCCATCAGGGTCCCACACTTCCACCCCCCTGCCATGATCCATCACGAAGGGGTATCCGCGCGGGTAGGAAGATGAAATAACCTTCTTGTCACGTTCGATCAACGCCAGGGCTTTCGGTCCCGGCACATTCAGCTTGTTCATGATTACTCCTTTTACTCGGAATCCCACACCAGAGAATCGCATGGAACAGGATTTGATCCCTGCAACAGTGATTGCTTTGATGGGGATGATTGACTGCGTTTCGTGACCCGGAGAGAGTCACGCGGCTTTCCAAGCCGAAACCTGCTTCCGTTAAAGGGAGTATCCTAGCCTATCGGCTGTCCACCATTTTGTGATCAGCCACAAGGGTGACGGTATCACGGGGGTATGAACACGCTTCATGCCGCCCTCATGCGTGCCAGCGCCAGCGCGCCAAGCAGACCGGCATCATCGCCCAATGCCGCTTTGGTAATCACCAGATTATCCAAATAATGCAGATGGAAGATATGCTCGCGCAGACTGGCTTCGAACGGTTTGAACAACAGATCGCCCACCTGAGAGACCCCGCCGCCAAATATCAGAATGGACGGGTCGAAGATGGCGAGATAATTTGCCACGGCCATCCCCAGGTAGTGACCGGCTCGCTCGAATGCGGAAATCGCAAGCGCGTCCCTGTTCAGCGCCGCGTCCGCGATTTGACGGGCAGACAAGCCCGGGTCCGTCTGAAGCGTGGATTTTTGTCCCGCCTTCAATTGATCGTTCACATAGCGCGCGATGGCTGTCCCGGAGGAAAATGATTCGATGTGCCCTTTGTGACCGCATCCACAGGGAGGTCCATCTGGGTCGACGATCATGTGACCAAGTTCCGCGCCCATGCCGTGAGAACCCTGGAGCAATTGATCGTGACAGATGACGCCGCCGCCAATGCCCGTGCTGATGGTGAGGTAGACAAGGTTGTGATGTCCCTTGCCTGCGCCGAACTGCCATTCGGCGAGCCCCGCCATGTTGGCGTCATTATCGAGAAAAACAGGAACGCCGAAGCGCTCCGATAACTTTGGACCCACCGGGAAATTAACCCATTCCTCGATGTTTGGCGTATCGAGGATCGTCCCCGTGTACGGGTCGAGCGGACCAGGCGAAGCGATGCCAATGGCGTCCACTTTTTGCCGGGGCCAAACCGATTCAACCGCCTGGGACAGACGGTCGAAGACCCCGGGCTGGTTTGCCAGCGACGGGACGCGAGTTTGCGCGATAGGTTTTGTGCTGTCCGGTTCGTACGCAGCAACACGGATGTGTGTCCCGCCGATATCTATGGCGACGATCATGCTCATGCGGCAATTATAACCGAGCCCTTCGGTTACTGCCCTTCAGCCAGGTTACAGTCTGCCGGTTGACTTTGCCTCCGCTCCCTGCTACACTCCTTGTGATGAGCGCGAATAAATCGACGAACCGGGAATGGATGACGAAGAACCTGCGACAACTGGGACGCTGGTTTATGCCGGGACTGGGTGTCAAACGCTGGTATTTGTTCATTTTGGCGGGGGTCACCCTGCTGGGAGTGGGGCTTGCCATTCTTCTGCTGGACCTGTACCGCACCGACTCGACCAACCCCATCCTGCTGAGCATCCTTTCCTTTGCATCGCTTCGGTTTCTGCCGCGTGCTTTGCGTGTGGTGATTTTCAGTGGAGTCGGGATCGGGCTGGTGATGTATGGGATATATCGTCTAAACCGTTCACTGTTGCGCCCTTACGTGCAGCCGGGACGCCCGGTGGTGGATGAATTGACGAATTTTCGCCGCCTCGAACGTGGACCGCGCATCGTGGCAATCGGCGGCGGGCACGGACAGGCGACTCTTCTCCGCGGCCTGAAGCTGTATACGCGGAACCTGACTGCGGTCGTCACTGTGGCGGATGACGGCGGCTCCTCCGGGCGGCTGCGCGAGAGTTTCGGGATTCTCCCGCCGGGCGACATCCGCAACTGTCTTGCCGCGCTCTCCAACGACGAGCAGATGCTTACCCAACTCTTTCAATATCGTTTCAGCGGGTCAGGCAATCTTGACGGGCATTCCTTTGGAAACCTGTTTATTACTGCGCTGGCAGATATTACCGGGAGTTTTGAGGGGGCGGTGGCTGAGTCGGGTAGGGTGCTGTCCGTAAGTGGGCGGGTGCTCCCGTCCACGCTGCACAGCGTAAAACTCGTCGCAGATTTGCAGCTGCCTGATTCCGTGAATCAGATCCGGGTGGAGGGGGAGAGCCGCATCCCCAAAATGGCGGGAAGGGTTCGCCGCGTGTGGCTGGAACCGAATGACGCGCCCGCCTATCCGCCGGTCCTCAAGGCGATCTTGAATGCGGATATGATCGTTGTGGGTCCGGGGAGTCTGTTTACAAGTCTCCTGCCGAACCTGCTCGTCCATGACTTGTTAGGCGCGCTGCGCGCCAGCCGGGCGGTCAAAGTGTACGTTTGCAATATCGTCACCCAGGCGGGCGAAACGGACGCGTTCACCTGCTATGACCACATCCGTTCCATGGAGGAGCATGTCGGCGAGAACTTATTCGACGTCCTGCTCTGCAATGATAATTTTGTGGGTCAACTCAATGAGGGGGATCATTGGGTCGAGATCGATGACCGGACCCGTTCCGATTCGCGCACGCATTACGCCGACCTGATCAACACGAATCAGCCATGGCGTCATGATTCGCTTAAGGTGGCAAATGCACTGATCGATATTCTCAATGAATACACCGGACCCCTGGAATAAAGTTACTTTCGTCATTATTTGTCTGGGAAACTCTCTGTGATACAATCAATTTTGTTAACTTCATCACAAACTAACCCTGGAGGTTTAATATGACAGTCAAAGTTGGTATTAATGGATTTGGACGCATTGGTCGCCAGGTGCTCAAAGCAATCCGCGATATGTATCCAAATGAATTGGAAGTCGTTGCGTTCAACGACATCGGCGATACAAAGACCATGGCTCATCTGCTCAAGTATGATTCGACCTATGGCCGTTTCAATGGCACCGTTGAGATCGCAGACGATGGCTTGTTAATCGATGGCAAGAAGGTCAAAGTCTTCAAGGAGACGGACCCGGCTGCCATCAAGTGGAGCGACCTGGGTATTGACATCGTCATCGAATCGACCGGTCTTTTTACCATCAAGGAAGACGGCGTGAACAAGAAGGGCAAGACCGTCAAAGGCGCCGTCAATCACATCACACATGGCGGCGCGAAGAAGGTCATCATCTCCGCTCCGGCCGAAGGCGAGGACCTCACGATTGTATTGGGTGTCAACGAAGATAAGTACGATCCGGCCAAGCATCATGTCGTCTCCAACGCCTCCTGCACCACCAACTGTCTGGCTCCGGCGGCAAAGGTTGTCCACGACAAGCTCACCATCAAACGCGCTTTCATGACCACCGTGCATTCCTACACCAACGATCAGAAAGTGCTCGACTTGCCGCACTCCGACCTGCGCCGCGCCCGCGCCGCTGGTTTGAATATCATCCCGACCACCACTGGCGCCGCCAAGGCGGTTGCGCTGGTTATCCCCGACCTCAAAGGAAAATTTGACGGCTACTCTTTGCGCGTACCGACCCCAACCGTCTCTGTTGTGGACTTCACTGCGGAAGTCGAAAAAGAGACCACCACCGAAGAACTCCGCCAGATGTTCCGCGACGCCGCCAAAGAGCCGCGCTTCAAGGGCGTGCTCGAAGCGGTGGACGAACCGCTCGTCAGCATGGACTTCAAAGGCAGTTCCTACAGTTCCTCCGTTGACCTGCCCTTCACGTCCGTTCTGGGCAAGGAAAAGAACAACTTCATCAAAGTCGTCACCTGGTACGACAATGAATGGGGCTACTCCTGCCGCACTGCCGATCTTGCGGCGTTGATGGCAAAGTCTTTGTAATTGGCGATTGGTCAGTATCATTTACCAATTACCAACGTAAGGCGGTGATCGATGAACAAAAAGACAGTCAAAGACATTGACCTCAAAGGCAAACGGGTATTCATGCGCGTGGATTTCAACGTGCCGATGGCGGATGGCAAAGTTACCGATGATAAGCGTATCAAAGCCGCATTGCCGACAATCAAATATTGTTTGGAGCAGGGAGCATCCCTTTTGCTTGCATCTCATTTGGGACGCCCCAAAGGCGGTCCGGACCCCGAATTCAGCCTGAAAGCCGCTTCGGAAGTGTTGTCTGGTCATTTGGGGATTCCCGTCAAAATGGCGCCCGATTGTGTCGGTCCCGAAGTGGAAAAAATGGCGAAGGAACTCAAGCCTGGCGAAGTGATCATGCTTGAAAACACCCGCTTCCACAAGGGCGAAGAAAAGAACGACCTCGAACTCGCCAAACAAATGGCGGCGCTTGCGGATGTATATGTGAACGACGCGTTCGGGTCTGCTCATCGCGCACATTCCTCCACAGAAGGAATCGCCCGCTTCCTGCCCGCGGTTTCCGGTTTCCTGATGGAACAGGAATTGGAATATCTCGGCAAAGCCGTTTCGAATCCGGAGCATCCCTACATTGCTATTTTGGGCGGAGCAAAAATCAGTGACAAGATTCTGGTCGTCGAGACCCTCGCCTCGAAATGCGACAAGCTCATCATCGGCGGCGGCATGGCGAATACTTTCCTGACTGCGAAAGGCTTTAACATGCAGGATAGCCTCGTTGAAGCGGAATCCATTGAGACCGCCAAGACTCTGCTCGGCAAATTCGGCGACAAGCTCATCCTGCCTGTGGACGCTGTGATCGCGGACAAATTCGACGCCGAAGCCAACACCCAGACCGTTGATGTGGACAAGATTCCTGCCGGCTGGCGCATGTTGGATGTCGGTCCGAAGACGATTGAACTATATAAAAAGGAATTAACCGGGGCCAAACTCATCGTTTGGAATGGACCCGTGGGTGTCTTCGAAATGCCGAAGTTTGCCGAAGGGACATTTGCCCTCGCCAGGTTGCTGGCAGAATCCGGCGCGACCACCGTCATCGGCGGCGGCGATTCGGCAAGCGCGGTCAAGAAGGCGGGAGTTGCCAAACAGATGACTCACGTTTCGACCGGCGGCGGCGCTTCGCTCGAATTCCTTGAAGGCAAGGAACTTCCCGGTGTCGCAGCGCTGAACGATAAATAACGTGGCAAGTTATAACGTCCCGAAGGAATTGAAGAGCCTTCGGGATGTTGACTGAATGGGATGGGCAACAGTCCATCCCGTTTTTTATGGAACGTTTTTGCCATGTGCGGGGAGCAGGTTTGTCATGTAAAATTGAATGAACTGCACCCACAGAGGATGTTATGTCGTTTAATGCCGGAGAAAATATCGGTCCATATCGGATCATCGAACAATTGGGACAGGGCGGTATGGCAACTGTGTACAAAGCCTACCATGCTGCGCTCGACCGCTACGTGGCGATCAAGGTGCTGCATCCCGCTTTCAACGAGGACAATACCTTCGAGATGCGCTTCCAGCGCGAAGCGCGCGTGGTGGCGCGGCTGAAGCATCCGCATATTGTGCCAGTCTACGATTATGCCGAACACGAGAAACGTCCCTATCTGGTGATGAAATATATCGAGGGGGATACGCTCAAAGCGCGTATGGCAAAGGGACCGTTGTCCTCCGATGATATTCGCAAGGTCGTGGACGCGGTCGGCTCTGCGCTGGCATATGCTCACAGGCAGGGAATTTTGCATCGCGATATCAAGCCGTCGAATGTACTGGTGGCGAGCGACGGGCAGATGTACCTTGCCGACTTCGGTCTCGCGCGCATCGCTCAATCCGGCGAATCGACCCTTTCATCCGATATGATCATGGGTACGCCGCAATATATCTCGCCTGAACAGGCGATGGGCAAGAAGGACCTCGACGCAGGCACGGACATCTATTCCTTTGGCGTGATGCTATATGAGATGGTAGTGGGACAGGTCCCGTTCAGCGCTGATACGCCGTTCTCCATCATTCATGACCACATCTACTCGCCCCTGCCGCTTCCCCACACGGTCAACCCGAATGTGCCGGAACCGGTGGAGCGTGTGCTGTTGAAGGCGCTCGCCAAAGATCGCGCTGACCGTTATGAAGACGTGACAACGATGGTCGAGGCCTTCAAGGACGCGTGGGAGGAGGCAGGTATCCCCATGCAGGGGACAATGGTGCAGCTGAGAAAAGATAGAACCGGATCAGGTGCAAAAGCGACACAGGTTGCCCAGCCTCAAGCCGAGCCGACGAAAATGGCAGTGAAATCGGAGCCGACCAAAATGGCGGCGAAGGTTGATGTCGCGGCACCAGCCCCGGCGGTGAAAAAGAAGCGCTCTCCGTGGGTCTGGGTGGGAACGGGCTTGGTCATCGTTCTGTGTCTTGCGTTCCTTGGGGTGGCGCGCAACAATCGTCTCTTTGCACGGTTGATTGCCGCGTCGAATCGGCCGGACGCGACTGCAACCGTTTTCCTGCCCTCTCCCACACCGAGGCCAATCCAACCTCAGCCTCTCCCCACGTTCACCCCTCCTCCGGCTGGGCCTGCCCTCCCGCTGGACGTGCTCGACATTCAAAAACGCGCGAACGAAAACCCGAACGACATCGATCTGCAACTCGATCTTGCTGTCGCGTATTGGAACGCGAACCTGCCGGACGCAGCATACCAGACCATTGACAGGATTATCAAATTGGCTGGGACAGAGAATGAGCCGTTTTACATCAAAGCGGGCGAGCGGTTTGCCAGCCAGGGAAAAGGCTGGCTGCCCGCCGCAGTCATGTACTTCCAGGCTGTCAAGCGATATGGCTTGGTCGGAGCGCCCGATGAACTGCGGGACGCGTTCCAGGAGGCGTATTACAAGGGCGCAGAACGCCCCGAAACACCGGGCATTCTGCCGTTTGCCAGCATCGGACAGGTGAATCAGCCCATTGCATTGATTGCCCAATCGCGACATGCGTTCTATGCCGGGCGGCTGGACGAGGCGCGCACCCTGCTCAATCAGGTAAAGCAATTGAAACCCAATATGTATGAAGCCTCCCTGTTGGAAGCCGAATATTTTGCCGCCGAAGGCGAGCCTGAAAAGGCAGGCTTGCTGACCCGGATATTGACCTCAGACTTGTCCGTCCCGCGATGGATAAGAATTTACGCTGAAGAGATCCAAAAGAGATTGCCCCAATAATGAACCGTATACCCTTTGTTGCTGGAAACTGGAAAATGAACAAGACCGTTGCGGAAGCCCGCGAACTGGTCGCACGGATGAGCGCGCCCTTGAGCACCATCCCGAATGTCGAAAAAGTCATCTGCCCGCCGTTCACATCGCTCATGGCAGTGTCCGAGGCGCTGAATGGGACCGGCATTGGTCTCGGCGCGCAAGACCTGCATTGGGAGGAGAAGGGCGCGTTCACCGGTCAGGTGGCGCCGAACATGGTGAAGGAGTTTTGCTCCTACGTCATTATCGGTCACTCGGAACGCCGCACCTACTTTGGCGAGACGGATGAGACCGTGAATAGGAAAGTCCATGCTGCGTTGAAGGCGGGACTCACGCCCATTGTCTGCGTGGGGGAGACGCTGGGACAGTACGAATCGGGACTGACATCCGAGGTTGTTCGCCGTCAAATCAACGCTGGCTTGGCTGGGATCGATCCCGCTATTGCCTCCCGCATCGTAATTGCCTACGAACCTGTCTGGGCAATCGGCACGGGCAAAGCCTCCAGCGGAGAGAATGCCCAGGGCGTGCATAGCAGGGTTATTCGCCCGGCGCTGAGCGGGCTGTTCGGAGAATCCAACGCCCAGGCAATTCGCATTCTGTACGGCGGCTCTGTCACCGCGGCGAACGCGGCGGAATTTTTTGCTCAGCCTGATATCGACGGCGCATTGGTTGGCGGCGCCAGTCTCAAACCGGAGGAGTTCATTGCCATCACCAAAGCGGCTGTGAAGTGACATGTGTCGTTGCGAGGGCGGCGGTTGTCCGCCCGAAGCGATCTTCCATTCGGTGGATGATTCTTTTCGATAAGCTTGCCCCATTGAATGCGGGGTTGCTTTGCCTCTGGCTCACAACGACATTTATAATCGGGGACATTCATGGAACAATTACAAGGTTTTTTCTGGTTTGTGCTAATGCTCGTTCCGCTGATTTTGCTTCAGCGATTGTTGCATCGCGAGATCCAAGCGGTCTTTCTCATCCTCACGCGCAACCCGCAAATCACGATGGGGGTCTTTTCGTTCATCTTTTTACCCGGCGTATTTCTGCATGAATTGAGTCATTTCCTGATGGCAAAAATCCTGCGCGTGCCAACAGGGCGGTTCTCCATCCTCCCCCGACCACTCCCAGATGGCCGCCTGCAACTTGGTTATGTGGAAACCGCCCGGGCAGACATCGTGCGCGACTCGTTGATTGGCGCCGCTCCGCTCATCGTGGGGACGCTCTTCGTGGCGTATGTATCGATTTATCAACTGGACATGCGCATCCTGTGGGATACACTCCGCAACGGGCAGTTCAATCTTTTCTGGATGGGGATCAATGCTTTGCCGCACGTCAAGGACTTTACACTCTGGTTCTACCTTACCTTTGCGGTGAGCAGCACGATGATGCCTTCCGAATCGGACCGCCATGCCTGGCTGGAGTTGATCGTATCGGTGGGAGTGTTGTTCGCAATTGCGCTGCTGGTTGGCGCCGGTCCGTGGATGCTGGATAATGTCGCGCCGGTGGTGAGCAGCTTTCTCAGTTCGGTGGCGGTGATCTTTGGATTAAGCTCGGTTGTGCATGTGGTTTTGGTCCTGCCGACCGCCCTCATTCACAAATTGCTTGCCCGCGCCACGGGAGTGGATGTCGTGTAGGCTTATGCGCCTCTCCCGCTTCTGGTTGGTTGCTTCAGCGGTTCTCCACGCCCTCATCATTTTCCGATAATAAATGTGTCGCGGCTTCGATTTGTTCGCGGTCGCCGATGAAGCCGATACGATCCTCCGCCTCGAAAACTGTCAGTGACTTTGGATTCGCGACCAATTCCCGGTTGCGCAGGATCGCCACCACCGACGCGCCGGTTCGGGCACGCAGATTGGCTTCCGCGATGGTCTGTCCCACAAGCGGATTCCCCGGAGGAAGTCTCAGCCAGGTGATCTCGAGAGTGCCGCTGGCATGGATCAGGTCATGCAGGAGGCGGTGTTCCTCCTCGGTGTTGACTTGCAGATCGTAGTGGTCGTGGCGGACCGCATCCAGGTAGCGGATGATCTCCTGTACGGGAAAATCCAGTTTGAGGAGGGTATGCCGCACAATCTCAAGTCCGCCTTCGAGTTCGGGGTGGATGACATCCTGCGCGCCGAGTCCCGCGAGATGATTGATGCCCTCCTCGGTGGTAGCGCGTGCGATGATGGGGAGGTGCGGCGCCAGATCACGCGCCGATGCGACCACCAGTCCGCTGGCGGTTTCGTCGGGGCCGGCAACAACGAGGGCGCGGGCACGTTCCAATCCTGCGTGAGTGAGCACCTCGGAATTGGAGGCGTCGCCATATAAATTCGGGATCCCGCGCCGGCTGAGTTCCTCGACCCGTTCTGCATCCGAATCGACGACCAGGCAGGGAATCGATAATTGCCCCAGCAAGTTGACAATTTGTTGTCCCACACGTCCATATCCGACGATGACGACGTGCCCCTCCATTGTTTCTTCCGACTGGAAGGGAAGAGGTTTGTGACGGTCGAACAAATTCCACAGGCGGGAGGATTTTTGCAACAGTTGTTGGAATGGGCTGACAAGCCGGAACATCAGCGGGTTGACCGTAATGGACAAAAGCGCGCTTGCCAGAATCAGGGAGTATTGATCCTGATGGAGCAGGCCCAGAGCCACTCCTGCCTGACCGAGGATGAAAGAGAATTCACCAATCTGGCTTAAGCCAGCCGAGACGACCAGCGTGGTACGCGCCTGCCAGGGAAGGAGGATACCCAGCAGGATGGTAATGAGCGGTTTGCCGAATACGATCAGGGCGGTCAGGGCGAGCACGTTTCCCAGGTTGTTGAAGAGATAAACCAGATTGACGAGCATCCCGATGGAAACAAAGAACAGTACCGCAAACGCCTCGCGGAAAGGGAAAACATCTGCGCCGACCTGGTGACTAAGTGGAGACTCGCTGACCACAACCCCTGCCACGAATGCCCCCAACGCCAACGACACGCCGAAAAGTTCCGCCGCTCCCATGGCGGTTCCCAACGTGATCGCCAGGATGGCAAGGATGAACAACTCACGCGAACGTGTATGTGCAATGCGCAATAGCATCCAGGGAATCAATCGCTTGCCGACGAATAGTACAAGAAGAACAAAAGCGACCGCCTTCAACAGGGTGGCTGCCAGGTTTTGCCAGTCAAAGCCATTGTCTGCATTTGCCAGCGTCGGCATCAGGACGAGGATCAACACTGTTGCCAGGTCTTCCAGGATTAGCCAGCCGACTGCGGCTTGTCCGTGTGGCGTGTTGAGCAACCCATTGTCAATCAGTCCGCGGAGCAGAACGACCGTGCTGGCAATGGAAATTGCCAGCCCCAGTACGATGCCTGCCGGGAGACTCCAGCCCCACCATTGACTCAGTCCGATAGCCAGCAGGGTGGACAGGGTCATTTGTCCCAGTGCGCCGGGAATCGCGATGGATCGTACTTTCAAAAGGTCGCTGAAGGAAAAGTGCAAACCGACGCCGAACATCAGGAAGATCACCCCCAATTCTGCAAGTTGGCTGATAGTCTCCGTATCCCCGACAAACCCCGGCGTAAATGGTCCGATTGCGATCCCCGCGAGCAAATATCCGACAATTGTGGGTAACTCCAAACGGCGCGCAATAACACCACCGATAAACGCTACCACCAATGCCACGACGATGTTGATCAATAATGTTAATTCGTGCATGTCATCTCCTGATGCTATTCGGTTAAATCCCGGTTTAATCATTTATCATTTTACACAAGTAATCGAATGGAAAACTCCGATTAATAAATTCTCATCTATGGTTTGGTGACAGAGGTTTTACTCATCACTATCCGCGCATTATCCAGGCCATCCTTGAATTTCGTTGTGGATATGACTCCACACTCGCTGGATCGGACTCCTTCCATCAACGCGGTGAGGCTGCACAATTATCCTTCTGTTCTGCACAAATTCTGCAAATTTGACCGGTATCCTGTGGAAAAAATAAGGAGATACCATTATGTCAAATTTTCTTAAAAACAAAAAAGCTAGAAACTGGGGAATCGTTCTCGGAATCTTTATCGCTCTTCTGCTGGCGGGATGGACCTTGACCTCTGCCAGCGCAAGCAGGGAAAATGCCCGGGCAGACAATAATGAGGGAAAAGTCATTTCATTGGAAGTTGCAGAGACAATCGAGACTTCTGGTTCTTTGGCTGCACAGCCCTTTGCCGCCCTGACGTGGAAGACAAGCGGCGTAGTCGCAAAAGTAAATGTCAAACCTGGTGATACGGTGAAAGCTGACGATATTTTGTTGACGCTGCAGCCTTCCAGCACTTCGGCAAGCATCGTCTCGGCTCAAGCGGACCTTGTGTCTGCGCAAAAAAACCTGGAAGATTTACTCCACTCCGATACCGACCTGGCGCGGGCTGTCATTGCCTTGCGGGAAGCACAGGAAGCATATGACGAAGCCGCGGAGTGGCGCGAAGAGTTGAATGGCAAGATCACGATCCAGCAGATCAAGTATGTCAAGTTCCATGGAAAGACCATCCCAAAAGTAGTTGAGCGGGAAGATTATGCCGATGCCGAAACCATTGCCAAAGCCGATGAAGATCTTGCCTTGGCAAAGGCGCAACTGGAAGATGCCCAGCGCGATTATGAGCGCCTCAAAGACGGACCGAATGCACAAGATGTGCTTGCCGCACAAGCCCGCGTGGATGCGGCGCAGGCGACCGTCAATGCGCTGAGTATTATCGCTCCATTCGATGGGCAGGTGCTTTCGGTGGATGACCGTGCTGGCGATTCGGTGAATACTGGTGAACTTTCGGTCAATCTAGCCGATCTGAGTCATCTGTATGTGGAAACGCAGGTGGATGAATCAGATATTGCCAAAGTCAAATTGGGCAACCAGGTATCGGCTACGTTGGATGCGCTTCCCGGCGTTACCTTTACCGGTCAGGTAACGGCGATCAATCCTGTGGGGAAGGTTGTCTCTGGTTTGGTGAAATATTCGGTCCGCATTGAACTCGATGAAGTGGATGAAGGTGTCTTCCTGCCATTGGGCACAACGGTCAATGTGGTCATTCATATTCGCGATGCAGAAGCGACCCTCGCTGTGCCGATCACCGCCATACAAAATGATAGCGAAGGAGAATACGTCTGGGTTATTCAAAATGACGGTTCTGTGAAGCGCGTGGATGTTGTGAGCGGAACCATCATCGGTGATAAGGTGGTTGTGAGTGGAAACTTGAAAGAAGGGGATCGCCTGCAAATCATTCACGAGAGCAGTTTCACCGCCCCTAATCCTTTTGGAGGAAGTTCGCAATGATCCAAGCGCAAGATTTGACAAAGGTGTATCAAATGGGTGATAGTGAAGTCCACGCTTTGAACGGTGCAAGCTTCACTATTGACGAAGGTGAGATGGTCGCCATCATGGGACCTTCCGGTTCGGGCAAGAGTACATTGATGTCTATTATTGGTTGTCTTGACGTACCCACCAGTGGAAAATATGAGTTGGATGGATTGGCCGTCGAAAATATGGGCGAATCGCAACTTGCAGAAATTCGCGGACGCAAGATCGGGTTTGTCTTTCAGCAGTTCAATTTGCTGGCACGGACAAGTGCCCTGGAAAATGTGATGCTGCCGTTGACTTACGCAGGCTTCTCCGGAAAAGAACGTGAGGAACGTGCCCGCAAGGCGCTGGAGCGGGTTGGCTTGGGCGATCGGACTCACCATGCGCCGAATGAACTTTCCGGCGGTCAGCAGCAGCGTGTGGCAATTGCGCGCGCGTTGGTGAATGAACCTTCCATTCTGCTTGCCGATGAGCCGACCGGCGCGCTCGATAGCAAGACCGGCGTGGAAATCATGGAACTGTTTCAAAGCTTGCACAAGGATGGCGGGCAGACTGTGATCCTGGTGACACATGATACCTTTGTGGCGCGGCATGCGAACCGCATCATCCGCCTTTCGGATGGGAAGATCGTTTCGGATGAGATCAACCAAAACCCGATCAAGGCTGGCACACCGCGCACAGAAGAATAAAAGGAGAGAGAAATGTTGTTTTCAGAAAATTTAAAAATAGCCCTGCGTGCTTTGCGTGCCAACAAGATGCGTTCCATGCTGACAATTCTGGGGATCGTCATCGGTGTAGCGACGGTGGTGGCGTTGCTTTCGATCGGCGAAGGAGCCACTGCGAGCATTACGGATCAGATACAGAGCGGCGGCTCAAACCTGTTGACCATTTCCCCTGGCAGGCAGGAAGCCCGCTTCCCCGGAGCGGGAGGAGGTTACCGGCAAACGAGTTATCTATATTATTCCGATTATCAATTGTTAAAAAGTGCCCTGGCCGAGAGCGTTTCGGAAATTGTGCCGGTCTATCAATCTGCTTATACGGTGAAATTCGGGGACGAAAGCCTCAACACGAACGTGACTGGTGTGTTGGAAGCCCACAAGGAGATCCGCTCGTTCGAGATGTCCGACGGGCGCTTTATCAATGATGGCGATAACAAATCCCAGGCATTGGTGGCAGTATTGGGCAATACGGTTGCGCAGGATATGTTCGGCAGCCTGTCTCCCATTGGTAAAACCATTGCCATCAATGGCGTGCGATTTGAGGTAATCGGAGTTTTGGAATCCAAAGGCGCCTCTCTGGGTTCACCCGATGATGTGGTCTTTATCCCCATTGAAACGGGATACAACAAATTGTTCGGTGAAACGGCAACATACAACGGCAAAAAGACCGTCAACAGCATTCTGGTTTCGGTCATGGACACGGAGGGCATGGATACCGTCTCGGCGCAGATCGAATTCATGCTCCGGCGTTCTCACGAATTGAAGACCTCCGATGCGCTGGATTTCAACATCATGAGCCAGGCAGATACGCTGGAAACCTTGAATTCGGTGACACAAACCCTCACCATCTTTCTTGGCGCTATTGCGGGGATTTCCCTGCTCGTGGGTGGTATCGGCATCATGAACATCATGCTGGTCTCTGTCACAGAGCGGACGAAGGAGATCGGTCTGCGCAAAGCCGTTGGCGCAACGAAGAACCAGATCCTTACGCAGTTCCTGATCGAGACGGTGACGCTTAGTCTATTGGGCGGCATCATCGGTATTCTGCTCGGAGTCGGCATTGCCTATTTCTTCACTGTGACCGGTTTGATTTCTTCGGTTATCACGGCTGATTCGATCCTGATGGCGTTCTTCTTCGCATTGGCGATCGGTATGTTCTTCGGTATCTACCCCGCCCTGCGTGCTGCAAGCCTGCACCCGATGGTTGCCTTGCGGTATGAATAAGGAAACTTCACTACGAAGGGCACTAAGACCTTCGGGGCGTTCTGCTGATGTGAGGTTTTGAATCTTCTCACGAAGAACGATTTTTCCTTTGTGTACTTGGTGCCCTTCGTGGTAAAAAAGACCCTATGCCCAAGAAAATCCTGCTTGTTGATGATGAGCCCGAAATCCTGGAGATCTGCCGCGATTATCTCAAAGCCTCCTCCTATGAGGTGGTTACTGCCAAAGACGGCGCACAGGGACTTTCCCTGGCGCGCCGCGAAAAACCGGACCTGATTGTGCTCGATCTTATGCTCCCCGAGATGGACGGTCTCGATGTTTGCCGCACCCTTCGGCGCGAGAGCAATGTCCCAATCATCATGCTTACTGCGCGCGTGGAGGAAACCGACAAACTCATCGGGCTCGAACTCGGCGCGGATGATTACATGACCAAGCCGTTCAGTCCCCGCGAGTTAGTAGCGCGAGTCAAGGTCGTTTTACGACGCACCAGTGGCGACTCGACTGCCGAAGTCATCCGTGTGGGAAATGTTTCGTTGGACAGAGCCCACTATGAGGTCCAAAAGGGGAAGCGTGTGATCACCCTGACGCCCACCGAATTCGAGATCATGGCAACATTGATGAGTCAGCCGGGTCGCATTTTTTCCCGTTCCCAACTGCTCACTGCTGTTCACGGTGTTGCGTTCGAAAGCTATGAGCGTGCCATTGATTCGCACATCCGCAACCTGCGCCATAAACTGGAACCCGATGAGTTGATTTTCACGGTACATGGCGTGGGATATAAATTTGAGGCTTGATATGCAATCATCCGTCAGTGATATTCGCCGTCGTCTGTTGTTTTTGCTGTTGCGGGCGTTTGTAATCGTTCTGTTTTTATCCTTTTTATTCTTTACCCTGGCTGTCGGTTACTTTCTGACATCTTCCTCGACCCCCGTCCCATTTCCATTCGCCAGCGCTCTCGAAGGATATTATCTTGCCAATGGGAATTGGAACGGCGCAGAACGGGTTTTCGATTCCGCCGAGGGATTGAGAAACCTGAACGTGTTGCTACTCGACAAAGACCAGCGTATCGTTCTGGACCGAAGGGCTGATACCGTTTCGACGCTCGGTTCACACTATGATTTTCAAGAGAACGATGTCGTGCTTGACCTCAGCGTGAATGGCGAACTGGTGGGATATGTTGTGCTTACCGCCTATTCGTTCACGGCGCGCCTTGGAATTGCCCGCGCCATTCTCCTGCCAATATCCATCATTTCGTTCATCCTGGCGATGTTCTTGGTGGTCGTGGCGATTCTTTTGATGCGTCGTTTCGTTAACCCATTAGCCGATGTGATCTATGCCGCACGCGCTGTGGCGGGCGGAAAATTGAACACACGCATTCCCAAGAAGGGACCACAAGACCTGCAAAGCCTCTCTGAAAGTTTCAATGAGATGGCTTCCTCTCTCGAACGCAGCGACCGAGAACGACGTGACATGCTTGCCGATATTGCTCATGAATTGCGCACTCCCCTCTCGGTCATCCGCGGACGGCTCGAAGGCATCGTGGATGGCATCTACTCCGAAAATGGATCGCAGGTCTCGATGGCGCTGGAACAGACCTACCTTTTACAACGGCTTGTGGATGATCTGCGTCTGCTCACGCTCGCCGAGACCCGCCAGCTTTTGTTCGACCGGCAGAATGTCGATGTCGGCAGGGTGATCGAACGGGTTGTGGAGATGTTCTCTGCGGAAGCAAAGGAGAAAAATATTTCCCTTTCTTTCAGCGAAAAAAGCGGAGACTGTTCTGCCCTGATCGACCCCCAACGTTTGGAGCAGGTAATCAGCAACCTGATCGGCAACGCGCTTCGTTACGTCCCCGATGGAGGAAATGTGCGGGTCACTGCCAATGAAACTTCTAGCGGTGTACGGATCACTGTCAGTGACAATGGTAAAGGTGTCCCTGCTGAAGACCTGCCCTTTATCTTCGAGCGGTTCTGGCGCAAGGATAAATCCCGCTCGCGTGCCACCGGCGGAACGGGACTGGGTCTCGCCATTGCCAGGCAGCTCATCGAAGCCCAGGGCGGAAGCGTGTATGCCCAAAACCTCCCCGGAGGTGGGTTGCAAGTTGTCGTTGAATTGAAAAAATAAACCCATCTCACCCGAGATGGGTTTCAAATTATCAATGACCAGCCACCCAATTATGCTGGCATCTTTTGTGCTGCTTCAAAACCTCTCTTCAACGCCTCAAAGTTCTTCGGCAGGAGATGCTTGTGCCGTGCGGGCAGGTGACCCTCAAGCGCCTTCTCTACATCTTTCAGCGTGATATCATTGAGTACAGTCAGCAGCGCGCCGACCGCCACCATGTTGAGCAGTTTCTTGTCGCCGATTTCTTCGGCAATTTCGTTGCATGGCACAAAGATGACGTGAATGTCATCCCGCTTCGCACCGCGGTCCACCATGGACTGGTTGACGATGAGCGTTCCACCGGGGGCGAGAACTTCCTCGTACTTGTCAAAGGATGGCAGGTTCAAGGCAATCGCCAGCGGCGGATTTTTCACCAGCGGCGAACCGATTTCATCGTCGGCAATCACAACCGTGCAGTTTGCCGTGCCGCCGCGCATTTCGGGTCCGTAGGAGGGAATCCACGTTACTTCCTTGCCCGCGTCCATGGCGGCGTAGGCAAGCACCTGTCCGCCGAAAAGAACGCCCTGCCCGCCAAAGCCTGCGATAATGATTTCTTTTTGCATAGGTATCTCCATGTCATTGCAAAGGCATTAGCCTGAAGCAATGCATCAAATTTTGATCTGCGCCACACCCGCCGCGACCTTGTAATCGCCCAGCGGAAACGCTGGAACCATGTGCTGTTCCACGAACTTCAACGAGTCGACCGGCGTCATACCCCAGTTCGTCGGGCAGGTGGAGAGCAGTTCGACCATCGAGAAACCGAGTCCGCGTGCCTGTGTTTCAAAAGCGGTGCGGATGGCTTTCTTGGCGAGACGGATATTCTTCGGATCGTGCAGGGAGCGGCGTACGCAGTAGCCCACGCCGTCCAGTGTCGAGAGCATCTCCGCCATGCGGATGGGGAAGCCCTGAGTCTCCACGTCGCGCCCGTTTGGGGAGGAGGTGGTCTTCATGCCGGGCAGGGTGGTGGGAGCCATCTGTCCGCCGGTCATGCCATAGTTGGCGTTATTGATAAAAATGACCGTCAGGTTTTCGCCGCGCGCCGCCGCGTGGACGATCTCACCCATGCCGATGGATGCCAGATCGCCGTCACCCTGATAGGTGAACACGATGCGGTCGGGCAGCACACGCTTGATGCCCGTTGCCATGGCAGGGGCGCGTCCGTGCGGTGCCTCGACGAAATCGGTGTCGAAGTAGTTATATGCAAAGACCGAGCATCCCACCGGAGCAACGCCGATGGTGCGGTCGATCAAATCCATTTCCTCCAACACTTCGGCGATCAGACGATGCGCCACGCCGTGTGTGCAACCCGGGCAGTAATGGGTGGGGGTATCGGTAAAGCCTTCGGGGCGTTCGTAAACCAGATTGTTGGCATTCGTTGCAACCATGATTCACCTCTATACAGCTTGCGCCATGCGCTCGAGCCACGCCTCACGCGGATCAACATCCACGCTCAGTTTGCTCGAAGCAATGCGTTCGATCTCATGCAGGATCTCTTCAGTGAATGGGACCACACCGCCCATTCGCCCGTAAAATTCGACGGGCACGCGCCCCTTCACTGCCAGGCGGACATCCTCCAGCATTTGACCGGAGTTCATCTCGGTGACGAGGAAACCGCTCACGCGCCCGACCAACTGCTCGATGGCCTCGAACGGAAACGGGCTGACGGTGATCGGTCGTAGCAAGCCGACTTTGATCCCCTTGGCACGCGCCTGTCTCACCGCCGAGAGTGCCACACGTCCCGCCGTGCCGAAGCCGACGATGACAAATTCCGCGTCGTCGAGGAAATATTCCTTATAACGGACTTCGTCGCGTTGAATGGTTTTCCAGCGGGATAAAAGCCTCAGGTTGAGCTTTTCTTCTTCAATGGGATCAAGATAAATGGAGGAAAGGATGCGGCGCGGTCGCTTGCCCATGCGTCCATCTGTTGCCCAGTCCCAGTTGGCGCGCTGCATTGGTCGCATCTCGGGCATTTTCGCCGGTTCCATCATCTGCCCGACCGAACCATCGAGGATGACCATGCAAATGGTGCGGTATTTTTCGGCGAGGTCGAAGGACATGACAGTCAGGTCAATCGCCTCCTGCACAGACGCGGGTGCCAGCACGATGTTGTGATAATCGCCGTGCCCGCCGCCATGTACCGCCTGGTTGTAATCGGCCTGCGATGGCGCGATGTTGCCAAGACCGGGCCCGCCGCGCATCACATTGACCAGCACTGCAGGAACTTCCGTGCCTTGAATATAAGACAAGCCTTCCATCATAAGGCTGACACCCGGGCTCGACGAGGTGGACATGACGCGCACGCCGGCGCACGCTGCACCGTAGACCATGTTGATGGCGCCGAGTTCGCTTTCGGCTTGCACGAAGGCGCGTCCGAGTTCGGGCATGCGTTTCGAGAGGTATTCCAGAATTTCGGTTTGTGGGGTGATCGGGTATCCGAAGTAGGCATCCAGCCCCGCGCGAACGGAGGCTTCTGCAATGGCTTCGTTCCCTTTCCAGAGTTCACGTGGCATTTGTTACTCCAATTAAATAAGTAAGGGCGTAGTATGGTGCTACGCCCCAACCGGTGTGGGAACCGCTTTGGTAATTTCGCGATACACGGTGATTGCCGCGTCCGGGCAGACTAGGGCACAAATAGCACACCCCGTGCAACCGTCCTTGAACGTGTGCGCGGGGTGGTAGCCCTTCGGGGTGAGCCTCGTCATGTCCAGTTCCATCACCTCCTGTGGACAGGCGCTGATGCAGAGTTCGCATCCCTTACAATAAGTATCACTGACTTCGATCCAACCTTTTGCAGGCATCGTCACTCCTTATCTGAGAAGTCGGATATTAATTAGCGGGATTACCGCCACCTTGATTATGACTTCATTAACTTTTATGGTGTAGTGCCAAGCGTCACAAGCGAGGGCATACAAAAATCATCCCTTTACAGGTGGTAGAATCTCGACATGATATTGATTTGGAGGATTCCATGACGGATGCTGTGATCGTGGATGCCATTCGCACGCCGGTGGGCGCGCTGGGAGGAAGTCTCGCTTCGGTTCGACCGGACGATATGGCTGCCCTCGTTATCAAGGAGATTATTGGACGCAACAAACTTGACCCCGCTCTCGTGGAGGAGGTCTTTTTTGGATGCGCAAATCAAGCCGGGGAGGATAACCGCAACGTGGCGCGCATGGCATCCCTGCTGGCGGGTCTGCCTGTGGAAGTGGGCGGTGTGACCGTGAATCGGCTTTGCGCTTCAGGCTTGAATGCCATCAATCAGGCCGCGCGTGCGATCAAAGCCGGGGAAGGGGATGTGTACATTGCAGGCGGGGTCGAATCGATGAGCCGGGCGCCATATTCCCTGCCGAAAGCGGAATCCGGTTACTCGTTCGGCAACCTGACCGCTTACGATACCGCCCTCGGGTGGCGCTATCCCAACCCGAAGATGAAAGAAATGTACGGCACGGATTCGATGGGCGAGACCGCCGAAAATATCGCAAAGGAACGCCCTCACATCACACGCGAGAAACAGGACGCGTTCGCGCTGCGCAGTCACCAGCGTGCCATTGCCGCCATCGACTCGGGACGCTTCAAGGAGGAAATTCTCCCCGTTGCCATCCCTCAGAAAAAAGGCGATCCAAAGATCGTGGATGTGGATGAACGTCCGCGTCGCGATACAACGATGGAATCACTGGCAAAACTCAAACCAGCCTTTGCCAAAGAAGGCGGCACTGTGACGGCGGGTAATTCCTCCGGTTTGAACGACGGAGCCGCCGCGCTGTTGCTGATGAGCGCCGACAAGGCGAAGTCGCTGGGGTTGAATCCGCTGGCTCGGATTGTCGCGTCAGCTTCCGCTGGAGTTCCGCCGCGGGTGATGGGCTACGGTCCCGTGCCTGCGACGAGGAAAGCCCTCCAGCGCGCGGGAATCCAGATGAAGGACATCGGGCTGGTGGAACTGAATGAAGCATTCGCTGTCCAATCCTTGGCGGTCATGGAAGATCTGAACCTTGACCCGGAGATCGTCAATGTGAATGGCGGCGCGATTGCCATCGGGCATCCGTTGGGGTGCTCCGGCGCACGGCTCGTTACAACCTTGGTTCATGAGATGCGCCTGCGTGGCAATATCCAATACGGGCTGGCGACTCTCTGTGTGGGCGTGGGGCAGGGTGAGGCGACGATCATTGAATGGATCGGATAGTTTATTGGAACAAATTCCGCCTCCCGTCTTCGCTGGAAAGGAGACAGCTTGAATGAAAATTCGATTCTTCCTGACTGTTGCACTGGCGCTTTCCGCCTGTGCCGCCCCCGTTTCCACAGCCGAGGCGCCCGCGGAGCCGGTTGATGCGCCATCGCAAGTTATCGAAGAAAATACCCCGGCTCCCCATCCCGACACCCCCTCACCGCCGGAGATCGACGCGCCGATTGTTGAGTCGCCTGCGCTTGTGACCGTTCATTTCCTCAACGAACTGGACGGCTGGGGCATAACCGAGACGCAGATCGTCCGCACGAACGACGGCGGGATCACCTGGTATAACGTCACGCCGCCCAATGTAACCGAGACCGGCTATAGTGTGGAATTCTTCGTGCTCGATAATAACCACGTCTGGATGCAGAAACCAGATTTCAACAACTATCCCAACAGCGGATTTTTGAATATCACCTCCGACGGAGGACGTACATGGAGGACGATTACGGTCCCATTCAGCGGCGCGCACATTCATTTCCTCGATGCAGACAGCGGCTGGGCGCTTGCCGACCGGGGTGTAGGGGCGGGTTCGAACGCGGTTGCAGTCTACCAGACGAACGACGGTGGAGTCACCTGGGTGCAGACCTACACCAACGACCCCGACCAAGCCGGCACCGGGGATTCGCTTCCGCTGGGCGGGCTCAAGATGGGGATCACGCCATTGAATATGCAGACCGCCTGGATTTATGGTGTGGTGTATGCGCCGGGTTCAGCATACGTCTTCCGTACAGACGATGGCGGCCACGTCTGGAAACCGGTCTCCCTTTCCCTGCCGGAGGGCGTGGACAATGCAGAGTTGACCGTCGAACAGATTTCGATAGTCTCGGCGAATGAGTCCTTTCTCCTCATACGCATCACATCCGACCAGACCCGCCTCGCGGTCTACGACTCAAATGATGCCGGGCAGACCTGGTCGCTCACGCCCACATTGATTCCCGGCGCTGGCGCGGCGAAATTCCTGTCGGCAGAGGAGGCGGTGATTTATAACGGTGAGCAATTCTACGTCACGCGCGATGCGGCGCGCACGTGGAGTATCATCCCGCCGGATATGCTTTTCAGCGAAACATTCGTGGCGATGGATTTCGTCAACCCACTTTCCGGCTGGGTGACCACGCTCGATCCCACTGGTCACCGTTCGTTTTTACGGACGACTGATGGAGGTGCCACATGGTTCGCCATCATCCCCTGACTGGATGCCACCGTACTAGAGGGCGCCGCGCGCCACGACGAAACAATCCCCTCGTTGTTTTGCTGATATTTCTCCTCTCTGGATGCGTGACGGCTCCTCCCACGCCGACACCTGCTCCCGTTATTGAGACGACACCAACCTCTCTTGCGGCATCCGCCACCCTCGACGCGTCACCCACTTTTGTCGGCCGCGTGCGCAACGCAAAGTATCAACTCGGCGCGACGGATTCCTTGCAGGTGGTGCAATTGACAAATGGAGTGTACGAATCCGGTGCGCCCGGCAGCGCCGAATACATCTCGGTGAACGTGTTGAACTTCATTGCAAATGGGGACCTGGACAACGATGGCTTGGATGAAGTTGTTGCCCTGATCTCGGAGAATTACGGCGGCACGGGTGTCTTTGTTTTTCTTGTCGTGTATGCCGATGTGAACGGCAGACTTGAATTTCAAACCTCCGTCATTGTGGATGACAGACCTTTGGTGAACGCGCTGTCTATCGAGGGCGGGGAGATTTTTTTGGATGTTGTTATCCATGGTGCCGAAGATCCGCTTTGTTGTCCGACACTGCGGACGGTGCGGCATTACCGCCTCGCCGAAATCAACCAGTTGGACATGGTGGATTACACCACCTTCACCCCGGCGGGCGCTCCGCGCACCATCACCATCGAAGCGCCGCCGAACGGGTCGGAAGTGTACGGCTCAGTGCAGGTCAGGGGCAGGGTTGCCATTGCTCCGTTCGAGAATACGCTTGCCTATCGCATTTATGATGTGGGTGGCGTGGAACTTGCGGCAGGCGCGATCAATGTGGACGCGCCGGACCTCGGCGCTCCCGGTACGTTCAACGAAGTGATCCGGCTCGGAAATATCCTGTCGGGCGCGGTTGTCCGGCTGGAGGTGCAGGATGTCAGCGCGGCAGACGGTTCGCTGCTTGGCATGGATTCCATCGAATTGGTTGTAAAATAATGGAGTTGCGCCCGCTGGAATACAGTGACCTTAATCATACCGGAGGAGAATATGCCTAATACAGTCCGTGATTGGATGTCCAGCCCTGTTGTTGTTGTCGATCCCGATTCAAGCGTCAAGTACGCGCTGACGTTGATGCGCCGGCGCAAGATCCACAGCGTGGTCGTTTCCATCTCGGAGACGAACACCCAATATGGCATCGTCACCACAACGGATATTCGCGACAAGATCGCCGCCACAGGTCGTAATCCCGCCGAAACGACTGTGCGCGAGATCATGTCGGGTCCCATCGTTACCGGTAGCCCCGATTGGACCCTTATGGAATGTTCACAGGTGATGCAAAAGCACCATATTCATCATCTTCCCATTGCCGACCAAAGCGGCACATTGATCGGCTTGATCTCAGCCACCGACATTTTTATGGCCGTCGAAGAGACCGGGTGGGAGGAGAAGGGTTCGTAGAACTGAGCCGGGCACCTGGTCATGCCAAGGGAAAAATATTACGTCGTGTGGAAGGGTCGCAAGACGGGTATCTTCACCTCCTGGGAGGAGTGCGAAAAGCAGGTGAAGGGATTTGTCGCGGCGGAGTATAAGGCATTCGGTTCACGCGAGGAGGCGGAAACAGCCCTCCGGTCGGGGTATGACGCGTACAAGGGCAAGCCGTCCTCGCTGGGGAAGTGGAAACATGCCAGCGTCCAGCCGATCATCCCTTCGGTGTGCGTGGATGCGGCGTGCAGCGGTTCGCCGGGGAAACTCGAATATCGCGGCGTGGATACGGACACTGGTAGGGAAATCTTCCATTTCGGCCCATTCCCCGATGGGACGAACAATGTCGGAGAGTTCCTTGCCATCGTCCATGCACTGACATGGATGTCGAAACAAAAGAAGCAGTTACCCGTTTACTCCGATTCGGAGAATGCCATTGCTTGGGTGTTCACCGGCAAGTGCAATACACAATTGAAGCATACAACGAAAAACGCGTTGATCTTTGTCATGATCCACAGTGCCGAGAATTGGCTGGCGGAAAACGAACTGGACGACGATGCCGTGTTGAAATGGAATACGGAATTGTGGGGTGAGATTCCCGCAGATTTCGGGAGAAAGTAGAATCAAGCATGAAAACAGCCCTGCTCCTCATTGATATACAAAAAGACTATTTTCCCGGTGGGAAGTTTCCGTTGGTCAACCCCCTCGAAGCCGCGCAAAAGGCTTATATGCTCCTGCAATGTTTTCGCGAGCACAGTGGTCGTCATGTCCACATTCAGCACATTTCCATCAAGCCGGATGCCGCCTTTTTCGTCCGTGGCGACAGCGGTTCGGATATTCACGACTCGGTTGCACACTTCGAAGGCGAGCCCATCGTGTACAAACATTATCCCAATTCCTTTCGCGAAACGAACCTGCTTGCACTGTTGAAGGAATGGGAAATCGAGCGCGTGATTATTACCGGCATGATGACCCACATGTGCGTGGACGCGACCGCCCGCGCCGCAGCCGACCTCGGCTTCCAGATCATCGTCGTTGAAGATGCCTGCGCTACACGCGACCTGCAATACGGCGACACAATCATTCCGGCGGAGCAGGTTCATAAGGCATTTCTCGCCGCGCTCAGATCGTATGGCAGGGTGATGAAGAGCGAAGAGGTGATCGCGTTGCTGGCTGGAGAAATGGTCGCGTAAAATCTCACCCACCGTCAATCGGCGCAATCTAACCGTAAATTCAAAATCGGAAATCCAAAATGACTACTCTCGACCCTCAACGACAACAAAAAGCCAGGGAATACGCCCGAATTGGCCGCCGCCTGTGGGTGGTTGACACACTGGTCAGTTTTTTCTATGCCCTGGCATGGCTCTTCTTTGGATGGGCGCACGCCCTGCGAGACTGGCTCTCCAAATTCACAAACAACGAATGGCTGTTGGTTGCGCTGTTCATCTCGGTCTTTGGCGGGTTTTATTATCTAATCAACCTCCCGCTCAGCTACTACAGCGGATTTCTCCTCCAACATCGCTTTGACCAGTCGAACCAGACCTTCAAAGATTGGGTTGTGGACCAGGTCAAAGGAGTGGCGGTCGGCGCGCCCCTCAGCCTGATCCTGCTCGAACTGCTGTATCTCGCTCTGCGCGTTACCGGCGGTCTATGGTGGCTGTGGGCGGCAGGTGGATTGCTGGTTTTCAATGTGTTGCTTTCGAATCTGGCGCCAATTCTCATCATGCCGCTGTTCAACAAATATGTCCCCCTGGGCGACGACCACAAGGAGCTTGCCGACCGCCTGATAGCGTTGGCGGAACGCGCCAAAACGAAAGTTCGCGGCGTGTTCAAGTTCGACATGTCCAAACGCACAAAAGCCGCCAACGCCGCGTTGACCGGCATCGGTAATACGCGCCGTATTGTATTGGGAGATACCTTAATCAATGAATTTACCACTGATGAAATTGAAACAGTTCTCGCCCATGAGCTCGGACATCACGTCCATCGCGATATTCCCTTCCTCATCATTGTGGGAACGATCAGCACAACCTTTGGTCTGTTCCTCACCTCCCTGGCGTTGAACTGGGCGATCGGTTATTTTGGCTTCCCTTCCGCGGCGGATGTTGCCGCATTTCCGGCGTTTGCGGTCATTCTTGGCATATATGGACTTGTTACCATGCCGATCAACAACGCCATCTCCCGCTGGAGGGAGAATATGGCTGATGAGTACGCGTTGCAGACTACGGGGAAGAGCGAAGCGTTCGCGTCTGCTTTTACGAGGCTGGCGAATCAGAATCTCGGGGAGGTCGATCCGGAGAAGTGGGTGGTATTCATGTTCTACTCTCATCCACCTCTGGGCGAAAGAATCGAAAAGGCAAGGAACTGGAAACCCGCCTGATCTACTGGTTCATCCAGGCTTTCCGGCGAAGCAGGATGGGCAAAACCACAATCGCGACGATCACAAACCCCATAACGGCGATTTTGTCCGTTGAACCCACCTCTGAAATGTCAACCACTTCAGGGGTGGGTGTAGTTTGAAGGAAGAATGCAGCAACCACCCGGCTGTTGCCCTCGGGGGGCTGGAAACTCTGCGTGAGCGCAGCACTGAACAGCGCAAGGATCAGACTGATCCCGATGACGATGGCTGGACGGATGAGCTTTTTCATGAATAATTAAGTATATCACGTGGAAATCCTGCCGAATTCTACCCATAATATGTACTTAGGATTGCTTTTGCAGTATAATCCGCCCCGTTGCTGGCGGGGTTCAGCAACCCGAGGAGCAGAGTTGACACTCATTGTGTTGTACTTGATTTAATCCATCCTTTCGTCCCATCATTGAAGAAGTGATTGGGACGATTCTTGTGTCTGCACGCCGATGGTTGCCATTATTTGTACCATACCCGTTCCTTTTTAACTTATTGTTGCAAAATATGGAAGTAATAAAACCTCGTCACAGGAGCATGCATGGTCAGGAAATTTTTTGAATGGATTATAAGTCCAATGGGGCGGATCGCTGCACTGATCGCAGGATTGTCTTTGTTTACCTTGGCCGCGTACGGCGTCTTCACCTTGCAGCAGTCGCCGGAACAGCCGATCCAGTTCAGGCACGATATTCACGTTAATTTGCAGGTTCAATGTCTGTACTGTCATCCCGGTGCCTTGCGTGGGGCTTCACCCGGCTTGCCGACATTGACCAAATGCTGGGGGTGCCATCAGCAGATCGCGAAAACGGATACCAGCCCGCGGCTGGCGGTCCTGAAGGATTACATCGCCAATGGGAAGGATATTGCCTGGGTTCCAGTCGCGCAGGTGCCGGATTTCGTGCATTTCAACCATCGCCCACATATTGCCGCTGGAGTGAACTGCGAAGATTGTCACGGCGACATGTCCGTCCAGGAGATTGCCGTCAACCCGCAGGTGATGAATATGGGCTGGTGCTTGAACTGTCACAAGGAAAAAGCCGGTGACGATGAAGTGAAACTGACCAAACTCACCGACTGTGGAACTTGTCATTATTAAACCGGGTACAGAGGAATCAAATATGAGTGAAAAAATTTCCCGGCGTGATTTTCTCAAACTTGCCAGCGTAGGCGCGGCGACCACAGCTGTTCTCACGGGCTGCGGTCCCGCTTCGCGGTACGTCACACGCGAACCGTACACGAAGATGCCCGAGTACACCTACAACGGTTTGAGCACCTATTACGCCACCACCTGCCGCGAATGCGCGGCGGCTTGCGGACTCATCGTTCGCACCATGCAGGGACGAGCCATCAAAGTGGAGGGCAACAAGGGCAACCCTGTCAACCTCGGCAAGACCTGCGCACGCGGGCAAGCCACATTGCACGGTTTGTATAACCCTGACCGAGTGGAAAACCCGGTCCAGCAGGGGCGAGCCAAGAACTTCGCCACCGAAGCTATGACATGGGATGCCGCTGTTCAAGTTGTCGCCGATGCGTTCAAAAACAACGACCCTTCCGAGATCGGTTTCCTGCTCGGTATGGCTCCCGATCATCTCTTCGACCTCGTCTCTGATCTGGCGAAATCCGTCGGCGCTCCGGCTCCGGTCCGCTTTGGGGTGTTGAGCATGTTCGAATCGCGCGCCACTCTGAGCAAGGCAGCGGAAAACCTGCTCGGTCAATCGGGCATGCCGTTCTTCGATGTCGGCGGCTCGGATATCGTGCTTTCCTTTGGCGCGAACTTCCTCGAAACCTGGCTGTCACCGGTTGCTTATACACGTGGTTTTGCAAAACTGCGTCGCGGAGACCCAAAACATCGCGGCTATTTCATCCAGTTTGAATCGCGGATGTCGCAAACCGCTTCCCGCGCCGATGAGTGGATCCCGATCCTGCCTGGGACCGAAGGACTGGTCGCGCTGGCAATCGGCAGACTCGTGGCGGAAGCGAAAGGCGGCGCGGTACCCAGAGCGTTCGCATCGGTCGATCCGGCGGCGGTTGCCACACAAGCTGGTGTGAGCCTGGAAAAGTTGGAGCATGCAGCGACTTTGATCCTCGACGCCCAGCACCCACTTGCCATTCCCGGCGGCGCGGCGTTGGGGCAAAGCAATGGACTTTTCACCGCAGAAGCTGTGCTTGCCTTCAACGCCTTGCTTGATAATTTCAATCAGACTGGCGGCGTCTATCTGTCCCCGCTGGCACCGAATCAGGATGAATACCATCGTCCCGCCAGCGCGCAGGAGATGACCGACTTCATCGAGAAAATGAAGAGCGGAGCCGTCAAAGTCCTGTTCGTGCATGGTGTCAATCCTGTGTTCGAACTGCCGAAATCGCTTGGCTTTGCCGAGGCGCTTGCCTCCGTGCCGCAAGTCATCTCCTTCGCGACCTTCCCGGATGAGACCGCTCTCGCCTCTGATTACATTTTTCCCGACCATCATGGCTTGGAATCGTGGGGTTATCAGAGGGTCGTGACCGGAACCACCCAGTCGACTCTTTCGGGTGCCCAGCCGGTTGTTTCTCCGTATTTCAATACCCGCGCAACTGCCGATGTGTTGATTGCTGCTGCACAATCGGCTGGCGGAAAATTTGCAGAAGCGCTCCCCTTTGCCGATGAGGTCGATTTCATCCAAAGCAAACTGGCTGGTTTAGTCGGGCAGGAAGGCTCCTTCCTTGCTCCCGAGATCAACACCTTCGCCGCCTATTTCCAGCAGCACGGTGGCTGGTGGAAGAAGGATGCTGAAACTCAAGTAATTACCGCTTCGAACGCGTTGAGCAAGAGTTTGAAAGTCGCTCCAGCCGAATTTGCAGGCGAAGGGGAATTCTATTTCCTGCCGTTCGTCTCCCCGACCTTGGCAGAAGCCGGCGCGAACAAACCCTGGCTGCAGGAATTGGCCGACCCTACCACTACGGTTATGTGGAACACCTGGGTCGAGATCAACCCTGAGACCGCCCATGAGCTGCATCTGGAGAACGATGACGTGGTGAAGATCATCAGTGAGGCGGGGGAGGTGGAAGCGCCTGTTTATGTGTATCCGGCCATCCGCCCGGACACGATTGCCATGCCCTTTGGGCAGGGTCATACCGCCTACGGCCGATACGCCCAGGGGCGCGGGGCCAATCCTGCTGATGTCCTTGGTCAGCATTTCAATGAAGCTGGCGATTTGGCATTCGCTGGGATGCGTGTGAAAGTGGAAAAGACTGGCGTCAAGAAGATTCTGTCCCGCTTGGAGAGCCGTATCGGCGTCTATGGCGAGGGCATGGGCGAAGAGCATTAGGAGTGACTACCATGACAGTGGATCTGAATAAATTACATGCAGTAGGCGCCATCGCTGAGGAGGCAGAAGGCAAGTGGGGCATGGTCATTGACCAGGATCTATGCACCGGATGTCAAGCGTGTGTCGCCGCCTGTGCGATGGAGAACAACATCGCATTCGTCGGGGAGGAGGATGCGGGGTATGGTCGTTCGATGCACTGGATCCGCACCGAGCGCTTCTGGGAGGGCGAGTATCCCGAGGTCAGAATGACCGATTATCAGCCAATGCTCTGCCAGCAGTGTGGAAAGGCTCCCTGTGAGCCGGTTTGCCCTGCCTTTGCAACCGTGCATAGTCAGGCGGAGAAGATTAACCTGCAGGTGTATAACCGCTGTGTCGGTACCCGTTATTGTGCGAACAACTGCCCCTATCAGGTACGTTCCTTCAACTGGCGCGATTATCAGGACAGCCGCATTCGACCGGAGATCACGATCCTGGCGAATCAGTTCAACCCTGATGTGACCGTCCGCCGCCGTGGCGTGATGGAGAAATGCACCTTCTGCATCCAGCGCATCCATAAAGCACAGGATAAGGCGAAGTCAGAGGGACGCGAAGTGGAAGACGGCGAATTCACCACTGCCTGCGCACAGGCTTGTCCCGCCAGTGCGATCACCTTCGGTCGCATCGACCACCCCGAGAGCCTGGTTTCCCAACTGGCCCGCATGCCGCATACCCAGCATCATCTTGAAGAATTGGGCACGCTTCCGAGTGTGACCTACCTCAAGGGAGCATAATATGGCAGAGAACAAGAAGCATTCTGAGCATTCTCATAAGTCGCACGAGGACCATCTGCGCGAAACGCATTTGATGCTCGACCCGATGCCGCGCGGCAAAATGAACGAGATGGTCATGGAATCCATGCACACCACCTCATGGAAATTCTGGGCGGTATTTGCCCTTCTGAGCGTCATTGTAGCTTGGGGACTGTTCTACTCATGGGGGCGACTGATCCTCGAAGGTGTCGGCATCGCAGGTGTCAATCGTCCCTCCTATTGGGGTATCTTCCTTGTTAATACCGTGTTCTGGATCGGTATCAGTCACGCCGGAACGTTCATTTCCGCCATCTTGCGTGTTTTCAAGGCGGAATTCCGCCGCCCGTTCACGCGTGCCGCAGAATTGATGACTACCTTCGGTCTTGTCCAGGCTGGTTTCAGTATCTTCATGCATATGGGTCGCGTCTGGCTTTCCTACTGGCTCTTCCCCATCCCCAACCAGCGCCAGTTATGGCCCAACTTCCATTCGCCTCTTTCCTGGGACCTGCTGGCGATCACCACCTATCTGCTGTCCTCCACGATGTACCTCTTCCTGCCGCTTATCCCCGATCTGGCAATGGCGCGTGACCGTTCCACCGGCTGGCGCAAAACCTTTTACAAGATACTGGCGCTCGGCTTCCGTGGAACCGAAGGTGAATGGACCCATCTTCGCAACGCGCTGAACATCTTTGCCTTTGCGATCATCCCGGTCATGTTTTCGGTTCATACCATCGTGTCTTGGGACTTTGCCATGGCGACCCGCCCCGGCTGGAGTTCTACGATCTTTGGTCCTTATTTCGTCATCGGCGCTCTTCATTCCGGCATGGGCGCGGTGGTCATGGTGTTGGCGGTGGTACGCGGCACCATGAAAAACATGAACTACTTTATCCGCCCGGAGCATTTCGAAGCCATCGGTAAACTCATGCTCATCATTTCAATGGGCTGGGCATACTTCTTCTTCAACGATTACATCGTGCAATGGTACGGCGGCGACAAGTGGACAAAGACCCTGCTCCACTGGCATGAAGCCGGTCCCATGGGTTGGATGTGGTTCGCCATGTTGATCTTCAACGTCGCCATTCCCTGGGCAATCCTTTGGAACAAAAAATGGCGTTCCACGCCGTGGTTGATCTTCATTGTTGGACTATTGATCAATGTGGGCATGTGGTTCGAACGCTATATCATCGTTCCCATCTCATTATCCATCAATCGCATGCCGTTTACATGGCGCTTGTATGAGCCGGGTATTGAAATCCCGCTGGGAATCGGTACATTGGCATTCTTTGTCCTGTTATACATGGCGGCATCCAAACTCATCCCGCTCGTTCCGGTTTGGGAAGTGCAGGAGGGTCATATGGCTCACTCACTGAAGAAGTTTGGACGCGAGACCGTTGTCACGGTCAGCGATTTGGAATAGGAGTCAGGCTATGACACAAGAAAGAACTCTCCTGGCGGTCTTTTCGGATATCGACCCCGCCGCCGATGCTCTCGATCAACTTCGCCTCATGGGTGTTCACGACGAGCACATGAACATCATCTCTGGCATTCCTGTCACCGAGGCGATGCTTGGCCGCCCCAGCCAGTGGACGAACGTCCCGCGGTTGGCATTAGGCGGCGCGGCAGGTGGTATGCTCATCGGCATCTTCCTTGCCTTCATTTCGCCAAACATGTATACCATTGAAGTCGGCGGGCAACCCTTCACTCCCGTTCCCCCGGCGGTCATCGTGATCTTCGAATTGACCATGCTTGGTATGCTGCTTTCCACCTTTCTTGGCGTGTTTCTGGATAGCTACTTCCCTTCCTACCGTCCGATGAAATATGTCCCTGAAATCAGCGATGGAAAAATCGGGATTTTGATCGAATTCCCATTGCCTGATGAAAAGAAGGTCACGGAGGTGCTGAAGAAGTTGGGCGCCGAATCCGTGCAATATACAGAGGCGCAACACCTATGAGACTTCTCAAACAACTCGTTGTTGTATTTGCCGTCCTTGGCATACTGGGCGCCGTTTTGCTCACCTTTACCTTTGATGTAGTCAAGATCGACTGGCCCGTTTTCATGGAGATCCAGCCGGCTTTCAAGCAGATGGAAAACCCGCTTCCTCCACCCGAACGCTCGATCCCGGTCGAAGGAGCGATTGCCATTCCGGGAATGGGTGCCCCCGAAAACCCCACCGTTGCAGACGAAGCATCCATAGCGCGTGGTGCGGAACTCTACTCGCTACACTGCCAGATGTGCCATGGCGCCGCCGGAGATGGGAATGGAACCATTGCCCCTTTCCTGATCAAATTCAAGCCCGCCAACCTGACCTCGGACGTGGTGCAATCCAAGAGCGACGGCTCGATGTTCCTGACCATCAGCAACGGACTGGATGGGCGTATGCCCGCACTCAATGAGAACCTGACTGTTTCCGAGCGCTGGGATGTGGTCAATTTCCTGCGCACCTTGAAGGCAGCAGAATAGGGGAGGAGCAACGACTTATGAATGATGTTCGAAAAATGATTTTTGGAGCCATCATTGGTCTTTTTGTGTTTGTGGGACTGATGATTGCCATTGTGTATGTTTCCTCCTGCGGACTGACGCTGACCTGTAACCAGGCAGAACCAAAAGTGGATCGCACGCCCATCCCGACCTTGATTCTCGCTTCTCATTCCGAATCACAAATGGGCGACGAAATAACCGAGTTCAACAAATGCAAGGTAAACGCCGTGGATCTGATTGGCGCGTGGGTCGCGGCGGGGACCCCTGAAACGGGACCCTTTCCGTTTACCGATGTGAACGGCGAATCTTGTCAGGGCACATACGCCGAGATTCAGCCGCTCTTCGTCGAAAACAGCCTCTGGAAACCTGGTGCGCTGGGTTGCACCTCCTGCCATAATGCCGACCTGACTGACCGGAGCAAGGGTCTCGACCTTTCCTCATATGATGCCGTGTTGTTGGGCTCCCGCCGCGTGGCTGGCTCGACATCCAAAGGCAATGACTTGCTTGGCAATGGCGATTGGGAAGAATCCGTGTTGTATGGTGTGCTGGTGAATCAAGGATTGGTTCCCGAAGGACATTCTGCCGATGCTCCCGCAGACGTGCTAATATTGTTTGCAGGGGAAAAAGTGGTCGTTGAAGCGACCAGTACTCCGGCACAATGATCGAAGTGGAAGAAAAGGACTGGCTTCAAGCCAGTCCTTTTCTTCTATGGGAATGGAAGCGTCAGCCGGTATCGGAGCGCCGCTGCTCGAATGCCGAAAACAACGAACGTTCCGACCCACGAAGCGACAGAAATATCCACGTGCAGACTGACAAGCAGGATGAAAATCCAGGTCCCGGTAAACGAACAGGTGGCATAGAGACGCGTGCCGCGTCTGAAGACATGGGGAATCTTGTTGCACAGCACATCACGCAGGATACCGCCAAATACGCCGGTAACCACTCCCATCAATGATACAACCAGCAGGGAGAGTTCCATTTGCAAGGCAAATGTCGCGCCGAGGATGCTGAAGAATCCCAGCCCCAACGCATCCGCGATATCGAGCAATTTCACTGAAACACGGTCGACCAGATAGAACGAAATGACCGCCACACCAAATGTCGCAATGGTCAGCCCGGGATCGACCAGCCAAAATATCGGTGTACGCCCCAGCAACAGGTCGCGCAGGGTGCCGCCTCCGAACGCGGTGACGAATGCCACAGTCGTCGCTCCGACAATGTCCATTTCGTGTTTGCGCGCCTCCAATGCGCCCGAGATGGCGGAAGCGGATACAGCTAAATAAGTGAGCAGAATGACCAATCCTTCGGTGTTGTTCATGTTGCAATTCCTTGATGAAAATTAACGCATCCTTTGATGCCGGGCATGGACTATAATCACAAAAACCTTTTCATGCCAGGTATCTCCAATGTCACACACGCCGCCCGAGTCCTCCAAAATTCTTGAGATTTATCTGCTGATTGCTCAATATCCGATGTTGGCCTCCGACATCCGCCGCCGGATGCGGGAGGAACTCTTTCGCCGCGGCATCATCACACCGCAACGCTTCGATGCGGAGGTCAAAGAAAGAGCCGTTCAGTCCCAACAGCGAGAGGGAATACTTAATGGGCTTCTCGAGGAGAATGCCGAACAGTGGGAGCTCCGCCTGAGCCGTGTTCGCAGGACCCTGACCGACTTCTATTTTGCCTATAACCTGCCGGTCGAGATACTCCATCATATCCTGGATGAGCTGCGGACGCCTCAGGCAGACGGCAGAAGCATTGCGCCGGATCACAGCCTGCCTTTCAATCCGGAGCTCGCGCCGCTGGAAATGGTCCTGCGACAGGCTGAAAAGTATGAATCACTGCCGGATGAGCAACGCGCTGAAGTGGATCATCACTTGCAAGAATTGCGTGTTGTGCTTCTCAAAAGCCTGGTCAGTGACCAGTTGGCGTTTATTCACATTGCACGGCGCTGGTTCACCGCCGCTGACTTCAATATCATCCTTGAACGACGCATCGGTACCGGAAAGATCGGCGGTAAAGCGGCCGGCTTGCTCTTGGCATACAAGATTTTACAAAACACCGCTCCTGAAATCTTTGACCAAATTCATCTGCCGCGTTCGTATTATATTGGAGCAGATGTTTTTTATGACTTTATGGCGGCCAACCAGGTGGAATTTCTCAATCAGAAATACAAAACTGCAGAACAGATCCGTGAGGAATACCCCAGAATCCAGGAGCAATATGCCCGTGGGCGTTTCCCGGAGGATGTCGCTCATCAATTGCGCGAAGTCCTGCGCGAAATGGGCAACAAGCCATTGATCGTTCGTTCCTCCAGTCTGTTGGAGGACAATTTTGGCATGTCGTTTGCGGGGAAATATCTGAGCATTTTCTGTCCAAATCAAGGGACTATCAAGGAGAATCTGCGTGATCTGACCCTTGCCATTCGCCAGATCTATGCCAGTGTCTTCGGTCCTGATGCGCTCATGTATCGCCGCCGCGTTGGGCTTCTGGACTATGACGAACGTATGGCAATCCTCTTGCAGGAGGTGCAGGGAGAACGTCATCGCCAATACTATTTCCCGACGCTGGCTGGCGTGGCATACAGTTACAGCCCCATTGTCTGGAATCCGCGATTCAAACGGGAGGACGGTTTTATGCGCCTAGTGATGGGGCTTGGTACTCGCGCAGTGGACCGAATCGCTGGCGACTACCCCCGCATGGTCAACCTCAGCCACCCGCAGCTTCGCCCGGATGTCACTCCAAAAGCCATCCGTTATTATTCGCAGCATTTTATCGACACACTTGACCTCGAACAGAACATTTTAACGACTGTGCCTGCCGAATCGATTCTCGGATCAGATTATCCTCCACTGCGCTGGCTGGTTTCGGTGGATGATGGGGAAACGGTTCATCCGCCGTTGACGATTGGTCGTGGCCTCGATCCAAAGAGCCTCATCCTGACTTTTGACGGTCTTCTCCAGAGGGGAGGCTTTGTACCGTTGATGAAAACGGTTCTGGAGCGCCTTGAAAAACAATACGAACAACCTGTGGATATTGAATTTGCCGTTTCGCTTATTCCCGAAAGCGGCAGCCCGAAGTTTGCCTTCCACCTGTTGCAGTGTCGTCCACAGAACCAGTTGAACACCGATAATCGTGAGATACACATGCCAGCGGATTTACCTGCCCAGGATAAGATTCTGCTTTGCACACGCATGGTACCTCAAGGGCATGTGAGCCAGATCGAGTATATTGTTTATGTTGATTCGGAAGCCTATTATAAGTTGGATACTCTTGAGGAGCATGCCGAAGTTGCCCGTTGCATTGGACAATTGAACAGCGCGTTGGAAGACCACTCATTCATTTTAATTGGACCCGGTCGCTGGGGATCGTCGGACTCCATGCAGGGGGTACCTGTCACCTATGCAGACATCTTCAACACGCGCGCGCTTGTGGAAGTGGCGAGTAACAAGAGTGGTTTTGCCGCTGAACCATCGTACGGGACGCATTTCTTCCAGGATCTGGTCGAATCGCAAATCTATCCGCTGGCCGTCTACCCGGAAGAACCTGGAGACCATTTGAACTGGGAATTCATCGAACAATCCGAAAACCGGATGGAAGAATTCATTTCCGAACAAACAAAGGCAAACCGTTGTATCAAGGTCATCCACATTCCAACGGAACGCACAGGTTTCCAAATGGAATTGCTTATGGATGGACAAAAAGGATTGGGCTACCTGACCCGCTTCCCCTCGAGGTAAAGGAATAACCCACACCGGAAACAAAAAAACATCCTGAAAATTCAGGATGTTTTCAGCGGAGAGGGCGGGATTCGAACCCGCGAACCTTTGTGGGTTACACGCTTTCCAAGCGTGCGCGCTAAGCCAGACTACGCGACCTCTCCAGTAATCGAGCGACGGGGATTATACCAGAAATTAAAAACATGGCTTGTTTCAAGCCATGTTTTGCAATTGTCAATGAATTAGTTATTCAGGGCGCCCTGGTTGATCCAGTCGATGATCAGTTGTACTTCGGGGGGCGTTAGTTTTGGCCCGCGTTTCGGCATTTTTTGAGTTACGATCAGTTCCGCCAGCAGGCTGTTCTCGGAATCGCCGGGCATTACAACCACACCGTTCTCGGATCCAGCCATCAGGTCGGCATAGGTCTTCAGACTTAAGCCTTCCTCCACCCGGTCACCGCCGTGGCAGTTCACGCACCGGCTTTGCAGAATGGGAAGAACATCGTTTGCAAAACTAACTGTGGTAGTCTGTACGCCGGGATCGGTTGTTGGCGTTTCAGTGGGTTGCGGTTGAGATGTTGCTGTGGGAACGTCCAGGGCTTCTGTAGGCGCCTCGGTAACGGGAACAGACGCCTCGGTCGGAGGGGAGGCGGGTGCTTCCGTTGGTTGACTTCCGCAGGCGGAGAGCAATCCCGCGATCAGGATAAAGATCGCGAACTGAAGTTTGATTGATTTCATTTTTCTCCTAAAAACCGTATAAAATGACGCCGCCCAGAAATGCGAGCACCAACGCGATGGCGAAGCTCAGCCCATAGGAAGCCATGTATAGCAGGCGGTTTCCCTTTTGAAATATTTCTGGGTTGCGATAACGGACGATGCTGATTGCCGCGGTCAGAAGGAACAGGGTAACGGCAAGGATGATTTTCATGGTCGCATTAGGTGCTTCACCGACATAATTATTGATGTTGTCAATGTAGCCAGTGAATCCTGCTGCGACTGTACTGATCGATGCGAGCACGATGTTTGCGAAGGCGGCTTGTTCAAGCGCCGGGCTCTTTCGCCAATATGCCAGCAGGACGAACAGGAAAGCCGCGCCTGTGAGAGCGATGGGGAAGTGCACGAACATGGGATGGGTGGGATGAAGTTCCGTCAGCGCCACGAAAAGACGGTTGAAGAAATCCATGATTCTCTCCTCTTTAATTTAAGACCCCGGAATTTCAGGGTCTTATATCACCTTCAGACGTAGAATTGACGGCGAATATTACCCTTTTCTTATCCAGTTTTCTGTTCCGGCTCAACAGTGCCCGCCTTTGGGTCTTCAACGGTTTGACGTTTGAGCGATAGTTGCCAGCCGCTCCGGGTGAACAGCCAATATGCGAACCAGATAACGAGCGCCCAGAACGCAATTTGCCCAAGGAATATCAACGGTGAGAAGAAGCCGAAATTCATGCCATGCCGCGGCATCCAGAAATCGGCGGGACCGGATCGGCGGTCGAACCCGCGACCAAACTCTCTGCCGAAGTCGTGCATGGGCATGTCTCGTGGGGCGAATTGAAAACCATGGATAAGGGGCGATGTATTCCCGGTTGCCGATGCGCCTTGTCTGTATCCAATCCGATATCCAACAAAGCCAGCGCCTCCCAGTGCCCCTGCGAGGAAAATCACCGCAAGAAGGGTGAAAAGTATTTTTTTCATCCTATTTCCATTCCTTTCGCATCTTTTTTGATAAATTTAACATGGTGGAATAAAAATGCCATGTGAAAAGTATGTGAAAATTATAGAGATTCGATTAATGGGGGATGAGAGAAATCTTTACAAAATCTTCATATTTCATTCGTACTTTCGACACCAATGATGTCTCCCTGCCCGCTACAATCCTTGACATTCAAGGAGACAAAATGGCAGAAAATCAAACCAAACCCAAAACACAGACAAAATTAAAACTGGTGATCGATATCATCATCTTTCTTGTTTTCCTCATCACGATGGATCCTCACTCAAGCGGGATTACCATCCATGAATGGCTGGCGACATCCGCCATTGCCGCGTTGGTGGTACACCTCCTGTTGAGTTGGGACTGGATCGTTCAAATCACGCGCCGCTTCGTCGGCAGGGTGAACGGCTTGTCGCGCATCAACTACATCCTCGATTGGCTGTTGTTCATCGATGGCACGGTAATCATGCTTTCCGGGTTCATGATCTCCGAATCGCTTCTCCCGTTTTTGGGCATCAGCCTGCCGCGAAATTTCGTGTGGCGTCCCCTGCATGATCTGAGTGCAAATCTCTTCCTCTTGTTGCTCGGACTTCATACCGCCTTGCATTGGGGATGGATCGTGGATGCGTTCAAACGTTATGTGTTCCAGCCGATTGCAAAATTATTCTGGGCAGATCGGGAAAAGGATTTAACAGCATGAAAACCATTGGAAAAATATTCATTATTTTAGTTGCCTTTGTTGTCGTAATGGGCATTACTTATTTGGTCGTCAACGCGAGTGAAACATCGACGGAAATGACGCAATTCGAAAATGGCGAGCGTCCGCAATTCTCAGATGATGAAAGACCTTCATTCGAAGACGAACGAACTGAATTCCCAGGCGGAGATTTTGATGGGCAACCGGAGGGACGCCATGAACGCGGCGTCGGTGGCTGGATGTTCGGTTTGATCAAGAACATTGGCATTGTAGCCATTGTTACAGTCTTGATTGCGTTGCCGAGAACCTTGCTGCGAAACAGGAAGCGATCTGCACCCGCGGCGACAGAATAGAAATGTGACAAAATAAAGCGGAAGCGTTTATATATGAACGCTTCCGCTTTTGATTCCAGGATTGCTTGCTATCAATTTCCCCCCTGGAATTGAGGCATACGATAAAACCTGCGGGATGTTTTGTTCAGGATTTTCCCGGCAAAGTGATGATAATCTTCAGCCCCTGCCCCGGTTCGGACTCAGCCGATAGTTGTCCGCCGTGCGCCAGAACGATGGATTTGGCGATTGCCAGTCCCAGCCCGGATCCGCCATCCCCTTCGCGCTGACGGGATGAGTCGGTGCGGTAGAAACGTTCGAAGATGCGGTCGAGCATTTCGGGCGGGACGCCGGGTCCACTATCATGCACGGCAAGTTCCACTTTGTTATCAGTCAATTTTGCGCTGAGGGTGATCTGTCCGCCTGCGGGGGTGTGGCGCGTGGCATTATCTAAAATATTCGTGAGGACCTGAGTCATTCGTCCGGGATCAACTTCAATCGTGGGAAGATGCGAAACGACATCCACGTTCAATGTGATGTTCTTTTTGCGTGCCTCATATTGGTAGAGGGATGCCACCTCGTTGACGAGTCGCTCCGGCTCGATGACCTGCGGGTTGATGGTCAATTCGCCGGCGTCGGCGAGGGAAAGTGTGCGCAGGTCGTTGACGAGATGCTCGAGGCGCGCGGCTTCCTCACGGATAATTTCAAAATTCTCGCGCGTGGGCGGCAGGACGCCGTCATGTACCGCCTCGGCGTGACCGAGAATGAGGCTGAGCGGTGTGCGGAGCTCATGGGCAATGTCGGCGGTCATCTGTTTGCGGGCATTGACCGAGCGCGAGAGTTCGGCGCTCATTTTGTTGAACGCCTGGGCGAGTTCACCGAGTTCATCGTTGGTCCGCACCTGCACTTGTTGTGACAAATCGCCTTCAGAGATGGCATGTGTGGCGCGAGTCAGTTCACGGATGGGGCGCGTAAGCGTGCGTGAAATCAGGATGCCCAGGAACAGGGCAAGCAGAGCGCCAATCAACGCGCCGTAGAGGAGCGTTAGGTTGATGCGCTCGATGAATTCGATTTCGCGCGGCCTGCCCTGGAATGGTGTTCGCAGGGGAACGTAGATGCCAATAACCTTTCCATCTTCTTTTATGGGGGTGCCAGATTGAAGGTCTGATTTGGAAAGCTTGTCGCCGGGTTTGTACTTGCCGCTGGCAAATACCACGCTCCCAGTTGGGTCTGCAAGTGCGAACGGCAGAGGAGGACGATGCCCATACCCGTCCCCGTAGCCCGGTTGTCCCTGAACGAATATGGTATCTACCTGAACCCAGGAGCCATTTACCAGATAATATTCGGTCAGTTGAGTGATGACGCTGGTCTGGTTCTCATCGGCGATGTAATCAATGAATTCCTGCCGTGCGCTCCAGCGTGCTGTGATGAAAATGATGGCAACGCTGACAATGCCAATGCTGAGAAATGCAAGGATCAACTTTGTGGAAATGGATCGTAACATCCCGGTCATTCTCTTTTGAAGCGATACCCAATGCCGTAAACGGTCTCGATATATTGCGGGTCACGCGGGTCAGGTTCGATCTTGCCGCGCAGGTTCTTGATGTGGGTGTCGATGGTCCGTTCGTAGCCCTCGTAGCGTACACCCTGGATGATATCCAGCAGATCGAGGCGGGAGTAGACACGCCCCGGAGAGTTCATCAAGGCGGTGAGGATGTCGAACTCGGAAGGAGTGAGGTCCACGAATTGATCGCCCACCTTTACCGTGCGGCTGTCGCGGTCGAGGACAATATCCGCGGCTTTCAATACCTTGGCGGTGGGTTCCTTTTCCCCGGCGCGGCGCAACACCGCCCGAACGCGCGCCACGAGTTCGCGCGGGCGGAAAGGCTTGGTCATGTAATCGTCCGCGCCGACTTCGAGCCCGATCACCTTTTCTTCATCATCCACACGGGCGGTAAGTAAAATGATCGGCGTGTTATTTTCCGCGCGATGCTTGCGCATGAATTCGTAGCCGTCCATTTCGGGCATCATCACGTCGAGGACGATCAGGTCTGGTTTTTCGCGGCGGGCCATGGTCAGTGCATCCGCGCCGTTGTGAGCCGAGACGACGCGATAGCCCTCCTGTGTGAGATAGCTCTCAACCAGTGAGACCAGCCGTTTTTCGTCGTCCACGACCATGATGGTTTTTGCCATGATTGCCTTCCAAATTTAGTATACCAAGAGTTATTGGCGTCCAACGACTCAAGTCGTTGGACGCCGCTTCATTACAAACCTGCTTTTTCCTGCAGGAGCTTGATCAGCGCATCGAGCAAAGCGGATGGTATGAATGCCCCGCCTCCGCCGCTACCTTGCTGACGGGCAGCCTGGGCTGTAGCGATCTGTTCAGGAGTTAAATTCTGGCCGCCATCCCCCGGTCCACCCTGGAAACCGCCATCGGGAGGGGTAAACCCACCGCCAGAGGGGAATCCGCCATCGGGAGGAGCGAATCCGCCAGTTGTGGCCGTTCCATCACCATTGCCCATGTTGCTGCGCTGAGAAATGCCCATGCCCTGGTCCTGCATCATGGACATGACATCCTGCTGGGTCAGGTTCATGTCTGTAATGGCGTGCATCTGTTCTGCCGTCATCGTTTCCTGGACCTGTTCGATCAGCGCGTCAATCTCTTCCTGGGCGGCGGTGTCGCTGGCGAGCAGATCCTGGTAGACCTGCCAGAGGGGCAGGAGTGCTTTGGCTTGTTCGGCGGTCACGGCTTGGGCGGTGCCATCGAGTTTGAAAATGCCGACGATGAGTTGAGTCGCGGCGGGGAGAGTCTGAGCCTGGGAGCCGGGACCAGTTTGCGGCGTCGAAGAAGAAGCGGAGCCGCAGGCGGTGAGAATCAAGGTGAGAGTGGTCAGTGTTGCTATAGTTAGTTTTTTCATGGTTTATCCTGTTATGTCATTGCGAATTTTCGAGGAAATTGCTTCGCCCTTCGGAGTTTGCAATGACGGAAAAATTATTCATACCTCAGTGCTTCGATAGGGTCGAGCTGCGATGCCTGGTTGGCGGGGTAGTATCCGAAGAAGACGCCCACCGCAGCGGCGGAACCGAAGGCGAGAAGGATGGATGCGGGCTGAATGACGGTGCGCATATCGCTGACTGAGCCGAAAATGTATGAGCCACCAATGCCGACGACCGCGCCGATCAAGCCACCGACTACGCTGAGCAGGAGCGCCTCCGCCAGAAATTGAATGCGGATGTCTGCCGGGGTTGCTCCGACCGATTGACGGATGCCGATCTCGCGCGTCCGCTCGGTGACACTGACCAGCATGATGTTCATGATGCCGATGCCGCCTACGATGAGCGAGACGCCTGCCACCCAGGCCAGTAAATTGCGGAAGGCGGCGGTGGTCGATTCGCGTGTGCTGATGATGTCCTGCTGGGTGGTGACCGAGAAGTCGAGCGAGTCGAGGGTGACATCATGGCGTTTGGCAAGCAGGAGTTCGATCTGAGTGGTGATATCGTCGAGGTTGGAATCGGGTTCCACCTCCACATAGACCATGCGGATGCTGTCGCCCATGAAGCGGGCGAACGGGTTGAAGGTGAACTTTTGGAAAACAACCGTGATCGGCATGTAGATGCGCGAGTCGAAATCGGTGTTGCCTACCAGTCCGCGTTCTTCAAATACGCCGATAACCGCCATCTTGGTATTGCCTACCTTGATATATTGACCGACCGGGTTGCTGTCGCCAAAAAGTTCCTCCGCCACACTGGAGCCAAGCACGACCACTTTGCTCTTCTTTTCCACCTCGTTGTCGTTAAAATAACGACCATCGGCGATGGTCATATCGCGCACAGAGGGGAAACCTGTTGTTGTGCCATTGATCTCCACACCTTCGAGCGTCACATCTCCGGCTTTGACGGTCTCGGAGGATTGTTGTTCGACCACCACCGAAACCACTCCGCTAACGCCTTCCTGAATGGCGGCGGCATCGTCAAAGACGAGTCCGCCCGTAGGCGCCTGGCCAGGTCCGCCACGCATGAAAGAACTTTGCACGAAGACCAGATTCGAACCCAAGCTGGTGATCTGTTCCTGGATGGTGGCTTCGGTTCCGGCGCTGATGGCAACCATGATAATGACCGCCGCCACACCGATGATGATGCCCAGCATGGTCAGGAAGGAACGCACCTTGTTTTTGCGGATCGATTCCCAGGCGATGCGTAATGCTTCGGAGAGTTTCATACATGCACCTTCTTTCCGTTATGCACAACGGTATCGATCAATCCATCCATCAGGTGAATCGTCCGCTGGGTGTGTTCCGCAATGCGCGGATCGTGCGTAACCATGACAATGGTCGTGCCTTGTTGATGCAATTTGTGAAGCAGGTTCATGATTTCCACGCCGGAATGGCTGTCGAGATTTCCAGTCGGTTCGTCAGCGATGACCAGTACGGGGTCGTTGATCAGCGCCCGGGCAATGGCGACGCGTTGCTGCTGCCCGCCGGAGAGTTCCTGTGGCTGATGGTGAATCCGATCCGCCAGTCCGACGAGTTCGAGCATGGTTTTGGCTTTCTCGTCCCCTTCTTCGGCGGTTTTCGGATTGGCGTGGTTGTAGAGCAGGGGCAGGGTTACATTTCGCAGGGCGGTTGTGCGTGGCAGCAGGTTGTATGCCTGAAAGACGAAGCCAATCTTCCTATTGCGGATACCTGCCAGTTCGACCTTGTCCATGTTGCTCACGTCTTCACCATCGAGGATGTATTTTCCGCTGGTGGGCTTCGAGAGGCACCCCAGAATGTGCATCAGCGTGCTCTTACCTGAGCCGGAGGGACCCATGATGGCGATAAATTCACCAGCATGGATTTCGATGCTCACGCCTTTTAGTGCCGCGACACTCACATCACCTATGCCATAGATTTTGGTGATATCGATTGTCTCGATGATCTTGCGTGCTTCCATTACTGGGTCTCCGTAATGCCTGTGGTGACGACATCGCCGGGATTCAGCCCGGATTTGACCTCCGCATACAACAGATCCTGGATGCCAACCTCGATCACTCTCAGCCGCGGCTTGCCGTTTTCAACGACGAAAACCGCGTACTCCCCGGAGTTCGTCTCGTGTAATGCTTCAATCGGGACGAGGACTGCATTCTCGGCGCGTCCGCCGATGACGTCCACGGAAGCGGAGGTGCCGAGCGGCAGGTTGAACGAGTCGTTGATATTGTCGATCTTGACCAGGGCTCGTACAACGGAGGTGTTACCGGAGGTGTACAGACCCGGGTCCACGCTGGTTACTGCACCGGAGAACGTCCGTTCAGGGAGAATATCGAAGGTAATCTCCACTTCATAGCCGACCTGAATGTTTGTCCAGTCTGATTCGTCGAGGTAGATCTCGAGATAAGGTTGATCCAGATCAGCGACCGTAATGACAGTTGTCCCACTGCCGACAGTATCCCCAACGCGCGTGTCGATGGACATCACCGTACCGGAGATCGGCGCGATGATGGTCGTGCCCTCCAAAGCCTCTTGTGCAGATGCGAGCGCCAGTTTGGCATTTTCGATCTCGGTGAGTGCCGAGCCGGTCGCATCCTCGGGAATCTCGCCGCCGGTCAGTAAGTCGTAAAGATATTGTGCTTCGATCAAGGCCGCCTTGGCGGATGTTACTCCTGCACGTGCATCGAGAATATCCGCGTCGGTGGGAGAATAAGTGTTGTCCTTGCATTTGCGCCCCGGTCCAAACCCCGTGCACTCTGTGACAGTGAACGTGGCGGGGACATAGGAATTCTCATAGTTATATTGGGCCCTTGCCAATTGGTCATTCGCCTTCTTCAGTTCATCCTGCGCAGTTTCGAGGGCGACCTGCGCCTCTTTGCTGGATGGATTTGCGTCCACGGCAGTTTGAGAGTCTTTCACTGCTTGCTCCTTTTCAGCAACCAAAAGTTCAGCATTGTAGACAGCCGGGCTGATAATGTACTGAAGGTGGCTGATTGCATCCTGAAGGTTTTCCATGGCAGTTGCAATTGTGGTCTGGGCGGTGGCGATGGCGGAGATGGATGTCAGTTCAGCCAGTGACCGCTTGGCTTGCGTGTATGCAATTTGAGCGTCGGTATCATCCACTTTGGCAAGGACATCGCCTGCCTTGACTTTGTCACCCACCTTGACATTGATCTCAGTCACTTCTCCGCCGGTTTTAAATGCCAGGTTGACCTCATCCGAAGCAACCAGCGTCCCTGTGCCGCTGGCATAGATAACCAAATCGCCCTGTCGGACGGTGGCAGTCTGCAAGGTTGCCGTCTCGGTTGTAGTCTGGCTGGGCAGGTAGATTTGCGTGTAATAAGCATACCCTCCCGTTCCTGCAAGAATGAAAATTGCGACTAGGATGGAAATCACTCGTGTGGAGCGTTTGGCTCCTGAAAACAAGGTTCTTAATTTGGAGGTCATTACTTCATTGCCTTTCATGGTCGTGATGATTTTTGCAGTAGTATAGTAAAACACTATAGTGATCCCGTTATGAAATTGTGAAGAACTTGTGGGGATAATGAGAAAAGCCACAAGCAAACGCTTGTGGCTTTCAAGTTTTGAAATGGAAGATTATGAAACTTTATGGTCGCTCGCCCAGCGTGACGGTGATGTCCATGGTCTGCCCATCGCGCAAAACGGTCAACACGACCGTATCGCCCGGCGATTTCGTGGTGATCAGATAACTAAGCAATTCATCGAACGTGGCAACCGGTTTACCATCCAGCGCGGTGATGATATCCCCTCCAGCGTTCAGGTTCGGGAGGCTGGTGGGCCTGTCGCCCGCCTGGATGCCTGCCTGATCCGCCGGACTGCCGGGAGTCACTTCAAGCACATAGGCCCCTGTGTAGGTGTTCAAGCCAAGCGCCTCATATTGTGCGAGACTTAATTCGCTGGAGGAGGTAATCCCCAAATAGGGATATTTGTAGGAACCTTCCTCGATGAGCACCGGGACGATTCGCTTTACCAGGTTGATCGAGATGGAAAAACCAACGCCGGAATTTGTTGGTTCCCCCAAGGCATTTGTGGTGTCGGTAAAAATGGACTGGTTAATGCCGACCACCTCGCCGTTCAGATTGAACAACGGACCGCCTGAATTGCCGGGGTTGATCGCCGCGTCGGTCTGGATGATGTCGGCGGTACTGAAGAATCCGCCGCCGTCGGGCGCGGCATGCGCGAACTGTGTGCGTCCCAGCCCGGAGACAATGCCGAGGGTCATCGTTCCATTCAGGCCGAAGGGATTGCCGATAGCGACCACAGACTGCCCCACTTTGAGGGTGCTCGAGTCGCCGATTGCCAGCGGGTGGATTTCTTCGGCAGGCGCATCCACTTTGATGACGGCAATATCCGCGTCCGCGTCTGAACCGACCACCGTGCCGCGCGCCTTATAGCCTGATGAGAATGAGATTTCCACCGTGCTTGACCTTTCCACAACATGCTGGTTGGTGATTACATGACCTTCATTATCGAACACGAACCCGGAACCGAGCGCCCCCACATCCGTGCGGATGGCAACCACGCCCGGGATGACGCGCTCATACAATGTGACGAGGGTATCCTGTTGATCCGCAAGGTTGACGGAGGCAGAGTCGAGGGGAGGATTCACCTGTACCTGCGCTGCAGGCGGCGGCTGAGTCGGAGCCGTTCTCAACGTCTGATTACAAGCCAGGACAGAGATCATCAAAACAGATAAAACGAGGAATACGCGTTTCATTTTGTCCTTTCTAGAATTTGATGCGTGAGGCGTCTTCCAATAATTCACGCTGTTTGGTCGAAAGATATTTAGGGATCTGTACCTTCACGCGGACGTACAAGTCGCCTTTTTCTTTGGGGTTCTTGAGATGCGGCATGCCGCGCCCCGCCAGTCGAAAAACCTGCTCGGGCTGCGTGCCCGCCGGGATGTTGAGTTTGATCCTGCCGTCGAAGGTTTCCACATCTGCTTCGCCGCCGAGAATGGCTGTGAAAACACTGATTGTGGTGGTGGTGTGCAGGTCATCTCCGCGCCGCTCGAAGCGGCTGTCTTCGGTGATGCCAATGATGAGGTATAAGTCCAAGCCGTTGAGACCCGCGCCCGCCACGCGCACCTTGGAGCCGTTCCGCACGCCTGCCGGAATGCGTACCTGCTTTTCCCTGCCATCCGATTGGATGCGGCGCGTGGTACCCCGGTATGCCTCTTCCAGGGTAATCTCGAGGTCCTGCTGATATCCTTGTGGCTGCGAACGGGTTGATCCTCTCCCGCCCATGCCAAAGATGGTCTGGAAGAAGTCGGAGAAGCCGCCCATGCCGCTGTTGCCGAACATTTCATTCAGGTCATCCATGCTGACGCGCGTGCCGCCTGGGAAACCGCCATATTGACCCCAATCGAAATCTCCCGGAGTGCCGCGCCGCTGCCACTGCGAGTAATCCGAACCCAGCCGGTCATAATGGGCGCGTTTCTTTGAGTCGCTCAACACTTCATAGGCCTCGTTGATTTCCTTGAAGCGCTCCTCCGCCTGTTTGTTGTTCGGGTTGTAGTCGGGATGGTATTGCTTTGCCAGTTTACGATATGCCTTGCGGATATCCTCATCGCTGGCTTTGCGGTCCACGCCCAGAATTTTGTAATAATCCTTGTATTCCATAGTAATCCAATAATTGTTATCACCGCGCCGGATGCAAGTCAAGCACCCGAATGGCTATCTAATAATTCTCTAATTCATGCCAGTCGATGGACTATTTTCATTGGATGAGGGAAATACCCCGCTTCTTTTCCCGCCGGAGGCTGATTCCGTTATTTGAGAGTTTTTGTCAGATATAGTTCCCCGCGTTCGAAGCCGCGCTCGAGATAATAACCGCGCGTACCCACCGCCGAAATGACCGCCAGACGGTTGAACCCACGCGCCCTGGCAATGGACTCTGCCTCCTCAAGCAGGCGCGTCCCCAGACCCGCATGTTGCGCCGCGCCTTTTTTCTCCGACCCCACCGGCAGGGATTGCCCGTAGACGTGCACTTCGCGGATCAATGCCGCGTCATCCAAATCCGTGATTCCTGTCCGCGGCGAGTCCTTTCCCGGAAGCGATAAGCGGATAAAACCCGCCAGTTTATCATCGGGGGTGACGTACGAAATGAAATGCTCTTCCGCCTCACCTGCCTGGTAGACGATATCGTCCAATTTCAGCAAATTAGGGTGGATCGATTTCCCTTTCACTTCCCGGCAGCGCACACATTGACAACTTGTCCCGCGCCGTTTCATCTCGTCATGAACATCCTGTCGCAGGCTGGTGCGCCGGTTTCCCGCCACTACGTTCGTGGACGGGATGTCCCGGATGACGCGGTTCACGCGGCAATATCGCGGGATGGTCGGTTTGATGTCTGCAATCAGGTCGATGAGTTCCTGCGTTTCGTAGGGCTTGAATTCCCCGCGCTGCCAGTATTCGTAGAGTTCAGCATTTGCCAGCAATTGGTTCGGGTATATCTTGATCTCATCCGGGCAAAAATCATCCCACAGCCGGGCGAAATCTTCACGATCAGATTGAGGGGATGCGCCCAACAGATTCGGCATCCAGTGCAGGACGATTTTGAATCCTGCCGCGCGAAGCAGGGACACAGCCTGCCGCGTCCGCTCTACAGTATGCCCGCGCTTGTTGAGTTCGAGAATGCGGTCATCCAAACTTTGCGCGCCCATCTGCACTTTGGTCACACCGAGATGACGTAGCCAGCGAATTTCCTCCGGAGTGATCTCATCCGGTCGTGTCTCGATGACCAATCCCACATTGCGGTGGCGGGCTGTTTCGTTGATGAAGTGATCTTTCTCCAATTCGCCGCTTTCCACTTTATACTCTCCATCACCCGTCCTTCGGACACCCTCTCCCGCTGGGAGAGGGGCGGAGGTGAGGGAAACATTCATCGCATCGAAGCACCGTTTTATAAACCACTCCTGATAATCGCGCCGATACGAGGACCACGTCCCGCCGAGGATGAGCAGTTCGATCTTGTCGGTGGGATGACCGAGCGACTCCAGTTGTGTGATGCGCGACCTCACCTGTGAAAACGGGTCGAACTCGTGTTCCACGGCGCGCATGGCGCCTGGTTCATCGGGGAGGTACGATTTGGGCATCCGCACGTCGGTGGGGCAGAAGATACATTTACCGGGGCATGGATACGGCTTGGTGAGAACCGTCACTGTGGTCACACCGGAGAGGGTCCGCATCGGTTTCATTCGGATGCGCTCAAGCAGGTGTGCGTCCTCCTCCAACTCCCCGGCCGCGACCATCTCGTTGTAAATGGTCACCAGCATGGACTTGTTGAGGTACCCGCCGCTTCGAAGCGGATGACTACGCAGGGTTTTGGTCACATCGCGCCCGCGCCGGATCTCCTCCAGCACGGTTCGGGCGAGTTCCTTTTTATCGGGGGTGAGGAGATGAGTCGCTCTCCAGCGTTCCTGTCGTTCGGTCTGCATAACCTGTAAACCTATCTCTCGCTTTTTCTTCTATCCATTTCCGAAATATCAGTCTGAAAATCGTTCTTCAATTTCGAGAAATCTTTTTGTGCGAACATGGTTGTGTGCAAGCCGCATTCAGTCTTACCGCGACCCTGCCAGCGACCGGCGCGCTCATCGTCGTTGACGCCGATGGCGACCGTGCATGGGGCGCATCCTACACTGCGATAGCCTTTTTCGTATAAAGGATGCGACGGCAGGTTGTGTTCTTCCGCGTAGCGCTTTACATCCGCCTTGGTCCAATTCAGGAGCGGGTTGACCTTCAATAATCCATCTTCCTGTAATTCCAGGATCCTTGCCTTGGCTCGTGTGGCGGTCTGGTCGCGACGGATGCCGCTGATCCAAGCCAGCATGTCTTTTAATGCCGCCTGCATTGGCTGGACCTTGTGGATGAAGCAACACAGGTTCGGGTCATCCAACGGCAGGGTGCGCGTGCGCTGCCGGACGAAGACATCCCAGCGGGTGTCGCGATACAGGTCCAGCACATTGAGGTGCCATTCCGAGGCGAGTTGTTCACGAAAGATCGAAGTCTCCCAAAAATGATAACCGGTGTCGATAAAATAGATCAACAGGTTGCGATTGATTTGTCCAACCATGTGCAGCAATGGCACGCTCTGCGTTTGGAACGAGGAACTCATCGCGATCTGAGGCCAAAACATGTCGATGGCCCATTTGAGGATCTCCTGTGGCGTTTTTGTTTCGAATTCTTCCGATAGTCTTTCAACTTCCTGCGGTGTGAGCATGGCGGGATTATAACCGGTACGGAATACCTCTGGTTGCAAGCCGCACTGGGTATAATCTCACTCATGGATTCAATCACCGTTGAGCGCCTGATCGAACTCAACCACGAGTTTTACACCCGTTTTGGGGATTCCTTCTCTACCACGCGGCATCGTATCCAGCCGGGAGTCCGCCGGGTGCTGGAGATGCTGAAAGGGGATGAGTCCATTTTGGATTTGGGATGTGGCAACGGGGAATTTGCGCGCGAACTGGCGAAACGAGGTCACCGCGGAAGGTATCTCGGCATGGACTTCAGCTTGCCTCTGCTCCGAAACGCCGAGTCCATCCCTGCGGGAACTTCACAGCCGGGAGGCTTCTCTGCCACTTTCAAACAGGTTGATTTGACACAACTCTCAGTTTTCAGCGGACAGTTATCCTCGGGCGGCGGCTGGTCGTTGGTCACTGCTTTCGCAGTCTTGCATCACATTCCCAGCCAGGGATTGCGGGTAGACATCCTGAAAACCATTCGCGGATTGCTTCAGCCGAACGGGCGATTCATTCACTCCAACTGGCAGTTCTTGAACAGTGAAAGACTCAGGGCAAGAATCCAGCCGTGGGATGCGGCGGCAATTTCCAGTGCGGATGTGGATGCGGGCGACTATCTGCTCGATTGGCGCAGCGGGGGAGAGGGGGTGCGCTACGTTCACCACTTCAGCGAATCCGAGTTAACCGAGTTGGCGCTGAGGTCGGGTTTTCGGGTTAAGGCGGCTTTTTATTCAGATGGTGAGACGGGGGATTTGGGACTTTATCAGGTTTGGGAACCTTCGTTGTAAGAAACCCCCGGCTTGACGAGTCTAAACATTTGTTCTACTATTGCTGTCAACCTTTATGGAGGATGAGATGGCGCTTGATATTTTTCAGCGAATCCAGACCAGCCTGGAGGAGAAACGTCACCATGTGACCGAGTTCCTTGAAACGGCTTCGAACGCCGAGAAGGACCTCTGCCTGTGCGATGACGAACATTGTGTGCAGGAGCACCTGCACGTCCTTGAGACGAGCATCGAGAAGTTGGGAAGTGAAACGCTCGGGTTGTGCGAGATTTGTCACGGTTATGTGGATGCCAGCCGCCTGGAAATGGATTACACCGCGTCCGTTTGTTTGGATCATTATTCGGAGGCCGAGCGGCGGCGGTTGGAGTCTGAACTGGAGCTTTCGCAGATCGTTCAGCGTGCCCTGTTGCCGCAGCGCGCGCCCGCAATCCCAGGTGTGGAGATTGCCGCGTTCAGCCGCCCGGCGGAGATCATCGGAGGCGATTACTTCGATTTCATCCAGTTCCGGGATGGCGCCCACGGGCTGGTCATCGCCGATGTGAGCGGGCACGGCGTTTCGGCAGGGATGTTGATGAGCAGCCTGCAAACGGCGATCCGCACGATGGCTCCCGATACGGACTCGCCTGCTGAAATCCTGGAACGCATCAACCGCTTCTATATCCACAACATCAATTTCACCACTTTTGTGACCGTGTTTCTGGCGCGTTTTGATCCGGTTGCGCTGGAGATTACCTACGTCAACGCGGGGCACAACCCGCCTGCCGTGCATCGAAGAGACAGCAACGAGGTCAAGTGGTTGATGCCCACCGCGCCGGCAATCGGTTTGGCGGAGTTTTTCCGTCCGAGGATCGAATCGGTTGCGCTGTCAAAAGGGGATTCTCTGTTGCTGTACACCGACGGCATAACAGAAGTATTGAACGGCGGCATGGAGCAGTTTGGTCAGGACCGGCTGGGGGAGTTGATCCTGCAAAGCGCGGATCTGCGGGCGTCTGATATGCTTCAGACAGTCCTTCAACGGGCAAGTGCGTTCGGAGATAACAAGGCTTTGGCTGACGATGTGACGATGGTGGCGCTACGGATTGCAGGGTAGGTTTACCTGCTGATTGCGACCTGATTTCGCCCCCTGTGCTTGGCGATGTACAATGCCTGATCGGCGCGGGCGATGAGCGTTTCGAATTGAAGGGTGTTATTGTCCTTTTGGGCAACACCGATGCTGACTGTCGCGTTGACTTTGTGAGTGCCTGCATCCAGTGGCGTATCTGCGATGCGTTTTCGCAACCGCTCCGCAACGGGCAGGGCGGACTGCAGGTCGGTTTCGGGCATGACGATGATCACTTCCTCGCCTCCGTATCTGCCGACAATATCCACTTCCCGCACCGAACTCTTGCACCGTCTTGCGAACTCCTGCAAGACATGATCGCCAGCCTGGTGTCCATACTTGTCATTGATCGACTTGAAATGGTCGAGGTCGAGCATCATGCAACAAAACGCCCGTTTCATGCGGTGTGCCCGCGAGAATTCGATCTTTCCCAATTCGAAGATGCTGCGTCGGTTGTGCAGTCCTGTGAGTGGATCGGTCAGGGCGAGGCTTTGCACCTCCTGAAATAGCCGGGCGCGCTCCAGCGAGATGCCGACCTGCTTTGCAAAGATGGACATGATCGGCAGGTCCGAGTTTCGGATGCCGGCACCCCATACCCATAAAATTCCCAGCAAGTTGTCCTCGAAAACCAGCGGCAGGCGGAGCGATTCCAAATCGGGACCAACACCGAATTTCCCGAGGAGCCGGAGTACGCCTGCTCTCTCGGTTTGGGTGAACAACTTCTGTATTTCTTCGACGGGGTTAGGTATGGCGGCCGGGTGCAAAAATTCATCTGCGTGTATCGCCTCTTCCAGCATCCGACGAGGAATCGAATATTCGAGCAGTGGATATCCCAATCCATTCTCCACCAATGAGAGAAGACGCGGCTCAAGGGATGTGTAATTGACGGTAAAGAGTTTCTTCTTCTCATCATACACAGCCATGATGCAGGTCAGTGCGATCTTTTGCAGTTCGTATCCAAGGGTCTGGATAATCTCATCTGTGGTCAGTGCCCTATTAATCTGTGTGGTGATCTGGGTAATCGAATAGATCAGGTCATTAGAATGGGCGAGTTGATCCAGCCAGCGCCGTTCAGATTCTTTGGAATGTAATTGCTCGATGGCTGTGGCAAGTTGACCGGCGAGTGTACCGAGCAGGTACTCATCGTCCGCGGTGAAGGCATTCGGCTTGGAACTTTCCGTGTTGATCACGCCGAGGACATGATTCCTGATCTTGATCGGCACACACAATTCGGAGACGGTACCGGGGTCAATATCCAGATAATTGTCAAGTTCCTTTATATTCCCGATGCGGATCGGTAAGCCAGTCCGGGCGACATGACCGCTTACACCGGCTTCGAGCGGAACATCGGGAATTTGCCCGTCCTCTCTGGTGACGAAGCGATAAGAGGGGTGGGGTTTTAGGATGGCGTTTTCATGATCCATCAGCAGAATTCCGAAATTATCGGGAAACAGATTCTTGCCAATGACCTCGGTGACACGTTCGATCAAATGATCGAGGGTTTCCACTTCGGTGGTGATGATCGCCACTTCGTGTAATGCTGTCAGTTGTCTTAACTGCATCTGAGTGTTTTGGAGCAATTGCAGTTTTGTCAAAACGACCGCGGTCTGTTGTGCCACGGTCTCTGCATGGGCGATTTCCTGCGGGTTGAACGAACGATGCTGGGTATAGCCAAGGATGACCGCTGCCATGATCTGTCCGTGCACGACCAGAGGAATCCCCAGTATTACGCGGCTCGAAAGCCAACATGGAATGCCTTGCAGCAGAGGCGATGTCTTCGGATTTTCAATGATAAGCGGGTGATTTGATTCGAGTACAACGTCAACCAGCGTTCTTTCTCCCGGCTTGAAGGTCATTTTGGGGAAAGTTTTACTCATCGAACCGTATGCTGCCATCGGAGTTGTGGTCTGACGGGTCTCATCCCAGAACGCGAAAAAGCCGTCATCGGCTTTGAAAAGGATTGCGATTTGCTCGGTCAGAATTTCGAGTGTGGTTTGAAGATTTTCTGCCTCAAGCGCTTTGGCGGTGATCCTGTTCAATAGTTCCAAAAAATCGGTATGGGAACGACTTTCCCTTTCGTATTGCTCGAGCTTTTTGATCACCTCCAGGCGTTCGCGCGTGATGGAACTGAGACGTCCGGTCACGACTGCAACCAGGAGGAGTGAAATGGAACGCAGAATGTTGCCAGGGTCGGATAAAAGGGTGGGAACAGGATGGCCTGCAAGTGCCTCCAAAATCCCGCTTGCACCGATGGAAAGGACGGCGATCATCATCCCGCCTGGAATGCCAAAGTACCAGCTTGCGACAACAACCGGAATGGTGGCAAGGGAGGCTATCTCGGTCCCGAACTGATTCTGGTAACTTGCAAAAACCACGGTGTAAGCGCCAACTGCAACAGCTACCATGACATAAGGACGGGCACGCTGGCGTAGTCCGGAGAATTGATTCATGACCTGCAACCTCTAATCGAAAACCGGAGCAATCGTCCAATCAGATTTCATATTTACATTTACATTTTATTCTTCGAGGAGCAGAAAAAGGATTGCAACTCCGAAATATCCCGGCGGACAATTTCGTAAATTGCGATGGAAAGATTCATCCATTGCGTCGACGGGACAATTTCCTACGCGCCACTCTGGATGTTCACCTGGTTTGGATTCATGATGTATTGCCACCAGTTGTTATGAATTCCGTTCTTGCGCCCCGCCACTTTGGGGAAATGGCTCATCCACCATTTATGATGTTCGCGGATATCGCCGTTACCCCAGTCTGCGGCGGTGACCGGTCGGACCACACCCTTGAAATTGGGAAAGTTATCGCGCCAGTCATCGCATTCGCTCATCACTCTGGACGGGTTGTTCCAGTCATAGTCCCGTTCGCTGTTCGGCGCGAAATGAACGTTGCCCAGGGCGGCGTGCCCGGGATGTGTCTGTTCGTACCGTGTGAATCGTTTCCACAGATTGTCGTCGCCGGTCAGTTTTTCGAAAGTCTTTTCCATGATGGATTCGGCGCGATGACCCAGATTTTCGAGCATTTCGCCCACGCCGCGTTCGTAGGAAAAACCCATGATGACAAAACGCCGTTTTGACGCCTCCGTACCCCGGAGCGGAGGGGCATTGCACCAGAAGGCGCCGGGTCCGCCCATGATGGATTCGTAAAACCCGGCATGAGGGAAATTGAAGACCCACACCTCATCGATCTCCTCCTTTGCCACGCGTTGCAGAATGTCGAACCGCTTGATGATGGCATAATAATCGGCTTCCTGCGGTATGTAGGGAGGCGTGATGCCGCGCAGGACATTCAGATATGCCTCCGCGCTATAAACGTACCCATCCGCCTTGGCAGGAAAAGCATCCACATCGATGCGCTGAACGATCTGGTGGCGGACGAGTCCGCCGCTGACTTGCAGGACATCGGACATGTATCCCTTTGCCAGGTCTTCGACCCGGCTCCAGTGCATGTACTCCGACAATTTTTTACCGGATGTCGGTTCGACGACCGGGTCGTAGACGATGACGAGGGTTTTGAGAGCCGTCAGTTGAGGAGGCTCATCCGGGGAATCGGGAGCAATGACCGGCTGGGTGGGGCTCGAGGTTTTTCGTCGAAAGAAGGGGAAGAGGTTCATTTCCGATAAAACGAAAGATCGAGGATCAATCTCGATCAGTGGCTGATGAAGATTATGGAAGATTGGTCGTAAAGTAGACCTGATCGCCAATGGCAAGGTACAGTACGTAATTCGGGCTGACCGCGATCGCGCCGACCGGACTCGATTGGAAGGGATTACCCTTGCCGGAATTGCCGCGTATCTGGTTCAACAATTCGAGCGAACGCGGGGAGAAGCGAAAGACGCCCTGGTCTTCGGAGTCGAGCAAAAGGATGACCGGTGTCGGCGGGGCGGTAAGCACCATCTGGGTGAAGTTCGCCTGTGCGAAAACGTTAATATCCCTGTGAGCGGGGAAGGGGTCCTGGAAGACGAGGGGGTCGATGCAGCGCGTGGGAGTTTCCGCGATACGGCTGAATGTGCAGTTGGAAATATGCCCGTCGGCATGGAGCAGGTAGAGGTCGTCGCCGCTGACGGCAAGGTCGATGGCGGTATCCATCGTTTCGGGGATCTGGTTGCCAAAGTAGAAGTACGGGGTATCCACAAATGAGCCGTTCTTTCCGACGAACACCCAGACCGAGCGCGAGGTGGCATCGAGCACATACAGGTTGTCGTTGTCCAGCGCGAAGGATGTGATACGCTCCCAGTTGGTGTTGGGCAGCGCGGGGAGTGGAAAGGCTTGTGGCACCTGCCCGGGCGAACAGTACAGGAGGTTCCCAGTGGCGTCGATGCCGAGCACGGCGGCGCCAAACGCGTTGACCTTCGGCAATGCAAGCAGGTCCACCAGTGTGCCGACCTGATACCCAGCGTAGGTGCCGGGCTGGCAGTTGAACGCGCCATCGGGTTCGAGGCTTCGTCCGGTGAATGAGGCGTGCAGGATGTTGCCGCCCTCCGCGTTCAGCATGTACAGGTCACTTTCGCTTGCCGCCATGCGGCTGATTTGCACCGCCCCCCCGAGTCCGTTCGTGAAAGCGGGGATGAATTCGAGACGAATGATCCCCATCAAATTGTCGAGATTTGCCTGCGCCTCCGCACGCAGGAATTTCGATTCATCCGTTTCGCGATACTTGTCGGCGGCGTCGAGGGTGTCCAGCACATATTGCCAATTTTCCCGTTGACGGACAGGGTCGGTCTCGCTCACAGCCCGGTCCCGCCCGATGAGCGCCTGCGAGTACAACTCGTCGTATTGCACACTTTGCCCGAACCGCAGGTACACCACCGTGGCGACCGTCACCACGAGGACAGGGATGACGACCGCGATGAACGCCATCGCATAGGTCGGCACGGCGAACGTCTTATGCTGGGGATCGCCTTCCACGCCCGGAAGCAGACGCGGGATAAAACGTTGCAGGAACGTCCCCAACCGCTCGTTCAAACGCCGCCCGCTCTGGATTCCGCTGATCATCACTTTTGCCATCTGGCGCGTCGCCTCGGCGTGTGCGTTGGATTTTTCCGCTTTGGCTCGGACGGAAACAGGCTTCTCGGTTTCGAGCGTTTCCTCCTCTTCGGGTTCGGTGATGGGCGCTGCCTCTGCCTTGGGTTCGACCGGTCTTGGCTCCATCGGCTTTGCGCGCGGGATGGACGGCGGGAAACTGCGCGGCGTGGATAGGGAAGCCGCAGTGGCAGAGATGGACGCGGAAGGAGTCCCTTCTTTGGGCGGCGGCGGAGCCGCTTCTGCTGGTTGTGGCGGGATGGCGTACGCGGACGGTTGCACGATGTGCGCGGCAAAATCCGCAAGTCGGTCGAGTTCCTCTTCTGTGATCGAAGTGGATGAGGAGACGGGGGATTTTTCCGGCGCTTCTTCGATGGGGGAGACGAACGTCTCCTCAGACGCAACTGGCTCCTCCACCACAGAAACAGGTCCCGGCTGGGATGGACGCGAAGCAACCTCTGGGCGCAGGAGGGTGATGGTGCCGTTCCCGCTTTTTGCCTGAACCAGCGCTGCGTTCAGGTCGCCTTTGGTGAAGGTCAATTTGCGATACGCGGCATCCAATGTGGCAGGCGGACGTTCGCTCAACAGGTCGGCTTCCCAGTCTCTGGGAAATTTGCCGCACAGCATGAGCAGGTCGTTCGAGTGCAGTTCGACCTGCGAGAAATAGGTCTGGTAACTCTGGCTCGATCCCAGCCCTTTGCCCGAAAGCGCGGGGTCGTGGATGTGCCGCGCCCCGCCCTCGCCGACCCACACGGCATGGGTCGGTCCGCTTAATAGCAGGGTGCATTGCGAGTCGCGCAAGGCGGCAAGCGCGAGCAGACCTAGCGCGTATTGTCCGCGCCCGGAGGTGGATAGGTTGCGTTGAAGCAGGGATGAGTTGATGGTCTCTGCGGCTTTGCGCATGGCGGAGGTCAGCGAACCGGGCGACTGGTAAAAGGCGCTCGCGGCGGAGTTATTCAATTGTTCGAGTTCGGCTGCCGAGAAGATGGCATTGCCCGACAGCATGAGATAAACGATCAGGCTGTCCTTCTCACGCCCGCGTGCGGTCTTGCGCGGCGGCGTGACAGCCAGCAAACCGGGCAGGTCCGCCGACTCTTGTCCGTTGATTCTATGAATGGGGAGGATATTGAGGTCGAATGTAGCCACGGCGTAAGAATACTGAAAGGGTTACTATCATTATACTGGTAAAATTTCAAAGATAAAGGCTGATAGATGAATTTCAAATTGCATAAAGATTTTTCTGAGATCGACTCGAAGTCATGGAATACGCTTGTTGAGCAAAGCATTGCCGATACCCCGTTCTCACGGTACGAATATCTCAGCGAATGGTGGAAGACCCTCGGCGGCGGCGAGTGGACATCCGCCGAGCTGATCCTTGTTTCCGCCATGGAGAATGACCAATTGATCGGAATCGCCCCGCTTTTCATCGCGGAGCATGACGATCAACAGGCATTGATGTTGCTCGGAAGCATTGAAATCTCTGATTACCTGGATTTGATTGTGTGCGAAGCGGATTTACCGCGCTTCCTCTCCGGGCTGATCGATTTTCTCGGCTCTTCTGAAGCCGGGAATTGGTCCGCCATCGACTGGTATAACCTCCCCGATTGCTCTCCCACGCTGGCCGCCCTTAAAACTGAAGCCGGGCGCCGCGGCTGGAACTATCATGAGGAAATGTATCGTCCCACGCCGCGCATCGCGTTGAACGGTTCATTCGAAGAATATCTCTCCCGCATCGACAAAAAACAACGTCACGAGATCCGCCGCAAGATGCGCCGCGCCGACGAGAGCGGCAGAGTCAAGTTTGTGGTGGTGGACAAGAACGCCGACATTGGACCCGAATTGGAGTCATTTTTTCATCTGATGGTGCAGGACCCTCACAAAGCCGAGTTTCTGCATGAGGTGATGCGCGACCAAATGTCCAACTCCATCCGCGCCGCGCATGAATATGGCTATCTCTGGCTCGCCTTCCTTGAAGTGGACGGAGTCCGTGCGGCGGCATCGCTCAATTTTGATTACAAAAATAAATTGTGGGGCTACAATTCCGGCGTCAGCCGCGATCACATGGAATTTTCCCCCGGCTGGGTGCTGCTCGGTCATACCATTCAGTGGTGCTGCGAAAACGGACGGTACGAATTCGATTTCATGCGCGGCGATGAGGAGTACAAGTATCGCTTTGGCGGAGTGAACAAGTATGTGATGAGGGCGAAAGTTGCGAAAAGGTAGTGCCGAGACACCACACGAGGTCGGAGCATCCATGTTCTTCTGGATTTGTTAATGGCATATTTCCCATTTCGGAGTATGATTTAACCACCTTACGGAGGTGCCCATGCAAAAAGATATCACCAACGAGATCCTTGAACTGATCCGCCGCACATCGTCCAGCCTGCCGAAGGATGTGGAGGATCGGTTGAGGGCGTCCATCGAGAAGGAAGAACCCGGATCGGCAGCGCGCGGGGCGCTGGAGACCATCCTGAAGAATATCGAACTTTCCCGCGCAAATTCCACACCGATCTGCCAGGATACCGGCACGCCGATCTTCTACGTTCATCACCCGGAGGGATGGTCCACGCGGAAGCTCAAGGAACAGATCCGAACCGCGATGGCGGAAGCCACCAAACGGTCCTATATGCGACCGAACGCCGTGGATGCGATCTACGACAAGAATTCCGGCAATAATCTCGGCGGCGATGAATTTCCTTCCATCCATTTTGAAGAAGTGGATGCCGATCAGCCTCTGGTCATTGAACTCATGCTCAAGGGTGGTGGATGCGAGAATGTCGGGCGGCAGTATTCCCTGCCGGATAACAGCCTCGGCGCAGGGCGCGACCTGGCGGGAGTCCGCAAGGTGGTGTTGGACGCAGTGCAGAAAGCGCAGGGGCAGGGCTGTGCACCGGGTATTTTGGGTGTGTCGATTGGCGGCGACCGCGGCTCATCTTACATTAAATCGAAGGAAGTCTTGTTCGAGAAGATGGGGACACGCAATGCCGATCCTGAGATCGCCAAACTGGAGGAGCGTCTCACGAACGAAGCCAACCAGTTGGGCATTGGTCCGATGGGCTTTGGCGGCAAGACGACCGTGCTCGACACGAAGATCACCGGGATGCACCGCCTGCCTGCCAGTTATTTCGTCACCGTTTCGTATATGTGCTGGGCATACCGCCGGCGCAAGATGACGGTGAAGGGCAACGAGGTGGAGTACGATTAAATTGTAGTGGCGGACGACCGTCCGCGCCTGTAGGAGATTCAACTATGCGCGAATTATCCATCCCCATCAGCGATGAGTCCATCCGCAGCCTGCACATCGGCGAACCGGTGACATTGAGCGGCGTTATGATGACCGGACGCGATGCCGTCCACAAGTGGATGAGCGAGACCTTCATCAAGAAGACCCGTCCGCCGCAGGGCGATGATTTACAAGTGTATGAAGAGATCAAGAAAATTCTGAATCAGGGTGTGTTGTATCACTGCGGACCAGTCGTCAGCGGCGTGGCGACGAGGGAGTATAAGTTTGTGGCGGCAGGACCAACCACTTCCACGCGTGAGGAGCCGTATCAGGCCGATGTGATGAAGCACTTTAATATCAAAGGTGTGATCGGCAAGGGCGGCATGGGGGCGAAGACCCTGCAAGGCTGTGTGGATACGCCGGGGGTCTACTTTCATGCTGTGGGAGGCGCGGCGGCGTACCTGGCGCAGACCGTGCAGAAAGTGTTGGGTGTCTATAAACTCGAGGAATTCGGCGTCCCTGAAGCGATGTGGGTGATCGAAGTGAAGGATTTCCCTGTCGTGGTGACGATGGATGCCCACGGACAGTCCAAACATTCCGCGCTGGATGAGGAATCGAAGAAGGTGTTGGACGAATTGCTGGCGCAGCCTTACAAGTAATAAGTGCATGCAGGCATGATTACCCAATAGAGCAGGAGCGAGATACCCGCTCCTGCTCTATTCTGCTACAATTACGCTCACAACAGGATCGATTTTGGATAACCTTCTTCAACTCTTCCTTATATTTCTAAAAGTAAATTTGCTCAGCACTTCGGGACCCGCCTCGGTGGGATTGTTGTACCATGAAACGGTGGGCAAACTGGTGACCGAGGCGCAGTTCGTGCAGGCGGTAGGTCTCTCTTCCGTTTTGCCGGGCAGTGACGCGTTGCAATTGGCGATGTACATTGGCTACGCTGTGGCCGGTATCCCCGGCGGTTTGGTGGCATTGCTGGCGTCCATCCTCCCGCCGACCATCATCATCCTCGGCATCACCTTCATTCTCCATCGGCTTCGGCGTGAAGCTTGGGTCAGCAATTTTGTCGAAGGGCTTGCCCCCGCCATCTCGGTGTTGATGCTGTTCACTGCCTGGAAGATCTTTCAGAAGGGCGGGGCAACCGACTGGCGCGGGTGGGCCATTGGGATTATCAGCCTGATTTGCATGATCTTCAAAGTCCCTGAACGGCTTGTGGTTGTGGTTGCGGCGGTGGTGGGGGTCTTCCTGTTTTCATGAACCAGTCCAAATTTTCCGTGTGGATGCGTCTGTTGTGGATGTTTCTCAAGGTGAACATCCTATCTCCGTCTGGCCCCGCTTCGATTGGTTTATTATACAAAGAGGCGGTCGGGAAGATCATGACGGAAGCCCGGTTTGTCGAGGCGGTCGGTTTTTCCAACGTTCTGCCGGGGAGTGAAGCGCTCAAACTGGCCATGTTTGTCGGTTTTGCCGCAGGCGGGATTCCCGGCGTGTTCACTGCCCTGCTGGGCGCGATCCTGCCGCCGACGGTGATGATGCTGATTGTGGCGTCGGTGCTGCAACGATTCCAGCACGAAAATTGGATCAATGGTTTTGTCGCCGGAATGAGTCCGGCTGTGGCGGCGTTGATCCTGGTCGTTTCGTGGGAATTATTGCGCGCCAGCACGCGCAGTAAGATTGACCGGCGCGCAGTGCTCATTGGCGCGTTGAGCGCGGTCGCCTTTTGGTTCGAGATCCCTTCTCCTGCTGTATTACTGGGAGCGGGAATATTGGGTGTTATTTTGTACGGCAAACGGAGCTTTTAATGGCATTGGAATTATTGATCGCAACAAACGGTTTCAAGGGGACATGGTCTGCCATTGAGTATGGCGCATGGCTGGCGCAGGCAATGGGAATGAAGATCACGCTTCTGGGCGTGACCAAGAACCTGAGCCCTGCGGCAATTGACGATCACCACCCTCTGGAGGATGTCTTCGAACGCGCTGTCAGCTTGTTAAAGTCCAAGAACGTGGAATACAGCCTCGAGGTCCAAAACGGAGACGCGGAGCAGGTCATTCCCGAGAAGGCCAACTGCGGCGATTATCTCACCATGGTCAGTCCGCTGGGGCGTCCACAATTGAGACGCTTGTTAACCGGGCGTTCCATCCGTTCTCTGATGGAGCAAATCCGGGGGCCAATCCTGTATGTGCCTGACCTGCGGCTGCCGTTGAAAAAGTTGCTGGTCAGTGTGGGCGGCTTGGGGTACGAGGTGGCGGCGGAGAATCTTGCCTTTCAGATGGCAGCGGCCAGCCATGCCGATGTGACGATCCTGCACGTTGTCCCGCCAACCGATCTGGATTATCCGAGCACGCGTGATGTGCGCGAGCATTTGAAGGACCTGGCAGAAACCGATACCCTACCGGGCCGCAGCATGAAGAAGGGATTGGAGGTTGCCCAAGCATTGGGGTTGACTGCACGGGCAGTCGTGCGTCAGGGAAAGGTTGTGGAGGAGATTCTGGCGGAGATTAAGGAGGGAGATTATGATCTGGTCTGCATGGGCTCGCCGTACAGCGCCAGCGCGTTGCGACAGTTATACATGCCCAATGTCACCGCCGAGGTGGCGGAAAGCGCGCACTGCCCGGTATTGACCGCGCGCGCCGGAAAAGAACAGGAAGGTTAATGCTTGGGCTATAACCCCGGAGTGTATTTCCGCTCCCATTCGGCGATGGCGGCGCGGATGGCCGTCTTGACCTCTTCGTCGGGGACCGAGTCGATACCTTCGAATTTTTTTAGCCCAACATAGACATATACGCCGCCGGTGGGCGATTCGATCATAGTCACGCCCTGCTCGGCAAGCCTTGTATTGACGATGCGGGATTGAAGGATGGCATTGATCTGTCCCACCATGGTGGTCGGAGGCGCGGCGGGTGCTTTATCCTTGGCGGGGACGGGGATGGGCGCCGGAGCGGGTTTGACCGAAACAGGTTGAGGGGCGGGCGAAGCGGCGGTCTGAACGGGGGGAACCTGACGGGAATCGGCGGCAGGCTTTGGTTGCGCCGGAGGCGGGGGCGTCACAGGCGCGGGCTTGTTTTCCAGCCACGGGCGCATCACGTTCAACATTTCGATCAGGCGTTTGCGCTGCTCCGGCAACAGGGAGGAGGTGTTCACCCGCGCACCGTCGAGATCAAGGGTGAGGGCCCCGTTTTCATTTTTAATGCGCATCAGCCCGGGATCGTCCACGGTGACCGGGTCCGCCGCGATGGATGCCAGTTTTGCCTCGGCTTGCGCGATTTTTTCTTTTGCGTCATTGATGGCGATCTCGGCAGACGCCTCCGCCTGCTTGATCTTTTTTGAACTGTTCCGGTTGGAATCGAAAAAACCGATTACCCAGCCGATGATGATTCCGACGATGCCGCCAACGATCAATCCCAATTGTGGCGTAAATGCAAATCCTTCTTCCATACACTACCTCAGCCGTTGACATTTCGGGCAAATATGCGTCCCGCGTTGACCGACGACCAGCCTGACGATCTCCGTCCCGCAAACGGGGCAGGGTTTCCCTTCACGGTCATAGACCCGGAAATGATTTTGGAATTCGCCGCCGCGATAGACCCAGTCGATGGATGCGCCGTTACGGCGGATGCCTTCCTTCAACACCTTGCGGATCGCCTCATGCAACGCCTCAGCCTGTTTCGCCGTAATCGAATCGGACGCGGCGAGTGGATGCAGTTTCGCGATGTGAAGCGCCTCATCTGTGTAGATATTGCCCAGTCCCGCGAGAAAGGTCTGGTCGAGGAGTAGCGGTTTGACTTGACGGCGTTTGCCATGCAACGCGGTATGGAGCCATTGCGGTGTGAACTCCCTGCTCAGAGGCTCGGGTCCGAGTTTACCGAGCACCTCCTCGAGGGTCGGTGTCAGCCATACCCGTCCGAATTTCCGCGTGTCGTTGAAAACGAGCGATTTATCGGATGATAATTTTAATACAAGTCGGTCATGTTTCTCTGGTTGGATGGTACTATCCTTAATGAACAAATCCCCGCTCATACGAAGATGGATTAACAGGTAAAAATCTGTCAATTGGATGTTCAGATATTTGGCGCGGCGACCTACATCCAAAATTTTCTGGCCTTGAATTCGTTCCCTGAATTTTTTCGGCGAGGGAACGGCGAGCGTGCGCGCCCAGCGCAAATCGGCGGAGAGGATCGTCCTGCCGATGAGGTCGGGTTTCAATTTGCGGGCGATGGTTTCGACTTCGGGGAGTTCAGGCATGACGCTTTATTCATTCGTTGAACATCTCTCCGACACTTCTTCCCTCGTGCGCGCGTCGGATAACCTCTCCCAGCATGGGAGCAATGGATAATATCGTAACGCGTCCCTCCAATGGCTTCATCTTCTCCTCCGGGATGGCGACCGTATCGGTGGTAATGATATGCTTGATGGGCAAAGCCGCCAGCCGTTCTGTAGCGTTTTTCGAAAAGATGGGGTGAATGAACGCGAGGTACACATCGCGCGCGCCGTTGTTCTTGACCACGTTCACAGCCTGCACGATGGAGCCGCCGGTATCCACTTCGTCGTCCACGATGATGACATCGCGTCCCTGCACATCGCCGATGAGGGTCAACGCTTCGGCTTTGGCGTCGTTCCCGATGCGCCGCTTCTCGATGAAGGCGATGGGCAGGTTCAGGTCGAGGGCGTAGTTGCGTCCTTTTTTAGCGAAGCCAAGATCGGTAGCGACCACCACGGGGTTCATCATGCCGCCCAGCATATTTGCCTTGATATGATTGCTGATCATATGGGAGGCGGTTAGCACATCCCCCGGGATGGAGAAAAAGCCCTGAATCTGCCCGGCATGCGGATCGAAGGTCATGTACCGGTCTGCGCCGGCGCTCTCGATCATGTCTGCGACCAGCCGCGCTGTGATGGGCACACGCGGCTGGTCTTTTTTATCGGAGCGCCCATAGCACAAATAAGGGACAACCGCCGTGATACGCGCAGCAGAATCCAGGCGGATGGTCTGGATCATGATCAACAATTCCATCAGGTTGTAATGCACCGGCGATGATGTGGTCTGGATGACATACACATCCTGTCCACGCGTGCTGCTGTTCAATTTGACGAAGATATTCTCGTTGGGGAATTGGATGACTTCTCTGGGGCTAAGTTTTTGTTCGAGGTAATCAGCGATCTTCTGGGCGAGGTCTGGCAAACCTGAACCGGCGTACAACTTAATCTCGCCATACATCTTGATCTCGTGGTGTTGCATCAACTCTTCTCCTTGCCTGTTTCGCGTCCATTCAAAAGGGATTTCACTGCTTCATAAGGCGATAAGTCTCTGTTCAAGACTTTTTCCATAACCTCTTCATATTTCTCCTGCCGGATGGATTCAAAGAATCGCGCCATCAAGGTTTCCTGTAACAACGCCTCCATCTCGGACCCAAGCCTGGCGCGGTCACGAGCGGTCCAATCTCCACTTTGACGGAGGTGCTCTGCGTGTTTCGCGATGGACACAGCCAGCTCCGTAATGCCCTTGCCCTCTGTCGCGACGGTCCTGTTGATGGGCGGAATCCACAACTTGGAATCGGTCACGGGCGCCGCGACGGTCATTGCCTGCCCGTGGTGGCGAAACACGCGCGTCGTTGGATGGGCAAGTTCGAGCGTAGTCCGAAGCGCACGCTCGGTGTTTTCCACACCGGGGTGGTCTGCCTTGTTGATGACGAGTACATCCGCAATTTCCAAAATCCCGGCTTTGATCGCCTGGATGTCGTCGCCAAGCCCGGGCGCCTCCACAACAAGAGTTGTATGCGCGAGGCGGGCAATATCCACTTCACTTTGCCCCGCGCCGACCGTTTCGATGATGATGATCTCATATCCCGCCGCGTCGAAAACCTGCGCGATCGCAGCAGTGGTTTGCGAGATGCCGCCGAGCGAACCGCGCGATGCCATGGAGCGGATGAAGACGCCGCTATCACCGGAGAGGTCGCGCATACGAACACGGTCGCCGAGCACCGCCCCGCCTGTGAATGGACTCGATGGATCGACAGCAATGATGGCAACTTTCCTGTCGTGATTTTTACGATAATACAGGGCGAGTTGGTTGACAAGCGACGATTTGCCGGTGCCCGGCGCGCCCGTCACGCCGATGAGATGCGACCTGCCAGTGTAGGGGAAAAGTTCCGTAAGCGCGACACGGCTTTCTGGGGAATTATTTTCCACCTGTGTCAACAACCGCGCCAGCGCCAGGCGGTTTCCTTCAAGGACGGCTTGGGTCAAAGACATATCTCCATAACAACAAATTACGGATTACGATGTGTTTTACGTAACCCGTAATCTGAAATTCACTTTACCGCCTCACGGACATCTTTGATGATATCCTCCGTGGACGCGCCCGGGCCGTATATGCCGGCGATGCCCATCTCCTTGAGACGCGGCATGTCTTCGTCGGGTATGATGCCTCCGATGAACACACGGACCTTGTCCTGTCCATTGGCTTTGAGCAATTCCAGAATGCGCGGGGCAAGTGCCATATGCGCGCCGGAGAGAATGGAAAGCCCCACCACATCCACATCCTCCTGAAGAGCGGCTTCTGCGATCATTTCAGGGGTCTGGCGCAAGCCGGTGTAGATCACTTCCATTCCAGCATCGCGCAAAGCGCGTGCAACCACCTTTGCGCCGCGGTCGTGTCCATCCAGCCCGGGCTTGGCTACCAGCACACGGATTTTCTTTTCGGTCATTGTTCCTCCGTGAATCAATTCTGGCGTCATTATACTATGAGGGCACCCGCGCTAAAAATGTGCGAATGTTCTTGAAATGGGATGATTTTTGCCATAAGAACTTTAAAATCCGTTCTGGAAAGCCGATCTGTTTCATCCATCAGGGATATTGACATCCTCACATGATGTTTCGCAATGCCCTTGAAACTCATATGACTCTTGGCTGGGAGGATGCACTTGCAAAATATGCTATACTTTGCCTATGCAATCGCAACCGGCTTGGTCTCAGTGGGCTGACTCCTTACGACGACTCAAATTGGATGGACTTGTCGCATGGTTTCTCGAAGCGGGATCTCCCCTGACTGTGCTTGGCGCACAGGCGATTTACATCAGCCAGCCATTTCTCGGTGGGGAAAGAACGAATGCTCTGGCGCACATGCTCGAAGACGAAAATGAAATGCAAGCCTTTGCCCGTTATTTGCGCGGGGAGGTGTTGCCATGATCGATTGGATCGGACTTGGATTGCTTGCTCTCGCGGCATTCCTGCTTTTGCTCTTCATCTTCCTGCGCCGCAAGACGCCGGCGGTCGTTCGGCGAATCGAAGCCTATGAACGCCTTAATCGCGCCGTCGGCCTTGCCGTTGAGAAAGGCACGCGTCTCCATATCTCACTGGGGCGCGGGAATCTTTTCACTGCACGCGGCGGCTCGGCGCTGGCGGGACTTGCCCTCTTGCGCCGCATTGTTGAAAGAACCTCCGTCAGCGACCGTCCTCCCATTGCCACCTCAGGCGACCCTACGCTTGCAATCCTTTCACAGGATACGATGTTATCGGGTTATCGCGCCGCGGGGGCAGAGGAGCAATATCGCTTCACCACCGGACGGCTGACGGGACTCGCTCCATTTTCCTATGCCGCCGGGACGATGCCCATCGCACACGATGAAAATGTCTCTGCCAGTGTGGTGATGGGCGACCTCGGCGCAGAGGCCGCTCTGGTGGCTGAATCCGCGGATCGTGAAGATAACAGCCTGATCGCGGCGAGCGATAATTTGTCCGCGCAGGCGATCTTCTATGCTTCGGCGCAGGATCCGTTGATTGGCGAGGAGCTGTTTGCGGGCGGCGCTTATACGGGCGCCGGTCCATCTCATGACGCGAGTCTGAATGTTCAGGATATTCTGCGCTGGCTGGTGATCGTTGCCATCCTCGCGGGTTCGGTTTTGAAATTGATTGGAATGATCTGATGCGACGAATCGTTTCCGTGTTCTCCGCCATTTTTGCCATTTCAGCAGGGATTCTTGTTCTGCTGGGGTATTTTGTCCGCATCGATCCTTTGCCTCAGGTTCGCGACCTGTTGATCGACTGGACCGTCATCATCGCGGGTGCGGCGGTTTTCGTTGGAATTCTCAACCTTATCATGGTCCATATGGAGAAGATACGCACGCGGCAAAAAGGAGCGGGATACGGGGCGTTGCTGGTTATCTCCCTGTTCTTCACAGCGGTATACGGCGTCGTTTTCGGGCCGGAAGACCCGCTTATGAGATTATCGGTCGACGCGGTCATCATTCCTGTCGAAGGAACCCTCATGGCGCTCCTGGCGGTGACTCTGATCTACGCCAGCATCCGCCTCCTGCGCCGCCGTGTGGATATTGCCTCCGTGATTTTCCTGGCAGTCGCGCTGGCTTTTTTGATTGCTGTCGTTTTAATTCCGATCATCCCTGTCAGTAATTCATTTCTTCAATTTCTGGCGATGTTTTCACGCGGCGGGGCGCGTGGTTTGTTGATTGGTATTGCTTTGGGGACGCTCCTGACAGGACTGCGCGTGTTGTTCGGCGCAGACCGCCCGTATGGAGGGAACTGAACATGGCTGATATTCAGTGCCCCAGCTGCGGAAAGAATAACCCGGGTTTCCTGGATGTCTGTCAGTTTTGTCAGACGCCATTGACCCCTGATTCAATGGTGCATATCGGCGACAAGCCGACAAAGAAGAACACCAGCGAACTGGAACCCATCCTGCCTGAATGGTTGCGGGATGTCCGTCAGCAAGCGCGGGAATCCATGGAGGAGGGCGAGCTTCCACCGTCTGCGACCCAGCCCCGGGTCCAGAAAAATGAAGCGCCTGACTTGTTGGCGGGACTTGCCTCCCAGAAGGGGGATGATGAGGAGGATATCCCCGATTGGCTGAAGAGCATCAACCCGGTTACCAAACCAAAAGAATCCGAACCATCCACCCCCGCGCCTGCCAATGACTTTTTTGCGCAGTTCAGCGAAAGCAAAGCACCGCCCGCGCCATCTCAATCGAAAGCGGAAGAACCTGAAGAGGAGATTCCTTCGTGGATGAGCGGACTCTCGCAACCGCAAGAGCCCGCTGAAAAAGACGAGTTGTCGGAATGGTTCACACACACCTCTGAAGAGACAGGCAGACCCGCTCCGGCAGAGCCATCTGCCCCGGCTGAAGAAAAAGAAGACCTGAGCTGGCTTCGCGAACTGGAAGCCTCTGCCAAAAAAAGTGAAGAACTGTCTGCTCCAAAGCAGGATGCGGGCTGGGATTTTGGTACACCTCCCGCGTCGTTTGAGCCATCCACTTCGCAGGATGACTTGAATTGGCTGAACACTCTTGGCGGTTCCTCCGAGTCGGCACCGCCTCAGGCACAGGAAGATCTCGGTTGGCTCAAGGACTTCGAAAAATCGGCGGAACAACCTGTTGCACCCTCGTCCGCTCCCGAAGAAAATCTTGACTGGTTGAATGCATTGGGTGGCGCTGCTGAACCTGCACAACCCTCCCCAGAGTCCCCGGAGAAAAATGATTTGCGCTGGCTGGATACCCTTGGCGGCGCAGTCGAGCCAGCACAACCGACCCCTTCGGCGCCTCCCGCGAAGGGGGGAACCGGGGATTTGAGCTGGCTCGACGCGCTCAGTGAAACTGCGGAACCGGTCCAGCCTGCTTCGGCCACGCCTGCCGCTCAGGATGATGCTCAACCCGCCCAACCTGAACCCGTCCAACCCTCCGCGTCAAACGAATTGGACTGGCTAAAGGAATTTGCCGCGTCGACGTCAGCCGAATCGACCCCGTCCGAGCCTGAGCAGGCGGTCTCCTCGTCGGGCGACCTGGATTGGCTGGGTTCGCTCGGCGCATCACAAGGATCGCAGCCTGAAGCGGCGGAACCCTCCCCGCAACAGGATGACCTAAGTTGGTTGAACGATCTGGCAGCAACCTCCGCGCCTCCATCGCCTTCGTATGCGAAACCCTTTGGAACGACGGACGAACTCACACCGCCGCCCCCACCTCAGGACGAACAGGGCGTCCCCCACGTTTCACCGTTCGTGCCGCGCCGCACCGCTCCGTTGGGCGAAACAAACGCCGATGACACCATGCCCGATTGGCTCAAAAGCGCCACGGAGGAGAAGCCTATCCTGCCGCTTGGCGCCAGCGCGCTGGAACAAATTCGCGAGACCTCGCACAAGCCGGCGGACGAAAGCACGCCTCCTTCCGCCCTTGGACCTGCTCCCGATGACTGGGGCGTTTTCTCCGCTCCGGCGGAATCCCCGGCGCTGACCAACCAGGATGTGGACTCGCTCTTCTCAATGGAAATGCCGGATTGGCTCTCGAAGTCCCAGCCAGAAATGAGTGAGACGCCCGGACAAAAAGTCGAAATCGTATCCTCGGACGGGTCTCTTGCCCCAGTCGAATTGCCTTCATGGGTGCAGGCAATGCGTCCCGTCGAAGCGGTGTTGGCGGAAACCGGCGTATCCGGTACAGAGACACAACCCGTTGAAAAGGAAGGTCCGCTGGCAGGACTGCGCGGGGTGATTCCCTTTGCTCCCATCGGTTCTTCACGCAGACCAAAGGCATTTTCCCTCAAATTGCAGGCTACAGACGAACAACAGGCAGGAGCGGCCCTCTTGGATCAGATCCTTGCCGGCGAGACCCAGCCGCGTCCGGTTGCCCCGGCTTCCGCGTTTACTTCCCAAAATGTTCTGCGTTGGTCCATTGCCGGACTACTTTGGGTGATATTGGGAGCGATCCTTTTCCTGCGTTCGCAATGGATGCCGGTATCCCCCTTCCTGCCGCCCGCGGTGAGCGCCGTGTCCGAAGCGGTGACCTCCCTTCCGGAGCGTTCCCCGGTGCTTGTGGTCATCGATTACGAACCGTCGCTGGCTGGTGAGATGGAAGCGGTAAGCGGCCCCTTGCTGGATCAACTGGTACTGGCGAAGGCGCCGCGTCTGGCGTTCCTTTCCACATCGCCGACCAGTTCCGCGTTGGTCGAGCGGCTGCTCGCCCGTGCGAACATCAACAAATCGCTCGCCGATGGCGGACTTGATTATGTTGCGGGACAAAACTATTCCAATCTGGGTTACCTGCCCGGCGGTTCAACCGGCATACTCGGATTTGTCTCGCAGCCTGAAAAATTCATCCCCTCGGAGGCGCTTCAAGTTACGAAATTCTCCGAGTATGCCGCGGTAATCCTCCTGACCGACAATGCCGACTCCGGGCGCTCCTGGGTCGAACAACTGGATACCGCGAAGCAGGCTGACCCGGCCTTGGCAGCCCAGACTCTTGTCCTCGTGACAAGCGCCCAGGCGGGACCGTTGCTCCAGCCGTATGTCGATTCGGGGCAGGCCGCCGGTATGATCAACGGGCTTGTGGATGGGGCGCGGTATGAATATGTCAACGGCAGCCGACCGGGGACAGCCCGTACCTACTGGGACGCCTTCAGCGTGGGCATTTTCCTGGCAATTACCTTGATTGTGCTGGGCGGCGTCTGGAGCCTCATGACCGGCATCCGGGCGCGACGCGTGAACAGTGGACAGGAATAGCACCCATGAACATCGAACTCATCTCCGCCATTGTGGGGTTCACCCTGACGCTGTTGGTCTTCAGTTATCTTTTTGGAGATAACCCCCTTTTCCGCTTTGCCGTGTACCTGTTTATCGGCGTTTCCTCCGGTTATGCCGCGGCGGTCATCTGGCATTACGTGTTGATGCCCAAACTGATCACGCCGTTGATGAACGACCCGAACCGAAACATATTGTTGATCGTTCCGCTCGTGCTTTCCTTTTCTCTGCTTGCGAAGTTGCTCCCGCGTATTTCGTGGCTCGGCGCATTTGCCATGGCGATTCTTGTGGGGGTGGGAGCCGCAGCAGCTGTCGGCGGGGCGCTGCTCGGGACGTTGATTCCCCAGGCTCAGGCTTCGATTGATGCGTTTGGGCTGGGCGGCGCGTCGAATCCGTTCGCGAAATTAGGCGAGGCGGTCGTCATGCTTGCCGGGACGGTTCTGACGCTGGCGGCTTTCCATTTCGGCGCAAAACGCGCCCCAGACGGGACTCCCAAACGGAATGTCCTCGTCGAATGGGTGGCGTGGTTCGGGCGACTCTTCATTGCCATCACTTTTGGCGTGTTATTCGCCGGCGTGTATCTGGCGGCGCTGGTCGCCATGATCGAGCGGCTGGGCTCCATCATTCAATTCATCTTGCAACTCATTGGGTCCTAACATATGCCTGCATCGCTTGTTCAAACCGAATCCATCCTTGCCATCGATGTCGGCGCGGCGGTGACGCGCGCGGTGCTGTTCGACGTGGTCGAGGGTGTATATCGTTTTGTCGCGGCAGGACAGGCTCCCACCACCGCGGAGGCGCCGTTCAGGGATATTGGGATCGGCGTGCGCGAAGCCATCACCGCTTTGCAGAACGTCATCGGTGCACGCTTCCTCACACCGGATAACAACCTGATCTCGCCTGCCCAGGCGGATGGTTCCGGGGTGGATGCGGTTGTGGCGACGATTTCGGCGGGTCCTGCGGTGAAGACGGTGGTAGTGGGGCTGCTATCGGAAGTTTCGGTGCAGAGCGCCCGCCGTCTGGCGGAAACAACGTACAGCCGCGTTGTCGAGACGCTTGACCTCTCCGACCACCGCAAGCCGGAACAGCAGTTGGACAGTATTGTCCGTTCCCGCCCGGATCTGGTTCTGCTGGCGGGCGGCACAGATGGCGGCGCGTCACGTTCGATCCAGAAAATGCTGGATGCGGTGGGGCTTGCCTGTTACCTGATGCCGATGGAAAAACGCCCGATGATTCTGTATGCAGGCAATCAGAAACTGGCTGGCGAAGTACAGGAATTACTCGGCGGTCATGCCGGGAAATTGCAGATCAGCCCCAATATCCGTCCATCGCTGGAGACGGAAGACCTCGCCCCGGCAAGCCATGAACTGGCTTCGCTTGTGATGCGGCTGCGTGAACGGCAGATCCGAGGTGTGGATGAACTCAACACTTGGTCTGCCGGGAATATTCTGCCGACCGCGTACGCGCAGGGGCGGATGATCCGCTTTCTGAGCAAATTATACGAATCGACGCGTGGGTTGTTGAGTGTCAACATTGGCGCCTCAGCAACGACGGTTGCGGCAGGTTTCGCAGGCGATTTGACTTTGGGGGTCTATCCACAGTTCGGCCTGGGAGAAAGCCTGACCGGGCTCTTGCAACATACCGACCTGGACGGCATCCTGCGCTGGTTGCAACTCGACATCGCCCCGAATACCGTGCGCGAATATTTATTCCAAAAATCATTCTATCCATCCTCCATCCCTGCCACCCGGGATGAACATGCCATCATGCAAGCGATTGCCCGTCAAGCTTTGTATCTTGCCGTGCGCTCTGCTCAAAGGAATTTCCCCGCGAATGGACATTCGGTGCGAACGGAGCTGATGCCGCCGCTCGATTTGATCCTGGCGGGTGGAGGCGCGGTGAGTGAGGGCGCGTCGCTGGGGCAAAGCCTGTTACTCTTGCTCGATGCGATTCAGCCTGTCGGCATCACGCCGCTCCTGCTCGACCAGAATAATCTTCTGCCCTCGCTGGGTGTCGCCGCGACACGCAACAGTTTCCTGCCAGTGCAGGTGATCGAATCCGGCGCATTCATCGGGTTGGGGACGGTCATCTCGGTGAGCGCTACGGCGGAATATGGCGAGCAGGTCCTGCGCGTCAAGCTGGCGTATGGCGATGGAACCGAGGCGCGGGCGGATGTCAAATTCGGCGGGTTGGAACTCCTGCCCCTGCCCAGCGGGCAGACAGCCAAACTAAGTCTGCAGCCGCTTCGGCGCGCGGATGCAGGGTTGGGTCCGGGAAGAAGCGGCTCGGTCACGGTGACGGGCGGCGCGATGGGTGTCGTCATCGACGCGCGCGGACGCCCATTATATCTTCCGGCTGATCCCGTGCGGCGGCGCGAACTTATGAAGAAGTGGCATCATACGGTGGGAGGATAGGATGCTGGCTCCAGTGCTCCACGTTTTACCCATGACGGCGATCGTACGTGAACGCTCCCTGCCCGTTGCCGGGAGGGTGACCGCACACATGAATCAGCGCGTCAACCCGACGGATGTGATCGCGGAGGCAAGTTTCGCGCGTGAGCATGTCCTGCTGGATGTGGCGCGTACCTTCGGCGTTTCAACGACCGTCGCGGACAAGTTGGTCAAAGTAAAGGAAGGCGATCGGCTGGCACAGGGCGCGCTGGTCGCGGAGAGCGGCGGCTTCCTGTCGCGTTCGATCCGCGCGCCGCGCCCGGGACGCGTGATGGTGATTGGCGGCGGACAGGTGTTGATGGAAGTCGGCGATGCGAAGATCGAACTGCGCGCCGGTTTACCCGGCACTGTGGTTCAGGTTCTGCCGGAACGCGGTGTGGTCATCCGCACAGTGGGGGCGCTGGTGCAGGGTGTGTGGGGGAACGGGCGCATCGACAGCGGCTTGATGCGGGTCTTGCTCGAAAAACCGGACGATGTGCTGATGGCAGACCGCCTCGATGTGAGCCTGCGCGGCTCGGTCATTCTCGGCGGGCATGTGCGTGACGCCGAAACGCTGCGCGTCGCGGCAGAACTGCCAATCCGCGGCTTGATCGTGTCGAGCATGGTCTCGCCGTTGATCCAGACCGCCTACCAGATGCGTTACCCGATCCTGGTGCTGGACGGATTTGGCGGAATGCCGATGAACTCCGCCGCATTCAAGTTGCTGACCACCAACAAGGAGCGTGAAGTCACGGTGAACGCGGAACACTTCGACCGGTACAGCGGGAACAGGCCTGAGGTGATCATCCCGTTGCCTTTCACAAACGAACCCGATGAGCCGGAACCCTACGAGACCTTTGCCGTCGGGTTGACGGTGCGGATGCGCCGGCCTCCCTTCGCTGGAATGATCGGTACGATCTCGAACCTGCCTGCGGGTCTCAGCCTGTTGCAGAGCGGTCTGCGCGCCCCCGCTGCGGAAGTAAAACTGGAAAATGGCGAGACCGTTACCGTGCCTTTGGTAAATCTGGAAGTTGTGGGATAATATACTTCGTTAATCGCGACACAGAGGAGAGTGGATCATGACGACAACATACGACGACGATACTGCCTTTGATGACGGCGCTCCGCCCGAGGAATCCAACAACCGCACATTCCTGCTCATCGCGGGCGGTCTGGGTCTTCTGGTATTGATCGCTCTGTGTGTGCTGGTGGGATATTTCTTCCTCATGAACAACAACAACCAACAAGCGACGCAAACCGCCATTGCACAACAAACCCAGCAACAAGCCACCATCGCAGCAGGACTCACGAAAAACGCGGCAGATCAGGCGCTCACCCAAACGGCGGCGGTGACGAATACGCTTCCGCCCACGAACACCCCGGTCATTGCTGAAGCAACTGCCACCTCACCGAGACCCCGAATCCCGCCACGGCAACCGTCGGCGCGGCCTTCACGCAAATTGCCGTTTCCACGCAGACGGTCATCGCCACCTCCACGGCGCTGCCCAATACCGGTTTTGTGGATGAATATGGCGCACCCGGCTTGATCATCGCGGCATTGGCCCTTGTGATCGTGATCTTCCTCGTGAGAAGGCTGCGCGCGGCTCCAGTGAGATAAGGTTTAAACATTAAGACCCTAAAGGCTTTCAAAACCTTTAGGGTCTTTTTTGTTTGTAGAATCTTTACACCACGCTTTTTGCCACCTGCTCGCCGTAGCCCAACAGCGCTTTAACCATCTCATGCGTACGACCTTCAGCATAGACTCGCAGAACGGGCTCCGTGCCGGAAGGGCGGATGAGCAGCCACGAATCATCGGACATGATGTACTTGATGCCGTCGCGTTGGCTGATTTCGGACACCTTCTCGCCTCCGATCTCAGCCGGCGCCTGCTTCGTGAGAAATTCCGTCATCTCCGCCTTGGCAACGGGGCGGCTCAGACGCAGGTCCGTGCGTTCGTAGTAGGCAGGACCGACATCTGCCAGCAACTCATCCACCAATCCTTGGAGCGTCTTGCCTGACGCGGCGATCATCTCCACAAGCAGCAAACCCATGATGGGACCGTCCCCTTCGGGGATGTGCCCCTTGAACGAGATGCCGCCGGATTCTTCACCGCCAATCAGCACATCTTCCGTCATCATGTAATCAGCGATGTGATTGAAACCGACCGGGGTTTCGTGCAATGTCAGACCATAGCGTTTTGCCAGCCGATCGATCATGCGCGTCGTTGAGACCGTCCGCACGACCGAGCCGGTCAGACCGCGTTTTTCCACGAGATATTTCAGCGAGAGCGCCATGATTTTGTGCGGATCGACGAACATGCCACGCTCATCCATGGCGCCGATGCGGTCCGCGTCGCCGTCGGTGACCACGCCAAAGTTCCCGATCCCTGAACTGACCGCCGAGGCCAGCGCGCCGAGATATTTGGCAATCGGCTCCGGGTGGATCGCGCCAAAGCCGGGGTTCATCTCGCCGCGGATTTCGGCGATCTCGCAACCGGTACCCTGCAAAAAGGACTTGATCACACCGCGTCCCGAACCGTACATCGCGTCCACGACGAAGCGCTGTGGATTATCGGCGATGATATCGGTGTTGATGAGCGTCCGCAAATGATCGAAGTAGGCAGGCAGGGGGTTGAATTTCTGGATCAACCCCGCCTCACGCGCCTTCCTGAAATCCATCAGGTTGGGGCCGCGCGCCTGTTCCTCGTTGTCATTGATATACACTTCCACGCGGCGGCATTGTTCGGGCAGGGCGGAACCGCCGAATGCCCCCTTGAGTTTGACGCCGTTGTAGCGCGGCGCGTTGTGCGAGGCAGTAATCATCACACCTGCGATGGCATGTTGGTGTTTGACGGCGTAGGAGACGGCAGGAGTGGGCGCATCCGCCTGGGCAAGCAGGACGGTGAATCCGTTGGCGGCAAGGACACGCGCCACCTCCCCGGCATAGCGATCCGAGAGGAAACGCGTGTCGAATCCGACCACGATCTTTTTCGGATCGGGAGCCAGTTCGCCAAGCGCGGCTGCCTTGTCCCAGTGTTCCGACGCGACTGCATCAGCGATGGCTTGTGCCACCATGCGCAGATTGCTGAACGTGAACGTATCCGAGATGACGGCTCTCCAGCCGTCGGTTCCAAAGTGAATGGGCATGTTTTCTCCAAATCAAGATGATGTCTTTGCGAGCGACTCTTTCAACAGGCTCAGGGCAACCTCCGGGAGCGAAGCAATCTCTCGTTGGCAAAAGACTGTTTCAGGCGAAACTCATCGCCGCTTGTGCCGATGTGTTGTTTACGGCGTTTCTGTTGTTTCCGGCGTTGAGGAGGGTTCCCACTCCGCGACCGGGGTGGCGGTTTGCAGTACGGATTGGATCATCCAGCCTTCGACACGGACATCATTGGTGAATGCGATGACATGCACCCAGACAATGCCGTTGACCTCCTGCAAATCGTCCGGGACAATGGTGACCGTGGAGCCGTTGCCGAGAGTCGCCAATACCTTCCCGCCCGGTTTTTCACGAATGAACGCGCCGCCACCCTCCGAAGCGCGAATGATGCCGATGATGGGCGTAGGCTCGGCGGTGATCGTCGAGGTGGGCGTGTCGATTTCAAGGGTGACTTCGGGCGTGGCTGGTTCGGAACTTGGAGTGCGGGAGGGAGTCCGTGATGGGACACCGATGAACGCATCCGTTTGGGATGGACGCGGCGAAGGCGTGACGGTCGGAGGCGGTGTCGGAGTGGACTCGGCCTGCATGGCGGGGACAGGCTCCGGCGTGGCAAGACCCGCCTGGATCTGAATCCATTTTACAAATCCTGTTTGCAGGCTGACGAACGCGATCGCTGCTACGATGACCAGTCCGGTCAGGGTCAATCCACCGGCGGAAGTGGGGTAGAAGCGCAGGAAGAAGAGTGAGAGGATGCCAAAGAAGGTCGCCCAGGCGATGTGGACGAGGAAGACCTGCAGGCCTTCGGGCCAGATGCCGTCTACGCCGCTTCCCAAGCCGAAACCTGCCGCGCCGATGGGGAGGATGATGCCGTATGCAAGCAGGGCACTCGGCAGGTAGGGGCGCTCCTCCGAACGGACGAACGAAATGGTGAGGATGATGGCGGCAATGGTAAGGATGGCGATGTCGGGCCACCATAGGCGGCTGTGTACGAAGGCTTCGGTAAAGGTGCGTGCCGAGTTGGGCAGTGTGCGCGAGGCGACTCCCGCAAGCAGTCCGCTGAGGAAGAGTATCAGTGAACTGACGAGGAATGCAATGAGCGTCTGGAGGAAGAAGCGTCCTGCGCCCGCGATGGTGGCAAGCGAAATGCCGATCCATGGCGTCATTAACGGCGCGACGAGCACACCAAAGATGAGCAATGCCTGCGAGTTGAGGAAGAATCCCAATCCGATGAACAACCCGCTGACGAGTGAGAAGACGAATAGTTCATACGAGGGAAAGGCGCGGTGCGCCAGATGTGTGAAGAGCGCGGCGCGCCCTTCCTCATCGGTGGGGAAGTAGGCACGCCGCCGGGCGCGCCGCCTGCGGGCACGCGCCGACTCGAATTCGGGGGACTGTCCGGGTGTTGGTTGTGATGTGGGTTCGGAGTAGTTCATTCAGATTCTATCGAAGGGTGCTCTTCAAAAAAATTACCTTCTTAAACTGGCAATGATACGCAGCGGTTTGTCGAGCAGTTCGAGCGCGGCGGAAATGCCGGGCATGACGATGTCGGATGCCAGCAGGGCTTCGGTTGCGGCGCCTTCCTGCGACAGCACACAAATGCCCAGCGCGGCTTCCTTGAGCATGGCCGCATCGTTTGCGCCCTGCCCAATCGCCACGACCGATTCGGCGCCGAGGCTGCGGACGTATTTTGCCTTTTGTTCGGACTCATTCCCCGGCTGGATGCGGATCGCCGTGAGGTTCAACTGCTGGTCGATCAGCGCCTGTCGCCCGTGCGTATCGGCGGTGAGCATGTGGATCGTCAATCTGTCGCTCAGTGCGCCAATCTGTTTTGCCACGCCGGGGATGAGTTGTCCATCAATGGCGAGGGTCCCGTTGACGTCTGTCACCAGATGTTCCAATCGCAATTCACCGCGCCCTGGGATGTTGATCTCAATCATGCTTCAATTATACAGGGATACACACGCTGACGGAGGGCGCATCTGCCTGTGGAAATATTTTCGTTTCTCGCTCAACGAGGATTGATTCCGTTATTGACACGTATTTCTCTTCGGGTATAATACTCGTCCGCACGCACTGGTCGACTAGCTCAATGGCAGAGCAACTGACTCTTAATCAGTGGGTTCAGGGTTCAAGTCCCTGGTCGATCACAAAATAAAGCCTGATATAAAATGACTATTTTAAGGTCAGAATGTCAGGCTTTTGTGTTTTAAACGGGGATTGCTTTCTAGAAGTCATCTCAAAAATAGTAAAATTGTTTCAAACTGCCAGATTTTCCTCGTAATTTGAGGACCGTCGCCAAGCAAGGGTATTTTTGAGACAAGTTCTAGAAACATTTTAGGCGGCACTTAATGACAAATAGTACATGACATCAAACGGGGAAATCCGTACAATATCAATTACTGGCTGATTTCCATGTCTACCTGAACAGTTGATTAGGCGGATCAAAATTGAATAAGAAATTGTCTGCAAGTGGCTGTGTTCATGAATAAGCAGAATCGAGATGGATAATGGACGAAGAAATCGAACTTGAAGAATGGGCGCCCGGATTGGTGCTCATCATTACATTGCTTGGCGGCTTTCTGCGGGTATTGCTACTTGATACGAAAGGGATGTGGTTGGATGAAACGTTCAGCGTATGGCTGGCAAACCAGAGCATCTCTGATATATTGCATTGGATTACCAGGATTGACCAACATCCCCCTTTTTATTATCTGTTGCTCCATATCTGGATAGCTCGTTTTGGGAATACTCCCTACTATGCTCGCCTGCTTTCTGCGCTATTCGGCACAATCACGATCCCAATCATTTACCTGATTGGCAAACGCATGTCTGGTGCAGTGGTGGGATTGGCTGCCGCAGTAATCCTGGCTTTTTCACTTTTCAACATCTACTTTGCTCAGGAGACACGCATGTACACCCTCCTGACGTTCAATGCGACCGTAGCGATCTATGCCTTGGTGAGGCTGCTTACAGATTCGCGCTCCGTCATGCCTATTGGAATTCAATTTCGGGAATATCTGCACGCCAGAAGTGCCTCTGGAATGGTTAAACCAGGCTCGAAAAGCGATTTCAGCTATCAGGATGAGACCCATGGTCAAGCTGGATGGAGAGCATGGATTTTCCACCATCGTTGGTTACACCTCCAGACTATTGAGACGGATCTGGCATGGATCGTATTTATAGTGTTCTCAGCTGCGACCCTGCTCACCCACAATACGGCTGTCCTGTTCCCTCTAGCTACCAACCTCTTTGTCCTTGGTCTGATGCTTTATCAATGGATAAGGAAACCGGAGACTTCCCCTGCTTTCCAGGCTCCCTCTTTGGGAAACTGGGTAAAGGCTCAGATGGGCATCCTCTTCCTATGGAGTCCATGGATGGTTGCGTTCATCAAGCAAGCGAGCAGAGTCTATCAAGAATTTTGGATACCTAAACCGACCTGGGACGCTGTGATCCAGGTCCTAAAGTCCTTTTTGAACCCTTCTGCGCCACTTCCAGCCAGCTACGCTATGATAATTTGGAGTCTGTATGTGTTGGTGCTTTGTTTGGGATTGGTGTATTTTAGGAAAAAAATTTCGCAATTCCTATTTTTGACCGCCCTGTTCGTTGTCCCCTTCCTGGGTGAATTGCTCGTGAGCATCCGCCGGCCCATTTTTTTTGATCGAACGTTGATTTGGATAACGATTCCCTTATTCCTGGTGTTGGCGGCTGGTATTGCACAACTAAAATTTCGGCACCTCATGATCCTGGTGCTGGGGATTCTGAGTGCCATCAACCTGTTTTCTGCCAGTGATTATTACAGATTTTATCAAAAAGAGGATTGGAACACTGCCGCCGGTTATATTGCGCTTTTCGCTGAAAAAGATGATTTGGTCCTTTTCAATTCAAATTTTGTGGAAATCCCGTTCAACTATTATTTTGAAGGATACGAAGAATACTATTCCATCCAGGTAGAGAAACGTGGAGTGCCCATGGATCTGTTCGACAGTGGTGTCTTGGAACCCAGAATGACGACCAAGGATATACCTGGGCTAATTTCATTGTTGCGCGGACACGACAGAGTCTGGCTGGTTTACAGCCATAACTCGTATACAGACCCACTGGGGCTGATTCCGCAAACGCTCGCATCGCAGATGAAATTGACCCGGATGCGCGATTTTTATGGAGGGCAGGTTCAATTATATGTGACTCCCTGAGCCGAATTCTACTTATGGACTTGCAGAGACACCAATGTAGATCCAACGCCCAGCCTAACTCTAGCGGTACTTGAATTTGTTTCAGGCAACCTTATGAAGATCCTTGCCGAATTTGAACGCTAACTGTTTGGTGTTATTTTCTTATGGCTATCAACATTAAGTTCGAGCTTTAATTCAAACTTGTTTGGGCATGATCAACAATCACCTCTTCCGCTTTTTCCCTGCCGATTTTGCCAGATTTTCCTTTACTCTGAATTTCACGATTTTCTCAATCAATACATAGGGAATTGGTTTATCCAGCGGAAACTTCACCGAACCTTTTGCTGCTTCATATTTGGATAACTCTTTCTTGAACTTCTCGATACCCGATGGCGTGGGGTAAAACCCAATGTGCGTTTTGAACGCTGAAAAATGCACCAGATTCCCATTCAGTATAAAGGTCGGGATGCCATAGTTGATCGTCTCCTCCGCCCCCGGTGCAGCGTTTCGGATCGTCTCTCGTATCTTGTTCAGAATCATCTGCACGTCTTTGGGATACTTTGCGATAAACGCATCGATTTCACTGGAGGTCGGTTTCCTCATCATGGCTGACTCCTTTTCGCATACCAATAACTTTGGAAGTTCCTATATCTTTCTCACCACGTCACCCACACGGATCATCCCGCCTCGGACGACCCGTGCGTTGATCCCACGCAAGCGCAGCCGTTTCCCTTCGGCCGAGTTGACAAACTTCGTCGCGGCTGTGCCATAACGCTCGGCGAACTTGGCGCATCCTGTGTGCGGCTGTGCTGTGACCTCGATCACCGCCGAACCAATGGCAAGCTGTGTTCCCGGCGGAAGATTATCCTCGCTTAGATCGAGGTCCACGTACAGTTGATCCCCCGCCAGTGACCAGCGTTCTTTGCTCTGCGCCAACAATTCGACCACCCGCGCACTCATGATTGCAATCTGCGCATTGATGTTTGCCGAACCGTCGGGTGTATGCCTGCTGTAGCGCTGTTTCCATGTGTCGCCGACCAGTCCCTCCTCCAGGTTGAGTTCGCCTTCAGTAAGTACCTCCCGTTCATCTACTCTGGGTCGGCGCACAATCATCCTCACAACGCCGTTATCCTCTGGCGAGCGGCGGATGGTCTCTATGCCTGCTTCGAGTTTTGCCAGCGATACGTGACTTACATTCAACATATCTGCATCACTTATAAGATTTTTGCAGTTTATTGGCCAGGTCGAGTAAATGTTCCAGTTCATGGAGCGCCTGTCCACGCGCCCGCCAATACACGGACTCTTTACGCCGTTTTTCCTCCTCCCGCACACACCTCGACCATTGTTTATCATCCAGCGAATTCAGCACACACAGTAAAATCTTCCGGCGCAGAATGAAATAATTCGACAGCTCCGGGAAAGGTAACAGGTCAAGCCGGAGCAATTTCCCCAAATCCCGTTCGGCATGGATGCCCGCCAGAAGCGGCTCATCCTTGAGCAAAGCCAGTTGGATCGACTCGGTGATGATAGCTTCGCAATGTAGCAAGTGCGCCAACACCTCCGTAAACGAGCGTTCTCCGGCTCCAAGCGGACGGTGAAGCTGCTCCTCCGATAACCCCCGGCTCAGCCTCTCCAGTTTTTCGGGCGTTTCGGCAAGCAGACGGATCACCTCCTTGATGTTCGCATCCGTTTGCTCGGTGGAGACCTGTTTCTTCATAATTGTGTCGTATTTTACCCTCTATCAAGACGGCAACTGTAACTTTTTCCGGGAACTCCCAAATTGAAAATCATTTGACTAACGATTATTTGCCGATATGTTGCACGGTATCACCGGTTAGTATGACAGTCTCGCCTTCCATTCTAACCCCTCCGACTGGCATGGGCGGACCATCATGGTCTCTGAAATAGAGGGGAAGCCCCTCTGCAAAGTTGATCGGGAAAAAGTTGGGGTTCTGCCGTTGGTGGTGGATATGGATGTGCGGCTCGCTGGTGTTGCCGGAGTTGCCACACGCGCCGATGACTTGTCCCTCGGCAACAGTATCGCCGGTTTTCACAGTGACACTTCCCAGTTTGAGGTGGGCGATAAGTAGGTATGTGTCTGTTTCATCCAGTTGAATCGCGACATGATTTCCTTCAGGCGCGGTGAAGTTGTTCGAGACCACGCCCGGCACCTCATCCGGTTCGCCGTCATGGGCTTTGACCACGGTCCCCTTCGCTGGCGCGACGACGGGTACACCGTAACAACCATACTCCTCCAGTTGATCACTTCCGTGTGCGTACGGCTCCACGAGAAGATCGTATGCCCAGCGTTGGTCAGGAGCGATGGCATGGTAATTGGTCTCGATCTTGTCGCCGCCCCATGCCACCTTGAGCGGAACATCTGCCGGCAGGCGCACGGTTGTAGATGGCTTGGTGTTTTCCAGTGACGCCGGATAGGCGACCGGTTTAACTATTGTTATGGCGGGTAACAGGGAGATTACCGCAATGACGAGCGTGGCTGACATGAGCCTGTTGATTTTTCTCTTTACGAATGCATAGATAATGAGCGCGATCAGCGAAACCAATCCCAGCAGGGGTGGAATCAATTGCAACATATACCAGGCTGAAACTCTGATCATGCCTCCCATCAGAAACATGATCAGGATGGTGCCCAGGCTGAGAAGCATAAGCGAAATCGGGATCAGGCGCAGGGCCCGCCAGATGCGGGAGGGGGCAGGTCGTGAATCCTTTTGGTCCATGGCACCTCACTTTCAGTTGAGGATACGTGCCAGTAATGGCAAAGTTGCGTCATTAATGTACTGTTTACAAAAATTGCGGAATTGATTCCAAATTAACCGATCTTCTTTTCGAAGTATCTACTCAATGGGTCATCACTGTATTCACCAAAAGGCGGGCGACTGTGATAGCCCATGCGCTCATACAAGCCAATGGCTTCTTTTTGATGTATCCCCGTTTCGAGCCGAAGGAGGGGGATGGCATGCTGACGTGTATACTTTTCCAGATGTTCGAGCATTAATTTGGCGAGACCCAGTCCGCGAAATTGCGGACGGACGAACATGCGTTTGAGTTCCCCGTATTCCCCGCCGTAAAATTGCACGCCGCCGCATCCCGCCGGGACCCCGTCCTGGCGCGTGACAAAGAACGCGACTCTCTGCCGGATGAGCTTTTCCACACTATATCCGTGCCGGCTTGTCACGGGATAGAACGGAGCAAGATGAGATTCGAGTTCTTCTATCAACATGCGCGCGTCGGCTGTATCAGGGCGTTCGCGAGTGATGGTAGTTGTCATTTGTGGTTATCCATTTTCGTTGTGAATGATGTCAGGGTAAAGTTCCTTTGGAATCATCGCAAGTTGACCGTTCAGTGACCAATTGATGGAATAACTCTCTTGAATCCTAACATTCTTTGATTGCTCTAGGGTGGCGCATCCAGTTCACAACCGTAAATATAACATCGGTTTTCATTCATGTTTTTATGTTCTTTTTCTCCACCTTGTGATCAGCATCTTTACCTTCACGCGCACTTGACTATCTGCATTGGCCAGCGCCCAGGCGGAACGCGTGGCGCGACGCGTCTCTTCGTCAAGGCTGACGAAGTTTTCCCATTCTTCATCGATCCATTCCTCCATTTTGCTGGCTGAATCCCATGCGTAGTGAATGGAAAAGAATTCCTCGTGCTCGCGAAGGAACCAACCATGCGCTTCGGCATTTGCCATTGCCTGGTTGGCGGCGGTATCATCTGCCAGCCCAAGTGGCAGGTCGGTGACGCGACCCGTCTCTCGCGTTTCTCGGGCAGAGATCACTTCCACGCGCCACTGGTCAACAATGGGGCGCAGGTCGATCAGGAAACCGTCTGGTACGAGCACTCTTCGAATTTCATTCAGGGCATGGACCATGCCCTCGTGCTGAATTCATCAGAACGACCAGGCAAAGATCGCCATGTCAAAAGTCGCTTTTTGGAACGGTAAATTCTCGGATTCTGCGTTCACAAAATGGACTTTGGTTTCCAGCCTGGCGGGTCGATCCACGGTTGCGACGCGTAATGCGTTACGATCCAGATCGATACCGATGGTCACAGCAGATGATTTTGCATAACGTCGGGTCAGCCTCCCCTCGCCACAGCCAATCTCCAACACGCGCCTGTCAGTGAAATCTGCGAAACTGTGTAGGTGTTTTGTTTCGTTCTGTTCCGGGTCTTTTTGAACGGTCATGGCTATTCCGGCAAGTTGCAATGCGCCCGCGGCATTTTCCGTTCGACGACGGGAGGGAAGATGGCGGGATGTCTCATCATGTTGGCAGTGATGGACAGGATGACCGTGTCCACTTGCTGGAAGGTGTCGTGGTAGTGACGTATCATACGTGTGCGGTCTCGGTGACGCGTTGATCGTTATTGTTCACAATATCCACTGTCAGCCAAACAAAGCGTTTTTGCAAACTTCGGATCATAGAATCTATGTTGTGCCTCATTGAATCGTCAGCACTTTTGCGCCCCGGATTTTGCCTTGTTTGATTTCAGTCAGTGCTCGATTGGCATCCTTCAATTCATATTCTTGATACTCTGGCTTGATATTCGCTTCTGCCGCCAATTGTAAGAGTTCGCGCACATCCTGCCTCGTCACATTTGCCACACTCTTAATTTCCTTCTCCATCCATAATTGCGACGGATAATCCAATTTGAGGAATACATCCTTGTCCGTATCCTCTTTACGGATCGCATTCACAACCAATCTGCCTCCTGCTCTCAGACGTTTCAACGCTTCACTGACCGGAGCCCAAGCTGGCGTCGTGTCAATGACCGCATCCAACCCCTCGAGCGGACTCTGCTCGAGGCCCCCTGCCCAATCCGCTCCCAGCGATAAAGCAAACTCCTGCTCAGACTTGTTCCGGCTGAACACAAAGACCTTCGTGCTCGGATATTTGTGCTTGACCATCTTCAACACCAAATGATTCGACCCACCGAACCCCATCAAACCCAGGTTCTGCCCATCTTGAATGTTGCTCAGTCGCAGTGATCGATATCCAATCGCCCCGGCACATAGCAACGGCGCAGCTTCCGAGTCCGCAAACGTATCAGGAATTGGGTACACAAAATCACCGCAGACTTTCGTATACTCGGCATACCCGCCATTGACATCTCTTCCTGTAGCTTTGAACTCGCTGCATAAATTTTCGTTGCCCGTTAAACAATGATGACACTTCCCGCAGGCAGACGCGATCCATGCCACACCGACTCGTTGACCTTTGTTCCCTCCCTCTTCAATTATTCCCACCACCTGATGTCCCAAAACCATCGGCAAACGGGAAGGCGGGGTTCGCCCCTCGATTTCGTCCAATTCTGTGTGGCAGACCCCGCATCGCGTGACGCGTATTAAGACTTCGCCTTCGTTGAGATTGAGTTCATCCATATCCTCATATGAAAGCGGAGTTGTATTTTGTTTGAGAGACGTGATCTCTCGCAGGAGCATGGCTTTCATGGTCTTTGTTTTAGTCTCCGATCAAACCGCCACGATATACCAACTCATATGCAACTTCCTGCTCACAACGGACTTATTAATTGCTACTTACTGACCTATCCTGTCCCAAACTGTCTATCCCCCGCATCACCCAGCCCAGGGACAATGTAGGCACGGTCGTTGAGGTGATCATCAATGGCGGCGATGTGAATATCGATATCGGGGTGCTGGTCCTGCATGGCTTTGATGCCTTCCGGCGCGGCGATGAGTCCGACGAATTTGATGCGCTTGGCGCCCCATTTCTTCAATACATCGGCAGTGGCAGTGGCCGATCCGCCGGTGGCAAGCATCGGGTCCAGGATCAAACACACCGATACTCTCGGCTCCAAGGGGAGTTTGTTGTAATACTCCACCGGGCGCAGGGTGTGTTCATCACGGTATAAACCGATATGCCAGACTTCGGCGCTGGGCATCAATTCCCAGAAACCTTCCACCAGCCCCAGCCCGGCGCGCAGGATGGGGACAAGACCGATCTTCTCTTTTAGCTCTTGCCCAACCATGTGAGCAAGCGGGGTATCTAATTCACGAGGCATGGTTGCCAGATCGGCAGTCGCTTCGTAGGCAAGCAGCCCGGCAATTTCGCGCACAAGTTCTCGGAACTTCTTGGGTTCGGTTTTGATGTCTCTTAATCGGGAAAGTTTATGGGCAACGAGCGGGTGTTTTGACGCATACACATTGGACATGGTCGCCTCCAAAAATGGGTTACTTTATTATAGCCCGCAAGGTGATTTTTGACCCGTGACTTCCCCTGGCTTTTTTCGTACATTTAAAATGAGCAAGGAGACCATCATGAAACTTGAAGGTTTGCACATTCTGTTGACTTATCAGTGCAATTACGAGTGTGACCATTGCTTCGTATGGGGAAGTCCGCGCCAGACCGGGACGCTTACGCTGGGGCAGATCGAAGACATCCTGCGTCAGGCAAAGGATGCAGGTGTCACTTCCATTTACTTTGAAGGCGGGGAACCGTTTTTGTATTATGCAATTCTCAAAGCGGCGGTACACAAGGCGGCAGAGATGGGGTTTTCCATCGGCATTGTCTCGAATGCGTACTGGGCGACTTCTGTGGCGGATGCCGAAGAATGGCTGCGTCCGCTGGTGGGGCGGGTGAGCGACCTAGCCGTGAGCAGCGATTTGTATCACTGCGAGAAATGTTTGGGCGAGAATCCGCAGAATGCAATGGTCGCCGCCAAATGGTTGGGAATCCCCACGGGCGTCATTACGGTTGCTCAGCCGGAAGAGAAGTCAAAAGAGTCGTATGATCAACTGGCAGAGGAGAGCGCGGTCATGTATCGCGGTCGGGCGGCGGAAAAACTTTCCATAGCGGCGAGCAAATATCCCTGGGAAGGATTCGATTCCTGTCCGCACGAAGATCTCCGGGAGCCGGGGCGCGTCCATCTCGATCCATTGGGAAACGTCCACATCTGTCAGGGCATCGTCATCGGTAATCTGTTCGAGAAATCATTGAAGCAGATCTGTGAAGAATATGATGCGGATACCCACCCGATTTGCGGACCTTTGCTCTCAGGTGGACCTGCCGCCTTGGTGATGGAATATAACCTGCCGCACGCTTCTTCCTACGCCGACGCTTGTCATCTGTGTTACCGGGCGCGTGACAATCTAAGGTTGCGCTTCCCTAACCTGCTTGCGCCCAATCAAATGTATGGAGCGCTTGGATGAACGGGAATGATTTCATGAGCTGGGTCTTGCGCTCACCATTTCATAGACTCTTGAGTAACGGCATGATGCTCATTACAGTGACCGGTCGCAAAACGGGAAAGAAATACACCACGCCGGTTGGATATTATGAAGAGGGCGGGTATCTTTGGGTTATCACCAGCCGTGACCGTACCTGGTGGAAAAATTTGCGCGATGGGGCAGAAGTGGACTTATTGTTGAGACGCAAGCCTGTGAAGGCATTCGCTGAGATTGACCTGGATGAGAAGGCTGTGGAGACGCGTATATACGAATATCTGCGCCATGTACCGCAGGCGGCGAAACCGATGAGGGTGCGCATGGAGGGCGAAGAACCCAACCCGCAAGATATCATCAACACCGCAAGACACAGATTATTTGTCAGAATAAAAATCCCCTGAACCGACAGGCGCTCCGTATAATGACCGGAGCGCTTGCTTTTTGATCCTGTCAATCTGGACTATTCGGCTTCGATGTTGGTGGAAAAGCCGATGGTCTCCTTTGCTCCGCGGAAAAAGAGACTGCGGAACATAACGGTTAATTCCTCGGGCGTGTAATGCATCCCTTCTTCGAGCCACCAATCCACAGTGCTTAACAGCGCTCCACTGAAGTAGGCGGCAAAAAAATCGACAGGTACTTTGAACAGGATGGGAATCGGATCGGTAGCAAGCTTGGTTTCCACAAATTTGACGATGGCTTCCGTGCTGATCTTGCGGATGCGTTCGACATTTCGACTGGATTTCGAGCTTTTTAAGAGGATGTAATACAGGTCTGAATGTTCCTTGATATGTTGAAAAACCATAAGGAGCGGGCGGGGGGAAACGCTTTTCTGTGCTTTGCTTTCCGAGAAGTCATCCATTGGAAACCAGGCAGAAAAGGGAATCTCTGAAAGGGTCAGCGCTCTTTCATTTGCCATCTCGCTGAACTCTTCCAATAACAGGTCTTCCTTATCTTTGTAGTGCAAATAGAAAGTGGCTCGACCCACATTGGCACGTTCTGTGATCTCCTCAATGGAAATGTCATCGTAGTTTTTCTGTTTGAGGAGTTCAAGCAGAGCGGTGCGTAATGCCAGACGTGTGCGCTGAATACGTCGGTCGATTTTGTTTTTTCTATCAGATTGGAGCATGATTAGACCTTTTCCTTTGCCATTGACAAGGCATAATTCACAATTATAATGGACAATATACAATAATGTACATAGTCTATTATCATTAATAAATTTTAATCTTTCCATTGAAATAAAAAAATTGAGGAATTCGTGCCAGCCTCTCGTTTAGGTCAAAGCAAAAACAATCTTCAGGCCGGGTCACCACCCCTGATTGAACTACGCAATGTTGTGAAAGTCTATTCCACCGCAGCGGGCGATTTCAGCGCGCTCAAGGGGATCAACATGCAAATTGGTGCAGGTGAGTTTGTCGGCATTGTCGGTAAATCGGGCGCGGGAAAATCGACGCTTCTCAACATGATCACCGGTGTGGATACTCTCACCTCCGGCGAGGTGATTGTCAGATCCAATGGTTCGTCTGTATCCGTTCACAAAATGAGCGAAGATGAGATCGCCCTGTGGCGCGGAAAAACATTGGGCGTCGTCTTCCAATCCTTCCAATTGCTGCCCATGCTCACGCTTGTCGAAAATATCACCCTGCCAATGGATTTGGTCGGTAATTTCAACCCCAGACAATCGCGTGAACGCGCGCTCGAATTATTACGCCTCGTAGAAATCGAAGAACACGCCGACAAACTTCCAGCGTTTATCTCAGGCGGGCAACAGCAACGCGTCGCCATCGCGCGCGCCCTGGCAAATGATCCGCCTGTCCTTGTGGCGGATGAGCCGACGGGCAGTCTCGATTCGGTCACCGCGGATCATATCTTCGAGGTGTTCGAACATCTTGTCACCGACCAGGGCAAGACCATTGTGATGGTGACTCACGACCAATCCTTGATGCCGCGTTTTTCGCGCGCGATGCGTATTGTGGATGGAGAGTTGGATACCGCCTATGAGCCGGAGCCACAGTCCAGTGGGAGGCAGATGAAATGAAAACGCGTCAAACCAAGCGGAAGTCTGTTGCCGATATACACGAAATGTCCACGCCCGACGCGATGATCGACATGCACGGGGTCGTCAAGAAGTTCAAGAACGCGGCGGGCGAATTCACCGTGCTCAAGGGTATCGACCTGACCATCAATCGGGGCGAGTTTGTTTCGATTGTGGGAAAATCCGGCAGTGGTAAATCCACATTGTTGAACATGATCACAGGCATCGACCATCCCACCGAGGGGCGCGTGGTTATTGGCGGCACTGATATTTACACCAACGTGACCGAAAGCCAGCGCTCAAAATGGCGCGGGCGGAACCTGGGGATTGTCTTTCAGTTCTTTCAACTACTGCCGATGCTTACTCTGCTAGAGAATGTGATGCTCTCAATGGATTATGCCGACATGTATGATTTCGATGAGCGCCCGGCGCGTGCCATGGAGATGCTTAAGCTGGTGGGCCTCGAAAAATTTGCGAATAAATTGCCCGCGCTTGTTTCAACCGGACAACAACAACTCGCCGCCATCGCTCGTGCCTTGGCATGTGATCCGCCTTTGTTAGTCGCCGACGAACCGACCGGGAACCTTGACACAAAATCCGCAAACACGATCATCGATCTGTTCGAAAATCTGGCGCGCAGCGGTAAAACGGTATTAATGGTGACGCATGATCCTTCGCTGACATCTCGTACAACGCGTAACATCATCATTGCCGACGGCGAGTTGATTAATGAAACGATCGCCAAAGCTTTGCCATGGCTCAGGCATCGTCACATGATGGAGTTCACAAAATTGGCGGAGGAATGGGTGTATGAACCGAAAGCCACGATCATCTCGCGCGACGAGCATGTGGAATATTTCTTTATGATTCGCAAGGGCGAGGTGGAAGTTGTTTTGCAGGATCGCAAACAGAATGAAACGGTCATTTCACGACTCAAGCCCGGCGAGTTTTTTGGGGATATTGAACTCATGCGCGGCGGCAAATCCATTGCAAATGTGCGCGCCGCAGCAGATGCACCAGTGGAACTGCTGACCATCAAACGCGAAGATTTCAAACGAGTCATGGATCAATCTCCCCTTACTGCCGAAGCGGTGGGCAAGATCGTCCAACAGCGGCTGGATGAGCATCGTGCCGCGGATAGCCGCGCCAATCGTCCGTTTTTCTCCTTGTTCCGAAGGAAACAATCGTAAATCAAAAATATGAAACCTCGCTGGCGAAAAGTATTACACGACCTTATTGACAATATCGGACGTACCCTGTTGGTGGTCTTTTCCATTGCGGTGGGTGTGTTTTCCATCGGCGTGATCGCGGGGGCATACCAGATCATCTCGAACGATATGAGCGTTTCCTACTCAGCGAACAACCCATCGAATATCGAATTCCGTATGACGAATTTTGATGAAAATGTGTTGACATCCATCCATAATCAGCGCGGTGTGAAAGATGCTGAAGGGCGACGCGTGTTCAATATGCGCGTCCGTGTACCCGGCACTGAAAAATGGACCACCCTGGATATGGTCGCTTTTGAGAGTTTTGAGAAAAATGCAATCAATCTGTTGACCCCCATCGAAGGCGCTGTGGAGCCTGGGAAACGTCAGGTGCTGTTGGAAAAGGGCGCGCTTGATCATCTGGATGTCGGTGTGGGCGGGCTCCTTGAGTTCCAATTGCCGGATGGCTCGACCAAGACCATGCCGGTTGCGGGTATTGTTCAGGATACTGCGGCGGGAGCGGCAGATTTTCTGGCGTCGCCGTTCGGATATATCACAATGGATACCCTGCAGTATATGGGACAGCCCAAATTGTACAATCGTGTCTACATAACCGTCGCCGACGATGGAGATGACATTTTACATATCCGCGAAGTGGGTGGAGTGGTTAAGGACAAGCTGGAGAAGAGCGGCAATGTGATTCTGCGTACGCGCTTCTCGTTGACTCATGAGCATCCACTGGCAAGTACAGTCAATGCCATTCTGGGTATCCTGCTGGCGTTGGGGATCTTGATCGTATTCCTTTCCAGTTCACTGATTGCCAACACATTGAATGCGTTGCTCAATCAGCACTTACGGCATATCGGCGTCATCAAATTGGTGGGCGGGCAGCGCAAGCAGGTCTTCCGCATGTATATCACGCTCATTATGGCGTTTGGAGTCATCGCGCTTGCCATTGCTGTTCCTTTTGGTGGAATCGGCGCCTATGCCCTTGCAGAATTTATTGCTGTGAAATTGAATTTCAATCTGCTTGGATACCGTATTGTGCCGATGGCATTTTTCGTCCAGATTGCAGTAGGATTGTTTGTCCCATTGGTTGCCGGGCTTGCACCGGTCATTAATGGGTCGCGCATCACGGTCCTGCGGGCTCTCAGCGGGGACCTGGCTGAGGAGAAGGTGCAGATCAAAGATGGTGAGAAGCGGCTTTCCTGGTTTGACTGGATGCAGGTCAAGGTGACGCATCTGCTGGCATTGCGCGGAATCCACATACCGCGTCCGTTCGTCATCTCGCTGAGAAACACGTTTAGAAGGAAGAGCCGACTGATGCTGACGTTGTTCACGCTCACGATGGGCGGGGCGATCTTCATCTCGGTTTTCAATGTGCGCGTCACGCTGCATGATTACATCAATCAGATCGGGAAATATTTCCGTGCGGATGTGACGCTCGATTTCGACCAACCCTATCGGCTGCGGGAAATCGAGAATGCTGTTATGAGCGTGGATGGCGTGACCCATGTGGAGGGGTGGCAATTCCTCAGCGGCGAATTGTTGGATGACCATGAGAATGTCATCGAAAATATCACGCTGTTGAGTCCGCCGGCGGATAGCACGCTGGTCCAGCCGATTTTGATCGAAGGACGCTGGATGCGTCCCGATGATGTGAGAAAAATGGCGGTCAGCGAAGGGTTGCGAAAGACGTATCCGGGATTGAAGGCTGGCGATTACATCAAGATGCGGGTCGATGGGCGGGATGAAATCTGGCAGGTGATTGGACTTTTCAAATTCGTGGATCAGGAAGGATTGCTGGGATATACACCCTTCGAATATGTTTCGGAAATGAATAACCTGGCGAATCGTTCTTTTTCGTACAGGGTCGTAACTGAATCTCATGAGCGCGCCTATCAGGATGCGAAAGCCGAAGAATTGGATAAATATCTGCGTGACAAAGGGTTCAAGGTCCGCGTGGCTCAGGCGGGCAGCGCTTCGTTGGATACTGCCGTTGAAAGTCTGGACATCCTGGTTGTGTTCCTGCTCATCATGGCGATCCTGACCGCCATTGTGGGCTCGATGGGGCTGGCTGGCACAATGGGTATGAATGTGCTGGAGCGCACGCGCGAGATCGGTATTACCCGCGCCATCGGCGCGGACGACCGCGCCGTAATGCGTACCGTTATTGCGGAGGGGGTTGTAATCGGTTTGATCTCGTTCGCGTTGGCGATTGTCTTGTCGGTGCCGTTCACGTATGGACTCTCCTATATTGTCAGCAGCGCGGTATTTCAAACCCCCATCGCTGTGGTGTTCACCTATCTTGGATATGCCATCTGGCTGGGTCTTGTCCTGGCCCTGTCCACAGTGGCGAGTATTTTGCCCGCGCGGAATGCGGCGCGGCTCACGATCCGTGAGGTGTTGGCGTACGAATAAATTTTCCTTACCCTGTCCTTTGGACACCCTCTCCCAGCCGGAGAGGGCGGGGAGTGAGGATCGAAAGAGGAAACAATGAAAAAAACAACAAATACCCTGCTCGTAATCATCATTCTTATCCTGGCGCTGACAGCTTGCGCCAATCAACAACCGGAAACACAGGAACCCGAACCGACCGTTGTTCCGTCGAATGCCGTGGTGGCGGAGGGAAATCTCAAGCCTGTGCAGGCGGTTAACCTGTCTTTTCAGGCGCGCGGGATGGTGGAATCCGTTGATGTGAAGATCGGCGATCGTGTGAGCAAAGGCGATGTACTTGCCCGGCTAGCGAACGCCAGCCAGGCGGAGGCGCAGCTTGCCGCCGCTCGCCTGGAATTGGTCAACGCGCAACAGGCGCTCGACACTCTCCTCCGCACGGGACCGGCGAACCTTGCCGCGGCATGGGACGCCTATATGCGGGCACAGGAGGTCCGGGCGGAGGCCGAACGCGACTGGGAAAACCTGAATCTCGATGACATCGAAGACAATATCGAAGACGACAAGGCGGATGTGGAAGACCGCGCCGAGGACTTGAAGGATGCGCAGGAGGAGTTCGATAAGTACAAGGACCTCGACGAAGATAATTCCAAGCGCAAGAATGCCGAGGATGATCTCGAGAACGCGCAGGAGGATTACAACGAAGCCATCCGCAAACTGGAGGAGGATACGCGCGAACGCGACGCCGTCCGTGCCGCGCTGGATGCCGCGCTCGCCGCAGAAGCCGAGGCCAGGTACCAATACGAACTCTCCGCCGAGGGAGCGAACAAAGACCAGCTCGAATTGGCGCAGGCTCGTTTGGCGAACGCCCAGGCCCAGGTCGCTTCGGCTGAGTCGAATTTGTCCAACTACATTCTCACCGCGCCGTTTGACGGCGTCGTGCTGGATGTCGCCATTCATATCGGCGAACAGGTTGGGGCGGAGTCCCGAGCCGTGAGCGTCGCCGACACGTCCTCCTGGATTGTCGAGACCACCGACATCACCGAACTGGAAGTCGTCGATGTGGCGGTCGGTCAGAAGGTCACATTCACTGCCGATGCGCTGAGCGATGTCACGATGGACGGCGTCGTCGCCGAAATCAGCCAGTCGTCGTTTACGCAGGGCGGCGATGTCATCTACACCGTCCGCATCCGGGCGGAAGAGGTCGACCCGCGCATCAAATGGGGCATGACCGTCGAAGTGACGTTTGAGCCGCTCGATTCGTAGAACATTTGTTGGCTTGAAATCGGATTTTGAAAGCGCGATAATACAATTGCTCCGATAAAAGGCAAAATCACGCGAAAGTGTGACGACGCAAAGCCTTGGGTCTAAAGCTGAACTGAGCCATGATTGCCAGGCTGCCGATAAAAGCAAAATCCCCGAAAGGGGACGGCACAGAGTTCGGCATCTAAAATCGACGCACGTTGTCGATCAAGATCGACCAACCAACCGAAACGCAAATCCGGGAAAACCCGGAGACGCAAAGTCATGGGTCTACAGTCACGATCATTATTGTGACCACGATTGCCAGACTGCCGAAGAGCATTTGCAGGGACGGCTGTTTATAGGCTGTCCCTGCTTTTCTTTGGATGAAGGCGTTTCCTTCCCGGCCGGGAATTGATTCCGTTTTATTTGCTATAATCTCCCTCATGCCAAAACCTCGCCCCCTCGATCCCGAATCCAAACCCGATGACCGCGTGGATAACGCCCTCCGCCCGCAGAAACTGGCCGACCTGATCGGTCAGGATCAGGTGAAGGAGAACCTGTCCATTTTGATCGACGCGGCAAAGCACCGCGGCGAAGCGCTGGATCATGTCCTCTTTTACGGTCCGCCGGGCTTGGGCAAGACCACGCTGGCGCATGTGCTGGGCAACGAGATGGGAGTCAATGTCAAGGTCACAGCGGGACCCGCCATCGAGCGCGCCGGCGACCTGGCTGCCATCCTCACCAACCTGCGCGCAGGCGACGTGCTGTTCATTGACGAAATTCACCGCCTCGGCCGGGCTGTGGAGGAGGTGCTTTACCCTGCCATGGAGGATTTCGCGCTGGACATCGTCATCGGCAAGGGACCGTCCGCCCGCTCGATCCGCTTGAAACTGCCGCACTTCACTGTGGTCGGGGCGACGACGCGTCTCGCGCTGGTGACCGCTCCTCTGCGGGCGCGCTTCGGAGCGGTCTATCGCCTCGATTATTACGACATCGAGGCGATGAAGCAGATCGTCACACGTGCGGCTGGGATGCTCAAAGTCCCGGCGGACGAGACCGGCGTCAGCGAAGTGGCGCGGCGGGCGCGCGGCACGCCGCGTATTGCCCTGCGCCTCCTGCGCCGCGTCCGGGATTTTGCCCAGGTCCGCGCGGATGGGACGGTCACGCAGAAGGTCGCGAAAGAAGCGTTGGATTTGTTACAGGTGGATCCGCTCGGTCTCGACGACGTGGACCGCCGCGTCCTGCGCACCATCATCGAAAAGTACGGCGGCGGACCCGTCGGCTTGAACACCATCGCCGCCTCCATCAGCGAGGAGCAGGACACCATCATGGATGTGGTCGAGCCGTATCTCCTGCAACTGGGCTTTTTAGACCGCACCCCGCAGGGACGCGTGGCGACCAAAACTGCTTACGAACATTTGGGGCTGGAGTGGAGGGAAGAGGGTCAACCGAGGCTGTTATGAGTTGGCAAGTTGGAACGTTTGCAAGTTAACCTGCCAACCTCTGAACCTTCCAACTTGTCAACATCCCAACCTTCAAACCTGGAAACCCGATGAATATGGAAACCCTTGCTCGTTATCTCATGATTGGCGGTGTGATACTATTCCTGGTGGGTGGAGGACTCTATCTTGCCGCCAGGTTCGGCCTCCCGCTGGGAAGACTGCCCGGCGACATCCGCATCGAAGGGGAGAATGGCTCGTTCTATTTTCCGATCACAACTTCGATTTTGATTTCGGTGGTGCTGACGATTGTGCTGAATGTGATTGCAAGATTGCTGAAGAAATGAGGCGGAAAGGAGCGTCCCGTATGTCGCCCTCCAAAACGTATATTCTCGACGACCTGCCCACCGACAGAGACACGCTCGACTTTACTCCTTATGTTGCGACGCTGGCAGATATTTGCAAAACCGCCAGCACGCCGCTGACCATCGGCGTGTTCGGCACGTGGGGTTCCGGCAAGACCTCGCTGATGCGGATGGTAAAGAAGAAACTGCCGAAGAACTATACAGCGGCCTGGTTCGACGCCTGGAAGTACGACAACGAAGAGACGCTCTGGCGCGCTTTCCTGTTGACCGTGCTGCTGGCAGTGGAGGAGAAGAGCGGCGAGACCGAGGAACTCAAGACCCTAAAGACCATGCTGTATCGCGGGCTGGAACTGGAAAAGACCGGCGGCGTGACCATTGACCTGGCGAAACTCGGCGCGAAGGTGGCGCAGGGCGCAGTGCAGATTGGACTCTCGTTCATCCCGCCGCTGGCGCAATTAACCAAACTGGTCGAGGAACTGCAAAAGGCGGGGTTGCAAAATATCGGCGAAGAATCCGTGGATGCCATCCGCCGCGAGCGGACGAAGATCTACATCGAGCAGGTGCGCTCGCTGGAGCAGTTTCAGGAAAAGTTCAAGACGCTGATTGAGTCCTACGTTGCGCCGGGGCGGCTGGTGGTCTTCGTGGACGACCTCGACCGCTGCCTGCCCGAAAAAGCCGTTGAAGTTCTCGAAGCCATCAAACTCTTCGTGGACGTGCCAGGCTGCGTCTTCCTGCTGGGTCTCGACCAGGAGGTGATCGCGCGCGGCGTGGAAATCCGCTACAAGGAATTCAGCAAGACCGAAGACGGAGAAACGCGCAACCCGATTGACGGCGCGAAGTATCTCGAAAAAATCATCCAACTGCCGTTCCAAATTCCACCCATCGAATCCGGCGACATGGGCGATTTCGTTTCGGGCCTGGTGGCGGAGTGGCCGCGTCCCGAATGCCCCGAAGTGTTCGCCAGGGGCCTGGGCGGGAACCCGCGCCAGGTGAAGCGCACGGTCAACACCTTCCTCATGTTGTGGGGATTGGCGGAGAAACGCCGCCTGCGGGAAATGGTCCAGCCCATCCGCCTGGCGAAGGTGGTCGCCATTCAGACCGCCGCGCCGCGCTTTTACGAACTGCTCAAGCGGAATCACGCGCTCTTGCGCGACGTGGAAGCCTATTACCGCGCCGAGGGAACGGCGCGTGGCGAGGGGCTGGCGGAGGAAAGCGCGGCTCGAGGCGGCAAGAGGACCGCGCCGCAGGAAACTCCCTCGGTGCAATTGCCGCAGGACTTGCTCACCCTGTTGAATCGGACGCCGGCGGTGGCGCAAATCGTCAAACTCTTTCCTGATTTGCCCGAAGCGAATTTCACGGACATTTCCTACGACGAACTGGAAGCCTATTTCACGCTCACCCGGCGCGCCGAGGCGCCTCAGCCGGTTCAAGCGCAGGCCGCGCCGCTGCTGCCCTTCGAGCCGCAGATGGTGAAAATCCTGGCGGGACCCTTCCTCATGGGCTCCACGCCCGAGCAGGCACAGCGCGCCATTAAGGACGGCGCAGATAAAGATTGGGTGAAGGATGAACAGCCCCAGCACACGGTGGAACTCGCCGAGTACTTCATCGGCAAATATCCCGTCACCAACCAGCAGTACCAGGCCTTTGTCAAAGAGGGCGGAAAGCCGCCCTCAGGCTGGGACGGCGACCAGTTCCCGCAGGGCAAAGACGCGCAACCGGTGGTCAACGTTTCGTGGGAAGATGCAGTCGCCTATTGCAAATGGCTGAACGAAAAGACGAAGAAGAAGTACCGCCTGCCGACCGAAGCCGAATGGGAAAAGGCGGCGCGCGGCGAGGATGGGCGCATCTGGAGTTGGGGGAACGAGTTCGGCGAGAAGAATGCCAATACCCTGGAAGCGGGCATCCGCGATACCACCCCGGTGGGGCAGTTTTCGCCGCAGGGCGATTCCCCTTATGGTTGTGCCGATATGGTTGGTAACGTTTGGGAATGGACGCATTCACTCTATGAGCCCTATCCTTACAAGGCGGATGACGGGCGTGAAGATGAAAGCGCTTCTGGGTCACGCGTCCTGCGTGGCGGGTCGTTCAACAACAATAGTAGGAATGCCCGCGGTGCGTGCCGTTACAGGTACCTCCCAGACAGCCTCTACTACGGCATTGGGTTTCGGGTGGCGGCGTCCCTCGCGGAGCGACCGCAGGGAGCGTAGCACCCCCGAAGGGGGCTTTCTCTCCTGAAAGTTCTTGAGTTTCTGTTTTCTGCCTGCACTGTGCCGCAGGCACACGTGAATCTCTGATTTCTGTGGGGATGGGGTCTGGGGAAGGGGCATAGCCCATTCCCCAGCGCGAATTGTGGAGTACAATATGCCTGCCGCTGAACGTTTGGCGGCAGGGCCAGCCGATACAACGCCGCGTCCTGCGTGGCGGGTCGTTCAACAACAATAGTAGGAATGCCCGCTGTGCGTGCCGCAACAGGAACAACCCAGACAACCTCAACAACAACATTGGGTTTCGGGTGGCGGCGTCCCATTTCTCCCCAGTGCAAGTAACGCAAGACATAGTCTTGCGTTGCGACTTCCGCCGGAAATGCTCTACGCCCACGAGACGTAAGCCGAGGCAAAACAGGAGAGAAAGCGCGGTTGCGCCCTGGCTGGGCGTTTTCCGTCTTCATCAATGGGCGGTGGAGGCGCTCAGGCAAATACAAAGAGACTCACGCTTTGGTGGCTCGGCCATCCCAGCGTGAGTCGCCTTTTTTAATCGCCAATTACCAGTTACCAATTACCAGCTGCCTGATACAATTCGCTCAATACGGTATGCACACCTCCTCCTTCGACTACGACCTGCCTCCCGAACGCATCGCGCAGACTCCCGCCGAGCCGCGCGATTCATCGCGTCTCCTCGTCCTGAAACGTGACACCGGAACACTGGAACACAGAATTTTCCGCGAAATAGGGGAGTATCTCAACCCCAATGACCTGCTCGTTTTGAATCAAACGCGCGTCATCCCGGCGCGCATCTATGCCAGAAAACCGACCGGCGGCCGCGTGGAACTGCTTCTTCTGCGCCACCGCGACCTGGTCACATGGGAGGCGCTGGTGGGGGGAAAGGGCTTGCGTGTAGGAAAACTGGTGATCGTGGAAGTCATGGATACTGAAACTTCAACCAAAAATCATTCAAAAATGATAACGGCTGAAATCGTTGAAATCCTCGAAGGTTCCGAGCGCCTCATTCGTTTCTCAGAGCCCATCGAGCCGTACTTCCCCAAGGTGGGACATGTGCCGCTCCCGCCGTACATCCACGAAGAACTCAAAGACCCCGAACGCTATCAGACGGTCTATGCCAAAAAGCCCGGCTCCGCCGCCGCGCCCACGGCTGGACTCCATTTCACGCCGCGTTTACTGGAAGAATTGCAGGTCAAAGGCGTGAGGATTGCCTACGTCACGTTGCATGTGGGACTCGACACCTTCGCCCCCGTGACCGAGGAACACCCCGAAGAACACAAAATCCACACCGAATGGTGCGAACTGCCGCAGGAAACCGCCGACCTCATCAACCAGACCCGCGCCGCCGGCGGGCGCGTCATTGCGGTTGGCACAACCTCCGTCCGCACACTCGAAACCGCCGCCAATCGCCAATCACCAATTACCAATTACTCTGGACCTACCTCCCTCTACATCCTCCCCGGTTATCAATTCAAAATCGTTAACGCCATGATTACCAATTTTCATCTACCCAAATCCACGCTGTTAATGTTGGTCAGCGCCTTTGCCGGGCGCGAGACCATCCTGCGAACCTATGAAACCGCCATTCGGGAAGGGTATCGTTTTTATTCCTTTGGGGACGCGATGTTCATACTCTGATGTCATTGCGAGGAGGGCTGGCGGTTGAGCAGGGCGAGTGTTTTTCTCGCCTGTATCGAAACCTAGCCCGACGCGGCAATCTCAAGTACCCTCTCTACAAGAGATTGCCACACTCGCTAATGCTCGCTTGCAATGACGGTACAATATTGTCATGCAATCCCAACTTGAAAAACTAAACAGAGAGATCATTGCCTGCCGGAAATGTCCGCGGCTGGTGGCGTGGCGCGGGGAAGTGGCGCGCGTCAAGCGCAAGGCGTATATCGACCAGGATTACTGGGGCAAACCTGTGCCGGGATTCGGCGACCCTCAGGCGCGTGTCTTGGTCGTTGGTCTTGCCCCCGGCGCGCACGGCTCGAACCGGACGGGGCGTCAATTCACGGGCGATGCGTCGGGGAATTTCCTGTTCCCGGCGCTGCACCGCGCCGGGTTCGCGAACCAGCCCACGGCTGAGTCTCGAAGCGATGGTCTTCTCTTGAAGGACATGTACATCACGGCGTCCGGGCGTTGCGCCCCGCCCGATAACAAGCCAACCCCTGATGAGTTGAACAACTGTCAGCTGTATTTGGAGCGGGAAATCCAGGTTTTGAGTCCAAAGGTGATCGTCTGTCTTGGCCGGATAGCTTTTGAGAGAATCTTGCGGATATATTCTGCCCGCAACCCCGCATGGAAGTTCGGTCATGGTGCGTCCTTCCGGCTGGCGAACGGTGTTTGGGTGCTGTGCTCATATCATCCCAGCCAGCAGAATACATCCACCGGGAAGCTGACCGTGAGGATGTTCGACGATATCTGGAAGAAAGCGAAAGACCTTCTGGATGTAAGCGATTAAGTTTGTACCCGATTGGCATTCTGCGGCGGGGAGGCTGCCGAACGCTTTTTGAGATGGAAAACACTTCGATGAAGAATAAATTGATCACGCCGGGGGAACTCGCGCCCGATTTCGAGGCAGAGGATGTTCAGGGAAACCATATCCGGTTGTCTGATTATCGCGGCGGCAAGCCGGTGGTCCTGGCTTTCCTGCGCGGATTCATGTGACCGTATTGCCGCGCGCAGTTAGCGCGCCTGCGTGATGACCATGAAAAATTTACCAGCCGCGGCGTGGAGATATTGGCGGTCGGTCCGAACTCGCCCGCGGCATTCGAGCAATACTGGAGAAATGAGAATATTCCCTTTGTCGGTCTGCCCGATCCCGACCACACCATTGCGCGCATGTACCGGCAGCAGGTCAACCTGTTTAAAATGGGGCGCATGCCCCTGAGCTGCATCGTGGATAAAAAGGGTTACATCCGGTTTGCGCATTATGGCGTCTCGATGCAGGATATTCCGTCCAATGAAGAACTCCTGCACGTAATAGATGAATTGAACGCGTCATCCAGATAGTATGACGCTCGGACAAATAGCCTTTCTCGGTTCCGGGGAGACCTCTCTCGCCGGAGGCCGCATCTTCGAATCGTTGGCCCGTCGTTTCCCCCAGCCGCTCCGTATTGCGATCCTCGAGACGCCTGCAGGATTCGAGTTGAATGCGGACCTGGTCGCCGGGCGTGTCGCTAATTTCCTTGAGACCCGCCTGCAAAATTACAAGCCGATTGTCGACGTCATTCCCGCCCGCAAACGCGGCACCGAATTCAGCCCCGACAACCCCGATATCCTCGGTCCCCTGCTCCATGCGGACATGATCTTCATGGGACCTGGAAGCCCGACGTATGCCGTACGTCAATTGCAAGGCTCGCTTGCCTGGGACATCATCCGTGCGAAACACCGCCTCGGCGCGACGCTGATATTTGCCTCCGCGGCGACGATTGCCATCGGCGCCTGGGCGTTGCCCGTCTACGAGATCTACAAAGTTGGCGAGGACGTCCATGCCAAACCGGGACTCAACCTCTTCCAGGATTACGGCGTGATGCTCTCCTTCATCCCGCACTGGAACAATGCCGAAGGCGGCGCCGACCTCGATACCAGCCGCTGTTTCGTGGGCATGGATCGTTTTGCCCACTGGTGCAACCTGCTCCCGGCTGAAAATACCACCCTTGGGCTCGATGAACATACCGGCATCGTCATGGATTTTGAGTCGGGTATGTGTGAAATCCTGGGCGTGAGCAGCGTGTCGCTGGTGCGTGACTGTGACCCGGTCATCCATCCTGCGGGGGTCAAATTTCCGCTGAGCGAGATCGGCGAATTGCGGGCGCCCGACCCGCTTGATGATGGGCTTTCCAAACAGGCATGGGATATGGTGGTGAATGCGCCGCGGCTGGGTGAGGATACCCCGCCTGCCGAGGTGCTTTCCCTCGCTGAGCAGCGCATCACCGCCCGCGCGAACAAGAACTGGGCCGAATCCGACAGATTGCGCGAGCAAATCTCTGCCCTTGGTTGGACGGTGCAGGATGGCAGGGACGGGTATACGCTGGTTAGGAATTGACGGCGTGTGATGGACAACAGGCCGCAGGCAATCGCCTGCGGTTTTTTGTCGGTATTTTGCGTGTTTCTGTGATCATTTGCGATACAATAGAATCAGTTTCAGGAGCAGAATATGCGTGCAGTAGACATCATCATCAAAAAACGCGATAAAGGCGAACTCACTCGGGAAGAGATCGAATTCTTCATCAACGGCTTTGTATCGGGCGATGTGCCCGATTACCAGGCTTCCGCTTTTGCGATGGCGGTTGTGCTCAACGGCATGACACCGCGCGAAACAACCGACCTCACCATTGCCATGGCGCATTCGGGGCAAATCCTGGACTTGAGCGACGCGGTGGACATTGCCGTGGACAAGCACTCCTCCGGCGGCGTGGGTGACAAGACGACCCTCACCGTCCTGCCAACAGTTGCAGCGTGCGGGCTTTCGGTGGGGAAGATGTCTGGGCGCGGACTTGGCTTCAGCGGCGGCACGCTCGATAAACTCGAGTCCATCCCCGGCTATCGCGTGGACCTGACCACCGAAGAATTCAAGCGACAACTCAAGGAAAAGGGCGTGGTGCTGACGGGTCAATCGCTTGACCTGGCTCCCGCCGATGGGAAGATGTACGCCCTGCGCGATGTGACGGGGACGGTGCAATCCATCCCGCTGATTGCCTCCTCGATCATGTGCAAGAAGATTGCGGCGGGGGCGCAAGCCATCGTACTGGATGTCAAAACGGGACTCGGCGCCTTCATGGAAACGCTTGATGAGGCACGCATCCTTGCCAACCTGATGGTGGACATCGGCAAACTGGCAGGGCGCGAAGTGGTCGCGCTGCTTTCGGATATGAACCAGCCGCTCGGCTGTGCCGTTGGCAATTCGTTGGAGGTCGTCGAAGCCATTGATACACTCAAAGGCGGCGGCCCGGCGGACTTCCGTGAGCATTGTCTGCATGTCAGCGCGCACATGCTGATACTGGGAAAACGCGCCAAGACTCTGAAAGAAGGCCGCAGAATGGCGGAGAAAGCCATTGCAGATGGTTCCGCCTTCGAGAAATTCCGCGTGCTGGTGCAGGCGCAAGGCGGCGATGTTTCCTACGTGGACAATGTGTCGAAATTCCCGCGCGCGAAATTTGTGGAGGTGGTGGCCTCTCCTCGAAACGGGAGCGTCTCTCAGGTCCAAGCGAGAAGCGTAGGTGAGGCGGCGGTGACACTTGGCGCCGGGCGCGCAAAAAAGTCCGATCCGGTGGATCACTCGGTCGGTTTCGTCCTCCATAAAAAAGTTGGCGACAGGGTCGAACCGGGTGAGCCGTTGTTTACCGTCCATGCCAACGATGAAGCGAAACTGGCGGAGGCGCGCGAAAAGGTGCTGGGCGCGTATTCCTTTAGTGATACTGATGTACCTCCGTTGCCGCTTTTTTATGATTAAAAAGGTGCGTTATAATAGCAAATAGGAGCACACAGTTTCATGGCGAAGGTATCCCTGCGAGCTTATAACCGCGAGATCGAGACAATGATAGACCGCGGCCAGTTGGATGAGGCGATCGCGCATTGTTTTCACATTCTCAAAACGTTTCCCAAACATCTTGAAACGTACCGCCTGCTGGGTAAGGCCTATCTCGAATACAAACGCTACAAAGACGCAGTGGATATTTTTACGCGTGTGCTTGTCGCTGTACCGAACGATTTTGTCGCCAACGTGGGCATGAGCATCATCAGGGATGAGGAAGGCAAGCTCGACGATGCCATCTGGCACATGGAGCGCGCCTTTGAAGTGCAGCCTTCCAATCCCGCGATTCAGAGCGAGTTGCAGCGGCTCTACGGACGCCGCGATGGCGTCCAGCCTCCGCGCATCCGTATGACGCGCGGCGCGCTGGCGCACATGTACGTACAGGGTGAGTTGTATCCACAGGCGATCTCCGAGATCAAAGGCGTTCTAAAAGAAGACCCCGGGCGCAGAGACATGCAAGCATTGCTGGCGCGCGCCCATTTTCGAAGCGGACAAAAGAACGAAGCCGCCGAGGTCGCCTCGGCGTTGTTGCGGATCTATCCCCATTGTCTCGACGCAAACCGGGTGCTGGCCGAAATCCTCAGCGTGGACAAATTGGAGAATGCGCAGGTATACCGTCAACGTGTGCTGGAACTCGACCCTTACGCGGCACATGTGAGCGGTTCCCTGTTCCATGCCGATGAGGCGCCCGACGCGGCGGTCAGTCTCGATCACCTCGATTGGAACGGTCAACCGGTCGGCGCCGCGGCGCAGGCGGATTGGCGCGACTCGAGAGCGATCAGTTTGGAAGGCGGCATCGACCGCGGGCGCGAAGAACAACCGGACTGGCTCAAAAACGCCTCGAAGGAAACATCGCCCACGGTCCCTCCGCACCCGAGCTTTGCCTCCGCTTTTGAAACTTCCACACCGCCCGCTCAGCCGACTCCCGCCGACGATCTCCCGGACTTTCTGCGCGAGGCGGGATGGGGCAAATCCACTGGCGCGTTCGATGAGAGCAAATCTGCGTTTGCAGAGGAAGGACCCGCGGCAGAGGCGCAACCCATTGCCCAGGGTGAACTTCCCGACTGGATCAAAGAAATGGCTCCCAAACCGGAGGCTGAACCTGCCGCCGAGGAGGAATTGCCCGATTGGATCAATCAAATCGGGCCAGCGAGTGTCGCCGCGGCTTCTGCGGGCGCGGTCACTGAGGACCTTGATTGGTTGAAACAGCTCGATCAACCATCCCAGCCTGCGGCGGGCGAGCAGCCCTCTGAAGAAAAACCCGACTGGTTGAAACAGTTTGAAGCCCCCGCGACCTCTGCTCCGGCGCCCCAGGAACCGGATTGGCTGAAAGACATCGGACAGGAATCGCAACCGGCACCCGCTCAACCTGCATCCGAAGAATTGGACTGGTTGAAGGGGCTGGGCGGGGAAACTCCTGCCGCACCGCAAACGGAAGAACCCGATTGGCTGAAACAATTTGATGCCCAATCGGAGACCGCCGCGCCGGCATCCGGCTTGGATGAGCTTGAATTCCTTAAGGAATTGACCTCCGAACTGCCGCAAACCGCTCCTGAGCCGGCCCAGCCGTCCACCATCGACGCGGCCAGCCTCGGCAAGAGCGAGAAGGAACAGGACGACTCCTTCGCGTGGCTCGAAGCCCTGGCGGCAAAGCAGGGCGCGAGCGAAGGTCTGCTCACGAAGCCGGAGGAGCGGTTGGAACAGGAACCTGATTGGGTAAAACAGGTCAAAGACTTGGGCGGGCAGCCTCCAGTCCAACCCCCTGCCGAGCCCGTCGCTTCCATCTCCTCCGCAGAGGATACCGCCGCGTGGCTCCGTAGTCTGGACGAGGAAGAGACGCAGCCGGAACCCAAACCCGAGGCGGACGAGACTGCTGTCTGGTTGAAGGGACTGGATGAAACGCCGCCCGCGGCTGAAGAACCGGCGCCTGTCGAACCGTCTGCCGTTGGAGTGGATGATTTGGGCAAGAGCGAGAAAGAGCGCGATGACTCGTTCGCCTGGCTGGAAGCCCTCGCCGCGAAACAGGGTGCAAGCGAAGGTCTGCTCACCAAGCCGGAGGAACGTCTCGAACAGGAGCCTGAGTGGATCAAGAAAGTGAAGACCACTACCGGACAATTGACGGAACAAACGCCGTCCGAATCCGCCGCTCGGCAAGAAGAGATTCCTGCTCCTGAGCCGACACCCGTCGAGCCGCCTGTCAACGTGGAGGAGTTGGGCAAGAGCGAAAAGGAACGCGACGACTCATTTGCCTGGCTGGAAGCCCACGCCGCGAAACAGGGTGCAAGCGAAGGTCTGCTTACCAAGCCGGAGGAACGCCTCGAGCAGGAGCCTGAGTGGGTCAAGAAAGTGAAAACCACTACGGGGCAGTTGGTCGAGAAGAAGCCGGAAGAGACGGTTGCGCCGCACACGGAAGAACCGGCGATTGAGCCGATGCCTGCCGGAGAATCCGTTTCCAGGGATAACACTGCTGCGTGGCTGCGCGGACTGGATGAGGAAAAAACCGTACCTGAGCCTGCCGCGGATGAGACCGCGATGTGGTTGAAGAGTCTTGATGAAACCAAAGATGAAGCCAGGGCGACGCCTGCTCCCGCGGAAGAACTTCCTTCGTGGATGCAAGCCATCGAGGAGGAAAAACCTGCTCCAACGGAACCAGCCATCCCTGCGGTGGAAGTGGGTGAATCCGCGTGGATGAAGTCCCTTGAGGAACCGGTCGCGGAATCGGCGTCCAAAGCCGACGAGGAGGAACTTCCCAGTTGGTTGAGCGGACTGGAGAAGGAAGAGCCGCGTGAGGAAATCCCGGTGCCTGCCGCGAAGGATGAATTGCCTTCCTGGCTGCGTGATGAGACCGGGGAGGTGGTGGCGGAGCCGGTGAAGATCGAACCGACGCGCCCGACCGACTGGCAGCCGGTTGCCGAAAAGGAACCGGAGCCTGCTCCCGAGAAAATGCCTGCGCCGCCTGTCGTCGAGCCGGAGCCCGAGCCGCCTGTGATGGTGCGCCCGGTCGAGAAGACGGTGCAGGAAAAACCCAAACCGAGGCCCGCGAAGAAAGCCAGTCCTGCCGAGCCAAAGCCCGATTATCGCGAGCCTGTGACGATTCGAGGTACCGGAATGTTGACCACACCCATCGACCTGATCCTGCACACCGCCCGTACTGAACTCTCGCGCAGCAACATCCCCGGCGCGCTCGAAACCTACGGGAAGCTCATCAAGAAGGGACGTTTCCTCGATGAGGTCATCTTTGACCTGCGCGAGGCGCTGTACCGTTACCCCGTGGAGGTGAGCATTTGGCAGTCGCTGGGCGACGCCTACATGCGCGCCAACCGCCTGCAAGACGCGCTCGACGCGTACACCAAGGCGGAGGAATTGCTTCGCTAACCAGTAGAGCGACCTGACAAGTCGCTCTACAATTTATTTTTTGGAGGACCTCTGTGGAAAGATCGCTCGTTTTAGTCAAGCCCGACGGTGTGCAGCGCGCGCTGATCGGGGAAGTCATCTCTCGTCTGGAACGCCGCGGGTTGCGGCTTGCCGGCGCGAAGTTCATGCAGGTCAGCCGGGAACTCGCCGAGACCCATTACGCCATTCACAAGGGCAAGCCCTTTTATGACGGTTTGATCGCGTACATCATCTCCGCGCCGGTCATGGCGATGGTTTGGGAGGGACCCAACGCCGTCGCCGCCATCCGCCAGACGATGGGCTCGACGCGTCCCACCGAAGCCGCGCCGGGTTCGCTCCGACACGATTTTGCCCTCGAAGTCGGGCGGAATCTCACCCACGCCTCCGACACGGTCGAGAACGGCGAAAAGGAAGTGACGCTCTGGTTCAAGCCCGAAGAACTGGTGGACTGGAAGCGTGAAGTGGACCGCTGGGTGTTTGAGAAATAAGAGAGACTGGAGAAGTAGAGATTGGGGGTGGTACATAGTAATTGGCAATTCGTCCCGTTGACCTGCCCTGAATTTATCGAAGGGTGAATGTCGGCGGGACGTTTTGTTTTGATAGTGACTTGGTGATTTCGATGCCGATCCCCTTACTGCACCCTCAACAATACCTTCCCATCGCTCCACAATTCTTCGAGATCGTAATGCTCGCGCATGTCGGGCGAGAAAAGATGGACCACCACATCGCCGAAGTCCATGACCAGCCAACCCTCGCGCGACTGCCCTTCCACGCGTCCCTTCTTTTTATAGTCTTTTTTGGTGGCTTCGAGCACCCCTTTGGCAAGCGCGTCCAACATACGGTCGCTGGTGCCGTTGCAGATCACGAAATAGTCGGTAAAAGAGGCGACATCTTTGATGTCGAGAAGCAGGATGTCTTCGCCCTTTTTGTCCTCCAGGGCGTCGACGATTTTATGGGCAAGATCGAGTGCGTTCAGGTTTCACCTCATTGGCTTTTCGTCATGGCTTGACGGGAGATTACTTCGTCGCCGTTTCGCGGCTTCCCGCAATGACAGGTTGTAACGGCGCGGAGAAGAGTTTGGTATACACCGAGCCGGATGGTTTCAGGTCGCTTTTGTAGAGATGCACCGAGTCTACTCTGGCAGTGCCGAGTGAGTCAATGTGAAAACGCTCGAGCGCCTGGCGGACTTTCTGCTGGTCGGACGGCGACACATCCTGCCGCACCCGCCCAATGGTGAGATGCGGAGAGAAGGCGCGCTCGTCGGCTTCGTACCCGAGCCGGCGCGAAGCGGATTCCACCCCATGTTGGAGCGCCTCCAGCCCCCCCGGAGCCTGGATGCCGATATAGATAACGCGCGGCCGCCTCAGGCTTGGAAAGGAGCCGAGTCCGCCGAGATGCATGTCGAAGCAATGGGCGGAACCCGCCTCGACGCGCAGCATCTGGGTCAGCAAGTCCACGCTGGCGGGGGAAACGTCTCCGAGAAATTTCAGGGTCAAATGCAGGTTCTCCGTCGGTACCCAGCGGATGAACGCCCCGACCGCCTGACGGAAATTCGTGGTTGCCTGATGAATTGCTTGTTGGATTTCGTGGGGAATATCCACCGCAATGAACGCGCGCAAGAGACTCATACACTAGAGTGTGGCAGGCTGGTTCCCGATCGCGCGTTCGACGGCTTCTTTGAGGTCGAGGAACCCGACCGGTTTTGTGAGGTAGGTGGATGCGCCTGCCTCCATGCCGTTCTTGATGTCGGCGGGCATGCCCTTGGCGGTGACCACCACCACCGGGATCGGCGCGAGCGCGGGGTCGCGGCGCATCTGCCGCAGAATGTCGATCCCTGAGACCTCGGGCATCATGATGTCGAGCAGGATGACATCCGGCTTTTCGGCTTTCATCATTTCGATGGCGGGGGCGCTTTTTGAGGTTTTGACGACACGATAACCGCTGACGCGCATCATCTCTGCGAACAGTTCCGCGGCGTCCTCTTCATCTTCGATAATCATGACTGTTTTCTCATCCATTGAAAATAACGATAGCATACTCCAGGGGAATTCGCAAGAGGTTCCCTGGTCGGGCGGTGTTTGTAAGAATTCTTCCCGTTCTCCTGTCTATAAACCGTTGACCGTCTGAATTGGAGGCGTATGAGTGAATTGGATGATTTTCGCAGAGAGAAGGACGAATTCTTTGGCAGACATCCGCAAAGCCCGCTGACCGCGGAGCAAAAACGCGGGTTTGTCGGCTTGCGGTATTTTCCTGAAAATGATGCCCTGCGTCTGGAAGTGCAGGTGATACCCCTGATCGATGAGAAACCCATGCAGATGCAGACAACCACCGGTGATGTTCAGGTGTACGCGCGTCATGGAAAATTCCAGTTCCAGGTGGATGGACAGACCGCCGAACTGACGATTTTCCGCAATCCGAATGGATATTTCCTGCCGTTCGTCGATTCGCTGGCAGGTGAGGAGACTTATCCCGCCGGGCGCTACCTTGAGCCGGAAGCCCTGCCTGGGAATCGCTTTTTTGTGGATTTCAACCTGGCATATAACCCCTATTGCGCCTATAACGAGATGTGGTCATGCCCCATCACGCCGGCTGAAAACCGGCTGAAGGTGCCGATTCGCGCAGGGGAAAAGATCTTCCACGAGGAATAAAAATGCCCTGTGCTGGGGAACAGCCCATTACAGAGCAGGCCAGGTAAACAAAAACGACAGGATTTCAGTTGAAACCTGTCGTTTTTAGTGGCCGGATGTCTTTTCCAGTACGTCGAGGAGCGCCTCGTATTCCTCGCAACATTCGGCGCAAAGGTCAAGATGGTCGCGCACAAGCGGCATCAACTGTGCGGCATCCTTTTGATTTACCTCCCGTTCAACGTACTCATCCAGTTTATCGTAGAGTTCGTTGCAGGAAATTTCCTCTTTTTCCGCTTTTTCCAGTACGCGCAAAAATCCCAGGACAGTCTCATCGGAGAGATGTTCAGGGGGGTGAAGCCTGTTGCGGATACTTTGAATGATGTTGCGAATGTTCATACGCAGAATTGATGATTAATGAATCATTAATCTTACTTTTGCTCGAAAAGTGCCAGCACTTCGTGCGGGTGGATGTCTTCCACAGACAGGCGGTTCTTGAGTCGCAGGCGGGCATCATGCAGGAGTTTGTAGAGGGCGTTGCGGTTGGTCTTGAGTTTACGCGCCGCGTCCTCCATCGGCATGTCCTGCACGCCGAGCAGGAGCAATGCCTGGCGCTGACGTTCTGTCAATTCCTCCTCGATGATCCGTCGGACGCGCGCCAGCATGTCGGTGCGTTCTGCCACAGTTTCGGGTCCCGCGTGGGTATCGGCGAGCAGACCGGGGGGAGGGGGAACGTCTTCATTTTCCGTGAGTTCATCCAGCGACGAATCCCGCCAGCGTTTGCGGCGCAGTTCCGTCAGTGCGATTCGCACGGCGATCTTGTGCACCCACGTGGTGAACTGACTGCGTCCCTCGAAGGTGTCCAATTGGTCGAGGACACGGAGGAGGGTTTCCTGTGTCACTTCTTCGACGAGGGAGTTGAATTGCGGAAGGTCGGGGGAAAGCCAGCGGGAGAGGGCATATGGCAGCCCTTTCTGGATGACCGTGCGTAAATCTTCGAGAGCCGTATTGCGGGTCTCGCCTTCTGCACGCAGGTCGGAAAGCCATTCTTCGTTGGTGCGGGTTGCCATGATGGGAAAATTATAAAGCAGTTTGACTGGAATTTAGTTTCTCTTACAACTTTCTTATAGTTGAGGCTTGAAATGAAAAGACGAGCCGGGAAAGACTCGTCTTGTGGTGGGCACGGAGGGGCTCGAACCCCCGACCTCATGTGTGTGATACATGCGCTCTAACCAACTGAGCTACGCGCCCGGAAGCGACGCAGATTATAGCCGATATAAAGCTCTTCTGCAAGTCGATGGGCTACGGCGCGGGCAACACATCCCATGGGTTGATCTTGACTGTGGCGGTCATGATCTCGAAGTGCAGATGCGCGCCGGTGGAACGTCCCGTATTGCCGATCGCGCCGATCGGATCGCCCTGCCCGACACTTTGTGCGCAACTCACGTAAATCTGACTCAGGTGTGCATACAGGGATTGGAATCCGTTGCCGTGATCGACCATCACCATGTTGCCGTACCCGTAATTGTTCCACCCCGCATAGACGATCACACCGGCATCCGTGGCATACACGCCTTCCCCTTCGTTGCCCGCGATATCGATTCCCCAGTGGTTGGCCTTGGGGGAGTAGTCGAATCCCGACAGATAATGCTTGTTGGCAGGCCACACAAACGAGCCGAATCCAACCGCCCCGCCGCTGACCGGGTCGCAGGCGCCTGCGCCGAGCACGCGCGCGTATGCCGCGTTCTCACGCGTCACACCCAGCGGAGCGCTCCATGAAACGAACTGCCGTCTCCCGCCGGGCACGATCAGCCATGTCCCCGGCTGGATGTTCGGAGCCGCGAGATTCCCAATCGTTTCCGGGTCCAGGTTGTTTGCAGGATAATCGATAATGTCTTCCGGTTTGACGCCGTAATAGGAGGCCACACCGTTCAGCCCTTCGCCCTCCTGCCACTCGTGGTAGGTCCCATTCACCGGCAGGATGTTCAATTCCTGTCCCGGTTTGAGCGCATGCGGGTCGTCCAGCAAAACGTAGTAATTGCCCCACAGGATTGTTTCCGGGTCGAGCCCGAATTTTTCGGAGATCCCAAACACGGTGTCTCCCTCCTGCACCGTATATTTGACCACCTCCTGACGCGGACGGGACGGAATGGTGGTATGCACCTGCGCCAGGCGCGGGATGCCTCCAAAAGAGTTGTCTTCCTGCTTCTGGACGCTGTCGATTCCTGCCACAGCGACGGTTGATACCGTTACCGGATCGTTTGCCGCGCTGACAGGGTCCGGCGCTTGCGCATAGAAAAGCCGTACCAGCCAAATCACCGCCGCCAGCAGAATCACTGAAAGGAGCGTTGTCCCTGTTTTGAAGAGCGATTCCCCTAGCCCAATGCCGATCATGGTCTCGAAAAACCTGGAAAAGAGACCTTTTGAATTGTTATCCTTGTTCGAAGGAGGTTTTTGTTCCATTGAAAATACGATCTCCAAAAATCATCATAACATGGGCGAAAAATGATAGTCAACCTGCGTTTTTGAACGCTAACCTGATGTTAAGCCGATGATTTCCCTACGGCGGAAAATATCAGGCGGGTGGCGATAATTCCCACCAGACAAGTTATCCCTGAAACGATGGCGGCGGCGGGAATTCCCCAGGTCTGCGCGATCCAACCGATGAAAATGCTTCCAAACGGAGCGACTCCCTGCAACGCCCAAAAATAGATGCTGAAAACGCGTCCTCGCAGACCGTTCGGCACTTCCAGTTGAATGATTGTGTTCATGCTGACAAGCTGGGTCACCGTTCCCCAGCCAATGAGCGCCAGCAGGATCAGGGCGATGCCGATGTTTTGGTTGAAGCCGAGAAGGATGATAGGCAGGATAAAAACAATTTGTCCCCATAAAAGCATCCTGTGTTTGTCTGAGGAACTCATGTACGCCGCAAATAACGCAGCAACTAACGCCCCTGCCCCCTGCGCGGCGTATAGGTTGCTGGTGCGCGAGGCAATCAAGGCTTCCGTGTCCAGCGCGGTTTTCAACACATCCCGCGCCAGCGCAGGGACCTGTTGTACCAGCGGGATGCCAAAGAAGCCGACCAGCGCTGCCATGATGGTCACTGACGTCACAGCCGAGTTCCTGCGGAGGTACGCGATTCCCTCCTTGAATTCGCTCCTCAAACCCGGGTTTTCGCCTGATTTCCCCTCCACTTTGAAACGGGTACGCGCCATGAACAGACCGAGGATCACGAAAATGAAACTAATCCCGTTTGCGAGAAAGACACTTCCCTCGTTGCCGGTTGCCGAGATTAGCCACGCCGCACACAACGGTCCAAGGACGCGCCCGAGATTGAAGGCGGTCGTTTGCAGAGCGATGGCGCTCGACAGGGCGTCCTTTCCGGCGAGTTCGATGAGCATGGCTTGACGCGCGGTCACCTCCACAGCAACGGCGGAACCGTAGAAAAATGCCAGAAAAACGATGTGCCAGATCTCGATGTACCCTGTGTAGGTGAGGATTGCAAGCCCGATTGCTTGAACGGACATCAGAGTCTGAAAGAGGATGACAGCTTTGCGCTTGTCCCAGTGTTCCACGAGAACGCCGGCGGGAAGCGCGAACAACAGGGTGGGCAGGGTGTTCGAGAAGCCGATAATGCCTAGATCGAGCGGACGTCCTGAAATGCGATAAGCAAGGTAGGGCAGGGCAGTGGCTTGCATCCATGTGCCGATCACGGAGATCAATTGTCCGATGACAAACAATACGTAATCCCGCGATGCCAGCGCGGGAAAACGTTGTAAAAGTAATGATTTGGTTTTGGAGGTCACGGTCTGCGGCGGGTTTACGCGGGGACGATCAGTTCGGGTCTGTCGTTGGCAGGTTTGTTGACCAGCGGGGAGACGGGGTACGCATCCATGGCTTCGGCGGGGAAGGGCTTGATCAACGGTTTCAGGGCATCGGGAGTCTGAGGCGACTCGTCCAGCCATTTGGAATAATCCCGCGGATGGAGAATGACGGGCATTCGGTTATGGAGGATGGACATCAGTTCGTTCGGTTCTGTTGTGATGATGGTGCAGGTGCGGATTTGCGAACCGTCGGGACTGTTCCACGAATCCCACAATCCCGCGAACGCAAACGGTTTGCGGTCTTTCATGTGGATGAAATACGGCACTTTTGATTTTTTACCCGCCACAGTCTTCCATTCGTAGAAACCATCGGCAAGGATCAGGCATCGCTTGTATTTGAGACTGCCGCGGAAAGCGGGTTTCTCGGCGAGCGTTTCGCCGCGTGCGTTGATGAGGCGGCTTCCGATGGACGGGTCTTTTGCCCACATAGGGATGAGCCCCCAGATGAAGAAATCCGCCTGATTCCTACCGTCATTGGGAATGGCAAGGACGGGTTGTGACGGTGCGATGTTATAGCGCGGTGCGAATTTTGGTGGAAATGTGTAGTCGTTGAATGCATCCTGCAATTGGGCAGGGTCAACGGTCAGGGTGAATCTTCCGCACATGGTTACTCCTTCTCGGGTTTGCCGGGCAGGGTGAAATAAAAGGTGGCTCCTTTGCCGGGTTGGGATTCTAACCAGATTGTACCGCCGTGCACTTCGATAATGCGTTTCACGAGGGTCAGCCCAACGCCTGTGCCTTCAATGGTCGGGTCCAGTTTGTTGAACAGCCCGAAAATCTTGTCGTGAAATTGGGGTGCGATGCCGATACCGTTGTCGCTGACAAAACAGGTGACGGACCCCGATTCGTCGGGTCCCTGTGTCCCGACTCTGATAAGCGCATCCGGCTGATTTTTTGAGAATTTTGCCGCATTGTCCAACAGGTTTTGGAGGACTTCCACGAGACGTATTTTATCCCCATACACCATGAGCGGGGAACCCTGCAATTCGACCCGGATATGATTCGCTTCGAGCTGCCCCCGGATCTGCTCCAGCGCTTCTGTGACAATCTCCTGAAACGGGATGATTTCCGGTTCGTTCATCAATCGTCCGACGCGTGAGAGTTTGAGCAAATCGTTCAAAAGATTTTGCATCTTCTCCGCGGCCTTGGAGATGCGGTCAATGCTGGCATGGATTTTTTCCGTGTTACCGGCAAGAACATCCTTTTCGATGAAGCCGAGGAAGCCGGTGATTGTCACCAACGGGGATTTTAAATCGTGCGAGACGGTGTAGGTGAATCGTTCCAGCTCGGCGTTCTTCTTTTCCAGCTCATTGATGAGGGACTGGCGATGCGCCAGATCATCTTCCAGAATGTCGTTCAACCGTGCGTTTTGGATTGCCGGCCCGGCATATCCAGCAAAGAGCCGCAATGCTTCCATCTGTTCTTCTGTGATGGCGCGTCCTGTGATAAGGTTGTCCACACAAATAACCCCGATGGGCCTGTCCCCCACCCAGGCGGCGACAGCAGCATATTCTTTCACCCCCTCCATAATGTGTCCTTTTGGGATGTGGTGGTCGGCGGAAAAATCCCGGGTGAAATATAGTCCATTTTCATCATGAATAAGGTTGATGAAAGGAATGGTCTCTTCGGTCTTCCCATCAAGAGGCAGGCGCAACTCCCATTCTTCCACCATTTCACCTTGTCGATTGGTTCCGTATGAACCGTCCACCGAGTTATCTGCACTGTTGTATAGAAAAATGCCAAGGCGGTCAAACCCCAGATCGTCGTGGACGATTCGCCAAATCCGTTGGAGTGTGGTGACAAAATCGGTCGTCTCGGTGACCCGTTTCCCAAGTTGCATCACTTTTTCCAGCATGGCGCGGTAATGTGCCTGGCGTTCCTCGGCAAGTTTTCGTTCGGTGATATCCCGTACACCACCGACGATTCCCACAATACGATTTTGTTCAGCATCCCAGACCGGGTTTGCATGAACACGCACCCAGCTGATCTCGCCACCCTTGCGAAAGGTTCGCACGTCGGTCGTAGTGGGCTGATTTTGCGCCAACCGGACAAATGCCTGCTCGTCCATTTCGACATCTTCCGGATGGAGGTGTCCCTGCCAGCCTCCATTTGCCACATATTCTTCCATGCTGTCATAGCCGGTGATTTTATCGAATGCGCCAGCGACCCAGTTGAGTTTCATCCTACCCTCAGGATTCAACTCGGTTGAAAAGGTGTAGTCAGAGCTGGCAATGGAGATCAGGCGGTATCGTTCCTCGCTGGCACGGGCGCGCTCGAGCGATATTCTGACAGTTCGCGCCGCTAACTGTTGAAGAATCGGGCCGACCGGAAAGAGCACAAGGCTGACGAGCCAAGTGGTCAATGGGGCGCTTGGCGGAGTGTTCCTGATGATCCCTGTTGAATGTTCATAAACCATGACCGCGCCGGATGTCAGGGATAGAACGGTTATCATCAAGGCTCCTGTTTGTCCAAGCAAAAGCCCGGCAATGGCAATTACAAGCCCGTAACCAAGCAAATAAGCTTCCGATTGAACGCCGGACTCTGTGACGGCAATGATCGTAAAGAAAAGCCAAAACGTGCCGACCTGAAGGGTCGATGCAAACCGAACATGCCCACGATGCAGGGCAATGAGCAAACCGATGTTCACGATCTCCCCGACCACTGCCTGGATCACAGCGCGTCCGGCAATCTGGGGAGCCAGAATAAAAGCGTAAATCAGGAATGGAATCGGAACCCAGATCAGAGACCACAAGATGATATTTAACAGATATGCCTGTTGTGTTTTTATTTCATCATCGAATACGGGCGCGGAAAATACCTTCCTGATGCGGTTCATTGATTCTTCAGCTTCCTGAAATCCCCGTCCCGCGCCGTCAAACCGATCGAATCGAGATGCTCCAACAATGCCTGTGCAAATTTGCGGCTTGTGCCAAAAAAGTCGCGCACCTCAGCGAGGGTGATCCTTCCATCTTGTTGAAGTGCGTTTCGAATCGCAGCCACCATGACATCGTATTCCTGCCTGCGGAAGATGACATCTTGTGAGACTAGGACAAATTCACCCCTGTCGATCAATGCATTCAACACTTCCTCCCCAACCTCAGCCTGACACTCCTTGACGCCCGGCGGACTGTACGGATTCTGTTCAAACCTGCGCTTCAAGGCCTGGACCTTGATTTGTTGACCATCGTCGAAACTGACCTCATGCCCGACTTGTGACACCGTTCCCCCCGCGTCGGCAAGGATGCCTTCCGTTGTCAATTTTCTGATCACAGCGTTGAACACACGCGCAGACAATTTCGCTTTGCTTTTGAGTTCCTCCCGCGGGATGCCGCGCCGCAACGGAAAGGCTCGGTGATATGCCGCCACCATCTGCAGGGTCTTGTCGCGAAGCGTATTCCAATGTGAGAGCGCGACGACAAGAACTTCACTGGCACCATCCAACGCCCCCTCCTCGAGGGGCAGAAGCATCCTCGCGTTCAACAATTCCACTAAAGCGGATTGAGCATCCTCACCCTCCAGCCGCGACCGTGAAACAATCTCCCGGATGGGAGCGGCGTTTGCTGCCATTGCCGCCTCGAACAAAATATTCGCCGGCGAACCTTGTAACAACGCCTCCAGTGATTTCAGCACTTCACTATCGAAGCGCTTATGTCGCCCCCTGGGTTGGTGATCGACGACCATCCCGCCGCCAAGCGTTTCGCCTGGAGATGGACGCCGCAGAATGTACCGGTCGCCGCGCAATGCCACGAGCGGGTTGCGGAGTTCGAGTTGAATCCATGCTTCTTCGCCGGGGTTGAGTTCCTCTGTTCCGAGCAACCGCAGGGTGGCGATGGTCTCGCTTGCGCCGATGAAGAACTTCACTTCGCTGTTGTGTTTGATGGAAGACGTTGCATCTTTGAGCAAGCGAAAGCGTGCATCCAGCCGCCGAGTGGGCTGGTACTGCTCCGGGTGTACGATCACTTCGCCGCGTTGGATCGCTTCCGTTTCCACGCCTGAAATATTGACCGCCACACGCGAGCCGGGAACCGCAATCTCCTCTTTTTTCTTGTGGGTTTGCAAACCGCGCACACGTCCTTTTTTGCCGGATGGCAGGATTTCGATTTCATCGCCCACGAAAAGACGCCCATCGAGAAGCGTGCCTGTGACCACAGTCCCAAAGCCGGTCATGGTGAAGACGCGGTCGATGGGCAGGCGCGGACGATTGAGGTCCGGGCGTGAAGGTTTGGTTTCGAGCAGTAACTGAAGATTGGAGATTAAGGAGTCGAGTCCGGTTTTGGTTTTGGCGGAAACGCGCACGATGGGCGCGCTGTTCATGACGGTGCCTGCAACGGCAGAGCGAATGTCCGTTTCAACGAGGTCAAGCCACCCTGAGTCTGAAGCGAGGTCGGTCTTTGTTATGACGATCAATCCGGCGGGAATTTGCAACAAGTCCAAAATTGCGAGGTGTTCCTTCGTTTGCGGCATCACACCTTCATCTGCCGCAATGACGAGGAGCGCGGCGTCAATCCCGCCGATGCCCGACAGCATGTTTTCGATGAAGTCACGATGACCGGGAACGTCCACGATGCCGACCTCCTCGCCGTTCGGGAGGGTCATCCAGCCAAAGCCGAGTTCGATGGTCATTTCGCGCGCTTGTTCTTCTTTGAGGCGATCCGGGTGGGTACCTGTCAGCGCCGCAATGAGCGTGGATTTTCCGTGGTCAACGTGACCTGCTGTGCCGATGACTCGCATGAGTTAAAGGCCTTTCCTGCCTGCACTCCCCAGTAGCGACTCGAGCCGCGCCCGGGCAAGGATGTGCCACGTGCAAGTGTCTTTCCTCTTTTTCGATGAAAGGGGGAAATCGATTGACGTACCTCTTTGAAAATTTATTTCTTCGCCGTTTTCTTTACAGCCTTGCCGTGACCCATGATGCGTTCGTATGCGGAGAGCCATTCATGGGCAACATTCATCAACTCTTGGAGTTGTTTTTCGGTGGCTTCGGCGGTTTGCTGGATTTGATCCTGCAAAGTCTGGATCGATTCGTCCAATGGGTTGATTCGTTCCTCCAGCTTTTGCACCAGGCGTCGAACATCCTTCGTGCCTTCGTCCTGCGAAAGGGTGTACCCGGTCCAGCGTTTCTGGTCGTCGGCTTTGAATGTGACCCATTCCTGTCGCAGGCGGTCTTCGGCAAGCCGCTGCATTTCGGTCACTTCGTTGATGCGGCGTTCAAGTTTGGAGTTGAGTTCATTATAGGTTTCCTGGGCGCGTTTGGCGGTGCGAAGCGTTTCCTCCAGGGCGAGGATTTGCGTATCGAGGGTTTGCGCCTGTTGTTTGACCGTGTCGAATTTTTCCTTCCATTCCTTGTAGGTGCGGTCGCGGTCAAGCTGCGCGACGGACTGTTGTTCGATGAACGCGGCTTGTGCGGCCTTGCGCTCGGCTTCGGAGAGTTGCAATTCCTTGATGCGGTTGTCTATGTTCTTGAACCCGTCGGCGGTGAGGTCGGTTTTTTCGCGCGTTTCCTCGATCCGCTTGCGGATGGCGGTGATCTCCCCCTGCAAGTCTGCGATTCGTTTGGCTTCCGTTTTGCGCCCTTCCTCGAAGACGCGCTGGGTGCGGATGGCCTCCTGCGCGAGACGCATGGCATCTTCGATGGGTGGTTTTAATTCCTTAATCGCCGCGTTCAAGCGCTCCTCCTCGAGAATGCGCGCTTTGATGTCACGCTTGATGGGCGGAAATTCACTCTCGATGGTCTTTCTCAATTCTTCGAGCGCCTTGTGGATTGGCTTGAAGTCTTCCTGGTGTCTTTTCGAGATCTCGCTTTCGCGTTTCTGGTGACGCTTCTCGATATCCTCAAGCCCCTTGTTCATGTCCTCGCGCTGTTTGGCGAAAATCTTGTCAAACTGGTCGAGACGCGCCGCCGTGCTGGCAACATCCGCGATCTGTTTGTTAAGCGGCTTAAGCTGCTTGGCAACGGCGTCGATACTGCCTTCCAGCGCGGCGATACGCTCCTCGATCGTGACGATACTCGTGCGGGTCTTGCGGTGCTCTTCGTCCAGCCATTCGATGCGCTTGACGAGTTGTTCAAATTCCATGGTTTCCTCCGGGAGGGGTCTTGCGATGGATTATACCCTGTGCGCTTTTTCGGCGATCAACGTCCGAGATGCTCGAACATGGCGGGCAGGTTGAATAAAAAGAATTGGATCGTTTGCGGGAACACGCCCAGGAGGAACAACCCGATCACACCCAGCCCGAGCATGAGCATCTGCATCAGACTTTCGCGCGGCTCCCAGCTTGTATACTCCTCCGCCATGCTGACCACCGCCAGCGACCGAAATGCGCTGATCAACAAGCCGACGATACCAACCCCCATCCACAAGGCGGCGGTAAGAGAGGCGCGTGACAATCCCTCCCATAATGCCAGTTTCGCTGGAAAACCTGCCAGCAATGGAAAGGCGGCTGTGGATAAGGTTGCCAGCAGGATGCCTGTCGCTGCAAACGGAGCAATGCGCAGGATGCCGCGACTTTCCCTGAAGCGCATGGTTTCCGTGTGTTCCTTGATGATCGTTAACGAGAGAGACCAGACTGCCAGACTCAGCGCGCGCGCCGGGATCAACAGAAACAGGATGGGGATGCCCAGCCGTGAATCCAGACTGAGGGCGAGGATGGCAAACCCAGTCTCGGCGATGACGCCGTATGCCATGATCCGCCCGAGGTGACGTTGAAATGCCGCGAACAATCCGCCTGTGACGATCATCAGCAATCCTGCCGAGCGGAGCGCGACAATCAATTGCGGCGAAGAGCGGAGCCATGAATAGTGGTCGATGAACCCTGCGCCGAAGATGATCGTAATCGTTGGCAGAAGCCACAGTAGAAAGCCTGCGATGAATGGAGGACTCTCCTCCATGAGCATGGGCACCCAATTGTACAGGGGGAAGATGGCAAGCAAGAACGCGAATCCCAAACCAAGCATAGTGGCGGATTGCGCGGCGAGCGCCAGGTCTCCGGGGCTTGCCTCCACACCGACGAGGAGCCACCCTGCCAGCAGGATGAACGGCATTGCCAGAGTCTGGTAAATGAGAAAACGAATCACGCCTCTGCCGGGCGGAGAATAGAGGCTGGTCAGAAGCGGAATGGAAAGAAGCACCGCCATTTCGATGAAGAGCGCCGCAAACAGGAATGGCTGCACTGCAATGGACGCGACCATCAGTGCTGTGATTATCAATCCCAATGGTACGATGCGCGGCGCGGTCTTCGACGCTTCCGCGCCAAAGAACCAGAGCGACGCGGCGCCATAGATCAGCGCCAACAGGGGACCCTCGGTTGGTTGGATGATAAGCGCCCGCCCGAGGACTGACAGGGTTGAATCGATCTTGAGCGACAGCGGTCCGATAAGCATGGCGACTTCGATGGGAACGAATTGCGCGATCAACGCCAGCGCCACCGCCAGCCCGCCGCCTAGAATGCTCAAGGCGCGTTGATTCCTAAGCGGCAACAGTAGAATCGCGAACGCGGCTGGAAAGACGATCCAAATAATCGGCGCGTTCATACAGACTCAGTTTCTTCCGTTTCTTCGGCATTTGCGGCAAGCATGAGGTATGCTCCCACCAGCGCCAGCCCGAGAATGATTGTTGCCAGCAGCGCGGTAACCAGCACCGAACCCTCCACCGCGGCATACAGAATCTCAAAACCGGAAAGAATGGTCATCAAGCTGATGGTCACGCGCAGGATGTTGGCAGTCAGACCGAGATGGAGCAGTCCCATCCCGATCAGCAATAGACTTCCTGTGGTGACCGCGGTCCCCGCATCCGCCATCATGAGGTTGACGCGAGGCGCGGCTCCCGCCACAATGATGCCCACCATGCCCGCCGCGAAAAGCCGGAACGAAATCCCGCGGGGCCAGTTGTTTTCCTCATCGATGTCGGGAGTGGACAGACTGGAGCGGGTCATTCCCAGAGTCGCCGCAGACATCCAGCCGGAGACCACTTTTACTGAAGCCATGCCCAAAGGCATATGAGACAGGCAGAGGGTGAACATGGCAACGTATTGGACCGCGAGCAGGATGATGCTCGAACGCCAGTCGCGCGCGAGGAGCAGTCCCACCGATGTGATGACAATGACAACGACCGCGACCCACGAAAAAGTCAACATCATAGTCAGGGGGCCCTTTGTGTAAAGAAGGAGATGAACAATGCCAGAAAAAGCAGAGTCCACATGATACCGCTTTCGCCTTCGAGTACATTCGTAAAAAGATCACTCAATCGTCCCAATTGACGGTATAGCCCCCACAGTACTTGGTAGCCCCAATCGAGCCAGGAGGGACTCATGGGGCGTACCCAATGGGCGCGGACCGGGTTCAGGATGCGCAAGCGCGGGGTGAGCCAGAGCAGCCCCAGGCTGAGAAGCGAAGCGATGATTCCCCAGACCCAGGTGCCGACTTGAAGCGCGCCATCCCAGCCGAAGAATCCGAGCAGGAGTCCAGTCAACAACAGAAAAATGATTCCAATGGGGTATACATTCCTGCCCCAGATGGGTTGGTCTTCGTTGCTTTGCCGGGTCGTGATTCGCTGGGCATGGCGGATGAAACCGGCCAACAACATGGCTTGGCTGACCACAAGGAAGGGGATGGCATACCAAGCATTCCCGCCGGTTGTGTTCCAGCCGGTCGCAGTGACTGTGAGCGGAAGAGCGGAGAGGATGAGCGCGCCGATCAGGGTGAGCCGTGCCAACCACCGCACCGGCTCGGACGACAGGAACAACATGCCGCCTGCCAACAGGAGCGCGCATCCCCATGCCGCCGCCCCGACCGGATTCCCGCGCAATGCTGCTGCGACAGCCAGCGACCCCATGCCGATCAACCAGTAAGGACGACCGTTCAACTCGTCCGGCGCGCGCAGCCACATCCACCCGCCGTAGAGGGCGGCAAAGGAGACAAACAGCAATAGGTAGGGCATGAGCGGTGAATCGATGTTTCCCGTTGGGATGCGGGTCAGCAGGATCAGGCTGGTGGCGGCGGAGATCATACGCAAGCCGGTGCCAAAGCCGCGTCGCAGCGAGGATTCGCTCGGGTAAGGCAGGTGAAGCGGGAACACGCCGAGGCGCAGGGCGGAGGCGAGCACGAGGAATAGACCCGCCTGCGGAGGCGCAGATTGAAACTCAAACGAGGTCCCGCTTGCGGCGCTGACCATGTTCGCCCACAACAGGATCAATGTGCCGGAAACGCGCGAAGCGAATGCAATCACCACTCGCTCGCTCAATTTCGGGTCATCCACAAATCTTAATTGAATGACCAATTCGGCAATGTCGATGGACGCCCAGATCAACACCAGTGTGAAAGGGTTATCGGCGACCGATGCCAGCACTCCCAGGGAAGCAAGTGTCAATATGCTTGCCCAGTTCATGGGGCTGGGGAAGTTACTCCGCACCACAGCCGTGATGACGATGGCGAGGCATAACGTGATCAAACTCAACGAGAACGCCCAACCGATACCATCCGCGAGGAAAGTGGGCGCTTGCAGGAAAAGCCATGCAGGCTGCCAGGCGGGCAATTGCAGGGAGGTTGGCATGAATGCCTGCCACACGAACACACTGATCCACGCCAGCAGCCCGCCCACCGCGGCAACCAGCCAGGCATAGCGAAAACCCGGATACAGGATGCGAAGAATGAGTAACGTGAATGCCGTGAGGGACAGGAGCGCAACCGTGATGAGAATGAACATGCAACGGCAATTTTATCAGGATTTGCATGTCCCTCTGTTTGTTGTACAATCATGCCCATGCGTTTTGCATTGTCGAATATTGTATTGGTCGCGGCGTTGGTACTTTCCGCGTGTACGGTCGAACCAAATCAGGTCTCTGCCAACGGAATTCCTTCCCCGACGCCCTTCCAGCCGCTGACGGAAAACGCCTCCGACTCCCCTTATTCTGCCGCGGCGCCCACTCCCCTCCACCTCCCAACCCTGACCCCTCTCCCGCCTACGTTGACGCCGGTTGTCATCCAGCCTGAATTGATCCCGCCGGGAATCACCCTCCCACAATTCGTCCTGCCGACGGAATTGAACCCGTTGACCGGTCTTCCCCCGGATGACCCGTCCCTGTTGGAGCGTCATCCCGTCGCAGTAAAGATCGCCAACTATCCGCGCTACATCCGCCCGCAATCAGGCTTGACTCTTGCCGACCATGTGTACGAGTACTACATCGAGGATGGGCTGACGCGCTTCGTGGGTGTGTTCTATTCGAACAATTCCGAGTGGGTGGGACCCGTCCGTTCGGGCAGGTATTTCGATGAGAACATCCAGCGCATGTATCACGCCTATCTGGTCTTCAAGTTTGCGGATAAACGCGTGCAATCCTATTTCAACACTACGGATTTTGCCGAGTATCTGGTAACGCCGACCATAGGCAGTTGCCCGCCGTTCCGCAAGATGGAGATGCGGAGGAACATTGAAGACTACAACAACGAGTATTTCAACCTCTCCGCCTGGGGGGATTGTGTTGCGCGCGATGGTCTCGACAATAAACGCCCTTCCATCCGCAATGGTTTTTTCAGTGAGATACCCCCGAACCCCGATCTGCTTGGCCTGCAGGTCTTCACCTATTACTCTGTTGATTCATACAACTATTGGGTCTATCGCCCAGACATTAACCAGTACATCCGCTACCAGGAACGGGATGATATGCGGGACGGCAAGGGTGAGACCTTCGACCTGCTCATGGATAACGTCACCGCCACTCCAGTCCATGCCTCAAACGTGGTTTTCATCCTTGCCTATCATACCTTTGCCAATTCGTTTGATGCCGATGATGAGGTCTATCACATCGACCTGACCGGTTCCGGCGAAGCCTATGTTTTTCGTGATGGTGTCGGCATCGTCGCACAGTGGTACCGCACGAATAGGGATCAGCCGCTTCTCTTGACCACGCCCGCCGGGACACCCATCGACATGCGTCCGGGTATCACCTTCTTCGAGGTGATCGGCGAAAATTCCTACGTGGATCAGGGTGACGGCATTTGGAACTTCCACCACGAAACACCCTGAGTTGGGATAAAATACCTCTTATCGAGGCAATATGACATTCGACCCCGCCTTCGTGAGCAATCTCCTGCTGGTGTTGACCGGTTTCGGCGGCGCCTTCCTTGCCGCCTTGTGGATCGCGCTTGTCATCTGGACGTACCGTGACATTCGCACACGCGCGCGTGATCCGCTGGTGCAAACGCTTGCCACCCTGCTGGTGGCAGTGTTGAGCCTGCCGGGTGTGCTGGTCTACCTCATTCTCCGTCCGCAGCGGACGCTGGAGGAAGAGTATCAAAAAACCCTTGAAGAGGAGTCTCTGCTCCAGGCGCTCGAAGATCTGCCCCTCTGTCCCGGTTGTGAGCGCCGCGTCAAAGATGATTGGCAGGTTTGCCCGAATTGTCACACCAAGTTGAAGAAGACCTGCGAGAACTGCAACAGATTGATGGAACTGCCGTGGAATATCTGCCCGTATTGCGGCACCACTGTAGCCGGTATGCGTACCGGGGAAGGCACCAGCGTGGATGAAGCCTTGCGCGGGCTGAAACTCAACGACGAACCGGGGGAAGTGAAGATCGAGTGAGAGCAAAGGTGACGACAGATGTCGTCACTATTTTTATTTCAAGGAAGAACCATGAAAATCGAAGCCATCACCCTCCACCACATCTCCATGCCCCTCGTTGCCCCGTTCGAGACATCCTTCGGGCGTGAAACCGACCGTAAATGTGTGCTCATCGTGTTGCAGTCTGAAGGTCTTACCGGCTATGGCGAGTGCGTTGCCACCCGTGACCCCGGCTATAACTATGAGACGACCGGTACTGCGATGCACATTCTCAAAGACTTCGTCGCGCCGTTGCTTCTTGGTCAGGATGTCCGAGACGCCGAGGACTTCCAAAGGCGAGTCGAAGGGATTCGTGGTCACCACCTCGCCAAAGCGGGCGTCGAAATGGCGCTCTGGGACTTGCTCGGTAAACGGGACGGGAAGTCGCTCAAGGAGATGTTCGGGGGGGCGCGGGATAAGGTCGAAGTGGGCGTTTCGATTGGGATTCAGGAATCCGCCTCAGCGTTGGTGCGAACCGTCGCGTCCTATCTGGAGCAGGGCTATCGCCGCGTCAAGATTAAGATCAAGCCGGGGCGCGAAGTCGATGAAACAGCCGCTGTCCGAAAGGCTTATCCTGACCTGCGCCTGCAAGTGGATGCTAATTCGGCGTACACGCTGGAAACCGCGGATGTGTTGAGAGCTATCGATGATCTCGATCTCCTGCTCATCGAACAACCGCTTTTCGAGGACGACATTTGGGATCATCGTAAACTGCAGGCTGAATTCAGGACGCCCATCTGCCTCGATGAAAGCGTGATCACACCGCGTCATGCGCGTTATGCCCTGGAGATGGAAGCCTGCAAGATCATCAATATCAAGCCCGCGCGCGTGGGCGGATTGAGTCAAGGCATTGCCATCCACGATTACTGCCGCGAGCGGAATGTACCCGTCTGGTGCGGGGGGATGCTGGAGACCGGCGTGGGGCGCGCCTCGAATCTGGCGCTCGCCTCGCTCCCAGGGTTTATCTTGCCAGGCGATATTTCCGCCTCGGACCGCTACTACACGCGCGATATCACCAACGAACATTTCATCCTCAACGATGACAGCACCATCACCGTCCCAACTGCTCCTGGTCTGGGTGTGACCATTGACGAGACCGCCCTCGAACAGTTCACCCTGGCAAAGATAAGACTTTGATGTAGTCACTTTTCGCCTTTGTAATGATGCGGCAGGAGGGAAGTGTATAATCAAGTGTGATGTTTTTCAAACGCTTCCTGCATTTCCTTGCGATCTTGATCATCGTCTGTGTGTTCATATCCGCTTGTGCGCCTCGAGCAAAAGTTGTTCCAACGATTCCACCGGCGACCTCAACGGCCCAAATTAATAAGCCGCCGATCGCTGTTGTCACTGTCACCCCCTCGTTGACCGAGGTACATATCGGTGAGGCGGTCCCATCCTTTCTGCGTGAACAGGCGGCTGCATGGGAGATCCCTGCGAATTCATATTTGAGTTTTGATGTTTCGACTTCACCGTTCACCGGGGAGGAGACGCATTTGCAATGGGTCTACGCCCTTGTCGCTCCTTTCCCGACCATCCTCGATGGTGTAACCTCCGATGAATTGAAATCCGCATGGCGAGATGGAACGCCCCCCGCGGCATTCGATGGGAAACCGCTCCTGATGGATGAATCCACACTCGCCGCGTTCACTGCCTTGTGGGGCGAACCTGCCTCCGGCTTTGTGCGAAGCGTCCCTGCCGGTGAATTGCTCGATACTGCATGGATGGAACTTCCCTCGTGGGCGATTATCCCGTTTGAGTCCCTTCAACCCAAATGGAAGGTTCTCACCGTAGATGGGCAATCTCCTATTCGCAAAGGATTTGACCTCTCCTCTTATACGCTGGTTGTCCCATTTTCGCTTCGGACTTCAAGTGACCTTCCCCCTTCATCCTTCGTCGTTCCTCTTTCCAATTACGATCCCTCCAAAATGACCACCATCATTATGACGGGCGTCACGGCACTGGTGCGCGCCACCGCCTTGACGATGGAACTTAAGGGAGTCGCCTACCCCGGCGAGAGAATCCGCGACGTGATGCTCGAAGCCGACATTGCCCACATCAGCAACGAGATACCCTTTTTCACGGGCTGTCCGTACCCCAAACCGGATCAGGCAGCGCTTGTCTTTTGCAGCGACCCGAAGTACATCGAACTGTTCACCGATATTGGCGCCGACGTAATTGAATTGACGGGCAACCATTTCGCTGACCGCGGCGCGCAAGGCATGATCGAGACCATCGAAATTTACAAGGCGAATAAGCTCCCGTATTTCGGCGGTGGCATCGACCGGGAGGATTCCATCAAGCCGGCGCTTTTTGAGAGCAACGGTAACAAGATCGCCTTCATCGGTTGCAACCGGCCGGATACCGGTAAATTCCCCACTGCCACAGCAGACCGCCCCGGCGCCGCTCCGTGTGATTTCACGTATCTCAAGGAGAAGATCGCCCAACTGAAAGCGGATGGCTACATCGTCATTTCCACATTCCAATGGAACGAGAGTTACGATTTCAAGCCAAACATTTTGCAGGTGCAGGACTTTCGTTTGATGGTGGATGCGGGCGCGGACATCGTCAGCGGCAGTCAGGCGCATTACGCCCAATCGATGGAGTTCTACAACAATTCATTTATCCATTACGGGTTGGGCAACCTGTTCTTCGACCAGATGGGCGACCAAAGCTGGATGCCGAAGGACATCCGCCGCGAGTTTCTCGACCGCTATGTCATCTACGATGGACGCCTCATCGGCATTGAACTGCTCACTGCCATGCTCGAAGATTACGCCCGTCCGCGTTGGATGACCGGACAAGAGCGCGCCAATTTCTTGCAGGATTATTTCTACTACAGCGGATGGCTTCCCTTCCAGCCGACGCCCGAACCGACCATTACACCCACACTCACCCCGTTACCCATCCCGCCTCTCGCCGGGACGCCGGAATGGATCCCGTCAAACACGCCAGGCCCCAGCCCATAGTTGTTTTATGAATAGGCCCTAAAGGTTTCCAAGCCCTTCAGGGTCTTCAAAACAAGGAGACTCTCATGACCATCTTCGATATTTCCCTGACCATTTCGCCCACCCTGCCCACCTGGCCCGGCGACCCGGGCATTCAATTGGAATTGATTGAATCCATGGATAAGGGCGCGCAGGCGAATGTCACCCGTATCAGTGCGGGAGTGCATATTGGAACGCATGTCGACGCGCCGCACCACTTTCTCAACGATGGGCGCACCGTCGAGCAGTTGCCGCTCGATGTGTTGACCGGTCCCTGCTATGTGGTGCAGTTGCCGGATGGGGTGGAGGCGATCACGTCCGACGTACTCCAACGAACAGAGATCACGCCCGATATGAAGCGTATCCTGTTCGGCACGCGTAATTCCCACTTATGGGCGAGAGGTGAGACAAGGTTCCAGACCGATTATGTCGCCATCACTGAAGATGGCGCGGAATGGCTGGTGGAACGCGGGGTCCAGCTTGTGGGCGTGGATTACCTGTCTGTGGCGCCGTATGAAGAATCGACACCGACACACGAGATTCTCCTCAAAGCCGGGATTGTACTGGTGGAGGGTTTGAATCTTTCGAAGGTGATGCGCGGTTTCTATGAGCTGTATTGTCTGCCGCTGAAGATCGCCGGCTCGGACGGCGCGCCTGCCCGTGCGATTCTGATTCAGCCATGATGTTACAACGGTGCAGATAGGAAAGCGGGGTAAGATTCCCGAAATGACTTTTCGGCAAATGGAGGAGGTATGAAACGTAATCGAAGAATCCTTGGAATGACACCCGCGCAGGTCGGGATCCTTGTCGGTTTGGCTGGGACGGTGTGTGTTCTGTTCGGCGTAACAGGCTGGCTCATATTTGGCGGGGCTGTCAATATCCAGTTACCCTTCTCCCCCTTTGCCGAAGCCGCCCCGACTCCGGTAGTAACCGCAACAACCTATGTGCTTCCCACCTTCACACCCACCGTCACCCCGACACCCATCCCATATGAGCAATTGATCCCCAATGGGTGGAAGCAATTCAAGACGGAACTGGTCGAACTCTGGCTGCCGTCCTCCTTCAAAACTACGGACAAGGATGCGAACGAGGAACTGGCGATCCAGGGCGAAAATTCAACGTCACTTTACAGGATGCGGGTCAGCGTTTCCTACGAGCCGTTGACTGGCGATTCACTCGATGCCCATTTGGATGCCGGACTGGCAAAGATGGACGCTCAAGTTCGGGTTGTGGAACGCAGAAAAGTACTGTTGAATTCGACCGAGGCAATCCGGATGCTGGCGGAGGTACGCGTCGAAACAGTGGACGTGAATCAACTGATCTATGCTGTTCAAGACGGGGGCACGGTTTGGTTTGTCGTCTATGTTGCACAGATCAACGAATTTTACGAGATGTTACCCCTCTTCGAGCAGAGTGCCAAAACGTTCCGGGTGGTGAAATAGAAAACATCCCGAAGGCTTACAAAGCCTTCGGGATGTTTTACAGGTTCAATCAAAGTAAATATTCAGGTCCGAACAATCGAAGCGGTTGCCGCAGTTGGGGCAGGTCACCTTGCAATTCTTTTCGTACATTTCATGCCCGCACCGGTCGCAGATGTAGGTTTTTCCCCGGGCTGGGGACTCGTCCCAACGAATGGGTTTCAGGAGTGATATATCGAACCGACTGATTCCCTCTGGACCCAATCGCTGCACTTCCTGCATGACCTTCCTGGCATTCTCCTGTAATTCTCCCACGTAAACCCCCCTGCAATACTCCGACCAACCCTTGAGCCATTTCTGGCTCCGGTTATAGACCTTGACCGCCCCATTGTAATTCCCGCGTGTGATGTGCAGATATACGACCGCGATTTGCAGGATGCCCCGATACAAATCGCGTATCTTGCCTGATTCCGCGTTCCAGGCATCCTCCAGCGCCTCATGCGCCTCGAAATACCTCCCGGCGTTGAACAGCAAAAACCCCTCCACAGTCTGTGGATGGAGTGGGGCATTGCAGGTATCATCATGATTGTCGGTTGTCATTTTGTTGCAGAATATTATAGTCCGTCATGGTGTAAAATTCCTTCACTCACATGCGCTCTTTTTTTCAACACAAGTATGGGATTCTCGCCCTCTCTGTCATTGCCCTTGGGGCGTTGGCGGTACTTGCCGTGGGGCTGCGCGACCTCTCCTTTAGCGCGGCTCAGCCCCTCTTCCGGGAGGATGCGGAATCGCCCACCCCTCTCCCGCCTCGGGAGCGGATTGGCGATCTGTTCGGAGAAATATCCGTCCAGTCGCAAATCACATTCTGGGGGATTGCCGGGCTTCTGGTCGTCTTGATCGGACTCCTGCTCACCCCAGATGGACGGAAAGCTCTGTTGAGAATTTTCCTGCGCACGGCGGCTACTTATTGGGCGTTGTATTTCTTCATGAAATATTATGGGGAACAGATCGCCTCGATGTTCAATTTTGAGGGCAGGATGGCGGATGCAATGGAGGATAGCGTCGAAGCCGCTCCACCTCCTGTGTTTGAACCTCCACAGCCATCCCCCTGGCTTTCCTACACTGCCAGTATCCTGGTCATTCTGTTCATCCTGTTCGTTCTGTGGAGGCTGTTTGTCCATGGAGCGCGAGTGCTGGCAGAACGGGGAAACGGGGAGAAGCCACTAAAAGAGATCGCAAGGATTGCACGCTCCTCCCTGCGCGAGTTGAAAGCGGACGGCATGGATTCGACAGATGTCATCATGAATTGTTATTTTCGCATGAGCCGCGTTGTGGCGGACAAACGTAAACTGACGCGCGCCGACTCAATGACCCCGGCGGAATTCGCCTCCCAACTGGAACAGGCGGGGTTGCCCGGCGACGCAGTGCGGCGACTCACGCGCTTGTTCGAAGGTGTGCGCTACGGTGACAGGCGATCCGGTCCGAGGGATGTCAATGAGGCGGTTGCCTGTCTGACATCCATTTTGACCTATTGCGGTGAGATGATATGAAGCGCCGCATCCTTCTGATGATAGGTATTTTCGCGCTTGCCGCCCTGCTTGCCTTCCCGCTGCGGGAGACGATCTATGAAGTGGTCGTCATCCCGCTGGCGTATTTGTTGTGGGTGCTGGGGCTGCTATACCATGCCCTGCCGCAATTCATTTGGTGGATCGCGATGGGTCTGTTCCTTGCTTTTCTGTTCGCGAGAAGCCTTGTTCCCAAGATCAAACCGCCTGAACGCGTTGTGCAGAAAAGGAAGCCCCCGAAGGGACAGGTGGAGACTCTCGCTGAGTGGATGCAGAAATCGCAGAAGGGTGTCTATAACAAATGGCTGGTGGCGAACCGTCTTGGACGACTTGCTCACGAAATCCTAACCTTGCGCGAACATGGGAAACCGCGCTCGATCTTTGCGCCGCTCGAGGGTCCCGGCTGGGAGCCTTCTCCTGAATTGAAGGAATATCTTCATTCTGGTCTGCAGACATCCTTTGCCGATTTTCCGAACCATTCCAATATTATGAAGCATCCCCAAAAGACACCATTAGACCATGATCCTCGCCTGGCGATAGAATTTTTCGAAACACAACTCGATCACCGAAGAGACAGTTGCTGATCGCTCTCTGGAGACAAACTGTGGCAGACATCTCAAAAATATCTACAACGACAAGGCAGGTTATCGCAGAAGTCGAGCGCGCTGTGGTGGGCAAACGTCCCCTGCTCGAAATGATGATGGCGTCCGTGCTGGCAGGCGGACACATCCTGCTTGAGGATTTCCCGGGGTTGGGCAAAACACTGATTGCGCGCAGCTTTGCCAAAGCGCTCGGGCTGGAATTCAAACGCATCCAATTCACGCCCGACCTGCTTCCCGGCGACATTACCGGCGGCTACATCTTCAACCGCACGAAAAATAAATTTGAACTCCGCAAAGGACCCATCTTTGCGAATATCATTCTTGCCGACGAAATCAACCGCGCCTCGCCGAAGACCCAGTCTGCGCTGCTGGAGGCGATGCAAGAGGGGCAGGTGACCATCGAGGGCGAAACCCTGCCGCTGCCTGAACCGTTCCTCGTCCTCGCCACGCAAAACCCCATCGAATACGAAGGCACCTTCCCATTGCCCGAAGCACAGCTTGACCGCTTTATGCTGAAACTGACTGTGGGTTATCCCAGCGTCGAAGAGGAAAAGTTGATCCTGCGCCGCCGCAGGGAGCGCAAACAGGATGAGGTTGCTCTGCGCGAAATTACGAAGGCAAAGCAATTGCTTGAACTGCGCGAGGAGGTCGAGACTGTCCACCTGGACGCTGACCTCGAAACCTATATCGCCTCCATCGTCCATGCCACGCGCACAGACCGGCGTGTTGCAGTGGGAGCCAGCCCGCGCGGTTCTCTGGCATTTCTCAAGATGGCTCGCGCCAATGCCGCCCTCGAAGGACGCGATTTTGTCACGCCCGACGACATCAAACGCTACGCGGCTCCCATCCTGATTCATCGCGTCATTCTCCAGCCCGAATATTGGATGGCTCGTCAGGTCACAGACGATGTGATCCGCGACGTGCTGGAGAAAACGCCTGTGCCGGTGGTCAAATAAATCGGTTGATTGCCTGGCTGGATACTCAATTGTCTCGTTCATTTCTCCCCGGCGTGATTGTTTACAGCCTCATCCTTGCCAGCATCGTTGCGGTGCGCGGCGAATTCATCGCGTTAGCGCTGCCCTTTGTAATGTACCTGCTCGCCGGGTTTTTGCGCGCGCCGGACGATGTCAAACTCGAAGCCGCGCGCCATTTGAGCACCGAACGCGCCGCGCCGGGTTCGGATGTGGTGGTAACTGTGACAGTTACGAATCGCGGTTCACATCTGGAAGAAGTATTGCTGGAGGATATTCTCCCGCCAGATTTGACGATCCGCGTCGGACTCAGCCGGCACTTGGTGAGGTTTGCAAAGGGCGCTTCCTACACCTTTTCGTATACTGTTTCCGGTCCGCGCGGCGGGTATGGATTCGAGTCCGTCGAAGCGACGATCAAAGATCGTTTGGCGGTGACCAGCCGAAAGGTCCGGCTCGAGGCGAAGGGGCAGTTGTTCGTCTTCCCACCGGTGACGCGTCTCCGCCATGTCGCCATCCGTCCGCGGCGGACGCGTGTCTATGCCGGTATGATCCCGGCGCGCGTGGGCGGCGCCGGGACGGAGTTCTTCGGCGTGCGCGAGTATCAGCCTGGCGATCCACCGCACTCCATCAACTGGCGGGCGAGTGCGCGCCATGAAGAGTTGCTGTTCTCGAATGAATTCCAGCAGGAACGCGTGGCGGATGTAGGTATCGTGCTCGACGGGCGCCTGCGGACGAACCAATTCACACGCGGACACTCCCTGTTCGAGTATTCGGTGCTCGCCGCCGCAGCGCTGGCGGACGCGTTGCTCACCCAGGGGAACCGCGTGGGTATGCTGGTGTATGCCTCGTTCCTGCGATGGACGTTTCCCGGTTATGGCAGGGTGCAGCGCGAACGGATTTTATATGCATTGGCGCACGCGAAGCCAGGCGGCAGTGAGGTGTTCTCGGATTTGGAACATATGCCGACACGGCTGTTCCCACCTGAGTCGCAGATCATCCTGGTTTCGCCATTGCACGAAGATGACCTGTCTCCGTTGGTGCAGTTGCGTGCGCAGGGCTATCAGGTGATGGTGGTCAGCCCCAATCCGGTACAATTCGAGTTATCCTATCTGCCGAAAACGCAGACTGTGGAACTGGCTGGGCGCGTCGTGCGCATGGAGCGCATGTTGTTGTTGCAAAAGATTCAGCGTGCGGGCATCCAAGTGTTGGATTGGGATGTGAACGAGCCGTTTGACCTGTTGGTGAAACGCAAGTTGAGTCGTCCGCCTGCATGGTTGAGGGCGGTGGGAGGGTAGTTTGTGGGTTTACGGGATGAGGTCAATGTGACGGTTGTTGCCTTTGTTTTGAGTGTGCTTTTGGGAATTGGTTCGCTTGTAATCGGGTATTCACAGGCGGGCTTTGCTGACCCGGTGCGCTGGTTCGTCGTTTTGGGGTTTCTCTGGCTCGCCGCGCACTGGCAAAGATGGCACTGGTTCTCGCCTGTGGCGTTGCTTCTCGCGGTTGCCGCTGCGGCGTACGGTGTGTGGAAGGAATTTCGCACTGTGTGGATGATTCTTGGCGCGCTGGGCGGCTTGCTCGGCTGGGACCTGTTTGATTTTGCGCGTCGGCTGCGTTATGCCGCGCCCACGGATGATATTCGTGGTATGGAGCGTCGTCACTTGGAGCGTGTAGCCGTTGTGGTAATATTGGGACTGGTACTGGCGCTCCTGAGTGTGTACGTTCGCATCCAACGATTGGCGTTCGAGGTGGCTGTGGGATTAATTCTGTTGGCCGCGCTGGGGCTGACACGGTTGGTGATCGGATTGAGGAAGTATTGAACGAATCACTTGTCGAAAGATACTTTGGTTTACTGTAAATCTTCCAGCCATTTCTCAGCTTCTTTTGGGTCTTTGAACCGTATCAAGTTCAAATGCTTATGTTCCGGCAGCGCCAGCAGTTCGGGGATTTCACGCTTTCTGCGCCAATACGTTTTGAAGAACCATTTGAACAGAGACTCGTCTGACCAGAGTTTGAAATGCGTCCAGATGTTTTCGCGGTTACCGTTCCAGAGTTCCTCCTGAAACCACCAGCGTCTCCAGACGCGCTTCCACAGCCGACCGAAAACAACCGGAGCGGAATAATCCAGCCAGATGACCGCCTCCGCCCGCGACCAAACAATATCCCGCACCACATGATAATTCCCCGCTACTGCCCAAGCCGGAGCCTGAGTGGCATCCGAGACGCGTTCGCGGAACACCTCCAGCGGCGCCTCCTGCCAGTTCGGCTCCCAGTGGAGCGCGTCGAGATCGACGAAATCGAGAGCGAGTTGTTTTGCGAGTCTCTCTGCCAATGTGGATTTACCGGAACTGGTCGTGCCGATGATAACGATACGCTTGTATGGGAATGATGGCATGGCTATTAATCATCATTGTGATGGGAGCGTTTTATCATCACTCCCTTCCTCCCTGCATGGCGGAAGGTTATCGCAAGTAAATCGGATTGCTGTAGATCCAACCGCGTTTTCTGCCGAGGTAATTTTGGAAAACCTCCACGCGATAGACGCCCGGTTGGGTGGCGCTGTACGTGCAATCCTGCCCATGCAGCCACATAGCAATGACCTTCCCATCCTTGAGCAGGTGGATATTTGACTTCGATGGCGTGTGAATTTGCAGGGTCACGCCGCCCTTGGCAGGAATCTCGTCGCCCATGATCGCAGATTGCTCGAGTCCCTTTGCCTTGAAGCGGAATCCGCGTGTGAGGGCGGGGAGGTCGTAGCCGACGAAACAATTCCCTTTGGCGAGCGCGTCGTAGATCATCTTTTTGTCTGCCGCAACATCGCCGGTAAGCAGTTCAGGGATGAAGACGTGTGTGTTCACCGTTTTGAAGTGAAACTCATACGGGAAGATGACGCGCTGGAACGGTCCCATGTGCATGCGCAGCGCATGTGCATCCGAGCCGCCAATGGCGACCACGCGCTTACCGCTTGCCATGAGGTCATCCCAGCGCTCGAGCACTTCCTGAATGGGGCGGTGACCAATGAATTGTGGGAAGAGAGCGTAGAACAAGCCGTGCAATTTTGTGGGAACCACTGTTTTTAATTCGCTGAGTCCGTTCCATAGTTCGATGCCGGTAAAGCCATCCACATCCCATGTCTCCCAGGAGATGTCGGTTTCATGGAAAGCAGGCGCTTCCGGGTCGCGCGGATGGGCAATGAAGCAGATTCCGTTTGCTTCGGCAACGCCGTTGATGAGAGTTTGCGGGTCGTCTGCCAGATGGGACAGGTCGCGGTTGGCATTGAACACCAGCAGGTGGTTTTTTTGCGGATCCCGGTCTTGGTCGTGGACCTCTTGTCCAACCAGGAGCAGGACGCGGCTGGGTCCGACGCGGTAATATCCTTCCACTCCCTGTACCAGAACATTGTGGTCGGTCACAATGACGGCATCTAACCCTGTTTTGATAGCGGCATGGGCGATGTCCTTATGGGTTCCGCTCCCATCCGAGTAGCGTGTGTGCATATGCAGGTTGACGATGATTTCGTACATGTTCCTCTTTTGTTCCGGGACATCAAGAAAGAACCTGAGAAAACGTTAAAGTCCCTGTTTGACGGTTCTTCTCCCTAGCAGGTATAATGTTCCCGCTTAAAAGGAGGCTCGTTGTAAATGGCAACTTATTTAAATATCGCGCTGATTATAATCTCGGTCCTGCTCATCGCAAGCGTGATCCTGCAAAGCAAGGGTGCGGGTCTGGGCGGCGGGTTGACCGGCGCCGACGCGGGCACGGTCTTCACAGCCCGCCGCGGCATCGAGCGCACATTGTTCTGGATCACCATTGTCCTGAGCGTTGTTTTCTTTGCCCTGGTCATAACGCTGATTCTCGTATCCTAGTTCAATGGACCTGATTGAAAGGCCGTTTGCACCTCGCGGCTTGCCTGCGCGGGGATGAAAAACGAGCCTTTCTTTTTGTATATGAAACAATTACGCTGGCAGATACTGGTCGTCCTCGTCACGCTGGTCATCGTTGCGATATTGTTGCTTAGCCAGCAACCGGCAACGACCACCAATGGAGGCGTAATCCTGCCGCAGCCTGAACAGGGGGGAGTGTTTACCGAAGGGCTGGTTGGCTCGATGGGGCGGCTCAACCCATTGCTGGATTGGAATAACCCGGCTGACCGCGATGTGGACCGCCTGCTTTTCAGTGGGCTGGTACGTTTCGACGAACGCGGCTTGCCGCGCGCGGACTTGGCCGAATCCTGGGGCGTCACCCCCGACGGCACGGTCTATAATTTCGCGATCAGAAATAATGCGGTCTGGCACGATGGCACGCCTGTGACCGCCGACGACGTGATATTCACCATCGAGTTGATGAAAGGCGCCGGTTCACTCTACCCGCAGGATATCAAGGACCTGTGGAGCAAGGTGCAAGTCACCCGGTTGAATGACAAGAACATTAAATTTACCCTCCCTGAGCCGTATGTCCCTTTCGTAGATTACTTGACTTTCGGGGTTCTGCCGAAGCATTTACTTGAATCTGTGCCTCCGGAACAACTCCCGAATGCAGACTTCAATATCCAGCCGGTCGGGACCGGTCCGTATAAGTTTGACCATCTGCTCATCGACAACAGCGGACAGATCACAGGCGTGGTGTTAACTCTCTCCACCAATTACTACGGCGTATCGCCTTACATCGAACAAGTGGTCTTCCGCTATTACCCCACCTCCGCGGCGGCGCTGGACGCGTACAAGCAGGGGGATGTCTTGTCTGTCAGCCGAATCACCACCGATGTCCTGGGCGCAGCCTTGGAGGAGCCTAATCTGGCCTTCTACACCAGCCAGGTCCCGCGGATGAGCTTTGTATTGTTCAACCTGAACAACCCCGAGGCAGCCTTCCTGCAAAGCGCAAAAGTGCGCCGCGCGCTCATGTTGGGGTTGAACCGTTCCTACATCATCAACACCATCCTGCAGGGACAGGCGGTTGTCTCCAATTCGCCCATCCTGCCCGGCTCTTGGGCGTATTACGATGGCGTGGAGCGATTTGAGTACAACCCTGAGGCGGCGATTGCCCTCTTGAAAGCGGAGGGATATGTCATCCCGGCAGAAGGCGGCGAGGTGCGCGCCAAAGATGGCACACCGCTTGTCTTTACAATGATGCATCCGGACGATGCGAGCCACACACAAATCGCGCAGACCATCCAGGCAGAATGGGCGGCGATTGGCGTCCGTGTGGATTTGCAAGCTGTGCCGTATGATCAGCTCGTATTGAACTCGCTCGCTTCACGCGGCTATCAAGCCGCTCTCGTGGATATTGACTTCTCCCGCACCCCTGACCCTGACCCCTATCCCTTCTGGCATCAAGCCGAAGCCACAGGTGGGCAGAACTACTCGCAATGGGATAACCGCGCCGCCAGTGAATATCTTGAGCAGGCGCGTGTCACTGCCGATTACACCTTACGCACGCGGTTGTATCGCAACTTCCAAGTGGTGTTTGCCAGGGAATTACCGGCATTGCCGCTATTTGTGCCTGTCAGTTCCTACGGCGTGGACGTACAGGTGCAGGGCGCCCAGGTTGCTTCCTTGTTGTACGATTCAAGCGACCGCCTGGCGACCTTCGCCAGCTGGTACCTGCTCACCCGCCGCGCCCTGGAGCAGACGGCTACTCCAACTGCCCAACCATAACTTCTCAAAAGAGGAACAATGAACAACCTTCAAAAAGCACTCGATTATGCCCACCAAAACCGTGACCGTTTTCTGGCCGAATTGATCGAGGTGCTCAAGATCCCGTCCATTTCCACTGATGCGGAATATACCCATGAAGTCTTGCGCGCCGCCCAATGGATGGCAGACCATCTCAAGAAACTCGGCATCGAAAACGTCGAAATCATGCCCACCGATGGCGGGCATCCTGTCGTCTATGGCGATTATATGAAAAAGCCCGGCGCGAAGACCGTGCTGATCTACGGGCATTACGATGTCCAGCCTGCCGACCCGCTGGAGTTGTGGGAGTCTGGTTCGTTTGAGCCGCAGGTGCGCGGCGACCTCTTGTTTGCACGCGGCTCCTCTGATATGAAGGGACAAGTCCTCTCGACGTTCGACGCGCTTGAGTCCATCATGAAGAACGACAACCTGCCCGTCAACGTCAAATTCCTGCTGGAGGGGGAGGAGGAGATCGGTTCAAAGAATCTCGAACCTTTCCTCAGGAAGTATGCCGACAAATTCAAAGCAGATGTTTCGCTGAATCCTGATGCGGGGATGATGGGCGTGGACATGCCGACCATCACATACGGTTTGCGCGGTCTCGCCTATTTCGAAATTCATGTCTGGGGTCCCAAAGCAGACTTGCACTCCGGTTTATACGGTGGAGCGGTGCATAATCCGGCGCAGGCATTGGCGGAGCTTATCGCCAAGATGCACGATGAAAAGGGACGCATCACCCTGCCCGGTTTCTACGATAATGTTCGCCCCATCAGTGAGCAGGAACGCGCCGATTTTGCCCGTCTGCCAAACGACGACGCGCATTATTTAGCGGAAACAGGCGTCCCGGCGTTGTGGGGCGAAGAAGGATACATCTCCGCCGAACGGACCGGCGCGCGTCCCACACTGGAGGTCAACGGTCTGCTCTCCGGGTGGACGGGTCCCGGTTCAAAGACTGTCCTCCCTGCAAAGGCGATGGCAAAGATCTCCTGTCGCCTTGTTCCCGACCAGACTGACTCTGAAGTCGAAAAGCAGATGAACCGCTTCATGGAGCAGAACGCGCCGAAGACCGTGAAGTGGGAAGTCAAGAAATTGACAGGCAGTCCGTTTGCGATTGCCGACCTGAATAACCCCGGCGTCAAAGCCATGAACGACGCGATGGAGGCTGCTTGGGGCGTACGCCCGTTCTATCGGCGGGAAGGCGGCTCCATCGGCGCAGTGGCGATGTTGCAGCAGATTTGCGGCGTGGAATCCGTGTTGGTCGGCATGGGCTTGCCCAGTGATAATGTCCATTCCCCGAACGAGCACATGCACCTGCCGACCTGGTACAAGGGTATCGACGCGTTCATCCATTTCTTTTACAATTTGAGTTGAGTTTTGTCGATGGATTCATCCCGAAGGCTGGATGGTCTGAACAAAGTCTTCAAAGCCGCCTTCGGGGTGTTTTCATTGATTTTGGAAAGAAAATAAATCATGGAAGATAAGATCATTTCATATGGCGGGCAGGCAGTCATCGAGGGCGTGATGATGCGCGGGCAAAAGGTATTTGCCATTGCGATGCGCGCGCCGGACGGCAGTATCGCCGTTCATAAGGAAAGTCTGGCGGCGGTCTACCGCTCGAAGATTACGAAAATACCCTTTTTGCGCGGGGTCATCCTGCTGTGGGACGCGCTCGGCTTGGGTATGCGCGCATTGACGCTCTCCGCGAACACGCAGACGGGCGAGGAAGAAAAGCTTGAAGGTCCGCAGTTGTACCTGACGCTTGGCACTTCATTGGCGATTGGGATTGGTTTGTTTGTCCTGCTTCCCGCCGGGGTGGGCGGGTGGGCGGAACACGCCCTTGGCTGGCAAAATCTGGCGCACAATCTACTCGAAGGATTGATGCGTTTGATCCTGCTTGTTGGGTATATCTGGGGAATCGGCTTCCTGCCTGATGTCAAACGTCTCTTTGGGTATCACGGTGCGGAGCACAAAACCATCAATGCCTACGAAGCAGGCGCAGAATTAACCCCGGAATCGGTTGCAAAATTCCCAATCGAACATCCGCGTTGCGGAACTGCTTTTATGTTGACATTTGTTTTGCTTGCCATCCTCGTCCACAGCTTGCTGGGAGATATGTCCTTTGCCTGGCGGCTCGCCAGCCGCGTGCTACTGATACCGGTCATCGCCGGAATTGCGGTTGAATTCATCCGCTGGACTGCCAACCATCTGGATTCGCCCATCGTGCGCATCCTCATCAAGCCGAATCTGGCTCTGCAATCCCTGACTACGCGCGAACCCGACAGGTCCATGCTGGAGGTCGCCATCGAATCCTTCAAAACCATGCGCCAGGCGGAACAGGAATTTTCGGTATAGTTTTTGCCGAGCCGCTTCAGCAATAAGGGCAGACAGTCTGTCTGCCCTTATTTTCCATTAATTTGACACGCATCTTTTCACGTTAGAATTCCCGGTATGAAAAACAGGAAAATGAAATGGGTCATCCCCGGCGGGATTTTGCTGGCAATCGGTCTGTTTTTAATTGTTTATTCAATCTACAATGCCGGACGCCCTGCGCCCATCCCCGTGACGGAGGAACTGTTCGAAGGAGTAACGTACCACCGCGTAGTCCGTTATCTTCCCCGCCCGATGATCGCGCATGTATTGGTTCTCGATAAAAAGAAAGGGGATTTCGAATACCTTGTCACGCCGCGTGATAACGAGACCGATGCCCCGTTGAACGCCCGTACCACATCCCAATTCCTCGATGAATTCGGTGTGCAAATCGCCGTTAATGGAGATGGTTTTACGCCGTGGTGGTCGCGCAGCCCCGCGGATTACTACCCTCATCCCGGCGACCCGGTCACGCCAAATGGACTATCCGCTTCGGGCGGCGATGTTTATTCGCTTGCCGATGAAGAGGACGCCGGTAAAAAACCCATCTTGTACATCAGCCGTCACAACGACCTATCATTCAACAATCCACCGCGCAGAATTTTCAGCGCCATTTCTGGCGATCGGATGCTGGTCTTGAAAGGGGAGGCGGTTGATGATCTCAACGACGCGCGGCGTGAACCCCGGACTGCCATCGGCGTCAGCGAGAACGGACGGTATGTCGTTCTGGTCGTGGTGGACGGGCGACAGCCGTTCTACAGCGACGGAGCGACCTTCACTGAGTTGGCGGGCTTGTTGATTGATTTTAAAGCGTTCTTTGGAATGAGTCTGGATGGCGGCGGTTCGTCCACGATGGTGATCGAGGGAAAGGATGGCGAGCCGGTCATCCTGAATTCACCCATCGATAGTTATATCCCAAGGCGGGAAAGACCGGTGGGGAATCACTTGGGGGTCTTCGTTCAGTAGGGTTTATCCCGCCTTAGAATGCGATCTCGCCGATTTGTTCGAAATTGACATCGAACAATTCCTCCGCTTCCATCTCTGCCTCTGCCTGATCCGCGTTCCCCGCACGGATGCCGCGCTCGCAGTAGGAGCGATAGGGGCAGAAAACGCACTTTTGGCGGTCATCCGTCAACGGGTAGGAGGAGGTGGAATGAATCTCTTCCGCAAGTTTGAGCAGCGTGTCCCAATCCCGTTTGTATTGAGCGGATGTATATACAAAATGTGCGGGTTCATCCGGGAAATCGGCAAACCAGTAGATCATTTCAACCTGTTCCGGGTCGAAGTTTGTGCCGTTGTTGATGTACGTTCCCGCGTGGACAAGCAGAGCGCGATAGACGCGGGTCTGCATGCGGGCGGAAAGCCACTCGTTGCGTGGACGCCTGCGATAGGTTTTCCAGTCGAAGACGGTGGCTTTGCCATCCTTGACCGCGATAAGGTCGTACTTTGCCATCAGGCGATACCTGCCTAATGGGGCGGAGAGCGTTGCTTCGGGATATACCCCAGGCAGGTCTCGAAGACCTTTCAATACTTTTGCGTTCAGAAAATTCTCCCACCATCGTTGCAGATTTGCCGAATTTGCCATTTTGCTGATCTGCCTGCTGGGTATGCCCACGAGGTATTGTTGTATCAGCCTGTGGAAGTATTCGCCCTCCTGCTGGTGTTTTTCATTTTCCAGCGCAGGTTCGGACTCGACGGCGGGGTACGATAATTTATCCAAGTAGCGTAACTGGAATCGCCGGGCACAGTCCACGTAATCCTGCAGGGATGATTGGGAAAGTGTGGTGAATTGGTTGACAGACATGGGCGGATTATAGCATTTTGTTGATGGCTGAATTCGGTTATACTTTGTGACGTTAATCATTACTAGGAGATTGAACATGGAATGGCTTTTTCAATGGGAAACCCTGATCGCTTTCCTTACCCTTGTCGCTCTTGAACTGGTATTGGGTGTGGATAACGTGATCTTTATTTCGATCCTGGCAGGCAAGTTGCCGGTGGATCAACAAAAACGGGCACGGACGACCGGTATTTTGGCGGCGGTCATCACCCGCCTTTTGCTTCTGCTTTCCCTGAGTTGGATCATCAGTTTGGAAGAACCGCTTTTCCATATCATGGAATTTGGCATCTCAGGACGCGACCTCATCCTGCTGGCAGGTGGACTTTTCCTGCTGTGGAAGAGCACTCATGAGATTCATCAGAAATTGGAGGGCGCGGAGGGACATGCCTCTGCGAAGGTCACTGCGTCGTTTTGGAGTGTGGTCGTCCAGATCATGCTGCTGGACATCGTTTTCTCTCTCGATTCGGTGATCACTGCCGTGGGCATGGTGGATCACATCGAAATCATGGTCGCGGCGGTCATCATTGCCGCGGTCGTGATGGTTTTCACGTCCACTCCACTCGGACATTTCGTTGAGCGTCATCCCACCATCAAGATGCTGGCATTGAGTTTCCTGTTGCTGATCGGTTTTACGTTGATTGTCGAAGGACTGCATCAACATATCCCGAAGGGATACATCTATTTTGCGATGGGCTTCTCGGTCTTTGTGGAAATGCTCAACCTGCGCGTTCGCGCGAAGGCGGAGCCTGTCGCTTTGCGTGAACCATACAAGGCAGTTGGGCCGACCCCGGCTCCTGCAGTGGCTTCTCCTGTCCCGGCAAAGGTCGGTGCAGGCAGGGCCTCAACGGTTAGGCGAGCGCCAGCCAAAAAGAAGAAATCGAAGTGATGGATGAAAGATGCGGACTGCACAGTCCGCATCTTTCTATTTCTTCCCGTTCTTTTCCTTTGCCGCTTTGATAAAGCCGGAGAACAAAGGATGCGGCTTCATCGGCCGCGACAAGAACTCGGGGTGGAATTGGCTCGCCACCATGAAGGGATGATCCTTAATCTCGGCGATCTCCACCAGTTTGCCGTCGGGCGACATGCCCGAAAAGACCATGCCGCCCTGCTCGAAATCCTTCTTGTAGGCGTTGTTGAACTCAAAGCGGTGGCGGTGACGTTCCTCTACTCGTTTCTCGCCGTATGCCTCGGCGGCTTTCGAGCCTTCCTGCAATTCACACGGATACAGTCCCAGCCGCATCGTACCTCCCATGTCGGTAATGGAGCGTTGATCGGTCATCAGGTCGATGACCGGGTACTCGGTGCTCCGGTCGAACTCTGACGAGTTGGCGTCTTCGTGGTTCAGCACACCGCGCGCAAAGTCGATGCACATCACCTGCATCCCCAGGCATAAGCCAAGATACGGCACTTTTTTCTCGCGAGCATAGCGCGCCGCCATGACCTTACCCTCAATCCCGCGCGACCCAAACCCGCCGGGGACGAGGATCGCGTCTGATTGCTGAATAATATCCCAGCCCTTATCCTTTTCCAAGTCCGCTGAATGCACCCAGCCGATTTCCACCTCCACATCGTTGTGAAGCGCGGCATGCTTCAGCGCCTCGCGTACCGACATGTACGCATCCTGCAATTCGACATATTTCCCCACCAGCGCCACCTTCACAGTTGGCTTTGGCTTGCGGACGCGCTCGACAAGCTTTTCCCACGGTTTCATGTCCGGCTGGCGCGTGGCTTTCATGCCCAATTTTTGGACGAGGTAATCTCCCACACCGGCTTTTTCGAGCAGAAGCGGGACTTCATACAACACGTCGCTTGTGGTCATCGGGACAACCGCTTCCTTTTCCACGTCGCAGAACAACGCGATCTTGTCGCATAATTCCTTGTCGATGCGCTGATCGGCGCGGGCAATGATCATGTTCGGCGAGATGCCAATCGAACGCAACGCCGCAACAGAATGTTGTGTAGGCTTGGTCTTGATCTCCCCGGTGGCGCCAATTTGAGGCAGCCATGTCACATGGATGAAGAACACATTCTCACGCCCCACCTCATTGCGGAGCTGCCTCAGCGCCTCAAGAAACGGCTGGGACTCGATGTCGCCCACCGTCCCGCCGACCTCCACAATGACCACATCCGCGTTGGTTTCTTTTGCGATTCCCGCCACTCGACGCTTGATCTCGTTGGTGATGTGCGGAATCACCTGGATCGTCCCGCCCAGGAAATCGCCACGGCGTTCCTTGCTGATGATCTCCGCGTACACCTGCCCGCTGGTGAAGTTGGAAGAGCGGCTGAGGCGGATGTCAATGAACCGTTCGTAGTGACCCAGGTCGAGGTCCGTTTCTGCGCCGTCATCCAGCACATACACCTCTCCATGCTGGTAGGGGCTCATCGTGCCGGGATCCACGTTGATGTATGGGTCCAGTTTCTGAACCGCCACCTTGAAGCCGCGCTCCTTGAGCAGGAGCCCTGTCGCCGCAGCGGTCACGCCCTTCCCAACCGACGAAACCACGCCGCCTGTGTAGAATAAATATTTGGTAGTCATCTCATTCTCCAATCTTTAATTCTTTTCGCATCTTGCGCCGACGAATTCAAAATGAGTAAACAAAAGAGATGGGGAGGGCGGTGAAGCCCTCCCCATCGGGGATTGCGTACTGTGAAGTGAAAGTGTATTCTTCGTTCTCATCCGACCAATTTGACGAGATCCTCGGCGGCGCGCCGCATCTCGAGGAAAATCAAGCCCAACTTGGCGTCGTGACGCGCCATGGCGGTCAGCACCGCTTCCTCCCCAATGGAAGTCAACACAATCGCGCCCTTGTCACCCTTGATGTAGACCTGTTCCAGCCCTGCGCGTCCCAATTCATTCGAAATCCGCTCGCCCAGGCTCAACATCGCAGCGGACATCGCCGAGACCCGGTCCTCCTCCACGCCTTGTTGCAGGGCGGACGCCATGATCAACCCATCCACGGAAACGACAGCCGAGGCCTCGATATCGGGCGCGGCGGCTTGCATATTGCGCAATCGGTCCACCATCTGGTCAGCGCGGTTTTTCGTCATACTTGTTCTCCTGAATGCCATATCCCGCGGTCAGCGGGGAAGTCTGCCAAAGTTTACCATACTTCAAAAATCAGGAGAATGGCAGACCATTTCAAATCCCTAACATGCCTCAATTTGACCAACGTTTCGCTTCGTGCTAAACTTATTCGTTCGATTGATCAATATATGGTCCTGTGAATGAAACTCCGGCTCCTACTTCCGTTTGTTTTGATTCTGATTGCCGCGCAGAATGCCCCGCCGTTGGCGATCACTTCGCCCCTGGCCGGGGATGTTTTGCGCGGCGTGGTAACGATTACCGGCAGGGTGGATGACCCGAACTTTCTTTCCGCCCAACTGGATTTTGGGTATGCCTCCAACCCAGCCGACACCTGGTTCACCCTCCAGACATTTTCCCAGCCTGTGCAGGATTCAGCGCTCGCCACCTGGGACACGCTTTCCATTACCGATGGTGACTACATCCTGCGTCTGCGCCTGACTCTGACAGACGGCTCATTCCAGGAGGTGACCATACCTGTCAGCGTGCAGAACAACGTTCCAATCGCATCGCCGACACCTGCCCCAACATCCACACCCGAACCGGAGATCGAAGTGCAGATCCCCACGCCGTTCCTGCTTGCCTCCTCACCTACGCCCACCGCACAGCCGCACCCCACTCCAACGCCGCTGCCGACCAACCCGGTCTCGTTGAATCAAACTGCCATTTACACCAGCCTTGGTCGCGGCGCGCTGGTTATCCTTGGGTTGTTTGTCTTTGCTGGCATTCTTCTTCTTCGACTTCGACATTCCTGATACCTGAAACTTGAAACATGACACTTGATACCTATCTTCTTGTTGGTTTGGGAAACCCGGGCCATGAATACGCCAATACCCGCCATAACTTTGGCTTCATGCTTATTGATCGCATTGCCGTGCGTTTGAACGCGCGCGGGATGAAGGTGCAGTCGAAAGCCATTGTCACCGATGCCAAGTACGAAGAACGGAAATTGATCCTTGCCAAGCCGCAGACCTTCATGAATCTCTCCGGTCAATCGGTGCAGGGATTGGTGCATTTCTACAAAGTCCCTCTTGCCAACGTGATGATCCTCTCCGATGACCTGGATATTCCCTTCGGCACGATCCGCATCCGTGCCGCGGGCGGGCCGGGCGGGCAGCGCGGATTATCGTCCATCTTGGAGAGACTGGGGACGAAGGAAGTGCCCCGCCTGCGACTCGGCATCGGTCGTCCGCCCGGCCGCATGGATCCTGCCGATTACGTGCTGCAAAACTTCTCGAAGGACGAACAGCAGATTCTCTCCGAAGTGCTGGATCGCGCCGCCCAGGCTGTCTTTGCCTTCGTGACGCATGGCTTGAGCAAAGCAATGAATGAATTCAACGGCGGAACCAGAGAGTAGAGACCGGGGAGTTGGAATAATTTTCCAACTTCAAAATTCACTATTCTCAAAGCTCGATTTTCTTATGCAATTTGTACTCGATAAAATACGCTCTCTCTCTCAATATCAGCGGTTGCTGACAAAACTCCAATCTGCTGGTGAACTGCCCGGTTTGGGATTGCCGCGCGCCGCGCGTTTGCCGCTTCTTGCAGCGTTGCTTGAAGATACCAAGCGATCAATCCTGCTCATCACAGATCGCTCCGACCATGCGCTTTCCCTGTTCGATGAATTGGGATTTTGGGTCAAGTCATCGCGTTACCATTTTGCGGAACCCAATCCATTGTTCTATGAGCAGGCTGCCTGGGGCGTGTCCACCCGGCGCGACCGTTTGCAGGCGCTGACGGCGCTGGCTTCATATCATCTTCCTTTTGCGCGTAGACCGGAATTCCCGCCTGTGTTTGTCGCCTCCGTGCGTTCATTGATGACGCGTACCATGCCTCGGCGCGATTTCCTGAAAGCGTGCAAAAAATTATCGATCAATCAGACCATTCAACCAGAAACCTTGCTGCGTTCCTGGGTGGAGATCGGCTACCAGCGTGTCAACACCGTGCTCGAACCAGGACAATTCTCCAGCCGGGGCGGTATTCTCGATATATGGGCAACCGCCGAGACGATGCCTGTTCGTTTGGATTTCTTCGGCGATGAGATCGAGACCATCCGCAAGTTTGACCCGGCATCCCAGCGCACCGTCGAAAAGTTGGATTCCATCCTCATCACTCCGGCACGTGAATACATTGCGGTGGGTGAGCAGGAAACGGAACTTTCCGAATTTCACATCCCGTTGCTCCATCAACAGCCTGCCAGCCTGCTCGATTATCTCCCGCAAAAAGCCATTGTTCTAATTGATGACCTGTCCATCGTGGAAAGCATGTCGGAAGAGATCGAAGATCAGGCAGTCAAGTTTAGGCAGGAGAGCATCGCCGAAGAGACACTCTCCACTGATTTTCCGTTACCGTATATTCCATGGTCTGAGTTGCGTGACAGCCTGCACGGACAATCCACGCTGGAGTTGGGGTATTCAACCAGAGAAGAGCGACTAGAGAGCGGGGAAGTAGAGAATTCTCTGGCAGCGTGTTTTGGACATGATGAACGGTTTGGAGGGAGACTTAAACAGTTTGTCGAGTACTTAACTTCCGTCGTAGGAAGAGGCGAACAGGTTGTGGTGGTATCGCGCCAGTCGCCGCGTCTGTATGAGCTGTGGCTCGAAGCCGATCACCCAGAGTCCGAAACTGCGAGTCCTGAGTTTATCGAAGCATCCCTGAGTGAAGGCTTTACGGTCAATCATCTGCATCTCATCACAGACTCGGAAGTCTTTGGTTGGGAACGGCCTCAGCCGCGCACACGTCAACGCCCGGTGGCAGAGACGCCCGAGTCGGTATATTCCGATTTGCAAGTGGGCGATTACGTTGTACATGTGGATCATGGTATTGGTCGCTTCGGCGGCTTGGTGCAGCGTGAATTGGATAACCATGTGCGCGAGTTCCTTGCCGTGGAATACGATAACGGCGGGCAGTTGTTTGTGCCTGTGCATCAAGCCGACCGGCTCACCCGCTACGTCGGTGCGGAAGGGTCCGTGCCGGGACTCGACCGGTTGGGCGGGCAGGAGTGGCATGAGAAGAAATCGCGCGTCAAAGCGGCGGTGCTGGAAGTGGCGCAAGAGATGCTCGATCTGTACGCACGGCGAAATGTGGCGCAAGGCTATGCCTTCAAGCCTGATACGAACTGGCAAAGAGAATTGGAAGATTCGTTCCCTTATGTGGAGACGGAAGACCAGCTCCGTGCGCTGAACGATATCAAGCGCGACATGGAAGCGCCGCGCCCAATGGATCGTTTATTGTGCGGCGATGTCGGTTACGGCAAAACAGAAGTGGCGTTGCGCGCTGCCTTCAAGGCGGTGATGGATGGCAAACAGGTGGCGGTGCTGGTGCCGACAACGGTCCTGGCGCAACAGCATTATGAAACCTTCTTGCAGCGATTGGCGGCTTTCCCGGTGACTGTCGAAATGCTTTCGCGCTTCCGTACGCCACGCGAACAGACAGAGATTCTCTTCAAGCTGGCGACTGGCGAAATTGATATTGTAATCGGAACGCACCGCCTCATTTCGAGTGACGTGCAGTTCAAGGATTTGGGATTGGTCATTATTGATGAAGAGCAGCGTTTTGGCGTGACACATAAGGAACACCTCAAGAAACTCCGCACCGAAGTGGATGTACTCACGCTGACAGCCACGCCAATCCCGCGTACGTTGTACATGGCGCTAACCGGCGTGCGTGACATTTCGAACCTCAACACACCGCCCGAGGAACGCCTGCCGATCGTCACACATGTTGGACCGTATTCGCCGAAACTAGTGCGTCAGGCGATCCTGCGCGAACTGGAACGCGGCGGACAGGTCTTTTTCGTCCATAACCGGGTCCACACCATCGAAGCGATGAAGATGCACCTCAATCAGCTTGTGCCCGAAGCGCGCGTGGATATTGGACACGGGCAGATGCCCGAACAGCAGTTGGCGGCGGTGATGCACCGCTTCAATGATGGAGAGATTGACATCCTGCTTTCCACCACGATCATCGAATCAGGATTGGATATCCCGAACGCGAACACTCTCATTGTGGACCGCGCCGACACCTTTGGCTTGGCTCAGCTTTATCAACTGCGCGGTCGCGTCGGACGTGGAGCGGTTCGGGCGTATTCCTACTTCTTTCGCCATAAGAAGTTTTCTCCCACGGTTGAGGGTCAGCAGAGACTCGAAGTCATTGCTGAGAACACACAGCTTGGCGCGGGCTATTCCATTGCCATGCGCGACCTGGAAATCCGCGGCGCAGGGGATTTGCTTGGTACGCGCCAGCATGGACATATTCAGGCGGTAGGGTTTCACCTGTACACGCGGTTACTGGCGGATGCGGTGAGGCAGATAAGAGCCGTTGGTAAGTTGGAAGGTTTCAAAGTTGAACAACCTGCCAGCTTATCAACCTTCAACATCCAATCGATCTCCATGCCCGTGAATGTGGATCTGCCGCTGGCGGTTGGAATTCCTGCCGATTACATCCCCGATCAAGACCTGCGCCTGCGGTTGTATCGTCGTATCGCGGACCTGCGCGACGAGACCGAAGTGGAAGCATTGTCTTCCGAGTTCAAGGATCGGTTTGGTCCGTTGCCGGAGATGGTCAAGAACTTGTTCTACCAGATGCAAGTCAAATTGCTGGCAGAGAAGGCGGGACTGGCGGCGGTCAGTTGGGAGAGTGGACAGATCGTCTTGAAATACCCGTCCGCAGGTGATGGGAAGGAAGCAAATCGGCTGGCCGATTTGGGTCCCGGTATTCGAGGCGGAAAGAATGCCTATTGGTGCTCTTTTGGCGAGACGTGGAAATCCAGGTTGGTGGAGACTCTGAAACTATTACCTATGGTTTGATGGTGCGTGTAGCAATATAACTGGGATGATAATTGTGCAATGGCGAATCCATCATGTAATCTTCATAAAGGTCGGTGATCATCAAACCTGCCGAACATTGACCGCCAAGCAGGTCGGTGAGCGAATGACCAAATTCAACGGGTAGACCTTTTTCCATCAATTCATCCAGATCTTCTTTGGGGATGCTCGTCAGATCGGAGTAGGGAATCGGATGTGCGACTTCAAGCACACCTTCATCTGCTTTGTACAAATCAAAAATATAATGTATCGGATTCATCGAACCGGTCATCAAAACCCCTCCGCGGCGAAGCACGCGGGCACATTCCCGCCATACCGCGCGAACGTCCGCCATGAACGCCGTCGATACCGGATTGAAGATCAGGTCGAAGGATTCGTCGGCAAAGGTGGATAAATCCGCCGCGTCGCCCTCCACCGTGCGAAGGACAAGCGCTTCTCTCTCCGCTACGAGCTGATCCTGTTTCAATTGGCCGGGGGAATTGTCGAAGACCGTGACATTTGCGCCGAGCGCTGCAAGCACCGGTCCCTGCTGACCGCCACCCGAGGCAAGACAGAGCACATCTGCGCCTTTGAGCGGCGGAAACCAGCGATGGGGAACGGGAATATTCTCGGTCAACAGAATGCTGAATTCTCCCTGCCGGGCCTTCTCGATGATTTCGTGGCTGACAGGCTGTGTCCAGCGGTTCTCGCCGCTTTCCACTTGTTTGTTCCATGCGTCGCGGTTGTAGGATCGAATGTCCATGTATTCTCCGGGTATTATTGTTGACGCCGGAGATTGTACAGGTGGAAGAGAGACTTGTCGAGCCGGAATCGATTCCCGGCTGAGAGAGCGCCGCCTGGTTATCTGTGAACGTGCAACAGAATAGGGCGTCCAAAAAATAGGGACAGGTCCATGCGCTAGACCTGTCCCGTTGTGGGGAGTGTCCAAATGGATGGGCTAAAATAGAGAAATGAACAGATGTCCATATTGCCAAGAGACAACCCGCCAGAACAAAGCGGGAACAACAAATGCAGGTTCGCAAAGATATCGTTGTATGCA